>Ga0193745_1000003_pt1 | contig 550098 bp, 578 predicted proteins | sample L1a2metaG_FD_145899 | JGI IMG/M metagenome (GOLD analysis project Ga0193745, IMG submission 145899) | Soil microbial communities from a riparian zone of the East river system, Colorado, United States - L1a2 | ecosystem: Environmental > Terrestrial > Soil > Riparian zone | place: USA: East... | reverse complement strand
GTCCTTTGCCGCCCGGACGGCGTCGCTGCGTCGGTCACGATGAATCTTCATCGCTCCCTCCTTACTCCTTGCCGGACAACAAATGCCAACCCGTCACGACCGCCTCCGAGCGGGAGTCTAGCCCCTCTGGCGCGAAGCCAAAGCGAGCTGGACCGCGAGCGCGCCAATCGCCGTCGCCGCCAGCCAGCGCGCGGCCGTGCCGATCCAGGCCACGTCCCGGAGCCGCGCCGCCGTCCCCGCCGCGGCGAGCGCGATGGCGATGTTGACCAGCGTCCCCACCAGGTCGAACCACAGGCCGAGGCAGAGGATCTGCAGCCACGGCATCGCCGCTTGCGGATCGACGAATTGCGGCAGGAAGGCGAGGAAGAACAAGGCGACCTTGGGGTTGAGGATGTTGACCAGCATCGCCGAGCGGAACGTCCGCCGCCCCGGCCGTGGCGCGTCCGCCGGCGCGTGCCCGCGGCGCACCAGCGAGAAGGCGATCCAGAGGAGATAGGCCGCGCCGATCCACTTGATTAGGTCGAACGCCGCCTGCGACGAGGCGAGGATCGCCGACAGGCCAAGCGTCGCCGCGACGATATGAAACAGCGTCCCGGCGCCGATCCCCAGCGCCGCGACGATGCCGTCGCGGCGCCCACCGCGCGCGGCGCTGGCGACGACGAAGGTCATGTCCGCGCCCGGCACGATGTTGAGGGCGAGGCCCGCGACGACGAAGCCGAGGAACACCGGCCAGGCCGGCAACAGCTCGATCCCGCCGATCTCCAGCACGGCCTAGGTCTCCGGCGGCGGGGTCGGTTGGTGGCTCGGCGCGTGCGGCGGCTCGATCTCGGCCGGCTCGAGCGGATCGAGCGTGCCTTCCCAGCGCGCCACCACCGCGCTCGCCACCGCATTGCCGACGACATTGGTCGCCGAGCGGCCCATGTCGAGGAAATGGTCGACCGCGAGCACCAGCAACAGCCCGGCCTCGGGAATGTTGAACAGCGACAGCGTCGCGGCGATGATCACCAGGCTCGCCCGCGGCACACCGGCGATCCCCTTCGAGGTGATCATCAGCACCAGCAGCATGGTGATCTCCTGGCCGATCGTCAGGTCGATGCCATAGGCCTGGGCGATGAAGATCGTCGCGAAGGTCATGTACATCATCGAGCCGTCGAGGTTGAACGAATAGCCCAGCGGCAGCACGAAGCTCGCGATTCGCGGCGGCACGCCGAACCGGTCGAGCGCCTCCAGCGTGCGCGGAAAGGCGGCCTCGGACGAGGCGGTCGAGAAAGCGAGCAGGATCGGCTCGCGGATGTAGCGCACCAGCAGCCCGGTGCGGCCGCCGACGATCAGGAAGCACACGCCGATCAGCAGAAGCCAGAGGATCACCAGCCCGATGTAGAAGCTGCCGATGAAATAGCCGAACGTGCCGAGGATCGCCGGCCCGCGCTCGGCGACCGAGGCGGTGACCGCCGCGAACACCGCGATCGGCGCGACCCGCATCACGTAATTGGTGATCTGCAGCATCACCGCGACCAGCGCCTCGGTGGCGCGGACCAGCGGCTTGGCCTTCTCGCCGATCGCGGTGATCGCGACCCCGACGAACAAGGAGAAGACGACGATCTGCAAGATCTCGTTGTTCGCCATCGCGTCGATCATCGATTGCGGCACGAGATGGGTGATGAAGTCGCGCAGGTTGAAGGCGGTGCGCTCGACCCCGCTGGCAGCGTCGGCGGGCGGGATCGGGAAATCGAGGCCGACGCCCGGCTGCAGCAGGTTGACGAGGATGAGGCCGAGGGTCAGCGAGACCAGGCTGGCGCAGACGAACCAGCCGATCGCCTTGGCGCCCACCCGGCCCAAAGCGGCGGTGTCGCCCATGTGCGCGACCCCGACCACCAAAGTCGAGAAGACCAGCGGCGCGATGATCATCTTGATCAGCCGCAGGAACAGGGTCGTGACGATCGAGAAATAGCCGGCGATCGCCGCCAGCCTTTCATCGCCCGCCGGCGTGCCGTCGGCGATCGCGTGGTTGATCGCCCAGCCGGCGACGATGCCGAGCAGGAGACCGGCAAGAATGAAATAGGTCAGCTTCTTGGCCATGGCCTGCTCCCCGATCGGTGGCGCAAGAGGAAGCCGATTGTCGCCCGCCGGTCAAGCGAGCGGGTCACTTGGGCGGTTCGGGTTCCTGCGTCGGCGGCGGCCGCACGCGGCGCAGCCGCCGCGGATCGGTGGTCCGGGCCGGCGCCGTGCTTTGCGGCTGGCCCGGGACCGCGGTCGTCGGGGACGGCCCGACCGTCCGGTTCGGCGTGGTGTTGTAGCCCGCCACGGGCTGCTGCTGACCGCTCGGCCGGGTCGGCTCCTGGCGGGGGCGGCGCGGGCCGAGATTGATCCCCGGGAACAAGGGCGTGATCGTGATTCGCGGGCGCTCGCGCCGCGGCCTTGGCGGCGGCGGGGGCGGAGCCGGCGTCGGCTCGATCTTGACCGGCGGCGGGGGCGGCGGAGGCGGCGGAGGCGGCACGTAGATCGGCTCGGGCGGCTGAACGATGACGGGCGTGCGGTCTGGCCGCAGGTGGCGGGGTCGCGGCGCCGGCGTTGCGACGGGCGGGGGAGGCGGCGGCGGTGGCGGTGCCGGAGTCACCGCATTCTCCACCGGCGGCGCTTCGACCGGCGCTGTCTCGACCGGCGCCGCTTGCTCCGGCGGCGGCGCCGGGTGCGATTCGAGCTCGGTGACTCGCTGCTGGAGCAGGTCGCGCTGGTCGACCAGATGCTGGACCTTGGTCGCCGCCCAGACCGCGACACCGGTCGCGCCCGCCGCGGCGACGAACTGGAAAGCGAGCAGGGTCCAGGCGCTGCGGACGAAGCGGCGATTGGTCGGCCCGCTCATCGCCGCGACGCCAGGCTGACCCGAATCAGGACGAAGGCGGCGAGCGCCATCAGGATCGCCGCCAAGGCGAGCGCGGCGAGGGTCAGCGCGCTGAACGTCGCCGGCGCCAGCCGCCCGGTCGCCACCATCGCCACCGCCAGCGCGGTCAGCGCCGCGACGAGAATTGCCGCCCAGCCGAGCAGCGCGATCTTGCCGAAGCCCTGCAGCGCGGGCCCCGGCTGCCCGGTCGCGCCGTCGTCAAACGCCTCGCCGCGCAGCATCCCGCCGACCCGCCCGTGAAACTCGGTCCAGGGCGATCCCTCGCGCTCGCCCCGCCACGGCCGGAAGTCGAGGAAGTGGAGCATGGTGAACGGCAAGGGCAGCCGGCAGGCGTCGAGATTGATCTGCACGAGCTTGCCCTTGTCGAGCGCCTCATTGGCCTCGGCCCGCACCCAGAGCGACTGTCGCGCCTGATTGGACCAGGCGACGACGACGCAGCGGGCGGCGTCGATCTCCTTCTCGATCACCATCGCGTAATCGTCGGAGGCGTTGAGCGCCTTGTCCCACCACAGATTGTAGCCGCTGCCTTCGAGCGCGTCGCTGATCTGCTCGACCCGCGCCCGCGTCGCCCGGCCATAAGACAAGAAAACGTCCGCCATGCCGGCAGCGTATCAAATATCGGCGGCCCTGTCGAAGCTAAGCCGGTTCGAGCTCCTTGTGCACGACCTTGTCGGCGAGCGAGCCGTTCAATTCGGCGAGATGGTCGAACGTGGCCTCATAGGTCGCCAGCCCCTGGCTCAGCGACCGCAATTCCGCGTCGAAGCCCTGCATCTCCGCTTCGGGGATCAAGGCCTCGACCAGGTCCCAGCGCGACCAGCCCTCGCGCGGGCCCATGCCGAGCATCTGCCCGCGCCGGCTCGCCACCGCCGAGGTCGCCTTCGAGGTGGCATTGCTCGGCACCGTGATCGTCACCTTCTGCACCGGTTCGAGCAAATGCGGCGCGGCTTGCGCAAGCGCTTCCGACATGCCGATCCGCCCGGCAGTCCGGAACGCGAGCTCGGAGCTGTCGACACTGTGGTAGGAGCCATCGATCAAGGTCACCGCCACATCGACCACCGGAAAGCCGAGCGGCCCCTTGGCGAGCACGTCGCGCACGCCGGCCTCGACCGCGGGGATCCACTGCTTGGGGATCACGCCGCCGCTGATCTTGTCGTCGAACTTGAAGCCGCCGCCGCGCGGCAGCGCCTTCACCTCGATCACGCAGTCGCCGAACTGGCCGTGACCGCCCGATTGCTTCTTGTGCCGCCCGCGCTGGGTCACGGTCTTGCGGATCGACTCCTTGTAGCCGACCGCCGGCTGGCGCGAATCGACCGGCACGCCGTAGCGCCGCTTCAGCCGCTCGAGCGTCACCTTGAGATGCTCGTCATTGACGCCCCTCAAACGGGTCTCGTGCATCGCCTCGTCCTGCTCCCAGAGCAAAGCCCGGTCCTCCTCGGTGAGCTTGTGCAGGGCGGTGGAGAGGCGGACGTCGTCCTTGCGGTCCCTGGTGGCGATGGCGAGCGCGTAGTTGCGCACCGGATGAGCGATCTCGGGCGTTGGCGGGATCGCGCCGCCCGCCAGCCACTCGCCGGCATGGACGCCCTCCAGCTTGGCGATCGCGACCACGTCGCCGGCCTTGGCCTCGGCGAGCTTGGCGGTCTTGTCGCCCTGGACCGCGAACAGGGTGCCGATCCGCACCGTCTCGCCGCCGCTCGATTTCAGCTCCTGGCCTTCCTTGAGCGCGCCGCCGAAGATGCGGGCGTAGGAGAGCCGGCCCATCGCGCCGCCATGGCTGACCTTGAACACGAACGCGCAGGCACCGGTCGCCGCCAGCCGCGCGGCGGCCGCGTCCGGCCCCGGCGTCTCGTGGCGCAGCGCCTTCATCAGCCGCCTGACGCCGAAGCCGTTCTGCGCCGAGCCGAACAGGACCGGGACGATCTGCCCCTCGCCGGTCTCCTTGGCGAGGTCCTCGAACACGGTCTGCCGGTCGGGGATCTCGTCCATCAGCAATTGTTCGAGCAGCACGTCGTCATGGTCGGCGAGCTGCTCGAGCATGTGGGTGCGCTCCAGCGCCTCGCGGTCGGCGAGGTCGGCGGGGATCTCCTTCTGCTCGGAGGGCTGGCCCGGCCGATAATAATAAGCGCGCTCGAGCGCGATATCGACGAAGCCGGAAATCTTCTCGCCGTCGCGGATCGGGATCCAGCGCGCGATCAGCGGCGATTTCGACATCGGCTGCAGCGCTTCCAGCAGCGCCTGGATCGAGCCGCGCGCCTGATCGATCTTGTTGACGAAGATCATGTGCGGGATGCCGAGCTCCTCGAGCCGCCGCAGCGTCGGCTCGGCGAGCAGGGCGCGGGCGGGGTCCGGATCGACGACGACGAGGGCGAGGTCGGCCGCCGCCATGCCGAGCGCGCCGTCGGCGGCAAAGCCCACCGACCCCGGCGCATCGATCAGCGCGTAGCGGTCGTCCAGATAATCGAAATGCAGCAGGTTCAATTCGGTCGAGCCGCCGCGCGCGCGCGCTTCGGGGCTGCCGTCGCCGACGCTGCTGCCGTCGGCCACATGGCCCTGCCGCCCGACTGCGCCGGCGGCAAAAAGAAGGGCCTCGGCGAGGCTGGTCTTGCCGGCCCCGCCGGGGCCCACGAGCGCGATGGTTCTGGTGCCGGCAGCTCTGGTGGGCATATACGTCTCCTTGGCTCCGCCGCGCGGCTCCGCGAAGAAGACGCGGCCGCGCGCCCTATGGGAAACGTCGAGACTTCACCCTTCCGGGACGAAGTGCAAGGGGGGAATCCGACGGCTCGTCCCGCTTCCCCGCAGGAACCGTCGCTTGCCGCAGCGCAGCACGTCGCCTAAATCCGACCGATGACCTCGACCAACGACATCCGGCGGGCCTTTCTCGATTATTTCGGCCGCGAGGGGCACCGGATCGTGCCGTCGGCGCCTTTGGTGCCGCAGAACGATCCGACTTTGATGTTCGTCAACGCCGGCATGGTGCCGTTCAAGAACGTCTTCACCGGCCTCGAGACGCGGCCCTATGCGACCGCGGCCTCGTCGCAGAAATGCGTGCGCGCCGGCGGCAAGCATAACGATCTCGACAATGTCGGCTATACCGCGCGCCACCACACCTTCTTCGAGATGCTCGGCAATTTCTCGTTCGGCGACTATTTCAAGGAGCGGGCGATCCTGCTCGCCTGGAACCTGCTCACCGGGGAATGGGGCCTTTCGCCAGACCGGCTGACAGCCACGGTCTACCACACCGACGACGAGGCGTTCGAGCTGTGGAAGAAGATCTCCTCGCTCCCGGAAAGCCGGATCATCCGCATCCCGACCAAGGACAATTTCTGGGCGATGGGCGATAGCGGCCCGTCCGGGCCCTGCTCGGAGATCTTCTACGACCATGGCGACCATATTCCGGGCGGCCCGCCGGGATCGCCCGACGAGGACGGCGATCGCTTCACCGAGATCTGGAACCTCGTCTTCATGCAGTACGAGCAGGAGGACAATGAGATCGTCCGCGAGCTGCCCAACAAGTCGATCGACACCGGCATGGGGCTGGAGCGGATCGCCGCGGTGCTGCAGGGCGTCCACGACAATTACGACACCGACACCTTCCGGGCGCTGATCGCCGCCTCGACCGAGCTGACCAGGACCAGGGCCGAAGGCGCGCAGAAGGCGAGTCACCGCGTCATCGCCGACCATTTGCGCGCCTCGGGCTTTCTGATCGCCGACGGCGTGCTGCCGGCCAACGAGGGCAGGGGCTATGTCCTGCGCCGGATCATGCGCCGCGCGATGCGCCACGCCCATATCCTCGGCGCCGCCGAGCCGCTGCTGCACCGGCTGGTGCCGTCGCTGGTCGCCGAGATGGGCGCCGCTTACCCCGAGCTCGTTCGCGCCCAGCCGCTGATCGAGGAGACGCTGAAGCTGGAGGAGACTCGCTTCCGCCAGACGCTGGCCAACGGCCTCAGGCTACTCGACGAGGCGACCGGGTCGATGAAGCCGGGCGACATCCTGCCCGGCGCCACCGCGTTCAAGCTCTACGACACGTTCGGCTTTCCCTACGACCTCACCGAAGACGCGCTGCGCGCCCAGGGCTTCGGCGTCGACCGCGCCGGCTTCGACGCCGCCATGGCCGGCCAGAAGGCCGCCGCCCGCGCCGCCTGGAAGGGCAGCGGCGCCAAGGCGTCGGAAGAGATCTGGTTCGACCTCGCCGAGGAAAAGGGCGCGACCGAGTTCACCGGCTATCTCGGCCATGACGGCGAGGGCGTCGTCGTCGCCCTGATCAAGGACGGCGCCCGCGTCGACGCCGCGGAGACGGGCGACAAGGTCGCCATCCTGACCAACCAGACGCCCTTCTACGGGGAAAGCGGCGGCCAGATCGGCGACATCGGAAAGATAAGCTCCGACAAGGGCCTGGAGGCCGATGTTGAGGACACGTCGAAGCCGCTCGGCAAGCTTCACGCCCATCAGGCGGTGATCCGCAAGGGCGCGGTCGCGGTCGGCGACGCCGTCCACCTGTCGGTCGACGCTGCCCGCCGCACCAGGGTCCGCGCCAATCACAGCGCCACCCATTTGCTCCACGCCGCGCTGCGCAAACGGCTCGGCGGCCATGTCACCCAGAAGGGCAGCCTGGTCGCGCCGGACCATTTCCGCTTCGATTTCTCGCATCCCAAGCCGATGACGCGGGAGGAGATCGAGACGGTCGAGGCCGACGTCAACCGCCACATCCGCGAGAACAAGCCAGTCGGCATCCGCCTGATGACGCCCGACGCGGCGGTCGCGGCCGGCGCGCTGGCCCTGTTCGGCGAGAAATATGGCGACGAGGTCCGCGTCCTTTCGATGGGCGACGAGGACGAGGTCAGCTATTCGGTCGAGCTCTGCGGCGGGACCCACGTCAATGCGCTCGGCGACATCCAGCTGTTCAAGATCACCTCCGAAAGCGCGGTCGCCGCCGGCGTCCGCCGCATCGAGGCGCTGACCGGCGAAGCGGCGCGGCTTTGGCTGACGGCGCGCGAGGACCGGCTCAAGGAAACCGCCGCTGCGCTCAAGGCGTCGCCCGAGGATGTCCCCGCCCGCGTCGCCGGCCTGATCGAGGAACGCCGCCGCCTCGAGCGCGAACTTACCGAGGCGAAGAAGGCGCTGGCGATGGGCGGCGGCAAGACGGAAGCGGCGGGCCCCGAAGAGGTCGGCGGCCATGGCTTCATCGGCCAGGTGCTCGACGGGCTCGATCCCAAGGCGCTGCGCGGCCTGGTCGACGAGGCCAAGGCGCGGCTCGGCTCGGGCGTCGTCGCCCTGGTCGCGATCAACGACGGCCGCGCCACCGTCGCCGTCGGCGTCACCGACGATTTGACGTCAAGCCGAAACGCCGTCGATCTCGTCCGCAAGGCGGTCGAGGCGGTGGGAGGGCAGGGCGGCGGCGGCCGCCCCGACTTGGCGCAAGGCGGCGGGCCCGATGGAGCGCGGGCGATCGCCGCCTTGGACGCCGTCAGGGAGGCGCTGAGTTCCGAACCGGTGACGGTCTAAAGCCCTTCCCCTCGATGGGGAGGGGTGGGGGTGGACTCGGCGGAAATGCAGCGGCCGTCATCGAGGTTCACCCCACCCCAACCCCTCCCCATCGAGGGGAGGGGCTAAGCGCATCATCGCATCAGCGCGTCGCGCAGCCGCTTGCCGCGCTGCGGCGGCTCCCGCTCCATCTCGCCCATCTCCATGATCTGCTGGCGCAGCTCCGCCCGCTTCTCGTGGATCGAGGCGATCACCGGGCCCATCGCCAGGCCGAGGTCGACCAACGCCGCTTCGGAGAGCTGGAGCGAGGATTCGAGCGTTTCGGGGACCGCGTCGGTGGCGCCCGCCTTGTAGAGCTCGGCGGCGTGCTCCGGGTCGCGGGCGCGGGCGACGATGGTCAGTTCGGGGCACCAGCCGCGCACCCGTTTCACCATCCGCACCGCCTGGACGGGATCGTCCATGGTCAGAATCAGCGCGCTGGCATGGCCGAGGTTGAGCTTGTCGACGAACTCCGGCCGCGAGGCGTCGCCGAAAATGAGGGGGAAGCCCTCGGCGCGCGCGGCCTTGACCGCGTCGATGTCCGAATCGACCGCGACATAGGGCTTGTCGTGCAGCGCCAGCATTTCGCAGACCAGCCGCCCGACCCGGCCGAAGCCGATCACCACCGCACGGGGCTCCTCGCTGGTCGGAATAAGGCCATCGCCGCCGGCCTCGGCGCGCCGCTCGATCCGCCGCGCCGCATCGCGCCCGAGCCGCGCCAGCAGCGGGGTGAGCGTCAGCCCCATTGCGGTGACGATCTGCCAGAAGGCGGCGGTCTCGCGGCCGATCAGCCCCGCCGCCGAGGCGGCGCCGAGCACGATCAGCGTGGTCTCGGAAGGCGAGGCCATCAGCAGGCTCGCCTCGGCCGCGACCGCCTGCCGCTTGCCGCCGAGCCTCAGCAAAGCGGCGGTCACCACGGTCTTGACCAGCATCACCGCGACCAGCGCGGCGACCAGCTGCGGCCAGGCGGCGAGGATGAAGCCGAGGTCGAGGCTCATGCCGACGGTGATCAGGAACACGCCGAGGCCGAGGCCACGGAACGGCGCCGTCATCGCCTCGACCTCGCCCTGATATTCGGTCTCGGCGATCAGCACGCCGGCGACGAGCGCGCCGACGATCGGCGACAGGCCGGCGGCGGCGGTGGCGAGGCTGGCGGCGATGACGACGAGCAGGCTGACCGACAGGAACAATTCGGGGCTCTTGGTCCGCGCCGCCTGGGCGAACAGGCGCGGCAGCACGAAGCGGCCGAGCAGGAGCATCGCCAGGATCACCAGCGCGCCGAGCCCGAGCGTGTTCAGCAGCCCTTCGACGCCGCCCTCCGCGTTCGGCGCGAGCGCGCCCAGCGCGAAGACGATGGGAACGAGCGCGAGATCCTCGAACAAGAGCATCGCGAAGGCCGAGCGGCCGACCGGGCTCGACGTGCCGACCAGCGGCAGCACCACCGCGGTCGAGGAGAGCGAGAGCGCGACGCCGAGCGCGAAGGCCGCCACCCAGGGCAGGCCGCTGAGGTGGATCGCGACGCCGATCACGATCGCCGACAGGAACAGCTCGGCCGCGCCGACGCCGAAGACCAGCCGGCGCATCCCCCAGAGCCGGCGGAAGGAAAGCTCGAGCCCGATCGAGAAGAGCAAAAGGATGATGCCGAACTCGGCGAACGGCGCGATCGCCTCGGCGTTGGAGATGGTGACATAGTTGAGCCAGGGCAGCCGCCCGACCATCGCGCCCAATCCCGATGGCCCGACCAGGATGCCGATCAGGATGAAGCCGATCACCGGGCTGATCCGGATCCGGGCGAAGGCCGGGATGACGATCCCCGCCGCGCCGAGGATGACGAGCGCGTCGCTGAGGCCCGAAGTGCTGAAATCGCCGTGCGTCATCTTGCCTTTATGCCCGAACCGGCGCGATTGTCAGCCCGATGGATACCGATCTCCTGATCGTCGGCGGCGGCCCGGCGGGAATGATGGCCGGGCTGCTGTTCGCCCGGGCCGGGGTCAACACCCTGGTGCTGGAGAAGCATGCCGACTTCCTGCGCGACTTCCGCGGCGACACCGTCCACCCCTCGACGATGGAGATTCTCCACGAGCTCGGCCTGCTCGAGCGATTCCTCGAACGGCCGCACAACCGGGTGGCCGAAGCGCGGCTGCGGCTCGCCGGGCGGGAATGGACGATCGGCGACCTGTCGCACCTCAAGACGCCGGCACCGTTCATCGCGATGATGCCCCAGTGGGATTTCCTCAGCTTCCTGCGCGAGGCGGCGACGGCCTATTCCGGCTTCCGGCTGGAGATGTGCGCGCCGGTCACCGGCTTCATCGAGGAGCAGGGCAGGGTGGCCGGCGTCCGGCTGGCGGACGGCCGCGAGCTTCGCGGCCGCCTCGTTCTTGCCGCCGACGGGCGCGCCTCGATCGTCCGCCAGCTGCTTCCGGTCGAAGACCTCGGCGCGCCGATGGACGTGTTCTGGTTCCGGATCGCCAAGCCGAAGGACCAGCAGGGCGGCTTGCGCGGCAATGTCGAGCGCGGCCGCCTGCTCGTGATGATCGACCGCGGCGATTATTGGCAATGCGCCTTCCTGATCCCCAAGGGCGCGGCGGAAGCCTATCAGGCGCGGGGCATCGAAGCGATCCGCGAGGAGGTTGCGGCGGCCGCGCCTGAGCTTGACCTCGCTGAGCTCGACGAGATCACCGACCTCCATTTGCTCAGCGTCAAGCTCGATCGGTTGACGCGCTGGCATCGGCCCGGCCTGCTCGCGATCGGCGACGCCGCCCACGCGATGTCGCCGATCGGCGGAATCGGCATCAACCTGGCAATCCAGGATGCGGTGGCGGCGGCAAACGTCCTCGCCGGTCCGCTCGCCCACGGCGAGGACATCGATCCGCTGCTGGCCAAGGTGCAGGCGCGGCGGCTCTTCCCGACCCGTGTCATCCAGGCCGCGCAGAAGCTCGCCCAAGATCGGGTCATCGGCCGGCTGCTCCGTCCGGGCGGCCCAATCCGCAAGGCGCCGCTGCTGGTCCGCCTGCTCGACCGCTTCCCGCGGCTTCGCCGGATTCCCGGCCGGGTCATCGGCCTCGGTGTCCGCCGCGAGCATGTCCGCTCGCCCGACGCCGGGCTCAGGCGGCCATAGCCGCTTCCAGGTTCGCGCGGATCGCCTCGAAGAACTGCTCGGTCGTCATCCAGCTCTGCTCGGGGCCGATCAGGATCGCGAGGTCCTTGGTCATCTTGCCGCTCTCGACGGTCTCGACGCAGACCCGCTCGAGCGTCTCGGCGAAGCGGGTCACCTCGGGCGTATCGTCGAAACGCCCGCGATATTTGAGGCCGCCGGTCCAGGCGAAGATCGAGGCGATCGGGTTGGTCGAGGTCGCCTTGCCCTGCTGGTGCATGCGGAAGTGGCGGGTGACGGTGCCGTGCGCCGCCTCGGCCTCGACCGTCCTGCCGTCCGGGGTCATCAGGATCGAGGTCATCAGCCCCAATGAGCCGAAGCCCTGGGCGACCTGGTCCGACTGGACGTCGCCGTCATAATTCTTGCACGCCCAGACGAACTTGCCGCTCCACTTCAGCGCCGAGGCGACCATGTCGTCGATCAGGCGGTGCTCGTAGCTGATGCCGAGCGCGTCGAACCGCTCCTTGAACTCCGCCTCGAAGACCTCCTCGAAAATGTCCTTGAAGCGGCCGTCATAGGCCTTGAGGATGGTGTTCTTGGTCGACAGATAGACCGGCCACTGCCGGTTGAGTCCGTAGTTCAGACAGGCATGAGCGAAATCCCTGATCGACGCGTCGAGATTGTACATGCCCATGGCGACGCCCCCGCCGGGATAGTCGAACACCTCGTGCTCGATCAGCTGCCCGTCCGCACCTTCCCATTTCATGGTGAGCTTGCCGGGCCCGGGAACGACGAAATCGGTCGCCTTATACTGGTCGCCGAAGGCGTGGCGGCCGATCACGATCGGGTCGGTCCAGCTCGGGATCAGCCGCGGCACGTTGGCGATCACGATCGGTTCGCGAAAGACGACGCCGCCCAATATGTTGCGGATCGTGCCGTTGGGCGATCGCCACATCTTCTTGAGGCCGAACTCCTTCACCCGCGCCTCGTCGGGAGTGATCGTCGCGCATTTGACGCCAACGCCGACCGCCTTGATCGCATTGGCCGCCTCGACGGTGATCCGGTCGTCGGTCTCGTCGCGCTTCTCGATGCCGAGGTCGAAATAGCGGAGCTCGACGTCGAGATAGGGCAGGATCAGCCGCTCGCGGATCCATTGCCAGATGATGCGGGTCATCTCGTCGCCGTCGAGCTCGACGACCGGGTTCTTCACCTTGATCTTCGCCATGAGGCTGCGCGCTTTCTGCTCGGGCTTCGTTTGCGGGCCGTCCTAAGGAGTGGCGGCCCACTGTCAACCGCCCGGCTTGCGGTTGTCTCGCTTGGCCGCACCGCCTAAAGGCGGGGCCATGTCTTCGCTCGAGAAGCCCGATCTGGTCACCACCAACGTCCAGTGGCGCTGGCCGTCGGTGCACCCGGAAGGGCGCAAGTTCACCGTCATCGCCGGCGCGATCACGCTCGGTCTCTGGCTGGTGCTGGGCTGGGACATCATGGGCTGGCTGGCGGCCGGTTTGACGCTGTGGACCGCCGCCTTCTTCCGCGACCCGATCCGCACCACGCCGGTGACGGAGGGGCTGATCATCGCCCCCGCCGACGGGCTCGTCACCATGATCACCACGGTGCCGCCGCCGCGCGAGCTCCGGGGCGAGGGCGGGCTCGCCGACGATCCGATCGTCCGCGTCTCGATCTTCATGAGCGTGTTCGACGTCCACATCAACCGCACCCCGATCGCCGGCACGATCACCCGCGTCGTCTACATCGCCGGCAAGTTCCTGAACGCCGATCTCGACAAGGCGAGCGAGGACAATGAGCGCCAGCACATCCTCGTCGAGGGCGCGGACGGCACCAGAGTCGCCTTCACCCAGATCGCCGGCCTAGTCGCGCGCCGGATCGTGCCCTGGATCAAGGTCGGCGACCGGGTCGCGCCGGGCCAGCGGGTCGGCCTGATCCGCTTCGGCAGCCGGGTCGACGTCTATCTGCCCGCCGACACCTCCTCGCAGGTCCTGCTCGGCCAGCGCACCATCGCCGGCGAGACGATCGTCGCCCGCACCGGCGTCTCCGAGCTGATCGAGGGCGTCGCCCAATGAGGGAGGAACGGCGCGCGGCGCCGCGCACCGGCATTCCGCTGCGCGCGGTCGTGCCCAACGCAGTGACCGCGCTCGCGCTCTGCTCCGGGCTGTTCGGCATCCGCTTCGCCATCGCCGCGGACTGGGAGCGGGCCTGCTACGCGATCCTCATCGCCGCGGTGCTCGACGGCATGGACGGCCGCATCGCCCGCGCGCTGCGCGGCCAGACCCGCTTCGGCGCCGAGCTCGATTCGCTCTCCGACGTCATCGCCTTCGGCGTCTCGCCGGCGATCATCCTCTACCTCTGGTCGCTGCAATCGCCGGCAATCGCGCCGTTCGGCTGGCTGCTCGCATTGGGCTATGCGGTCTGCATGGCGCTGCGCCTGGCCCGCTTCAACGCCCGGATCGACGTCGAGGACCAGCCGCACAAATCGGCCGGCTTCCTGACCGGCGTGCCCGCGCCCGCCGGGGCGGGACTGATGCTGCTGCCGCTGTTCCTGTGGCTGGCGAGCGGCGGGCGCTGGACCTGGCTCAACGACGTCCGCCTGACCGCGCCGTGGACGGCGCTGGTCGCCTTCCTCGTCATTTCGAGCGTCGCCACCTATTCCTGGGGCTCGCTGCGGCTGCGGCGCAATGTCCGGCTGGAGGCGATCCTGATCATCGCCATCGCCGGCGCCGCGCTCTTCGCCGCCCCGTTCGGGACGCTGAGCGTGGTGGCGATCGTCTATCTCGCGCTGCTTCCGCTCAGCATCCTCAGCTACGCCAGGGTCAGGCGGCAGCGCGCCGCGCTGGCCGCGGCACCACCGCCCGCGGCGCCGTCGGCATCCTTGCCGGAGGGACGCCCCGCAAGGCGGCGGAGATCGCCGCCCAATGCGCCTTCAGAGTGAATTCGAGAACGAGGGCGAGCGCGATCAGCAAGCCCAGGAAGAATGCGATCGAGAGCCAATGAGTCACAGCTTTTCCCCTCTTTTATCCACAGACAACGACCCAAGGACCCATTAAGCTCCTTGGACCCACTCAATGTTCGTGTTTTGTTCCGTTGTCAAGCGGCAAGGCGCTTGATTTCGGCGATAAGCGTCGCTACCTCGCGCGCATTCCACATGCAGGGCCATCATACCGGTGGTCGGGCCAGGCACTGACTGGCTCCGGCTTTCTCGGCCCTGCAGAGGCATAACCGGAAGGAGAAAGACCATGGCGTCCACCGACGTCACCATGCAGCAATTGCTCGAGGCCGGGGCGCATTTCGGCCACCAGACCCACCGCTGGAACCCCAAGATGAAGCCGTACATCTTCGGCGAGCGCAACGGGGTGCACATCATCGATCTGTCGCAGACCGTGCCACTCTTCGCGCGCGCCCTCGATTTCGTCCGGCAGACCGTCGCCGCCGGCGGCAAGGTGCTCTACGTCGGCACCAAGCGCCAGGCGCAGGACCCGATCGCCGAGGCGGCGCGCCGCTCGGGCCAGCATTTCGTCAACCATCGCTGGCTCGGCGGCATGCTCACCAACTGGAAGACGATCTCCAACTCGATCAAGCGCTTTAAGAGCCTCGAGGAGCAGCTCGCCGGCGACACCACCGGCCTCACCAAGAAGGAAGTGCTCCAGCTCACCCGCGAGCGCGACAAGCTCGAGCTCAGCCTGGGCGGCATCCGCGACATGGGCGGCATCCCCGACGTGATGATCGTGATCGACGCCAACAAGGAGGAGCTCGCGATCAAGGAGGCCAATGTGCTCGGCATCCCGGTCGTCGCCGTGCTCGATTCCAACGTCAGCCCGCAGGGCATCGCCTTCCCGGTCCCCGGCAATGATGACGCCAGCCGCGCGATCCGCCTCTATTGCGACGCGATCGCCGAAGCAGTGCTCGCCGGCAAGCAGGGCGGCGCGCAGGCGCGCGGCGAGGATCTCGGCGCCCAGGACGAACCGCCGGCCGAGGCGGCGCTGGCCGGCGCCGAGTAGTATATTACAAATTCAAGAGGATATGAGACATGGCTGAGATCACGGCCGCAATCGTCAAAGAGCTGCGCGAGCGCACCGGCGCCGGCATGATGGACTGCAAGAAGGCATTGGGCGAGACGGGCGGCGACATGGAAGCCGCGATCGATTGGCTGCGCACCAAGGGCCTCGCCGCCGCCGCCAAGAAGGCCGGCCGCACCGCCGCGGAAGGGCTGGTCGGCGTCGCCGTCGAAGGTAGGAAGGGCGCGATCGTCGAGGTCAACAGCGAGACCGATTTCGTCGCCAAGAACGAGCAGTTCCAGGAGTTCGTCCGCACCGCCGCCGCGATCACCCTCGCCACCGGCAGCGACATCGAGGCGTTGAAGGACGCCTGCTGGCCCGGCGGCGGCACGGTCGAGGAGAAGCTGACCAGCAACATCGCGACGATCGGCGAGAACCAGTCGATCCGCCGCGCCGCCTTGCTCGAGGTCGAGGAGGGCGCGATCGCTTCCTATGTCCACAATGCGGCGGCGCCGGGGCTCGGCAGGATCGGCGTGCTCGTCGCGCTCGAAAGCGGCGCCGACCAGGCGATGCTCGAGGGGCTCGGCAAGCAGCTCGCGATGCACATCGCCGCGGCCGCCCCGCTGGCGCTGCGCGGCGACGAGCTCGATCCGGCGCTGGTCGAGCGCGAGCGCGGCATCGCCCGCGAGAAGGCCGCCGAATCCGGCAAGCCGGCCGAGATCGTCGAGAAGATGGTCGACGGCGCGATGGCCAAGTTCCGCAAGGAGAATGCCCTGCTGTCGCAGCTCTTCGTCATCGACAACAAGACCAGGGTCGAGGACGTCGTCGCGGCCGCGGCCAAAGACGCCGGCGCGCCGGTGACGCTCAAGGCCTATGCCCGCTTCCAGCTCGGCGAAGGCATCGAGAGGAAGGAAAGCGATTTCGCGGCGGAGGTCGCCGCGGCGGCCGGCAAGCAGAAGCCCGATCTGGCCGCCTAATCGCCTTGGCAGGGTGGCGCGCGGCCATTAAGGTGCGCGCCACCTGCTTTCTGTCTTCGCTCGAACGACCCTAGGGAGCCTTATGCCGCGCCCGCGCTTCAACCGCATCCTCCTGAAGCTTTCCGGCGAGGCGCTGATGGGCGAGGGCCAGTTCGGCATCGATCCCGGCGCCGTTGCCAGGCTCGCGGAGGAGATCAAGGCGGCACGGGAGCGCTGCCAGTCGCTGTGCCTCGTCGTCGGCGGCGGCAACATCTTCCGCGGCCTTGCCGGCGCCGCCGAAGGCTTCGACCGGGCCAGCGCCGACTATATGGGCATGCTCGCCACGGTGATGAACGCGCTCGCGGTGCAGAACGCGCTCGAGAAGATCGGCGTCGACACCCGCGTCCAGTCGGCGATCCCGATGGCGACGGTCTCCGAACCCTATATCCGCCGCCGCGCGGTGCGGCACATGGAGAAGGGCCGGGTGGTGATCTTCGCCGCCGGCACCGGCAACCCGTTCTTCACCACCGACACCGCCGCCGCCCTGCGGGCCGCCGAAATGGGTTGCGACGCCTTGTTCAAGGGGACCAGCGTCGACGGCGTCTACGATGCCGACCCGAAGAAAAAAAGCGATGCGAAGCGTTATGAAACAGTCACTTTCGATAAAGTCCTGTCGGACAATCTGAAGGTAATGGACGCCACAGCGGTGGCGCTCTGCCGCGACAACAACATTCCGATCGTCGTTTTCAACGTCCGCGAGCAGGGCAATCTGGCCCGGGTGCTCGGCGGCGACGGCACCGCGACGATCGTCAGGAACGAGGGAGGATAAGATGCCGGCCTATGACAAGGCGGACCTGCAGCGCCGCATGCACGGCGCGGTCGAGGCGCTCAAGCACGATCTCGGCGGCCTGCGCACCGGCCGCGCCTCGACCGCCTTGGTCGAGCCGATCCAGGTCGAGGTCTACGGCGCCAACATGCCCTTGAACCAGGTCGCGACGATCTCGGTGCCCGAGCCGCGGATGCTCTCGGTCCAGGTCTGGGACCGGTCGAACGTCGGCCCGGTCGAAAAGGCGATCCGCAACGCCGGGCTCGGCATCAATCCGATCGTCGACGGCCAGAACATCCGCCTGCCGATCCCCGATCTGACCGAGGATCGCCGCAAGGAGCTTGCCAAGCTCGCCCACCAATATGCGGAAAAGGCGCGGATCGCGGTCCGCAACGTCCGCCGCGACGGCATGGACGCGCTCAAGACCGACGAGAAGAAGCACGAGATCAGCGAGGACGAGCACAAGCGCCTCGGCATCGAGGTCCAGAAGCTGACCGACGAGGCGATCGCCGAGGTCGACCAGGTGCTCGCCGCCAAGGACAAGGAAATCCTGCAGAAGTGACAGCGGAGCCGGCGAGCGCGGGACCGCCGCCGGGCGTCCCTCGCCATGTCGCCATCATCATGGACGGCAACGGCCGCTGGGCGAAGGCGCGGGGGCTGCCGCGGGCGGCCGGCCACCGCGCGGGCGCCGAGGCGGCCCGCGCCGTGCTGCGCGCGGCCGGCGAGGCCGGGGTCGAGTGCCTCACCCTCTACGCCTTTTCCTCGGAGAATTGGCGCCGTCCGGCCCAGGAGGTCAGCGATCTCACCGGCCTGCTCCGATTCTATCTGCAGCGCGAGCTCGACAGCCTCCACAGGGAAGGGATTCGCCTCAGGATCCTCGGCGATCACAAGGCCTTCGAGGCGGACGTCGCGGCGATGGTCGACCGCGCCGTGGCGAAGACGGCGGCCAATCGCCGGATGACGCTGGCAATCGCCCTCAACTATGGCGGGCGGGCCGAGATCGTCAACGCCGCCCGCCGCGCCGCGGCAAAAGGGGCGATCGACGAGCCGGCGATCGAAGCCGAGCTTGATACGGCCGGCCTGCCGCCGCTCGACCTCGTCATCCGCACCTCCGGCGAGCACCGCTTGTCGAATTTCCTGCTTTGGCAGGCGGCTTATGCCGAATTGCTGTTCGTCGACATGCTCTGGCCCGATTTCGACGGCGAGGCGCTGCGCGACGCGCTTGCCGCCTATGCGCGGCGCGAACGGCGCTACGGAGGCCTATGACCGACCTGCCGACCCGCTTCGTCGCCGGCATCGTCATGGCAGCCGTCGCCTGCCTTGCCGCTTATTACGGCAGCTGGCCGTTTCGCGCCCTCACGGCGGCGGCTGGGGCGGTGATGCTGGTCGAATGGTGCGACATGCACGGCCTGCCGCGGCGGTGGGGGCTGATCGGCGCCGTTCTGATCGCGGTCGTGCTGCTCGCGGGCATCGAATATTTCTATCCGGACGCGATACCTTCGCCGGACGACGAACTCGACGCCGACGCCTTCTCGCCGGTTCTGGCAGCCTTTGCCGGGATTGCAGCCGCCGGCCTCCTGTTTGGCGCGCTTGCCCGCCGGATCGCGGCCGGATGGGGCTTCATTTACATAGCGATTCCCGCCTTCGCCCTGGTGGTGTTGAGTTGGGCCTATAGCGGCCTCGTCTTCTGGGTCATGGTCGTCACCTGGTCGACCGACATCTTCGCCTATTTCGCCGGCCGCGCGATCGGCGGGCCGAAGCTCGCGCCGAAGGTCAGCCCCAACAAGACCTGGGCGGGCCTCCTCGGCGGCATGATCGGGGCCGGCCTTGCCGGCTGGGGCGTCGCCTGGCTGTTCGATCTCGGCTTTCCGTTCCAGTGGATCGGCGCGCCGATGGCCGTGATCGCGCAGGCCGGCGACCTTTACGAGAGTTGGGTCAAGCGCCGCGCCGGCGTCAAGGACAGCGGCAGCCTGCTGCCCGGCCATGGCGGCGTCCTCGACCGGCTCGACGGGCTGCTCGCGGTCTCGTTCGCGACGGCTCTCCTGCTGATGGCGGGGCTCTGGACCCCGTGACCGGCCGCCGCACCGTCACCATCCTCGGCGCCACCGGCTCGGTCGGCCGCTCGACGCTCGATCTGATCGCTCGCAACCGGGAGCGCTACGAGATCGTCGCGCTCACTGCCCACAAGGACGTCGCCGGCCTCGCCGCGCTCGCGAAACGCTTCGGCGCGAAGCAGGCGGTGATCGGCGACGCCGCCTTGCTGGCAGGCCTCAAGGAGGCGCTCGCCGGCACCGGCATCGAGGCCGCGGCGGGCGAGGGTGCGATCGTCGAGGCGGCCGCTTCCGGCGCCGAGTGGACGATGGCGGCGATCGTCGGCACCGCCGGCCTCAAGCCGGTGATGCGCACGCTCGAGGGCGGCGGCACGGTTGCGTTGGCCAACAAGGAAGCTCTGGTCTCGGCCGGCGCGCTGCTGACCCGGGCGGCAGCGGCCAGCGGGGCGACGCTGCTGCCGGTCGATTCGGAGCACAATGCGGTCTTCCAATGCTTCGACCGCGCCCGGCCCGAGGGCGTTCGCCGGATCATTCTCACCGCGAGCGGCGGCCCGTTCCGCACCTGGCCGCTCGAACGGATGCGCGCCGCGACCGCGGCCGAGGCGGTCGCCCACCCGAACTGGTCGATGGGCGCCAAAATCTCGGTCGATTCGGCGACGCTGATGAACAAGGGGCTCGAGCTGATCGAGGCCTTCCACCTCTTCCCGGTCGGCGCCGACGCGATCGAGATCGTCGTCCATCCCCAATCGGTGATCCATTCGCTGGTCGAATATGTCGACGGCTCGGTGCTCGGCCAATTGGGCGCGCCCGACATGCGGGTCCCGATCGCCCATACCCTCGCCTGGCCGGAGCGGATGGCGACACCCTGCGAGCGGCTCGATCTGGTTTCGCTGGGCAGGCTCGACTTCGAGGCGCCCGATCCGGTGCGCTTTCCCGCGCTCGGCCTCGCCCGCCTGGCTTTGGCGCAAAGCGGGGCGAAGCCGGCCATCCTCAATGCCGCCAACGAGATCGCCGTTGCTTCTTTCCTTGAAAGCCGAATCGCTTTCCTCGATATCGCCTCTCTGGTCAGCGAGGTGCTGGCCCGCTATGACCCGCCCGCGCCGCTGTCGATCGACGACGTGCTGGAGATCGACCGCGAGGCCCGGCACGTGGCCGCCGCGCTGACAGGAAAGATCCACGCTTGAGCAATCCCGGCATCCCGTTCACGGTCCTGGCGTTCCTGCTCGTCATCGGCCCGTTGATCTTCGTCCACGAGCTCGGCCACTATTTCGCCGGCCGCTGGTTCGGCGTGAAGGCGGACACCTTCTCGATCGGCTTCGGCCGCGAGATCACCGGCTGGACCGACCGGCGCGGCACCCGCTGGAAGGTCGGCTGGCTGCCGCTCGGCGGCTACGTCAAGTTCGCCGGCGACATGAACCCGGCGAGCGCGCCGAGCGACGAATGGCTGTCGCTGCCCGCGGCCGAGCGCGCGGGGACCTTCCAGGCGAAGAAGCTCTGGCAGCGCTTCATCATCGTCGTCGCCGGCCCGCTCACCAATTTCATGTTCGCGATCCTGGTCTTCATCGCCCTGTTCGCCGCCTACGGCCAGCCCCGCACGCCGCCGATCATCGGCTCGATCGAGCAACGGTCCGCCGCCCAGGCCGCCGGCTTCCAGGTCGGCGACCGAATCCTCGCCATCGACGGCAGCCGCGTCGACCGGTTCGAGGACATCGCCTTGTATGTCGCGATCCGGCCCGAGCAGCGGATGCATTTCGAGATCGAGCGCCGCGGCGCGCCGATGGCGATCGACGCGACGCCGCGCTCGCTGGTCCTGCGCGACCGGTTCGGCAACGAGGCCCGGATCGGACGGATCGGCCTCGGCCGCACCGACACCGTCGTGGTGGTAAGGCTCGGGCCGTTGCAGGCGGTCGGCGCAGCCTTCGCCCATACCGGCGAGACCGTGAAAACGATGGTGGTGACGCTCGGCCAGGTGATCACGGGCTCCCGCTCGCTCAAGGAAATGGGGGGGCCGCTCAAGATCGCCCAGTTTTCGGGCCAGCAGGCCAGCCTCGGCTGGCTGGACTTCGTCCTGTTCATGTCGATGGTCTCAATTAATCTGGGATTCATCAACCTGTTGCCAATCCCGCTGCTGGATGGCGGGCACCTGCTGTTCTACGTGGTTGAGGGAGTTAGGCGGAAGCCGTTGCGGCCGGAGGTCCAGGAATGGGCGTTCAGGACGGGCCTGGCGGTGCTGCTGGCGCTGATGATTTTCGTGACATTCAACGACTTGGCCTCTTTTGGCCTGTTTGGCGGGCTTGGCCGCTTGATCGGCTAGCTATGATGGGGCAGGGCGGACGGATGACAGGGAGTGAGGCCGGGCGCTGGACCCGGCCGTTTAATCGAAAGCGGGACCGCGTGACAGCGAACGACGTATTTCCAAAAGGTCGCAAATTGTGCTCCGCGCTGCTGCTCGGGACGATCATCTCCGGCCTCGCCGCGCCCGCAACGGCGCAAACCGCCCCACCGCCCACGGCGCCGCCGGCCCAAGCCGCTCCGCCGCCGCCGGCGCCTGCCGCCGCGGTTCCGCCGCAGCCGACCCGAACCGTGGTGTCGCTTGCGGTGGCCGGCAACCAGCGGCTCGAGCCCGAGACGGTGATGTCCTACACCTCGCTTCGCATCGGCGAGCCTTACGACCAGGAGCGGCTCGACCAGGCGCTGAGGGACCTCTACGCGACCGAATTGTTCGCCGACGTCGTCATCGCCGGCGCCGACACCGGCAACCTCATTATCCAGGTCCGCGAGAATCCGGTCATCAACCGCATCATCCTCGAGGGCAACCGCCGTATCAAGGACGACAAGATCACGCCGGAAATCCGGTTGGCGCCGCGCCAGATCTTCACCCGCTCGCGGGCCCGCGCCGACGTCGCCCGAATCATCGAGCTCTACCGCCGCCAGGGCCGCTACGGCGCCAGCGTCGAGCCGCAGATCGTCCAGCTCGACCAGAACCGCGTCGACGTCGTGTTCGAGATCAACGAGGGGCCGCGCTCGCGCGTGCGGCGGATCAACATCATCGGCAACGAGCGGTTCGGCGACGGTCGCCTGATCCAGGAAATGGCGACGCGCGAGCATGTCTGGTACAACATCTTCAGCTCGCGCGACACTTACGACCCCGACCGGCTCGCTTACGACCAGCAGAAGCTGAGGCAATTCTACCTGACCCAGGGCTATGCCGATTTCCGGGTCGTCTCGGCGGTGGCCGAACTCACCCCGGACCGGCGCGACTTCATCGTCACCTACGTCGTCGACGAGGGCGATCGCTACAAGTTCGGCGACCTCGCCGTCGAAAGCGACATCCGAGATTTCAGCGCCGCCCGGCTGCGCGCCCGGCTGCCGATGCACACCGGCGACTGGTATAACGCCCAGCAGGTCGAGGACACCGTCACCCAGCTGAACGAGCTCGCCGGCCTGTTCGGCTACGCCTTCTCGGACGTCCGCCCCAACTTCAACCGCAATCGCGAAAACCACACGATGGGGGTCACCTTCAGGGTGGCCGAGACGCCGCGCGTCTATGTCGAGCGGATCGACATCAGCGGCAATACCACCACCCGCGACAAGGTCATCCGCCGCGAGTTCCGCCTCGCCGAGGGCGATCCGTTCAACAACGTCCGCGTCCGCCGCTCGCGCGACCGCATCCAGTCCTTGGGTTTTTTCCAGGAGAATCTGGAAATCCAGCAGGAGCAGGGCTCGGCGCCCGACCGCGTCGTCCTCGGCGTCGAGGTCGAGGAGCGCGCGACCGGCCAGCTGCAGCTGTCCGCCGGCTATTCGAGCCTCGAGCATTTCCTCATCCAGGCCGCGATCCAGCAGCGCAATTTCATGGGCCGCGGCCAGGAGGTGCGGGCCCAGATCAATTATTCGAGCTATTCGAAGTCGGTCGAGCTCGGCTTCACCGAGCCTTATCTGTTCGACCGCAACATCGCCGTCGGCTTCGACATCTACCGGCGCGATCTCAACAGCTTCAACTTCTTCGGCAACAACCGCACCACCACCTATCAGCAGACCACCACCGGCGGCCAGATCCGCGCCGGCGTGCCGCTCACCGAGGCGCTGCAAGTGGCGCTTCGCTACGGCCTCAACTATGACGAGATCAGCCTCAACCAGGCGCTTTATTATTCGGATCCGGACGGGACCGGGCCGCTCGGGCCGCAGTGCGACCCGCTGCTCGCCGGCCGCTATCTGTGCGACACGATCGGCAACCGGCTGACCTCGACCGCCGGCTATTCGATCGTCTGGGACACGCTCAACAACCGTCTTCGCCCGACCCGCGGCGAGCGGCTCGTGCTCAACCAGGATTTCGCCGGGCTGGGCGGCGACGTGCACTATGTGCGCACGCTCATCCGCGGCTCGAAATATTGGGACGCCTTCCGCCACTTCATCTTCTCGATCAGCGCCGAGGCGGGCTATATCCACAGCTTCGACAGCGGCGCGCCCAATGTCGATCCGCTCCGGCTCACCGACCGCTTCTTCCTCGGCAGCCCGCAAATCCGCGGCTTCGACATTCGCGGCGTCGGCCCGCGCATCCGGCGCGCGCCTTACCTTTACGACACCGATACGGCCGGCACGATCTCGAACGTGAGGCTGTCCGAGGATCGCAACACCATCACCGACGATTCGATCGGCGGCCGCGCTTATTATCTCGCCCGGGCGGAGCTCGAGATTCCGCTCGGCGACAGCGTCCGCGAGCTCGGCCTCAGACCGTCGATCTTCGTCGACGTCGGCGCCCTGTGGGGCGTGCGGCGGCCGGCATTGCTCGACATCACGCCGGGCAGCGCGCTCACCCTCAACCAGTGCACCGATGCCAGCGGTGTCGTCAGCACCGTCCAGCTCACCCAGCCTTGCCCCACGGACACCACTCTGACCCGGAGCGGCGTTGCCCCGTTCCGCGAGGTCTATCTCGCCGACACGCCAAGCCCGCGCCTCTCGATCGGGTTCGGCATCAACTGGAACTCGCCATTCGGCCCGTTCCGGATCGACATCGCCCACGCCCTGCTGCACGAGCCGGGCGACGACACCAAGCTTTTCACCTTCAACGTAGGGACAGCATTCTAATGAACAGATTTCTCCTCGGCTCGGCATTTGCCGCGCTCGCTCTGGCCACCCCGGTCGCCGCCCAGGCGCAGCAGCTTCCCCCCGCGGTGGTCGCCATTGTCGACCGGGATCGGATCGCCACCTCCTGCACGCAGTGCGTCGCCGCGACCGCCCAGCTCAACGCCCAGGGCACGGCCTATCAGGCGCGCGAGAACCAGCTGCTCACCCCGCTTCGCGCCGAACAGCAGTCGATCCAGACCGCGCTCAACGCGCTGCCGCAGGGCGGCCAGCCCGACGCGGCGCTCGCCGCGCGTTACCAGACGCTCCAGACCAACAGCCAGGCGGCCGAGCGCGAGCTCGGCGCGGCGCAGAACACGATCCGCCGCAACCAGCAGTTCGTCGTCAGCCAGATCATCGAGCGGATGAACCCGCTGATCGGCCAGGTCACCCGCGAGCGCGGCGCCAATCTGGCGGTCGACATGTCGATCACGCTGGCGACCAATCCGGCGCTCAACGTCACCGATGCGGTGCTCGCGCTGATGAATCAGAACAACACCCCGTTCAACGTCGTCGCGCCGCCGCCCCCGCAGCAGCCGGCCGCCCAGCAGCCGGCAACGCGGCCGCCGGCGGCGCAGCCGCAGCCGAACCGGCCGCGTCCGCAAGGCCGCTGATGGCGGATCAGGCGAGCGCCGCCAGCGCCCCGCTCGACGTGCGGCGGGTGATGGCGGCGCTGCCGCATCGCTTCCCGATGCTGCTCGTCGACCGGGTCGAGGAGCTGGTGATCGACCAACGGATCGTCGCCACCAAGGCGGTGACGATCAACGAGCCTTTCTTCGCCGGCCATTTCCCCGACCGGCCGATCATGCCGGGGGTGCTGATCGTCGAGGCGCTCGCCCAGGCGGCGGGCGTGCTCGCGGTCGAATCGCTGGGCCTCGCCGGCTCGGGCAAGCTCGTTTATTTCATGGCGATCGACGGCGCCAAGTTCCGGGCGCCCGTCGAGCCGGGCGTGCTGCTCCGGCTCGAGGTCGAGTTCGTCCAGAAGCGGGCCACGGTCTGCAAGTTCGCCGGCAAGGCCTTCGTCGGCGACAAGCTCGCCGCCCAGGCCGATTTCACGGCGATGATCGCCGATCCGCCGGCGGCCTGACCGCCTCCCAATCGCCGTTCACCCGCTCCACGCCGAAGATCGTGGCGATGTGCGGGCCCTCCAGGCCTTCGGCGGCGATCCGGCCTTCGTTCATGACGAGGATCCGGTCGGCGTAGCGCGCCGCCGCGTCGAGATCGTGAAGCGCCACCAGCGCCGCCCGGCCGCCACCTTTCAGCTCGCCGCGGACCAGTTCCATCAACCGGATTTGCCAGAGCGGATCGAGATTGGCGGTCGGCTCGTCGAGCAGCAGCAGCTTCGGCCGCGGCGCCAGCGCGCGGGCGATCAGCACCCGGCTGCGCTCGCCGGTCGAGAGCGTGTCGATCCGCCGGGCCAGCAACGCCTCCAGCTCCAGCCCATCGACGCCATCGCCGCCGCCCAGCGCGATGAGATCGCGCGCGACGAGCGGCCAGGGGACGTCGCGCGTCGCCGGAAGATAGGTCAGATATGCGGGCCGCTCTGCCGGTCCGAGGATGCGGGGATCGATGCCGTCCAGCGCGACCTTGCCCGACCGCGCGCCGCCGATCCCGGCGAGCGCGTGGAGCAGGCTGGTCTTGCCGCTGCCATTGGGCCCGACCAGCCCGACCAGCTCGCCCTCGGCAATCTCGAGCGAGGCATCGAACAGCCGCCCGGGAAGCGACAGGCCGGAGGCTTGGAGGATCATGCCCTGAGCCTCCAGCGCATGTGCGCGACCAGCCAGAGGAAGAAGGGCGCGCCGATCAAGGCCGTCACCACCCCGATCGGCAGCGTCCGCCCGAGCGGCGCCAGCCGGACGACCAGGTCGGCGAGCAGCAGCAGCAGCGCGCCGATCAAGGCCGCCGGCAGGATCGCCCGCCCCGGATGGCCGCGGGTCAGCCGCCGCGCGAAGATCGGCGCGATCAGGCCAACGAAGCCGATCGCCCCGCAAATCGCGACGCAGGCACCGACGCCGAAGGCGGTCAGGCAGACGATTTCGATCCGCACGCGGCCGACGTCGTCGCCGAGCGACTGCGCCACCTCCTCGCCGAGCGCGAGCCGGTCGAGCGTCCGCCCCAGCCGGAGCAGCAGGGCAATCGTCAGCAGCGCAGGCGCGGCGGCAAAGGCGGCCTGCTCGAGGCTGCGGTCGATCAGCGAGCCCATCAGCCAGTCATAGGCGTCGTAGAAAGCGAACGGGGAGGGGGCGAGCGCCAGCGCCAGCGTGGTCAGCGCCCCGGCCAGCGCGCTGATCGCCAGCCCGGACAGGAGCAAGGTCGCCGTCTCCGCCTTCGGCCCGGCCAGGGCCAGCAGCAGGCCGAGCGCACCCAGCGCGCCCAGCACCGAGCCGATCGACAGGGCGATCGGGGCGGCGAAACCGAGCAGATAGGCGGTGACCACCGCGCCCAGCGCGGCGCCGCTGGTCGTGCCGGTCAAATCGGGTGAAGCGAGCGGGTTGGCGAACAGGCCCTGAACCGCCGCCCCCGACGCGCCGAGCGTCGCGCCATAAGCCAGCGCCAGCATCGCCCGGGGGAGGCGCAGCTCGACCAGCACCACGACCGCCAGATGGCGATCGATCCCGAACAGAAGGGGCAGCAGCACCGAAGCCGAGAAGGCCGTCGCCAAGAGAAGGGGAAGGTAGATCCGCCAGCTCATCGCGCCGCCTCCCGCAGCCGGTAGATTTCGTCGATCAGCAGCGGCCCCATGCAGGTCCAGCGGCGGCCGTCGGTCGGGACGGTGCGCGTCGCCCGCGCCCAGCGTGCCGCCGGGTGGGTCAGCCAGCGCTGCCCAGCCGAATATTGGCCCTGGCGGTAGTCGCTGCGGAGCAGGACCGCCGGCGGGCGGACGAGCAGGGTCTCGAGCGACACCCGGTCGCCCGGCATCGGCCGCTGGCGAAGGCCGGCCAGCGCCATCCATTGCGCCTCCAGGCCCGAAGCGGTGACCGTCCGGCCGCCGCCGCCGACCCAGATCGTGTCGCGCCGGCTTCGCGGGGCGCTGCGGATCAAGGCCGCCAGCCGCCGCAGCAGCGCCGCGCCCTGTTGCTCGCGCCCAAGCGCCAGCGCGAGGCGCCGGACGCTCTCCGCGACGCCGGTCAGGCTCTGCGCGAAGGGGAGGTCGAGCGTGCGGATGCCGAGCCGCTCGGCGATCCGCAGCCGGTCGCGTGCGCCGCCGCCCATCGTCACGACGAGGTCGGGCCGCAGCGCCGCGACCGAAATGAGGCTGCCGTCGTTGCGCGGATAACGGAGCGCCAGCCGCCACAACATTGTCTCCGCCGGCTGCTGGGCGAGGTGGGTGACCGAGACGATCTGGCGCGGCGCGGCGAGCGCCAGGACGAGTTCGTCGGTGCACAGGTTCAGCGACGCCACCCGGTTCGGGGCGGAGAAGGCCGGCGCGGCGAGCGCGAGGCTAATTGCCGAAAGCGACGCGAAGACCCGCATGGACCGTCCGTCCCGGCGTGTTGTAGCCGACCACGTCCTGATAATCGGCATCGAAGCCATTCTCGAGGCGCGCATAGGCGTCGAGGCCGCCGGTCAGCCGCCAGGCGATATTGGCCGAGGCGAGGACATAATCGCCGAGCGTCACCGCCGCCGCCGGGAATAGGTCGAAATCCGTGTCCCGCCGCTTGCCGACATAAGCGAGGCTCGCGCCCCAGCGGAAGCGGCCGGCATTGCCATAGGCGATCAGATTGGCGCTGTGCCTGGGCCGCCGCACCTCGCGTACCAAAGCGGCGCCGGCAGCGCGTTGCTCCTCGGCGTCGAGGAAGGTGTAATTGGCCGCGAGGTTCAGCCAGGCCGCGGGCCGGTAGGAGGCGCTGAGCTCGATCCCGTTGCGGCGGCTCGTCCCGGCGGCATTGGCGGTGCCCGACAGGAAGGTCAGGGGATCGAACGTGTCGACGATCTCGTCCCTGAGCCGCGCCGAGAAATAGGTGGCCGCGGCATGGAAACGGTCGTTTCGCCATTCCAGCCCGGCCTCCCAGCCGCGCGAACGCTCGGGCGTCAGGCCCGGATTGCCGATGAACGAGCCGGGAAAGAAACCGTAGAGGTCGTAGAAGGTCGGCTGCGCGATCCCCTCGCCATAAGCGGCGTGGACGCTAAAGCCGGGCGCCGGCCGCACCAGCAGCGCGGCGCGAAAGCTGGTCGCGTCGGCGAAGGCGCTGAAGCTGTCGTGGCGCACCGCGAGGTCGGTGACGACCGCCGGACTCCACTCGCCCCGCCACTCGCCGACAAAGGCGGTGAGCCGCCGCGACCGGTCCTGATCGGTGCCGCCGAAATAAGCGGCGTCGCGGGCGCGGAAATTCTCCGCCTCATGCTCGGCCGCCACGGTCAGCCGGTGGCCGCCGATCCGCCGCGAGACTTGCGCGCCGAAGGCCGCCCGATCGCCGAAGGTGCTGTTCAGGGGCGCGCCGGCGAGGCGGTTGCGGTTGGCGCTGTCGAGATAGGAGGCCTCGGCCCGCGCGGACCAATCGCCCCAGTCGCCCGCGGCCCAGGCGCGCGCCGCCGCGATCCGGTTGTTCGTCTCGTCGAGCGTGTCGGCGCGCAGGAAGGTGGCGGGATCGAAGCCGTCATATTCGCTGCGCTCGTCGATCCAGTGGCCGACGATGCCGAAGCGGAGCGCCTGGGTCGGCCGCGCCTCGACCTTGAGGCTCGCGGCGCGGTTGTCGAAGCCGTCGCGCTCGCCGCCGGCGCCGAACGAATCGATGCCGTCGCTCCGCAGCCATCCCGCCGACGCCATGACGCCGACATTCCCGGCCCGCACCGCATAGCGGCCGGAGAAGCGGGCGCTGTCGAGGCTGCCATATTCGGCGAGGCCTTCGAAGCCGGTGCCGCGAAAGGGGTCGGCGGTTTCGGCGGCGATCACCCCGCCCAGCGCCTCGCTGCCCCAGAGCGCCGATTGCGGCCCGCGCACGATCTCGAGCCGGGCCAGCGCGTCCGAAGTGAGCAGCTCGAACCGCGCCTCGTTGCCCGCGGCCGGATCGTTGAACCTGATTCCGTCGAGGAAGACCAGGCTGTGATTGGCTTCGGCGCCGCGAATCCGGACCTGGGTCTGGGTTCCGCGCGGCCCGGTCGTCGCCACCGCGACGCCGGGGGAGAGGCGCAGCAGGTCCGCCGCCGCCGGCAGCGCCATAGCGTCCACCATTTCCTCATCGAACGAAGTAACCGAAGCCGCCGCGTCCTCGGCGGCCACCGGCTGGCGCGAGGCGGTCACGACAATCGTTTGAAATGCTAAGATCGAAATTAAGATGCTCATCATACCCTCCTGCAACGACACGCTTCCATGTCGCCTCGGAGGAACCGCGCAGGCGTCAGCCAGTGCGGCGCCACGCACCGCAGGCTGGTCCCGGCCGGGCGCGGACGACGGCGAAGGCAGGTCTCCTGACTCGCGGGTCGCTGCGCATCTCCCCACTTCGAGGGGAGGGCGCTCGCCGCTCACAGTTGCGGGCACAGCGCCGGATTTTCACCGGCTTCCCATTTTCACCGCCGTTCGACGGGCGGCACCTTCACGATTTCTGGTGTAGGATGGCGGTGATGATGGTGTCAATCAAACCGCTTGGGCTCATCGCCGTCCTGCTCCTGGCTTCGCCGGCAGCGGCGCAACACGAGCGCGATCTCTACCTTCGCGCGTCGCCACTGCCGTACCCCGTTTTGGGGCTCCCAGATCAGCCGCTTTGCATCGACGGCGCCTTTCTCGGCGCGCTTCGCCGGGAGCGCGGGCCGTCCGCCGAGGACAACCGGTCCCGATTCACCTTCCGTCCAGCACGAACCTTGTTCGGGCCGCAGGGTCCGGCCGAGATCCGCTTTTCCGCCGCCGGCGACCCGATCCTGCCCGACCGGGACAATGCAGTCCTGCTCACGACCAGGGTGCCCGGCAACGACTTCCGCGCCACGATCTCCGACGCGGTGGCGATCCGCGACCGGCGTGGCCGGCTGTTCATCCCCATCATCATCCCGCCCAGCCCGCAAATGCCCGCGATCTCCTGGCTACCGGCCGATTTCGCCCCGTTTGTCCGCGCGGTCCGCTACGACCCGAGCGAGATGCGAATCCGCGGCCCCGATCCCGGCCTCCTGATCGACCTTGCCCGGTCCGGCCGGTTCCGAGGCTGGGTCGAGATGCGGGCCGGCCAGCCGGCGGTGCTGCGCGGCGTCTATCTCGACGACCTGCCGGCGCTGCTCCGCCGGCAGGGCCCCGCCCATTGCTGGCGGCTCGACCCCAGCCTTGCCAATCCGCCCCCCAGCCGCTAGAGCGCCCTCTCAATTTTCTCCGAGGCTGGTCGGAACCAGCCAAAACCACGGAAGATCAATAAGATGAAGACCGATACCCACCCCGACTACCACCTCATCAAGGTGCAGATGACCGACGGCACCGTCTTCGAGACCCGCTCGACCTGGGGCAAGGAAGGCGACACGCTGCAGCTCGACGTCGATCCCAAGGTCCACCCGGCCTGGACCGGCGGCAACCAGAAGCTGATCGATTCGGGCGGCCAGGTCGCGCGCTTCAACAAGCGCTTCGGCGGCCTCAGCCTCGGCAAGAAGTAAGGTGGGGCCTCGCGCGGCTCCCGTCCTGGAGACCGCGCGACTCATCCTCCGGCCGTTCCGCGCCGACGACGCCGACGCCCAGGCGGCGATGATGGGCGACCCAATCGTCATGCGCCACATCGGCGGCCAGGGCCTGTCGCGCGAGGATGCGTGGCGCAAATTGCTCTGCGGCGCGGCCTGCTGGAGCATCTTCGGCTGGGGCTATTGGGCGGTCGAGCGCCGCGCGGACGCTCGGATGATCGGCCAGCTCGGCTTCGCCGACTTCAAGCGTGACATCGACCCCTCCATCGAAGGACTGCCCGAAATGGGCTGGCTGTTCGCCGCCGAGGCGAGCGGGCAGGGTTTCGCCACCGAAGCCGGCCGGGCCGCGCTCGAGTGGATCGAGGCGGCCCATGCGCCGGACGAAGTCGTTGCCATCATCGACGGCGCGAACGCGCCGTCGATCCGGGTCGCGGAGAAGCTCGGCTTCGCGGCCCGCGCGGAGGCCCGCTACAAAGGCGGGCCGATCCTGCTGTTCAGGCGGGCCTAGCTCAGTCGGAGGCGCGCGCGATCGCGCGCCATTCGGCCTCGGTATGACAGACCCGGCGCGACGACATGCGCGAGGTCGACGAGGTCGGCGTCATGCGGCAGATCAGCCGCTCGCCATTTTCGTTGGTGTCGCCGGTGCGGTGGGTGTCGCTCGGCGTTGAGCTGGCGCCCGTATCGCGATTCATGTTGGTTCGCTGGGCGAAGACAGGCGAGGCAAGGGCAAGCAGGGACACAGCGGCAACCAACGCTCTCATGATTCGGCTCCATTCGAAGGTGATGCGATCGCATAATGCACCTTCGCTTTTCGTGCAAGATGATGTTTTGGCGGTTGTTTTTGCGAACCCTAGAAGGCGGCAATGCCGGTGATGGCGCGCCCCAGGATCAGCGCATGGACGTCGTGCGTGCCCTCATAGGTGTTGACCGTCTCGAGGTTGGCGGCGTGGCGCATCACCTGGAATTCGGCGCTGATGCCGTTGCCGCCGTGCATGTCGCGCGCCGTTCGGGCGATGTCGAGCGCCTTGCCGCAATTGTTGCGCTTGATGAGGGAAATCGTCTCGGGGATCAGCTCGCCCGCGTCGAGCCGCCGGCCGACCCGCAGCGCCGCCTGCAGGCCGAGGCTGATCTCGGTGACCATATTGGCGAGCTTCAGCTGGACGAGCTGGGTCGCCGCCAGCGGCCGGCCGAACTGCTTCCTGTCCAGCGTGTAGCTGCGCGCCGCGTGCAGGCAGGCTTCGGCCGCGCCCATCGAGCCCCAGGCGATGCCGTAGCGGGCGCGGTTGAGGCAGCCGAACGGGCCCGCGAGGCCGCTCGCATTCGGCAGCAGGTTCTCCTCGGGGATCTCGACCCCGTCCATCACGATCTCGCCGGTGATCGAGGCGCGCAGGGAGAGCTTCTCCCTGATCTTCGGCGCCGACAGGCCCGCCATCCCCTTTTCGAGCACGAACCCCTTGATTCGGCCCTCATGTTCGTCCGACTTGGCCCAGACCACGAACACGTCGGCGATCGGCGAATTGGTGATCCACATCTTGGTGCCGGAGAGGCGGTAGCCGCCGTCAATCTTCTGCGCCCGGGTCCGCATCCCGCCGGGGTCGGAGCCGGCGTCCGGCTCGGTGAGGCCGAAGCAGCCGACCCATTCGCCGCGCGCCAGCTTCGGCAGGTATTTCTGCTTCTGCGCCTCGGTCCCGTAGGCGTTGATCGGGTGCATGACGAGCGAGGACTGGACCGACATCGCCGAGCGGTAGCCGCTGTCGACCCGCTCGACCGCCCGCGCGATCAGCCCGTAGCTCACATAGTTGAGCCCGGCGCCGCCATAGTCCGGCGAGATCGTCGCGCCGAGCATGCCGAGCGCGCCCAATTCGTCCATGATCTCGCGGTCGAACCGTTCGTCGAGATAGGCGCTGGTCACGCGCGGCTGCAATTTTTCCTGCGCATAGGCTTCCGCCGTATCGCGGACCATCCGCTCCTCGCCCGAGAGCTGCGCGTCGAGCGCGAACGGGTCCGCCCAATCGAAGGGCAGGGGTCTTGGCTGGGCCATGTCTTCCTCTTGTCTGTCGGCGATGCGCCTAGCCGCTCGGAGGCGGCGCTTCAACCGGGCCGGCGCCCAGATGCGCGCGACGCCCACGCAACCGTCGGCGCGATTGCGACCCATCTCCGACATTCGGCAGACGCTCACCGACGGACCAGAGTTGGCCGCAAACTGACCTTCCGCATCTTGGTAAGCAGATGACGATAGCGGGCGTTCGTTCAGGAGCGCTTCGGATGTCTGTCGCCGACCTCGTCCAGGCTTGAGCTGCGGATGGTGACCAATCGCGGCTACTCGGCTAGGAGCACGCGCCCGGAGCAAGGAGACCCACATGGCCGACGAGGCCACACCCTTCGAGATCTACCCTGGACAAATCGAGGCGGATCCGGAGATCGCACTGCTTCTTGGAGTCTTTGTCGCCCGGTGGTCGCTCGCCGAGTTCTCGCTCATGCTCGCCTTCCTCGTTGCCCTTGGATCGCGTCGGCAGGAGGTCGCGACCACAGTCCTTGCTTCGGCGACAAGTGCCGAAGCGAAGATTCAGATCGTTCTTAAGACGCTCAACGTCGCGGAAATATCAGAGGAACGCCGTGACGCCATTCGAAGGGCGGTCAAGGCCCTCGACAAGCTTTGCCCAGAGAGAAATGCGCTCATGCATCACCTTTGGGGAAGGCGAAGCACGGGAGAGATCATCACGATCAATTTCCGCGAGGCTGACTCAGCCAAAACACAGATTGTGAGAACGCCCGCGTCGATCAAGGAGCTCTGCAACGCTGTCGTCGACGCTGCGTACGGCATCTCCGTATCTACCGGCTCAACCTGGATCGACGCTGCGGCGGCCAAGCAGCTAGGATTTAGGCGGGCTCACGCCGGCCGGGCCACGCCGGCCGGGCTTCGCGGTGCCAGGCACGTGCCTGGCACCCCGCAATCCGTTCAATCGTCGACGACGCAGCGCTACGCTCGCCGGGCGCGAAGCCGCCAACTTTCATGACGCCCCTGCCGCCTCGGGATCGGCTTTCGCGGCAGCGCGGAAAAAGGCTGCCGATACCAGCCACAGCGCCATGAAGAGGCCGCTGAACAGCAGGATCTTGAACGAGCCTTCCGGCGTGCGCGCGGTCGATGGCGCGGTTGCTATGGCGACGCCGAGCAAGGCCTGCATGATCGCTATGCCAAGCATGGTTCGCGCCATGCCAGCAGGCCGGAACCAGGCCGAGGCTCCGCCGACCGCCGCCGCCATGATCAGCATGAAAAATCCGATGCCGTTGCCGTCGTCGCGAACGATTGTCGTCCATACGATCAGGAACGACGTCACCAGCGCGACGGCAACGCCCGATCGGTAGGCGCGGCTTGCGCTCGCCCGCTTGCCCGGTTCAGTCATTGCCTGTCTCCCGTGAGAGTCTCGGTCCTCTCTTCGCACAAGACGAGGCGGAAGGCAGGCCCCGGCGCTTCAGCCGGGCCGCCGCCCGACCGTGACGAACAGGCCGCCTTCGCCGCCCAGGCTCCACATCCAGCCCAATTGCGCCGCCCAGGCTTCGAGCGGCCAGGCGTCGGCGGCGGGGGCGAACAGATCGTCGGGCTCCTCGCCGATCATCGTGCTCGGATAGGTGCGCAGCCAGTCGAGCCCTTCCTCGGCGAACCAGCGGCGAACCTCGCCGACACTGTGGCGATGCTCCTCGGGGTGGCGATACTGGTCGCGCAGCCAGGCCTCGGCCCGCGCCGGCTCGGCGCGCCGGTCGCGCAACACCGGGTCGAACGGCACCCAGCGATGGCCGGTCAGCCGGGCGATCCCCCGCCGCAGCCTGAGCGGCAGCCGGGCGATCTTGTTGTAGAGGCCGATCACGAGTCCGCCGCCGGGCTTCACCGCCGCCGCGACGCGGGCGAAGGCGGCGCGCGGATCGGGCGTATGGTGGAGCACGCCCGAGGAATAAACGAGGTCGAACGCGCCCGGCTGGAGCGGCAGCCGGGCGAGGTCCGCTTCGACGAACGCCACCCGCTCGATGCGGTAGCGCCGGGCCGCGTCGGCGCCGAGCTTCAGCGCCTCGCGCGATAGATCGAGCACGACCACCTGCCGGTCGGCGCGCGCGAGGAACAGGCTCATCTGGCCGGTGCCGCAGCCAACTTCGGCGATCCGCGCGTCGCCGGCGATCGAGGCGTCGAGCAGCCGGGCGAAGGCGCTGCGGCCGGCGCGGGCGCGCAGCCAGGTGAGGCTGTCGCCGGGCGGATAGCCGGGGAAGGGGGCGGCGTCGTAGAAGCGGCGCACGGTCTCGGTGCGCGTATCGCCCTCGATGCGCAGGCGGGGGATGCCGTCGGGCGCCGGCCACGAGGCGCCGCAGCCGGCGCAGCGCAGGCCTTCGTCGAGCGCGCCCGCGCAGGCCGGGCAGGCTAGAAGATCGAATAGATGAATGGCGCCAGCGCCTCGACGCCCGCGGCGAGAATCAGAAGGAAGCCGGTCACGCACAGGAAGATGGCGAGCGGCATGACGAGGCGCTTCTCGGCGCCGCCGCGCCACAGGCCGCGGGCAAGGTCGGCGGTCGAGCCGAACGCGCTGCCGAGCACCATCAGCGAACGCCGGAAGCGGCCGCGTCGCGGGATCATGCGAATTCCTCCTCGCGCGCTGCCGCGGCGGCGGTCGCGCGCTTCCTGACCCGGGTGGTGCCGGCGACCAGCACGTCGATGCCGCTGCGGCGGAAGGTCGAATAGCCCTCGGCCGCGCTGCAGACGATCGGCTCGCCGGCGATGTTGAGCGAGGTGTTGAGCAGGACCGGGACGCCGCTCCTCTTCCCGTAGGCGAGCAGCAGATCGTAGAGCCGCGGCGCGAAGTCGCGGCTCAGCGTCTGCACCCGCGCGGTGCCGTCGACATGAGTGATTGCGGCGAGCCGCTCGCGCCATTCCCGGCGGACCGGGAACACCCCGGACATGAAGCGGGCGAGCCGCGCCCCGCCGGGCGGGAGCTCGAAATAGGTATCGGCCAGCTCTTCGGGCACGACCGGGGCGAACGGGCGGAATTCCTCGCGATATTTGATGTCGCGGTTCAATCGGTCGCGCATCGCCGCGTCGTGCGGCGCGGCAATGAGGCTGCGGTGGCCGAGCGCGCGCGGGCCGAACTCGCAGCGCCCGTCCATCCAGCCGATGATGCGGCCGGCGGCGAGATCGTCGGCGCAATCCTCGATCAGATCCTCGGCCTGGTCGACCGCAAGCCCGTCCTCGCCGGCGATCCGCGCCAGCGCCTTGCCGTCGACCGCCGGGCCCCAGAAGCCGTGGTCGGGCAGGTCGCGGTCGGGATTGCCGAAGTGGATGCGGTCGGCGAACAGGGCCGCGCCGAGCGCGCAGCCGGCATCGCCCGGCGCGGTCGGCACGAACAGCCGTTCGAAGCCGGATTCCCGGAGGATGCGGCTATTGGCGACGCCGTTCAGCGCCACCCCGCCGCCGAAGCAGAGGTCGGCAAGGCCGGTCCGCTGATGGAGGTCGCGGGCGATGTCGACCAAGATGTCCTCGAGCACGAGCTGCACGCTCGCCGCGCAATCGGCGAAGCGGCGGCCTTCGGCGCTGCCAAGGTCGATCGGATCGTAGGGGTGGCGCGGCGGCCCGAATAGGGCGACGAACCGGTCCGAGAAGGAGCGCCGCGCGCTGCCGTGAAAGTCGAAATAATCGAGGTCGAGCCGGAAGGCGCCGTCGGCGGTGCGCGGGATCAGCTTGCGCACCTCGTCGGCCATGCTCGGCCGACCGTAGGCGGCGAGGCCCATCACCTTATATTCGCCCTCGTTGACCGCGAAGCCGAGGTAAGCGGTGAAGGTCGAATAGAGCATGCCGAGCGAATGCGGGAAGCGGATCTCGCGTTCGAGCGCGATGCGCGTGCCGGCCGGCCCGCGCGCGCCCCGCCCGACGGTCAACGTCGCCCATTCGCCGACCCCGTCGGCGGTGAGGATCGCCGCTTCCCTGGTCGGCGCGGTGAGGAAGGCGGCGGCGGCGTGCGACTGGTGATGCTCGGTGAACAGGATCTTGCGCGCCGGGACGCCGAGCCGCGAGGAAATGATGCCGCGCACCCAGGCCTTCTCGCCGAGCATGTTCTTCATCGCGTGCGGAAAGGCGCCGTACGAGCGCGGGAAGCCACGCAGCAGGGTGGTCAGCACCCGGTCGAACTTGAGCATCGGCCGCTCGTAGAAGACGACCGCGTCGAGCGCCTCGGGCTCGAGCCCGGCCTCGTCCAGGCAATATTCGATCGCCGCGATCGGGAAGGCGGCATCGTTCTTGCGCCGCGACAGCCTTTCCTCCTGCACCGCCGCCACCGGCAGCCCATCGACGAGCAACGCCGCGGCGGCATCATGATAATGAGCGGAGATGCCGAGGATGTTCATCAATATTGCCCGCGAAGATCGCGTCCGGCTCCGGGCGGCAGCTCGACCCATCCCTCGGGCGCACGGCGGGCGGCGCGCTTCGACACCCAGGCGAAGGGCGGCAGCAGGATGAAATATTGCAGCGTCAGCAAGATCGTGCCGAACAGGCCCGCGAGCGCGACGGCGAAGCGCAGATAGGCCTTCCACAGCCGCGACAGGCGCGCCTTCCAGAGCAGCCTTTTCTGCCGTTCGGGCGAGACCCGCGCCAGCTCCGCCCTAGTATAGTTCATGTGGAACTCCTCGTCGCGAAGGATGCGCTGGAACACCGCCCGGGTCGCCTCGTCGCCGCCGACCGCGTCCCGATAGACGGCGAAATCGCGCGCCGCGGCGCGCTCGGAAAGATGGAGAAAAGCGAGCAGCGGGCCGTCGTTGCGATCGTCGACCCTGACGTCGTCGAGGCCGCGTTCGCCCGGCGCCAGCCAGTCGCTCTCGGGCGGCAGCGCGTCCCCCGGCGGATGGGCGCGCAGCAATTCGAGCGCGCGCGCGCGGAAAATGTCGGCGTGGCGGCGCTCGTCGCCGGCATGGCGCAGATAGAGCTTGCGCAGGCGCGGATCCCCGGTCAGCTCGGCGGCGCGGACCAGGTCGCGGCCGCCATCGGCCTCGACCTCGGCGAAACGCAGCAGCCGCAGCCCGCGCCGGCCTGCGTCCCCCCACACCCATCGCTGCACCGGCTTGAGCAACGCACGCATCGAAGATACTCCTGCGATTCGCTTAACATGGCGGCGGGAGACCTGCCAATGCCGGGCGCAGGCCGGGCCGCAAACCTTGCCGTCGGGCTCGCCGGCCTCGTCCTGATCGCCCTCGCCCTCGCCGCCGGTCCGGGCTGGGTCGACCGCCATTTCCTGCCGACCTTCGCTTGGTCCCGCAGCTTCCAGATCGGGCTGATCCAGGCGCTGCGCGCGATTCTCGCGGCGTTCGGCCTGACCGTCATCCTGTTCGCGCGGCCGCGCGTGGCCCGCGCCGTCGCCGGCGGAAGGGGCAGGGCGCTGCTGATCTCGGCCGTGTCAGCGTCGCTCGCCGTGATCGCCGCCTTCGCCGCGGCCGAGGCGGTCCTGCACACGAGGGCATGGCACGCCAACCAGGAAAGGTGGGGCGACCGCGAGCCGCTGCGCCAGCGCGATGCCTTGCTCGGCTGGACCTTCGTCCCCAATCATCTCGGCCGGCGGATGGTCGAGGGCAGGCGGATCGACTATGTCACCGACGCCTTCGGCTACCGGGTGCGCGCGCCGCGTGCCGAGCTCGACTTCGATCGCCCGACTGTCGTCTTCGCAGGCGAATCGATCATGTTCGGCTACCGGCTGCCGTGGCGCGAGACGATCCCGGCGCGGGTCGAGGCAAGAACCGGCATCCAGACCGCCAACCTCGCGGTCAACGCCTTCGCGACCGATCAGGCTTTCCTGCGCCTGCGCCGCGAGCTGCCGCGTTTCCGCCGGCCGGTCGCGGTGGTGATCCCGTTCGTGCCGATGCTGTTCGACCGCAATCTCGACGAGGACCGGCCGCATCTCGACGGCAGCCTCGACTGGCATCCCGGCCGGCCGCCGCCGCTGCGGCTGGTCGAGCTCGCCCGCCGCGTGCTGCGCTACCGCAGCGAGGAGTCGATCGCGCGCGGCGTCGCCACCACCCAGGCGGTGCTGCGCGCGACGATCGCGCTCGCCCGGTCGCGCGGCGCGGCGACGCTCATCGTCGTCCCGCAATTCCAGCCCGAGGATCCGAGCGAGCGCGCGATCCGCCGGCGCGTGCTCGACGCCGCCCATCTGCCCTACCTGCTGGTCCCGCTCGACCCCGGCTGGCGCCTCGCCGTCGACCGCCACCCCGACGCGCGCGGTGCCGAGGCGATCGCCGCCGCGATCGCGCGCGCGCTGGCGGCGAGGGTGGGCTCATGAAGCACAAACAACGCGCCAAGTTGGAGAACGGCGCCTATTGAGCGGGCGAGGAGACCCGATATGTCCGATCGCCTGAAGACCGCGCTTGCTTCGGCGCTTGTCGTCCTTGCCGCAGGTTCGGGCCAGGCGTGGGCGGCGAATTCCCAATCCCCTCCCACGCGCTCGGTCGGGACCCGCCCGGAGATCATCCGGCCCGACGCTGACGAAGGCCTGCAATGGGCGGCCGGGGTCGTCGAGATCAACGAGCTGCGGCACCAGGGCGATCTCACCGCCAAGCTGTTCGGGACGGCGGGGGGCGATCCGGCCATGAATGGCCTCTATACCTATCTGGCCTTCTATGAATCGCCGGCGGAAGGCTGGAGAGTGTTCCGGCTGGGCGACTTCCTGACCTATCGTATTCTCTCCGAGACGCCCGGCCGGGTCGTCGTTGAAATTCGAGAGAATACCAACCAGGGGATCGACAATATGGGCACCCGGACCCGTCGCCTGCTGGTAAGCTGGACGGCCGGCGCCGGCGGCCAGCCGCCAACGACAATAAGCGTCACGACCGCACGATAGCCGTTCCCGGTTCTTCCCCGCGCGCGTCATCGAACAGGAAACGAGCCACCGCCGCGCCGCCCGCCGCGCCGATCAACTGGGCGACGATGAACAGCGGCACATCATGGGGAGCGATCCCGGCGAAGCTGTTGGACAGGCTCCGGGCGATGGTGATCGCCGGGTTGGCGAAGCTGGTCGAGGAGGTGAACCAATAAGCAGCGACGATGTAGAGCGCGACGCTCGCCGGGACCCAGGCGGGCCGATGCCGGCCGGTGCCGATTATGGTCAGGATCAGCCCGAACGTGGCGACCGCTTCCCCCGTCCATTGGCCGAGGCCCGTCCTTGCCTTCACCGACAATTGCAGCGTCGGCAGGTCGAACATCAGATGCGCGGCCCACGCGCCGAGAATGCCGAAGCCGAGCTGGACCAGGGCATAGGCCGCGGCGTCGCGCCAGGCCAGTTCCCGGCGGGAGGCTGCCACGAGGCTGACGGCCGGGTTCATGTGGGCGCCCGACACCGGGCCGAGCATCGTGATGAGGACGAAGAGGATGGCGCCGGTCGCAATCGTGTTCGCCAGCAGCGCCACCGCGTCATTCCCGACCGACAGGTTCTCCGCCATGATGCCGGAGCCGATCACGGTCGCGAACAGGAGGAACGCGCCGACGCCTTCGGCGGCCAGCCTGCGCGCCAGCGGCGGGCGATCGGGCAAGCTGCGCACCCGCCCTCTAGCCGCAGCAGGAAGGGGCCGCAGCGGGAGCCGCCATCGCCGGGACGCAGCAGGTCGTCTCTGACGCATTATCGGACAAAGCGGAAAGCGGCGGGCTTTCGCCGTAGACCGTCGCCTCGCCGGTCGTGTGGAAGGCCTCCCAGACCAGCCCGTCCGGATCGCTGACCCAGCTTTTCTCGGACCTGGCGTAGCAGCAGGTGGTCGCGCCCTCCTCGAGCACGGGCTGGCCCGCGACCCGGAGCCGGCCATAGACCTCGCCGAGCTCCGCCTCGTCCTCCGCCTGAATGCCGAGATGCTCGACACCCCTGGCGGCGTGCCGGCCGCTCGAAATCGCGAAATTGACCCGCGGATCGTCCAGCATCCACTTGGCATAATCGCTCTTCACCACCATCGGCGGCGCGCCGAACAGCGTCGAATAAAAGCCGATGGAGCGGTCGAGGTCGTTGACGCCGACATGGACGTGCAGACGCTTCATGCTGATTTCCTTCGTGCCTGAGGGGGAGCGGCTTCGGCGCCGCAGGCCGTGTCGGGGGCGCACGCCGCCCCGCCGCAGCAATTCTCCATGAGATAGAAGATGAGCGCGTTCATCGCGGCATAGTCGGCCCGGTAGATCAGCGAGCGGCTGCGGCGCTCCTGTCGAATCAGGCCGGCGCGGGTGAGATGCGCCAGGTGGAAGGAGAGCGAGGACTTGGGAACGCCGAGCACGTCGGCGATCGCGCCGGCGGCCATGCCGTCCGCGCCCGCTTGGACGAGCAGGCGGAACAGCGACAGCCGGTGATCCTGCGCCAGCGCGCCCAGCGCGCCGATTGCGGCCGAAGCCTCCACCCGTTTCTCCATTTCGACTATTCTCGAAATGTCAAACGGGCGGGCGCCTGTCAACCGAAATGTCGCGGGCCTGGCGAAGAGGGTGGGATTCGAACCCACGGTGGTTTTCAAGACCGCCGCCCTAAACCACTCGGCCACCTCTCCGCCCCGGTCGGGCCTGGATATCTCGCGGCCCGCGAATCTGGATGCCGCTCTCGGCTCCGTCCGATCCTTGCCCCCGAAATAGGTAATGCGGATAGATTTGTAATGTTCCGCCATAGAAATGATGGGCAGCGTGCAACGCATCAAGATTGATCGTAGAAAGAAAAGACTTGATCTGTGAACGACTCGGGCGCATAATTCCGCTCATACGCCTAGTAGTGCAGGCAGAATCGCCGTTCCACACCGTCATCTTATCTATTTCCCATTCAATATGGGGGATTTAGGCCGCTATGCGAACCTCCCCCTGAACGGAGGAAATCTGCCATGATCTTGCGCCCCGTGACCCTCATACTCGCCGCAATTGCCATGAGCGCGGCGGGCACCGCGTCCGCCCAGACTCAGACCTCGCCGCCGGCATACGTCACCATGGTGAAGACGGGGTGGGGTATGGACAGCTTCATGGTTGTCACGCCCGGGCAGTTGGTCAATCCGGCCGGCTGTCGGAACCCCCCTCTGATGCCCGCCCCCGAGGGCTATATCTCCGACGTGTCCATGCCTGGCCACCAGACCTACTATTTGGCGGCGCTGGCCGCGATCACCTCGCACCTGCGCGTCGTCATCACCGTGAACAATAACCGATGTTTCCTCGGCCGCCCCGTACTCATCGGCATCAACCTTCTTGCGGGGCCATGATGCGGAACGCATTCGGACAAACCCGCCACGGCCCGCCAGAGGCAAAGCGGGCGCCATGCACAATGGCGGCAGGGTGGAATTTGAACTGGCGGAGAGGGTGGGATTCGAACCCACGGTGGGCGCGAACCCACGGCGGTTTTCAAGACCGCTGCCTTAAACCACTCGGCCACCTCTCCGTGCGCCCGGACTTAGGCGCGGCGCGGCGCCGCCTCAATAGCCGCGGGCGGCGTTCAGCACCCGGCTCCGTTCCTCGTCGGTGAGATCGAGCCAGGCGAGCGCGCCGTCGAGGACATAGTGGCGGCCGCCCGGCGCCTTGAGCGCCAGCACCCATTGCTGCTCCGGCGGCGCGCCGGGAGGCGGCGGCACCTGCAGCGGCACGAGCGGGACGGGGAAGGAATCGACCGCCGGCTTCGGCGCGCCCGGCGCGCGGGTGTGGAGGTAGAGCCTGCCCGGCTGGCGGATCACCTTCTCGATCGGGACGACCAGCGGATCGGGATTGCGCGCCGCTTTGGCGAGCCCGCGCCGCGCGGTCGCGAAAAACACGAGCAAGGTCGCGGCGGGGAGCAGCAGCAGGAAGAGCGGGCCGAGCCATTCGGACCAGGTCATGTCGCGCTCGAGCTCGGGCTCGAGCATCACCCGGGCCGGGTCCTGCGGGTCGTAGATCGCCGGCGGGGTGAAGATCGGCGCGCCGCCCTCGAGATGGACCTGGGCCTTGCGCAGCGCGCCGCCTTCCTCGGGACGCAGCCGGTAGGTGAGATCGAACCAGCAATCGATCGGCCGCTCGGTACCGCTCAGCCGGCTGCGCCGCGCGGTGCAGTGCCCTCGGCGTTCAGGGTCTCGGCGGCGCGAACGCCGTGGGCACGCAGGTCGGCGCGCAGGGCCGCGCTGTGCCACGACTGATAGCCCCAGTAGAGCGCGGGGAGGGCGAGCGCCAAGGTCACCGCCAGCAGCAGGAGCTGTCTGGTCGTCCGCTGCCGATCGGGGGCGAGCGCGATCGGCCGCCGCGGAAAGACTTCGAGCACCGATGCCATCAACGTCCCCTCTGTTCGTCGAATCGCCGGGGCAGCATGTCGCGCACGGCCGCGGCTGGCAATAATAGCGGCTTGGGCTGGGCAAGCGGGCGTGCCATAGAGGGGCCGCGGTGCGAGCGAGGGTGACGATGCGTTTGGTCTTGGGGTTGGCGGCGGCGGTCCTGTTGGCGGGGACTCCGGCCGCGCGGCTCGGCGACGGCGCGGCGCTGGCCCAGGCCGGCGAGCTCAGCCAGGAGGGGTTCGAAACCTATTTGCCGCGGCTGCGCGCCGAGGCCGAGCGCGCCGGCATCCGCGCCGCGACGCTCGACCGGGTGTTTCCGACCCTCGCTTTCTCGGCCCGGACCATCGAGCTCGACCGCGCCCAGCCCGGTGGCCGGGCGGGGGTGCCGACCAATCCGCCGTTCGCGCCCTATCGCGCCCGCCAGCTCACCCAAGCGCTGATCGACCGCGGCCGCGCCCGCTACGACGAGAACCGCGCCCGCCTCGCCGAGATCGCCCGGCGCTACGGCGTCCCGCCCCAATATCTGATCGCGATCTGGGGCAAGGAGACCGGCTACGGCACGATCATGGGCGATTTCGACCTGCTCAATTCGCTCGCCAGCCTCGCCTACGAAGGCCGCCGCCGCACGCTCTTCACCGCCGAGTTCATCGCCACCTTGCGGATGGTCGAGCGCGGCTTCCCGCGCGAGGAGCTCAAGGGCAGCTGGGCGGGCGCCGCCGGCCATCCGCAATTCCTGCCGTCGGTCTATATCCGGCTCGCCGTCGACGGCGACGGCGACGGCCGCGCCGACATCTGGCGCAGCCACCTCGACGCGCTCGCCTCGATCGCCAATTACCTGCGCAACGCCGGCTGGCGCCCGGGCCTGCGCTGGGGCGAGGCGGTGCGCGTGCCCGCGGGCTTCGACCGCGCCGCCGTCGCCAACCGCCTGCGCGCGCCGCGCTGCACGCCGGTCTTCGCCCGCCACAGCCGCTGGCTGACCGCGGCCGAGTGGCGCCGCCTCGGCATCGCCAACGGCCTGCCCGACAGCGCGCTCGCCTCGCTGATCGAGCCCGACGGACCGGGCGCGACCGCCTATCTCACCACCAACAATTACCGCGTGATCCTCGACTATAACTGCTCGAACTTCTACGCGCTGACGGTAGCGCTGCTCGCCGATTCGGTCGCCCGCATCAATTGAGGACGAGTTTCAACTCATGACCCGCAAGCCATTGTACCTTATCCTTTCCGCTGCCGCCCTCGCCGTCCCCGCCGGCGCCGCGGCGCCGCCATTCGAAACGCCGGCGAGCGTCGCCTACATGGTCGATCTGTCCTCGGGCGCGGTGCTCTATGCCAAGGATCCCGACCGCCGCATGCCGCCGGCCTCGATGGCGAAGATGATGACCACTCACGTCGCTTTCGACCTGATCAAGCGCGGCGAATTGAGCCCCGACAAGATCTGCTCCGTCCGCCCCGAGACCTGGCAGCGCTGGCACGGCGACGCCGCCGGCTCGACCATGTACCTGTCGCCGGGCGAGCAGGTCAGCGTCCGCAACCTCCTCCACGGCATCGTCACCCTCTCCGGCAACGACGCCGCGGTCACGCTCGCCGAGTGCATCTCCGGCACCGAGCCTGCCTTCGTCGCTTTGATGAACCGCCAGTCGCAGACGATGGGCCTCGCCAATTCGCATTGGGGCAATGCGGTCGGCTGGCCCGACGGCGGCGTCACCTATACGACCGCGCGCGACCTCGCCAATCTCGCGCTCGCCACGATCCGCGACTATCCGCAGCTCTACCGCGAATATTATGGCCTGAGGGAATTCACCTGGGGGCGCACCCTCGGCACCAACCAGCCGATCACCCAGCCCAACCGCAACCCCTTGTTCGGCCACGTCGCCGGCGCCGACGGCCTCAAGACCGGCCATACCGACGAGGCCGGCTACGGCTTCACCGGCTCGGCCGAGCAGAACGGCCGGCGCCTGATCATGGTCGTCGCCGGCATCCCCGATCCCGGCGGCTATGCGCGCCGTGCCGCCGAATCGGTCAGGTTCATGCAGTGGGGCTTCAACGCCTGGCAGTCGCGGCCGCTGCTGCGCCAGGGCCAGCATATCGGCGAGGCGCGGGTGCAACTCGGCAGCGCCTCGCGCGTCGGCCTCGTCGCCCCGCAGAACATCGCCGTCACCTATCCGGCCGGGCTCGGCCAGAATTTGCGCGCCCGGATCGTCTACCAGGGGCCGGTCAAGGCGCCGATCGCCCGGGGCCAGCATATCGCCGACCTCGTCGTGACCACCGCCGACATGCCGCCGCAGACGATGCCGCTGGTCGCCGAGACCGACGTCGGCGAGGCGGGCATCTTCGGCCGCATCTGGGCGGGGCTGAAGAGCATCCTGGGCCTGGCGTGACCGGCCGCTTCATCTCGCTGGAAGGCGGCGAGGGGGTCGGCAAGTCGACCCAGGCGAGGGCGCTGGCCGCGGCGCTCCGCGCGCGCGGCCTCGACGTGATCGAGACCCGCGAGCCGGGCGGCAGCCTCGGCGCGGAAGCGATCCGCACCCTCCTCCTCCACGATCACCATTGGCCGCCCGAGGCCGAGGCCCTGCTGTTCGCCGCCGCCCGCTCCGACCATGTGGCGCGGACGATCCGGCCCGCGCTCGCCGCCGGCAAATGGGTGGTCTGCGACCGCTTCCTCGACAGCTCGATCGCCTATCAGGGCGGCGCCGGCGGCCTCGGCTTCGACGCGGTGCGCGCGCTGCACCGATTCGGCAGCCGCGGCTTCCTGCCCGACCGCACCTTGCTGCTCCAGCTCCCCGAGGCCGAAGCGGACAGCAGGGCCGGCCGCCGCGATCAGGGCGGCGCCGACCTGATCGGCGGCCGCGGCGCCGATTATCACCGGGCGGTCGCCGACGCCTTCGTCCGCCTCGCCGGCGAGGAGCCGGGCCGCTACCGCACCGTCGACGCCTCCGGAACGCCCGAGGAGGTGACGGAGCGCCTCCTCGCCGCCCTCGCGGACCTGCCGTGACTCCGCTCCACGGCCACGACGCCGCGGTCGCCGCGTTCCGCGCCGGCATGGATTCGGCCCGGCTCCACCACGCCTGGCTGCTCGCCGGGCCGAAGGGGATCGGCAAGGCCCTGTTCGCCGACAAGGCGGCGCTACGCGTGCTCGCCGACGCCGCCGGCCCGCCGCTCGATGCGCCCGGCCTCGACGTGGCCGACGACCATCCTGCCGCGCGGCTGGTCGCGGCCGGCAGCCACCCCGATCTGATGCGGCTCGAGCGGCTGGCCCGGGACGGCGGCATCGAGCTCGCCCGCTCGATCAACGTCGACCAGGTCCGCGGCCTCCAGCGCCTGTTCGCCACCACCCCCTCGATGTCGCCGTGGCGCGCGGTCGTGGTCGACGCGATCGACGATCTCGAAGCGGGCGGCGCCAACGCCTTGCTCAAGAATCTCGAAGAGCCGCCGCCGAACACCGTCTTCCTGCTCGTCAGCCATGCCCCGGAGCGGCTGCTGCCGACGATCCGCTCACGCTGCCGCCTGCTCCGGTTCTCGCCGCTCGACGATGACGTCATGGCGTCGGCTTTGGCGGCGGCGCTGCCCGATGCCGGGGCCGGCGAGATCGAGGCGCTGGTCCGGATCGGCGAAGGCGCCCCGGGCCGCGCCATCGCCTGGCGCGGCCTCGACGTCGAAGCGCTCGACCGGGCGATGGCGGCGCTGGTCGCGAGCGGCGACCCGGCCAATGCCGGCCGCGCCGCGCTCGCCCAGAGCCTGGCGCTCAAGTCGGCCCAGCCGCGCTACGAAGCGTTCCTCGCCCGCGCGCCGGCGCGCATCGCCGCCGAAGCGCGCCAGCGCAGGGGCCCCGCGCTCGCCCACGCGCTCAGGCTCTGGGAGCGCGCCTTCGCCCTCGCCGGCAGCGCTCAGCGCCTCTCGCTCGATCCGCAGAGCACGGTGTTCGAGCTCGCCGGGATGCTCGCCGCGCTCGCGCCCGAAGAGGGGAGGGACGCGGCTTAACCCTTTATCGCGCGCCCCAACCCCGCTACGCGCACCGCAATGTCCGAGCCCTTCTACATCACCACCGCGATCAGCTACCCGAACGGCCCGCCGCATATCGGCCACGCCTACGAAGCGATCGCCACCGACGCGATCGCGCGCTTCCAGCGGCTCAGAGGACGCGACGTCTTCTTCCTCACCGGCACCGACGAGCACGGCCTCAAAATGGCCCAGACGGCGCGCGAAAAGGGCGTCAGGCCGGCTGAATTCGCCGAGGAAATGTCAAACCTGTTTAAGCAAATGGATGACGCTCTTAATATTTCGTACGATCGCTTCATCCGGACCACCGAGCCCGCCCACCACCGCGCGAGCCAGGCGATCTGGCAGGCGATGGCGGCGCGGGGCGACCTCTATCTCGGCCGCTACGAAGGCTGGTATTCGGTCCGCGACGAGGCTTATTATGGCGAGGAGGAGCTGGTCGCCGCCGACAGCGGCGAAAAGCTCTCGCCCCAGGGCACCGAGATCGAATGGACGGTCGAGGAGAGCTGGTTCTTCAGGCTCTCGGCCTACCAGGACCGGCTGCTCGCTCATTATCGGGCCGATCCCGATTTCATCCGGCCCGAAAGCCGCCGCAACGAGGTGCTGCGCTTCGTCGAGGGCGGCCTCACCGACCTCTCCATCTCGCGCACCAGCTTCGATTGGGGGGTCAAGGTCCCGGACAGCCCCGATCATGTCATGTACGTCTGGCTGGACGCCCTGACCAATTATCTTACCGGCTTGGGTTACCCAGAAGATACAGAGGCTTATCGGATGTTCTGGCCGGCCGATCTTCACATCATCGGCAAGGATGTGGTCCGCTTCCACGCGGTCTACTGGCCGGCCTTCCTGATGTCGGCCGGGATCCCGCTCCCCAAACAGGTGTTCGGCCACGGCTGGCTGCTGTCGCGCGGCGAGAAGATGTCGAAATCGGGCGGCAACGTCGTCGACCCGGGCCGCCTCGTCCAGGCCTTCGGTGTCGACGAGCTGCGCTACTTCCTGCTGCGCGAAGTGCCGTTCGGGCAGGACGGCAGCTACAGCCCGGAGGCGATCGTCACCCGCTGCAATGCGGACCTCGCCAACGGGCTCGGCAACCTCGCCCAGCGCTGCCTCTCGATCATCGCCAAGGCATGCGCCGGCCGCGTCCCGGCCCGGGGCAAATTCTCCGCCGACGACGACAAGCTGCTGTTCGACATCGGCTTCGCCGAACGCGTGGCGATCGCGGCGATGGACGAGCTGGCGATCCACCGGGCGATCGAGGCGATCTGGCGCGGCGTCGCGGCGGCCAACGTCTATTTTTCGGAGCAGGCGCCGTGGCAGGTCCGCAAGTCCGACCCGGCGCGGGCGGACACGATATTGTACGCGGCCGCCGAAGCGGTGCGCCGGCTGGCGATCCTGGCGCGCTGGGTCATTCCGGCCGGTGCCGACCGCCTGCTCGACCAGCTCGGCCAGGCCGAATCGGCGCGGACGTTCGCCAGCCTCGAGGCCTGGCTCGACCCCGGCCTGGCGCTGCCGGCGCCGGCCGGGATCTTTCCGCGGCTGGAAATGCCAGCGGAGGTCTGACCGATGCCCGGCGCGCTGCTGCTCCTGCTCGCCGCCGCCGCCGCCCCACCGGCGCTCGTCCCGGCATCGCCATGGCGCTGCCTCGACCTGCGCGATCCGCGCCGCGAGGTCGCCCTCGAGGGGCGCCTGACCCTCGAGACCTTTCCAGGCCCGCCCAATTACGAGAGCGTGCGCCGCGGCGACGCGCCCGAGCGCCATTACATCCTCGCGCTCCGGCGGGACATCTGCATCGAGGACGGCGGCGATTTCGCGGATCCGGAAGAACGGTTCCGCCACGTCCAGCTGTTCAGCACGCGGCGCCACGTCGCGGCGCGGCTGGCCGGCGCGCGCGGCCAGTGGGTCCGCGTCCGCGGGCAGGGCATCGCCGCCAACAATGCCCGCCACCACGCGCCGCTCGTCGTCGACGTGCGCGAGGTCAGGGTCCCGGGCCCGAGCCATGTTCGTCATTAGGGGCTTGCCGGCAGCGGCGATCCTGGCGCTGCTCGCCGGCTGCGGGCAGCCGCCGGCCGAGAACCGGCAGCAGTCGCCTCGGCCCGCCGCGACGCGGGCGGCGCCGCCCCCGCCGGCCAAGGTCGAGGCCTCGGCGGACGAGACCGCCGACCTCGCCGGCCTGTCGCCGCGCCAGCGCCGCGCCTACGAGCGCGGCCTGGCGGATTGCCGGGCCGGGCGCTACGACCCCGATCGCTATCCGGAAGCCTATCGGATCGGCTGCGCCGCGGCGAACGACCGATAGCGCGGGGCGGGGTGACTGAGCGCGAGCGAGCCACTACATGCGCCCCATGTTCGTCGACAGTCATTGCCACCTCAACTACAAGGGCCTGGTCGAGGACCAGCAGGGCGTGCTCGCGCGCGCCCGCGCCGCCGGCGTCAGCCAGATGCTCAACATCTCGACCCGCGCCTCCGAATGGGACGCGGTGATCGCCACCGCCGAGCGCGAGCGTGACGTCATGGCGTCGGTCGGCGTCCACCCGCACGAGGCGGACGGGCATGCGGACGTCGATAGCGAGACCCTGGTCGAGAAGGCGAAGCACCCGAAGGTGATCGGCATCGGCGAAAGCGGGCTCGATTATTATTACGACCATAGCGACCGCGAGCGCCAGCGGGCCAGCTTCCGCATCCACATCGCCGCCGCGCGCGAGGCCCAGCTTCCGCTGATCGTCCACACCCGCGACGCCGACGAGGACACGTACGACATCCTCGCCGAGGAGATGGGGAAGGGGCGCTATCCGGCCCTGATCCACTGCTTCACCGCCGGCCAGGATTTCGCCGACAAGGTGCTGGCGCTCGGCCTCTACGTCTCGATCTCCGGCATCGTCACGTTCAGGAACGCGCGCGCCCTCCAGGAAGTGGCGAAGACGATCCCGCTCGACCGGCTGCTGATCGAGACCGATTCGCCGTTCCTGGCGCCGGTGCCGCACCGCGGCCGCCCGTGCGAGCCCGCTTATGTCGCCGACACCGCCCGCTACCTCGCCGAGCTCCGTAACGAGCCGCTCGAGCAGCTTGCCGCGGCCACTTCGGCCAACTTCCGCAATCTTTTCGCCAAGGCCGCCGCGTGAGGCTCCGCATCCTCGGCTGCGGCACCTCCTCGGGCGTGCCGCGGGTCGGCAACGACTGGGGCCAGTGCGACCGCGCCGAGCCCAGGAACCGCCGCCGCCGGGTCTCGATCCTGGTCAGCTACCGCGAAAGCCGCGTCCTGGTCGACACCAGTCCGGACCTGCGCGAGCAATTGCTCGACGCCGAGGTCAGCGACGTCGAGGCGGTGATCTGGACCCACGACCATGCCGACCATTGCCACGGCATCGACGATCTGAGGCAGCTCTACCACGCCCGCGGCCGCCCGGTGGCGGGCTATGCGCGGGCGCAGACCCTCGATCTGCTCAAGCGGCGCTTCGACTATGCGTTCGAAGGGCAGGGCGGCTATCCGGCGGTGGTCGCACCCCACCTCCTCCCCAACCATGTCAACCTCGCCGGCCTTTCGGTGCGCGCGGTCGATCAGCCGCACGGGCCGATCACCAGCGCCGGCCTGCGCTTCGACGCCGGCGGCGCCGCGATCGGCTATTCGACCGATTTCGACAGCTTGACCGACGACATGGCGATGCTGTTCGAAGGGCTCGATTTGTGGGTGGTCGACGCCCTCAGGCGCAAGCCGCATCCGACTCATCCCCATCTCGCCCAGACGCTCGAATGGATTCGCCGGCTGGCGCCGAAGCGCGCTATCCTCACCCACATGGACAACAGCATGGACTATCGTACGCTCTGCGCTGAGCTCCCGGCCGGGGTCGAGCCCGGCTATGACGGTCTCGAGGTAGAATTGTGAATAACGGCGGCCAGGCCCTTAATTTCATTTATTTAATCGGTTGCCTTGTCCTGGTCGGCAGCGCCCTGATGGTGCGCCGGCTGCCGTTCGGCCAGAGCGTCAGGATGGTGCTCGCCTGGCTGCTCATCTTCGCCGCGGCCTTCGTCGCCTTCACCCTCAAGGACGATTTCCTCGCGCTCGGCCATCGCGCCATCGCCGAATTGACGGGCGACAATGTCGTCGAGACCAGCGGCGCCGAAATCCGCATCCGGCGCGCCGACGACGGCCATTTCTGGGTCAATGGCGAGGTCAACGGCCGGCCGGTGCGCTTCCTCGTCGACAGCGGCGCCACCGTCACCATGCTCGGCCGCGGCACCGCCGAGCGGGTCGGCATCGCGCCGAGCGACAGCTTCGGCGTCATGATCGGCACCGCCAACGGCACGACCATGGCCGATCGGGGCCGGGCCGGGAAGATCCGGGTCGGGCCGATCGAGCGCGGCGACCTTGCCGTCCACATCTCGCGGCGAGACGACGACACCAACGTGCTCGGGATGAACTTCCTGTCGACCTTGTCGGCCTGGGGCGTCGAGGGCAGCACATTGAGGCTGAAATCGTGAGAGGGCCCCTCCGCTCTCTCTGTATTTTACATAATGTATATTATCGGACTTAGTGATGCCGCCTGACGAGGCCCCCTCTCTCGCCGATCTCGCCCAAATCATGGCCCGTTTGCGCGATCCCGCGGCAGGCTGCGAATGGGACATTGTCCAGACCTTCGAGACGATCGCCCCGTACACGATCGAGGAAGCCTATGAGGTCGCCGACGCGATTCGCCGCGGCGACATGGCCGCGCTGAAGGACGAACTCGGCGACCTCCAGCTCCAGATCGTCTACCACGCCCGCATTGCCGAGGAGCGCGGCGCGTTCGGCCTCGCCGACGTGCTGGCCTCGATCTGCGCCAAGATGATCCGCCGCCACCCGCACATCTTCGGCGACGCGGCGGCCAGCCCGGGCTGGGAGGCGCTCAAGGCGGCCGAGCGCGAGACCCACTCCGACGCGAGCGCGCTCGCCGGCATCGCCCTCGCCCTTCCCGCCTTGAAGCGCGCCGATAAGGTCCAGCGCCGCGCCGCCCGGGTCGGCTTCGACTGGCCCGACATTGACGGGCCCCGGCAGAAAATCGACGAGGAGCTCGCCGAGATCGAGGGCGCCGAGGACGACGAAGCGCGCGCCGGCGAGATCGGCGACCTCTTGTTCGCCGTCGTCAACTTTGCCCGCCACCTCGACATCAACCCCGAAACCGCCTTGCGCGAAGCGACGGCACGCTTCGAGACCCGCTTCCGCAAAGTGGAAGAACTTGCTGATAAGTCATTGAAAGACATGGATATCAACGAGTTGGAAGCGCTCTGGCAACGGGCCAAGAAGCTGGTCTAGCCCGCGCGTTGCCGCCGCCAGGCCTGGAAGCGCGCCCAGTCGATGTCGGAGAGCCGCACGACAAAGGCGGTTTCCAACCCCTCATGGTCGTGGCTCAGCACCTCGCCATTGGCGTGCAGCCAGGCGATCAGCTCGCCGTCGCCGGCCGGGATGGTCACCGTGCGGACCTTGTTCTCCTTGCGCAGCCGCTCCGAGACGCCGGCGAGCAGCCGCTCGACCCCTTCCCCGGTCAGCGCCGAGAGCATGGCGACGTCCTCGCGCCGCGCGGCTTCGGCCCGGGCACGTTCCGCCTCGTCCTCGCCGAGCAGGTCGATCTTGTTCCAGGCCTCGATCCGCGGCGCGTCGCCACCGCCGATCTCCTTGAGCACGTCCTCGACGTCCGCGCGCTGCGCCTCGCTGTCGGGATGGGAGATGTCGCGGACGTGGACGACGAGATCGGCCGAGACCACCTCCTCGAGCGTCGCCCGGAAGGCGGCGACGAGCTGGGTCGGCAGGTCGGAGATGAACCCGACCGTATCCGACAGGATCGCCTTGTCGAGCCCCGGCAGGGCGATCTCGCGCATCGTCGGGTCGAGCGTTGCGAACAGCAGGTCCTCGGCCAGCACCTCGGCTCGGGTCAGCCGGTTGAACAGGGTCGACTTGCCGGCATTGGTATAGCCGACGAGCGCGATCACCGGCCACGGCGCCCGCTGCCGGCGCGCCCGGTGAAGGCCGCGGGTGCGGGCGACCTGATCGAGCTCCTTCTTCAATTTCGCCATCCGGTCGCGAATCAGCCGGCGGTCGGCCTCGATCTGGGTCTCGCCCGGGCCGCCGAGGAAGCCGAAGCCGCCGCGCTGGCGCTCGAGATGGGTCCAGCTGCGCACCAGCCGCCCCGCCTGATAGTCGAGATGGGCGAGCTCGACCTGGAGCCGCCCCTCCGCGGTCGCCGCCCGCTCGCCGAAGATTTCGAGGATCAGCCCGGTCCGGTCGATCACCTTGGCCCTGGTCTCCTCCTCCAGATTCTTCTGCTGGACGGGCGTCACCGCGGCGTCGACGATCAGCAATTCGGCGTCGGCCTGCCGCACGGCATCGGCGATTCTTTCGACCTGGCCCTTGCCGAACAGGGTCGCCGGGCGCGGCTGGCGGACGCGGAAATGGAGCTTGTCCTCGACCGCGACGCCGATCGCCTCGGCGAGGCCGGCGGCCTCGGCGAGCCGCGCGCCGGCGTCGCGCCGCGCCCCCTGCCCGAGCTCGGGCAAGGCGACCACGGCGCGGGCGCCGCGCGCGAACTCGCCGGCCTGCTCGCGGTTGAAGACGCTCAGCGCGTCACTCCTCGGCCTGGACCTCGGCGAAATTGACCGGATTTTCGGGCTGCACCGTTGAGATGGCGTGCTTGTAGACGAGCTGGCACAGGCCGTCGCGCGCGAGCAGCATGCAGAACAGGTCGAACGCGGCGATCTCGCCCTGGAGCATGACGCCGTTCACCAGGAACATCGTCACCGGCTCGTCCGACTTCTTGACCGCGGTCAGGAACACTTCCTGAAGCAGGGTCGGCTTCTTCTTCTCGAGCTGCTCCCGGAACGCCTCGTGGAGAGTGCCCAGATCGAGCGGCTGCGACGGCATGATCGTCGAGATGGCGTGCTTGTAGATGAGCTGGGCCTGGCCGTCGCGGCGCAGCAGCACCGAGAAATTGTCGAACCAGGTGATGATGCCCTGAAGCTTGACCCCTTTCACGAGGAACATGGTCACGGGAGTCTTGGTGCGTCTCAGGCTGTTCAGGAACATGTCCTGGAGGTTGTTGACCTTGTCGGGCATTTTCGCTCTCTTTCGTGGTCATTGGCGGCAACGGGCCGCGCCGCCCCAATATCACGCGCCGCGCCGCCGCGCCATCGCCGCTATTCGCCCCCTTCCCCGCGCGTGTCGGCCAGCCCGAGCGCCTTCAGCTTGCGGTGCAGCGCGGAGCGCTCCATGCCGATGAAATTGGCGGTGCGCGAGATGTTGCCGGAGAAACGCCGGATCTGGACCCGCAGATATTCGCGCTCGAACGTCTCGCGCGCTTCCCGAAGCGGCGTCCCCATGATCGCCTTGACCGCCTCGTTGGGAGTCAATTGCGCCTGGTCGTTGAGGATTTCGGGCGGCAGCATGTCGATCTCGATGCAGCCGATCCGCTCGCCCGGCGCGAGGATGATGGTGCGCTCGATCACGTTGCGCAGCTGGCGGACGTTGCCGGGCCAGTCATAGGCCTGGAGCGCCGCCATGGCGTCGTCGGAAACCCGCGGCGTGGAGACGCGCTGGTCGGCGGCATAGCGGGCGGCAAAATGAGCGACGATCTCGGGGATGTCCTCGCGCCGGTCCGCCAGCGCCGGCAGGTGCACCGGGACGACGTTGAGCCGGTAATAGAGGTCTTCGCGAAAGCGGCCGCCGGCGATCTCTTCGGGCAAAGTGCGCGCGGTCGACGAGACCACCCGCATGTCGACCTTGACGACGCGCTGGCCGCCGACCCGGGTGAAGCTCTGGTCGGTGAGGACGCGCAGGATCTTGCCCTGGGTGGAGAGCGGCATGTCGGCGATCTCGTCGAGGAACAGGGTGCCGCCATGCGCCTGCTCGAGCAGGCCCGGGCGGGCGAGCCCGCCGGCGTCCTCGGCGCCGAACAATTCCTGCTCGACCCGCTCGGGCGTCATCCGCGCGGCGGTGACGACGACGAACGGACCCTTGGCGCGTGGGCTCCAATTGTGGAGCAGGCGCGCCGCGACCTCCTTGCCGACGCCGGCCGGCCCGGAGATCAGCACCCGGCTCCCGGTCGCCGCCACCCGCTTCAGCGTCGCCCGGACATTGTTGATCGCCGCGCTCGAGCCGGTCAGCTCCATCTCGTTGCCGACCTGCTGCCTGAGCGCCTCGTTCTCGCGCCTGAGCCGCTCGGTCTCCGTGGCGCGCGAGACCAAGTGGACGAGATGGCCCGCCTCGAACGGTTTCTCGATGAAATCGACCGCGCCCTGCCGGATCGCGGCGACCGCGGTGTCGAGATTGCCGTGACCCGAGATCATCAGCACCGGCAGCGTCGGATCGCGCTTCTTGACCTCCTCGAGCAATTGCAGCCCATCGAGCTTCGAACCCTGCAGCCAGACGTCGAGCAGCAGCAGGGACGGCCGCCGGTCGGCCAGCGCCTGCAGCGCCTCGGTGCTCGAGCCGGCGACGCGGGTGGAAAAGCCCTCGTCTTCGAGCACGCCCGAAACGAGGTCCCTGATGTCCTGCTCATCGTCGACTATGAGAATGTCCAAAGCCATATATTTCAACCGATTCCTGCAATATCTTCAAAGGGTTTCGCGGCCGTTCCCGCGAGTTGGGCGAGGGTCTGCCGGTCGAAGATCATCCGTACCAGCGAACCGCCGGCGGCGCTGTCCTCGAACTCGATCTGGCCGAAATGCTCCTCGACGATCTTCTTGACGATGGCGAGGCCGAGGCCGGTGCCCTTGGCGCGGGTGGTCATATAGGGCTCGGTCATCCGCGCCCGCTCCGCCGGCAGGCCGATGCCGGTGTCGCCGATCTCGATGCAGACCTTGGTCCCCTGCTCGCGGATCGCGATGGTGATGCGGTCGGGGTTTGCCGATTTGCGGCGCTTCCCTTCCTCGCGTTTCTGCTGGATCGCCTCGATGCCGTTCTTGACGACGTTGGTCAGCGCCTGGCCGAGCAGGCGGCGGTCGCAGACCAGGGTCGGCGCCGGATCGGGCGCTTCGAGCGCGAATTCGATGTCGGGGTGGGCGACCTCGTGCAGGAACAGGGCCTGGCGGGCGACCTCGGCCAGCGATTCCTCGGCGAAGCTCGGCTTGGGCATGCGCGCGAAGGAGGAGAATTCGTCGACCATCCGCCGCAAATCGCCGACTTGGCGGACGATCGTCCCAGTCAGCCGCTCGAACGTGGCCGGGTCGCTGGGCACCTCGGCCCCGTAGCGCCGCTGCAGCCGCTCGGCGGCGAGCTGGATCGGGGTCAGCGGGTTCTTGATCTCGTGGGCGATGCGGCGGGCGACGTCGGACCAGGCGGCGCGGCGCTGGTCCATCAACTGCTCGGTGATGTCGTCGAAGGTGAGGACGTGGCCGCCGACGACCTTGACCGTCTTCACCGCCAGCGTACGCGGCTCGCCCGACGAGGCGAGCTGGACTACGTCCTCGCGCTCGCCGGCGGTCAATTGGCGGTCGAGCTCGGGGGCGAGGTCGGCGAGCTTTTGTCCGACCGGGCTCTTGCCGCCGGTCTTGAGCAAAGCCTCGGCCGAGCTGTTGATCAGCCGCACGACATGCGAATCGTCGACCGAAATGACCCCGGCGGTCACTCCCGACAGCACCGCCTCGGTGAACGCCCGCCGGCTGTCGAGCTGGGCGTTGGCGGTGACCAGCGCCCCGGTCTGCTCCTCGAGCCGCCGCGTCATCCGGTTGAAGGCGTTGCCGAGCGTGCCGATCTCGTCCTTCATGTCCGAGGCTGGGACGCGCGCCGACAAGTCGCCAGCGGTGATCTTCTTCGCCGCGCCGACCAGCTCGCCGACCGGCCGCACCAGGCGGTCGGCGAGGGTGAGCGCGATCCAGATCACGATCGCCACGATCAGCAGCGAGACGACGAGCAAGATGGCGTTGAAGCGAAGCTGGAGCGTCCGCGTCCGATTCTGGAGCGCGCGATAGTCGGCCAGCACCGCGGAGCCGCGGTTGATCTGCGCGATCAGATGCGGCTCGAACACGCGCGCGGCATAGAGATAGGTGTCGCGGCCGACGGGAAACCGCGCCAGCGCCGCGATCCTGTCATTGTCCTGGAAAGCGACGCTCAGCCGGTTCCCGTTCAGCTGGCGAATGATTTGCGGCGTGACCGATCGTTCGATCGACCGTTCATAAGGATTGACGAGCGCGAGCGATTGAACCCCATGTTCGGGAGTCACCCGCATCAGCACGGCTTCGGAGAGGTTGCGATAATAGACCTGGCGGGCGAAGGCCTCGCCGAACTGGGTGCTGTCCGGCGAATATTGACTGAGCGTCGAGGCCAGGTCGCCGGCCATGGTCACCGTCTCGCGGTTCACCCGGTCCAGCTCCTCGCGATAGCTGCTTTGCGCGATCGCGGAGGCGTTTTCGAGCATCCCGCGCGCCCGGTCCGAGAACCAGAACTCGGTCCCGCTCTGGAACAGGAAGGAAGCGAAGATCACCACCAGCAGCGTCGGAACGGCGGCGATGACCGAGAACAGCGCGACCAGCCGGACGTGCAGCCTCCCGCCCCCGCCGATCGTCGACAGCCTCGCCCGCCGCAGCGCCATGCGGCGGGCAAACAGGACCATCAGCGCCATGGCGGGCACGAGAATCGCCACCAGCAGCACGGCCCCGGTCATCGGCGTCACCAGGGTCTCGTTCGCGGTGCGGCGCGCGACCATGACATAGCTGACGGTCACCGTTGCCGCGAGAATCGCGGCCGTCGCGATTTCCGCCCAGACGATCAGCCCGGTCCGCCGCGCCAATATCGAGATGCGCCGCCGCCAGCGCGGCCGGAAGGCCTGGGAAGGTTCGACGGATATCGCGGCTTCGGCGTTCACACTGCGGCCCTAGCACAACAATGTGGCACAAAGAACACAGTGATTCCGATCAACCGTCGCAAAAGCGCCCGGACTCAACGCTCAGGCGGCCGCCTTCACCAGCCAGGGCGCGTAGAAATCGCGCAGCATCGCCTTGGCGTGCTTGAACTCCGTCACCTGGTTGAAGGCGTTGCGGAACTCGGCCGAGCCGTGCAGCCCCTTGGTGTACCAGCCGATATGCTTGCGCGCGCAATTGACCCCGATCTGCGGGCCGTAGAGGTCGAGCATGGCCTCATATTGGGCGAGGATCACCCGATATTGCTCGTCGAGGCTGGGATCGGGCAGGCGCTCGCCGGTCTTGAGCCAGTGCATCACCTGCTTCAGGAGCCAGGGCCGGCCATAGGCGCCGCGGCCGATCATCACCCCGTCGGCGCCCGACTGGGCGAGCGCTGCGTCGACGTCCTCGATGCTGTTGATGTCGCCATTGGCGATGACCGGCACGCGCACCGCCTCTTTCACGGCGCGGATGAAGGCCCAGTCGGCCTCGCCCTTGTAGAGCTGGCAGCGGGTGCGGCCGTGGACGGCGATCATGCGGACGCCGAGATCCTCGGCGATCTTCGCGAGCTCGGGCGCGTTGAGGCTGGCATGGTCCCAGCCCATCCGCATCTTGAGCGTCACCGGGACGTCGACCGCCTTCACCGTCGCGTCGACGATCGCGGCGGCGAGCTTCAGATCGCGCATCAGCGCCGAGCCGGCCTCGCCATTGACCACCTTCTTGACCGGGCAGCCCATGTTGATGTCGATGATCGCGGCGCCGCGGTCCTCGTTGAGCTTCGCCGCCTCGGCCATCTCGCGAGGGCTACAGCCGGCGAGCTGCATCGACACCGGCTCCTCGATCGGATCCCAGACCATTTTCTGCAGCGACTGGCGGGTCTCGCGGATCGCCGCCTGGCTGGCGATCATCTCGGTGACGGTGAGGCCGGCGCCATAGGATTTGACGATGCGCCGGAACGGCATGTCGGTGACGCCGGTCATCGGCGCCAGGATGACCGGCGATTCGATGCGGACCGGGCCGATCTGGATGGGCGCGAGGCGGGCCATGGGACGGGCGAGATAGGGTGGAATGCGCTGGCGGGCAAGGTTGGCGTCCGCTAGGGCCGCGGCATGGGAAGGACAGTCGCCTTGGTGGTCGCGGCCGGCAGCGGCAGCCGCGTCGGCGGCGAGACGCCCAAGCAATTCCGCCCGATCGCCGGCCGCAGCCTGCTCGCACATGCCGTCGATCGCCTCGACCATCCCCGCATCGACGCCGTCCAGATCGTCATCGGCGAAGGCCAGGAAGTGGCCTATCGCGCCGCGATCGGCGACCGCCCCCTCCCCGACCCGATCCTCGGCGGCGCGACCCGCCGGCAGTCGGTGGCCAACGGTCTCGCCGGGCTGGCGAGCGCCGAGCGGGTGCTGATCCACGACGCCGCCCGCCCCTTCCTTCCGGCCGCGGTTGTCGACCGGCTGCTCGACGCGCTGGCGGCGAACGACGGCGCCGTCCCTGCCCTTCCGGTGATCGACACCCTGGTGAGGGCCGATGGCGAAAAGGTGCCGCGCGAGGACCTGATGCGCGTGCAGACGCCCCAGGCCTTCCACCTCGAAGCGATCCGGCGGGCCCATGCCGCCTGGTCCGGCGGCGAGGCGACCGACGACGCCGAGATCGCGCGCGCGGCCGGCCTCCAGGTCGCCATCGTCGCGGGCGATCCGGCGCTCGAAAAGCTCACCTACGAGGCCGACTTCCTGCGCGCCGAGGCGGCGCTGCTCGGCCCGCACGTCGGCTTCGGCTTCGACGTCCACGCTTTCGCGGCGGGCCGGGAGCTGTGGCTCGGCGGCGTCCGGATTCCCCACGACAAGGGGCTCGCCGGCCACAGCGATGCCGACGTCGTCCTTCACGCGCTGACCGATGCGATTTTGGGCGCGCTCGGCGCCGGCGACATCGGCGACCATTTCCCGCCATCGGACCCGCAATGGCGCGGCGCACCCTCGTCGCTGTTCCTCGAGCACGCGCGCGGCCTCGTCGAGCAGGCGGGCGGGCGGATCGCGCATGCCGACGTGACGATCGTCTGCGAGGCGCCGCGTATCGGCCCCTTTCGGGACGCGATGCGCGATCGCGTCGCCTCTCTGTTGCGGCTGCCGCGCGCGAGGATTAGCATCAAGGCGACGACGACCGAGCGGCTCGGCTTCACCGGCCGCGGCGAAGGGATCGCCGCCCAGGCCGTGGCCACGCTGCGGCTCCCGGAGGATCAATGACCGACACCCGCGACTTCCTCCTGCCCGCCGAGCTGGTCGAGCTCGCCCGCAAGGTAATCGACGCCAACCGCGCCGCCGGCCGCCGGGTCGCGGTCGCCGAGAGCTGCACCGGCGGCCTGGTCGCCGCGGCGCTGACCGAGATCGCCGGCAGCTCGGACGTCTTCGAGGCCGGCTTCGTCACTTATTCGAACGAGGCCAAATCGAAGCTGCTCCACGTCAGCGAGGATGTGATCGAGACGTTCGGCTCGGTTTCGGTCGCGACCGCCTGGGCGATGGCGCAGGGCGCGCTCGCCGCCTCGGGCGCCGACGTCGCGGTGGCGCTGACCGGCATCGCCGGGCCGGCGGGCGGCTCGGACAAGAAGCCGGTCGGCACCGTCGTCTTCGCCCGCGCCGACCGCCATGCCGATCCCCGCGAGATCGTCGCCGACACCCAGAAGTTCGACGACAACGGCCGCGGCGGCATCCGCTTTCAGGCCGCGCTTTGCGCGCTCAACCTGCTGCTGCCCGGGGAGGCGCCGGCGCCGTAGAGCTGGTGAGCGCGCTCCTCGAACGCGCCGATCATCCGCCGCAGCGCCCGGTCGAACATCTGCCCGGCGATTGCCTCGAAGATCCGGCTCCGGAATGCGAAGTCGACGCAGAAATCGACCTCGGTCCCGCCCGCCACGGCGCGGAACTTCCAGCTGTTGTGGAGATATTTGAGCGGCCCTTCGACATAGTCGATCTCGATCTCCGCAGCGCGGCTTTTGTGAACCCTGGAGGTAAAGGTCTCCTTGAACGCGCCGAAGCCGACGACAAGATCGGCGACCATCTCGGTCGCATTGTTCGAGCGGACCCGCGTCGCCGCCACCCAAGGCAGGAACTCCTGATAGCGGCCGACGTCGGCGACCAGGTCGAACAGCTGCTCCGCCGTGTGGGGCAGGATTCGCTTCTCGCTATGACGCGGCATCAATCGAGCTCGGTGCAACGGGCGCCGCCGGCGCAGGCCAGCGAGACGAAGCTTTCATTCTTCAGCCGCCAGCCCGCCGGGGTCGGCACCCACATCGCCTGGTAGATGCCCGACAGCCGCATCTCGCCCTGCGGCGTGCGCCAGGTGCCGACCCAGCGGCCGGTCTCGGCGGCGCGCTTGCCACTGCGGCCGACAATGATGCGGATCGGGGTGCGGACATAGGTGACGAAGGTCGGATCGGCGAAGGTGGGGACAATCCGCCGGCGGAATGCCTCGATGTCGAACGAGGCGCCGCTCGAGCCGGGAAGGATGGTGTAATCGTCGACGAAGAAGCGCCGCATCCCCTCGAAATCGTGGGCGGCGATCGCGGCGTTGGACTGGGCGCGGAGCGCGCGGATTTGCGCGGCGACGCCGGTTGTGCCCGTCTCCTCGGCGGCCGCGGGCGCCGCCAAAGCGAGGAGCAGGCCGGCGGCTGCGAGCTGAACGCGGATCATTGCCCGGCCGAAGCGAGCTGCCCGGCGCGGGCGGCGCGCATCTTCTCGAAATCGTCGCCGGCATGGTAGCTCGAGCGGGTCAGCGGGCTCGCGGCGACCAGCAGGAAGCCCTTGGCACGGGCGATCGCGGCATAGGCATTGAACGCCTGCGGAGTGATGAATTCTTCGACCCTTGCGTGCCGCGGGGTCGGCTGGAGATACTGGCCCATGGTCAGGAAATCGACGTCGGCCGAGCGCATGTCGTCCATCACCTGGTGGACTTCGAGCCGCTCCTCGCCGAGGCCGACCATCAGCCCCGATTTGGTGAAGATCGACGGGTCGTGCCGCTTGACGCTCTCGAGCAGCCTGAGCGACGCATAATAACGCGCGCCCGGCCGAATCGTCGGGTAGAGCCGCGGCACCGTCTCGAGATTGTGGTTGTAGACGTCGGGCCGCGCCTCGATGATCTTCTCGACCGCCGAATCCGCCTTGTTGCGGAAGTCGGGAGTCAGGATTTCGATCGTCGTCGCCGGCGTGTTGCGCCTGAGCGCCTCGATCACCTTGACGAATTGCGAGGCGCCGCCGTCCGGCAAATCGTCGCGGTCGACCGACGTCACGACGATATGGGTGAGGCCCAGTTCGGCGGCGGCGGCCGCGACATGCTCGGGCTCGAGCGGATCGACCGCGCGCGGCATGCCGGTCTTGACGTTGCAGAAGGCGCAGGCCCGGGTGCAGGTGTCGCCGAGGATCATCACCGTCGCGTGCTTCTTGGTCCAGCACTCGCCGATATTGGGGCAGGCCGCCTCCTCGCAGACGGTGGCGAGATTGAGCCGGCGCATCAGCTTCTTCGTTTCCATGAAGCCGGCGCTGACCGGCGCCTTCACCCGGATCCAGTCGGGCTTGCGCTGGCGGGGGACGCTGGCGGGATCGGCTTCGCTCATGGGGCGCAGATAGCGATCCGAGGGCGCTCTTGCCACCCCTTCCCTGCTTCGCCTAACGCACCGCCATGGCCGATTTCAACGCGCTCGTCGAAGGCTATCGCCACTTCCGCGACCAGGAATGGCGCGAAGAGCGCGACCGATGGGCCGAGCTCGCCGAGGGCCAGAAGCCCAAGGTGATGGTGATCGCCTGCTCCGACAGCCGGGTCGATCCGGCCACGATCTTCGGCGCGCGGCCGGGCGAGATGTTCGTCGTCCGCAACATCGGCAACCTCGTCCCGCCATTCGAGCGCGACCGCCACTATCATGGCGTCTCCGCGGCCCTGGAATTCGCCGTCACCCAGCTCGAAGTGGACGAGCTGGTGGTGATGGGCCACGGCTTTTGCGGGGGCTGCGCGGCGGCGCTGACCGGCCAGTTCGACGAGGCCCCGCACGGCGAAGGCCATTTCATCGCCCACTGGATCGACATGCTGAGCGAAGCCCGCGAGCCGATCCGGGCGCGCTATCCGGACCTTCCGCGCGAGGCCTTTCTCGAAATGGAGCTCGAAGGCGTCCGCATCTCGCTCCGCAACTTGCGCACCTTCCCCTGGGTGCGAGAGCGCGAGGAGAGCGGCCGGCTGAAGCTGCACGGCGCCTTCTTCGCCGTGTCCGACGGCGTCTTGCACGTCCTCGACGAAGCCACCGGCGAATTCGCCCCGGCCTAGCGGCCGATCAACCGCCGGGCGGTGATGATGGGGATGCGTGGGCTCAGCATCTGCCCGCGCATCACCCCCTCGCCTTCGGTCGGCGAGGTCGGCGCGGCGAGGATGCGGCGGACCACGTCCATCCCCTCGACGACATGGCCGAACACAGCATAGCCGAGGCCGTCGCCGGCCGAGCCGGGTCCGGCGTCGAGATAGGTCTGCGGCCCCACCATGATCGTGAAATCGCCCCGCGCGGTGCCGACCGCGAAGCGCGGCGCCGACAGCGCGCCGTCGACATGGCTGAGCCCGGTCTGCGACGTCGGCTCGTGCGCGACCGGCGGAAACAATTGCCGGGGATCGCGCACCCCGCCCTGGATCAGCCCGGCGTCGGGCGCGGTGTGCATGGCGCGGTAGAATTCGGTGCCGTCAAGCCGGCGGGCTTCGACATAATGGAGGAAATTGGCCGCGGTGATCGGCGCCCGCGCCATCTCGAGCTCGACGACGATGTCGCCGGCATCGGTGTGGAGCTGGACGCGGATGTTCGCGGGCGACTGGGCCAAAGCCGGGCCGGCGAGCCCGAGCAGGAGGATGAAGGCGAGATGCTTGAGCACGGCTAGACCTCCGCCCGCCCGGCGACGCTCCGCCTTGCGCCATAAGCGAAGTAGAGGACCAGGCCGACCACCTGGGCGCAGGCGAACCAGATCTGCGTCCGCTGCGGCAGGCTGTAGATCAGATAGAGGCAGCCGAGGATGCCGAAGATGCCGACCGGCCAGGCCCAGGGCGTGCGGAACAGGCGCGTCGCCGCGGGTGCGCGCTTGCGCATCACCAGCATGCAGACGCAAACCGCGATGAAGGCCGTCAGCGTGCCGGCATTGGCGAGCGCGGCGAGCTCGGCGAGCGGGATCAGCCCGGCGAGCACCGCCACCACCACCGCGGTGAAGATCGTGATCCGGACCGGCGAGCCCCGCCCGCTGACCCGGGCCAGCGCCGGCGGCAGCAGCCCGTCGCGCGCCATCACGAAGAAGATCCGGCTCTGCCCGTAGAAGAAGGCGAGGATCACCGTCGGCAGCGCCACCACCGCCGAGACGCCGAGATAATAAGCGGCGGTCGGCTGGCCGATTTCGCGCAGGATCAGCGCCAGCGGCTCGGGGCTGTTGGCGAAGCGGGTGTAGGCGAGCGCGCCGATCGCGGCGCCGGCGACCGCCATGTAGATGATCACGCAGGCGACCATTGAGCCGACGATGCCGATCTTGAGGTCGCGGCCCGGATTGCGGGTCTCCTCGGCGGCGGTCGCGATCGCGTCGAAGCCGTAGAAGGCGAAGAAGATGATCGCCGCCGCGGCCATCACCCCCACCTCGGCCCCGGGCGGTCCGCTCTTGGGGAAGCCGTAGGGCATGAACGGCTCGAACCGGGCGGCGTCGAAATAGGGCAAGGTCACCGCGACGAAGACGATCAATGCCGTCACCTTGACCGCGACCAGCACCGCGTTCAGCGTCGCGCTCTCCCTGGTGCCGTAGATCAGCAGCCCGGCAACCACTGCGATGATGAAGATCGCCGGCAGGTTGACGATGCCGCCGAGCTCCGGCCCCTGCGAGAGCGCAACCGGGAAGCCCGCCCAGGCCTGGAGCAAGGGCGAGGCATAGCCGGACCAGCCCACCGCCACCGCGCTCACCACCAGCGAATATTCGAGGATCAGGCTCCAGCCGACGATCCAGGCGAGGAGTTCGCCGAGCACGACATAGGTGTAGGTGTAGGCGCTGCCCGAGGCGGGGATCATCGTCGCCATCTCGGCATAAGCCAATGCCGCCGCGGCGCAGATCAGCCCGGCGATGGCGAAGGAGAGGATGACCGCGGGCCCGGCCTTGGCGGCGCCGACCCCGGTCAGGGTGAGGATGCCGGTGCCGACGATCGCGCCGACCCCCAGCGCGATCAGATGCGGCCAGCTCAGCGAGCGCACCAGCCGGTGCTCGGGCGCCATGTCCTCGGCCGCGATCACGACCTTCTTCGCGTTCCAGCTCGCCACTTATGCCGCTCCCCTTGCCGTGCCGGTCCGCATCTTGGTCCGGCCCGCGCCCGACGGCAAGCGTGGCCGAATTGGCACAGTCGGGACTTTCGCAACCGCGCGGCGCGATTCCGGCCTGCCGAATGGGAACTTCGGCTTTTGACCTGAGTTAAGGGGCCGCCATGGGGGCTACCGTAATGTTACGTCAAATGCCGAACCGGAGCGCATGACCTCCCTTACCGCCAGCCCGGAAGAGATGGTCGGCATGGCGCGCGCCGCGGCCCGCCGCGGGCAAGACGAGCTGCAGGCGGTGCTCGCCGGGCTCACCGCGCCGATCTATCTCACCGACGCCGACGGCTGGATCACTTTCTACAACAACGCCTGCATCGACTTCGCCGGCCGCACCCCGGCTCTGGGCGAGGATCGCTGGTGCGTCACCTGGAAGCTCTACCGCGAAGACGGCACCTTCCTCGCCCACGAGGACTGCCCGATGGCGGTCGCGGTCAAGGAGAAGCGCGAGGTCCGCGGCGCCGTGGCCCTGGCCGAACGGCCCGACGGCACCCGGGTTATGTTCACCCCCTATCCGACGCCGCTCGTCGACGAGGACGGCGAAGTCAGGGGCGCCGTCAACATCCTGATCGACGTCACCGACCACCGCCAGGCCGGCGCGCTGCGCGCCCAGGCGATCCGCTGCCGCCGCCTCGCTTTGTCGCTGACCGACCGGCAGGCGGCCCGGACGCTGATGCTGATGGCCGGCGAATATGACGAAAAGGCGCGCGCGCTGCGCAGCTGAGTTGGCCGATTGGCCCCCGCGCAATGCCGCGCTAGGACCGGCCATGATCGAAATCTCCCCGCTCCAGCCCGCCGACCGCCGCGAATGGGAAGCGCTCGCCCGCGGCTACAAGGCCTTTTACGAGACCGACCTTCCCGACGCCCGCTACGAAGAGACCTGGCGGGCGTTGATCGCCGGCGATCGCGTCCACGGCCTCGCCGCCCGGATCGGCGGGCGGATGGTCGGGATCGCCCATTATCTGCTCCACGCCCAGACCTGGGGCCCCGACGCCTGCTACCTCCAGGATCTGTTCACCGCCCCGGAAGCGCGCGGCCAGGGCGTCGCCACCGCCCTGATCGACGCCGTCGCCGAGGACGCGCGGGCGCGCGGCGCGTCCAAATATTACTGGCTGACCAAGGAGGGCAATTTGCGCGCCCGCGCGCTCTACGAGCGTATCGCCAGGTTCAAAGGCTTCCTGCGCTACGATTATCCGCTTTAGGCCGCCGCTTCGACCATGCCGTGGAGGTGGGCGATCGCCAGCTCGATGTCGCGATAGCCATATTGGCCGGCCCTGCTCTCCGCCGCCAGCAGGGCGCAGCGATGCACTTTCGTAAAATCGCCATAGGGAAATTTGTAGCGCGCCTTGGCATCCTCGGGTTCGGCGTCGTCGATGCCGAGATGCCATTTGCCAAATTCGGCGATGCCGTGCGCCTCGATAAAGTCGTTCTCGTTGGCGGCCGACGGCTGGTGCTCGCTCCAGTCGTCGCGCTCGTCCCTCACCAGCCGGCCGTCGCGGATCAGCTCCCTGGCCTGATCGAACGCGCTCCGATGAAGCTTGACCGCCATCTCACGCACGCCTCTTCGCCAGGCGCCGCCGCACCCGCTTCGCGTGGTTGTGTGCCGTTCGCCATCGCATCCGCCCGCCTTTGGGGCAACGGCGCGAACCGTCCATGACGCTCGTCAATTGCTGACGGCAAGGAGCCTAGATCGGATGTGGGGACACAAACGTATGTGTCCCCCCTTTCGTCCATGGGGAGGCGGCGGGCTATCCGATTACCGTGGTGGCGGGTGGTTAGCGCTCATCTTCAAACTCGGACTCTCATCTGACGCGGGACAAGCGCTTCGGAAGTCCGATTTCCGCTAAATTTGATTTGGTGGTTCGGGCGCTTGGTACCCTGCTTCTGCTTCAACTCATAGCCTTCGGCCATTGCATAGTCGATTAGAGCGTTCTCCAGCACCGTGAGGATCCGTGGCATCTTTTGGCCGGGCTTGGCTTTGGGCTCGCAACAAATCACGTATCGCCCACCCGCTTGAGATTCGTAAATCGCCGTCATCAGCCTGACGGAATCCAAGTGTTGAGTAACCCGATTACGAACGTCCATCGACTTGCCGACATAAAGGGGTTCCATTCGATCGCCATGTTGGCGGTAGAAGATGTAAACGCCCGGTGCCGCTGGAAGGCGGTCCAGCTCTTTGCAGTCGTAGATGGCCCCAGCGGAGGCCACTGTCAGCCTTACCGGCTTGCTCCAACATGCCTCAATATTGAGCGGCACAATTCCCTCCTCAGCGGGTGAGCTTCCGATACGTCATCCGGTGCGGACGATCCGCCTCGGGGCCCAGCCGCCGCCTCTTGTCTTCCTCATAGCTCTCGAAATTGCCTTCGAACCATTCGACCTGGCTGTCGCCTTCGAAGGCGAGGATGTGGGTGGCGAGGCGGTCGAGGAAGAAGCGGTCGTGGCTGATGATCACCGCGCAGCCGGCGAAATTCTCGAGCGCCTCCTCCAAGGCGCGCAGGGTTTCGACGTCGAGGTCGTTGGTGGGCTCGTCGAGCAGGAGGACGTTGCCGCCTTCCTTGAGCATCTTCGCCAGATGGACGCGGTTGCGCTCGCCGCCCGAAAGCTGGCCGACCTTCTTCTGCTGGTCCTGGCCCTTGAAGTTGAAGGCGCCGACATAGGCGCGGGTGCCGAGCTCGTGCTTGCCGAAGCGGAACACGTCGAGCCCGTCGGAAATCTCCTCCCAGACGTTCTTGTTGGGAGCGAGCGCGTCGCGCGACTGGTCGACATAGCCCAGGCGCACGGTCGGCCCGATCCTGATCTCTCCGGAATCGGGCTGCTCGGCGCCGGTAATGAGGCGGAACAGGGTGGTCTTGCCGGCGCCGTTGGCGCCGATGACGCCGACGATCCCGCCCGGCGGCAGCGAGAAGCTCAGATCCTCGAACAGCAATTTGTCGCCATAGGCCTTTGACACGCCGGTGAGGTCGATGACGTTGCCGCCGAGCCGCTCGGGCACCTGGATCAGGATCTGCGCCTTGCCCGGGGTGCGGTCCTCCTGCGCCTGGACGAGCTCGTCGAAGGCGCGGATGCGGGCCTTCGACTTGGCCTGCCGCGCCTTGGGCGAGCGGCGGATCCAGTCGAGCTCGTCATTGATCGCCTTCTGCTTGCCCTGCTCCTCGCGCTCCTCCTGCTCCAGCCTCTTAGCTTTCTTCTCCAAGTATCCGGAATAATTAGATTCGTAGACGTAGTAGCGGCCGCGATCGAGCTCGAGTACCCAGTTCACGACATTGTCGAGGAAATAGCGGTCATGGGTGACCAGGATGACGTTGCCGGGATAGTCGATCAGGTGCTTTTCGAGCCATTGCACGCTCTCGGCGTCGAGATGGTTGGTCGGCTCGTCGAGCAGCAGGATGCTCGGCTTTTCGAGCAGCAGCCGGGTCAGCGCGACCCGCCGCTTCTCGCCGCCCGAAAGGTTGTCGACCCGGGCATCGCCGGGCGGGCAGCGCAGCGCGTCCATCGCGATCTCGAGCTGGTTGTCGAGCGTCCAGCCGTCGACCGCGTCGATCTTCTCCTGCAATTCGCCCATCTCGGTGCCGAGCGCATCGAAATCGGCGTCGGGATCGGCCATTTCCGCCGAGAGCGCGTTGAACCGGTCGACCAGCTCGACGATCGGCCGGACCGCGTCCATGACGTTCTCCTTGACCGTCTTGGTCGGGTCGAGCTGCGGCTCCTGCTCGAGATAGCCGACACTGATATTCTCCCCGGGCCAGGCCTCGCCGACGAACTCGGTGTCGCGGCCGGCCATGATCTTCATCAGGGTCGACTTGCCCGAGCCGTTCGGCCCGACGATGCCGATCTTGGCGTCGGGATAGAATTGCAGGTGGATGTTCGACAGGATCGGCTTGGGGGCGCCGGGAAAGGTCTTGGAGAGACCCTTCATGACGAAGCTGTACTGGGCGGCCATGCGGCGCTGGACTCCGGAGATGATGGGCAGAACGGTTGGCGCCTCCCTAATCTGGCGACGGCTCGATGGCAAATGGTCGCAGGCTCGGCGGGCGATCCCGCTAATTCTGCGTACCGCTCGGAACCTCGCCTGCCCCTTCGGTCCCGGTCGGAGCGGCTGGCCCTGTTCCCACGGGCGGACTGGCCGAGGGCGTCTGGGATGCCGAGACGGGCACGCTCGTCAGCCCGAGCTGCCTGCCGAGCCGAGCGGTCAGGCAGTCGCCGTTCCAGATGGCGCTGGCAAGGTCGTCGCTGAGGCCGCCGCTCCAGGCGAAGGCCCAGACGGCCGCCGCCGCGTCATAGGCGTTGAGCCCCAGGACGTCGGCGCGCTCCGCCACCAAGTTGCAGACTTCGCGGGCCGTCGTCACTTTGCCGTTGCCGTTGCCCTGGAACCTCTGGACCGAAGCGGAAATGCCGGCATCGCCGCGCAGCGCCTGCCCCAAAGTCTGGTTTTCGCCGACCGTCAGGTTCAGGACTCTTGCCGGCACCAGCCCGGAAAAGGCGATGCAGGCCTGTAGATCGTGACCGGTGAGCTCGGATTCGGGCGCGTTGCTCGCAACTGGCTGAGCCGCGCGCGACGAGCGCCTGCGGCGCGCCGTCGCGCCGGCGGCCTCGCGGTTGTCGCTCGCCGCGGATCGGGATTGAGCGTTGCAGCCAATGGAGACCGCCGATCGCTGGGATTGCCCGGTCCCGCGCAGCGGAACCGTCGAAAAGATGGAGACGATTGGCTCGGTCACATAGATGCGCCATTCTCCAAGATCGCGTTCGCCGCCCTCGCGCCAGACATGCCCCGCCATGGGAAAGTTGGCGACGATGCTGGTGACAGCGGGGCCGAGATCGCATTCACCCTCGGCCGGAGTCTCGCGCGACAGACCGCGGCGAATGAGCCAGCGTTCCGCGGGAAAATCGCTTTGCGAGCTTTCCGCCAGCTTTTCGTGGAACAGCCGGGAAATGGCGTTGTCGATGAAGTTCGTCGTCTGATTCAGTCGGTCCGAATTGAGCGCGGTCACCAGCGGACCGGTCGGTGCGACCAGCGCCGCACCACGCTGGACGATCGCAAGGAGATTCTGCGTCACTGCCGAATCGATGTCGCGCGACGCGGTGAGCGACACCTCGACCGTCGCGGTCGAACCCTGATCGACGCGGAAATAGGGGGTCAGGAAACGGCGCTCGCCAAGCTCGGATCTCCAATTCTCTCCCTCCCGACCGCTGCTGTCATGGGAGGCAGAGGCCAACGTTACCGACTGGGTGACGATGTTCGATCTGGTCACGATGAGCTTGGCCTGGAGATTGCGAGAGAAATTTCTTCCCCAGAGCAACCTCGTAAGCGGGTCGCGCGCCTCGCTGCTGTACCTGCGAGCGAGGGTCGGGTCGGCTTGAGGCGCCCGACACCGCGCGCCCGGCCGGATTCGCTCGATCCAAAATCGCACATAGCCCCCGACCGGAGAATCGAAAGCACTCTCCGGCCGCAGGTTGCGCTCCACCTGAAGCAGCGGCAGCAGATCATATTCCTGCGCGAATGCCGGCGATGCATTGCCGATCGCCAGCGCACAGGAGGTTGAAATCGAGATTGCCCTTAAGAATGCGCGCCGCCTGTTCATCATGCCTTCCCCTTTGCCAGGGTTCGTGTCCCAGTCGCTGGGATGAGGATTGGATCAATCGGTGCGGCCGCCCGCGTGACGGTCGTCACGGTACCGTAATCTCTCGCGATATTGGCAAACCCCCTTCGCGCCCCTAAGCGCAGGCCCATGAAGAAGCTGATCCCGCTCGCCTTCGCCCTCGCCCTCCCCTCCCTCGCCTCGGCCCAGAATATCGGCGGCCGCGCCGCCGAGTTGCGCGACGCCGCGCTCGCCTCCGACGCCGTCGCCTGGGACTTTCTCGAAGGGCTGACCACCGAAGTCGGCCAGCGGCTCGCCGGCACCGAGGCCGAGGCGCGGGCGCGCGCCTGGGCGGTGCGCCGGCTGACCGAAATGGGCTTTGCCAACGTCCATATCGAGACGTTCGACATGCCGGTCTGGGTGCGCGGCGAGGAAAGCGCCGAGATCGTCTCGCCTTTCCCGCAGCGCCTCGTCCTCACCGCGCTCGGCAATTCGGGGGCGACGCCGGCGCGGGGGATCGAGGCCGAAGTGGTCGGCTTCGACAGCGTCGCCGCATTGCAGGCGGCGCCCGACGCCGCGGTGCGCGGCCGCATCGTCTTCGTCGACCACCATATGATGCCGACCCAAGACGGCTCGGGCTACGGCCAGTTCGGCGCGCCGCGCCGCCAGGGCCCGACCATCGCCAGCCGCAAGGGCGCCGTGGGCATCGTCGTCCGCTCGATCGGCACCGATCATCACCGCAATCCTCACACCGGCGTCCAGACCTTCGGCGACGGCGCCCGGCCGATCCCCGCCGCCGCTTTGTCCGTCCCCGACGCCGAACAGCTCCAGCGCATCCTTTCCCGGGGCCGCCCAGTGCGGATGCATTTGACGCTGACTCCGCGCCAGACCGGCACCCACCAGTCGGGCAACGTCGTCGGCGAAGTGCCGGGCAGCGATCCCGGCGCCGGCGTGATCGCGATCGGCGGCCATCTCGACAGCTGGGACCTCGGCACCGGCGCGATCGACGACGGCGCCGGTGTCGCCATCACCGTCGCCGCCGCCCACCGAATCATGCAGGCCGGACGGCCGCGGCGGACGATCCGCGTGATCCTGTTCGGCGCCGAGGAGCCGGGCGGCTTCGGCGGCGACGCCTTGTTCGCGCGCCACCGCGCGGAGAACGACGTTGTGCTGGTCGGCGAATCCGATTTCGGAGCCGACCGAGTGTGGCGGGTCGAGTTCAGCCTCGCCGCGGCAAATGCCGCGCTCGGCGAGCGCATCGCCGCCCTGCTCGCGCCGCTCGGCATCGTCCGCGGGCCGGGCGCGGCCGACGCCGGCACCGACCTCGGCCCCTACCGGCGTGCAGGGGCCGCCGGGATCGACCTCAACCAGGACGGCACCCGCTATTTCGACTATCACCACACCCCCGACGACACGCTCGACAAGGTCGATCCCGCCCAGCTGCGCCAGAACGTCGCCGCCTGGACGGCGATGCTCGCCGCCGCCGCCGACGCGCCCGAGCGGATCGAGCCCGCGGGCGCGCCGCCTGCCCGCTGACTGCTTGACCTTTAGGGCGGCGCAATCGACAAGCTTGCGACGCCGAGGGGGCGGTCAGAGAGGCTTCGTTGCTCGCGAGGACGGACCATGTCGAACTGTTCGTCGCCGGCAACAACCTCCTCCACGGAACCCACGCCGAAAGCAACGACGCCAATCGCGGGCAACTCGCGGAACGCAGCGCCTATATCGGGACAAATCCGCTTTTGAGACGGAACGCGCGCCTTTGCGTTGCCCTGGCGCTGCTCCTCGCCGCCTCGCCGGCGCGCGCGCAGCCGACCGCGGGTGCGGTCAAGGCCGCCTTCCTGCCCCGCTTCGCCCGCTATGTCGCCTGGCCCGGCCCGGCCTTGCCCGCGGCCGGCGCACCGTTCCAGCTCTGCATCGTCGGCCGCGACCCGTTCGGCCCGATGCTCGACCATGCCGCCGCCAGCGAGCTCATCGACGGCCACGGCGTCGAGATCCGCCGCATGCCTTCGGCCGACCGGGCGGCCGGCTGCCATCTCGCCTTCGTCCAGGGGGCCGCGCCGACCGACACCAGCCGGTTGCTGCTCGCGTTGCGCGGCCAACCGATCCTAACCGTCACCGACGGCCGCGCCGGCCAGACCCGCGGCATGATCCATTTCACCATCATCGGCGGCCGTGTCCGCTTTTTCATCAACGAGGTCGCCGCCGCCGAGCAGGGCCTCTCGATCAGCTCGCGCCTGCTCGCTTTGGCGGCCGGCGTCAGGCAGCGGCGCTGATGCGGCGCTTCGCCCGCCTTTCCGAGCGCTGGAGCAACCGTCCGCTGGCAATCGTCGCGATGGTTGCCTTGCTGCTGCTCGCCGGCATCGGCATCATCCTTCAGAACGAGGCCGCCTATCGCGACCTCCAGGCGCAGGAGACGCGGGTCCAGGCCGACATCCTTTCGGCCAGCGTCGCCGCCGCGCTCGATTTCGGCGATCGCCAGGCTGCGCAGGAGGCGGTCGACACGATCCGCGTCAGCCGCCAGATCCGCGCGATCGGCGTCTATCGCGACGACGGCGCGCTGATCGCCGGCTATGGCCGCGACGGCGCCGCGCCGCCGCCCCGCTACGCCGATCCGCTGCCGGCAGCCGGCAATGCGGTCACCGCGATCGCGCCGGTGGCCAGCCGCGGCGAACGGATCGGCACCGTCTATCTCGCCGCCGATCCCGAGCCGCTGTCGAGCCGGCTGACCCGCTATCTCGTCATCGGCCTGCTGGTGGTGATGGCGGCGCTAGTCGTCATCGTCCTCGGCATTGCCCAAAACGCGCTTCACCGCGTCAACCTCAAGCTCGCCGAGCGGGCCGACGCGCTGGTCCGGACCAATGCCGAATTGAAGGTCCAGGTCGGCGAGCGCACCAAGGCGGAGGATCAGCTGCGCCAGGCGCACAAGATGCAGGCATTGGGCCAGCTGACCGGCGGCATCGCCCACGATTTCAACAATCTGCTGACTGTCATCCAGGGCTCGGCCGACATGCTCCGCCGCCCGGCGCTGGCCGAGGACAAGCGCCTGCGCTACGCCGACGCGGTCGTCCAGGCGGCGGCGCGGGCGGCGGCGCTGACCGGCCAGCTGCTCGCCTTCGCCCGCCGCCAGCCGCTCCGCCCCGAGGTCATCGAGGCCAACGACCTGATCCGCGGCATGACCGACCTGCTCGACCGCACCCTGGGCGAGCGGATCGAGGTCAGGACCATCCTCTCGGCCGACGCCTGCGCGGTCGAGGCCGACCGCGCCCAGCTCGAATCGGCCCTGCTCAACATCGCCGTCAACGCCCGCGACGCGATGCCCGACGGCGGCCTCCTGACGATCCGCACCGCGATAGCCGACGAAGCCCGCGCCGGCCGCATGATCGCGCTGTCGGTCAGCGACAGCGGCGTCGGCATGGACGAGGACACGCTGGCGCGCGCCTTCGAGCCGTTCTTCACCACCAAGGCGACCGGCAAGGGCACCGGCCTCGGCCTCAGCCAGGTCTACGGCTTCGCCAGCCAGTCGGGCGGCGAGGTCCATATCGACAGCGCCCCCGGCGAAGGCACGACCGTGACCCTGCGCCTCCCCTGCAGCGGCGCCGCCCACAGCGATCGCCAGGACGAGGACCATGCCGGGCCGGAGCTGCGTCGCAGCGGCCGCATCCTCCTCGTCGAGGACAATGAGGAGGTCGGCGAGTTCGCCGAGACCCTGCTCGGCGAGCTCGGCCACAAGGTGATTCGGGTGCGCTCGGGCGAAACGGCGCTCAGGGCGGCGCTCGACAGCAGCTTCGACGCCGTCTTCACCGACGTCGTCATGCCCGGGATGAGCGGGCTCGAGCTGGCCGAGCAGCTCGCCGAATTGCGGCCGCAGCTGCCGGTGATCCTGACCACCGGCTATTCCGACGAAATCGCCAGATCGGGCGCCGGCGGCCGGCCGGTGATCCTCAAGCCCTATCGGCTGGAGACGCTGGCGGCGGCGATCGACCAGGGGCTGGCGCGCAAGGACTAGGGCCTGCACCTAGTAGGCCGGGCCGGCGCGGCTGAGCGTCATCGTCGCGGTGTCGATCGCGAAATGCCAGTCGTGCCAGCCGTCGACCGGCGCCTCGCCCTGCCCGACGACGAGCAGCCGGTCCGGTGCCTCGACCAGATGCGACAATCTGTAGCCCGGCGGCGCCTCGATCGCTCCCGCCGGCGCTCCGTCGGCAGCGAAGAGGAGCAGCCGCCCCTCGCCTTCCAGGCTCAACGCCACCCTGAAGCCAGAGACCGGATCGAGCGTCACCGGATCGGCCGAACCTCGACGACGCGCAGATGCTGGATCCGTTCGGCGGCGGGGATCATCATCTGGAATTGCGAGCCGCCGCCGGGAAGGTAGCGATCGGCCGGGACGTCGATCTGCGGCCCGACCGTGCCGACGTCGGCGGGCAGCGGCGTCGTGATCTCATAGGTGACGACGCGATCGATCGCCGGCTTCCACGCCATTTTGACGGCCAGCGACAGCCGCACGAATTCGACGTTCGGGATCCGGTCGAACGTGCCGAACCCGCCGGGACGGTCGGTCGGCTGGCCCGGGGCGAGCGCCATCTGGAACCGCAAGCCCGCCGGCAGCGTGACGACGCTGACCTGGTGCCATTCCGGCCATGGCGATTCGCGCGCAACCAGGGCGCGATAGGCGCCCTCGGCTTCCTCGTTGGTGCGGTAGCGCCAGCGCTGGTCCACCCACCAGGCCCGAAGCGCGCCCGATCCGCCCGGCTGGGCCGGCGCCGCCGCCGCGCTTGCCGCCGGCTGAGCCGCCGCCGGGATGTCCGCCGCAACCGAAACGGACAGCAGAAGAAGAAGCGCGAGCGCCCAGCGCTGAAACAGACTCATCGACTTGCCCCCCATTCAACCGTCGTGGGTCGGGCGGATTAGAGCAGAACGAGGCTCCGGGCGCCATCCGGCGGATCATGCGCGCGCAAACAGTCCCCGGACTGCTTGCTTTTGGCGCGAAATGGTCGGGGAGACAGGATTCGAACCTGCGACCCTCTGCTCCCAAAGCAGATGCGCTACCAGGCTGCGCTACTCCCCGACATTCGATCGTCCCGGTCTTGGTGGGCCCGGCAGGATTCGAACCTGCAACCTAGCCGTTATGAGCGGCCGGCTCTACCGTTGAGCTACAGGCCCGCGGCCGGCATGGCATGGCCGGGCGCCGGCTTCAACCTTGGCTGGCGCTTTCGTCGGGTGCGGCGGCGGCCGCGGCGGCGGCCGGAAGGTGGAGAGCGAAGCGCGCCGCCTCGACGACCAGCGCCCCGCCGACCGCTTCGGCGAGGTTGCAGATCAGCCTCAATGCGAAGCCGAGCCCGAGCACGGGCGCGCCAGGCCAGTCGCCGACCGGGCTGTAGCCGGGATCGAGCAGGTCGGCCTCCGCCACGCCGCGGATCGCCGCCGGCCGGTCGACGGCAAGGCAGAGCATCGCCGCCTCGCCGCGCGCCGCCACGTCCATCGCCGCCCGGATCGTCTCGCCCTCGCCCGCCAGCCCGATCGTCGCGGCAAGCAGGCGCGCGAACATCCGTTCGGCCGCGCCGGGCTCGACCAGAGCGGGCGGCAGATCCTCGCCGATCTCGATCGCGATCGCCGCGCCGCGCTGGGTAGCCACCCGTTGGTAGGATTCGTGCAGCCGCCACAGCAAGGCGACCGCGTCGACCTGGCTCTCGCCGGTCTCGAAGCGCCTCGATTCGAGCCGGGCGGCGGTGTCGAGATCGTCGACGGCGCCGAGCAGGCCGCGCGCCTGGGCGATGATCCCGGCGGCGCTGCCGCGATAGCCGGCGGCGGCGGGGCCCATATACTGGCCTTCGATCATCTCCGCGAAGCCGATGATCGCGTTCAAGGGCGTGCGCAGCTCGTGGATCAGCTGGCGCAGGGAATCGGCCGGGAATTGGGTGCCGAACACGCCGGCCGGGCGGGTCAGATTATGGGCGATCTCGTCGACCCGCGGCCGCCGCGCGGTGCCGCGATAGCCGAGGAAGCTGCCGCGCTGCGGGTCGAAATAGGGCACGCCGGAAATCCGCCAGTCGCCCGCCGCGGGACCCGATCCGGCGACGTTGAAGCGCGCGTCGCGAAACGGGGCGCGCTTGTCGAACGCGCCCGCCGCCTGGCCGTCGACGCCATAATGGCCCGGCCCGGCGATCGCGGCGATGCTCTGCCCGACCAGCGGCCCGCGCGGCGCACCCTCGACCCAAAGCAGGATGCCCTCGGTCCCGGTCTCCCAGCGAAAGCCCGCGACATGCTCGCCGGGCAGGACCGGGGCGCTGAGGGGATGGCCTTCGCGCTGCCGGCGGAATGCCTCGATCCGCGCGACCAGCTCGCGAATCTGCGATTCGCTCTGCTCCTCGCCGGTGGCCGGCGGCGCCGGGGCCGCGGCTTCGGGCCCCTTCTCCAGCACGAAGTCGCTGGGGCCGAAGGCGCCGAGCGCATGCTTCACTTCAGGGTCGAGATCCTCGCGGTGGCGCAGCAGCGCGCGCGCCGCCGGGCCGAGCCGTGGCAGCAAGGCGAGCCACGAGCGCCGGTCGAGCCGCGCCTGGGCGATCAGCGGCGCCGCGATCGACGGGCTGTCCTCGGCGAAGAAGGCGAGCAGGTCGGGCGCGACCGCGCGTCCCGCCAGCGCCCGCGCGGCCTGGCGCCGGATCGTCGGATCGACCGCGCCGCGCGTCTCGCGCAGCAAGGCGAAGGCGCGGTCACCGTCGTCGGACCCGGCCGGGCCCTGGGCGAGCAGGTCGACGAGCTGGCGCCACTGCGCGGCCCGCCGGTCCGGGCGGTCGGCGGGCTGGGCGAGCGCGGTCGCGATCCTGTCGTCGAAACGCATCCTGCGGCGGTACCCGCGCCGGAGCGGGCGCGGAAGCGCCTTGTTGGCCGCGTCGCAAAGTGGGACGGGTCAGCCGTGAGGGGTGCTCAGCCAGAGCAGCCAGAAGCGCGCCAGCTCGGCCCGGTCGCCGCCGGTGACGGCGCGGAACGCGGCCGCCGCTTCGGCGCGCTGCCCGGCCGCCGCCAGCGCCGCGCCGAGCCGGACGTTGACGAGGCCCGGGTCCTCGCCGCCTTTCTGCAGTGCCGCCCGGTAGAGCTCGGCCGCTTCGGCATATTGGCCGTAACCGTAAAGCGCGTCGCCGGTGCGGCGCGCGACCCGCCCTTCGGCAGCCGCCAGCGCCTGGGTGCGCAGGCGCGCCAGCGAGGCACGGTCTTCGGTGATCTGGGCGGTGGCGGAGGTGAGCATCGCCCGCGCGTCGGCCGCCGAGGCCTGGAAGACATTGCGGCCGAGCCCTTCCTCGACCACCGCCTTGACCTCGCCGGGCAGGCCGGCCCGGTTGGCCGCCTGGGCATATTGGAAATAGTCGCGCTCGCTGGTCAAGACGCCGGCGGCGCGCATCAGCCGGCCAACGTCGAGGTCGGTGCCGCCGCTCTGGCCGGCAAGGTCGCGATAGATGCCGAACGCGGTCCGCCAGTTTTCCGGGGTCGGATAGGCGGTGACCAGCGCCCGCGACAGTTCGAGCGCCGGCGCCACCATATGGCCTTCATAAGCAATGGCGAGGGGCTGCCGGTACAGCGCTTCGGGGGCGTGCTGGCCGTTCGCCTCGCTGAGCTGCAGCGCGCGGCGATAGAGGGTGTAGGCTTCCGGCCGCTTGTTGAGCCGGACCTTGACCGCGGCCAGCTGGCCGATTCGGTCGACGTCGTTGGGATTGAGCTCGACAAGCCGGGTCAGCGGCGCTTCCGCGGCGGCGTAATTCTGCGCCTGAAGGGCGAAGCCGGTCTGGGCGGCGAGCAATTGCGGCAGCACCTCGGCGGGCGCGCCCCCGCTGGCGAGCATCGCGTCGACCGCCTGCGCCTGGACCTGCTGGCTTTGCGTGCCGCGGCCGATTTCGAGGATCAGCTGGCCGACGATATAGCGCCCGGTCGGGCTTTGCACCCCGGCCTGGGCGGCCGGCAGCGCGGCGGTGGCGCCCGCCCAATCCTGGGTGTGGACGGCGTCATAGAGCGGCCGGAGCGCCGCGGTTTCCTCGCGGCTGAGCTGGCCGATCTGGGGCGCCTGCTGCTGTTGCTGGGGTTGCTGCGGCTGGCGCCGCTGCCCTGCGCGCAGCGACTCGAGCGCGCTCTGCGCGGATGCGGGTGCGGCGTGAAGCAACGCCCCCCCGGCGATCACGGTCGCCGCCAGCACGGCCCTGGAAATCGTCATCGAGAGTCTCCTGTAGAAATCGTCTTCGTCAGGCCGGACGTCGCGCCAGCCAAACGAGCCAGAAGCCGGCGAGGTCCGCGCGGGGGCCGCTGACGGCCCGCAACGCGGCTTCGGCTTCGGGCCGCCGGCCGGCCAGCGCGAGCGACGCGCCCAGGCGGCTGTTGACCAGATTGGGATCCTCGCCCCCCTTCAGCAGCGCGGAGGAATAGAGGGCGGCCGCCTCGGCATATTGGCCGTAGGCGAAATGGGCGTCGGCGGCGGCGCGCGCCTGCTGCGCGGTCGCGGCGGCGGCGCTGCCTTGCGCGTGCAGCCGGGCAAGCGCCGGCCGGTCCGCGGCGACGCGGCGGTTGATCGCCGCCGCGGCCTGGGCGATCGCCGGCTTGGCGCTATCGAGCATGCCGCGCGACACCCCTTCGTCGAACGCCGCATTGGCCTCGCCGGGGAAGCCGGCGCGGTCGAGCACCTGGGCGAAATCGAGATAGTCGCGCTCCCCGGCCAGCGACTGGGTGGCGCGCTGCAGCCGCCGGATGTCGAGATCGAGCGCCGGATCGGCGGCGGCGAGATCGCGGTAGACGAGCAGCGAATCGCGCCAGTTGACCTGGCTGGGATAAGCGGCGACGAGGGCGCGGGCGAAGCCGATCGCCTGCGGTGCGAGCTGGGTGAGGCCGAGCGGCGGCCGCGTCCCGTCAAAGGCGACAGCGACGGCGCGGCGGTGGAGGCTCTCGCTCGAGGCGCGGCCGGCGGCCTGGTTGGCGGCGAGCGCGCGGCCGAACAGCTGGACTGCCAAGGTGCGGTCCGCGGCCGCGGTCGCGCGGCTGTTGACGCGCGATTTGAACTGGCCGTAATCGGCGAGCGCCTCGGCATTGTTGGGCTGGACTTCGACGATCCGGGCGAGCAGCCGCTCGGTCCTCGCCATGTCGCCGCCCGAATATGCGCGCGCCGCCTGGTTGGCGAGCAGCGAGGCGAGCTCGTCCGGCGGGGAAAGGCCGCTGTCGACGAGCGCGTCGACCGCGGCCGTGAACATCGCCCGGTCGCCGCGGGCGCGGCCGATCTCGAGCTGGAAGTAGGCGACGGCATAGCGCGCGTCGGCGCCGCGCGCGGCGGCGCGGGCGGCGGCCAACGCGGCGTCCTGCGCGGCGCGGTCCGGGCCGGCGGCGGCCGCCTGCAGCGCGGCGATCGCCCCCTGCTCGTCGCGACCCAGGCTGAGCGCGTGCGCCGCCGGCTGCGCGGAAACGGGCGGCGCGATCCCGGCAAGCAACAATGCCGCGGCCGCGGCCTTCAGGACGTTCATGAAAAGCGCCTCCACACAGCGAATCCGGCCCGACAGGGACGAGAGGGCCGAGCCTTTAGCGACAAGGCGTCCGGCTTGCTAGGGCCGCGGCCCTGAACGCCCCTTGAATTGGGGACAGTCACTTTTCCCACGGTCCGACGCGATCCATGCTCGGCCTTGCGAAAAGTGACTGTCCCCTTAGCCGGTCGCCCGCGCGCGTACGCGTACGCGCGCGCAGGGTGGCGCTGGCCGGCCGCATCGGTTAGGGTCCCCTCAAATCGCCGGCGCCGCGGCGCCTTCTCTTGCAAGACAAATCAGGACAATCCATTGGCCAGCGCCCCGCCGACCATCGAACCCAGCGACATTTCCCCCATCTCCATCGTCGAGGAGATGAAGACCTCCTATCTCGATTATGCGATGAGCGTGATCGTCGCCCGCGCTTTGCCCGACGTGCGCGACGGGCTGAAGCCGGTTCACCGCCGCATCCTCTACGCCTGCCAGGAAGGCGGCATGGTCCCGGGCCGACCCTACCGCAAGTCGGCCAAGATCGTCGGCGACGTGATGGGCAATTACCACCCGCACGGCGACAGCGCGATCTACGACGCGCTCGCCCGGATGACCCAGGACTGGTCGATGCGGGTGCCTTTGATCGACGGCCAGGGCAATTTCGGCTCGATGGACCCCGATCCGCCGGCGTCGATGCGTTACACCGAGGCGCGGCTCGCCAAGGTGGCGATGACCCTCTTGGACGATCTCGACAAGGACACGGTCGATTTCACCCCCAATTACGACGCCTCGCGCCCGGAGCCGCAGGTGCTGCCCGCGCGCTTCCCGAACCTGCTCGTCAACGGCGCCGGCGGCATCGCGGTGGGCATGGCGACCAACATCCCGCCGCACAATCTCGGCGAGGTGATCGCCGCCTGCAAAGCCTATATGGACGATCCGGCGATCACCATCGAGCAATTGATGGAGATCGTCCCCGCCCCCGATTTCCCGACCGCGCCTTTGATCCTCGGCCTGGCCGGCGCTCGCAGCGCCTATCTGACCGGCCGCGGCTCGATCATCATGCGCGCGCGCCACATGATCGAGGAAGGGCGCGGCGACCGCCGCTCGATCGTGCTGACCTCGATGCCGTACCAGGTCGGCAAGAACGGCCTGGTCGAGAAGATCGCCGAGGCGGCCAAGGACAAGCGCGTCGAAGGCATTTCCGACATCCGCGACGAATCGAACCGCGAGGGCGTCCGCGTCGTCATCGACCTGAAGCGCGACGCGACGCCCGACGTCGTCCTCAACCAGCTCTGGCGCCACACCCCGGCCCAGTCGAGCTTCCCGGCCAACATGCTCGCGATCCGCGGCGGCCGGCCCGAGACGCTGACGCTCAAGGACTTCATCGAGAGCTTCGTCCGCTTCCGCGAGGAAGTGATCACCCGGCGGGCCAAGTTCGAGCTGGCCAAGGCCCGCGAGCGGGCCCACCTTTTGCTCGGCCTGGTCATCGCCGTCACCAATCTCGACGAGGTGGTCCGCATCATCCGCGCCTCCGCCTCGCCGGCCGAAGCCCGCGCGTCCCTGATCGCCCGCGAATGGCCGGTCGCCGAGATCGCGCCCTATATCGCGCTCGTCGAAGCGGTCGAAGCGGTCCGCGGCGCGAGCTACACGCTGTCCGACGCGCAGGTCCGCGCGATCCTCGAGCTGCGCCTCCATCGCCTCACCGCTCTGGGCCGCGACGAGATCGCGGGCGAACTGCGCAGTCTCGCTACCTCGATCACCGGCCTGCTCGAGATCCTCGGCGACCGGGTCAAGCTCTACGCGGTGATGCGGGACGAGTTCGACGAGATCGCCGCCGCCTACGCGACCCCGCGCGTCGCCGAGATCGCCCCGGCCTGGGACGGGATCGAGGACGAGGCGCTGATCGAACGCGAGGACATGGTCGTGACGGTGACCCTGGGCGGCTACATCAAGCGCACCCCGCTCGAGACGTTCCGCACCCAGGCGCGCGGCGGCAAGGGCCGCGCCGGCATGGCGACCAAGGAGGAGGATGCGGTCACCGAATTGTTCGTCACCTCGACCCACACGCCGGTCTTGTTCTTCTCGACCCACGGCAAGGTCTACCGGCTCAAGGTCTGGCGGCTGCCCGAAGGCGCCCCCCAGGCGCGCGGCCGGCCGATGGTGAACCTGCTGCCGCTCGCCGAGGGCGAGACCATCTCGACGGTGCTGCCGCTCCCCGAGGACGAGGCCGAATGGGGCAAGCTCCACGTCATGTTCGCCACCGCCAAGGGCTCGGTCCGGCGCAATTCGATGGACGCGTTCGCCAACATCCGCACCTCCGGCAAGATCGCGATGCGGTTCGAGGAGGGTTCGGAAGACCGGCTGATCGGCGTTTCGCTGCTGACCGCGGACGATGACGTGCTGCTCGCCACCCGCAACGGCAAGGCAATCCGCTTCGCCGCGACCGACGTGCGCGAATTCCAGAGCCGCGATTCGACCGGCGTGCGCGGCGCCCGGGTGATCGGCGAGGACGAGGTGATCTCGATGTCCGTGCTGCGCGGCTTTGCGGCCACGACCGAGGAGCGCGACGCCTATTTGCGCGCCGCGCCGTGGAAGGAAGGCGAGCGTGAGCCGACCCTGTCCCCGGAGCGGATGGCCGAGTTCGAGGCCGCCGAGGAGTTCATCCTCACCGTCTGCGCCAACGGCTACGGCAAGCGCAGCTCGGCCTACGAATATCGCCGCACCAACCGCGGCGGCCAGGGCATCACCAACATCGACAACCTCGCCCGCAACGGCCCGGTCGTCGCCTCCTTCCCCGCCCATGCCGGCGAGCAATTGATGCTGGTCACCGACCAGGCCAAGCTGATCCGGATGAGCGTCGGCGACACCCGCGTGATCGGCCGCAACAGCGCCGGCGTCCGCCTGTTCAACGTCGCCGATGACGAGCATGTCGTCTCGGCGGCGCGGATCGAGGAGAGCGCGGAGGAGGACGAGGCCGAGCCGGTGCCGGAGACGGTGGACGACGGCGCCGGTTCCGGCGCCGACTGAGGGCGCGAGGAGACTGGCTTTGCTGGGCGTGCTGTCATTGCTGTTGTCGGCGAGCCAGGCCATCGCGACTCCGCCGACCGTCGAGCAGGAGATCGTCGTCATCGGCGAGAGGCTGAGGACCTGGCGGGCGAGGTACTCCGTTCGCGGGAGCCAAGTGCGTTGCCGAACGACGAGATCGACCGGCGATCGCGAGATCGACGCGATTGGCTGCGTTGCGTTCGAGACTTGCATCGGCCAGCTCAGGGCGCGGATCGATGAAAGCGACCGGAGGGATCTGGAAAGCGCCACGCGCAGAAGCATGAAAGCTGCGATCCAGCGCGATCTCCCAACCTGCGTGACCGCGCGTCGGGACGAGCTCATCGCGGATTTGGCCGACCGGCGATTTCGCGCGCGCAACGGCGAATAGTCGCTGTCACCTCAGGCGTAGAGGTCGACCGCTTCCCAGTCCGGCATCGCCGTTTCGCGCAGCGGGGTGCGGTGGCAGCCGGCGGGGTCGCGCTCGAAGCAGAGCAGGGCCGAGGGCTTCTCTTCGGCGAGCGCGACCATCCGCGCCGCCTCGGCGCCGGCCTCGGGCGTGTCGAGCTGCTCGGCGTAGATCCGGTTCATCACCTCCCACTTGCCCTTGCGCGCCGCCTCGCGCCCGGCCGGCGGCGTTCCCAGCGCCTTCAGGTGGACATAGTCGATTCCCGCCTCCCCGAGGCCCGCGGCGAGGATGTTCTTGGAGAAACCGGGCTTGCGCGACATCGGCACCGCGCGGACGTCGATCACCCGCTCGACGCCGGCCTGCTGGAGCGCCGCGATCAGCTCGCTCTGGGTGGCGCCTTGATAGCCGATGGTGAAAATCCGCACGCGCCGCTTCCTCCTCGTGGATGGAATGACTATCGCAGCCGCGATGGCAACCCAAGTCCATATCATCGGCGGCGGTCTGGCGGGATCCGAGGCGGCCTGGCAGCTCGCCCAAGCGGGCGTCGCGGTGCGCCTCTCGGAAATGCGCGGCTCCGGCGAGATGACGCCCGCGCACCAGACCGACGGCCTTGCCGAGCTGGTCTGCTCGAACAGCTTCCGTTCCGACGACGCCGAGCACAATGCGGTCGGGCTGCTGCACGCCGAGATGCGCAGCCTGGGCTCCATCATCATGGCCGCGGCCGACGCCCACCGGGTCCCGGCCGGATCGGCGCTGGCGGTCGACCGCGACGGCTTCTCGACAGCGGTGACGGAGCGGCTCGCCGCCCATCCCAATGTCGAGATCGTCCGCGAGCGGGTCGACGCCCTCCCCTCCTCCGGCCTCACCATCGTCGCGACCGGGCCTCTCACCGCGATGACGCTGGCGGACTCGATCGGCGCGGCGACCGGGGCCGACGCCCTCGCTTTCTTCGACGCGATCGCGCCGATCGTCCATCGCGACTCGATCGACATGGATGTTTGCTGGATGGCGAGCCGCTGGGACAAAGGCGACACGCGCGACTACATCAACTGCCCGATGACCAAGGAGCAGTATCTCGCCTTCCATCAGGGGCTGCTCGACGGCGACAAGACCGAGTTCAAGGAGTGGGAGAAGGATACGCCTTACTTCGAGGGCTGCATGCCGATCGAGGTGATGGCCGAACGCGGCGAGGACACTTTGCGCTACGGGCCGATGAAGCCGGTCGGCCTCGACGATCCGAGGACGGGGCGCTGGCCTTACGCAGTCGTCCAGCTGCGCCAGGACAATGCCCTCGCCACGCTGTGGAACATGGTCGGCTTCCAGACCAAGCTGAAGCATGCCGAACAGGTCCGCCTGTTCCGCACCATTCCGGGGCTCGAGAAAGCCGAGTTCGCGCGGCTGGGCGGGCTTCACCGCAACACCTTCCTCAATGCGCCGCAGCTGCTCGACCCGACCTTGCGCCTCAAATCGGCGCCCCACATCCGCTTCGCCGGCCAGATCACCGGCTGCGAGGGCTATGTCGAATCGGCCGCGATCGGCCTGCTCGCCGGCCGCTTCGCCGCGGCCGAGCTCAGGGCCGAGACGCTCGCGGCCCCGCCTCTCACCACCGCTTTGGGCGCCCTGCTCGGCCACATCACCGGCGGCGCCGACGCCCAAAGCTACCAGCCGATGAACGTCAATTTCGGCCTGTTCCCGCCGATCGAGGGCCGGGCCAGGAAGGCCGACCGGAAGAGGCTCTACACCGGCCGGGCCAAGGCGGCGCTGGCGGAGTGGCTCGCCTGATCAGTCGGCGGCGGCGCCGTCGCCATTGCCCCGGCTCGCGCAATTGCACCGCGGATTCGCGGCCGCGGTCCGGCGCTGCGCCGGCGCGGTGGCGGCGAACTCGGCGCGATTGAGAGCGCGATCGTGGTCGGCGTCGGCGCTCGCGAAGCGCTGCAGCAGCCGCGCCGCCGATTCCTCGAACGACAGCTGGCCATTATGGTCGGTGTCGAGCCGGGCGAAGGCGCGGCGGCGCCCGTAGGTCAGCTCCTCGAGCGTGACCCGGCCGTCATTGTCGCGGTCGGCGCGGCCGAAGCGGCGCTGCTCGCGGGTGCGCTCGTCGGCCGCGGGCGGCCGTGCCGGCGCGCCGGCGACGATCGGCGCAGTGCCGGACCGGGCCGGGGGCGCGGGCACCCCCTCCCCGTCCCCCTGGGCCATGCCGGTCCAGATGAAAAAGCCCGCCGCGGCGAGCAGCAAAGCCGAGCCAACCCCTGCGAAGAATCGCGACATCGCAGCCTCCTTTTTGGAGCACGCTAGCGCGATTCTTCGAAAACGCCAAATCTGGGGCGATATGCATCGGTTTTAGCTCAGTTTCCGGTCAGGCGATGGCGCAGCATCCGGATCATCCGCGCCGGCGCGCCCGGCCGCTCGCGGCGGTCCGGCCCGCGGGCGAGATCGCGGCGGGCGAGCGCGGCCAGCATGCCCAGCGGCCGCAGCGGCCGCGGCCATTTCGAGTCCTCGACATGGCGCGAAGCGGCGGCGAGCGCGGCCCGGGCTTCGCCTGGATCGGCGCTGCGGCGGGCGAGATCGGCCAGCGCCCACAGCCGGCCGGCGCCCTCGACCGGAAAATCGGGGCCGCCGAGCAGCCGCGCCGAATGGCGGAACAGCGCGCCTCCCCGCGCCGCCGCATAGGCCTCCAGTGCCGCCGCGCTGGGCGGGCCCTCGGCCAGCAGCACCTCCCACCCGTCGGTCATGCCGGCGAGCTCGGCGGCGGGTAGGGCATAAGCGGCGATCCCCCGGAGGACGGGCTCCGGCGGCGCCGGCTCGCGGTCGAGCCGCGCCAGCGCCTCGCGCCACCAGGCGAGCCGGATCCGGCCGATTTGCCGATCGCGGCGACCGGCGAGGACCGCGCCCAAAGTGACGTCAAGACGCCAGAGCGCCGCGAGAGCGGGGCGCGAGGCGGCGGGAACGTAGGCGAGCGCGAGGCGGCGGTCGGCGTCGAGAATCAAAAGCCCCTCCTCTTGATGGGGAGGAGTTTGGGGTGGGGTGAACATAAGAGACTCGCGCCGCGTGGGTGGAGAATCCACCCCCACCCCGACCCTCCCCCATCGAGGGGGAGGGAATATGTCAGCGGTAGAGCACCTTCTTCGCGGCGGCGACGACGTCGTCGACCTTGATCAAAGCCAGTTTCTCGAGATTGGCGGCATAGGGCAGCGGCACGTCCTCGTCGGTGACCCGCAGCACCGGCGCGTCGAGATCGTCGAACCCCTCCGCCATCGCCACCGCGATCAATTCGGCCGAGATCGAGCAGACCGGCCAACCCTCCTCGACGCAGACCATGCGGTTGGTCTTGGCGAGGCTGGCGAGCACGGTCGCCTTGTCGAGCGGGCGCAGCGTCCTGAGGTCGATCACTTCCGCCTCGATCCCCTCCTCGGCGAGCTTGCCGGCGGCGTCGAGGGCGACGCCGACGCCGATCGAATAGCTGACCAGGGTCACGTCCCTGCCTTCCCTGACCACCGCCGCCTTGCCGATCGGCAGGACGTAGTCGGCGAGCTTGGGGACGTCGAAGCTCTGGCCGTAAAGCAATTCATTTTCGAGGAATACGACCGGGTCCTCAGATCTAATCGCGGCTTTCAGGAGACCCTTGGCGTCGGCGGCGCTGTACGGCGCGATGACCACCAGCCCGGGGACGGCGGCATACCAGGGCCCGTAATTCTGGCTGTGCTGGGCGGCGACCCGGGCGGCGGCGCCGTTGGGGCCGCGGAAGACGATCGGGCAGCGCATCTGCCCGCCCGACATATAATTGGTCTTCGCCGCGGAATTGATAACGTGGTCAATCGCTTGCATGGCGAAGTTGAAAGTCATGAACTCGACGATCGGGCGCAGGCCGGCCATCGCCGCGCCGGTGCCGACGCCGGCGAAGCCATATTCGGTGATCGGCGTGTCGATCACCCTTTTGGCGCCGAACTCCTCGAGCAGCCCCTGGGTGACCTTGTAGGCGCCCTGATATTCGGCGACCTCCTCGCCGATCACGAACACCCGCTCGTCGGCCCGCATTTCCTCGGCCATCGCGTCCCGCAAGGCCTCGCGGACGGTGGTGCGGACCATCTCGGTGCCCTCGGGCACGTCCGGCTCGTCGACCGTGTGCGCGACCGCGGCGACGAGGTCCCGCGCCGCCGTCTCCATCCGGTGCGGGGTCGGCGCGGCCGATTCCGGCCGCGGCGGCGCCGGCGCCTCTTGCCGGGGAGCCTCGGCGGCGGCGGCGTCTTCCCCCTCCCCGGCCAGGATCGCGATCACGGCGCCGACCTTGACCCCGTCGCTGCCCTCGGGAACGAGGATCTTCGCGATCGTGCCTTCGTCGACCGCCTCGAACTCCATCGTCGCCTTGTCGGTCTCGATCTCGGCGAGGATGTCGCCGGACTTGACGCTGTCGCCCTCCTTGACCAGCCATTTGGCGAGCGTCCCCTCCTCCATCGTCGGCGAGAGCGCGGGCATCTTGAGTTCGATCGGCATCAATAGCTCCCGACCAGCACGTCGGTGTAGAGCTCGCCTGGCTCGGGCTCGGGCGCCTGCTCGGCGAAGTCGGCCGCCTCGATCACGATCTTCTTGATCTCGGTGTCGATCGCCTTCAAATCGGCCTCGCTCGCGCCCATCGCCTCGAGCTCCTTCTTGGCCTGCTCGATCGGGTCGGACTTGTCGCGGACCGCCTGGACCTCTTCGCGCGAGCGGTATTTGGCCGGATCGGACATCGAATGCCCGCGATAGCGGTAGGTCTTCAATTCGAGCAGGATCGGCCCCTTGCCGCCGCGCACCCATTTGAGCGCGGTCTCGGCGGCGCCGCGCACGGCGAGCACGTCCATGCCGTCGATCTGGAGGCCCGAGATGCGGAACGATTCGCCGCGCTTGTAGAGCTGGTCCTCGGCCGAGGAGCGGTTGACGCTGGTGCCCATCGCATATTGGTTGTTCTCGATCACGAAGATGATCGGCAGCTTCCACAGCTCGGCCATGTTGAAGCTTTCGTAGACCTGGCCCTGATTGGCGGCGCCGTCGCCGAAATAGGCGAGGCAGACGCCGCCGTCGCCGGCATATTTGTGGCTGAAGGCGAGGCCGGTGCCGAGGCTGACCTGGGCGCCGACGATGCCGTGGCCGCCGTAGAAGCGGTGCTCGACGCTGAACATGTGCATCGAGCCGCCCTTGCCCTTGGAGATGCCGGCCGCACGGCCGGTCAATTCGGCCATGATCAGCTTGGGATCGATGCCGTAGGCGAGCATGTGGCCGTGGTCGCGATAGCCGGTGATGACGCTGTCCTTGCCGACCTCGAGCGCCGACTGCAGCCCGACCGCGACCGCTTCCTGGCCGATATAGAGGTGGCAGAAGCCGCCGATCAGGCCGAGCCCGTAAAGCTGGCCGGCGCGCTCCTCGAAGCGGCGGATCAGCAGCATCTGCTTGTAAAAATCGAGCAGCTCGTCCTTCGACGCCTGATAGCGCTTCGGCTGCGGCGGGCGCTCGCGGTTCGGGATAGCCGGTGGCGCGGGAGCGGCATCCTTGCCTTTCGCGGCGCCCTTCGGCGTGGCTGGCTTGGCCATGAACGGCCCTCTCCCGAAGTTGAAAAGCTGCGGCTCTATGGCGGCAAACGCGGGAGCGCGCAACATTGCCCGACGACGTTCGCGCCGCTGCTCTCGCTGCTGCCGCTGCCGCTCCCGCTCAAGCCGCAGCAGGGCCTTGATCGAATAAGGCGAGCGGCGGTGGCTTGCCTCCGCCGCGGAAGTTGATGGCGAAGTTGAAGTAAGTGGAGGATATGCAGGAGGCGCGCAGCGTCCCGCGTCCCGGCATCGATCCGTCGCCGTCAGGGCGGGTGCCGCGCGCTGCTGCGTCGCAGCCGCGGAAGTTGACGGCCTTGCGGAAGTTGACGGCCTTGCGGAAGTTGACGGCCCGCCGCCGAGCGCATCGTCCCAGGCGCGGCGGAAGCCGGCGGCGGCGGGGTGGCGATAGAGCCGGTAGGCGCACTCGCTCGATCGCCCCACCCGGCGGCAGGCTTCGAGGACGCAGCGGGTGCGGCGCAGCTCGGCGATGAACGCCGCCTGGAGGTCCGGCGTCCAGCCGTCGCGGCGGTAGCGGAGCGGCACCGGCTCGAAGTCGGGACGGGGCGGCGACTCGCCCGTGCGGGGCATGTTGCTCTCGGCCATGCTCGCATTTAGAACAATATGCGAACAAATGGCAAGGAAAAATCCTGCCGGAGGCGACTGCCCGCCGACTCAGAGCTCCCTCTCCCAACCCTCCCCCCGCCGGGGAGAGGGTGTCTAGGGACGCGCGGGAGCGGCGGCCTGGCGGGCGCGCGGCGCGGCCTGCGCGTCGTCCATCGGGATGATCACTTCGTCCGGGCGGACGAGGCCGAGCTCGCGGCGGACCATCTCCTCGGCGAGGTCGGGATCGGCGTGGGACGGATCGAGCAACTGCGAGCGGTGCGCGAGCCGCGCCCGTTCGGCCTCGAGCTGGGCGAGCCTGGTGGTTTCGACGGTTTTGGCGCGGCGATAATCGCCCCAGGCGAGGACGCCGTTCTCGCCGACGATCGCGGCGCCGAGGAAATAGGCGATGACCAGGCATCCGGCCGCGGGCCACGCCGCCCGCCGGATCAAGATCAAAGGATTGCGCCCCACCGTCATCGCGTCGTCACAGAATCAGCAATTCGCCACGGAATCAAGCCTTTTAAGAACGATTCCGCATAATAAATCCGGCCATCCGGTCGATTAGCGAGTCGAACGGTTGAAGACGGCGCGCCCCGGATAAAGCGCCGCCGCGCCCAGCTCCTCCTCGATTCGGAGCAGCTGGTTGTACTTGGCGGTGCGGTCCGAGCGGGCGAGGCTGCCGGTCTTGATCTGGCCGCACCGGCAAGCGACCGCGAGGTCGGCGATAATGGTGTCCTCAGTCTCGCCCGAGCGGTGCGACATCACCGCCGTATAGCCGGCGGCATGGGCCTCGGCGACGGCTTCCAGCGTCTCGGTCAGGGTGCCGATCTGGTTGGCCTTGATCAGGATCGAATTGGCGAGGCCGCGTTCGATCCCCATCGCCAGCCGCTTCGGATTGGTGACGAACAGGTCGTCGCCGACCAGCTGGATCCGGTCCCCGAGCCGCTCGGTGAGGATCCGCCACCCCTCGAGGTCGTCCTCGGCCATGCCGTCCTCGATCGAGGCGATCGGATAGGCCTCGGCGAGCTCGGCGAGCCAGGCGGCCATCTCCCGCGGCGAGAGCGTCGCGCCCTCCCCCTCCATCCGATAGGCGCCGTCATTGAAGAATTCGGTGGCGGCGCAATCGAGGGCGAGGACGACGTCCTCGCCGGGCGCGTAGCCGGCGCGCTCGATCGACGTCATGATGAAGTTGAGGGCGTCGTGGGCGGAGGCGAGGTCGGGCGCGAAGCCGCCTTCGTCGCCGACCGCGGTGGAGAGGCCGGCATCGTGCAGGCCTTTCTTGAGCGTGTGGAAGATCTCGGCGCCGCAGCGCAAAGCCTCGGCGAAGGTCGGCGCGCCGACCGGCATCACCATGAACTCCTGGAAGTCGATCCGGTTGTCGGCATGGACGCCGCCGTTGACGATGTTCATCATCGGCACCGGCAGCGTCACCGCGCCGGCGCCGCCGATCGCGCGGTAGAGCGGCAGGCCGCGCGCCGCCGCCGCGGCCTTCGCCGCGGCGAGGCTGACGCCGAGGATCGCGTTGGCGCCCAATCGCGCCTTGTTGCCGGTGCCGTCGAGCGCGATCAGCGCCGCATCGAGGCCGGCCTGGTCCTCGGCGTCGCGGCCCGCGACCGCGCCGGCGATCTCGCCGTTGACCGAAGCGACCGCCTGGGTCACGCCTTTGCCGAGCCAGCGGCTGATGTCGCCGTCGCGCTTCTCGACCGCCTCGTGGGCGCCGGTCGAGGCGCCGGACGGCACCGCCGCGCGGCCGAAGCTGCCGTCCGCCAGCCCGACGTCGACCTCGACCGTCGGGTTGCCGCGGCTGTCGAGGATCTGGCGGCCGTGGACGTGGGCGATGGCGGTCATTTTGTTGCGGCCTCGTTATGAGCTATGGGGACAAGGGCCCGCGAATATCGGCCCGCCGCTGCGCATGCAACTTTCCTCGCCGGCCGTCGGAACGGTGCCGCGCGGCGGGTGTTTCAGGAGGCGAACGCAGGTTTCGTTCGCAATTGTGGAGATTTGTCATGCCCCCTCGTCAGCCCGCTCTGCCCGAAGGCACCGATCATGTCGTCCGCGGCGCCGCCGCCGACGGCGAGACGAGCAACGGCTTCGTCGCCAAGGCCGGCAATGGCGGCGGCACCGACCGGCTGGTGAGCCAGGTCCGCGACCAGGTGACCAATTTGCGCGGCCAGGCGGCCGAGCGCGCGCGCGGCTTCGCCGACGAGGGCAAGGGCCGCGTCACCGGCCTGCTGGAGGACGTCAGCGAGGTGTTGGGCGACGCCGCCCGCTCGGTCGATGAGCGGCTCGGCGAGGATTATGGCGATTATGCCCACCGCGCCGCCGACGCCGTCGCCGGCTTTGCCGGGCGCATCCGCGACAAGAGCGTCGACGACATCATCGACGATACCCGCGACTTCGTCCGCAAGAGCCCGGCGATCGCGATCGGCATCGCTGCCGTCGCCGGCTTCGCGCTGATCCGGGTCATCAAGACCGGCTTCGACGAGGCAAGCGGGCGCCGCGGCGCGGACAAGAAAGACTGAGTTTGGACGCGCCGGCCGACGATCCCCGCGAAGAATCGATCGGCGACCTGTTCGGCCGCCTGATCGAGGATGGGAAAAGCTACGCCGAGGCCGAGCTCGAGCTGATCAGGACGATCGCCGAATATCGGGCGCTGCGGGCGCGCCGCGCCCTGGTCTCGCTGGCCGTCGGCTGGTTCCTCCTCGTCACCTCGACGACGGCGGTGGTGATGGGCGCGGTGCTCAGCCTCGGCAACCGGATCGACCCGATCTGGGCCGGGCTCCTGGTCGGCATCCCGCTCGCCGCCGGCGGCTACGGCCTGGTCAGCTACGGCTGGAGCGGGATCAAGGGGCTGGTCCGCGACAAGGCCGAGCAGCAGGCGATCGACAAGGGCGCGGCGTCGTGAACCTCGTCGAGATCGAGCAGGCCAAAAGCGACGCCGTGCGCGCCAAGCGCCGCTTCGAGCAGACGCTCGCCGCGGTCCAGGACCGCCTGCGCCCCGGCAATCTCGCCGAAGAGGCCTGGGACGGGGTCAAGGACAAGGGCGCCGATCTCGCCGACGGCGCGCTGCAGGCGGTGAAGAGCCGGCCCAAGGCGGTTTCATTGGCGCTCGGCGCGCTCGCCATCTTTCTCGCCCGCCAGCCGCTGAAACGGGCGGTGACCCGGCTTATCTCCGGGGACGAGGAGGGCGACGGCAACAATCGGGACGACGCGGAGTTGAGCGTCACGGAAGGAGTGAATTGATGGCTTCGAACGACCAGAGCGGCAACCGGGATCGCGGCGCGCGCGGCCGCGCCGCCGAGGCTTACCAGGCGGCGCGCGAACGCACGGCTTCTGCCTATGAGGCGGCGCGGCGCAGCGCCGGCGACGTCACCCGCCAGGCGAGCGAGCAGCTCGCCGTCTATCCGGTCGCCGCGGTGGTCGGCGGCTTCGCCGTCGGCGCCCTGCTCGCCGCTTTGCTGCCGGGCAGCGAGCGCGAGGAGCGGCTGCTCGGCAAGACCGGCCGCCGCCTGACCGGCGCCGCGCGCGAGGCTGCGCAGAAGGGCCTCGATGCCGGCAAGACGCAAATCGAGGAGATCCGTGCCAAGGCCGCGCAGAAGGTCGGCGAGGCGGTCGTCGACGCGGTCAGCGGCAAATCCTGATCGCAGGCATGAGCAAGCTGCATTTGGTGTTCGGCGGCCGGGTCAAGGACCCGCGCGGTCTCGATTTCGACCTTGCGACGATCGACATGGTCGGCCTCTATCCCGATTATGCGAGCGCGCTCGACGCCTGGCGCGGCAAGGCCCAGCGCAGTGTCGACGACGCCGAGATGAAATATGTCGTCGTCCACCTCCACCGCCTGCTCGAGCCGGAGGAGAGCGGGAAATAGCCCGTCATCCCGGCGAAGGCCGGGATCCCAGGACAAGAAGTTTCGGCGTGGCTCGCTGAGACCCCGGCTTTCGCCGGGGTGACGGCCTGTGGGGGCCGTCAGGCCTTGCGGTAGCGGAACTTCAGCAGCGGGATGGCGAGCAGGAGGCCGGGGATGAAGCCGCCGATATGGGCGGCGACCGCGATCGTCATCGCCGGGCCGGTGCCGGGGATCAGGCCGCCACGGACGATGATCCCGACGATCAGGTTCAACCCCACCCAGGCGGCAAGCAGCCACAAGGCGTTGAGCGCCAGCGCGAGCCGGCGGCCGGCGACCTTCACCTTGTTCCTGCCGAACAATACCGCATAGGCGCCGATCACCGCCGAGATCGCGCCGCTCGCGCCGATCATCGGCGCCGCCGAGTGGGGATCGGCGAGATATTGCCCGCCCGCGGCGGCATAGGCGCCGACGAGATAAAGGATCGCGATCGCGGCCGGGCCGAGCACCCATTCGACATGGCGGCCGCAGAAGGTCAGCATGATGAGGTTGAAGACGAGATGGATGAGGCCCGCATGGACCAGGGTCGCGGTCAGCGGCGTCAGCCAGAACGGCGCCACCGAGCCGTCCTCGCCCAGGGTCGCGCGGAGCGGAATGAAGCCGCCCCAGATCGCCGCCCATTCGAGCCGGCCGAGCACGGCGACGACCAGCCAGGCGGCCGCAGTCACCGCCGCGATGGCGAGCGTCAGGCGGGCCTGGGCCCAGCTTGCCGGCGGACGCATCGGCGCTTTCCTAGCGAAACTCGATCTTCTTGATCTCGTAATATTTGTCGCCGGACGGGGCCGAGAATTCGACCTCCTCGCCCTTCATCCGCCCGATCAGCGCCCGGCCGAGCGGCGAGGCGTAGCTGATCCGGCCGATCCGGGCGTCGGCCTCGGTCTCGCCGACGATCTGGTATTTGATCTTGTTGTCGTGCTCGTCGCGCAGGTGGACGGTGGCGCCGAAGATCACCTTGTCGCCGCTGAGGGTCGCGGGATCGATCACCATCGCCCGGCTGATCCGGTCCTCGAGATCGGCGATCGTCGATTCGACCTGGCCCTGGCGCTCCTTGGCGGCATGATATTCGGCATTTTCCGAAAGATCGCCATGGCCGCGCGCTTCCTCGATCGCGTCGATGATCGCCGGCCGCTCGACCGTCTTCAGGTGACGGACGTCGTTCTGCAGCTTCTCATAGCCCTCGGCCAGCATCGGCAGCTTGTCGACCGTTGCCATTTCACGCGTGCCTTTCGTCAAAACTCGCCAAATAAACTCCGGGGCAGCGACGCTGCGCGGGCAGCGCCTGATCTCGGCTCGATTGTGCGGGATCATGCTCTGGAGGCGGAATAATAGTCCTGGAGCGAGCGCACTTCAAGGCTTTGCGCCTTGAGGACTGCGATCGCCCGCGCCACCGCCGCGCTCGAAGCCGCGGTGGTGAAATAGGGGATTTTCTGGATGACGGCCGAGGCGCGGATCGAAGCCGAGTCCTTGTGGCTCTGCCAACCCTCGGTGGTGTTGAAGATGATATGGACGCCGCCATCCTTGATCACGTCGACGATGTGCGGGCGCCCCTGGGCGACCTTGTTGACCCGCGCCACGGCGAGGCCCTGGCCTTGCAGATAGTCGGCCGTGCCGCCGGTCGCGATCGCGGTGAAGCCGAGGCCGATCAGCGCGCGCACCGGCGCGACGATGATCGCCTTGTCGCTGTCCTTGACCGACACGAACAAAGTCCCTTCGGTCGGCAGATCGAGCCCTGCCCCCTGCTGCGATTTGAGGAAAGCTGTCGGAAAATCCCCGGCGATACCCATGACTTCTCCGGTGGACTTCATCTCCGGAGAGAGGACGGGGTCGATCCCCGGGAAGCGCGCGAACGGGAACACCGCCTCCTTGACCGCGATGTGGGCGAGATGGCGCGGGATCGCCGGCAGGTCGGCCAGCTTCTCGCCGGCCATCACCCGCGCCGCGATCTTCGCGATCGGGGTCCCGATCGCCTTGGCGACGAAGGGAACGGTGCGGCTCGCGCGCGGGTTGACCTCGATCAGGTAGACGACGTCGTCCTTGACCGCGAACTGGACGTTCATCAGCCCGACGACGCCCAATGCCCTGGCGAGCGCCTGGGCCTGCCGCTCGATCTCGGCGACGATCTCCGGGCCGAGGCTGTAGGGCGGCAGCGAGCAGGCGGAATCGCCCGAATGGACGCCCGCTTCCTCGATATGCTGCATGACGCCGGCGATGACGACGTCGGTGCCATCGCAGATCGCGTCGACGTCGACCTCGATCGCGTCCCGCAGATATTGGTCGATCAGCACCGGGCTGTCGCCGGAGACCTGGACCGCGGTGTGGATATAATCGTCGAGCTGGACCGGCGAATCGACGATCTCCATCGCCCGCCCGCCAAGCACGTAGGAGGGCCGGGTCAGCACCGGATAACCGATCCTTTCCGCGACCTTGATCGCCTCGTCGCGGCTGCGGGCGATGCCGTTCAGCGGCTGCCTGAGGCCGAGCCGGTCGACCAGCCTGGCGAAGCGCTCGCGGTCCTCGGCGAGGTCGATCGCGTCGGGCGAGGTGCCGAGGATCGGGATGCCCTCGTCGGCCAGGGCCAAAGCGAGCTTCAACGGCGTCTGGCCGCCGAACTGGACGATGACGCCGTGGAGCGTGCCGCGCGACGCCTCGACGTGGAGGATCTCGAGCACATCCTCGACCGTCAACGGCTCGAAATAGAGCCGGTCCGAGGTGTCGTAGTCGGTCGAGACCGTCTCCGGATTGCAGTTGATCATGATCGTTTCGTAGCCGGCCTCGGCGAGCGCGTAGGCGGCGTGGACGCAGCAATAGTCGAACTCGATCCCCTGCCCGATCCGGTTCGGCCCGCCGCCGAGGATGACGACCTTCTTCCGGTCGGAGGGCTGGCTCTCGTCCTCGGCCGCGCCGAAGCTGGGCGCCTCGTAGGTCGAATACATATAGGGCGTCTTCGCCTCGAACTCGGCGGCGCAGGTGTCGATCCGCTTGAACGCCGGCCGGACGCCGAGCCGGTGCCGCAGCCGCCGCACCTCGTCCTCGGTGGTCGCGCCGATCATCGCCTTGACGGCGTCGTGGAGGAGGCCGGACGAGCGGGCGCGGGTCTTCACCCCGCCACCGGCGACATTGGCCGATTTGAGGTTCAGCTCGGCCAGCCGCCGGTCGGAGAAGCCCATCGCCTTCAGCCGCCTGAGGCCTTCGGCGTCGCCCGGAATGCCGTCGCGGCAGATCGCCTCTTCCTCGGCGACGAGCTCGGCGATGCGTTCGAGAAACCAGGGGTCGTAGCGGGTGATGGCATGGATCTCGGCGACGGTGAGGCCTTCGCGCAGGGCCTGGGCCGCGACCAGCAGCCGGTCCGGGCTCGGCCGGGCCAGCGCCGCTTCGATCTCCTCCTTCGAGGCGCCGTAGAGCTCGCGCACCCCGTCGAGGCCGATCAGCCCGGTTTCGAGGCCGCGCAGCGCCTTTTGCAGGCTTTCCTGGAAGCTGCGCCCGATCGCCATCACCTCGCCGACCGACTTCATCGAGGTCGACAGCAAGGCCTCGCTCCCCTTGAACTTCTCGAAGGCGAAGCGCGGGATCTTGGTGACGACATAGTCGATCGTCGGCTCGAAGCTGGCCGGGGTGACGCCGGTGATGTCGTTCTGGATCTCGTCCAATGTGTAGCCGACCGCGAGCTTGGCCGCGACCTTGGCGATGGGAAAGCCGGTCGCCTTGGAGGCCAAGGCCGAGCTGCGGCTGACGCGCGGATTCATCTCGATCACGACGAGCCGGCCGTCCTTCGGATCGACTGCGAATTGGACGTTGGAACCGCCTGTTTCAACGCCGATTTCCCGCAAGCAAGCGATGCTCGCATTGCGCATGATCTGATATTCCTTGTCGGTCAGCGTCAGCGCCGGCGCGACCGTGATCGAATCGCCGGTGTGAATCCCCATCGGGTCGACATTCTCGATTCCGCAGATGATGATGGCGTTGTCGGCGCGGTCGCGGACCACCTCCATCTCATATTCCTTCCAGCCGAGCACCGATTCCTCGATCAGCACCTCGCCGGTGGGCGAGGCTTCGAGCCCGCCGCGGACGATGTCGGCGAACTCGCCCTGATTGTAGGCGATGCCGCCGCCGGTCCCGCCCAGGGTGAAGCTCGGCCGGATGATCGCCGGCAGGCCGACATGCGCCAGCGCCGCCATGGCGTCGTCGACCGAATGGGCGATCGCCGAGCGCGGGCTTTCGAGGCCGATCCGGTCCATCGCCTCGCGGAACTTCAGCCGGTCCTCGGCCATCTCGATCGCCACCGCGTCGGCGCCGATCATCCTGACGCCGTATTTCTCCAGCGTGCCGTCCTTGAACAGCGCCAGCGCGGTATTGAGCGCGGTCTGCCCGCCCATCGTCGGCAGCACCGCGTCGGGCCGCTCCTTGGCGATGATCGCGGCGACATATTCGGGCGTGATCGGCTCGACATAGGTGGCGTCGGCGAGCTCGGGATCGGTCATGATCGTCGCCGGATTCGAATTGACCAGGACGATCCGGTAGCCTTCCTCCTTCAAGGCCTTGGCCGCCTGCGTCCCCGAATAGTCGAACTCCGCCGCCTGACCGATCACGATCGGCCCGGCGCCGATGATCAGGATCGAGGAGATGTCGGTGCGTTTAGGCATTACAGGACTCCGAAATAAGAACAGATTGCCTGCAGGATCGCCAGCGCCATCGTGCCTATCGCGGCGCCCCCTGCCTTATCAGCAATCCAAACTAGCGTGCCTCGCGACCTCTCTATCAAGGCGGCTATCCGAACTTGGCGGTCCTGAAGCATTAAGTGTAGCTGATAGACCTCGGATGCGGCCGCCTCCCTTTCCGCATCCGTCATGTCACCCACGTCGTTGCCACGCAGTATCCGCTGCCGTAGAACCTCCAACTCGACGTCGATATTCCGAAGATTTTCATCGTTGTGGTCTAGCGAGACGACTCTGTCGGACGCAGGCACCCGGTTATCAGCAAATCTGCCTATTAGGGCCATCCCCCTCTGAAGACCTGTCGACGTGAGGATAATCTCTAAAGGCGGTGGCGTGATCCCCGGATGACGGCGCTCAATCAACCCTCTATCTTCCAACACCAGCACCACGTCCGTTGCTATGTTCTCGGAAATATCAACACCCGCAAAGCCAAGAATGGTTTCGGCCTCGAAATGTCGTGGCAGGTATCGCGAGACTGGCCGCTCAACATCTTCGACTATTACCTGGCGTACAACTTCTGCCAAAAGAAAATCGGCAGCTTCGTCGATAGTCCAAGTGTCGCCAACTGCTGCGATCACGCCAGCAACAAGCTCTTCGGGCAACACTTGAGCCATATCGTAAGTGGTCTTGCCGGCTCCCGTCTTTTTCTTAACAATTTTAATCATTTGGCAGAATAGCCCCCCGCCTCAGTGTGGAGGGTCGAGTGAGCTTTTTGAACTCCGATACCTTTTCCCCCGATCGCGCCTCCTTCCGCCCAGCGTCTCCCGACTTAGACCCGGAATTGAGATCGACATCGATAATCATAATCGAGGAGATGGTGGGGCTGCGGGGCATCAGAGCAACTTTAGCAAAGCTTTGATGAGCTCTGCTGCGAGGGTACCGATCGCAGCGCCTGAAAACCGCTCCGCTATGAATTTCAATGGCTTAATGAGGATAGCAATAATTGCTGATAGCCGTACCTTTCCGGCCTTCGCTAGACCGATACCGGCATCTACTTCCGCCGAAATGCGATCAGCATCGTCGCCCAACTCGTTTCTGGTAGAATTGGAGGTTCTGATCTCTGCAGCAATTTGCTCCAGGGGAATTACCAGTTCCGCACGCTGATTGTCGTCAAGTGAAACAATCCGATCCGAAGCTGGAGCGATCGCTTCAGTCAGAAGCGCATCTCCCTGATAATAATTAGCAGCCAAGTCCATCTCTGACAGAGTGGTGATGATCCGCTGAATCCAGGGATCCTCCGATTCAAAATAGGTTTCTAGAATCGGGTATTTTTTGTTAATTTCCTGCCGTCTCCGGCCGTATGCGTGATCCGCCTCCTCGTCATCGCCCCACTCATTAGAAAAAGAGGGCCAGCTACCAAAGTAGTAGCTTGCGTCGTCCGCATCGAGTCGGCAGAAAGTGCCCGTGAGCGGGCTTGGCAGATTTCGACACCCCCGGATCTCAGTCAGCACAGCCAGCGCATCGCCCACTAAGCCATGAGGGCTTTCGATGTCGTAACGTCCGGAGAGCAACTCGGGGATATCGCTCTCAAACAGCGACAGCCTTCCTCCGCCCTCTCGTCGAACGTGGTGCACTAATACAGCTGCTAAATGCTGGGCGAGCACACTCACGCTCTTCTCCCCGCCAGCTGGTCCACGAATTTCCTGAACAGATACGCGCTGTCCTGCGGCCCCGGGCTCGCCTCGGGGTGATATTGGACGCTGAACGCCGGGCGGTCGGTCAGCTCCAGGCCGCACAGGCTGCCGTCGAACAGGCTGATGTGGGTGACGCGGGCGTTGTCCGGCAGGCTGTCCGCCTCGACCGCGAAGCCGTGGTTCATGCTGGTGATCTCGACGCGGCCGTCGGCGAGGCGCTTGACCGGGTGGTTGGCGCCGCGGTGGCCCTGGTGCATCTTCGACGTCTTCGCGCCGACCGCGAGGCCGAGCAGTTGGTGGCCGAGGCAGATGCCGAACAAAGGCTTGCCGGTTTCCAGCATCGCCTGGATCACCGGCACGGCATATTCCCCGGTGGCGGCGGGGTCGCCGGGGCCGTTGGAGAGGAAGAAGCCGTCCGGCGCGTGCGTCATCACCTCCTCGAAGCTCGCCGTGGCGGGCAAAACGGTGACGCGGGCGCCGGCGTCGGCGAGGCTCCTGAAGATGTTGCGCTTGGAGCCGTAATCGATCGCGACGACGTGCGGCAGCGCTTCGTCATGCTCGCGCTCCGCATAGCCCTGGCCCAGCTTCCAGAGCCCGCCGCTCCAGCGGTACATTTGGCGGCAGGAGACCTCCCTGGCGAGGTCCATGCCCTCCAGGCCCGGCCAGGCCCGGGCCTTGGCCAGCAAGGCCTCGACGTCGAATCTGCCGTCCTCGCGATAGGCGATGACGCCGTTGGGCGCGCCTTCCAGCCGGATCTTGCGGGTCAGCGCCCTTGTGTCGATGCCCGACAGGCCGATCCGCCCATTGGCGCGCATCCACTCGGCGAAGCTTTGGCTGCTGCGGAAATTGCTGGGTTGGGTCACCTCCTGCCGGACCACGCAGCCCAAAGCGAACGGATTGTCCGCCTCCAGATCCTCATAGTTCGCGCCGACATTGCCGATATGGGGGAAGGTGAAGGTCACGATCTGGGCCGCGTAGGACGGATCGGTCATGATCTCCTGATAGCCGGTCATCGCCGTGTTGAAGCAGACCTCGCCGACCGCCTCCCCTTCCGCGCCGAAGCCCCTGCCCCAGATCACCGCGCCGTCGGCCAGCACCAATAGCCCCGTCGCGCCTTCAGGCGCGGGCATGGTCTTGGCGTCGGCCATCTTGGGCTGCACTCCTTGGGTCCGGCGATGTCGCTAAGGCTCGACCGCTAGAGAGGCCTCACCGCATCGTCAATCTGTTAAACGCCGAACCGCCCGGCTATGCTGCCGGTTTCCCGTTCGAGCCTGTGAAGACCCATGATTCGCGACACTATCAAAGCGGCGCTGACCGGCGCCATGAAGGCCGGCGACAAGCCGCGCACCGGCACCCTGCGCCTCGTCCAGGCGGCCCTGAAGAACCGCGACATCGAGCTGCGCGGCGCCGCCAGCCCGCCCGCGGACGACGTCCTCGTCACCGAGGTGCTGCAGAAGATGATCAAGCAGCGCCGCGAATCGATCGCCATGTACGAGCAAGGCGGCCGCGCCGAGCTCGCCGCGGCGGAAGCCGCCGAGATCGCCGTGATCGAGGAGTTTTTGCCGCGCCAGATGAGCGAGGCGGAATTGGCCGCTGCCGTGGAGGCGATCATCGCCGAAACCGGCGCGTCCTCGGTCAGGGACATGGGCCGGGTGATGGCGCTGGTGAAGGAGCGCCACGCCGGCGAGATCGACCTCGGCAAGGCCAGCGCCGCCGTCAAGGGGCGGCTTTCGTGATGCGTGAGAGGCTCACCCTATGAGCCTTTCTCCTCAATTCCTCGACGAATTGCGCCTGCGCACCTCGCTGTCGTCGCTGATCGGACGCAGCGTCAAGCTCACCAAGGCCGGGCGCGAATTCAAGGCCTGCTGCCCGTTCCACAACGAGAAGACGCCGAGCTTCACCGTCAACGACGAGAAGGGCTTCTACCATTGCTTCGGCTGCGGCGCGCATGGCGACGCGATCCGCTTCCTGACCGACGCGCGCGGGCTCCCCTTCATGGACGCGGTCCGGGAGCTGGCCGGCCAGGCGGGGATGGAAGTGCCGGCGCCTGATCCGAAAGCGCAAGAGCGGGCCGAGCGGGCCGCCGGTCTCTACGAGGTGATGGAGGCAGCGGCCAGATGGTTCGCCGACCAGCTCGGCGGCATCGAAGGCGGCGCGGCCCGCGACTATCTGAAGAGCCGCGGCCTCTCCGCCGCGACGTTGGGGAAATTCGATTTCGGCTTCGCCCCCGATTCGCGCGGCAGGCTCAGGGCGGCGCTCAAGCAGTTCGGCAACGACAAGCTGATCGAGACCGGCCTGCTGATCGCGCCCGAGGACGAGCGCGAGCCCTATGACCGCTTCCGCGGCCGGCTGATGTTCCCGATCCGCGATCCGCGCGGGCGGGTGATCGGCTTCAGCGGCCGCATCCTGGGTAGCGGCGAGCCCAAATATCTGAACTCGCCCGACACGCCTTTGTTCGACAAGGGCCGCACCCTGTTCAACCTCGACAAGGCCGCGCCGGCGAGCCGGGAAGCGAAACGGATCGTCGTCGTCGAGGGCCAGATGGACGTGATCGCGCTCGACCAGGCGGGGATGAGCGAGGCGGTCGCCCCGCTCGGCACCGCCTTGACCGAGGCCCAGCTCGGCCTGCTCTGGCGGCTCGCGCCAGCGCCCCTGCTCTGCTTCGACGGCGACGCGGCCGGGCAGAAGGCGGCGGTGCGCGCGGCGCTGCGGGCGCTTCCGAACGTCGGCCCGGGTCGCTCGCTGGGCTTCGTCACCCTGCCGCCCGGCCAGGACCCGGACGATGTGATCCGCATCAGCGGCCGCGAGGCGCTCCACGCGCTGCTCGAGCGGCCCGAATCGCTGGTCGACAAGCTTTGGCGCCATGAGGTCGACGCCGAGCCGCTGGCCACGCCGGAGCGCAAGGCGGGCTTGCGACGGCGCCTGCTCGACCATGTCGCCGTGATCGCCGACGGCGACGTGCGCGAGCAATATCGATTCGAGCTGCTGCAGCGATTCAACGCGCTGACCCTGCCGCCGCGCCAGTGGACCCCCCGCAGCGGGCCCGGCGCGGGCGGGCGCTTCGTGGCCCCGTCGCGGCCGACTTCGGCCGCAGCGCGCTCGGTCGGCCGCACCGGCCTCAGTCCGCAGCTCGCCCGCGCGGTGCTCCAGGGACTGGTCCGTTTCCCGGCGCTGATCGGCCAGCATGCCGAGGCGATCGCGGCGCTGCCGATCGCCGAGCCGGCGATGGCCCGGATCCGCGACCTGCTGCTCGAATCGGCGATGACGCAGGCCGAGCTTGATCCTGAGGCCCTCAATACCATATTGGCCGAGCGTGGCGGGGCGTCTTTGCTGGAGGAGCTCGGCCGCAAGCGAGGATTGGGGTTTTCCTTCACCCGCCGCGAGGCCGAGCCGGAACGCGCCCAGCGCGATCTCGTTCTTGCGATCGGGGCGCTGGCTGCACGGCCCGGCCTCGATGCGGCGCTGGCGGCGGCGACGGCGCGGCTGAAGGACGAAGGCGACGAAGCGGCGTTCCAGGAGCAGCAACGGCTCCGGGCGGCGCGCGACGAAGCCGACAAGGAGCTTGCGACATTGTTCGAGGCCGAAGGGGACTAAGGCCGGGAACCAGATTTAAGGCTGATAAATGGCGAAGACCAACACGGCGGAAAGCGAAGAGAAGATCGAGACCGGCGACGCGCCGCTGATCGACCTCAACGAAGCCTCATTGAAGAAGCTGATCGCCCGCGCCAAGAAGCGCGGCTACATCACCTATGACGAACTCAATGACGCGCTGCCGCAGGACCAGATGTCCTCCGAGCAGATCGAGGATGTGATGTCCGCCCTCTCCGAAATGGGGGTCAACATCGTCGAAAACGAGGAGGCGGACGAGGACAACGAGCCCGAGCCCGACGGCGCGCTCGACGAGCCCGACGGCAATGGCGAGACTTTCGTCCTCGAAAAGAAGAAGGAGACGGTCGACCGCACCGACGATCCGGTGCGGATGTACCTGCGCGAGATGGGCGCGGTGGAGCTGCTCTCGCGCGAAGGCGAGATCGCCATCGCCAAAAGGATCGAGGCCGGCCGCGACACGATGATCTGGGGCCTGTGCGAAAGCCCGATCACGTTCAACGCGATCATCGAATGGTCGAACGCGCTCAACAACGGCCACATGCAATTGCGCGAGATCCTCGACCTCGAGGCGATGCTCTCCAAGGGCCCCACGCCCGAGCAGGTCGAAGGCGCCGAGGCCGACGACGACACCATTTCCGAAAGCACTGCCGGCCCCTCCTTCAAGGAGGAGGAAGAGGTCGAGGAAGTGGTCCAGCCCGAGGAGGACGAGGAGGACAGCCTGGTCGAGCGCCGGGCGCCGCGCCCGGTCGAGGAGGAGGACGAGGACAACACGCTGAGCCTCGCCCAGATGGAGGAGGCGCTCAAGCCCGCCGCGCTCGACAAGTTCGCCGCGATCACCGACCTCTACAAGAAGTTCGCCCGGCTCCAGGTCCATCGCATGGATTCGATGAGCGCCGGCCAGGATTTCGCCGCCGCCGATGAGCGCAAATATCAAAGGCTGCGCGAGCACCTCACCGCCGAGGTCGAGAGCGTCCAGTTCCACGGCGCCAAGATCGAATATCTGGTCGACCAGCTCTACAGCTACAACCGCCGCCTGACGACGCTCGGCGGCCAGATGCTGCGCCTCGCCGAACGCCACAAGGTGCCGCGCCGCGCCTTCCTCGAATCCTATATGGGCCACGAGCTCGACGAAGGCTGGGCCGAGCGGGTCTGCGGCATCGACAAGAAGTGGACCGCCTTTTGCGAGACCGAGCAGGGCGCGATCGAGCGCATCCGCACCGAGATCGCCGAGATCGCCCAGGCCACCGGCATGAGCCTCGGCGAGTTCCGCCGCATCGTCAACCAGGTCCAGAAAGGCGAGCGCGAGGCGCGCATCGCCAAGAAGGAGATGGTCGAGGCGAACCTGCGCCTCGTCATCTCGATCGCGAAAAAGTATACGAACAGAGGTCTGCAATTCCTCGATCTCATTCAGGAAGGCAATATCGGCCTGATGAAGGCGGTCGATAAGTTCGAATATCGCCGCGGCTACAAATTCTCGACCTACGCGACCTGGTGGATCCGCCAGGCGATCACGCGGTCGATTGCCGATCAGGCGCGCACGATCCGCATCCCCGTGCACATGATCGAGACTATCAACAAGCTGGTCCGCACCTCGCGGCAAATCCTCCACGAGATCGGCCGCGAGCCGACCCCGGAAGAGCTCGCCGAGCGCCTCTCCATGCCGCTGGAGAAGGTCCGCAAGGTGATGAAGATCGCCAAGGAGCCGATCAGCCTCGAAACGCCGATCGGCGACGAGGAGGACAGCCACTTGGGCGACTTCATCGAGGACAAGAACGCGGTGATCCCGGTCGACGCGGCGATCCAGTCCAACCTCAAGGAGACGGTCACCCGCGTCCTCGCCAGCCTCACTCCGCGCGAGGAGCGCGTGCTGCGGATGCGCTTCGGGATTGGGATGAACACCGATCACACGCTCGAGGAGGTCGGGCAGCAGTTCAGCGTGACGAGGGAGCGGATCCGGCAGATCGAGGCGAAGGCGCTGCGGAAGCTCAAGCACCCGAGCCGGTCAAGGAAGATGCGGTCGTTCCTCGATCAATGAGGCTAAGCGCCGCCTTCTTCGCCGCCCTTTCGATCGTGTTCGCTTTGCCCGCCGCCGCGCAGGTCAGCGTGGGAGGGGGGTTGCACAATTACCGGATCGACGGCTGGCAGGTGCGTTGCATGACGAACGGCACCGTCTTCACCGATTGTACGGCGCGCAAATCCTTCGGTCGGGTGGAAGCGACCATCATGGTCGGCGACGATCATCTCCACATCGAGGTCTTCGCGCCGTGCGCGCGCCTTGCCGATGTCAATAAATCGCGCAGCTGGGACCGGCGGCAACCTATCCCGGACTTCGATGCCGCCCGCATCCTGCTCGCCGACCTCAACGAAAAATTGCGGGCATGCCGGCGAAGCACCCTGCCCGGAGACCTGCTGTACGAAATACACGGCCTGATGTTCCTGTTCCTGCAGGCGGTCCCGATACCGGCCTATGTTACGATGGGTATCGGTGGGCGTCGGTAGATGGGCGGCGGGCATGGCGCGCCCGGCAGGCATTCGCAGGCGAAGGTGCTGCCGAAGCTCAAGCATCGCAGCCTGTCAAGGAAGATACGGTCGTTGCTCGACCAATAAGCAAAAGCTTGCACAATTTAGTGTTATCCACTAAATTGATCGCATGGACAAAGCGATCAGCGCCAGCGAAGCCAATCAGCGCTTCTCGGAGATGCTGCGCCAGGTTGCCAATGGCGAGAGCTTCACGGTGACCTCGCGCGGGCGCCCGGTGGCGCGGGTGATTCCCATCGAGGTGGAGGACCAGCAGGGCAAGATCAAGCGGCTGCTCGACTATGTCGAGACCTTGCCGATCCGACGCGCCGGTCCCTGGAAGCGCGAAGATCTTTACGACTGATGCGGGTTGCGCTCGACTCCAACATCCTTGCTTACCTCGCCGCCGTTGAGCGGGTGGAGGCGGACAAGGAAAAGATCCGACACATCAAGGCTCTGATCAAGGCGCTCTCCGCCGTGACGCTCGTCGCTCCGGTGCAGGCGCTCGGCGAGCTTTTCGTGGTGTTGCGCAAAGCCGGCGCTCCCGCGGCCGATGCCCGCGACGTGCTGGCGAGGTTCGCAGAAGGCTTTGCCGCACCGGCCAGCGAACCGGCAACCGCGCTCGCCGCCGCCGACCTCGCGGTCGACCACAAGCTGCAATTTTGGGACGCGATGATCGTGGCCGCCGCCGCCGACGCCGGCTGCACCCTGCTGCTTTCGGAGGACATGCAGCACGGCTTCGTGACGCGCGGCCTCACCATCGTCAATCCGCTCGCCGAGCCGACGCATCCGAAGCTTGCGGCCTTGGTAACGGAGCGATGATCCCGCGAGGAGCGCGTGCTGCGGATGCGCTTCGGGATCGGGATGAACACCGATCACACGCTGGAGGAGGTGGGGCAGCAGTTCAGCGTGACGCGGGAGCGCATCCGGCAGGCATTCGCAGGCGAAGGCGCTACGGAAGCTGGAGCATCCGTCGCGGTCGCGGAAAATGCGATCGTTCCTCGACCAATAGGTATAGTTTCTATACCGATTTTCCGCTATCAAGCCGACTGTGGCCTTCGAATTCGACCCGGAGAAGAGCGCGGCGAATCTCGCCAAGCACGGGATCGATTTCGAGGCCGCGCAGGCCCTGTGGCTGGACGATGACGGGATCTAGGTCGACGCGCGCAGCGAAACGGAACCTCGGAGCTCCGTCATCGGCATGATCGATGGGCGGCACTGGACCGCCTTCTTCACGCTCCGGGGCGAGGCGATCCGCATCATTTTGGTGCGCAGGGCGCGCGACGACGAGGTTAAGGCTTATGACCGTGAAAAAAACAGCTAGCGCAGAAGAACTCGACCGGATGTTCGACGCCGGCGAGGACATGGGCGACTATATCGACTGGTCGTCTGCCCGCCGCCCCGGCCAGAAGGTCAAGCGGGTCAACGTCGATTTCCCGCAATGGATGGTGGCGAAGCTCGACGCCGAGGCCAAGCGCCGCGGCGTGACCCGGCAGGCGCTGATCAAGATGTGGCTCAGCGACCGACTGGACCGTGCGGCGTGAGCCAGCGCGAGGAGCGCGTGCTCCGCATGCGCTTCGGCATTGGGATGAACACCGATCACACGCTGGAGGAGGTGGGGCAGCAGTTCAGCGTCACCCGCGAGCGCATCCGGCAGGCATTCGCAGGCGAAGGCGCTGCGGAAGCTGAAGCATCCGAGCCGGTCAAGGAAGATGCGCTCTTTCCTCGACCAATGAGGACGCCGGCCGGCTTGCCGATCCTGCTCGCCGCCCTGTTGGCAGCGTGCGGAGATGGCGCCTTTGCCGGCGGTAACGGCCAAACCGGCGACGCCCTCGCCGACGGCGGGTCCCGCGCGCGAATCGCCGCGGATCGGTTCAGGGAAGACTGCGTCGGCGCGGAGACTCAAACACCGGATAAGGCCATGCGCGCCCACCTCCGGCGGCTCTGCGCATGCAGCCACGCGAGGATCGCCGCGACTCCGATGAGCATGACAGAGAGCGGCGATTCCGTCTCTGCGAAGGTCGATGCCGTCGCGCGCGCCTGTCTTTCCGAACTCGGCGGCGCGCCCGGCGAGGGGCGGCAACCGGAGGCGAATGAAACGGCGCCAGGCGGCTGAGGGAGCTGAGGCATTTGAGCCGAAGATGTGGAGCTTCCTGGACCAGTGACCGCGCGCGGCCCGTCCCCGAGACGGTCAAGCACGACCGGGACAGCGGCTATTCTTTGTCCGGTCGTGGCGCGAGCCAGGTGACGAGGTCCCACTCGTTGCGGATGGTGGCCAGCAGCAAAGCGGTGACGATTGCTGCCAAAGCGTGCGTCGCCCATGGCTGCCCCGTCCAGAACGCCGCCGCAATGCCGGCGAGGAGCAGATAGAGCACGGTCGGGATGACGCCGTAGAACCAGACGTCGGACCAATGCGGCATGTCTTCGCCCGCCAGGCCGCGAATGCCCATGATGACGAAGGCACCGCGCACCAGCCCCCAGATCGCGACCGCGCCCGACACGAATGCAAAGGCGGCCGGCGTGATCCCCGGCGCCAGCGCCGCCGCGCTGAGGACCAGGACGAAGCTGACATGCAGGACCACGGGGCCCATGTAGAGCTTCGCGCCGGTCAGCACGTCGGACCGCGTCCGATCCTGCATCAGGGTGACGACGACGAACAGCAGGCCGATCAGCACCGCCGCCGCCGATCCGGCGAGAAGATAGAATTCGCCCCAGCCCTCGAACATGGCGCAAGCCTAGCGGCGCCCGGACGTTTGGGGAACGAGAAAAGGGGACATTGATCCGGCATCGGGTTCGGGCAAGAATGGCCCATGGCCCTGCTCCTCTCCGCTTTGCTCGCCGCCGCCGCCGCGCCCGGCGGGGCCAACGCGCCGCCGCAGCGGGCCGGCCAGTGCCGGTGGGTGCATGGGCGCTACGCCGTTTACAACGGCGCCGGAGTGCGGCGGATCGCACTGACCGGAACGCGGCGGATCATCAACCTCCACGACGATGACGAGGACGTGCCGCCGGCCATCGAGCGCTACACGCGCGAGGCCGACCACGGCACGCCGGGCGTCGGCCTGTACGGCGATTTCTACGTCTGCGCGCGCGAGCATGGCCGGCCTGGCCATATGCAGCGCGTGCGGCTGCTCCGGACCCGGAACCTCGTCTACCGGGGCCGTTCTTTCCCGGCCCGCTGAGCGAGTTGACAATTTTCCCCGTCCACCGCCTAGTTCTCCGATGGCGCCCTTCCGCTGGATCGCGTGGCCGATCGCGGCCCTGTGGCGCTTCTCGCGGCGCTCGTGGATCGACACCGGCATCGGTTTGAGGCCGCGCAGCGGCGCTTCGGCGCTGGTGCTGTTCCTGTTCCTGATCTTCTTGCCTGTAGGCCTCGTGCTGATGCTGCTCGGCTTCAGTCTCGGCGACGTCGACAACTGGCTCGACGCGCAGGCGGGCTGGCTCGACGCGATCGGCAGCCTGCTGTTCCGCCTCGTCTGCGGCCTCGTCATCCTGCTCTGCCTGTTCACGATCTACAGCGCGATCTTCGATCGCAAGAATCCGGAGCATTTCGGATTCGGCTGCGCGGCGGTGGCGATGATAGTCGGCTATTTCGCCTGGTTCGGCGTGATCGGCTAGGAAGCGCTTGATGACCGACCTGATCGCGGACCTTCCCGAGCGCCATTCGCCCGCGGCCAACGCCGTCTTCTGGGCGAAGTCGCGGCTGCTGATCGCGCGGCGCGCGCTCGCCAATCTGTTCGCCGCCGCCCCCTCGCCGCTGCGCCGCGCCGCTTTGCCCGCCGGCGCGGCCCCGATCGCCGTGGACGAGCACCGGCTCTACACGCTCACCGATCCGCGCGAGCGCGAGCTCGAGATGGGCAAGGTGCAGAATTTGCGGATCGCCACCGCGGCGATCGACGGGCTGGTGCTCGCGCCGGGCGAGACGTTCAGCTTCTGGCGCGCCGCCGGCCGGGCGACGCGGGCGAAGGGCTATGTCGTCGGCCGCGAGCTCCGCCAGGGCTGCATGATCCCCTCGGTCGGCGGCGGCATCTGCCAGCTGACCAACGCCTTGTCGCGGGTCGCCACCCAGGCGGGGATGGAGATCGTCGAGCGGCACAGCCACTCGGTCCATCCCGAGGGCTTCTTCATCGACGCCGCCACCGACGCCACTGTGTTCTGGAACTATATCGACTTGCGCTTCCGCAGCCCACGCCGGGTGCGGATCGGCGCGGCGCTCACCGAGACCACGCTCGTCGTCCGGCTGGACGCGCTGCCGTGAGCCAGGCGTCCCCGCGTAGCTGCGCCAGCTGCGGCGAGACCGGCTGCGCGATGAACCGGCGGCACGCGGTCGGCGAACCCGTCGCGGCGCGCATCTCCTATGTGCTCGACGACGTCTGGCCCGAATATGCCAGCCTGGTCGCCGCCGCGCGCAGACAAGAGGACCAATTGCTCGCCCCCGGCCTCTTCGGCGCCCGCCCCGGCCGCTATTGCTGGCCCGGCCCGGCCGAGCACCGCGCCTCCTTCGCGACCGTCCGCCGCCATCTCGCCATGCGCCGGGTCGCCAAGGCGCCGGGCGGGGTGCGCCAGCGCACATATCTGGAGCACGACCGCCTGCTCGCGCGGGTGCTCGCCCGGCGCATCGACTATCGCGCCGGCCATCTGGTGGTGGCGCAAGCCTGGCTGCCCTGGCTCGACGAGGCGGGCGCGCTCGGCGGGCGCAGCTTCGACGTGATGATGAGCCGCTATCCGCTCGCCGAGATCCACCGCCGGCTCGACGCCGCCGCGGCGGAGGCCGGCGAATCGGCGACGATCGCCGATTTCCGCGCCGATTCCGAGCTGGTTGCGCGCGAGGCCGAGCTGCTCGCCCGTGCCCGGCGGATCGTCACCCCGCACCACGGCATCGCCGCCTTGTTCCCGGCGCAGGCGATGCGGCTGGTCTGGCACCGTCCGCCGGCCGCGCCGCGCGCGCCGGGTGGCCGCGTCGCCTTCCTCGGCCCGACCATCGCCCGCCAGCGGCCCGACCTCGCCCGCCGCCTGGCGGGCGCGCTCGCGGCGCCGCTGATCGTCTTCGGCGCGATGCTCGAGGGCGCGGATTATTGGGACGGGGTCGCGGTCGAGCGGCGCGAATTCGGCCCGAACTGGCTCGACGGCATCGGCGCCATCCTCCACCCCGCCTCGCTCACCAACCAGCCGCGCCGGCTGCTCGCCGCGCTCGCCGCCGGCGTCGAGGTCTACGCTACCCCCGAATGCGGGCTCGATCCCGCCGATTATCGTCCGCTCGAGGACTTTCCCGCCTCCTTGTAAACCTCCTCTTTACGCCGCCGGGTGTAGGCCCTTGCCGGACAGCGCGTGGGCACGCGCCTGGAGGACGGCATGGCAACACGATCGGTCGAGACGGCGCGCGGCACCCGGACGGGCGCGCTGCTGCTCGCCTGCGTCGCCGAGCACGGCACCGGCTCCCACCCCTATTTCGCCAGCGAGTCGCTCGCCAAAGGGCACGAATCGACCCGCAACCTCGCCGACGCGATCCATTTCCTGTGCGCCCTGCACGGCCGCCATCCGGGCATCGTCGACCATGCCGGAACCCGCACCGTCGAGCCCGGCGGCCGCGCCTGGCTCAATCAGGCGGCCGAGGCGATGGCCGACGAGCGCCTCTATCTGACCCGGCTCTCGGTCGCGGTCGGGCCGATCCCCTCGACCCCCGGCGGCGCCGGCAGCGAGACCGCGATCCTCGCCCAGCGGGCCGCGCTCGCCACCCTCGCCCAATCCGACCGGCGCGGCTGCGCGCTGGGCGCCGCCTTGGCCTTCGCCGCCGACTGGGCGTCGATCCGCACGATTCTCGATGCCGCCGCCGCCAAGCTCGGCGTCGACCCGCGCCCGCTGACGCTCGGCAATGCCGAATTGCTGCGCGAGGTCGCCGACGGCGCCCTCGAAAACGAGCGCGCCCTGCTGTTCGGCGCCCAGCAGCTCGCGCTCCAGCACCGGGCGCTGTGGGATTTGCTCGAAGCGCGGCAGCAGGCCCGCCGCGAATACTAAGGGGACGGGCGCTTGCGCGCTCACCCTCCCCCACCTATGCCGCCCGCATGCGCTTCGACGGCACGCCAACCTATGTCGCGACCGACGACCTCAAGGTCGCGGTCAACGCCGCGGTCACCTTGCGGCGGCCTTTGCTCGTCAAGGGCGAGCCCGGCACCGGCAAGACCATTCTCGCCCACGAGATCGCCCAGGCGATCGGCGCGCCCTTGATCGAATGGCACGTCAAGTCGACCACCAAGGCGCATCAGGGCCTCTACGAATATGACGCCGTCGCGCGGCTGCGCGACGGCCAATTGGGCGACGAACGCGTCCACGACATCGCCAACTACATCCGCCGCGGCAAGCTCTGGGAGGCGTTCACCTCCCCTGCCCTCCCGGTCCTCCTGATCGACGAGATCGACAAGGCCGACATCGAATTCCCCAACGATCTCCTCCAGGAATTGGACCGGATGGAGTTCCACGTCTACGAGACGAAGGAGACGATCCGGGCCAAGGAGCGGCCGATCGTCGTCATCACCTCGAACAACGAGAAGGAGCTGCCCGACGCCTTTTTGCGGCGCTGCTTCTTCCACTACATCAAATTCCCCGACCGCGAGACGATGCAGGCGATCGTCGACGTCCACTTCCCCGGCATCCAGAAGCTGCTCGTCGCCAAGGCGATGGACGTCTTCTACCAGGTCCGCGACGTCCCCGGCCTCAAGAAGAAGCCCTCGACCAGCGAATTGCTCGACTGGCTCAAGCTGCTGCTCCACGAGGACATGCCGCTCGACGTGCTGCAGTCGAAGGATCCGGCGAAGGCGATCCCGCCGCTCCACGGCGCCCTCTTGAAGAACGAGCAGGACGTGATGCTGTTCGAGCGGCTGGCGTTCATGTCGCGGCGGCAAGGATAAGGGGATTAATCCTAGCGCGTATTCAGCTCTCGCCGGCAAACGTCCGCAAGCGCAGCCAAAGGTTCCCCGGTCACATTCCACACCCGTTCGGGTATCACCGCGCCATATTCGTGGGCGATGATGTTGCGCATGCCGTAGATCGCGTCCCAGGGAATGTCCGCGTGCCGCTGCTTCAACTCGCCGGACAGCCTGTTGGTCGCCTCGCCGATGGCGGCCAGGCGATAGGCAGTGAGGTCGACCTCGTCGCGATCCTGCGCGAACCGGGCCAGCGTCGTGTCTTCAAGCCGGCGTTCGATATGCTCGATCAGTTCGAGGATGAGTTCGAGTCGGGCGCCATCGCGCGGGCCGGCGCCCGTCATCAGAAGATGCGGAGCATGTCGGATTCCGCCATGCGCCGCACGGCCGGCCGCAATGCCGATCGCTCGATCAGGTCCACCGACGTTCCGAGGGCTTGGCTCAGCTTCTGCTGAAGCCGCGCCTGGTCGATGAGGCTCAGCCTCCCCGCGCCTTCAGCCTCGAAAAGCAGGTCCACGTCCGACGCAGCGTCCCCCGCGCCGCGCGCCTGGGACCCGAACAGGTAAAGGGCAGTCAGGCCAGCGGAACGCAGCTCTGACTCCAAGGCATGCAATCGGTCGATGGCGATCACGCTGTGCATGCTATGCACATAGCATGACTTCGCCAATCGGTCCCACCCCGCTGCACACCCGTTTCGAGCGCGTCCGCATCGCGCTCGAGCAGCGCACCGTCGCCGGCGGCTGGCGCTCTCACCTCTACGAATTCCTCCTGTTCGGGTTCAAGCAGGGCTGGGCCTGCCTGTTCGGCGCGCTGATGCTGGCGCTGCTCGTCGCCACCCACCTCGTCTACCCGCGGGGCGCCTGGCTGCCGCGCTACGATTTCCTGACCCTCGCCGCGGTGCTGATCCAGCTCGCGATGCTGCGCTTCCGGCTCGAGACCTGGGACGAGGCCAAGGTGATCCTCGGCTTCCACGTCGCCGGCACCGCGATGGAGCTGTTCAAGACCGGCGCCGGCTCGTGGATCTATCCCGAGCCAAGCTACCTCCACATCGGCGGCGTACCGCTCTTCTCGGGCTTCATGTACGCTTCGGTCGGCTCCTATATCGCCCGCATCTGGCGGATCTTCGAGATCCGCTTCAGCCATTATCCGCCGCTCTGGGCGCCGCCGCTGCTCGCGCTCGCCATTTACGTCAACTTCTTCGCCCATCACTGGCTGTGGGACGCGCGCTATGTGCTGCTGGCGGCGACGGCGCTGATCTTCTGGCGCAGCGGGTTCTGGTTCCGGCCGTTCCGGCGCTATCGATCGATGCCGGTCCTGCTCGGCTTCTTCCTCGTCGCCTTGTTCATCTGGTTCGCCGAGAATATCGGCACGCTCTCGCAGGCCTGGATCTATCCCAGCCAGCGCCACGGCTGGGCGATGGTGCCGCCGGCCAAGCTCGGCTCCTGGTATCTGCTGATGATCATCTCGGTGGTGCTGGTCAGCCTGGTCAACAGGCCGGAGCCGTTCGAAGGCCGCTAGGCCGGGCGGACGACCTCCTCGTCGCGATAGGCGAGCTCGAAATTGCCCCAGCGGCGGCCGCGCACCCACAGGGGCACGAACACGTTCTTGACCGCGAGGTGGCGGCCCTGGCTGAACTCCATCGAGTAAGTGGCGAGCATCGCCTCCTTCTCGGATGCGATCGCGCGCCGGGTGATGTCGTCGAGGAAGTTGCGGCGGTTGCGGCAATAGGCGGCGTTCCACTCGGGATTGTCGCTCTGCGGCTGCGAGCGGGCGGAAATATGGGTCGGCAGATAGCCGTTGATGTCGGTCAGGGCGGTGGCGATCAGCCGCGGCTCCTCGCCCATCAGCCGGTCGAGCACCGGGCGGACATAAGCGTCGGCGAAGGCGCAGAAGCGGACCTCGTACTGGATCGGGTTGGTGCCCGGCATCGGCACGTAATCGGTGTCGAACACGTCCTCGAGGCCGACCTCGCCGCGGTCGATGCCCGCCTCGATGATGGCGCGGATCTCGCGCTCGGCGCCCTGGGCGAACTCGATGAACGGGGTGTCGTCGATCCGCACGCCGCTCGAGGCGAGCCGGTCGAGCATCTCGTTGGAGAGCATTTCGAGCTTCGCGAGGCGCTCCTGCGTCTCCTTCAGCTGCCCGCCATTGGCGCGGGCATCGGCGGCGAAGCTCGAAAGGCCGCTCTTCACGCTGTCGACGCTTTGCTGGATGTGGCTGGTCGACTGGGCGATGCCGTCGGTCTGGCGGTCGACCAGAAGGACGATGTCGGCGACGTCGCGGACGGTCTCGTTGATCCGGCTGAACGAGGATTGCGCGACCCGGCTCTGCTCGACGCCGGTCCTGATCTCGGAGGTGACCGCCTCGGCCTCGCGGGTCAGCGAGGCGATCGTGCCGGCGATCTCGCCGGTCGCGGCGCGGGTGTCGTGGGCGAGCTTCTTGACCTCGGCGGCGACGACCGCGAACGAGCGGCCCGCCTCGCCGGCGCGCGCCGCTTCGATGGTCGCGTTGAGGGCCAGCATGTTGGTCTTGCTGGCGATCGTCTCGATCGATGAGGAGACCTTCTGGACCTGCGCCATCGCCTCGGCGAAGCCGGCCATCCGCTCGCCGAGCCGGACGACGAGGTCGGTCAGCACCGAGAAGACCTGGATCGTGTCCTCGATCGCGCCGCGGCCCTGGTCCAATTTGCCGCGCGCCTGCTCGGCGAGGACCCGCGCCTCGTCGGTGGAATCGGAGACCTGCGCCTGGTCGGCGAGCAGCCGGGTGGTCACGTCCTCGAGCGAATCGAGCATCGCCAGATTGGCGGAGATGCGCTCGTTGACGCCGGCGACATAGCCGGCGACGTCGCTGCACTCGATCGCCAGCGACCCGCAATTGCGGGCCACCTGGTTGATCGCATTGCCGTCCGTCCTCTCGCGCGCGCTGGTTGCCACCGTTGATCCCCGTTTTTCGTTCTACGGCAGTGGCTAAGGGGAATAGGTTGAAAGGACGTTAACCACGAGATGTGGCGATCCGCCGCGTATCGGCTTAGAGCTGGCCCGGACGGGGAGACCGACATGCGGCCGACGCTGAAGATATTGCTGCTTCTGCTGCTGACGCTGCCGGCGGCGGCGATGGCGCAGGGCGCGCCGCGCGCCCTCGACGTCCCCGCCGACGCCGCCTGGCGGCACGTCCGGACCGGGCTGATCCTCCCGCCAACGGTCGACGGGCTGACGCGAACCGAGATCCGCGACCTCGGCAGCGACGAGCTCGACATCGTCGCCAGCTATGAAGATCGCGACGAGGACGAGCCCGTCTGGGTGACCGTCTATCTCTACGAGACCGGAGTGCCGGACGTGCCGCTATGGTTCGACCGGGCGCTGACCGCGATCATGGAGCGGCTCGATAATGGCCTGATCGGAACGGCGGCGCCCGCCCCCACCGCTTTCGCCCGCCCCGGCGCCGCCAACGCCTCGGGCCTGCGCGCCGCCGTCGACCTCTTCCGGCCCTCGGCCGGGACCACGGCGCTGGCGATCGCGCCCTTGGGCCCGTTCCAGCTCAAGATCCGGATCAGCGGTCCCTGGCTCGGCCATACCGCACTCGATGCGCGCCTGACCCGCTTTATCGCCGGCCTGCGCTGGCCGGCGGAAACGGCGCCCCCGGCGCCGGCCGCGGTTCCGATCGCGCCCTGCCCGGCGCCGCTCCAGCTGCGCAACGCGCGGCGGCTGCGCACCGAGACGGAAGACGCGCTGATGGGCGCGCTGATGGGCGTCGATCTGGCCACGGACGAGGCCGGGAATCGCCCGCCCCCGCCGGTCTATTGCCGCGAGCCCGGCGCGACCACGGCACATGGCGTCTACCGCGCCAATGCGGCGACGGACGCCTATCTGATCGCGCTCAACGATGCCGGGATCGCTTATTCGGTCGGCGAGCAGCTCGATCTCGGCGCGCTGACCGGCGAGGGGCGCCGGGGGCGGCGCTTCGCGCTGGTGCTGCTGGACCGCGAGACGACCGGCGTGGTCGCCAATTTCAACCGCCTGCCGCCGCCGGAGCAGGCGCTGGCGGTCGCGCAGCGGTCGGCGCCATCGATCCTGGTGTCGAACCATCCCCCGGCGGGAAATTAGGCCGATGTTCTTCTCCTTCGTCGACGAGCTGCGCGCCGCGGGCATTCCCGCCTCGATGAAGGAGCATCTGACGCTGCTGGAGGCGATGGACGCGGACATCATCGGCGCCAGCCCCGAGGAATTCTACTATCTCGCCCGCGCCACCTTCGTGAAGGACGAGGGGCTGCTGGACCGGTTCGACCAGGTGTTCGGCAAGGTCTTCAAGGGGCTCGAGACCAGCTACGGCACCGAGGCGGTGCCGGTCCCCGAAGAATGGCTGAGGAAGGTCGCCGAGCTTTATCTCACCGCCGAGCAGATGGCCGAGATCAAGGCGCTGGGCTCGTGGGACGAGATCATGGCGGCCTTGAAGCAGCGGCTCGCGGAGCAGCAGGGGCGCCACCAGGGCGGCAGCAAATGGATCGGCACCGGCGGCACCTCGCCGTTCGGCAACGCCGGCTACAATCCCGAAGGGGTGCGGATCGGCGGCGAGGGCGGCCAGGGCCGCGCGCTCAAGGTCTGGGACCAGCGCGCGTTCCGCAATCTCGACAACAAGGTCGAGCTCGGCACCCGCAACATCAAGGTCGCGCTGCGCCGGCTGCGCCGCTTCGCCCGCGAGGGCGCCGCCGAGGAGCTCGACCTCGACGAGACGATCGACGGCACCGCGCGCAAGGGCTGGCTCGACATCCGCATGCGGCCCGAGCGGCACAATGCGGTGAAATTGCTGCTCTTCCTCGACGTCGGCGGCTCGATGGACCCGCATATCAAGCTGTGCGAGGAGCTGTTCTCGGCGGCGACATCGGAGTTCAAGAATCTCGAATTCTTCTACTTCCACAACTGCCCCTACGAGACGGTGTGGAAGGACAATCACAGGCGGACCAGCGAGCGCATCCCGACCTGGGACCTGCTCCACAAATACGGCCATGACTACAAAGCGGTGCTGGTCGGCGACGCCTCGATGAGCCCCTACGAGATCACCCACGCCGGCGGCTCGGTCGAGCATTATAACGAGGAAGCCGGCGCGACCTGGCTGCAGCGGCTGACGACCACCTATCCGGCCGCGGTCTGGCTCAACCCCGTGCCCGAGCAATATTGGACCTACACCAGCTCGATCCAGGTGGTGCGCACGCTGATGCGGGACCGGATGTACCCGCTGACGCTGGAAGGGCTCGACGAGGCGATGCGGACGCTGAGTAGGAAGGCGTGATTGTCGGAAACGGGCCCCCCGAGACGGGATTCACGCGAGGACGACTTGTGCAGGGCGTTTGCGGAATGCGTGAGGAACCGCCCGGATTTTGCCGCCGCAATCCTATCCCGGACGAAGTTCGCCGATCGAGCGAGCCGCGCTAGGCTGCTCCATGACGATCAGGTCGCGGCCCGGCCAAGGGTTAGGCCGGAAAATTGGTGGCGACATTGGTGGTGCAAGATCCCGGAAGTCGATCGGGAGCGGGAGACGGACATTTTCCTGGTGTTCCAGGACCAATGCGACGGGACCCGATTCGCCCTTCATGTGGAGAATAAGGTGGGAGCCAGGTTCACCGTTGGACAGGCAGAAGATTACGAAGCCCGAGCGCGTTGGATGGCAGCCAAGGAGCGCTACATCGGATATGCGGATTTCGCGACAGTTCTGCTCTGCCCGTCACGATATGCTGAACGGCATCCGAAGGAAGCTGGGGCTTTCTCGACCGTCATTCACCACGACAGCATCGCCGATTACTTGCCGGAATTCGCGGAAGATCAATAGTGCAGCGCAGGCTCACCGCGCCTCGGCACAAGCCTGTTCATGCGCATCCATATCGAAGAGCTCTCGGCGCCGCTCGTCAGAATCCGCTGATCAGCATGTCGAGGGCGTTGAGGATGACGGTGTCCTGATCGCCGAGCGAGGCGATCCTTTCGCCGAGCTCGGCGACCGGGACGGCGGCGGCGAACTGGGTCGTCATGACATAGGATCCGCCCTCTAGGTCAAAGATCGGATTGAGCCTGGCCGCCGGCTTCGGAGCCTCCCGCGCCGGCAGGAGCGGCACCACGAAGCGGGTGTTGAGCTGGCTCAGCAGGTCCGCCTGGCAGTCAAGCAGATATCCGGCCCCCGACCGGCGGGCGAAGACGTCGTACTTCGCCATCAGAATTGACGAAGGGCGGTCAGCGGCAGGCCGTTGGCCTCGGCGAAGGCATTGGACGAGTCCAGCGCCGGTCCGTTTTCCGCAAGCCACAATTCGCGGCGGACCCGTGCGATCTGAGCCTCCAGGCCGCCCTCGCACGCACGCGAGATGTTGATCCCCAGCGCCTTGGCCTCGGCGAGCATGTCGGCGTTCAACGATATGTTGGCGGCGCGTCGGTTGGCTGACATCAATTGCTCCACGAGTTATGCGCATCATATATGCGCACATATGATCGGGTCAAGGTGCCGTTTTCGGATCCTGATTCCCGAGCAGGCAGGTGGCGAAGGCCACCGCGGTGCCGAGGCAGAGCTGGAAGGGGAAGGCCAGGGACTTCCACGCCGCGGGCAGGCCGAGCATGTCGACCACGTAAGCTTGCTGGAGCGCGATCGCGACGAAGCCGGTGGCGAGCGCGCAGACGACCGAGGTGGACGAACCGCGGCCGGTGAACAGGATCGTGAAATAGACGCCGAGCAGGCCGGAATAGGCGAAGGTCATCACCGACAGCGCGAAATCGAGGAGTGGCGCGGCGGTGTAGCGCTGCCAGTAGAAGCACAGGATCGACATCGCCAGCAACGCCAGGGCGAGCAGGACCATGCCGACCCGGCCCGCGCGGACGAAATGCGCCTCGGGCAGCTGGCGCCGCCGCGCGACCCAGGGCCGGTAGAAATCCTGGATCAGCACCGAGGCCATCGAGATCAGCCCCGAATTGACCGCGGCCGCCGCGAGCACGCCGACGGCGACGAAGCCGCGCACGCCGGGCGGAATTTGGGTCAGGATATAATGCATGAAGATGGTGATCTTCTCGCCCCGGAACTCCCCGGTCGCGCCGGCGCCGGCGCCGGCGCCGCCCATCAGATCGGGGCGGTCGTTGAAGACGTAGAGCAGCGAGCCGATCGCGAGGAACAGGAGGACGACCGGGATCTGGGCCAGCACCGAGACGTAGAGCGCGCGGCTTCCTTCGCGCGAATCGCGGCAGGCGAGGAAGCGCTGACTGATGTCCTGATCGAGCCCCATGCTGGCGAAGAACAGCAAGGTGATGCCGGTGACGCTCGCCAGCAGCGAGAAGGGGTGCGAGAGATCGAGCGAAAGGTCGATCAGCCTGAGCTTGTTGCCGCCGTCGGGGGTGGTCATGAGGCCGCGGACGATGTCGCCGGTCGCGGCGGGGATGCTGGTCCAGAGGAAGTAGAGGACGGCGAGCGCCGCGCCGACATAAAGCACCACCTGGACGAGATCGCTCCAGATCACCGACCTCAGCCCGCCGACGAAGGTGAAGATGAGGCCGAACACGACCAGCATGACCGAGGCGAGCAGCACGTGCGCGGGCGCGATGTCGGCGAACACGATCATCGAGACGGCGATCGCGGCGAGATAGAGCCGGGCGCCGCTCGCGAACACCCGGCCGATCAGGTACATGCCGCCGGCCGCGCGCATCGCCCGCGCGTCGAAGCGGTTGCCGAGCAGCTCGTAAACGGTCGTCACGCGCTCGGCGTAGAAGCGCGGGATGAGGAATTTCGCGACCAGGAAGGCGGCGATGAGCGGCCCGAGATAGGAGGTCAGATAGGTATAATCGCCGCGATAACCGTAATCGGGCGCGCCGAGGAAGGTCGCCGCCGACTGGGTGGTGGACAGCACGGACACGGCGACCAGCCAGATCGGCACGCGGTGCCCGGCGAGGAAATAGTCGGCGGCATCGCGCTGGCGGCGGGTCGACAGGATCCCGGCGAGCGCCAGCAGGCCGACATAGGCCGCGACAATGAGCCAATCGAGAAAGGTGAATTGCGCCGTCATCAATAGCGCAGATGGGGCCGCCGCTCCTCCGCCCACGCTTGCTCGTCGGGGATGGTCAGCGCATCGAGATCGCCCGGCTCCGCCTCCGGATCGTCGACCCATTCGCGCAGCGCCGGGCCGCCGTTGATGACGTCGATGGCGAGCTTGCCGAGCTCATATTCGTAGGCGAAGTCGCGCCACAAATCATAGTCCTGCTGGAGCCGGCGGATCGCCTTGAACGCAAGGGCCTGGAGCCGCCAGGGCCTGAAGGCGGCGTGGTCGTAGACCGGCGCTTCGGCGTGGATGTGCACGCCGCGGCAGAGCTTGCCGACATGCTTGTGAAAGGTCGGCTCGAACGAAATCTCGCGCAGGATGCAGCCGTGCAGCCAGTCCGGCGCCAGCGCCCGCATCTCGGCGATCACGGCGCGCGCGTCGAGGTCGGGCGCGCCGAACAGCTCGAGCGGACGCGTCGTCCCCCGCCCTTCCGACAGGGTCGTTCCTTCGAGCATCACCGTGCCCGCATAAGCGCGGGCCATGTTGAGGTTGGGCGCGTTGGGGCTGGGGTTGATCCAGACCCGCTCGCCCAGCGGCCAGCCGAAGCCGGGCGCTTCGTCGGGCGCGTATCCCTCCATCCCGATCACCCGATAGTCGAGGTCGAGCTTCAGCGTGGCGACGAACCACGCCCCCAGCTCGCCGAGCGTCAGACCGTGCCGCATCGGCAGCGGCCCGGCGCCGACGAAGCTTTCCCAGCCTGTGCGCAAAGCCAGCCCCTCGACCGGCCGGCCGGCGGGGTTGGGCCGGTCGAGCACCCAGACCGACTTGCCGTGCGCGGCCGCCGCCTCGAGCACGTAGCGCAGCGTCGTGATGAAGGTGTAGATCCGGCAGCCGAGGTCCTGGAGGTCGACGAGGATCGTGTCGAACGTCCCCATCGACTGCCCGCTCGGCCGGCGCACCTCGCCGTAGAGGCTGAACACCGGGATGTTGTGGACCGGATCGGTGAAATCCGGCGATTCGACCATATTGTCCTGCTTGTCGCCCCTGAGACCGTGCTGCGGGCCGAAGGCGGCGGTCAGGTTGAGGCCGCAGGCGGCGAGCGCGTCAAGCGAATGGGTGAGGTCTTCGGTGACCGAAGCCGGATGCGCAAGCAAGGCCACGCGCTTGCCCTCCAGCGGCGCGCGCAGGGCCGGATCGGCGAGCAGGCGGTCGATGCCGAACTTCATGGGCTGTCCGCTGCCCCGACTTCCAGGACAAAGCAATCCTGATCGTGGAAATCCGGCGCCCGTCCGGGTGGATGCGCGAGCGCCCAATAGGAAAGGCGGCGATTCCTCTCCTCGATCACCGCCGACAGACCGAGCCGCCAACTCTCGTCCGGCGGCAGATTGTCAATAACGGCCATCAGCGCGAGCCCCTCCCCGCTCGCAACGAACCGAATCCTGGGCTGGAGCGTGTCCGGCGCGTCGCTCCCCCCATCCTTATGGCCGGTGAAGCGATAGGCCGCCCATTGCGTCGAGGGCGAGAAGTTGAATTCCAGATAGCCGCTTGCCGTATTCGGCCGCAGGAAAAGCTCAAAGCAGGTATGTCGCCATAGCTCGTTCGTCCGGACCGGCTCGGCCCATGCGGGCAGCAGCAAGTCATCGATCGTCCCGGCGAGCTTGTAGTGCAGCTTGAGCGCGGTCGCGCTCGGCCTCTCGACCTCGACCACGATCCACTTCACAGCCGGGCAGCGGCTGTCCGGGTGAAGAATCAGCGTCTGGCGCACTTCACCTCTGCCATGTAACGACGCGCCCCATGAGCGAATACCGGTCCGAACTCCTACGCACCCTGGAAGCGCGTGGCTATATCCACCAGCTGACAGACGCGAGCGGCCTCGACGCGCTCGCGGCGAAGGAAGTCGTCCCCGGCTATATCGGCTTCGACGCGACGGGCCCCTCGCTCCATGTCGGCAGCCTCGTCCAGATCATGCTGCTCAGGCGCATGCAGCAGGCGGGGCACAAGCCGATCGTGCTGATGGGCGGCGGCACCACCAAGATCGGCGACCCCTCCGGCAAGGACGAGAGCCGCAAATTGCTGAGCGCCGAGGAGATCGCGGCCAACATCGCCTCGATCAAGCGTTTGTTCGAACATTTCCTGGTCTTCGGCGACAGGCCGACCGACGCGATCATGGCCGACAATGCCGATTGGCTCGACGCGCTCGACTATATCCCCTTCCTGCGGGAGATCGGCACCCATTTCACGATCAACCGGATGCTAACGTTCGACAGCGTCAGGCTGCGCCTCGACCGCGAGGACCCGATGACGTTCCTCGAGTTCAACTACATGATCCTCCAGGCCTACGACTTCCTCGAACTGTCGCGGCGCGCGAAATGCCGGCTGCAGCTCGGCGGCTCGGACCAGTGGGGCAATATCGTCAACGGCATCGAATTGGCGCGGCGCGTCGACGGGACCCAGGTCTACGGCCTCACCACGCCGCTGATCACCACCGCCGACGGCGGCAAGATGGGCAAGACCGAAAAAGGCGCGGTCTGGCTCAACGCGGATCAGTTGAGCCCGTACGATTACTGGCAATTCTGGCGCAACACGCAGGACGCCGACGTCGGCCGCTTCCTGCGGCTGTTCACCGATTTGCCGGGAGGCGAGATCGCCCGGCTGGAGGCGCTCGGCGGCGCCGAGATCAACGAAGCCAAGAAGGCGCTGGCCGATGCCGCCACCGCCATGGCCCACGGCGAAGACGCGGCGGCGGGCGCGGCCGAGACGGCGCGCAGGACGTTCGAGGAAGGCGCGGCCGGCGAGGCGCTGCCGACGCTGAAGGTCGAAGGCGCGATTTCGCTGGTCGACGCGCTGACCGGCCTCGGCCTGGTAGCCTCGAAGAACGAAGCCCGCCGCCTGATCGTCCAGGGCGGCGCCCGGGTGGACGGCGAGGTCGCCGGCGAGGATCGCCCGCTCCGGGTGAGCGGCAACGTCCGTATTTCAGCGGGGCGGAAGAAGCACGGGCTGCTGACCTCTTAGCGCCTGGTGCGATCGCGCCCATTCCAGCGACAGGTCGCGCTGGCCGGGCGCGGCAATGCTGAGCGCGCGCTCGGTGAGCGGCGTGAGCGCCGAGCGCGGCGGGAGATTGGCCGGGACATGGATGTCCCAGGCGAGCCCGATCCGCTCGAGCAGCTGGACGAAAATAAAACCGGGATCGATCTGGCCCGGGTAGAGGCCGTGCCGGGCCGAGGCCGGGAAGGCGTGATGATTGCAGTGCCAGCTCTCGCCCATCGTCGGGATGGCCAGCCAGGCGATGTTGTAGCCCTGGACCGCGGCGTCTTCGACGAACCAGTCCTGGTGGCCGCGCCGGTGCGCGACGTGGGCGATGTACCAGTGCATGGTGAAGCACACAGCGACGCGAACGATCACGCCCCAGACGACCCATGACCAGCCGCCGAACCAGAAGAGGATCAGTGCCACCGGGATCTGATGCAGCATCCAGGTGCGCTGCAGGAAGCGATAGAATGGGTCGTCGCTGATTCCGGGGCCGGCATCGAAGTCCGGCGGATTGTCGAACAGCAATCTGAAGTTCAGATAGTAGAAGCCGTCGGCAAGCGCGGATTTGCCGTGCCGCAGGAACCAGTGACAATCCGCCTGGCGCTGCGCCCAATCCCGGATGTCGTGAAGCCCGACCGTCCACAGCGGACCGCCCATGCCGACCAGGACGCCGACATAGATCATCGCCCGTTCAAGCCATTTCGGGCATTCGAAGCTGCGGTGGATCAGGCGCCGGTGGAAGCCGACCGAATGACCAACGCACAGGGTGAAGCCCGACAGGAACAGGAAGACGAGCACTCCGCTCCAGCTGAAGAAGATCGGGCCGAGGATCAGGGCGCCGACGATGAACGACATGTTCCAGATGGATCGCGGCGCATCCCATTTCAGCCGGCCGCTGCCGGCGTCGGCATGTTCCAGATTGCCGAGCGAGTTGACCTTGAACGCCCCTGCCGACGCTTCCCCTGCGACGATCATAGATCCTCCCCTTCACGCTGCGCGCGTCGTTTTTTCCGGTCGGCGTTGAGCTTTCGGGCCTCCGGGCAAAAGGGCGTCAGAAAGCTGTAAAGGCTGTTGGCCAGATGGTCGGCGGCGATCGAGTAGATGATGTGCTGCCCCCGCTTTTGCTGGTGCACCAGCCCCGCCTGATAGAGCACCGACAGATGCTTGGAGATGGACGGCATCGCCATGTCGAACTTCTCGGCGATCTCGCCCACCGTCATCGGCCCCCCGGCCAAATGGTTGAGGATCCGCCGGCGGGGCGTGGATGCGAGTGCCTTGAACGCCGATTCCATCGTTACTTTCCTAATTAGGAAAATATGAAAGTCAAGGCGGGAGCGGAGGGCTATCCGCCCCTCAGCAACCCGACCGCCGCGTCGCGCTCCATCAGGTAGAGCAGGACCCGCGCCGCCCGGCCGCGCTCGCCTTCGAGGCCGCCGTCGCGGTCGACCAGCAGGCGGGCGTCGTCCATTGCGATCGGCGCGAGGTCGGCGGTCTGTTCGGGGCTGGCGAGGCGGAACTGGGCCTCGCCGGACTGGCGCGTGCCCAAAATCTCGCCGGCGCCGCGCAGCCGCAGATCCTCCTCGGCGATGCGGAAGCCGTCATTGGTCTCGCGCATCAGGGTCAGGCGGGCGCGCGCGGTCTCGCCAAGGGCATTGCTGCGCAGCAACAGGCAGATGCTGTGCTGATCGCCGCGCCCCACCCGCCCCCGCAATTGATGCAATTGGGCGAGGCCGAAGCGGTCGGCATGCTCGACGATCATCAGCGAGGCGTTGGCGACGTCGACGCCGACCTCGATCACCGTCGTCGCGACCAGCACCCCGATCCGCCCGCGCTGGAAGGCGTCCATCACCGCGTCCTTCTCCGGCCCCTTCATCCGGCCGTGGACGACGCCGACCTTGTCGCCGAAACGCAGCCGCAGGACCTGGGCGCGGTCCTCGGCCGCGGCGAGGTCCAGCGCTTCGCTTTCCTCGACCAGCGGGCAGACCCAATAAGCTTGGCGTCCGGCGGCGAGGTGGCGGCCGAGGGCGTCGATCACCTCGCTCAGCCGCTCCTCGCTGATCACCCTGGTCTCGACCGGCAGCCGCCCCGGCGGCATCTCGTCGAGGCGGCTGACGTCCATCTCGCCATAATGGGTGAGGGTCAATGTGCGCGGGATCGGCGTCGCGGTCATCACCAGCAGATGCGGCGGCCGCTCCGCCTTGCTCGCCAGCATCATCCTTTGCGCGACGCCGAAGCGGTGCTGCTCGTCCACCACGGCGAGGCCGAGCTTCCTGTAGCCGACCGCCTGCTGGAAGATCGCGTGGGTGCCGACCAGGAGCTGGATCGAGCCGTCGGCAAGGCCCATCAGGCAGGATTCGCGCGCCTTGCCCTTCTCGCGGCCGGTGAGGATGGCGACATTGACCGGCAGGCCGGCGAGCAGGCGCGACAGCGTGTCGTAATGCTGGCGGGCGAGGAGCTCGGTCGGCGCCAGCAAAGCCGCCTGGGCGCCCGCCTCGACCGCAATCAGCATCGCCATCAGCGCCACCAGGGTCTTGCCCGAGCCGACGTCGCCCTGGAGCAGGCGCAGCATCGGCACCTCCTGCTGCAAATCGCCCTCGATCTCGGCGACGGCGCCGCGCTGGGCCGCGGTCGGCGTGTAGGGGAGCTGGAGCCTGTCGCGGAGGCCGCCGTCGCCCTTCAAAGGCACGCCCTTGCGCTTCCTCGCGCTGGCGCGGACCAGCATCAGCGCCAGCTGGTTGGCGAACACCTCGTCATAAGCGAGCCTCGAACGCGCGTCCGCGGCGGCCGGATCGCGGTGGGCGGTCTCGAGCGCCGCGGCCCAGTCCGGCCAATCCTGCTGCGCCTTGAGGCTCGGCTCGATCCATTCGGCGAGCTCGGGCCTGCGCGCCAGCGCCTGGCCGGCGAGGTCGGCGAGGCGATGGTTGGTCAGCCCTTCCGACAAGGGATAGACCGGCTCGCGCTCCGGGATCTGCGCGGCCTCGGCGGGCTTCAGCGCATAATCGGGATGGACGATCTGCAATTCCTGGCCGTAGCGGTCGAGCTTGCCGGACACGATCCGAGTCTCGCCGAGCGGCAGCTGCTTCTTCCCCCAGCCGGGATTGTTGAAATAAGTGAGGGTCACGTAATTGCCGGCGACATCCTCGGCGAAGATCCGGAACGGCCCCCGCCCCCCGCCCTGGCGGTAATCGCGCGCGGTGAGCGCGACCGTGATCGTGCGGCCGACATCGGCCTCGTCGAGCGCGGCCACGCGCTTGCGGTCGATCCAGCTCATCGGCAGATGGAACAGGATATCGACAACGCGATTGAGCGCCAGCCGGTGCAAAGGCTTGGCGAGCGCCGGCCCGATGCCCTTGAGCACCTCCACTTCGGCGAACAGCGGATTGAGAATATCGGGGCGCATCGAGGTGTGACGTCCGCTCCTAGACCCCCTCTCCCAGGGGGGAGAGGGTTGGGGTGAGGGGTTGCGGCGCCGGCGGCTGATCTCCGACTCCGAACACCCCCACCCTACCCTCCCCCTGAGGGGGAGGGAATTCAGCTTCAATCTCGCCGCGCGATTCACTACATGCGAGCCCACTCATTCGCCGACTGGCTCTCAAAAGCCCGCCGGCCATTTGCACATGGAAGATCATGGACCGCGACGGCCGCCTCAAACGCCTGCGTTTCCGCAGCTGCCATCGCGGCGTGCGCGAGGCCGACATGCTGATCGGCGGTTATTTCGAGCGCTGGCAGGGGGCCTGGTCGGACGCCGACATGGACTGGTTCGAGGCTTTGCTCGAGGAGCAGGACGCCGACATCCTCGCCTGGGCGATCGGAACCGCGGCCGTACCCGAACGGTGGCAGGGCGAGATGATGCGGCGGCTTCAGTCGCTCGATTACATCGAGCATCCCGAATGATGCGTGTGACGCTGCAAGCCCCCTCTCCCCGGCGGGGAGAGGAATGGGGTGAGGGGGCTCGGCCTCCGCGTAAAATCTCCGCCGCCGAACACCCTCTCCCTACCCTCCCCCTCGAGAGGGAGGGAAAGAAGTGAGCGATCTGCAAAAAATCCTGACCGCCGACAAGCCGATCACGCTCGCCGGCGTCCCTGCGGGCTTCATGCCCTGGCTCGCCGCCGATCTGGCGCGGGCGGCGAAGGGGCGCGCGGTGTTCGTCGCGCCCGACGAGGCGGCGATGCGGGCGCTTGCCGATGCGGCGAATTATTTCGCGCCCGAGCTCGAGCTGCTGACCTTCCCGGCCTGGGATTGCCTGCCCTACGACCGCAGCTCGCCCTCGCTGCGCGCGACCGCCGAGCGGCTCGCCACCCTCCACGCGCTGCAGCGCACCGCGAACAAGCCGCAGCTGCTCGTCACCACGGTCAACGCCGCGACCCAGCGCACGCTGACCCCGTTCCGCATCCGCCAGCTCGTCGCCCGGCTCGCCCCCGGCGAGCGCATCGACCTCGACCAGCTGACGCGGCTGTTGCAGGCCAACGGCTACGGCCGCACCGAGACGGTCCGCGATCCCGGCGAGTTCGCGGTGCGCGGCGGCCTCGTCGACCTGTTCCCGGCCGGCGAGGAGCATGGCCTCAGGCTCGATTTCTTCGGCGACGAGATCGAGAGCGTGCGCCGGTTCGATCCGGTGAGCCAGCGCAGCATCGACCGGCTCGGCGGCTTCACCCTGCTGCCGGCGTCCGAAACCCTGCTCGACGAGGACAGCGTCCGGCGCTTCCGCTCGGCCTATCGCGAATTGTTCGGCGCCGCCGCGACCGGCGACCCGCTCTACCAGGCGGTCTCGGACGGCCGCCGCATCGCCGGCATCGACCATTGGCTGCCGCTGTTCGAGGAGCGGCTGGCGACCCTGTTCGACCATCTTGCCGCCGACGACCTCGTCGTCCGCGACCCCGGCGACGCCGGCGCCGCCGAGGCGCGGTTCGAGGCGGTCGCCGATTATTACGAGAATCGCCGGCGCGCCCAGACCAGGGAGGCCGGCAGCTACCGGCCGCTCGCGCCCGACACGCTCTATCTGTCGCGTGGTGAATGGGACGCGTTGGCGGCGGCGCGGCCGATGCACCTCGTCACCCCGTTCCACCAGCCCGGCAGCGGCGCGGTGGTCGACTTCGGGATCGACGCGGCGCGCGATTTCGCGCCGGAGCGGGCGCAGGGCGCCAACGTCTACGAGGCGGTGGTCGCCCATGTCGCCGACCTGCGGCGCGCCAGGCGCAAGGTGGTGCTGGCGAGCTATTCGCAAGGCTCGCGCGAGCGGCTGAAAGGCCTGCTCGCCGACCATGGCCTGACCCGGATGCAAGAGGTCGAGACCTGGCAGCAGGCGCTCGGCGCCGCCCCGGCAGTCGCGCTGGCGGTGATCCAGCTCGATCACGGCTTTTCCGGCGGCGAAATCGCCCTGCTGACCGAGCAGGACATGCTCGGCGACCGCCTCGTCCGCCGCCGCAAGCGCCGCAAGGGCGCCGACGCCTTCCTTTCCGAGCTGGCGACGCTCACGCCCGGCGATCTCGTCGTCCACGCCGATCACGGCATCGGCCGCTACGAGGGCCTGACCCAGATCCCGGTCCAGCGGGCGCCGCACGATTGCGTCGCTTTGGTCTATGCCGGCGGCGACAAGCTCTACGTGCCGGTCGAGAATATCGACATCCTCTCGCGCTACGGCAGCGATGCCGAAGGGGTCACGCTCGACCGATTGGGCGGCGAGGCCTGGCAGCGGCGCAAGTCGCGGATGAAGGAGCGGATCCGCGCCATCGCCGGCGACCTCATAAAGGTCGCGGCCGAGCGGGCATTGCGGCCCGGCGCGGTCGCCGAGCCCGACACCGGCTATGCCGCCTTCGCCGACCGCTTCCCCTATGAGGAGACCGACGACCAGGACCGCGCCATCGCCGACGTCGTCGCCGACCTGGCGGCAGGCAAGCCGATGGACCGGCTGGTCTGCGGCGACGTCGGCTTCGGCAAGACCGAGGTCGCGCTGCGCGCCGCGTTCATCGCCGCCATGGCGGGGCTGCAAGTGGCGCTGATCGCGCCGACCACCCTGCTCGCCCGCCAGCATTTCAACACGTTCCGGGAGCGCTTCCAGGGCTTCCCGATCGAGCTCGGCCGGCTCTCGCGGCTGGTCCCGGCCCGCGAGATGAAGGAGACCAAGGAAAGGCTCAAGGCCGGCCAGGTCGACATCGCCATCGGCACCCACGCGATCCTCGCCAACAGCGTCGCGTTCAGGAAATTGGGCCTGGTGATCGTCGACGAGGAGCAGCGTTTCGGCGTCACTCACAAGGAGCGGCTGAAGGCGCTGCGCGCCGACGTCCACGTCCTCACCCTAACCGCGACGCCGATCCCGCGCACGCTGCAAATGGCGATGTCGGGCCTGCGCGAGCTCTCGGTGATCCAGACCCCGCCGGTCGACCGGCTCGCGGTGCGCACCTACGTCATGCCCTGGGACCCGGTGGTGGTGCGCGAGGCGCTGCTCAGGGAACATTATCGCGGCGGCCAGAGCTTCTTCGTCGTCCCCCGGATCAAGGACCTGCCCGACATCGAGCAGTTCCTGCGCGAGGAGGTGCCCGAGGTCCGCTACGTCGTCGCCCACGGCCAGATGGCGCCGACCGAGGTCGAGGAGCGGATGTCCGCCTTCTACGACCGGAAGTACGAAGTGCTGCTGTCGACCACGATCGTCGAATCGGGCCTCGACATCCCGACGGCGAACACCTTGATCGTCCACCGCGCCGATCGCTTCGGCCTCGCCCAGCTCTATCAATTGCGCGGCCGCGTCGGCCGGGCCAAGACCCGCGCCTACTCCTATTTCACGACGCCGCCGGACCGGCTGATCACCGAGACCGCCGACAAGCGCCTGCAGGTGCTCGCCGCGCTCGATACGCTCGGCGCCGGCTTCCAGCTCGCCACCCACGACCTCGACATACGCGGCGCCGGCAATCTGCTCGGCGACGAGCAATCGGGCCATATCAGGGAGGTCGGCTTCGAGCTCTACCAGTCGATGCTCGAGGAGGCGATCCTAGCGGCCAAGGCGGGCGGGATCGTGGCGCGGCCCGAAGGCTTCTCGCCGCAGATCAGCGTCGACGCGCCGATCCTGCTGCCCGAGGCCTACGTCCCCGACCTCGACCTCAGGATGGGCCTCTACCGCCGTCTCAACGAGCTCGAGACGGTCGACGAGATCGACCCGTTCGCCGCCGAGCTGATCGACCGCTTCGGCCCCTTGCCGGCCGAGACCGCGAACCTCCTGAAGATCATCGAGATCAAGCTGAACGCCAAGCAGGCGATGGTGGCGAAGCTCGACGTCGGCGCGAAGGGCGCTTTGGTCCATTTCCACAATGACAGCTTCCCGGACCTCGCCGGCCTGCTCGCTTATGTCGGGCGTCTCGAGGGCACCGCGAAGCTGCGCCCGGACAGCAAGCTCGTCATCACCCGCCTTTGGCCCGACCCCGACGCGCGCCTCAACGGCGCGCTGCAGCTCAGCAAGGGCTTGGCCAGGATCCTCGCCTGAAAGGTGCGCCTTATGCCGCGGTCTCGGCCGGCTGCCGCTTCTCCGGAGAGATGCGCGCGCGCAGCAGGGCGGCCACGTCCTCCGCGCCGAGCGTCCGCGGCCGGCCGAGCGCCTCCCACGCCCCCAGCATGCGCCGATAGATCTCGATCATCGGAAAATGAGAGTTGGTGTCGGTCGGATTGGCCAGCGTCACGTACAGGAACATGTCCTGCCCGCGCAGCCAGTCCAGATAGGAGAGGTATTTGAGCTCATAATTCCCGCAAAAGCCCATGAATCGGACGGCGCGCTTGTCCGCCTCGCCGACCAGACCCTCGCCGTCGGCCCGCTGGAGCGCGTCGAACATTTCGAGCACGTCCTTGACGAAATCCTGGTCCTCGCGCGTCAGCGGATCGCCCCGCATCTCGCGCATCTGATCGATCGGATACATGTCCTCGATCGGCCACCAGTCGCGCAGCCGCTCGGCGATGTCGAGATAGAGGTCGGCCCCTTCGGGACGCAGGCTCGCCAGCATCTCATACTGGTTGGCCAGCACGACCCGCCGGAACAGCGCCTCGTCCAGCTCCTCCGCCCCGACCGGTTCCGCCGCACGGCGCTCCGACTCGGGCTCTGACTCCGTTGACTCGTTCGTCATTTGGGAACATATAGAGAACGCCGTGCTCGCTGGCAAGCCTTTTTTTGCTCACGCGAAGACGCGAAGAACGCGAAGGGGTTTCGATATGCGCGACATCGAGGAGTTGGCCCGGCTTGCGGTCGATGGCGGGTTCAAGGTGCATAAGGAGCTGGGGCCGGGCCTGCTCGAATCCGTTTACGAAGCCATCCTCGCGGTGAATCTTGCGCGCAGCGGCCTTGCGGTCGAAAGGCAAAAGCCCGTCAACATCGAATATGAAGGGATGATCCTCGGCGAAGGATTTCGAGCGGATGTCCTGGTCGAAGGGCGGCTGATCATCGAGCTGAAGTCGGTCGAGCGGCTATCGCCGCTCCACGGCAAGCAACTGTTCACCTACCTGAGACTGCTGAATCAGCCGTTGGGATTGCTCATGAATTTCGGCGCGGCGACATTTCGCGAAGGGGTCAGGCGCATCGTCAACAATCACACCGACGTTGCGTCTTCGCCCCTGCGGGTGAACCAAATTCCCACAATCCGGGTCGGGGAGTAGGCCCAACCGTCCTTCCCTGCTTCTTCGCGTTCTTCGCGTCTTCGCGTGAACCAAGCTTTCTGCCCACGCGAAGGCGCGGAGATGCGAAGGCAACGTTTGAAATCTCAACCGCGCTTAGCTGGCCGACCAGCCGTTTGAGCGGAGCCATTCCCTAACTTGAACCTCATCGCCGTCGTCGGTGCCCGGGATAGCGAACATTTCCCTACCATCGGGGCGCACCACCCAGAATGCATCGTAGCTTCCGCCAGCACTTCCCAGTCTGTATTTGTGCTTCGATACAATCAGGTAGCCCCGCCAAGGCCCATTCCTGATCACCGCGAGCGTATTGCCAGGGGTTACTTCGCGGCGGCGACCGTCTGAGAGACGGACCTGGATTATGTGGTCGGAGGTCACCCAGTGGCAGACGCGCTGATAAACAAAACCGCCGTCGAGAGAGGGGACGGTCTGACGGAGTACGGGTCGGTCGCAAGGATCATTGCCTGGCGGGTCGACATCTACGGGGATAAGCTGAACCCAATCGGCCTCCGTGCGGGCAGGCCGACTATTTGAGACTGGCACGGTGAGATGAACGCCACCAACGCGACTACGACGTGCCGAGCGCGGGGAGGTTAGGTTGGCCAGCGTATGGCTGCAGCCATGCCGCCTTAATAATGCAAACCGATACGACACGATCTGACGAATGGTGACATGGGGATTTATCGCAGCCACTTGCTCGGTGAAAAGGCGGACCGCAGCCTCCCGGGCGGCGTCATTCGGCAGGCTTTCTGGACAAACAAACGTACGATCAATCTGGGCCAGCCTGTTCCGTGCCGGCAGTTGCGCTTGCCCCGCGACCTCGCCCCAGACGGCCATTACGCCTGCGATGAGGGACAGTGCGCGCATACCCGACTCCCAATAGAGATTGTGCCGATTATTGCGCGTCCGGCAAGCTTGCCAGCGCCGTTGCTTCGATTATGTGTTCCTCACCACGCGCGTGCCGTCAACGTGCACCGTGCGTCATCAGCCAAGGTTGTTCAAGGGACCGCACCACTCCCGACCAGCGCCGCCAGCTCCGCGCTGCTCAGCGGCGGGGCGCAGAGGAAGCCCTGGTAGAGGGTGCAGCCTTCCTCGGCGAGCAGGCTCAATTGCGCTTCGGTCTCGACCCCTTCGGCGATCACGTCCAGGCCCAGGGAGCGGGCCATGTCGATGACGCTGCGGACGACGATGCGATCGCGGGTCGAGCCGGCGATGTCCTGGCAGAGGCGCTTGTCGATCTTGAGATAATCGAGCGGCAGCGCCTTCAGATAAGCGAGGCTCGAATAGCCGGTGCCGAAATCGTCGATCGCGACCCTGAGGCCGCCGCCGCGCAGCTCGGCGAGCAGGCCGGCGGCGGCGGACAAATCCTCGATCAGCCCGCTTTCGGTCACCTCGACCGTGAGCCGCTCGGCCGCGAAGCCGCTGCCCTCCACCAAAGCGAGGAACTGGCCGGCAAAGCCGGGGCGAACGATGTCGGCGGCGGTGATGTTGACCGACAGCCGCAAGTGGCCGAGCGCAGCGGGCCAGGCGGCGGCCCCGGCGATCGCGCGGCGCTGGACGTGGTCGGAAAGCTGGGCGAGATAGTCCGAGCCCTCGGCGACGCCGAACAGGGTCGCCGCGCCCAATTCGCCATATTGGGGATGGTTCCAGCGGGCGAGCGCCTCGACGCCGACGATCGCGCCGCCCGACACCGAGACCTGCGGCTGGAAGCGGATCTCGATCTCGTCCTGGTCGAGCGCGCGCCTCAGGTCGACCTCGAGCCGGTCGCCGCGCGCGGTCGCGCTCTCCGCGCCGTGCTCGAGCACGTGCACCGGCGCGCCCTCGCCGCCGGCTTCGGCGAGCGCGGCGCTGGCGCGCCTGAGCAGGCGGGCGGCATCGTCGCCCGGCTCGGCCGCGGCGACGCCGGCGCGGCTGGCGATGGTGATGACATGATCGCCCGAGGCGAACGGCCGGCCGATCGCCTCAACCAGCGCGCCGGCGAGGAAGCGGCCGTCGCCGAGGCTGGCCGGCGCCGCCAGCAGCACCGCGAACTCGGCGCCGGCCATCCGCGCCACCAGCTTGGGGCGGGCGTCGGCGCCGGCCTGGCGCTCGATCCGCCGCGCCACCGCCTGCAGCACCGCGTCGCCGGTGGCGCGGCCGAAGGCGGCGTTGATCGCATCGTAGCGGCTGACCGCGATCAGCAGCACGACCAGCTCCTCCCTTTTTTCCAGCCGGCCGGCGATCCAGGCGCGGGCGTTGCGGCCGTCGCGCAGGCCGGTCAGCGGGTCGCGGCCCTCGCCGCCGGCCTCGATCGGCTCGGCCCGGCCGATCACCTCTCCCTCGCTGCGGCGGAGATGGTGGGCGATCCGCCCGCCGCCCTCGCCATGGGCGAAGGCGGTCGCCTCGCCGGTGGCGAGCAGCCGGTCGATCGCGTCGCGGGCCGCGCGCCGCCCTGCCGGATCGAGCTTGCGCAAGAGCTCCATCAGGCTGATCCGCCGTCCTTCCTCCTCGCCGAGCCCCGCCGCCCGCGCCAGCGCCGGCGAGAGCTCGATGGTGCGCGAGCCCGGCTGCCAGCGCCATGAGGCGGAGTCGGCCTCCTCGCCCGCCCGCCGCGTCGTGCGCAGGTCGCCGCCGACCCGCTCGGCATGGCGCCGGGCGAACTGGAAGGCGTGGAGCAGCTGCCCCTCGCTGAACGGGCTCACCAGGAAATGGGTGGCGCCGTGCTGGTGGAAGGTCTCGAGCGCGGCCGCGTCGGTGCGCGACAGCAGCACCAGCAAAGCCGCTGCATTGGCCTCGGCCGTGTCGGCGATCGCCCGCACCGCCTCCTGCCCCTCGCCGAGCGCGCCGCGCGCGTCGACCACCGCCACCGCCGCCCCCGAGGCGACGAACCGCGCCTCGGCATTCTCCGCCCGCCGCGCCGCGATCGGCTGCCAGCCGGCGCCCTCGGCGAGCCGGGAAAGCTCGTCGCGATGGCGGAAGGACAGGATGAACAAAGGCGCCCCCATCGCTCCCGTCTAGCGAGGCGCCGGGGCGCCGCCAATCGCTTCCGGCCGCGGCATCCCGTTCGGGGACAAACGCGCCGGCGGCCCTTTCGCGGTGAGAGAGGTCACGATAGGTAATAACCGTAGAGAAGCCTACACCGATACATGCTCCGTCGCGTTCTTCGCGCCTTCGCATGAACAAGGAGAGCCGGACCCGCGCGGACTCGCGCCGGTGCGGCTGCTGCCTTATAAGGGACGTCCCTTATAAGGGAGGTGCAATCGGGCGACCGCGGTGACGTCAATTCGTCCCCGATGCGCGCTTCCTGGTCCGCCCCGCGCATTGATCCTGCTCCGCCTCGCGCATTGACGCCGGCGCCCCCCACCCCGTAGCTAGGGCGATGGCAGGACCCGCACCAAGGCCGATGGCGCTGGTCGCCTCCAATGCCGAGGCGGCGCAGGCGGCCGAGGCGATGCTGCGCGAACGCTACGATTTCGTCGCGGTCGAGGAGGCGGATCTGATCGTCGCGCTCGGCGGCGACGGCTTCCTGCTCCATACGCTGCGCGAGGGGCTCGCGCTCGGCCGGGTCTGTCCGGTGTTCGGGATGAACCGCGGCACGGTCGGCTTCCTGATGAACGAATGGCGGATCGACGGGCTGATCGAGCGCCTCCACCGCGCCAAGGCGTTCACCGTCTCGCCGCTCGAGATGAAGGCGGTCACCGTCGCCGGCGAGACCGTCAGCCACCATGCGATCAACGAAGTGTCGTTGCTGCGCGAGACCCGCGAGACGGCGTGGATCGAGGTCTCGGTCAGCGGCCGGGTGGTGATGGGCGAATTGATCTGCGACGGCGTGCTGGTCGCGACCCCGGCCGGCTCGACCGCCTACAACCTCTCCGCCAACGGGCCGATCCTGCCGCTGGGCTCGAAGCTGGTGGCGCTGACCCCGATCAGCCCGTTCCGGCCGCGGCGCTGGCGGGGCGCCCTGATCCCGGAGGATTTGCGCATCTCGTTCCGGGTGCTCGATCCCAAGAAGCGCCCGGTCTCGGCGGTCGCCGACCAGGTCGAGGTGCGCGACGTCGCCACCGTCGAGGTCGGCGTCGACCGGACCGACGTGCTGACCTTGCTGTTCGACCCCGAGCACGCCTTGGACGAGCGCATCACCATGGAGCAGTTCGCGGCCTGAAAAAGCGGCGCCCGCGCCTTGCGCTTTCGAAAGGCCCCCTGCTATAGGCGCCGCTCGCCGAAAGGCTGCTCCCCGGTAGCTCAGTGGTAGAGCGTTCGACTGTTAATCGAATGGTCGCTGGTTCGAATCCGGCCCGGGGAGCCATTCCTTCGCCCGCATGGCCCGCTCACCAGCCCTCCGCGTCGCGGAGCAGCCGGACATTGGCCTCCTCGACCGGAGTTAACGCGACTTCGCCCGGCCGCGCCCGATACCAGCGGTAGCGACGGAAATGACGCTGGAGCCGGGCATCGCGGAAGACGCGGCCGTGGCGCGCGAAAATCTCGTTGCGCGCGATCCAGAGCTCGGCGGCCGACAGGTCGTCCACCTCCTCGCGGGTCAACCGGCGCCAGCTCGAATCCGGGAAAATCTGGGCCGGCGCGTGCGCGGATTCCGGCGCATGCGGCTCCGGCGGCGCCGGAAGAGCCGGATGTGCGGCGAGGACGGGCCGATGCGGCACGGGCGCCGGTGGTTGCGAAGGGCGGGCCCAGAGGAGATAGCCGACCCCGATCATGGCGAGGACGAGCAAGCCGGCCAGCGTCGGTACCAATTTCGAAAACTTGCCTTGCGGCGGCACGGGAGGCGGCGCCGCGCGCCCGGACGGCGGTGGCGGCGGCGCCGCCTCGGCGGCCGCGGGCGGCCCGACCAGCGCCTCGAGGCTCGCCTTGACCTTGATCCAGGCCGGATCATTCTCCTCGCCGTGCCAGTCGCCGATCGCGGCGAACTGGATCTGATTGAACGGCATCGGCGGCATCCGCCCGTCGATCGAGGTCTGGATCAGTTTCTTCTGCGATCGGGCGACGTCCGCCTCGGCGCGCACCCATTGCGAGGCCGCCGCATGCTCCGACCAGACCACGATTGCCGCTTTGGCGGCGCCGATCTTCTCGGCGATCACGTCGCTGTAGGACAGGTGCGGCGGCAACTCATCGTCCCACCAGACGCTGTAGCCCAGCCGCCTGACCGCGTCGGCGAGCTGGCGCACCGCGCCTTCGTCGACCTTGGAATAAGAGATGAAGACGTCGACCATCCCTGCCCTCCCCGCTTTCGCTTAGCATGAAGCCGCAGCACGGTGAATGGAGTCGGCAGACAGGAACCCCGGCGCCCCGCAATGGGTTGGCCAAGCAACGAAATAGGAGGCGAAAATGGCAACGAGAACCCGCTCCAAATCGGCCCGCAGCGACAGCTCCGGCCTTGGCCGGACCGGCGTCCTCGCCGCCGCCGCAATGGCCGGCGCCGCGGTCGGCCTTGCCGCCAATTACACCCGCAAGATCGTCGTCCAGAACATGGCCGGCGCCGCCGGCGACTGGGCCGACGCGCTCGCCGCCGAGCACCGGACGGTGCTCGCCTTGTTCGACAAGCTGGAAGCGACCGGCGACGAGCAGACCTGGATCCGCGCCCACACCCTGACCAGGATCAGGAACGCGCTCGGCAAGCACGCGCTCGAGGAGGAGAACGTGATCTACCCGGCGCTGCGCGAGGCCAACCAGGCGCACGACGCCGACGCGCTCAATGCCGAGCACGGCTATATCAAGACTTATTTGTTCGAGCTCGACAACATGCCCAAAGGCGGCCCGGCCTGGCTCCAGCGCGTCCGCGACTTCCGCGCCATGCTCGAGGAGCATATGCGGATGGAGGAGGACGAGGTCTTCCCGCGCTTCCGCGCCGTTTTGACCGAGGAGCAGAGCGCCAGGCTCTCCGCGGCGATGGCGCGGGAGGGGATGAAGCTCGCCTAGACTCCCTCTCCCCGGCGGGGAGAGGGTGGGGAGAGGGGGTACGGTGGCAGAGGTTAGCTTCGGAGGCCGAGCCCCCTCACCCTACCCTCTCCCCCCCGGGGAGAGGGAAATTCAGGCGACCGCGCCGTGGCAATGCTTGTACTTGCGGCCCGAGCCGCAGGGACAAGGGGCGTTGCGGCTCGCCGGCGCCGCGACCTCGCCCGCCACTAGCGGCATCTCCGCCGGCGCCGTCATCAGCGGCGGCAGCCGCGACAGGATTGTGCCGGTGTCGGCGTCGATGTCCCAGGTGTCGTCGTCGCCGGTGAACGGATCGATATGGTGGGTGACGAAATCGGGCATCGGCGGCAGCTCCTGCGGCCCCATCGAGAAGCGCGCCAGCGCCAGCGTCCGGGTCACGTCCTCGCGGATCAGCCCGAGCATGCGCTCGAACATCGCGAACGCCTCGTGCTTATATTCGTCGATCGGCTTCTTCTGGGCGTAGGCGCGCAGGTGGACGACCTGCCTCAGCGCGTCGAGCATCGAGAGATGCTCCTTCCAGTGATGGTCGAGCGACTGGAGGAGGATTTCCTTCTCGAGCTGGACCCAGCTCTCCGGCGGGATCTCGCGCGCCTTCTCCTCGACCTGCGCGTCGGCCTGCGCCTGGAGGCGCTCGACGAACATTTCCGCCTCGACCGCTTCCTCCTTGACCCATTCCTCGAACGGCGGGGCGAGGCCGAACACCGCCTCGGCACGCTGCTTCAGGAGCTCGATGTCCCACTGCTCGGGATAGGAATTGGGCGGGATCGCCTCGCCGACGATGGTGTTGACCGTCTCGGCGCGCATGTCCTGGACGACCTCGCCGACCGTTTCGGCGTCCATGATGTCGGCACGCTGCTCGTAGATCACCTTGCGCTGGTCGTTCATCACGTCGTCATATTCGACGACCTGCTTGCGGATGTCGTAATTGCGTGCCTCGACCTTCTTCTGCGCGGTCTCGATCGCCTTGGAGATCCAGGGCGAGATGATCGCCTCGCCGTCGGCGAGGTTCTTGTTCATCAGCCGCGCGAACATCGTCTGCGGGCCGAAGATGCGCAGGAGGTCGTCGTCCAGTGACAGATAGAAGCGGCTGAGGCCCGGATCGCCCTGGCGGCCGGCGCGGCCGCGCAGCTGGTTGTCGATGCGCCGGCTCTCGTGGCGCTCGGTGCCGAGCACGAACAGGCCGCCGGCGGCGATCACCCGCTCCTTCTCCTCGGCGACCTCGTCGCGGATCTTCTGCTCCGCTTTCTCGCGCGCCGGCCCCGGCTCCATCTCGGCGAGCTCGTCGGCGATGCGGAACTCGAAATTGCCGCCGAGCTGAATGTCGGTGCCGCGGCCGGCCATGTTGGTGGCGATGGTGACGGCTTTGAGCCGCCCCGCCTGGGCGACGATATGGGCCTCCTGCTCGTGATAGCGGGCGTTCAGCACCTCGTGCCTGATCTTGCGCTTCTTGAGATAGTCCGAGAGCAATTCCGACTTCTCGATCGAGACCGTGCCGACCAGGACCGGCTGACCGATATCCTGCTTCTCCTTGATCGCGTCGACGATCGCGCCGAACTTGTCCTCCTGGTTCTTGTAGAATTCGTCGTCGTCGTCGGCGCGCCGGACCGGCATGTGGGTCGGGATCGAGACGACGTTCATCTTGTAGATGTCGTAGAACTCGGCCGCCTCGGTCGCGGCGGTGCCGGTCATCCCCGACAGCTTGGGGTACAGGCGGAAATAATTCTGGAAGGTGATCGAGGCGAGGGTCTGGTTCTCGGGCTCGATCTGGACGCCCTCCTTCGCCTCGACCGCCTGGTGGAGGCCTTCCGACCAGCGCCGGCCGTCCATCATCCGGCCGGTGAACGGGTCGATGATGACGATCTTCTCGTCCTTGACGATATAATCGATGTCCCGCTTGAACGCGACGTTCGCCTTCAAGGCCTGGTTCAAATGGTGGACGACCTGGGTGTTCTCGAAATCGTAGAGGTTGGAGCCCTCCAGCAGCCCTTCCGCCTCGAGCAGCCGCTCCATCCGCTCGGTGCCGTCCTCGGTCAGAAGGACGCGCTTGTCCTTCTCGTCATATTCGTAATCGTCGGCGGGCGTCTCCTTCACCAGCACGTCGAGCTTCATGTAGAGCTCGGACTTGTCGTCGGTCGGGCCGGAGATGATCAAAGGCGTGCGCGCCTCGTCGATCAGGATCGAATCGACCTCGTCGACGATGCCGAAATTGAACGGCCGCTGGACCATCTGCGCGCGCTCATACTTCATGTTGTCGCGCAGATAGTCGAAGCCGAGCTCGTTGTTGGTGCCGTAGGTGATGTCGCACAGATAGGCCTCGCGGCGCTGGAAATCGGCGAGGTTGGGGACGATCACGCCGACGGTGAGGCCGAGGAAGGTGTAGATCTGGCCCATCCAGTCGGCGTCGCGCTTGGCGAGATAGTCGTTGACGGTGACGACGTGGACGCCCTTGCCCTCGAGCGCGTTCAGATAGACCGCCAGCGTCGCCACCAGCGTCTTGCCCTCGCCGGTGCGCATCTCGGCGATCTCGCCGCGGTGGAGGACGATGCCGCCGATCAGCTGGACGTCGTAATGACGCTGGCCCAGCGTCCGGATCGCAGTCTCGCGGACGGTGGCGAAAGCTTCGGGCAGGATGTCGTCGAGCGTCTCGCCCGCCTCGAGCCGCGCCTTGAATCGGTCGGTCTGTCCTTTCAGCTCCTCGTCGGACAGCGCCTGGATGGCCGGCTCGAAGGCGTTGACCTTGTCGACATATTTCTTGAGCGAGCGGACGTAGCGGTCGTTCGACGACCCGAAAATGGCTTTGGCAAATCCACCGAGCATGGCTGGAATCCTGATCTAAACAGCGTGGCTCCGGCCGCGGCCGAAGCGAAAAGTGAGGGCTTGGGAAAACGCGCCGAAGCGCGCCGCGTCACTCGATCAGGCGGTCCGCATAGAGCGGGATCGCCGCATTGAGGTCGAAGGCGCGGGGGGCGTAGATGGCGGCGATGCGCGGGCCCTCGCTCGGTGCGGGCAGCTCCAGCCGCACCGCCTGCTGCGCCGCCTTCGCGCACGGCGCCTCGGCCTGGATCGCGGCGGCATGATGCAGCCGCGGCTCGGGCGCGCGCACGCCGGAGATGGCGCCGGTGATCGCGCTGAGCATCGCCGAGAGGATGAGCAGGAATTCCATCGCGCCTGCGACATAGTGACGCGCGCCGCCAAGGTCCATGCCTGACGGGTATGGGGAGAGTTACTTTTTTCGCGACCGAACGGTGGCGGGGATAGTCACTTTTTGCGAAGGCGGCCGCTGATTCGGCACCGGCGTGCGGAAAAGTGACTGTCCCCTAGAGCGCTTCCTCGAGCCAGGCCTGGATGCGGCTCTTGGGCTCGGCGCCGACCTTGGTCGCGGCCGGGGCGCCGTTCTTGAACAGGATCATGGTCGGGATGCCGCGCACGCCATATTTGCCCGGCGCCTCGGGGTTCTGGTCGATGTTCAATTTGACGATGCTGACCTTGTCGCCGAGCTCGTCGCTCAATTCCTCGAGCGCCGGCGCAATCATCCGGCACGGGCCGCACCATTCCGCCCAGAAATCGACGAGCACGGGCCTGGACGCGTTGATGACGTCGGCATGGAAAGAGGAATCGGTGACGGAAGCGAGAGCCATGACAATCTCCTGACTGGCGTAGATTTGCCATGTAGGGTGCGCCGCGCCGCCGCTCAACCACCTGCTGGGATATGCGCATCGAGCAGGGCCTCGGGAAGCGCATGGAGGATGGGTGCGGCGGTGTAGAGCAAGGCTGCCTCGACCGGCCGGCCCGGGAAGATCACCCGCAGGGCGGCACGATAGGCGGCCATTTGCCGCAGGTGCGCGGCGGGGATGTCGGCGAGGGTCGCGGGGGCGCGCCGCCCGGTCTTGAAGTCGGCGACGAGGATCCGGTCGGCGCCGACCAGGAGCCGGTCGACCGCGCCCGAGACGACGGCGCCGCCGGCCACCACCGCCGCGATCGGCGCCTCGGCCAGCGCCCCGGGCCCGAACAGATCGGCGAAATCGGGATCGGCGATGACCCGCAAGGCGTCGTCGATCAGCGCCGCGCGCAGCGCCGCGTCGGCAATCCCCGCCGACTCCACCAGCCAGCGTCCGGCCTGCTCCCGGCGCTGCTCCGGCGCCACCCCCGGCAGCCGCTCGAACAAAGCGTGGAGCAGCCGCCCGCGCAGCGCGGCCCGCCGCTGCTCCGGCCCCGGCGGCGGATCGGCGACGTCGTCCTCGCCCAGAGACGAGGGCGTGAGCGGCCGCGGCGGGCGTTCCTCTGCGGGCGCCGGCTGGCGCAGCCAATCGGGCAGAAACTGAGCTCTTTCATCTGGTTTTGACGGTTCCCTCGCACGAACTTCGAGCGCTCCGAAGCGCAGCGCGCGGCCCCAGAGCGGCGAATCGCTCCACGCGCCGCCGAGCCCGGTCAGCGCGCCTTCGACCGCCCGATACCAGCTCGCCGCGGCCGGCCCGTCGCGGTCGCGGGCGCCCAGCGCGCCGCCGATGTAGAGCCGCTCCTCGGCCCGGGTCAGCGCGACATAGAGCAGCCGCCAATGCTCCTCGCGGTCGCGCCGGTCTTGCCGCTCGATCTGGCTCTTGAGCGGCTCGGCCAGCTCGTCCTTGCGCGGCCGGAAGGCGGGGATGATCGGCGCCCCCTCCTCGAGCCGGAGCCCGGCGATCGCCCCGCCCGGCCCGGCATTGTCCGGATTGGCGCAGGCATCGGCGAGGATCAGCACCGGCGATTGCAGCCCCTTGGCGCCGTGCACGGTCATCACCCGCACCGCGTCCAGGGGCGCCGAAGGGTCGCGGACGATCTCGACGTCGCCGCGCGCGAACCAATCGAGGAATGCCTGGAGCGAGGCCGCTTCTTCGCTCTCGAACTCGAGCGCGGCGGAGAGCAATTCCTCGATCGGGTCGCGCGCCTCGGCGCCGAGCCGTTCGAGCAGCTTGCGCCGCCCGTCGAGCGGCCCCGACAGGATCGTCTCGAAGAAGGAATGCGGCGTCGCATAGTCGGCCATGGCGAGGATCGCGCCTAGCCCCTCGGGCGCCCGGGCGCGGATGTGCGGCCAGAGCGGCCCCTCGCGCCCATGAGCGGCGTCGAACAGCGCCTGCTGGCTCCAGCCGAACAAGGGCGAGACGAGCAGGCCGGCGAGGTTCAAATCGTCGAGCGGCTGGGCGGCGAAGCGGGCCGCGGCGAGCAGGTCTTGCACCGCCAGCGGCGCCGATAGGAGCAGCCGGTCCACGCCCGCCACCGGCACGCCCTCGGCATGGAGCCGCGCCACCAGCAAGGCGGCGAGCTCACCCCGCCGCCGCACCAGGATGAGGATGTCCTCGGGCCTGAGCGCCCTGCCGCGGCTCTCGACAAAGAACGGTCTGTCCAGCCATTCGCGAACCTGCCGCGCAAGCCGCGCCGCATAACGCCGCGTGGCGTCGCTGATCCAGCCTTCCTCTCCCCCCTCCTCGTCGGCGCCAAACTCCTCGGTGAACGGCAGCCAAAGGGTCACCGATCCGGGACGCGCCGCATGGTGACTGGCGTGGGGGTTGGGTCGCCGCGGCAAGCCGAACGCTTCATGGCCCAGGTCCGCGATCACCCGGTCGACCACGGCCAGGATCGGCGGCGCCGAACGAAAGCTCTTGTCCATCGACAGGTCGAGGAAGTCGCGCTCGATCGCCCTCGCCTCGCGGGCGAACCAGGCGCGGGCGACGTCGAAGCTTTCGGGATCGGTCCCCTGGAAGCCGAAGATCGCCTGCTTGTAGTCGCCGACGGTGAAGATCGTCCGCTGGCGCTGCGACGCCCCTTCTCCGGCGAAATACTCGCCGGCCAGCGCCCGGACGATGTTCCACTGCCGCTCGTTGGTGTCCTGGGCCTCGTCGACGAGGATATGGTCGGTCTGGCGGTCGAGCTTGTAGCGTACCCAATCGCCCATGCCGGGCGTCAGCAGCAATTGCTCGGCCCGCGCGATGAGGTCGTCGAAATCGACCGCGCCCGCCGCGCGCTTCGCTTCGGCATAAGCGAGCGCGAACGCCTGCCCGGCGCGCAGCCCGGCCGCGAGCGTCGCAACCAGGCCGGCCAGCCGGGCGATGGTCAGCAGCCGCCGGCAGCAAGCGGCGAGCCGCTCGGCCAGCGTCTCGTAATCGGGCGCCGCCTTGAGCAATCCGGTCGAGGGCTTGCGCGGATCGCCGGCCTTGGTGAGCACCACCCCGGCGAGATCGGCCAGGCTCGCCGCCCGCCCGGCCCCGTCCCGCGCCAGCCAGGCGGCGATGATTTCGCAGGCTTGCCGGCCGGTGGCGGTGCCCCAGGCCCGGTTGGCGCCGGCGACCGCGTCCAGCAGGTCGAGCTCGAACGCCGCGCATTCCCCGGCGATGACCTCGTCGACATCGCCCAGCGGCAGGCCGAAGCCGTGCCGCAGCCGCGCCTCGATGCCGCCGCGCGGGCCGAGCCAGGCGATCGCTTCGGGCGCGCCCGCGCAGGCCTTGAGGAAACGCTCCGCCCCGCTCTCGCCGAGCCTGAGGCTCAGCTTTTGCAGGTCGCGGATCAGGCCGAGATCGCCCTCGCCCTCCGCCCGCACCAACAGATCGGCGAGGGTCGCGCGGGCCAGCAATTGCTGCTCGCGCCCTTCCACCGGGCGGAAGCCCGGCGCGAGCCCCGCCTCCGACGGGAAGGCCGCGAGCAGGCTCTGGGCGAAGGCGTGGATGGTCTGGACGCGCAGGCCGCCGCCGGCCGCATCGAGGGTGCGGGCGAACAGGGTGCGGGCGCGCTCGCGCGTCTCCGGCCCGGGATCCTCGCCGAGCATCGTCAGCTCGCGGCCGAGATCGGCGTCCTTCAACCGCACCCAATAAGCCAGCCGGCCGTGTATCCGCCCCGCCATCTCGGCCGCGCCGGCCTTGGTGAAGGTCAGGCACAGGATCGAGGCCGGATCGACCCCGGCAAGCAGCAGCCGCAGCACCCGGGCGGTCAGGACATGGGTCTTGCCCGTCCCCGCCGACGCCGACAGCGCCGCATGGTCGCGCGGATGCGAAGCGCGAAGCTGGGCGCCTTCGAGGGTGGCGAGCGGGCGGAGGCGGTTGGGCATCGGGCACGCAGGCTAGCGCCCCCGGCCCGCTCCGTCACCCTCGCCGGACGCTCAGAAGATGAACGCCCCGGCAATGAAGGCGGCAATCGCGATCATCCAGTCGCGCGGCTGTATCTTGCTCAGGTCCATGTCGTCCTCCTCCGTGTGTATTACGCACATAATACACACGCGGCGAAGTTCAAGGAGGATCGGTCAGGACCGGGTCGGCGCGCCGAACAAAGGCAGCGATTCCGCCGCGAGCGCGCCTTCGATCTCGAGCAGCTTCAGCTTCGTCGCGCGGCCGCCGGGGGCCGAGAAGCCGCCCATCTTCCCATCCGCCCCGGTGATCCGGTGGCAGGGCACGACGATCGGCCAGGGATTGCGGCCGAGCGCCTGTCCGACGGCTTGAGCGCGGCCGGGATCGCCGAGGCGCGCGGCAAGGGTGCCGTACGTGATCGTCTCCCCGGCCGGGATCGCCCGCGCCTCCTGGTAGACTGCCCGGTCGAAGGCGCTCACCGTGCGCCAGTCGAGCGCGAGGCCGGCGAAATCGTCCTTTGCGCCGGCGAGGGCGGCCTCGATCCGCGCCATCGCCGCGGCGATCGCCGGCGTCGGCCGGCCGCTATGCGCGTCGGGGAAGCGCCGCTGCAGCCCTCGCACCGCCGCGCCGCGGCCCGACTCCGGCAATTGGGTGCCGACGATGCCGCGCGCGCTCCAGACGATCGCGCACAGGCCGATGGCGGTTTCGAACAGCGCATATTCGGAGCGACTCACCGCGCGTATCTCCTGCAATTCCACCTTCATACCGGCTTCGCCTCGCCTTGACAGCGCGTCCGTCGCGTCTACTCTGCCTGATCCGCGGACCGCCGACACCGAACAAGGCTGCCGGGTCGGAGGGCTGCTCTGTAACGGGGAGAGCAAGATGAAACCCACGCGTAAACTCAGCCGCCGCTCCTTTCTCGGGCGCGTCGCGGGAGGAGCCATTGCCGGCGGCGCGGCGCTGACCGTGCTTGGCGCGCCGGCCGAGGCGCTGCAGGTCTCCGACAGCGACAGCGGGCCCAATTCCGATCCGCCCGGGCGCGGGCGCGGCAACGGCTATAGCGACAGCGACAGCGGCCCCAATTCCGATCCGCCCGGCCGCGGCCGCGGCCGGCGCGGCACTGGCATCACCGACGGCGATTCCGGCCGCTACGCCGACCCCGCGGGCAACGGCCGCGGCCGCCGCCGGACCGGACTCACCGACGGCGATTCCGGCAGCAACGCCGATCCGGTGGGCGACGGCCGCGGCCGGCGCGGCCGGCGCTGCAGCGGACTCACCGACAGCGACAGCGGCCGCTGGGCCGATCCGGGCAGCTGCGGACGCGGCCGGCATCACTGATTCGGTTCGAACAAGCTGAGGGGACGGCGGCCCGCCCGCCGTCCCTTTTGTTTTGGCGGGCGAGCTTCTAAGGACGAAATCCGCCCTGCACATCCTGGTGAGGAACGATGGCCCGCGAACCTTCCTATCCCGACGACGCCCCGGTCGAGCCGCCGCCCGGCGGGGCCGGAACGGACGAGAAAAAGCCGGCCTCGGCACGCACCAAGCACCTCGTCACCGGCGCCGCGATCGGCATCGGCTCCGCCGCTTTGGTCGCGGCCCTGCTTTACGCCAACCGCTCGCGTGGCAAATCCGACAAGGCCTAGGCGCGCGACTCCTTCGCCAGCGCCAATATCCGTTCCAGCACCGCCGGATGGAGCGGCTGGGTGAACTCGCAGCTGTAGCGATAGCCCTCGACCGAGACGATCCGCGCCGGCCAGCCTTCGAGCCCGGGCAGCACGATCCAGAGCAGCGCGCCGACCCGCAAGGCGGCGAAGGAATCGAACGCGACCGAGCGGGTCGTGATCGCCGCCACCTCGATCGCCCAGCGCCGCGTCCCTTCGCGCACCCGCGCCGGCAGGTTGAGCGCGATCCCATTCTCGCCCTCGTCCGCCGGCGGGCCCTCGCCCGGCGCCTGCCGCGGCGGCGCGAACGGCGCGCAGCCCTCCGGGAAGGCGTTCTTGCGGCGATCCTTCAGCCACAGCATCAGCTCCTGCCAGCTCAATTCCGGCAGGAACGCGATCCCCGCGACCGAATCGCGCGACCAGCGCACGACGCCGTCGACGGGGCGGAACCCGTCGAGCGTGACCGTCACTTTCTGTTCGGGCGCGAGCGTGAAGGGGACGTCGATCTTGATCCCCCCCTGCGAGACGTCGCGGCTGGTCACCAGCTCGGTTCGGCCCTCGGCTTCGAGCAGAGCGGTGCAGGCCAGCTCGACGCGCGGCATGCGCCGGCGCTCGCCGGGCTGGCTGACGATGTCCTGGGCGATGAATGCGAACACGTCGATCTGAGTGTCGAACGAGAGGCCAACCTCGCCGCCGCGCCGCCAGGCGACATGACCGGCGAGCTGCTCACCGTTCATCAGCTCGAGCTCGAGCCGCTCGCCCGGCTCGACGTCGTGGTCGCAATGGAGGACGGCGCCGCCGGCGCTCAATTTGCGGACCGCGCAGGCCCGCCGCACGCTGCCCGAGGTGAGCGCGCCCGGCCACAGCGCGCTCTCGTCGGCCTCCTGGCCGGCCTCGGCGGCCGGCACGTCGCCGGACAGGGAATAAATCGTTTCCACGCTGTTACTCGCCAAACTGACGACCGCTCAACCGGCCGCCCTGCGCATTTTCCTCTCCCAACGTTAACGAATTGCTAACCTCCGCCGCGCCGCGCGGCAGGCATTTCCAGATTGCGGGGCGGGCGCTATGTGGGGCGGGGAGCGCCCCCGCGCTGCCGCCGGGAGCTCCTCGCTTGCACCTCGATGCCGCCACCCTTTCCGAGCTGATCCCCTTCATCCTGGTCGGCTTCGCGGCCCAGCTCGTCGACGGCGCGCTCGGCATGGCCTTCGGGGTGATTTCCACCACGCTTTTGATGAGCCGGGGTCTCGATCCCGCCTCGGCCTCGGCAAGCGTGCATGTAGTGGAAGTGTTTACGACCGGCGCTTCGGGAATCAGTCATACGCTTCACAAAAACGTAAACTGGCGGCTGTTTCGGCAAATTGCCATTCCCGGGGTTATCGGCGGCGCGCTTGGCGCTTATGTCCTCACATTGGCGGCCGGCAGGGCGAAGCCTTTTGTGCTGACCTACCTCGCTGCGATCGGTCTCTATTTGCTGTGGCGCGGCCTGCGCCACGCCCACCAGGAAAGGAAGCCTCGGGTCGTCGCTCCGCTTGGCTTGGTCGGCGGTTTCTTGGACGCTGCGGGCGGTGGCGGCTGGGGACCGATCGTAACCAGCAATCTGCTCGTTCAGGGCGCTCACCCCCGCAAGGTCATCGGCACGGTCAACACCGCCGAGTTTTTCGTAACAGCCACTATTTCCGCAGCCTTCATCGCGACATTGGGCTGGGGTGTATTCACCGAGGCAATGGCGGGATTGCTGATTGGCGGGCTGCTTGCGGCGCCGCTGGGCGGATTTGCGGTGAAAAGGATCCCGCCGCGGGTGCTGCTCGTCATGGTCGGCGTCGTCCTGGTCGCGACCAGCATTTACGGCATCTGGCGGGCGCTCTCCTGACTCACTCGCGCCCGTACCATTCGTCGAGCCGCATCAGCTGATCGTAGTCGCCATAGGGCGCATATTCGGGGTGGAGCTTGGCGGTGAACGGCGCGGTGCCGGTCAGCCATTGCGCCGCCGCCCAGAGGAAGTTGCGCGCCGCCATCTCGGTGAAGTCGTGCGGCTCGATGCCGCTGCGGCCGCCGACGGGGCTCTTGACGTAGCCCAATGCGCCGGCGCGGTCGCGCGCCAGGCTCCAATATTCGAAGCAGGCGGCGGCGCCCTCGATTCCGTCAAATCCTCCCCGGTCGGCGATCAGCCCGAGCAGGCCCAGCTGCAGCGAAAAGCCGTCGCGCACCGCCCGCCCGCTCGGCGGCGTGCCGGTCTTGTAGTCGACGATGGCGAGGCTGCCGTCCGCGAGCCGGTCGATCCGGTCGGCGACGCCCTTGAGCGTCACGCCGGCCAGCGCGCATTTCCCGGCCGCCTCGGCGGCGAGCGGGACCCGCCCTTCGGCGCGGTTGGCTTCGACCTGGCCGGCGATGAACTCGATCGCCTCAGTGAGCCGCGGCTGCCAGAGCGCGCGCATCAGCGGATGCGCCTCTTGGCTAGTGAGCAGAGCCTCGGCCCGCGCGCGCAGCCGTGCCGGGTCGCAATCGTCCTCCTTCATCCAGGCTTCGAGCACGGCGTGGACGGCGCTGCCGCGCCAGGCGGCGCTGGGGTCGGCATCGACCGGGTCCAATCGCTTCAGCCCCAGCATCTTGCGCGCGTAGAAGGCATAGGGGTCGGCCTTCAGCCGGTCGACCTCGGTCACCGAGATGGTGGCGGGGCGCTGGCCGGGGTCGGGCGACGGCGCTGGCCGCGACGCCGGCCGGTGCGCGCTCGGCCGGTCGATCGCCGCCGCCCATTTGCGCAGGCCGGGCGCCCGGGTCACGCCGCCGGTCATCGCTTCCATCCGCAGCCAGAAGCGCGAGGCGATCGCCGGCGCGCGCGCGTCCCGCCGCGCGCGCGTCACCAGCACCTGGCGCGCGCCCAGCGCGCAGGCGAAATCGTGCGCGGAAAGCCCGATCCGCCGTTCGAGCGAGGGCAGGCCGAGATCGGCGCGCAGCCGCGGCGCCAGCCAGGGGTCGGGCGGGGGCAAGGCCGGCCAGACGCCCTCGTTCAGGCCGCTCAGCACCACCAGGTCGGCGTGCTGGAGCCGGGCCTCGATCAGGCCCCAGATGGCGAGGCGCGGATGCTGCCCATAAGGCGGCCGCACCGCGACCGCCGCCATCAGCCGCTCGATCATCGCCGGCAGATGGCGGGCCAGAGCGCGCTCCGGCCCCTGCCCCGCCGCCGCCTCGAGGTCGGCCATCAACTCCGCCGCCGCGCGGCCGGCTGGCCCGGACCAGGCCGCGTCGCCGGCGAGGCGCGACACCGCCTCGCGCAGCGCCGCCAGCAGCGGCGCAAGCCCCGTCTCCGCGGCGAACGCCGCTTCCAGCGGCGCGAGCAGGAGCGCCGCGCCATCCCACCATTGGGCCAGCGCTCCTTCGAGATGCCCGGCAAGTCCCGCGAGCCCGGCCGGCGGCCTCGGTCCGCGCAGCGCGAGATCGAGCTGCCGCACCCCGTCGAGCCAGTCGAGCCGCTCCGGCCCGGCCATGACCAAAGGATGCTTGAGCAAAGCGAGCAACGGCACCGGCGCGAACCGCTCGGCCGCGGCCGCCGCGGCGGCCAGCAGCAGCGTGCCCGGCGGCGTCTGCGCGAGCGGCCGGCCGGCGCTGTCGTCCGCCTCGACGCCCCAGCGCCGCAAATGCGCCGACACCCGCCGCGCCAGCGCCCGGTCCGGCGTCACCAGGGCCGCGGTCCGGCCCGGCTCCTCCAACGCCTCCCGCAGCGCCACCGCGATCGCCTGCGCCTCCTCGGCGGGGTCGGCGAGCTCGAGTGCGCGCACGCCGGTAAGCCGCCGCTCAGCCGGCTTCAGCCGCTGCCATTTCTCGGTGAACCGGGCCGGCGCCATGGCGTTGGCGATCGCGCGACTGCGGGCGGCCGGCGCGTCGCGGCCGCCGCCCCAGCGCCAGCGCACGACCTCGCCCCGGGCGACGTCCATCCGGTCGAGCAAGAGCTTCAGGTGAAATTGCGGGTGGGTCTCTATTCCCGCCAGCGCGTCCCATTCCGCTTCGGGCAATTCGAGATCCAGGCCGGGGAGCACCGCCATCCCCTCGTCGAGCCGGGCGACGACGCCGAGCAGCCGCGCCACCGCCGGCGCGGCGGTGGTCACGCCCGCGGCGCAGACGAAGCCGGGCGGCGGCCGCGCCTTCCAGCGCCGCGCGACCGCGCCGAGCAGAAGGTTGCGGCGGTCGGCGAGGTCGATGACGGCGCGGTCGCGCAATATTTCCGGCCAGTCGAGCAGGATCAGCCGCAGCTGGTCGAGCGATTTCTGCCAGTGCAGCGACAGCTCCGGCAGGTCGGCGGCGAAATCGGCGAGCCGGGCCGGCTCGACCTCCTCGATCAGCAACTGGTCGAGCGTGCGCGCCAGATCCTCGGCGAGCCGCAGCGCTTCGGCCGCGTCGGCGCCGAGGTGCAGCTGCACCAGCCGCGCGAGCAGCATCAGCCGCAATTCGGGCTCGATCGCCGGCGGCACCGGCGCCTCGCCGAGCGGCTCCAGCATCCCGCCGATCCGCTCGTCCAATTCGGCATCGCCGACGGGAACCAGCCGCGGCAGCAGCAATCCTCCCCCGGAGCGCCGCACGAATGCGTCCTGGATGGCCCGCGCCGCACGGTTGTTCGGGACCAGCACGATCCCCCGCGCGAGGCCGGTCTTCTCCTTGCCGAAGCGCGCGGTCAGCCCGGCCGCGAGCGCGTCGGCGAAGGCGCGGTGCGGCGGGATGGTGAAGACCTTGGGATGCACCGTCCGGGTCTAGCCCGGTGCGTCAGGCGCCGTCCAGCAGCGCCTCGACCTTGGCGATCGCCTCGGGGCGGCCGATGTCGAACCACAAACCCTGGTGGACGGCGCCGAAGCAGCGCCCCGCCGCGATCGCCCGGTCCCACAGCAGGTTGGTCGAGAACGGCCCCTCGGGCAGCTCGCCTTCGAACAGCCGCTTCGAGAGGATCTGGATGCCGGTGAAGACGAACGGCGCAACCCCGTTCGGCCGGCGCCGCCTGAGCGCGCCGGCGCTGCTCATGTGAAAGTCGCCCCGGCCAGCATGGCAAGAGGCGCGCGCCAGCGGCACGAGCAGCAGCAAAGCGTCCATCCGCGGCTCGTCCCAGTTCGAGGCGAGCAGCCGCAAGGTATCGACCGGCCCGTCGATCCAGAGATTGTCGGAATTGACCGCGAGGAACGGATCGGCGTCGATCAGCGGCAGCGCATGGCAGAGCCCGCCGCCGGTTTCGAGCAATAGCTTGCGCTCATCGGACAGTATGATTTCAATATCTTCTGAGTGATTCTTCAAATGCGCTTCGAGCGCGCCTGCAAGATAATGGAGGTTGACCACCGCCTTCTCGACGCCGGCCGCGCGCAACCGGTCGAGGCAGTGATCGATCAGGGCGCGGCCCGCCACCTCGATCAGCGGCTTGGGCCGGGACGCGGTCAGCGGCCGCATCCTCTTGCCGAGGCCGGCCGCCATCACCATCGCCGTCTTCGGCACCGCCACGCCGGGATCGGGCCTGAGCGCCAACGGCTTGCGGTGGCGGCTCATGCCCAGGCCGCCGCGCGTTTCTCAACCGGCACGCTCCGGTCGAACCAGGTGCGGACCGGCGCCAGCGCGGGATCGGCAAGATCGCGCTCGAGCAGGGCCCACATGCGCGGCTGGAAGGCAGTATATTGGGGCTTGCCGTCGCGCTTCCACAACCGCGTGAAGACGCCGAGGATGCGGGTGTTGCGCTGCGCCGCCAGCGCCCAATAAGCGGTCTCGAAGCCCGCGCCCTGCCCGGTCGCGTCCGCATAACGGTCGATCATCGCCCGCTCGACCGCCGGGGTGACGTCGCGGCGGGCATCTTCCAGGACGGAGGCGAGATCGTAGGCGGGATGGCCGGCGACCGCGTCCTGGAAATCGAGCAGCCCGAACTGGCGGATGCCGCTGCGGCCGGCGACGAGCATGATGTTCTCGGCATGATAATCGCGCAGCACGGTGACCGGGCCGAGGCCGTCGGCGGCGACCGGCGCCAGCACGGCGCGCCACGCGCCGCGCCAGGCCTCGACGTCGACGTCGAGGCCGAGCGCCGGGCAATACCAATCGGGGAACAGCTGCAGCTCCTCGAGCCACTGGTCGAGGCCGTGCCGCTTGAGGCCCGGCATCGGCGGCTGCCGGTGGAGGTGGACGAGCAGGTCGACGGCGAGCGTGTAGAGCTCGCGCTCCCGGCCGGGCAGCGCGTCGAGCGTCTCGCGCAGGCGGGCATCGCCGAAGTCGTCGATCAACAGCAGCCCCCGGTCGAGGTCGCGGGCCAGGATCGACGGCGCCGACAGCCCGGCGCCGGCCAGCCACTCGGCGACCGCGACGAACGGCCGCGTATCCTCGTGCGGCGGCGGCGCGTCCATCAGCACCGCGCGCGCCCCGCCCGCGCCATGGACGCGGAAGTAGCGGCGGAAGCTGGCATCGCCCGCCAGCGGCCTGATCTCGCACCCGTCCCAGCCATGCGCGGCGAGAAAATCGGGCGCATGCGCGGGCGGACTCATCGGGGCGGCCATCGCTCCCCCCAAGCGGGCGGCACCCCGGCTGTCAAGACACGCCCCGCGCCCTCGGCGAGGAGGGTGAGGCGAAGCGCGTCGGGCCAGAGCGACGGCAGGCGGTCGGGCCATTCGATGACGAGCGCCGCCTCGCCGCGCGCCTCCTCGAGGCCGATCTCCGCCAGCTCGGAGGGATGCTCGATCCGGTACAGATCGACGTGCCAGACCGGGATCCGGGTGTCGGGCGGCGCATAGACCTGGACGATCGGGAAGGTCGGGCTGGCGACGTCGCCGCGATGACCGAGCCCGCGCAGCAACCCTCGCGCCAGCGTCGTTTTGCCCGCGCCGAGCGGACCGAACAGGGCGACGACGTCGCCGGCCTTCAGCAGGCCGGCCAAAGCCGCGCCGAAGGCCTCGGTCGCCTCGGCATTGTCGAGCCGGATCGTCATCCCCTATTCGGCGACGCGCGCTGCGGCATAGTCGGCGCGCTGCTCGGCGGTGCGCGGCAGTCGGATGGTGACGGTCGTCCCCTCGCCTTCCCGAGACTGAAGCTGGACGGTGCCGCCGTGCGCCTCGACGAACTGGCGGGCGAGCGGCAGGCCGAGGCCGATCGCCGGCTGCTCCTCGCCCCGCCCTTCCGCGGTGCGCTGGAAGCGGTCGAACACCCGCGCCTGGTCGGCTGCGGCGATGCCGCGGCCATTGTCGGAGATGATGATCCGCGCCGCGTCGCGCCCGCCCTCGGCCCGCAGCAGCACCCGCCCGCCCGCCTCGGTGTAGAGCAGGGCGTTGCGCAGCACATTGCCGACCGCCTGGTTGAGCCGCCGGCGATCGCCGGTGACGATGCCGACCGACGGCTTGACCTGGACCGCGAGCTCGACGCCCTGGCGTTCGGCCAGCCCCCTCACAGATTCGGCGAGCTCGCCGCACAGGTCCGCAAGGCCGACCTCCTCTTCGGCAAGCAGCAGGCTGCCGGTGTCGCTCTGGGTGAGGTCGAGGACATTGTCGATCAGCGCGCCCAGGCGCGAGACGCTCTCGAGGATCGCGGCGACATATTCGGTCGCCATTCCCGGCAGCTGCCCCGCATAGCCCGCCGCCATCATCTCCGCGAAGCCGGCGATCGAGGTCAGCGGGGTGCGCAGCTCGTAGCTCATGTTCGAGACGAAGGCGGTCTTCAGCCGGTCCGCTTCCTCGAGCGCCTCGTTGCGGTCGCGCAGCGCCGCCTCGACCTTCCGGCTGTCGGAGATGTCGAGCATGGTGAACAGCGCATTGCCGTCGGGCAGCGGCACCGCGGCGAACTCGAATTCGCGGCCGTCGAGCATGGTGACGCGTCCCGACCTCTGCTTGCGCTCGACCGTGGCCCTGCGGACCAGCTCGCGGATCAGCCCGGCATGGCTGGCGCGCTTGAGCTTCGCCGAAAGGTGCGGCGCCAGCGCGTCGACCCGGGGGTGGCTGGCGAGCTGCTCCTCGTCGAACCCCCACAGCTCCTTGAAGCGGTTGTTCCAGAGGCTGAGTCGCCCGTCCGCCTGGAAGACGCCGACCGCCTCGAACAGATTGTCGAACATCGCCGAACGCACCCTGAGCAGCGTGTCGCGCGACGAGGCCAGCTGGATCTGCTCGGTGCGGTCTTCGAAAATCGTCAGCAGGCCGCCGTCGGGCAGCGGTTGGGCGACAACCCGAAAATGCCTGCCGCCGGGCAGCAGCCACTCCTCCTCGTCGGCGGCGAGGCCGCTGGTGAACCAGGCACGGTGCTCCGCCTTCCAGTCGGGAAAGTCGCGCACTTCGGGCAGATTGCCCGCTTCGCGCATCGCGTCGATCACCCGATCGAACTCGGGCCGGTCGGCGAGGAACTCGGCGGTCAGCGAGAACAGGCGCGCGAACGGCTGGTTGAAGAAGATCAGGCTGCGGTCGCGGCCGAACTGGGCGACGCCGGCCGAGAGCCGGTCGAGCATGTCGCGCTGGGCGCGGACGAAGCGGTTCAATTCGGCTCGCGCCTGCTCCTGGTCCTCGATGTCGATCGCATAGCCCGCGACGCCGTTCGGCCCGAGCGGGATTTCCACCACCTGCATCATCCGGCGCTCGCCGGCGACGGTCGCCGGGACGGTGCGGAACGAGGCCTCGTGACGGTCGCGCACCTCGGCCGCGTCGGCGAGCGGGCTGCGGCCGTCGGCCTCGTCGATCAGCTCGGTCGCGGCCAGCACCACCGCCGCCGCGTCCGCGCCTTCGACCGCGTCGACATAGGCGCCGTTGACCATCACCAGCGCGAGGTCCGGGCCGCGGTGCCACATCGGGAAGGGCGCCGCCTCGATCAGCCCGGTCAGGGCGTCGAGCGCCTCCGAGCGGCGCTCGAGCTGGGTGGCGAGGTGCGCCGCATCCTCCTCCGCGGCGGTGACGTCGACGAACCAGAGCAGGGCCGAACGCTCGGCAAAGCCGGCCGGGGCGGGCCCGGCATCGATCCGGAAGATCCGCGCCGAGCCGGCCGGCCGGACGATGGTGCCGACACGCCCGCCCGAGGCGGCCTCGCCCACCACCCGCCCGAGCTCAGCCGCCTCCTCGATCGGGAACGGCGCCTCCTCGCCGAACAAGGCGAGCCACCGCGGCGGCAGCGCCGCGAGGCCGAGCGCGCCGGCGAGCCGGTCGGGGCCGCTGATCGTCCCGTCCGCGGCGACCACCAGCGGCATCGCCGGCCCGGCCTGGAGCAAGGCGGCAAGCCGGTCATGGTCGTCGATGACGCGGCCCGCCGCCGCCTCGCGCCGCGTCGCCCGAATTGCCGCCCAAACCGCCACCGCGAGCCACGCCCCGGCGGCGAGCGCCACGATTGCGGTCAGAAGCGGGGTCAAGGCCGGCATCCGCCCTGTCTAAACGGACCCACCGGGTTGCGGAAGCCGGGCCGTGAAATCGGGCTGATTCCGGGGCGGCGCAGGGGGTTAGGACATGTTGCAGAACTGATACAGTCGCTGAACTTTCGATGAACGACCCGATGATGCCCTTGCTTGATCGAGCCAACTCGGCTGTGTTTGCATTCTGCCTGAGCCACACCTGCACCGTGGCCGGCATTCTCTTGGGGGAGAATTGAAAATGAAGAAGTTTGGTCTGCTCAGCACGAGCGCGATCAGCTCTGCTGCGCTCTTCGGCTTTTCGCTCGCTTTTGCGGCTCCGGCCCAGGCTCAGGACATTCCTGAATGCACCCCGGACCAGGCCACGGCCGGAAACTGCACGATGCCGACCTCGGCGACCTCCTCCAACGAGACCATCCTGGTCACCGGCACGCGCATCCGCCGGCCGAATCTGGAGTCGACGGTTCCGATCACCTCGATCAGCGGCGAGGATCTTTTCCACCAGGGCGACACCAACGTCGGTGAAACGCTGAACGAGCTGCCCCAGCTGCGCAGCACCTTCGCCCAGCAGAATCCCGGTCTCGGGATCGGCATCGCAGGCCTCAACCTGCTCGATCTGCGCGGCCTCGGCACCCAGCGCACGCTGGTCCTGGTCAACGGCCGCCGGCACGTCCCCGCCGACATCCTCAACAACGCGGTGTCGCCGGACATCGGCTCGATCCCCAACGATCTCATCGAGCGGATCGACATCGTGACGGGCGGCAACTCGGCCATTTACGGTTCGGACGCCATCGCCGGCGTCGTCAACTTCATCCTGCGCCGCGACTTCTCCGGCTTGCAGCTGCGCGCCAGCGCCGGCATCCCCGAGGAAGGGTTCGGCGGCAACCAATATGTTTCGGCGATGTATGGCCTGAACTTCGGCGACGGCCGCGGCAACGTCACCGTGCACGGCGAATATTCGCGCCAGGAGCGCATCTTCGCCTCCGACGTTCCCTGGTTCCGCGTCCAGGAGGGCTTCTTCACCGTCGACGCGGATGCGGGCCTTCCGCCCGGCGCCAACGGCAGCGACGGCTTCCCCGACGCGATCTTCCTTCACGACGTCCGCAGCGTCACCATCAACCCCCGCGGCCTGGTTCCGATCACGCAGCCGACCGGCGCGGGCGCCCTCTGCGGCACCGGCACGCTGGCCAATAACGGCGGCCCCAACAGCGCGGGCACGCCCTACAATTGCACTTATCTCTTCGACGCCACCGGCAGGCTGGTTCAGCAGACCGGGTCGCGCTTCGGCTCCGGCCCCACCGGCGGCATCATCGGCGGCAACGGCCAGACCGGACGCGAGGGCAACACCGTCTCGATCCTGCCGTTCCTGGAGCGCTACAACTTCAACCTGCTCGCCCACTACACCTTCGCCCCGGCGCTCGAATTCTTCGTCGAGGCCAAGTGGGCTCGGGTCACTGCGCTCGGCAACAACGCCGGTCCGTCCTTCATCCAGGGCCAGGTCACTGCGTTCGACTTCCGCGAGCGTCCGCGACTCGACAACCCGTTCCTGAACCCGGCGGACCGGACATTGCTGACCAACCTGATCAACACGTCGGGCTTCGAGCCGCGGCTGGTGGCGCGCAACCCGCTGAATGGCATCACAGGCGGCGTGGCCAATTGTACGACTGCGCAAGTCAATGCCGGAACCTGCCGCTTCGATCTCGCGCGCAACCTGATCGACGTCGGTCTTCGCGACGAACATTTCCAGCGCGACACCTGGCGCGTCGTCGGCGGGTTCCGCGGCACGTTCAACGACGACTGGAACTACGAGATTTCGGCCAATTATGGGCATTTCGACGAAGCCATCACCACCGACGGCTTCATCGATCGCCAGCGGTTCGTGCTCGCCATGGATGCCGGCCGCGATCCGGCCACCGGCACGATCCGCTGCCGGTCGCAATTCGACCCGGCAGCGGCGATTCCGATCCAGCGCACGGATGCGGTTTCGCTGGCCATCGCCGCCCGCAACGCGGCCCGCCTCGCCGCCGACATCGCGGCCTGCGTGCCGTACAATCCATTCGGCCTCGCCGACAACCGCGCCTCGGTTGCTTATTTCGGGCGTGAGTTCACGGCGAGCTCCGAGCTGTCGCAGCTGGTGCTCAGCGGCTTCGTGTCGGGCGATTCGAGCCAGTTCTTCAACCTCCCGGGCGGCCCGGTCAGCTTCGCGCTGGGCGCCGAGTATCGGCGCGAGACGGCAGCCTACACGCAGGATCAGTTCGTCACCGACGGCTTCACCAACGGCGTCTCGATTCCAAGCTTCGTCGCCACTCCGTTCAACGTGAAGGAAGCCTATGGCGAGCTGCGAATCCCGATTCTGCGCGACGTGCCCTTCTTCCACGAGCTGACGGTCAGCGGCGCGGCGCGGGTCGCGAGGTATCAGGGCAGCACCGGCACGGTTTGGGCCTACAATGCCGGCATCGACTGGGCGCCGGTCCGCGACCTCCGTTTCCGCGGCAATTACAGCCGCGCGGTTCGCGCTCCGAACATCTCCGAAACCGGTTTCCCGCTGGTCCCGAACTTCGCGCCGGGCTTCCAGGATCCCTGCAACGTCAACCGGATCAACGCGGGTGGTGCCCTTCGCACCGCCAATTGTACCGCCGATGTTGGCGCGAACCTCCCCAACCTCACCGCGATTGCCTTCTCGCTCCCGATCGTGAGCGGCAGCAACCCGAACCTGGTGTCGGAAACCTCGGATTCGTGGACGGTCGGTGGGGTCTTCCAGCCGCGGTTCATCCCGGGCCTGTCGCTCAGCGTCGATTATTACGACATCACGGTGGACAACGTCATCGCGTCGCTCGGCGCGCAGGCGATCGTCGACAGCTGCTACGATGCGCCCCAGCCCAACGTGTTCTGCGGGCAGTTCTCGCGCTGGCGCGGTCCGGGCCTCGGTCCGAATGGCGAGCAGCCCGGTGCCATATTGGGCAACACGCTCATCAATGCTCCGATCAACTTCGCAGCCAGGACACGGCGAGGCATCGACACGCAATTGGCCTATCGCGTGAGCCTGGGCAGCCAGGTGACGTTCAACACCAACCTGATCTACACGCACAACCTGGAGATCAACAATTACCAGGATCAGCTGAATCCGACTTTCGCCAATCGTATCCTCGGCGAGCTGGGCGATCCGGTCGACGAGTTCCGTCTGGATATGGACCTTTCCTATCGGGAGTTCACCTTCGGCTACCGTCTCCATTATATCGGCCCGATGTATGTCGGCGCCTGGGAGAACAACAACGGCATCAACGGCTTCCCGCCGGCCAACGACGACGCGTTCTCGCCCCAGAAATATCCGGCGATCACGTACAGCGACATCAGGTTCGAGTGGAACATCAGGAACACCGGCGGCATCGCCGACAGCCTGCGGTTCTACTTCGGCGTCGACAACGTATTCGACCGGCGTCCGCCGCTGGGCACGACCGCGACCGGGGTCGGAAGCGCGATCTACGACATCCGCGGCCGCAACTTCTACGGGGGCTTCCGCGCGCGCTTCTAGGTCGAAGCGGCAACGCCTATCGGGCCGGGGGTTTTACCCCGGCCTTTTTTTTTGACGACCCGAAGTGATAGGAATTGGCCATGCCGGCGAAGGGCCCATCGCTTTTCGAGCGCGTCGACGCTCTCACCGCGGCCGGCCGGGTCGGCGAGGCCTATCGCCTCCTGACCGGCCCAGGTGCGGCGGCGGACGCCGACGCCCTTTTCCTCCTCGCCAATTGGCGGCTGTCGGGCCAGCTCATCCGGCGCGATCTGGCCGCATCGCGCGATTGTTTCGGCCGCGCAGCCGCGGCAGGACATAGCGACGCCGCGGCCATCTACACGGCCTTTGTCGGCCATGGCGCCGGCGGCGCGCCCGATTGGCCGTCCGCCCTGCGGCTGCTGCGCCAATTCTCCTATCCCGGTGCGTCGAGGCAGCTCGAGCTGATCGAGCGGATGCGCCTGTCGCCGTCGGGCGATCCGCTGGAGCTGCCGGCCGAGAAGCGGCTCAGCGACCATCCCCATGTGAGCGCCTTCCCGGCGCTGCTCAGCCCGGCCGAATGCGATTTCCTGATCGCCGAGGCCCAGCCCTGGCTGGAGCCGGCGGTCGTCATCGATCCGCAAACCGGGCACCAGCTTCGCAACCCGGTCCGGACGTCGGACGGCATGTCGTTCGCGCTCGTTCGGGAGAACCCGGCCGTCCACGCCCTCAACCGGCGCATCGCCGCCTTGACCGGCACCGCAGTCGCCCAGGGCGAATCGCTCCAGGTGCTGAGATATCGGCCCGGCCAGGAATATAAGCCGCACTTCGACGCCGTCGCCGGCGAAGCGAACCAGCGCATCCTGACGGTGCTGGTCTACCTCAACGAAGGCTATCAGGGCGGCGAGACGCTGTTCGTGAGAACCGGGCTGCGGTTCAAGGGAAAGCGGGGCGATGCGCTGGTGTTCCGCAACGCCCATCCCGACGGCCGCGCGGACGAGCTGGCCCAGCATGCCGGGCTGCCGGTCATCGCCGGAGAAAAGCTCCTCGCCTCCCGCTGGATCAGGGCGGAGCGCTTCGCCTTCCCGCCGCCGCGCCCGCTGCTGGACGCCTGACCCGGGCCTCTCGTCAGTAGCGGTAGTGATCCGGCTTGAACGGCCCTTCGACCGGCACGCCGATATAGTCGGCCTGGCGCTGGGAGAGCCTGGTCAGCTTGACGCCGAGCTTGTCGAGATGGAGCGCCGCGACCTTCTCGTCGAGATGCTTGGGCAGGACGTAGACGTCGTTCTTATATTTGTCGCCGCCGGTCCACAGCTCGATCTGGGCGAGCGTCTGGTTGGTGAAGCTCGAGCTCATCACGAACGAGGGGTGGCCGGTGGCGCAGCCGAGATTGACCAGCCGGCCCCTGGCGAGGACGATGATCTTCTTGCCGTCGGGGAACTCGACCTCGTCGACCTGCGGCTTGATCTCGGTCCACTTCATGTTGCCCAATGCCGCGATCTGGATCTCGCTGTCGAAATGGCCGATGTTGCAGACGATCGCCATGTTCTTCATCGAGCGCATGTGATCCAGCGTGATGACGTCGGCATTGCCGGTCGCGGTGACGAAGATGTCGGCGCGGGTCACCGCCTCCTCCATCGTCACCACCTCATAGCCTTCCATCGCCGCCTGCAGCGCGCAGATCGGATCGACCTCGGTGACGAGCACGCGGGCGCCGCCGTTGCGCAAGGACGCGGCCGAGCCCTTGCCGACGTCGCCGAAGCCGGCGACGGTCGCGACCTTGCCGGCGAGCATGACGTCGGTGGCGCGGCGGATCGCGTCGACCAGGCTTTCCTTGCAGCCGTAGAGATTGTCGAACTTCGACTTGGTGACGCTGTCGTTGACGTTGATCGCCGGGAAGGGAAGCTTGCCCTTTTTGGCGAGGTCGTAGAGCCGGTGGACGCCGGTCGTCGTCTCCTCGGAGACGCCCTTGATGTTCTGGACCGTCCTGGTGAGGTAGCCCGGCCGCTCGGCGAGGAAGCGAGTCAGCGTCTTGACGAAGATCTCCTCTTCCTCGTTGGTCGGCGCGAACAGAGCCTCGCCGGCCTCGACCCGCGCGCCCCAGAGCGCGAACATGGTCGCGTCGCCGCCGTCGTCGAGGATCATGTTGCAGGTCTCGTCCTGGCCCCAGTCGAAGATGCGGGCGGCATAATCCCAATAATCCTCGAGGCTCTCACCCTTGACCGCGAACACCGGCACGCCCGTCGCGGCGATCGCGGCGGCGGCATGGTCCTGCGTCGAGAAGATGTTGCACGACGCCCAGCGCACCTGCGCGCCCAGCTCGGTCAGCGTCTCGATCAGCACCGCGGTCTGGATCGTCATGTGCAGCGAGCCGGTGATGCGCGCGCCCTTGAGCGGCTTGGCCGCGCCATATTCGGCGCGCAGCGCCATCAGGCCCGGCATTTCGGTCTCGGCGATCTCGATCTCCTTGCGGCCGAAGCCGGCGAGGCCGATGTCGGCAATCGCATAGTCACGGAACGCAGGTTGGGGCTGAGTGGCCACGCGGGGTCTCCTTGGAAGTGAAAAGACCGCCGGCAAAAAATCAGGCGGTCGCGTGGGTCTCCCCTAGCCGCGGCCGCCCGCAAATGCAAATATAAAGATATCTTTATATGTGCGGTTTCGTCATTGCGAGCGTAGCGAAGCAATCCAGTTGCAGCGCGCAAGACTGGATTGCTTCGTCGCTGCGCCCCTCGCAATGACGGGAGCGGCTAATTCCCTTCGGCCGAAGCGAAGCTGTAGCCGCATTCGCCGCCCGGCAGGTCCGAGGAGAAGCCGAACCGGTCCTCGATCGCCACCAGCTGGCGGATGTCGCCGGCCGTCGCCGCCGCCTCTTCGGCGAGCGCGGCGGTGTCGGCGCAGATCGCATGGTCGGTCGCGTCGGCGCCGTAGATGTTGGCGAGCGCGGTCGCGAACCGATCGTATTGGGTCTGCCCCTGGTTGCTGCCATAGCCCTGTCGGAACTGCGCGAGCAGCACCGCATTGGCGCCCTGGATCGTCGTCCGGTTGGCGCGCACGAACCGGTTGTAGGGCTCGGTCACGTCGGCGCCCATCGCCTGGCAGCGCAACGTCGCGACCATCAGCCGCGACTGCAGGTCGCGGACCTTGGCGGCGGCGACCTGGGTCGAATTCCAGCACCCCATCGCCGCCTGCGCGGGCATGCTGACGCACAATAGTGCGGCGGCCGCCGCGAAGAGGCCGCCCGTCTTCATCTGTCCACTCATGATAACCCCCACTCTGTCCACAGGGCCGGGCGCGGGGTGCGCCGGCCGAGTCGGAGGCTCTCACCTGACGGTGTGCGGGAGATGAATCTTTACGGTTAAGGCTGCGGTGACAATGACTTAGGCAGTGCCGTATTCGCTCGTCAGCAGCCGGGAGTCGATCCCAGCGGCTTTGAAGGCGGCCGCCCAGCGCGCCTCGACGTCGCAATCGTAGAGCAGCTCTTCGTCGCCCGGCGTGGCGAACCAGCCGTGCCGGGCTAGCTCCTGCTCGAGCTGGTCGGGGCCCCAGCCGGCATAGCCCAGGGCCGCGACCCAGCGGCTCGGGCCCTTTCCTTCCGCGATCGCCCTCAGGATGTCGATCGTCCCCGAGAGCACCCAGCGCTGGCCGACATGGACGCTCTCGCTGCCGCCCCAATCGGCCGAGTGGAGGATGAAGCCGCGCTGCGGCTCGACCGGCCCGCCGAGGTGGATCGGCACGTTCGGCGCTTCGCCCGGCGCGATGTCGAGCTGCTTCAGGAGGTCGTGGAAGCCCAATCGCGGCACCACCCGGCCAAGGCCGATGCCGAGCGCCCCTTCCTCGTCATGGACGCACATCGCGATCACCGCCTTCTCGAAGCGCGGATCGCCGATGCCCGGCATGGCGAGCAGGAACTGGCCGGAAAGGAAGCGTGGCGCGTCCATCGCTCCGCTATAGGCGTTTGGCGGGCGCGCCGACAATTGCTAAGGCCGGGCCAACCCCCGCTTCCCAGGAGTAATGAGATGACCATCAGAGTTGGCGACCGCCTTCCCGCCATGACCCTCACCAAGGCGACGCCCGACGGCCCGCAGCCGATCGACACCGGCGCCTATTTCGCCGGCCGCAAGGTCGCCTTGTTCTCGGTGCCGGGCGCGTTCACGCCGACCTGCTCGGCCAAACACCTGCCCGGCTTCGTCGAGCGCGCCGCCGAGTTCACCGGCAAGGGCGTCGACGAGATCGCCTGCGTCTCGGTCAACGACGCCTTCGTCCTGCAGGCGTGGGCCGCCCAGTCGGGCGCCGAAGGCAAGGTGACGATGCTCGCCGACGGCAATGGCGATTTCGCCGAGGCGCTCGGCCTTGCCGCCGATTTCTCCAAGTTCGGCATGGGCAAACGCGGCCAGCGCTGGTCGGCGATCGTCGAGGACGGCGTCGTCAAGGAGCTCAACGTCGAGGAGCCCGGCGCCTTCCGCGTCTCCAGCGCCGAATATATGCTCGCCCAGCTCTGACCCCCTCCCGTCATTGCGAGCGAAGCGAAGCAATCCAGTTGCTGCGTTGGACGAAGACTGGATTGCTTCGTCGCTGCGCTCCTCGCAATGACGGGGGTGGCTTCAGCGTGGCGCGCGGATCACTTCGACGGCGAAGCGTTCCGCCTGGTTGGCGAAGACCAGCAGGTTGACCGCGAGATTGCCGCGGATGAAGCCGTAATCGGCGGTGAGGTAGCGCTGCAGCGCCGGCCGCCCGTCGGCGGTGAGATAGGCGCGCGAGAAGGCGTAGCGCTGGTTGAACCCCTGGATCGCGGCCGGCAGCCGCGCCGCCGCCGCGGCCTCGGGCCGGTTCCACAACGCCTGGATGCTGATCGCCTTGCAGGCCGCGCCGGCGCGCTCGCAATTGCCGAACAGGATCGCGGCGCGGCGATTGTTCGGGAAGATGACTTGCAGCGCCGGGCGATCGGCCGTCCCGCGCCGCTCGAAGCGCGTGCCGATCTGGGTCAGCACGCTTTCGACCGTCGCATAGTTGAAGGTCGGCAGCACCTGCCGGTTCTCCGGCGCCGCCGGGTTCCACGGCGGCGGCGCCTGGGCGGACGCGGCGGAACCGGCGCCGATGAGGAGACAGGCGAGGCCCGCGCGGATCATCGCGGCGCGAGCACGAAACCCACTTCAAGGGTGACGCTCGTTTCCACCTGCCCGGCGGGCGCGGCGCTCCTCCCGCCCATCTGGCTCATCATCATCCGCATCGCTTCGTCCTGGATAGTGGACGCGTCGCTGACCCGGACCAGCCGCGCCACCCGCAGATTCTGGGATTGCGCGAATTGCTCGGCTTCCGCCCGCGCCTTGGCCATGGCGTTCGATCGCGCCGCCCGGCGCGCCTCGGTGTCGTCGCTGAGCGCGTTGACCGGGCCGGTGATGTTGATCGCGCCCGCTTGCTCGAGGGCGGCGCGCAGTTCGGCGAAGCGCCGCGCATCGGCGAGGCGCAGCTGCATCATGCCATTGCCGACATAAGGGCCGGCGCGCCCGTTCTCCGCTTCCGCGCCAGCGCCCGAGACGATCCCCGGCTCACCGGAAAAGCCCGCGGCCAGAGCGCCGTTCGCGTCGATGCGGACCTGCTCGGCGCCGAAGTCGCGGGCGATCACGCGCAGCCGCTCACAGAGCGCGACGGCGGCGGCGCGGGCCTCGGCCGGGGTCGCTCCCGAGGCGAAGTAATTGAGGCTCATCAGAACCCGGTCCGTCGGCCGGCTGTCGCTGCCGACGGCCCTCACCTCAAACAGCACCTCGGCCGGCGCCAGCGCCGCCGTGACGGGCTGCTGGGCCGCCCCGGCCAAGGCCGGCAGGACGAGCGCCAACGCGGCGGCGACGACTACCAGCCGCATCGCCGCCCCCTGTTCTGCTCCCTGAGCCAGCCGAGCAGCGGCCGGAAATATTCGACCATCGGCTCGGCCGAGATTTCGCGGGTGCCGGTGAAGGTCTGGATCGCCTCCGGCCATGGCCGCGACAGGCCGAGCGCGAGCATCTCGTTCAGGCGCCGCCCGACCTCGCGATTGCCGTAGAAGGAGCAGCGGTGCAGCGGCCCGTGCCAGCCGGCGATGTCGCAGGCCGCCTTGAAGAACTGGAACTGGAGGATGCGGGCAAGGAAGTAGCGGGTGTAGGGCACGCTCGCCGCGACATGATATTTGCCGCCGGCGTCGAAATTCCGCTCGGTCCGCGTGACCGGCGGGACAATGCCCTGATATTCGAGCCGCATCCGGTCCCACGCCGCCTGATAGTCGGCCGGCGCGATCTGCCCCGAGAAGATGCCCCAGCGGTAGCGGTCGATCATCAGGCCGAACGGCAGGAAGGCGATCTTGTCGAGCGCCTGCCGGAGGAGCAGCGCCCGGTCCTGCTCCGCATTGGGCAGCTGGTTCTGCTGCAGGAGGCCGATCTGGACGAGATATTCGGGCGTCACGCTCAAGGCGATGGTGTCGCCGATCGCCTCGTGGATGCCGTCATTGGCGCTGTCCTCGTAGAGGAACGGCTGCGCCATATAGGCGCGCTGGTAGAAATTGTGGCCGAGCTCGTGATGGGCGGTGACGAAATCGTCGGCGTTGACCCTTGTGCACATCTTGATCCGCAGGTCCTCGCGATTGTCGAGGTCCCAGGCCGACGCGTGGCAGATCACTTCGCGGTCGCGCGGCTGGGTGATCATCGAGCGCGTCCAGAAGGTCGCCGGCAGCGGCGCGAAGCCCAATGAAGTGAAGAAGCCTTCGGCGGTATGGACGACCCGCTCGGGCGTGTAATGCGCCTGCTCGAGCAAATGGGTGAGGTCGTAGGCCGGCGGCGCCGAATTGGCGGGGGCGACGACGTCGTAGATATTGCCCCATTCCTGCGCCCAGAGATTGCCGAGCAGATCGGCGCGGATCGGCCCGTTCGCGGCCTGCACGGCGTCGCCGTAGCGGCGGTTCAATCCGGCGCGGGCGAAGCAGTGCAGCTCGACGTAGAGCGGCCGCACCTGGTTCCAGAGCCGCTCGGTCAGGGCGGCGAATTCGTCGGGGCTCATGTCGTATTTGGAGCGCCACATCGCGCCGGTGTCGGCATAGCCGAGCTCGCGGGCGCCGGCATTGGCGATCTCGACCATGCGCGCATATTGCGGGCGCATCGGTCCGCCGACATTGTTGTTCCAGCTGGTCCACATCTCCTGGAGCTGGGCGGGATCGCGGACCGTGCCCATCCGCGCCTCGATCTCGTTGCCGGTCAGGGTCTCGCCGGCCATCGTCCCGCGGCCGCGGCCATATTGCGAGGATAGGTCGGTCGAGATCCGGTTCATTTCGGCGGCGGCGCCCGGCGTGGTCGGCGCGGCGAGGACGAGGCCGTTGCGCAGCAGGTTCAGCTTGCGCCGCGTGTCGGCGCTGAGCCCCGGCACGTTCTGGTAACGCGCCGCCTCGCCCGCCAGGCGGACGCCCATTTCGGTGCCGATCGTGCCGAAATAGGAAGCGAGCGCGTCGGTATCCTCGGTGATGTAGGTCGCGTTGACCCACTGGGCGCGGTTGTTGATCACCGAATAGTCGCCGAGCTCGCGCTCGGCCCGGGCGACGAAGGCGTCGGCGTCGGCCGCGGTCGGCGCTGCGGCAGGGGCGGCAGGCGCGGGCGCGTTCGGCTGGGCGGTGGACCCGGTCGCGGCGAGGCAGGCGGCGGCGGCGAGGGCAAGCAGCGAGACGGTCGACTTCATGACGGACATCCTCTTTTCTTCTGCGTGGCGGGCTAATGAACCGCGCGCTGCAAAGTTTCAACGGGCGAGAAAATCGGCGATCGCGCGGCCGAGGTCGGGCCTGGTGACGGCGCTCATATGGTTGCCCGGCACCTCGACATGAGTGGCGTCCGGCAGCAGCTGCGCGAGCGCTTCCGCCGAACCGTTGTCATGATCCTCGGCGCCGCTCAGCACCAAAGTCGGCGGCGCGATCGCGCGCAGCTCCGCCTCGCTGGTGTCGACGAAGCTGTCGAGCAGCGGCAGCAGCGCCTGGGGATCGCCGCCGGTCGTCTTGAGGAATGCTTCCGCCAGCCACTCGGGCGAGCCGCGCTGATGGCTGCCGAGCCCGGTCAGGATCGCCTTGAAATGCGCCGACCGGGCGCCCGTCTCGAGCAGCCCCTGCAGGCCCATGCCGGCGACGATCAGCTTGCCTGGGCCGGCGCCGAGCACCACCATCCTGACCGCGGCCCGCCCGCCCAGCGAATAGCCGCCGAGATCGTAGTCGCGGAGCCCGAGATGGGCGATCAGCGCCAGCCCGTCCCGGGCAAGCACATCGGGCGGATAGGCCGAAGCGTCGTGCGGCCGCGCACTCGTCCCGTGGCCGCGCAGGTCCGGCATGATCACGCGAAAGCCGCGGCCGGCGATTTCGGCGGCGTGGCCGAACCGGATCCAGTTGGTGTCGGCGTCCGAGAACAGGCCGTGCAGCAGCACCACCGCCCGCCCCTCGCCCAGCTCGTGCCAGGCCAGCTCGACGCCGTCTGGGGCGGCGAAAGTCTGCCTCATTGTTCCGCCTCCTGCGGCCTGAGCCTGCGCACCACGCCGAAGATCACGATCAGCAGCGCAAGCAGGACCAGCGCTGCCGCGAGCAGGAAGGCGCCCCCAGGCTCGCCATGCTCGGCGCCGAAGGCGAGCGCCTGGGTCATCGCCAGCGGGCCGATGATCGCGGCGATGCTGGCGATGCTCGCCATGCCGCCCTGCAAGGCGCCCTGGTGCGAGGCGTCGGTCATCCGCGACAGCAAGGCGTTCAGCGAGGGATAGACGAGGCCCTGCAGCGCGCTGAAGAAGATGATCGCATAGACCATCCAGCCCTGCGTCGCGAAGACGTAGAAGAGGAAGCTGAGGCCGCCGACGACCATGCCGATCACGACCGTCCTCGCCTCGCCGAAGCGGGCGATGGCGCGGCCGGTGACGAAGGTCTGGGCGAGCGCCATCGCCAGGCCCGCGGCGGCGAGCGACCAGCCGATCGCCGCCGCGTCCCAGTGGAGCGCGAGCCCGGCCCAGAACGCCCAGGTCGCGGGATAGACGAAATGGGCGAGCTGCCAGAACAATGCCGCGACCAGCAGCGGCGCGGCGCCGCCGGCGTGGAACAGCGGCCGGAACGCGCCGAGGATGTGGGCGTCGCGCAAGCGGAACGGCCGGCGTCGCTCGGGCGGCAGCGTCTCGGGCAGCCGGATCGCGATCCACAGCGCGTTGGTGCCGGCGAGCGCGGCCGCGACGATGAACGGCGCGCGCGTGCCGAACCCGGCCATCAGCCCGCCGATCGCCGGCCCGAGGATGAAGCCGAGCCCGAAGGCCGCGCCCATCAGGCCGAAGGTGGCGCCCCTTTTCTCCGGCGCCGTCACGTCGGCGAGCACGGCATTGGCCGGCCCGTAGGTCGCCCCGGCGATGCCCGCGATCAGCCGCCCGACGAACAGCCAGGCGAGCGTCGGCGCCGCCGCCATCAGCAGATAATCGAGCGCGAAGGCGATCGCCGAAAAGAGCAGGATCGGCCGCCGCCCGAAGCGGTCGCCGAGATTGCCGAGCACCGGCCCGGCGAAGAATTGCGCGCCGGCATAGGCGACCAGCATGTAGCCCGCGATCCGGGTCGCCTCGGCGAGCGTCACCCGGCCGAGATGGACGATCAGGTCGGGCAGGACCGGCAGCACGATCCCGAAGCCGATCGAATCGAGCAGCAGGATCGTCAGGACGATCGGGACGGCGGGATGATGGAACCGCATCCGCGGCTAATCCGGCAGCTTGCCGGTCGCCTTGATCCAGCGATCGACCACCGGCTGATATTCATCGACGCGATATTCGGGCAGGCCTTCGGTGTTGACCCATTGCCGGTGCATCGACTCAACCCCGAAATGGTGGACCGGCCGAAAACGCGCCGGTTCATCGAATGAGCCCACCGTCAGGTCCATATTCTCGCTGTCCGGGAAGGCGAAGCCGAGCGAGGTCCCGCAGGCCGCGCAATAAGGCCGCCGCGCGATCGGCGAGCTCTGATACCAGTCGGGTCCGCTCGCCCAGGCGACGTCGGCCTTCTTCATATTCTTGAACGCGATCGAGACGCCGCCGGTCGCCCGCTGGCACATCCGGCAATGGCAGAGATAGGCCTCGTCATTATGGACCTGGGCCGTGTAACGCACCTTGCCGCAGGCGCAGCCGCCGGTCATCGCTTCAGCCATCGGCTTCTCCCAATTTGATCGTTTCAAGCCGCGCCCGCCAGGCCGCCGGCAGCGGCGTTGGCCGGCGGCTGTCGCGGCCGACATAGACATGGGTGAAATGCCCCTCCGCCGCGGCTTCGTCGGCGCCCTTCACGAAGACGCCGAGCCGATAGGTCACGCTCGATGTGCCGAGCCGTTCGACGCCGAGGCCGATCTCGACCGGCTCCGGGTAGGTGATCGAATCGGCGTAGCGGCAGCCGGTCTCGACGACGAGCCCGATCGGGTCGCCGGCGGCGATGTCGAGCAGGCCGGCCTCGATCAGCCAGGCATTCACCGCGGTGTCGAACCAGGCGTAGTGGACGGTATTGTTGACGTGGCCGTAGGCGTCGTTGTCGCTCCAGCGCGTGGCAATTTCCCGCCAGACCGGGTAGGCCGCCCTCCCCTTCAAAGCGCCGCCTCGTAGAGCCGCCGCGCGTCCGCCTCGCTGATCGGGCACGGATTGTTGACCAGCAGCCGCTCCTGCTTCATCGCCTCCGCGGCGAGCAGGTCGAGATGCTCGCGGCCGATGCCGACCTCCGACAGGCGCCGCGGCAGGCCGGTCGCGTGGGTCAGCTCGGCGAGCTGTTCGATGAAAGCCTGCGCCTGGCCCTGGGTGCCGAGGCGGACCAGCGACGGATCGAGCACGCAGCCCAGCTCGGCATAGTGGGCCATGGCGGCTTGCATGTTGTGGCCGAGCACCTGGGTCAGCACGAGGGAATTGGAGAGGCCGTGCGGCACGTGGAAATGGCCGCCGAGCGGATAGGCCAGAGCATGGACGCCGGCCACCGGCGCATTGTCGAACGCGACCCCGGCATAATGGGCGCCGAGCAGCATGTTGCCGCGCGCCTGGCGGTCGCCGGGCCGCTCGCAGGCGGCGATGAGATTTTGCGAGAGCAGCCGCAGCGCCTCGCGCGCTAGCATGTCGGAGACCGGGTTCTTGCGCCGCGCCGAGGTGTAGGCCTCGATCGCATGGACCATCGCGTCGATCCCGGTCGCGGCGGTGACGTGGCGCGGCAGGCCGATTGTAAGCTCGGGGTCAAGCACCGCCCAGTCGGCGTTCAAGGGCGCGCTGTTGACGGCGTTCTTGACGCCGCCGCCGATCGTGATCACCGACACCGAGGTCGCTTCGGAACCGGTCCCTGCGGTCGTCGGAACCAATGCGAGCGGCAACCTTGGCCCGACCGCCTTGCCGACGCCCCAGATCGCATCGAGATTGTCGCCACTGCCGAGCAGGTAAGCGGCGAGCTTGGCGACGTCCATCGGGCTGCCGCCGCCGAAGCCGACCACCGCCGCGCAGCCCGCGCCCGCCACCACCGCCGCCAACAAGGTGTCGCGCGACGGATCCTGCTCGACCGCGTCGAACACGACGGCGCCGGGCAGCGCGGCGAGCGCCGCGTCGGCGAGACCGAGCGCGCGGACGTTGGCGTCGGTGACGAACAGGCAGGGTCCGGGCGGCAGCAGCTCGGCAAGCCGGGTCGCCGCGCCCTGGCCGGCGATCAGCTTGGGGCCATAATGGAATTCGTAGGATTGCACCCGGGCTGCTTAGCGCGCGCGTGGCCTCAAAGCGAGCGCTGGAGCCGCGAGAGCAGGCTGCGCGCCGGGCTTCCGGCCGGCTCTTCGGCGAAATGGCCCGAGTCGATTCGGCTGACCCGGTCATACAATTCCTCGCTCGCGCGGACGAGGTCGGCCGCCGCCTCGGGCAGGCGCGGGAAAAGGTCGCGGTCGGTCGCGGGCGCCTCGCCCAGGCGCCGCTCGGCTTCGCCCGCCTGGTCGCGGCTCAATTCGCCGGCCGCGACCGCGCGCTGGGTCAGGAGCCAGGCGATGACGTGCATCAGCCGGGTCGTCACCTTCAGCGACTCGCACGAGAAGCCGACCCGGTCGATCGGCGCCAGCGCGAGGCGGTCGTCGCGGCCCTGGGTGTCGAAATAGGAGCGCGCCTCGTCGGCGAGCACCATCGCCTCGACGTAGAGCGCGTCGACGAGCTTGGGCGTCATCTGCCCGTGAAGTGCGGCTTGTCCCATCGGCGCAGCCTGCCACAGCGCGGCGGACGCGCAAAATGCTAAAGAAGGTAAATCGCGTCCCGATCCGGGGCGGCGCGGTCAGGCGATGATGTCGGGGATTTTGAGATCCTCCAATTGGGCGATCTCGTCCTTCAGTCTCAGCTTTCGTTTCTTGAGGCGGGCCAGCTGGAGCTGGTCGCGGCCGGCCATGCTGCGCAGGGCTTCGATGGCGCTGTCGAGATCACGATGCTCGGTGCGCAGAACCGCGAGTCGCGACTCCGGATCCTGAGCGGCTGAGTGGTTCCCTTCCATGGGTCTCCCTCGCTCCTCTCCACGTGGTGGCGCGCATCTTAATCCTTCGGTGAGCCGCCGTACATATGTGTTGGATCGCCGTCCCCGGGGGAGACAAAGGCGCCCGGGCGTGGTTATGTGGCGGCACCCAAGTGAAGGAGAGTTGCGAATGCACCAGGCGCACGTTTCGGCCCTCCAGGCCAAGCATGCCGGCCTCGAAGCCAGGATCATCGAGGAAAGCCAGCGGCCCCTGCCCGACATGGCGACCCTCTCCCGGCTCAAGAAAGAGAAGCTCAAGATCAAGGAAGAGATGAGCGGCCTGGGCGAGCCGCACTGACGCAAGAACGGGGACAGTCACTTTTCCGCACGGCAGCGCCCGCTTGAGCGCGGCGTGCGGAAAAGTGACTGTCCCCCAACCCTAGTCGTCGCGGGAGACGCGCTCGTTCTTTTCGTGCCGCTCCTGGGCCTCGACCGTCATCGTCGCGATCGGCCGCGCTTCCAGCCGGGCGAGGTTGATCGGCTCGCCGGTCACTTCGCAAAAGCCGTATTCGCCGGTCTCGATCCGGTGCAGCGCCGCGTCGATCTTGGCGATCAGCTTGCGCTGCCGATCGCGGGTCCTGAGGTGGATGCCCCAGTCGGTCTCGCTCGACGCGCGGTCGGTGAGGTCGGCTTCCTGGATCGGCCCGCTCGCCAAAGCGGCCATCGTCTCGCGCGATTCCCTGACGATGCCGTCCTTCCAGGTGAGCAGCTTCATCCGGAAATAGCCGAGCTGCTCGGCGTTCATGAATTCTTCGTTGGCGCTTGGCCGATAGCCGCCGGCGAATTGGCCATTCAAAGCGTCACTATGAAGCGTAGCCATTACCCCTCCACTCCTCGTTCTCCCGGCAATGACCGGGGGCCCGAACCTGGGGCGGGGGAGATGCTGTTGCCCCGAATCTAAGCCTCCCGCCCCAGACGCGCCTATACTCACGCGAACATGCCAGCACAAGTCATTCAAACGGAGCGGAAAAAATTGCCGTTTTGCGACGCCGCCGAAACATTTTTCGCGGCCCCGACGGCCCCCCGCGAATCGGGCCGGCGCGGCCGAATCGGCGCGGCGATTAACCCTGTTCGGGGAAAATCGCGCGGCGGCCGCCATTCACCCCTCGAAAGAAGCTGTTCAGCAATGGGACGGAAAGGCGCGAAGAGGCCCGAAAACCCCCGTTTTGCGGGCACAAGATGGTAAACGTGCTTGCGTCTAAAGGGATCGTTTGCATCTGCTCGTTAGTGCCTCACCCGCGATGGATCGGCGCCAGCCCTTTCATCCACGAGGACGGCCAGGAACAGGGATGCTGTTATGTCGGTAAGAATGGCTTTGGCGAAACTCTGCGCTTGCACCTGCGGTGGTGCGATCATCGGCGGCGGCGCAGTCCATGTCGCGGAAAACCCGCCGGCCCGCCCCGCTGTCGAGAGGTCCCATGCGGTCAGGGGCGGCTATGTCCGCCGCGCGAGCGGCTCGCACCGGCGCCTGGTGCGCCGCGTGGTCCGGCGCACCGCCTGCGCGGCGCCGACCCAGACGGTCTCGCGGATGATCATTCCGCCGGTCTTCGCGCCGCCCCCGCCCCCGGTCGCGGTGGCGAGCAGCAGCGGCGGCGGCGTGCCGATCGTGATCGGCGGCTCTTCGGGCGGCTTCGGCTTCGGCGGCGGCTTCTTCTCGGGCGGCTTCTTCGGCGGCAGCTCGACCAGCGGCGGCACCAATGTCGTGGTCCAGAACAGCAACGAGCAGAATCAGGGCCAGAATCAGAATCAGAATCAGAATCAAAATCAAAATCAGAACCAGAATCAGAACGAGAATCAGAACCAGAACGAGAACCAGAATCAGAACGGCTCGTCCGGCTCGTCCAGCCACGGCTCTTCCAGCCACGGCTCTTCCAGCCACGGCTCGTCGAGCCATGGCGGCTCGTCGAGCCACGGGGGCTCGAGTTCGAGCTCCAGCAACGGCACCTCGACCAGCTCGACCAGCTCCGGCGCGTCGACCAGCTCGACCTCGACCAGCTCCGGCGCCACCGGCGGCTCGAGCAGCTTCGGCGGTTCGGGCAGCACCAGCGGCTCCAGCTCGTCGTCGAGCAGCAGCTCGTCGAGCTCGAGCAGCAGCTCCAGCTCCTCCTCGAGCGGCGGCTCCTCCTCGTCGACCGGCGGGACCCACGTCCCGGCGCCGCCGATGATCCTGCTGTTCGGCGCCGGCGCCGCGACCCTCGTCGCCCGCAAGCGCCTCGGCAAGCGCGCCACCGCCTAGCCCGCCTTCACAATGGCCAAAGAAAAGGCCCCGCCCGACCCGGCGGGGCCTTTTTCTTGGCCTCCATCCCGTCATTGCGAGGAGCCGCAGGCGACGAAGCAATCCAGTCGGCGCCGTTCCCTGGATTGCTTCGCTACGCGCGCAATGACGGAGCGGGGGCGAACGAGGGAACCGGGGCTATTGCGCCTTCAAAATCTTCTCGATCTCAGCGACGGGCATGTTGACGAGGTCCTTGGGCACCTCGGCGACCAGCCGCTTCTCGACTTCCTTGTGATAATGCTTCCTGAGTTCGCCGAGCGTCGCCGGCGGCGCGACCACGACCAGCGCCTTGTAATCGTTCCGCAACGCCCGCGCCTTCAGCATTGCCGCGGTGGCGGCAGCGAAGCGGTCTTCCTCGAGCTCGTGGAAGTCGACCTCCTCCATCGAGCTGCCGAGCGTGTTCGAGGCGCGTCCGGCGAGGTCGCTCGCCTGCTCGTGATGGGCGGGATTGATGTCGACCTCCTTCGCTTCGACCGCGAAATCGGGGAAATCCGCATCGCCCCGGTTGCGGAAGAAAAGCGACTTCTTGCCGTCGGCGACCAGGACGAAGCTGTCATGGGGAATTTGCATTGCGGCGCTCCGTGACTGTTTCGCCCCATGAACGCGACACAAGTCAGGATGGTTGCCCGGCATCGTCCGGACCGCCATAGGCCGAGGCCATGCGGATCCTCCTCACCAATGACGACGGCGTCAACGCGACCGGCCTCAAGCTGCTCGAGCAGGTCGCCCGGACCTTCTCCGACGACATCTGGATCGTCGCCCCGACCGAGGAGCAATCGGGCGCCGGCCACTCGCTGACGCTGACCGTGCCGGTGCGCCTGCGCAAATTGGGCGAGCGCCGCTTCTGCGTCACCGGCACGCCGACCGACGCGGTGATGATGGGCCTCGCCCACATCATGAAGGACGTCCGGCCCGACCTCATCCTCTCCGGCGTCAACCGCGGCGCCAATCTCGGCGAGGACGTCACCTATTCGGGCACCGTCTCGGCGGCGATGGAGGGCGCGCTCGCGGGCATCCCCTCGATCGCGCTTTCCCAGAGCTATGCCAAGGAGGGGATGGGCGACACGGTTCCGTTCGCCGCCGCCGAGGCCTGGGCGGAGCGCGTCCTCGCCCCGCTGCTCGCCGCGCCGTTCGCGCCGCGCACCCTGGTCAACGTCAACTTCCCGGCGCTGCCGCCGGCCGGGGTCAAGGGCATCCGCGTCGTCCGCCAGGGCCTGCGCGATTACGGCCGGCTCAGGATCGTCCAGCGCACCGACACCCGCGGCTACGATTATTACTGGTTCGGCCTCGGCCCGATGATCCAGACCCCCGGCCACGAGACCGACCTCGAAGCGATCTCGGACGGCTATGTCACCGTCACTCCGCTCCACCTCGATCTGACGCACGAGGAATCGCTCGCCCGCCTCACCGCCCTCTATCCGGACTAGCGCGCCTCGGTGGCGATCGACCACATGAAGTCGAGCCGGGTCGCGCCGGCGAAGCGGGGATCGTCGGCGCCACGCGGGCCGCGCATCACCGGCAGGAAGGGCGCCGCGCCATGGGCGGTCCAGATCGCGCCTTGGTGGCAGGCCATGCAGTTCGATCTCGTGCCGTTGGCGAAGGTTTCGAGATAGGGGTTGAAGGCGATGTTGGGCGCGCCGTCGGCCTCGGCCGGGGTCGCGGCCGAGTAGGCGACGTCCATCAGGTAGTTGCGCCAGGCGCCCGCGACCGCGGCTGGCCGGTTCGCCGCGAACGGGCCGGCATCGGGCCGGTCGTGCCACCAATAGGTCGTCCAGATCCAGTCCGGTATCTCCCGGGTGGTGAGGTGCATCGCGAGCAGGACGAGATGGTCGCCCACCCGCGCGGAGGGATCGATCGCGCGCACCGTCGCCAGGTCCGCGGCGCCGATCGGGAGGTGGTAGAAACGGTCCAGCGGCGTGCCCGGCCCGCCGACCATGACCGTGCGGGGCCAGCGCGCGGGCCGGTTGCCGTCCGGCCCATCCCCCGTCCCATCCCAGACCGAGATCGGGGTTGGAACGCCGGCATGGGCCACGGCCCAGACCGTCTTCACCGCCATCGCGTCGCGCGGAAAGGGCGCGATCTCCCGCGCGCCAAGCGGCGTCGCCGCGCTGAAGCCGGCGTTGATCGCATCGAGCCGCGCCCGCCGGAACAGCTGCTGCTGCCGGATGTGCCGGTAGGCCGGCCCGTTGAACAGGACGAACGAGAGCAAGGGCGCGCCCGACGCCTGCAGCAGCGCGATCCCCGGCGTCTCGGCGATATCGATCCGGCGGAAGGGGCGCGCCCTGTTCGGATCGGCGCTGCCGAAGGTGCGCGTGAGCGGCGCCCAACCTTGCCACGTCGGCGCGCCATCGCGGCCCGGCCGGGTCACGTTGGCGAGCAGCTCCCACGCATGCCGGCGCATCGCCGCCACGTCCTCGATGTCGCGCAGCCGCAGCTGCCCGGCCTCGGGTGCCGGGAACGACGCGACGCAGGCCGCGGTGAGCAGCGTCAGCAGGACCCAAATCCCACTCTTGCCCATGCCGGCACTCTACGCCCGATTGCGCCTCTAGGAAAAGCGGCCGTCACGCATTATGTCGCCCGCTCCCATGGAACTCGAACTCCCCTCCCCGCCCAAGGTCGGCATGGTCTCGCTCGGCTGCCCGAAGGCGCTGGTCGATTCCGAGCGGATCCTGACCAAGCTGCGCGCCGACGGCTATCAGATGTCGCCCGATTATGCCGGCGCCGACGTCGTCCTCGTCAACACCTGCGGCTTCCTCGATTCGGCCAAGGAGGAGAGCCTCGATGCGATCGGCGAGGCGATCGCCGAGAATGGCCGGGTCATCGTCACCGGCTGCCTCGGCAAGGAAGCGGAGCTGATCCGCGCCCGCTTCCCGCAAGTGCTCGCGATCACCGGCGCCGCCCAATATGAGGACGTCGTCGGCGCGGTTCACGTCGCCGCCCCGATCCCGCCGTCCGCCTATCTGAACCTGGTGCCCGACGCGGGCCTCAAGCTGACCCCGCGCCATTATTCCTATCTGAAGATCTCCGAGGGCTGCAATCATCGCTGCGCCTTCTGCATCATCCCTTCGCTGCGCGGCGACCTCGTCAGCCGCCGGCCCGATGCGATCCTGCGCGAGGCCGAGAAGCTGGTGGCCGCCGGCACGAAGGAGCTGCTGGTGATCAGCCAGGACACCTCCGCTTACGGCGTCGATCTCCGCCACGCATCCTGGCCCTGGAAGGGTGGCGAGGTCCGCGCCCACATGACCGACCTCGTCCGGGAGCTCGGCCGTTTGGGCGCCTGGGTGCGGCTCCATTACGTCTACCCCTATCCGCATGTCGACCGGGTCGTGCCGCTGATGGCCGAGGGGCTGATCCTCCCCTATCTCGACATCCCCTTCCAGCACGCCTCGCCCAGGGTGCTCAAGGCGATGAAGCGCCCCGCCAACGAGGCCAGGGTGCTGGAGCGAATCCGCTCCTGGCGCGAAATCTGCCCCGATATCACGATCCGCTCGACCTTCATCGTCGGCTTTCCCGGCGAGACCGAGGAGGATTTCGACTATCTGCTCGACTGGCTCGACGAGGCCCAGCTCGACCGCGTCGGCGCCTTCCGGTTCGAGCCGGTCAGCGGCGCCGCCGCCAACGCGCTGCCCGGCATCGTCCCCGAGGAGGTCAAGGAAGAGCGCTACGCCCGCTTCATGGAAAAGAGCGCGGCCATTTCCGCCGCCAAGCTTCAGGCCAAGATCGGCCGCACGGTCGACGTCATCATCGACGCGGTGGATTCGGAGGGCGGCGCGACCGGGCGCTCGAAGGCCGATGCGCCCGAGATCGACGGCGAAGTCCATCTCCGCGATGCCGGCCACCTGGCGCAGGGGGACATCGTCCCGGTGCTCGTCGAGGATGCCGATGAGCATGACCTCTACGGCGTACCCCGTGGTTGAGGGAAGCGGCGCCCCTGGCGGCGCGCCGCTTCGCCCAGTGCTAGACGCCCGTCCCGGTTTGGGCTCGCCCGCCCATCATGCCGAGCACGACGTTCGCCGCCTGCCCGACGAGGCTCCCGCCCGCGGCCGCGATCAGGAAGATCGTACCGGGCGCCCCGGCCGCCGAATAATGCTGGCCGAACGCCATGTACGCGCCCACGCCGCCAAGGCAGCCGGCGACCAGCAACACGAGCGGCCCCGGCCCCGGCCCGCCGCCATGCCGCCAGAGAAGCAGCAGGATCGGGACGGAGCCGCAGAAGAATGAATAACCTTCGTCCATAAATACCTCCCCTTAAGGCGCCCGCGAAAGCCGAAGACGCGGATGCCCGTGCACGAGCTATCACGACGCCCACTCTTGGTAAACAACAAGGCCGAAAGACATCGTGATCCGAGGCGCCGCCTGAACTATGAAAGAGCAAAACATGGATCTTGCCGCCCTCCTGAAGGCCGATCAGGGCCAGCCCGCGATCCCGCTCCAGCTCGTCGACAAGAAGGGCTTCGATGCCTGGCTGAAGGCACAGCCGGCGCGGACCCGGCAGGCGGCCGAGGCGCAGGGTTTCAAGGGCGAGGGTTTCCAGCTCGCGATTCTGCCCGGGGAGCGCGACGAATGGTCGGCCGCGCTCGGCGTCGCCAATGTCGACGAACTGAGCCCCTGGTGCCTTGCCAGGGCGGCCGAGAGCCTGCCCGAGGGCAGCTACCGCGTCGCCGGGCGCGGGCCGGGGCCGGCCGTCCTCGGCTGGCTGCTCGGCCAGTATCGGTTCGACCGCTATCGCCAGGACAAAAAGGGCGCCGGCCCGCGCGTCCTCCTCACCGACGAGCCGGCGCGGATCGATGAAACCGTCCTCGTCGCCGAATCGACCTTTCTCGTCCGCGACCTCGTCAACACTCCCGCCGGCGACCTCGGCCCGGCCGAGCTCGCGGCGGCGGCGGAGGCGCTCGCCGGAGAATGCGGCGCCAAAGTCAGCATCGCTGCCGGCAAGGCGCTCGAGGAGGGCTTTCCGATGGTCGCCGCGGTCGGCGCCGCCGCCGCCCCGGGGCGCGAGCCGCGCCTGATCGAGCTGGAGCATGGCGATCGCCGCCATCCCCGGCTCGCCATCGTCGGCAAGGGCGTCTGCTTCGATTCCGGCGGCCTCGACCTCAAGCCCGCGAGCGGGATGCGGCTGATGAAGAAGGACATGGGCGGGGCCGCGCACGCGCTCGCCCTCGCCCGGCTGATCGTCAGGGGCCGCCTTCCGGTCCGCCTGCACCTGCTCATCCCGGCGGTCGAGAACGCGGTCTCGGGCGCGGCCTTCCGGCCCGGCGACATATTGAAGAGCCGCAAGGGGCTTTCCGTCGAGATCGGCAATACCGACGCGGAAGGGCGGCTGATCCTCGCCGACGCCCTCACCCGGGCCGGCGAGACCGAGCCGGAGCTGATCCTCGATTTCGCCACCTTGACCGGCGCCGCGCGGGTCGCGCTCGGCCCCGACCTCCCCGCCCTCTTCGCCAATGACGATGCGCTCGCCGACGACCTGCTCGCGGCCGGCAGCGCCGTCTCGGACCCGCTCTGGCGGATGCCGCTGTGGAAACATTATGACGAGATGCTCGCCTCCGACGTCGCCGACATCGGCAACATGGCCGAGGCGCCGCTGGCGGGCGCGGTCACCGCCGCGCTCTTCCTGCAGAGATTCGTCCCCGAAGGAACGCCCTGGGCCCATCTCGACACCTTCGCCTGGCGGCCGGCGGCCAAGCCGGGGCGCCCGAAAGGCGGCGACGCGCTCGGCCTGCGCGCCGCCTGGCACATGCTCCAGAAGCGCTATGCGCGCTAACGCTTCACCGCCGAAAGGGCTCGCATCCGCGACAATTGAGGCAACGAAACGGTCGCTGACTGGTTTTAGCTGCGAAACAGACCCATTCCTCATTTGGAGCAGCACCCGTGGCGGACCAAGCCCTCAGGAGCTGGATGCATACCCTGATCAGCTACGTGCGGTCGGGCCAGCCCGATCTCACCAACCGGCAGATGGCGCTCATGCTGCTGGTCTATCTCACCCCCGGGCCGCACACGGTGCGCGGTCTGGCCCATCTGCTCGGCGTCTCGAAGCCCGTGATCACGCGCGCCTTGAATACGCTCAGCGCGCTCGGCTATCTGCGCCGCGTCCGCGACGAGGCCGACAGGCGCAACGTCTTTGTCGCGAAGACCAGCAGGGGGCAGGATTTCCTTGAAGGCTTCAACCGGAACCTCGAACCTGCCGGCACGGAGCGCCGCGCCCCCAGCGAGAACGGATTCATCCTCCAGCACGGATGATCATTTCCGGCTCGACGGCCCGTCGCGGCCGATCGACGAACGCATTCATGCCTGGCGCAAGGACCTTGCCGACATCGCCCTGGCCGGGCGCATCTTCGCGCCGCATTATGCCCGGCCGCTGCCGCGCGGCTGCGGCTCTCACGTGGCCCGGGTCTGGCCCAGCCCGGCCGCGGCAGGGGACGCGGTCTCCGAGCTGCTGCCGGGCGAGGAGTTCGCGGTGCTCGAATATGCCGGCGGCTGGGCCTGGGGGTTCTGCGCCGCCGATCACGTCGTCGGCTATGTCGAGGCGATCGCCCTCGCCGATCCGGCCGCCGCGACCCACCTGGTTTGCGAGAAAAGCGCCCCGGTCACTCCGGACGACGAGCTCACTTCGCCGGTCATCGCTCACTTGCCGATGGGATCGCGCCTGCACGGCCGCGAGGCCGGCGCCTGCCTGGTCACCGAATATGGCTGCGTCGCGCTGAGCCATCTGCGCCGCATCGATGACCGCGAGCCCGATCCGGTGGTCGTCGCCGAGCGGTTGCTCGGCGCTCCCTACCTGCCCGGCGGCCGCACGGCCGACGGGATCGACGCCACCGCCCTCGTCCAGCTCGCGCTCGCCCTGGGCGGCGTCGCCGCGCCGCGCCTGCTCGATCAGCTTCGCAGCTTCGGAGATCCGCTGCCCGACGAAGCGGCCTCGCGACGGGGCGATCTCATACTGTTCGAGGGCGGCGCCGGACTGATGGTCGACGATCTGCTGATGATCCACGCCAGCGCCGCCGCCGGCAAGGTCGCGGTCGAGCCCGCCGCCCTTTATCCGTGCGAGCGCCGCCGGCTATCGCTCTGACGATTGCATTCCGGAGCCGGAACGAGCAGTCTCCGGCCACTTCGGAGGGGAGGAACCATATGAACAATGTGATTGGCGCGCCCGCGCCGGCCTGGCTTCGCATCGTCGCCGCGCTGGGCCTGATCTGGAACCTGATCGGCGTCTATGCCTATCTGCAGACCGTCGGCGTCCTCGGCGGTGGCGACCCGAGCATGTCGGCCGGGGCGATGCCTCCCTGGGTCACCGGCGCGTTTGCGATTGCCGTCTTCGGCGGCGCGCTCGGCTGTGTGGTCCTGCTGCTGCTGAAGCGGCTGGCGACCTGGCTGCTGCTGCTCTCGCTGCTTGCCGTGCTGGCGCAGGACCTGTGGGCCTATGTGCTGAGAACCGGCGGCACGGCGGAAAATCCGGTGCTGCCGCTGCTCGTCAACGTGATCGCCATCCTGCTCGTTTGGCTGGCCTATCACGCCGACAAGAAGGGTTGGCTGAGCTAGGGACCTATCGCATCTCGCCGCGGGCGCGGCGGATCGCGTACCAGCGCGCCACATTGGCCTGGTGCTCGGCCAGCGTGTCGGCGAAGACGTGGCCGCCGCTGCCGTCGGCGACGAAGTAGAGCGCCTGCGTCGGCGCCGGATCGAGCACGGCGGCGATCGACGCGCGCCCGGGATTGGCGATCGGCCCGGCCGGCAGGCCGGCGCGGGCGTAGGTGTTGTAGCCGTTGTCGGCGTTGAGCTCGGACTGGAGGATGCGCCGCCCGAGCGGCCGCCCCCGCGTCACCGGGTAGATCACGGTGGGATCGGCCTGGAGCGGAATGCCGCGCCGGAGGCGGTTGGCATAGACCCCGGCCACCAGCCGGCGCTCGCCGGGCTTGCCGGTCTCCTTCTCGACGATCGAGGCGAGGATGATCGCCTCCCGCGGCGTCGCCACCGCGCTTCCCGGCCGTCGCCGCGCCCAGAGGCGGGCCAGCTCCCTGCGCATCGCCGCCTGCATCCGCGCCAGCACCGCCGCGCGCGTCTCGCCGCGCCGGTATGAATAGCTGTTCGGCAGCACCGAGCCTTCCTCGGGCACCGGGATCGCGCCGGCGAGGAACGGGATGTGCATCAGCCGGTCGTGGACCAGCACCGAAGGCATGCCTTCGGGGATCGTCACCAGCCGCTGCACCGGCCGGCCGTGCTGGAGCAGGTTGAGGATGCCGTCGGCGCTGAGCCGCGCCGGAATCAGGAACTCGCCGGCCTGGATCGGGTCCGACGAGCCGAACAGCCGCGCGAAGATGCGGAACGTCCCCGCCCCGCCCCGGATCGCCCCTTCTCTCTCGAGCTGGCCGGCGACGCGGGCAAGGCTCGCCCCCTGGGCGACGACGATCGTCCTGGGCTGCGCGGTCGGGCCCGGCCCGGCCCAGAGCAGCCAGAAAGCGATCATGGCGGCGACAACCGCGATCCCCGGGACGAGGACCAGCAGCAGCCGCTTCATGGGCAGCTGTGGCAGCTTCACACCGCCTTCATCACCAGGCTGGCGTTCGTCCCCCCGAAGCCGAAGCTGTTGTTGAGCACCGCCTTGACCTCGCGCTGCTTGGCGACGTGCGGGACGAGGTCGACGCCTTCGGTGCCCTCGTCCGGATTGTCGAGGTTCAGGGTCGGCGGCACGATCTGGTCGCGGATCGCCAAGATGCAGAAGATCGTCTCGACCGCGCCCGCGCCGCCCAGCAGATGGCCGATCGCCGACTTGGTCGAACTCATCGACACCTTGCCGATCGCATTGCCGAAGAGACGCTTCACGGCGCCCAGCTCTATCGTGTCGGCCATGGTCGAGGTGCCGTGCGCGTTGATATAGTCGATGTCGCTCGGCGTCATGCCCGCTTTCTTCAGGGCCATCTCCATCGATCGATAGGCGCCATAGCCGTCCGGATGCGGCGCAGTGACGTGATAGGCGTCGCCGGACAGGCCATAGCCCACCACCTCGGCATAGATTTTCGCGCCGCGCGCTTTGGCATGCTCATATTCCTCGAGCACGACGACGCCGGCGCCCTCGCCCATGACGAAGCCGTCGCGATCCTTGTCATAGGGCCGGCTCGCCTGCTCCGGCCGATCGTTGTAGCTCGTGTTGAGCGCGCGGGCCTGTGCGAAGCCGGCGATGCCGATCGGGCAGACCGTCGCTTCCGCGCCGCCCGCCAGCATGATGTCGGCATCATCGTCGCGGATCATCCGCGCCGCGTCGCCGATCGAATGCGCGCCGGTCGAACAAGCGGTGACGACGGCATGGTTCGGCCCCATCAGGCCGTACTTTATGCTCACCTGACCCGAGATCAGGTTGATCAGCCGCCCGTGGACGAAGTGCGGCGACACCCGTCCCGGCCCCTTTTCGGCCAGCACCAGGCTCTCGCTCTCGATCCCGGGCAGACCGCCGATACCCGAGCCGATCGAACAGCCGGCGCGCAATTTCGTCGCCTCGTCCATGTCGGTCAGGCCGGCATCCTCCAGCGCCTGCCCGGCCGCGTCCAGGCCGTAGATGATGAAGGGATCGACCTGCCGCTGGGTCTTGTGGTCGACTCGCTTGTCCGGATCGAAGCCATATTCGTGATCCTTGGGCTTCACCTCGCAGGCGATCGTGCATTTCTGGTCGCTGGCGTCGAACTTGGTGATCGGCCCGGCGCCGCTTTTCGAAGCGAGGATGTTCTTCCAGCTCGTCTCGACGTCGCCGCCGAGCGGCGTGACGAGCCCCAGTCCGGTGACGACGACGCGGCGCATTCCTGTTCACTCCCGCTATTGAAGACGGAAACGGCCCCCCGGCCGAAGACGGGGAGCCGTTTTGTAAAACAAGCGGCTCGCTCCCCGCCGGCCGGCGGACGCGCCCCTCTAGGGTCAAGCCTTGTTCTGGTCGATATAGTCGATCGCGTCCTTGACGGTCGTGATCTTCTCGGCGGCGTCGTCCGGGATCTCGACCCCGAACTCCTCCTCGAACGCCATGACCAGCTCGACGATGTCGAGGCTGTCGGCGCCGAGATCGTCGATGAAGCTCGCTTCCTCGGTGACCTTGTCCGCTTCGACGCCCAGATGCTCGACGACGATCTTCTTAACGCGGTCGGAAGTCTCGCTCATAATCCACCTTTCCCTAGCGGTGCTTATTCATTGGCCCCCGCCCTAGCCGCTCGCACCGGCAAATGGCAAGTGGGACGGCACGATCAGATCATCGCCATCCCGCCGTTGACGTGCAGCGTCTGGCCGGTGACGTAGCCGGCCTCGCGGCTGGCGAGATAGATGCATGCCGCGGCGATGTCCTCGCCGCTGCCGAGGTCGCCGATCGGGATGCGCCCGAGCAGCGCCTCTTTCTGGGCTTCGGGCAGCGCGTCGGTCATCGCCGAGCGGATGAAGCCGGGGGCGACGCAGTTGACGGTGATGCCGCGGCTCGCGACCTCCTGCGCCAGCGCCTTCGACATGCCGATCAGGCCCGCCTTGGACGCGGCATAATTGGCCTGGCCCGGATTGCCGGTGACGCCGACCACCGAGGTCACCGACACGATCCGTCCGAACCGCGCCCGCATCATCGGCCGCAGCGCGGCGCGGGCGAGCCGGAAGGCGGCTTCGAGGTTGATCCGGATCACCTCGGACCATTCCTCGTCCTTCATCCGCATCGCCAGATTGTCGCGGGTGACGCCGGCATTGTTGACGAGGATGTCGAGCTGGCCGAGCGCCTCGAGAGCCTGCGGGACCAGCGCGTCGACCGCGGCGGCGTCGGAGAGGTTGCAGGCGAGCGCGACATGATCGCCGCCGAGCCCGGCCCGGAAGGCTTCGAGCTTGTCGGCGTTCGATCCCGACACGACAAGCCGCGCGCCCTGCGTCGCCAGCCCCTTCGCGATCGCCGAGCCGATCCCGCCCGAAGCGCCGGTGACGAGGGCGGTCATTCCTGAAAGATCGAACATTCTCATTCCTCCGTCATCCCGGCGAAGGCCGGGATCTCCCCGAGACCCCGGCCTGCGCCGGGGTGACGCCCGTGGCGTCAGAGTTCCTTCACCAGCGCGTCGATGTCCTCCATCGACACGACACTCGTCACCTGGACGTCGGGGGCGATGCGTTTGACCATCGGCCCCAGCACCTTGCCGCCGAACTCGACGAAATGGCCGACGCCTGCCTCGGCCATCGCCGCAACGCTTTCGCGCCAGCGCACCCGGCCGGTCACCTGCTCGACGAGCAATTCGCGGATCCGGTCCGGATTCTCCACCGGCGCGGCGGTGACGTTGGCGTAGAGCGACACCGCGGGCGGCTCCATCGCCACGCCCGCCAGCGCCTCGGCCATCGCCTCGGCGGCGGGCTGCATCAGCGGGCAGTGGAACGGCGCGGAAACCGGCAGCAGCAGCGCCCGCTTCGCACCCTTCTCCTTGGCGATGACCAGGGCGCGCTCGACCGCGGTCCGATGGCCCGAAATCACGATTTGCGAAGGATCGTTATCGTTAGCGATGACGCAAACCTCGCCTTGTCCCGCTTCGTCGGCGATCGCCTGGGCCGTGGCGAGATCGGTGCCGAGCAGGACGGCCATCGCCCCCTCGCCGACCGGCACCGCGGCCTGCATCGCCTGCCCGCGCAGTTTCAGCAGCCGCGCCGCGGTGGCGAGATCGAACGTGGCCGCCGCGCACAGCGCGGAATATTCGCCAAGGCTGTGGCCGGCGACGAAATCGGCCTTGTCGGCGAGGTCGATGCCCGACGCACGCAGCGTCGCCACCGCATTGGCCATGATCGCCGGCTGGGCATTTGCGGTCAGGGTCAGCTCCTCCGGTGGCCCTTCCGCCATCAGCCGCGAGAGGTTTTGCCCCAGCGCCTCGTCGACCTCCTCGAACACCGCGCGCGCGGCCTTGCTCGCCCCGGCCAGCGCCACCCCCATGCCGACCGCCTGGCTGCCCTGCCCCGGGAAGATGAAAGCGCGCATAGATATTCCTTGGTTCGGTTGTACGGGGGCGGTTAGGAACCCTGGGGAAAGAAGGCAAGGCGACTTGCAAAATCAAGGAATTCGCGTAAGTGAGCCGCAGTCCGGGGCGGAAGAGACCCTTCCAGCCCCGGTCTTGCTTTGAGACGACAGCCGGAGGGGCGTCCGCAATGGGCGGCGTCAGCAATCGGCCAAAAGAAGGAAATGCGCTGTCATGCCGCTCTACGAGCATGTCTTTTTGGCGCGTCAGGATCTGGCCCAGGCCCAGGTGGACGCGCTGGCGGAGAACGCCACCAAGATCATCGAGGACAATGGCGGCAAGGTCGCCAAGACCGAGACCTGGGGCCTTCGCAACCTCGCCTATCGGATCGCCAAGAACCGCAAGGCGCATTATGTCGCGCTCGATTTCGAGGCGCCGCCGCCGGTCGTGGCCGAACTGGAGCGCCAGACCCAGATCAACGAGGACGTCATCCGCTATCTGACGATCCGCGTCGACGCGCACGAGCAGGGCCCGAGCGCGATGATGCGGCGCGGCGAGCGCGACAAGCGCCGCGGCGACGACGATCGCGGCGATCGCGGCGACCGCGGCGATCGCAACGGCCGCAGCCGCGGCCGCGACGATTACGAAATTTAAGGAGGCACGACCGATGGGCCGCCCATTCTTCCGCCGCCGCAAGTCCTGCCCCTTTTCCGGCAAGGACGCGCCGTGCATCGACTATAAGGACGTCCGCCTGCTCCAGGGCTTCGTCTCCGAGCGGGGCAAGATCGTCCCCAGCCGCATCACCGCGGTCTCCACCAAGAAGCAGCGCGAGCTGGCCAAGGCGATCAAGCGCGCCCGCCATCTCGGCCTGCTTCCCTATGTCGTGAAATAAGGAGCGGGAACGATGGACGTCATTCTGCTCGAGCGCATCGAGAAATTGGGTTCGATCGGCGACGTGGTGAAGGTGAAGAACGGCTATGCCCGCAACTTCCTCCTTCCCCGCGGCAAGGCGCTGCGCGCCAACGAATCGAACCGCAAGGTGTTCGAAGCCAATCGCGGGAAGATCGAGGCGCAGAACGCCGAGCGCCGCGGCGCCGCCGAAGGCGATGCCGGCAAGGTCGCGGGCGCCAAGATCCAGCTCATCCGCCAGGCGTCGAATGCCGGCCACCTCTATGGCTCGGTGTCGGCCCGCGATCTCGCCGAGGCGCTGGAGGCCCAGGGCCACAAGATCGCCAAGCACCAGATCGTGCTCGACCGGCCGATCAAGTCGATCGGCGTCCAGGAGGTGAAGATCGCGCTCCACCCCGAAGTGTCGGTGACGATCAGCGTCAACGTCGCCCGCTCGCCCGAAGAGGCCGAGCTGCAGGCGCAGGGCAAGGACGTGATGGCCGAGATGTTCGAGAAGGACGTCGCCGGCTTCATCGAGGAGCGCGACGAGACGCTCGAGCCGGGCGAGATCGCGCCGGAGCCGGAAGCCGAAGCGGCTCCCGCCGAAGAGGCTCCTGCCGAGGCCGCCCCGGCCGCGGAGGCTCCCGCCGAGGAGGCTCCGGCCGCCGCGGAGCAAGCTGCCGAGACGCCGCAGGCCGAGGAAGCCGCGGCCGAGGAGGCTCCGGAAGCCGACACCGGCGCCGAGGGCAAACCTCCAGCGGCTGATTGATTCGAGCCAGGAAAACGGGCCGTCGGTTCCATGGAGCCGGCGGCCTTTTTCTTTGCCTAGATCGTCATTGCGAGCGTAGCGAAGCAATCCAGCGTGGGTGGGAGGCTGGCTGGATTGCTTCGTCGCTGGTGGATAGGTTCTGCGTGCCCGGCACGCAAAAGCCAGGCCGGGGGCATGGCCGCCTTTCCACCCTCGCAATGACGACCTGGACTTGACCATGACGCTTTTGGAAACGCCAGAATGGCTGCCCTTCCAGTACGACCCGGCCGCCGGCCGGGTCGATTGGCTGCGGATGACCGAGGCCGATTATCGCGCCGCGAGCTTCCTCGATCAGCGCATGCTGCGGCCCGATTCCGAGGTCAGGCAATCCGCATGGCCCGCCATGCCGGCCGAGGCGCGACGCGACGCGGACTATATCTTCCACATCGGCAATGTCGGCTCGACCCTGATCTCGCGGCTGCTCGGCGAGCTGCCGACCGTGCTCGCGCTGCGCGAGCCGCTGCTGCTCCGCACCGCCACGGAGAGTCAGTTCGACACGCTGGCGGCGCTCTTCTCGCGCACCTTTCACCCCGCGCAGCGGGCGATGGTCAAGGCGACCAGCTTCACCAGCGAAATCGCCGACCGCATGGTCCAGCCGGGCTCCCGCACGCTGTTCCTTTACGCGACTCCCGGCCATTATCTCGAGAACATCCTCGCCGGGGAGAATAGCTGGCAGACGCTGCAGGCGCTGAGCCCGATTCGCCTCGCCCGGCTGCACAGCCGCTGCCCGGGCCTCGCCGCCGACCTTGCCGGCATGCACGACGGCCTCAAGGCCGCCCTGGGCTGGGCCTGCGAGATGACGTCGCTGGAAGCGGCCGCGGCGAAGCTGCCGCGCGAGGCCGTGCTGTGGCTGGACTTCGACCTATTCCTGACCGATCCGGCGCGGCACTTTGCCGACATCGCCGCGCATTTCCGCCATCCGCTCGAGCCGGGCCAGGCGCGGGCGATCTGCGAAGGGCCGCTGATGGGCCGCTATTCCAAGGCGCTCGAACATGAATACAGCCCGGCGCTGCGCCGCGAGGTCCTGGCCGACGCGCGGCGGCGCCACGGCACGGCGATAAAGGAAGCACTGAACTGGCTTGGCGGCCTCGAAAGCCGCTATCCTGCCGTCGCGCAGGCGATTCGGCGCGCTGAGGGGCAGGCCTGATGTTCAAGGAAATTCCGGATCTGCTGACCCCGGCCCAGGTCGCTGAGCTGAGCCGGATCGCCGCCTCCGCCCGCTTCGTCGACGGGCGCATTTCCAATCCTCATTCGACGGTGAAGAACAACCTCCAGCTCGACGATCAGGCCGCCTACCAGGCTTCCTCGCAGCTGATGCTGCAGGCGATGCTCGCGCACGAGGACTTCCGCAACTTCGCCTTCCCGGTCGCGATCCTGCCGCCGCTGATGACCCGCTACACGCCCAACATGCGCTATGGCGCCCATGCCGATGCCGCCTACCTCCAGCTCGGCGCGCAACCGATCCGCTCGGACTTGAGCTGCACCATCTTCCTCGGCGACCCGGCGGCCTATGAGGGCGGCGCGCTCACCATCCATCTCGGCACGCGCAGCCTCGCCTTCCGCGGCGCCCCGGGCAGCGCGATCGTCTATCCGTCCGACCGGCTGCACGAGGTCGCGCCGGTGACCAAAGGCGAGCGCTTCGTCGCGATCACCTTCATCCAGAGCCGCATCGCCGATCCTCTCCAGCGCGAGACCCTCTACGAATTGAACGAAATCGCCGCGCTCGAAGGGCTCAAGATGGACAAGGAGAATTTCGCCCGGCTCCAGCTCGTCCAGGCGAACCTGCTGCGTCGCTGGGGCGATACGCCCTAGCGGATCTCGGACAGCTCCACCCCTTTCGTCTCGCGCGCCAGCAGGGCCGTCACGCCGCTGATCGCGCAGGCGGTGGCGACGTAGAGTGCGACCGGAACGGTCGAGCCCGTGGTGCGGTAGAGCCAGACGGCGATGATCGGGGCGAGCGAGCCCGCGACGATCGAGGTCAGCTGATAGGCGATCGAGACGCCCGAATAACGTATTCGGGTCGGGAAGAGCTCGACGATCATCGCCGCCTGGGGGCCGTACATCGCGCCGTGCAGGGTCAGGCCGACGACGAGCGCGAGCGCGATCCTCGCCTGGTCGCCGCTGGCGAGCAGCGGGAACAAAAGGAAGCTCCACGCCGCCAGGCCGAAGCCGCCGAACGCGTAGACCGGGCGCCGCCCGATCCGGTCCGACAGGCGCGCGAACAGCGGAATGGCGACCAGCTGGACGGCGGCTCCGATCAACAGCGCGTTGAGCGCGAGGCCGCGGCTGCGATGGAAAACATCGACCAGGAAGGTCAGCGAGACGACGGTGAGGATATAGTAGCTGATGTTCTCGCCGAGTCTCAAACCGGCGCCCAGCAGGATCGCCCCGGGCCGCTCGCGCACCACGTCGATCGCCGGCAGCGTCGGCGGCGCCTCCGTTTCGGCGAGCGCGTCGGCGAAGACGCGGCTCTCGCCGACCCGGTTGCGGATGTACCAGCCGACCGCGACCAGCACCGCCGACACCAGGAAGGGGATGCGCCAGCCCCAGGCGAGGAAATCCGCGTCGCTCTGGATGGCCGCCATCAGCGCCAGCATGCCGGTGGCGAGCAGATTGCCGCCCGGCACACCTGCCTGCGGCCAGCTCGCCCAGAAGCCGCGCCGGGCGGCGTCGCCATGCTCGGCCGCCATCAGCACGGCGCCGCCCCACTCGCCGCCGACCGCGAAGCCCTGGACGAGGCGCAGCGCGATCAGCAGGGCCGGCGCCCAGACCCCGATCTGCGCGTAGGTCGGCAGCACGCCGATCAGCACCGTCGCGACGCCCATCAGGACGAGGCTCAGCATCAGCAGCCGCTTGCGCCCGATGCGGTCGCCATAATGGCCGAACACGATCCCGCCGACCGGCCGGGCGACGAAGCCGAGCGCATAAGTGGCGAACGCAAGCAGCGTCCCGGTCAGCGGGTCGTAGGAGGGGAAGAACAGCCGGTTGAACACCAAGGCGGCGGCCGAGCCGTAGAGAAAGAAATCGTACCATTCGATGGTCGTGCCGATCAGGCTCGCCATCACCACCCGCCGCAGCGGCGTTACCTGTCCCTCTGCCAAGTCGCTCGCTCCCCTCACATGCCGCAGCGCCAAACGCCGCTGAGCTCGATCTGCGCCTCGGCGCGGCGGTTGGTGACGGTGATCCGCGCCGGCCATATTCCGGCGGCGCCCGCGCCCGGCGCGATCCCGCCGGTGCGGCCGACGCTGATGCTCACCCGGCGATCCTCGAAGAAGCCGCCGGTCGGCCCGGCCGGGCTCGAATGGATGAAATGGCGCAGCGTGCCGGCCACCCGCGCGATCGCGTCGACCGGGCCGATGGCGAGCAGCATTCGCCCGTCACGGCCGAAGGCGCAGGCCGGTTCGATCATCCCCGCCTGCTCGAGATCGCCGCGCTTGAGCGGCTGGAGCCGCGCCGGCGCCTGCGGATCGGGATTCTCGACCTCCGGCGTCGACAGCCGTTGGATCTGATTCTCGCTGACGCCGCGATCTTCGCTCACAATGCTGTCGCGCTGGCCGCAGCCCGCCGCCAGCAGCACCAGGATCGCCGCCGCGCGCCGCATCAATAGCCCATCAAAGCGAGCACTTCGCGGCGGCTGCGCTCGTCCTCGCGGAAGACGCCCATCATCCGGCTGGTGGTCATCATCACTCCCGGCGTGCCGACGCCGCGGGCGGTCATGCAGGCGTGGCTCGCCTCGATCACCACCGCGACGCCCTGCGGCCGGAGCACGTCCCAGATGCAGTCGGCGACCTGGGCGGTCAGCCGTTCCTGGACCTGCAGCCGCCGGGCGAAGCCGTGCAGCACCCGGGCGAGCTTGGAGATGCCGACGACGCGCTCGCCCGGCAGATAGGCGATCGCCGCCTTGCCGATGATCGGCGCCATGTGATGCTCGCAATGCGACTGGAACGGGATATTCTTGAGCAGCACGATCTCGTCATAGCCGCCCACCTCCTCGAACGTCCGACCCAGATGTTGGGCGGGATCCTCACGATAGCCGATCGCATATTCGCGCCAGGCGCGGGCGACGCGCCGCGGCGTGTCGAGCAGGCCTTCGCGGTCGGGATCGTCGCCGGCCCAGCGGATCAGGGTGCGCACCGCCTCCTCGACCTCGCGCGGGACGGTCACCGGCGGAGATTCGCGGACCAGGTCGCCGTCCTCGGGGTCGCATTCGCCAGGTGCCATGCTTCGCTCCTTTCGGGCGCGAATACACGGCAGCGCGGCGGAGGGAAACTCCGCTCAGGTGCCGCAGCGGCGTCCGCGCCCGGAAGGATCGGCGTTCGCGCCGCCGTCACTGTCCGAGCAGCCCGTGCCGACGCCGCGCCGGCCGCGTCCCGCCGGATCCGCGTTCGGCCCGGAGTCGCTGTCGCTGTAGCCGCCGCCCCCGCCGCCGCGGCGCCCGCGCCCGGCCGGATCGGCATTGGGACCTGAATCGCTGTCGCTATAGCCGCCGCCCCCGCCGCCACGCCGGCCTCGTCCCGCCGGATCGGCATTGGGGCCGCTGTCGCTGTCGGAATAATTGTTGCCGCCGCCGCCGCGACGGCCGCCGCCGGGCGGATCGGCGTTGGGGCCGGAGTCGCTGTCCGAAGTGCCGCCCCCGCCGCCGCGCCGGCCCTGGCCCGGCGGATCGGCATAGGCGCCGCTATCATTGTCGCTGTAACCATTGCCGCCGCGGCAATCGCGGCCGCGGCCGGCGGGATCGGCGCCGTAGCCGCGATCATTGTCGGTGCAGCCTCGGGGCGGCGGGCGGCCCCAACCGCCGCCGCCACCGCCGGCGGGGTCGTAGGGGTCGGCGTCGGAATAGCCGTAAGGGTAGCTGACGCAGCCGGTCAGCGCGAGGAACGAGCCCGCCCCGACCACGCCGCCGCCGACGCGGCCGAGGAACGAACGCCTGCTGATTTTCCGGCTGGGTTTCATCGCGCTTCCCTTCGCTTCAACCATGGTGGGCGCGCGGCGAAGCGCGCCGCCCCCTTCGTGACGCAAGGGAAATGAACGGGAGGTGATCGACTGGTGACCCCGACAGGATTCGAACCTGTGACCTACTGATTAGGAATCAGTCGCTCTATCCTGCTGAGCTACGGGGCCGTGCCGTGCGCGGTTTGGCGCAAGCGCTCCGGGCGGTCAATTCTCCCAGGGCCCGGGGCCCGCTCCACCCGTTATTAACCATTCTCGCCTAGAGCGGCGGCGAGGAGATCGCGATGTCCGCCATGCAACCGGTTCCGGCGCGCGCGCGCAGCCGCTCGCAGGAGGAACGGGCCGTCGATTTCGGCGAGCGGGTCCTCCTCATGGTCCTCTACGGCTGGTTCCTGTCGCAGATCGTGCCGAGCGTCGCCGGCCAGCCTTACAACGCACTGATCCTGGTCTCCGAGACGCTCACCGCCCTGCTGGTGCTGATCCGGCGGTCGGGGCCGATGGCGACCAGCTTCTACGCCTGGGCGATTGCGATCATCGGCACCTGCGCCCCTTTGCTCGTCCAGCCGGCCGGCGGCGCGCTGATCCCGATCGGCGCGGCGGCGGCGCTGATGAGCGCCGGCCTGTTCATCAGCCTTGCCGCCAAGCTCTTCCTGCGGCGCAGCTTCGGCATCGTCGCCGCCTGCCGCGGCGTCCGCCGCGAGGGCCCCTACCGGCTGGTGCGGCATCCGATGTACACCGGCTATGTCATCACCCAGATCGGCTTCCTGCTCGCCAATCCCTCGCTTCTCAACCTCGCCGTCTACGGCGCGGCCTGGGCGATGCTGCTGCTGCGCATCGAGGAAGAGGAAATGATGCTGTCGCTCGATCCCGCCTATCTCGAATATGTCGCGGCGGTGCGCTACCGGCTGCTGCCGGGCCTCTATTAGTTCTCGCTCTCCGGCGGCACGACCGGGAACGGCAAGGGCGCGACCGGAATCCCCTCCTCGCGCAGATCGTCGGCCTGCTGCGCCGTTGCCTGGCCGTGGATCGCGCGGCCCTCGGCCTCGCCGAGGTGGATGGCGCGGGCCTCGTCGGGGAAGCGGTCGCCGACATGCTCGCTCTGCGCGAGCATCTGCTTCTGCGCCTCGGCCATGCCGGCCAGCGCGGCCTTCACTGCTTCGGGCGCAAGCTCACTGTCCTGGTTCCCCTTCGCGCCGACGCGCGGCGCCATCGGCGCCTTGTCGATCTCGGCGGCGCCGCAAATCGGGCAGGCGACGAGGCCCCGCTCCCGCTGCCCCTCATAATCGTCGTTCGAGGCGAACCAGGCTTCGAACACATGGCCGTGCGGCGAGCACCTCAGATCGAAGATTATCACCTGACATGCTCGGGCGGCGGGATCGGGCGGCGGTGCCAGATCGCCGGCAGGCGCTCGCGCACCTCCTCGACCGCGCCCAGATCCAGCTCCGCATAGCCCAGCCCCGGCGCCTCGCCGCCCATGTCGAGCAGCACCTTCCCCCAGGGGTCGACGACCAGCGAATGGCCGTAAGTGTCCCGCCCGTCCGCATGCCGCCCGACCTGCGCGGCGGCGATCACGAACGCCGCCGCCTCGATCGCCCGCGCGCGCAGCAGGACATGCCAGTGCGCCTCGCCGGTCGGCACGGTGAAGGCGGCCGGGATGCTGAACGCGATGGCGCCGTGATTGCTGAGCGCGGCATAGAGGTCGGCGAAGCGCAGGTCGTAGCAGATCGACAGGCCGAGCGGCCCCAACGGCGTGTCGACCAGCACCGCATGCTCGCCGCCGCGATAGGAGGCCGATTCCCGCCAGCTCTCGCCGGTCGGCAGGTCGACGTCGAACAGGTGGATCTTGTCGTAGCGCGCCCGGATCTCGCCGCCGGCGTCGATCACGAAGCCGCGATTGACGAGCTTGCCGCCGGGCGCGCCTTTCAAGGCCAGCGAGCCGACATGCACCCAGATGCCGGCGCGCGCGGCCGCGTCGCGCACCGCCGCAAGCACCGGATCGTCAATTTCCTCATGGAGATGCGCCGCCGCCCGCTCGCGATTCCGGTCGAGCAGGCCGCTCATCTCGGGGGTGAACAGCATTGCCGCGCCGCCGGCCGCCGCCTCCGCGACGCGCCGGGCAAGCTCCTCGGCATTAGCGGCCGGGTCGATCCCGGTCCGGGCCTGGAACAAAGCGACCTTCATGCCGAGGCGAGCAGCGGATCGAGCTGTCCCTCGCGGTCGAGCGCGTGGAGGTCGTCGGAGCCGCCGACGTGGCGGCCGTCGATGAAGATCTGCGGCACGGTGGTGCGGCCGTCGGCGCGCGCCAGCATCTCGGCGCGCTTCGCGCCGCCGAAGGTGATGTCGAACTCGTCGTAGGCGGCGCCCTTTTCGTCGAGCAGCCGCTTGGCCCGGGCGCAATAGGAGCAGAAGGCCTTGGTGTAGATCTCGACGCGCGCCATCTCGCTTCTCCCGCCGCGGACGTGCGTGGCCGCGGCGCTCCTGTCAATGATCGCCGCCGCGGACAACGCGCGCCCAGCACAGGATGTTCACCTCCGCCGCGCCGGCGCGCTTCAGGGTCCGCGCGCAGGCATTGGCGGTGGCGCCGCTCGTATAGACGTCGTCGACCAGGACGATGCTGCGCCCCTTCAGCTCCGCCTTGCGCCGCTTGTCGACCCTGAAGGCGCCGCGCACCGCCTCGGCGCGCTCGCGCGGCCCCATGCCGCGCAGGATCGGCGTCGCCTTGATCCGGTCGAGCAGGTCGAGCCGCGCCTCGAGCCCGGTGCGCCGCGCCAGCGCGGCCGCGATCAAGGCCGCCTGATTGTAGCCGCGCCGCCAGATCCGCCAGCGGTGCAGCGGCACCGGCACGAGCAGCGGCGCCCCCGCACCGTCGAGATGGCGCTGCATGAGCCGCGCGACCGTCTCGGCGATGCCCGGCCGGCCGCCATATTTGAGCCTGAGCGCCACGCCGCGCGAGATGTCTCCATAGGCGACAGCCGCGCGCAGCCGGTCATAGGCCGGCGGCTCGGCCAGGCAGCGCCCGCAGAGCACCGCCGCGCCTTCGCCATAATCGAACGGCAGCGCGCAGCGCGTGCAGCAAGGCTCGCCGAGGAACGCCAGCGCCGACCAGCATTCGAGGCAGAAAAGATGTGCCTCCGGAGTGATCGCCGCGCAGCCGGGGCAGCGCGGCGGCAGCGCGAAATCGAGGATCGGCCGTAGCGCGTTGCGGGCCAGCAGAGCGGCGGTGCTCATGGCGGGAGACTAGCGCCGCGCCGGTTGACAGCCAAGCCAATCCCGCCCATCTCGCCGGCGGCGGCCCGATGGCGGAGTGGTTACGCAGAGGACTGCAAATCCTTGCACGCCGGTTCGATTCCGGCTCGGGCCTCCACCCGATTCCGGCCCTCCGCCCGCTTTCAACAATTGTTGGCCGATCTACCCGGGGCCGCTGCCAGAGATAGCGGATTCGAGCGCGGCGGCGCGGCGCTGGCGCCGCCACATCGCCGCATAGGCGCCGTTCGCGGCAAGCAAGACGGCGTGGCGGCCGCGCTCGACGATGCGGCCGCGCTCGAGAACCAGGATCTCATCAGCCTCGACGATGGTCGAGAGGCGATGGGCGATGACCAGGGTCGAGCGCTCGGCCGAGACGGCGCGCAAGCTGGCCTGGATTTCCTGTTCGGTGCGGCTGTCGAGCGCGCTGGTCGCTTCGTCGAAGATCAGCACGGCGGGGTGCTTGAGGATGACGCGGGCGATGGCGACGCGCTGCCTCTCGCCGCCCGACAGCTTCAGCCCGCGCTCGCCGACCATGGTCTCGTAGCCCTCGGGCAGACCGAGGATGAAATCGTGGATGCTGGCCGCGCGGGCCGCCTCCTCGACCTCCTCGCGGCTCGCCCCGGATCGGCCGTAAGCGATGTTGTAGTAGATCGTGTCGTTGAACAGCACAGTGTCCTGCGGCACGACGCCGATCGCCCGGCGCAGGCTCAGCTGGGTGACCTCGCGCAGGTCCTGGCCGTCGATGGCTATCGCGCCAGCGTCGACGTCGTAGAAGCGGAACAGGAGGCGCGCGAGCGTCGACTTGCCGGCGCCGCTCGGGCCGACCACCGCCACCGTCCGCCCCGGCGGCACCTCGAACGAGACCGCCGCGAGGATCGGCCGCCGCGGGTCGTAGGCGAAGGAGACGGCGTCGAACATGATGTGGCCGCGCGGCACCACGAGCGCGGCGGCGCCCGGCCGGTCCTCGACCTCCGGCGCCCTCGCCAGCAGCCCGACCATCGCCTCGACGTCGGCCACCGATTGCTTGGCATTGCCATAGACCGTGCCGAGCATGCCGAGCGGGACGTAGAGCTGCAGCAGGTAGGCGTTGACCAGGACGAAATCGCCGATCGTCATGCTGCCGCCGGCGACGCCGCGCGCGGCCATGATCATGACGATGATCAGCCCGGCGGCGATGATCGTCGCCTGACCGCCCGCGGCCAGCGACGCGACCCATTCGCTGCGGATCGCCGCCTGCTCATAGGCGCGCTTGGCCTCGTCATAGCGGCGCGCCTCCTCGGCTTCCGCGGCGAAATACTTGACCGTCTCGTAATTGAGCACGCTGTCGATCGCACGCACGCTGGCGGCGACGTCGCGCCGGTTGCGCTCGCGCCGGCGGCGGACCTGCCAGCCGGTTGCGGCGATGGTGAAGGCGCCATAGCAAGCCATGACGGCGGCCACCGTCAGCGCGAAGCCCGCGCTGTAGAAGCGCCACAGGATCGCCGACACCAGCGCCAGCTCGAGCAGCGTCGGAACGACGTTGAACAGGATCAGCTCGAGCAGGAATTCGAGGCCCGTGGTGCCGCGCTCCACCACCCGTGACAGCCCGCCGGTCTCGCGGTCGAGATGGAAGCGCAGCGACAGCGCATGGATATGGTTGAATACCTGCACCGCGGTCAGCCTGATCGCGCGCTGAGCGACCCGGATGAAGATCAGCCGGCGCAGCGCCTCGACCAGCTGGGCGCCGACATGGGTGAGCCCGTAGGCGGCGATCAGCGCGACCGGAATCGAAACGGCCGCCGGAGCCGAGAGCGCGTCGATGATCGCTTTGTAGAGAAAGGGCGCGCCGACGCTGATCAGCTTGGCGGCAAGGATCAATGCGGTCGCGGCGACGACGCGCATTTTCAGGCCGGCCTCGCCGCGCGGCCACAGCAGCGCCAGCAGGCGGGCCGCGACCCACGCCGCCGGCGACTTCGGGCCTTGCTTCGAAAATGCCATGAGTCGCGGACTCGATCGGATCGGACACTGATGGGATAAGCAACACCGCCCGCCATTTCGAGTTCAGCGGCGGCATCCGCAAGGCATTCGCCTCGAACATCCACCGACGCGCCGCAGTCTGCGCTCCTGCGCTTGCTGAACTCATCGGTCGGTGCAACCCTCGCTCCTGGCGAGTACTGAGTCGCCGAGTCATGATTATGTCCGGATTGGACCGACCTTGTCCGAAATGGACATAATCATCATTAGGAGTGGTGAGATGGAAAAGAAGACTTTTGCCTTCAAGCTGGCCGCCAGGAGCCCGAAGGACACCGGCAAGTGGACGGCCCGCGACGGCGTCGCGCTGGCCGGCTGCAGCGAGGTCGTCCACATGAACTATCGGGAAGGCGACAACAGCACGTTCTGCTGAGCCTCCCGAGGCAATTGGGTCTCCGGTCCGGAACGGGGGCCCTTTGCCGCGAAGCGGATTTTTTGAACCTCGCGCAATTCGGTGCCCAAGCGAATCCTGATCGTCACCAACAGCGGCGACCTCCATGCGGATGTCGTCGCCGCCAGGATCGCGTCGGTCCATGCCGCCCCGTTCCGGCTCAATCTCGACGATTATCCGGCCGGTTACGAGGTCGATCTCAATTTCGCCGGCGGCCGCTGGCGGGGCAGCCTGTGCCACACGTCCAGCGGCGACGCGCTGCCCCTCGACGGGATCGGCGCGGTGTGGATGCGCAAGAAGGCGCCGTTCCGCTATCCCTCCGGCCCGTTGACCGGCCAGGAGCAGGCTCATGCCGACGCCGAGACCGGCCATATCCTGCTCGGCCTGCTGCGCGCGCTCGATTGCTACTGGATGAGTCATCCGGACGCGCTGCGCGGCGCGCTGTGGAAGCCCGAGCAGCTGCAGCGCGCGGCGCGGATGGGGTTTGAGGTGCCCGCCTCGCTGATCGCCAATCGCCGCGCGGATGTCGAAGCGTTCCGCGAGGCGGCCGCAGACGGCATCGTCTTCAAGGCGCTGTCCTCGGCGGCGCTGGCCGGCGACGAGGTCGCCCCGGAGGAGCGGATCGCCGGCACCCTGCCAACCACCCGGATCACCGCCGAGCATGACGACGCGCTCGATGCGGTCGCGGAGCAGCCCTGCTTCTTCCAGCACTATGTTCCCAAGCGGCATGAGCTCAGGGTGACGGTGATCGGCGACGCGCTGTTCGCCGCCTGCATTCACTCCCAGGACGATCCCCGCACCGCCACCGACTGGCGCGACATGGCGGCCGCTATCCGCTACGAGGCGGCGGCGTTGCCGGCCGAGGTCGCGCGACGCTGCCTCGACTTCGTCCACTCCTACGGGCTGACCTTCGGCGCGCTCGACCTCATCGTCACTCCGCAAGGAGACTATGTCTTTCTCGAAAACAATCCGGTCGGGCAGTTCCTGTTCGTCGAGCAGCTGGTGCCGGAGCTCGACATGACCGGCGCTCTCGCCGAATGCTTGACCAGAGAGGCGCATGACCGGTGAAGATCGGCCACGACCTGGCGGAGATCGAGAAGCGGCGGGGCAGCCGGGTGCTGGTCTTCGCGGCGACCAGCCTCGAGATCGAGCTCCTCCCCCCGCTCTACGATGTGTTGCGCGAGCTTGGGCACACGGAGCGGCTCGACGTATTGTTCTACTGCCGGGGCGGGGCGGTGGTCGCGGCCAGGCGCATCGCCCTGCTGCTCCACCAATTCACCGACCGCCTTTCCTTCCTGGTCCCCGATCGCTGCGAATCCTCCGGAACGATCGCGGCGCTCGCGGCGCAGGAGATCGTCGCCGGGCCGGCGGCGGTCTTCTCGCCGGTCGACCCGCTGCTGCAGGCGCCGCCGTCCCTGGCCGGCGACCGGCCGCCGGTCATTTCGGCGCAGGACGTCCGGCTGTTCGGCGAGATGAGCAGGGAATGGTTCGGGCTGGCGGAAGCGGAGGCAAGGCAGCGCGCCCTGTCGGTGCTGTGCGAGAGCATCTTTCCCACCACCCTGACGAGCTTCTACCGCTCCACTCTCGAGGTCGAAGGCGTCTGCCTCGAACTGCTTTCGCTGCATATGCCGCGCCGATCGAAGCAGAAGGCGAAGATCGTCGAGGCGCTGCTGTTCGGCCATCATTCGCATCGCTATCCCCTGACCCGCGAGGACATGGGCGCGCTCGGCCTTCCCCTGCGCGGCGACGGCGGGACCGAAGATCTCGCCTGGGAAATCGCCCGCCACCTCAGGAGCAGCGTCGGCGGCGGCGCACGCGACACCCTCGAAGACGACTGGTTCGACGCGGTGCTGGCGACGCGGGCGGGGTTGAGGCGACGGCGACGGCACCCGGAGTCGCTCAACCCCGTGTGGGAAGCGGGCAAAATCGAATGACGCCGGCCGCGGCCTATCTTGCCGAGCTGTGCCGGCTCTACGTGGCCGTCGCCCTGCTCGCCGCTGCGATCGGCAAAGCGGGCGATCTCGCGAGCTTTCGGCTGACGATCGCCGCGCTGCTGCCGGTGCCGATGCGCCGCACCGGCCCGGCCGCGCTCGCCATCGTCGCCACCGAGGGGCTGGTCGCCCTGCCGCTGCTGGCAGGCGGCCCGTGGAGCCGTCCCGCAATGGCGGCCGCCATGACATTGTTGATCGCCTTCACCGTCGTGCTTTTCGTCGCGCTGGTTCAGCGCAAAGCGATCAGCTGCAATTGCTTCGGCGGTGGCGGCCACATGATTTCGGCCTTCGACCTGCTGCGCAACGCAGCCCTGATCGCCGCCGCCGGCTTCAATCTCGGCTACGGTCCGGCCGGCAATGTCCTCGACCTCGCGGCCGGACTGCTGCTGCTCGGCATCGCCGCCGTCCTGTTCCTGGTCTCGACCAGCCTTGACGGCATCGCGCGATTGTCGCGCTGAGCGGATGCACATCGACGAGCCCCTGCTGTATATCGTCCTTCTGGCGCTGACGCTGGCCACCGCCCTCAACCTGTTTCTGACCTTGCGGGTCGCGGCGATCGTCCGCCCGGAGCCACCCCTGCTTACCCTGCCGATCGGGCAGGCGGCGGCGCCGTTCGCGGGACGATCGGCGGACGGGCGCCCAATCAGCTCGGACGATTTGTCCGGGCAGCCGGCAGTGCTCGTCTTCCTGTCGTCGGCCTGCCCCGCCTGCCGCGAGACGGCGGCGGAGCTCATCGGCCTGCTTCCAGCGATGCGCGACGCCGGCGTCGGGCTGTGGATCATCCCCGCCGATGCGACGTATGACCTTTCCGTGCTGCTGGACGGCACGCCGCTGGCAGACCATCTGGTCGTGCTCGACGCCGCGACGCGCGGGCTGCTGAACCCGCAAACGGCGGTGCCGCTCTACATCTTCCTCGACGACGAGCTGATCGCCCAGGCGAGCAATTATGTAGGGGATGAAAACTGGCAAAGCTTCGTCGAACAGATGCGCGACGTCGCCGCCGGGGCCAAGGCCGCATCCTAAGGCCGTCTTTCGGCAAGATTCAGGCGGCGGCCGCGTCCGCGCTCCCGGCCTCCGCCGGACGGCGCGGTGCTTGCAGCGTGAAGCAGATCCGGGCGCCCTCGCCTGCCCGGTCCTCGGTCCAGATTCGGCCGCCGTGCGATTCGACGATCGTCCGCGAGATGGAGAGGCCGAGCCCGAGGCCGCCCTCCTTGGTCGAGGCGAAAGGCGAAAAGCGCGCGCCGTCCGGCTGGCTGAAGCCGGGGCCGTTGTCGGACACCGCGACCTGGACGGTGCCGTCGCCCTGGCGCGTGCTCGACACGATGATCGCGGGAGCCTCCCGTCCGACCGTCGCGTCGCAGGCGTTGCGGATCAGGTTCAGCATCACCTGCTGGATCTGGATCTTGTCGCCCCGCACCGTGCGGGCGTCGGCTGCGATCTCCTTCCTGACGGTGAGGCCGGGATAGGCGGTGGCGACGGATAGGAGCGTGGTCACGTTGTCGACCAGCCGCGACAGCGATACCACGCCGTCCGACCGCGGCTGCTTGACGACCATCTCCCGGACCCGCCGGATGATGTTGGCGGCGAGATGGACCTGCTGTTCGGCGGCGACCATGCCGTGCTCGATCTCGGCCAGTGCCCCTGCCTCGTTGGAGCTCAGGCGCCGGCGCGTACCCGCCAGATAGTTGGAGGCGGCGGTCAGCGGCTGGTTGAGCTCGTGCGCAAGCGTCGCCGCCATCGCGTTCATCGCTTCGACGCGGGAGAGGTGGGCGACCTGCGACTGCAGCCGGTCGAGCAGGTTGCGCGCGCTGATATTCTGGTCGGTGCCGTGCAGGCGAACGACATTGCCGGCGCCATCGAAAGTCGGGATGACCACGCCCTGATGGCGGGATTCCGCGCCGCTCGGCAGGCGGACGTCATATTCGACCTCCTGGCTCTCGCCGGTGCGGATCGCTTCGGCATGGGCGCGGTCGATCGTCGCCCGGCCGTCGTCGTCGAGATAGGACTGGAATTCATCGAAGGTCGGGCTGCCCTGCGCGGGCTCGCGCTCGAACTGAGCGCACAGCTGCGGCGACCAGTAGACGGCGCCGGTGCGCAGGTCGTAGTCCCAATCGCCGATCTGGCCGATCCGCTGCGCCTCCTGCAGCCGCTGGTTGGCGCGGGCCATCTCGGCGACGAGCCGGTCCCGCCGGCTGAGGTAGAAGGTCAAGAGCGCGGCGAAGGCGACGATGAACAGGCTGGCCAGGGCGGCGCTGGCGATCAGGATCCGGGCGCGGCGGCGCGACGGCGCGAGCACCTCCGATTCGGGCACGCCGTAGGCGACGAACAAAGGATAGTCGTGGAGCCGCCGCTGGCTGAAATAGCGGGCGATGCCGTCGGCCGCGCCGGTGCCGAGATAGGTGCCGCTCGGGTGGCGCAGCTGCCGTTGCAGGAACGCGTGGCCGCGATAATCCTCGCCCGAGCTCGACACCTGGCCGACACGGCGGGCCCGGGTGATCCCGTCGAGGCCGATCACCGACATCACGTCCTTCGGCCCGACCGAGGCGTCGCGGTAGAACGACGTGAACTGCTCGGGGACCGTGTTGATCGCGATCACCCCGGCGAACGAACCGTCGGGGCGGTTGAGGCGGCGCGACAGCCAGATCACGTTGCGGCCGAATACAGGACCGTAAACAGGCTGGCCGACGTAGAGCCGACCGGTGTCGCGGGCGACGTGGGCGCGAAAGGCCGGATGCTGGCCGGCGTTGAGGCGCGGCAGCTCGCGCTGCACCGAGGTGGCGACGAGGTCGCCCCGCGGGTCGAAGACGTTGACGCTGAGGAAAGTGCCGTTGCGGGCGACGTTGCCGGAGATCCGGGCCGGCCGGTCGGGCGTGCCGGCGAACTCCGGCCCCGGATCGCCGCGCGCGAAGCGGCCGCCGACATAGCGGGTGACGAGGTCCGCCGCCTCGAGCGTGCGCCGGACATATTGCTCGAACGCGATCGTGCGGTTGACGTTCTGGCGAATGGCGTCCTCGATCGCCTGGCCCCGCTCGAAGGCGACCTGCGCGCCGACGAACCACCAGACCAGGGCGACGAGCACCAGGCAGAAGGCCCAGACCAGCCATTTCAGCGGGCGGGGGCTGTCGGGCCGGTCGGGGGCGGCGGCAGGCTGGGCGATTGCGGAGGCCATTCGCGCCGCTTATGGCTGCGGCTTGCGAGGCGTTCAATTGCCGATCGGCGGGAGCGAGATGAACAAGGCAGGGATGATGTCCGGGTTCGGCGGCCATTTCGCCAGCGAGGCAGTGGCGGGGGCGCTGCCCCACGGCCGCAATTCGCCGCAGCGGCCGGCGTTCGGCCTCTATGCCGAGCAGCTTTCCGGCACCGCCTTCACCGCGCCGCGCGCCGAGAATCGGCGCTCGTGGCTCTATCGGATGCGCCCCAGCGCCGCCCATCCGCCCTATCAGCGCTACCAGGGCGCCAGGCTGTTCGCCCCGGGCACGGCGGACGCGCCGCTGCCGCCCAACCGCCTGCGCTGGGACCCGCTCGCGCTGCCGGCCACGCCCACCGATTTCGTCGACGGCCTGGTCACGATGATGGCCAACCGCGACCCGGCCGATCTCGCGGGCGTCGCCGTCCACATCTACCGCGCCAATGCCGACATGGCGGACCGCTATTTCTGCGACGCAGACGGCGAATTGCTGATCATCCCCGAGCAGGGCCGGATCGATCTTCGAACCGAGCTGGGCCGGATCGAAATCGGGCCGGGCGGGATCGCCCTGATCCCGCGCGGCGTGCGCTTCCGGGTGCTGCTGCCGGACGGCAAGGCGCGCGGCTATGTCGCCGAGAATCACGGCGCCCTGTTTCGGCTGCCCGAGCTCGGGCCGATCGGCGCCAACGGGCTCGCCAACCCGCGCGACTTCCTGACCCCCGCCGCCGCGTATGAGGACCGGGAAGGGGAATTCGAGCTGGTCCAGAAGCATCTCGGCGCGCTCTGGGCGACGATCCTCGGCCACAGCCCGCTCGACGTCGTCGCCTGGCACGGCAATCTCGCGCCGTGCAGCTACGACCTCGCTTTGTTCAACGCGATCGGCACGGTGAGCTACGACCATCCCGACCCGTCGATCTTCACCGTGCTGACCTCGCCCAGCGACGTCCCCGGCCGCGCCAATGCCGATTTCGTCATCTTCCCGCCGCGCTGGATGGTCGCCGAGGATACGTTCCGCCCGCCCTGGTTCCACCGCAACGTGATGAGCGAGTGCATGGGGCTGATCACGGGCGCCTACGACGCCAAGGCCGAGGGCTTCGCGCCCGGCGGCATGAGCCTGCACAACCTCATGGCCGGCCACGGGCCGGACGCAGCGAGCTGGCAGGCGGCGAGCGAAACGGAGCTGAAGCCGGTGAAGATCGACGGCACCCTCGCCTTCATGGTCGAAAGCTGCTGGCCCTACCGCCCGACGCAGTACGCGCTGGAGCATGCGCAGGGCGATTATGACGAGGCCTGGGAGGGGTTCCCGAAGGCCATTCTCCCCTCCCCTTGATGGGGAGGGGTCGGGGGTGGGGTGAACCCGGCCGCCGGCACCGAGCGGGTCGACTCCACCCCCACCCAACCCTCCCCCATCGAGGGGGAGGGCTTTCACGCCCCCTTCGCCAGGAACGCCTTCACCCCGCGCGCGGCCTGGCGGATGCGGTGCTCGTTCTCGACCAAAGCGATGCGGACGAAGCCCTCGCCTTCCTCGCCGAAGCCGACGCCGGGGCTGACCGCCACCCCCGCTTCGGCCAGCAGCCGCTTGGCGAAGTCCATCGAGCCCATCGCCCGAAAGGCTTCCGGGATCGGCGCCCAGGCGAACATGCTGGCCGGCGGCGGCGGGATCGCCCAGCCGGCGCGGCCGAAACATTCGACGAGCACGTCGCGGCGCGCCTTGTAAAGCGCCCGGTTGGCCGCGACGATGTCCTGCGGGCCGTTGAGCGCGGCCACCGCCGCCGCCTGGATCGGCGTGAAGGCGCCGTAATCGAGATAGGATTTGACCCGCCCGAGCGCGCCGATCAGGCTGGCATTGCCGACCGCGAAGCCGATCCGCCAGCCGGCCATCGAATAGGTCTTGGACATCGAGGTGAACTCGACCGCGACCTCCTTCGCGCCCGGCACCTGGAGGATCGAGGGAGTCGGCTCCGCGCCGAAATAGATTTCGGCATAAGCGAGGTCGCTGATCACCCACAGGCCGTGCGCGCGGGCGAAGGCGACGACCTTCTCGTAGAAAGCGAGGTCGGCGACATAGGCGGTGGGATTGGAGGGATAGCCGATCACCAGCACCTTGGGCTGGGGCACGGTGTAGCGGACCGCGCGGTCGAGGATGTCGAAGAAGTCCGGCCCGGGCGCGGCCGGGATCGAGCGGATCGCGGCGCCGGCGATGATGAAGCCGAACGTGTGGATCGGATAGGACGGATTGGGGGCGAGGACGACGTCGCCGGGCGCGGTGATCGCCAAAGCGAGGTTGGCGAGCCCCTCCTTCGAGCCCAAAGTGACGATCACCTCGCTGTCGGGATCGAGCTCGACCCCGAAGCGGCGGGCATAATAGCCGGCCTGGGCCTTCCTCAATCCGGCGATCCCCTTCGACGCCGAATAGCGATGCGCCCGGGGATCGCGCGCGACCTCGGCGAGCTTGTCGATGACGTGGGCGGGCGGCGCCCCGTCGGGATTGCCCATGCCGAGATCGACGATGTCCTCGCCGCGCGCGCGCGCCGCCGCCTTCATCGCGTTCACCTCGGCGAAGACATAAGGCGGCAGGCGGCGGATACGGTAGAAATCGGGGTCGCTCATCGCGGGAGCCTGTGGCGGCGCGGTGACCCGGGCGCAACCCCCATCGCCCGTTTTCCCCGCGCGCCGGATCGGCTAACCAGCGGCGGCGACCCGCCCGGAGAGGAACGACAGATGAGCTTCAGCCGCGCCGACATTGCCGAGGCCGCGGCGCGGCTGCGCCCCTATGTGCGCCGGACGCCGGTCATGCCGTGGCGCGGGCCGACGATCGACGCGCTGTTTGGCGACCAAGCCGAAATCTTCCTCAAGCTCGAGCTCTTCCAGGTCACCGGCACGTTCAAGGTCCGCGGCGCGATGATCAACGCGCTGGCGCTGCCGCCGGAGGCGCTGGCGGCGGGCCTGACCGCGGTCAGCGCCGGCAATCATGCGGTCGCGGTCGCTTATGCGGCACATGCGCTGGGGACGAGCGCGAAGGTGGTGATGATCGAGACCGCCAACCCGTTCCGGGTGAGCCTGTGCAGACATTATGGCGCCGAGGTCGTGATGGCGGGCGACGGCGCGAGCGCGTTCGCGCGGGTCGAGGAGATCAAGGCCGCGGAGGGCCGCGCCTTCATCCACCCCTTCGAAGGGCCGCTCACCGCTTTGGGCAGCGCGACGCTCGGCGCCGAGCTCGCCGAACAGCTCCCGCACCTCGACGCGGTGATCGTCGCGGTCGGCGGCGGCGGCCTCCCGGGCGGCGTCTCGCGCGCGCTCAAGCTCGCCGACCCGCGCATCGCGGTGTTCGGGGTCGAGCCCGAGGGCGCCGACAATATGCGCCGCAGCCTCGACGCGGGCGAGCCGGTCAAGCTGGCGCGGATCGACACCATCGCCGACAGCCTCGCCCCGCCTTATTCGCTGCCCTACAGCTTCGCCCTCTGCCGCGACCATCTCGACGACGTCGTCCTGGTCAGCGACGACGAGATCCGCGCCGCGATGAAATTGCTGTTCGCCGAGGCCAAGCTCGCGGTCGAGCCCGCCGGGGCGGCGGCGACGGCGGCGCTGTGCGGGCGCTTGCGCGAGCGGCTGCGGGGCAAGCGGACGGCGATCATCGTCTGCGGCGCGAACATCGATCTGGCGAGCTTCGAAAAGGCGCTGGGCCAATGATCGCCCCCGCCCTCCTCGCTCTCGCTTTTGCCGCCGCCGACCCCGCGCCGCCGCCGGTTCGCGCCCGGGCCGATCTGGCATCGATCATCCGGCCTTCGGATTATGAGACGGTCGCGATGGTGCGTGGCGAGGAGGGCGAGGTCCGCCTTGCTGTCTCGGTCGCGGCGGATGGCCGGGTCACCGGCTGCCGGGTCGCGGCGTCGAGCGGGTCGCCCAGGCTCGACGAGGCGACTTGCGCCATCGTCATGCGCCGCGCCCGCTATGCGCCGGCCCGCAATGCCTTGGGGGAGGCGGTTCCGGACGAAGTGAGCGAGCGGGTGCGCTGGGCGCTGCCGCGCGCACCGACCGGCGCACGGGCGAGGTCGTACCTCCAGTCCTATTTCACGGCCGGCGATTATCCCCCCGAAGCACGGCGGCGCGGCGAGGAAGGGACGGTGGGCTTCGAAGCCGACATATCGCCCGAGGGACGGGTCGTGGCATGCCGGATCATGCAATCGAGCGGCAGCCGGCAGCTCGATCTTCGGACCTGCCAGATATTGCTCGTGCGCGCCCGTTTCCGCCCAGCGACCGACGCGGAGGGGCATGCGGTCCCCGATACGATCACCAGCCGCATCCGCTGGCTGTGGCCGTCGGACTAGGGGGCGGCCGGGGCCTGTTTATCCCTGCAGCTCGTGCCGCCGCATGGCGTGCCTGAGCTGGTCGTAGGTCAGGCTCAGCGCGGTCGCGGCGGCGCGCTGGTTCCAGCGGCATTTTTCGAGAGCGGCGGCGAGGATCGCTTTTTCATATTCGGCGGTGGCGAGGCGGAAGTCGGCGCAGTCGGACGGGTCGAAGCCGAGCTGGCGCTGGACGACGATCTGGTCGTCGTCGGCGCCGGCGGGGACAGTCCCTGAAGCGACAGTCCCCGGGAGTGGGGTTGTGGCAGGCAGCGCCCGCCAGGGCGATTCGAACGGGTCGAACTGGATGTCCTGGATCGGGCCCTCCTGGCTGGCCCAGCGGTAGACCGCGCGCTCGACGACGTTGCGCAGCTCGCGGACGTTGCCGGGCCAGTCATAGGCCTGCAATTGCGCCATCGCGCCCTCGCTGAAGCCCGGCCAGGGCATTTCGATGTCGAGCGCCATCTTGCGGCCGAAGAATTCGGTGAGCACCGGGATGTCGCTCTGACGGTTCCTCAGCGGCGGCAGGGTGACGACCTCGAAGCTGAGGCGATCGAGCAGGTCGGCGCGGAAGCGGCCCTGCTCGACCAGCCGGGGCAGATGCTCGTTGGTCGCGGCGACGATGCGGACGTCGACCTGCAGCGGCCGGCTGGCGCCGATCCGGGTCACCTCGCCATATTCGATCGCGCGCAGCAGCCGGTCCTGGGCCGGGCTCGACAGGGTGGCGAGCTCGTCGAGGAACAGGGTGCCGCCATTGGCCTCTTCGAAGCGGCCGGCGCGCGCCTTGGCGGCGCCGGTGAACGAGCCGGCCTCGTGGCCGAACAATTCCGCCTCGATCAAAGTTTCGGGCAGAGCGGCGCAGTTCATCACGATCAGCGGCCCGTCCCAGCGGCCGGAAAGATGGTGGAGGCGCTCGGCGATCAGCTCCTTGCCGGTGCCGCGCTCGCCGATCACCAGCACCGGCCGGTCGAGGGGCGCGGCGCGGCTGGCGCGCTCGACCGCGTCGAGGAAGGAGGTCGACTGGCCGACCAGATGGGTGTTGCGCTCCATTCCGAAGATTTGGCGTATTTTGCCACCTCTTGGCAAGGAATTTAGGGTGAATCGAGGCTGGAGTTTGTGATTTTTGGCGGTTTTCCGAGGGTTTCCGCATTTGGCACGGGCCCTGCTTAACAAAACGTGTCACGCCGATGGTCGGCGGGGCAAGAGCTAAGACCAGGTACAGGGAGACCGGAAAATGTTCAGCTTCGATCGCTTCGCCCGCGTCGCCACTGCGGCTCTCGGCGCGCTTGTCCTTTCCACCATTTCGCTCGGCGCCGCGATCGGCCCGATCCACGCCGCGAGCAGCGATACGATTGTCGCCGCCGCGACGCAGAGCGGCATTGCGGCGAATGTCTGACCCGCGGCCGGTCAGGATCAGGGTCGGGCCCGGGGAGCTGATGCGCATCACCGCTTCCCGCGCTACACATGATTCGAAGCCGGCGCGGCCTTATGTTGCAACCAAGGAGTATTTTCCCATGGGCATTTTTTCGCGGACGCGCGATATCATTGCCGCCAACGTCACCGACCTGCTCGACAAGGCCGAAGACCCCGCCAAGATGATCCGGATGATCATCATGGAGATGGAGGAGACTTTGGTCGAGGTCAGGGCGTCGGCCGCCCGGTCGATCGCCGACCAGAAGGAGATGCGGCGCCAGATCGGCAAATTGGAGCGGCTCCAGGACAATTGGGTCGAGAAGGCCGAATTGGCGCTCTCCAAGGGGCGCGACGACCTCGCCAAGGCGGCGCTCTACGAAAAGCAGAAGGCGGCCGACATGGCCGACCAGCTGAATGCCGAGATCGCCGTGCTCGACGACGCGCTGCGCGCCTCCGAGGCCGACATCGCCAAGCTGCAGGGCAAGCTGCGCGAGGCGCGCGCCCGCCAGAACGCGGTGATGACGCGGATGGAAAGCGCCCAGAACCGCAGCCGCCTCAGGGAAATGTATGCCGGGCCCAAGGTCGACGACGCCTTCTCGCGCTTCGACGTGCTCGAGCGCCACGCCGATCTCGCCGAAGGCCATGCCGACGCGCTCAGCATCGGCGCCGCGCCCAAGACGCTCGAGGAGGAGATTTCCGAATTGAGAAACGCCGACAAGGTCGACGCCGAGCTCGAGGCCTTGAAGGCGTCGCTCGCCAAGCGCACCAATGGCGGCGAAGCCGCGAAGAAGGGGGAATAGTTCGATGGAGGGGACCCAAATCCTTATCCCGATCCTCGTCGTCGGCATGCTCTTCATCGGGCTGCCGTGGCTGATCTTTCACTACATCACCAAATGGAAGACGGTGAAGACGCTGACCACCGAGGACGAGAATCTGCTCGACGAGCTGCACGACGTCGCCCGCCGGCTCGACGACCGGATGTGCACGATCGAGCGGATCCTCCAGGCCGACAACCCCAATTGGCGCGCGCTCGGCTGCGATCCCGTGGAGACCGCGCTCGAAGACCGCAGCGAGCGGATCTACGAGGCGAGCGAGCGCACCAACCGCCCGGCGAGGACCAAGTGATGACCAGCCTGCGCACCAAATTCTATCTCGACAAGCAGAATGCCAAATGGGCGGGCGTGTGCGCCGGGATCGCCGATTATACCGGCATCGACGTCACCGTCGTCCGGCTCGGCTTCGTGCTCGGCACGGTGCTCGGCTCGGGCACGCTGCTGCTCGCCTATTTCATCATCGCCTGGATGGCGCCGAGGCGGCCGATCGAGCTCTACGACGAAAGCCCGGACCAGAAGAAGTTCTGGCAGGGCGTGCGCGCCAATCCGCGCAGCACCGCCCGCGACGTCCGCTCGCGCTTCCGCGACCTCGACCGCCGGCTCGCCGACGTCGAGACCTATGTGACCAGCTCGGACAACCGGCTCGCCCGCGAGATCGAGCAGCTGCGCTGAGCGCCTGAACAATAAGGGGTGATTGGGAATATGGACGAAGATCTCGCCGCCTTCATCGGCATCATGACCGCGATGCTGCTGAGCGCCGCCTTGGTCTACAGCTGGATCAGGTCGCGCGGCCAGGCGAGGAAGGCCGAGGGCAGCCTCGAAGCCGTCCGCCAGGTCGAATTGCTGTCGAACGAGAATGCCGGGCTCAAGGGCCAGGTCAGCCGGCTCGAGGAAAGGATCGCGGTGCTCGAGCGGATCGCCACCGACCCGGCCGAGCGCACCGCCCGCGAGATCGAGCAGCTGCGCTGAGCGCACAGGGGGAGACGGACGCGATGCATTTTGGTGAATTCATTCCGATTGTCGCGATCGCCGCCACCGCCTGGGTGGTCGTGGTGCTGGCGCGGCTCCGGCACGGGCGCGGCGGCGCCGGCGGCCCAACCAGCGTCGCCGACGCGCAGGAGAATGCCCAGCTCGCCCATGAGAACGAGACGTTGCGGCTGACCGTCCGGCGGCTGGAGGAGCGGATGGCGGTGCTCGAGCGGATCGCCACCGATCCGGCCGAGCGAACCGCCCGCGAGATCGAACAATTGCGCTAGAATTCAAGGAAGGAAGCAAGAATGAATCCCGACAAGCTTGCGCTGATCAGCACGCTTTTCCCGTTCATCGCCATCATGGTCAGCGCCATCGTCGGCGGCTGGGTGATCACCACCTGGCTGCGCATCAGGCACGGCTATCCGCTCGACGGCGCCTGGGGCCAGGCGGTCTATCCCAAGAAGAACGAGGAGGTGGTCGAGCGGGTCAAGCTGCTCAGCCAGGAGAACGCCCAGCTCCGCGCCGAATTGGGCGCGGTCAAGGACCGGCTCGCCAATGTCGAGCGGATCGTCACCGACGACAGCCACCGCCTGACGCAGGAGATCGAATCCCTGCGCATCCCGAGGAACTGAGCGATGGGCTTTCCCGAGGCGGCCATCGCCTTCATCGTCATCGGCCTGCCGACCATGGCTATGTTCGCGCTGGTCAGCCGGATATTGAGGTATCGCGAGAAACGGATGGAGCTGGAGGCGCAGATCGCCGCCGCCCAGGCCGCCGCGACCAATCCGCGTCCCGATCTGCTCGAACAAAGGGTGCGGGTGCTGGAGCGGATCGTCACCGACAAGGGCATGAACGTCGCCGACGAGATCGAGCGGCTGCGCGACTTGCCAGCGAACTGAGCCAGGATGGGGAAGGATCGAATGAATGAACCAATATGAAATGGTCGCCCTGATCGTGGTGGCGGTGATGGTCGCCAGCGTGATCCGATCGATCTTCGGCGGCCGCCGCGGCCGCAACCGCGACCAGCTTCCGGTGCGCGAGGATGCCGAGACCAGGCGGCTGCGCGACGAGGTCAAGCAGCTCAAGGACCGGCTCGCGGTGATCGAGCGGATCACGGTCGAGAAGGAAAACAGCCTCGAGCGCGAGATCGAGCGGCTCAGGGACCAATAGGAGACCAACAGGTGAGCGATCCCGGCACCCTCGTGGCAATTCTCGCGGCGGCGGTGGTGGCGCTCGCCATGGTGAGCCTCGCCGCCTTGAAGGGCTGGGACGGCTGGCTCGAGCTCAGGCGGCTCGAGCTGACCCAGGGCAAAGGCGCGGAGCCGAAGAGCCCCGCCGCCGCTCGACTCGAGCTCGCCGACCTCAAGGACCGCGTCCGCCGCCTCGAAGCGATCGCCAACGGCGACGAGGACGCGCCGCCCCAGCGCCGCGCGGGCTGACTCTGCGCGGGCGACGGATTATGGGCCTGCCATGGCCTTTCATTCGCTCGACGACGTCCATGCCGATTACGAGCTGCTCGACGCGGACGACCGCTACCGGCTGCTGATCGATCTCGGCCGCGCGCTGGAGCCGATGCCCGAGGCGCTCAAGACCGACGCGACCCTGGTGCGCGGCTGCTCGGCGGCGGTCTGGGTCTATCCGGTGGCGCAGGGCGGCGGCGCCCTGCATTTCCTCGCCGACAGCAATGCCGCGATCACCAAGGGGATCGTCGCCCTGATCCTGCTCGCCGTCCAGGACCGCGCGCCCGGGGAGATCCTCGCCCTCGACATCGACGCCGAGCTCGCCCGCTTCGACCTCAAGAACCAGCTCAGCTCCAACCGCACCCAGGGCATCCCCAACATGATCGCGCTGATCCGCGAAACCGCGCAGCGGCTCGCCGCATGACCGAGGCGGACCCGAGGAGCGCGGCGCGCTTCGACCCCGAGCGGTTCATGTCCTACGTACGCGAGGTCGGCCATGGCGGCGCGATCGGCATCGCCTATGTCGGCCATGGCGAGGATTGGGCGGAGCTGAGCCTGCCCTATGACGAGCGTCTCGTCGGCATGGTCGAAAGCGGCATCATCGCCTCGGGGCCGATCATCAGCCTGATGGACATGGCGACCAGCCTCGCCATCTGGATCCGCCTCGGCACGTTCCGCCACCAGGCGACGCTCGACCTGCGCGTCGACTATCTCCGCCCCGCCCGGCCCGGCCGGACCATTGTCGGCCGCGGCACCTGCTACGGCATCACCAGGAGCGTCGGCTTCGTCCGCGGCCTCGCCCACGACGGCGACGCCGGCGATCCGGTCGCCAACGTCACCGGCACCTTCATGTTCACGGATTGAGGCGGGACCGGGGGCGATGAGCCGGATCCTGGTCCTCGGCGGCTATGGCGCGTTCGGCGGCCGCCTCTCGCGCCGGCTCAGGGACGCGGGCCACGAGGTGATCGTCGCCGGCCGCAGCCTCGACAAGGCCCGGCGTTTCTGCGCCGGCGAGGAGGGCCTGATCCCGCTCGCCCTCGACCGCGGCGGCGATCTCGCGCTCGCGCAGCATCGCCCGGCGATCGTCGTCGACGCGGCCGGACCGTTCCAGCATGCCGGGCTCGAGGTGCCGCGCGCCTGCATCGCCGCCGGCGCGCACTATCTCGACCTCGCCGATGCGCGCGGCTTCGTCGCCCGGATCGGCGCGCTCGACGCGGCCGCCCGGGAGGCCGGCGTCGCGATCGTCACCGGAGCCTCGACCCTGCCGGCCCTGTCGGGCGCGGTCGTGCACCGGCTGGCCGCGGGGATGGAGGACGTCCGCGCCATCGAGATCGCGCTCAGCATATCGAACCGCGCCGGCGCCGGCGCCTCGGCGGCGGCGGCGATCCTGTCCTATGTCGGACGGCCGATCCGGCTCTGGCGGGGCCGGGCCTGGCAGACCGGCTTCGGCGGCCACGAATCGCGCCGCGCCCGGTTCGAAGCCGGCGGCGTCCCTCCCCTCGCCGGCCGCGGCGTCGCCTTGTGCGAGGTGCCGGACCTCGACCTGCTGCCCGAACGATTGCCGGGCCGGCCAGCGGTCGCCTTCCGCGCCGGGACCGATTCGCGGCTGCAAAATCTCGGGCTCGCGGCGATGGCCGGGCTCGTGCGCCTGGGCCTGATCGGCGATCTTTCGCGCTGGCGCCGCTGGCTGGAGCCGGCCCGCCGCCTGACCGCCGGCCGCGGCTCGCCACGGTCGGCGATGAGCGTGCGGCTGTTCGGCACGGCGGGCGGGCGGCGGCTAGAACGGCGCTGGACCTTGATCGCCGACCAGGGCGACGGGCCGGAGATTCCGACGCTGGCGGTGCCGATCCTCGTCGCCCGCCTGCTCGCCGGCGAGATCAAGGCCGGCGCGCGCGACGCCGGCACCCTGCTCGACCTGGACGACTATCAGGCGGCCTTCGCCGGCCTGGCCATCCGCCACGAGCAAGGAGAGATCGCGCTGCCGCCGCCGCTTTACGCGCGGGCGATGGGCACGGCGTTCGCGCGGCTGCCGCCGGCGGTGCGCGCGATCCACGACGTGCTGCGCGACGACGGCGCCCACGGCGCCGCGGCGGTGACGCGCGGGCGCAACCCGATCGCGCGGCTGATCGGCCGGATCGTCGGCTTCCCGCCGGCGGGCGAGCATGAACTCCACGTCCATTTCGCCGAGGAGGACGGGATTGAAACCTGGACCCGCCGCTTTTCCGGAAAGGGCTTCCACAGCCGGCTGTCGCAGCGCGGGTCCTGCCTCGTCGAGCGCTTCGGCCTGCTCCGTTTCCGCTTCGCGCTGCCGTCCGACGAACGGGGCCTGGAGATGATCCTGCGCGCCTGGTGGCTCGGCCCGCTCAGGATGCCGCTCTTCCTCGGGCCGCGCTGCGCGGCGCGGGAATGGCAAGAAGAGGGGCGCTTCCGGTTCGACGTCTCGATCGGCCTGCCGCTGATCGGCCTCGTCGCCCATTACCGCGGCTGGCTCGGCGTCAGGGGGTGAGCCCGGCCCGCCGTTCCTCGGCCCGCCTGAGCACGTCGTAGCTCGCCTGGATCATCTGGAAGCGCCGGGCGGCCTCCTGGTCGCCGGGCTTGACGTCCGGGTGATTGGCCTTGGCGAGGCGGCGATAAGCGGCCTTGATCTCCTCGAACCCGGCGCCGGCCTCGAGCTCGAGCACGTCCAATGCGCGCATCTCGTCGCGGCTGCGGCTGCCGTCGCCCGGGCCGCCCCAGCCGTAATGGCCGGCGCTGGCGAAGGCGTCGGCCCCCTGGCGCTCGTTCGCCTCGCGCATCGCCGCCTCCTCGGCGGTCAGGCCCTCGAAATAATTCCAGCCGCGGTTGTACTCGGCGGCGTGGCGCTCGCAGAAATACCAGCGCTCGCGGCTGTTCGGCGATTTGGGCGCGGGCCGGTCGCCCGGCTCCTCGCAGCCGTGGCGGTCGCACTGCCGCACCGGCTCGGCCTCGCGGGCGGTGCCGTAGGCGCGCCAGCGCGGGAATCCCCAATCGTTCGATCTCTTCGTTTTGGCCATAGATACGGCCAATCTAGCTTCCGCGCGGGCCAAGCGCACGTCCCCGCGCAAAAAAATTCGTGGACGAGTCATCCAAACCGGCGCGCAGCGGCGTCAAGGCATCGCAATTCAAATCGAAGGAACTTCATCATGCCTCGGGATCTCGACGTTATTCTCATTTTCGCGGTGCTGACGACAGGTGCCGTGCTCATCATCATCCAGATCGGCCGGCTGTGGCGCGCGAGCATGCTGCACAAGACGATTCGCGAGGCGATCAGCCGCGACAATCCCGCCGTGACCGAACTGGTCGCCGGGGTCGAGGAAGAGCAGAAGCCGGCCGGCGCCAATGACGATCGCACCGCATTGGTGCTGATCGCGCTCGGCCTCGCTTTGCTGCTCTTCTCGGCGCTGCAGAACAGCGACGACGCTCTGCGGCAGATGGGCGGCGCGTCGGCCTTTCCGATCTTCGTCGGGCTCGCGCTGCTGGTCCGCCAGTATCTGGTGAGGAAGCGCGGCGGCCAGGGCTGACGGCAGCCGCGCGGAGCCAAGCGGATGGACCAGGACAGCGAGCTGGCCCGGCGGGCGGCGGCAGGCGATGCCGCCGCCTTCACCGCGCTCGTCCGCGCCCATGAGGCCGCGGTCCGGCGCTTCCTGCGGCGGCTCGCCGGGGAGGCGGCCGACGATCTTGCCCAGGAGACGTTCCTGAAGGCCTGGCGCATGGCCGGCGACTATCGCGGCGACGGCCGCTACCGCGCCTGGCTGATGCGGATCGCCTGGACCCGGTTCCTCGGTGCCCACCGCGCCAAGGGGCGGCGCGACGCCCGCGAGGCCGCCGCGCCGCCACGGGAGAGCCGCCACGATCCCGACGCGGCGATCGACCTCGAACGCGCGCTGGCCGGCCTTGGCGAGCGCGAACGCGCCGCCGCCTTGCTCTGCTTCGGCGAGAGCTACAGCCACGCCGAGGCGGCCGCGATCATGGCGCTGCCGCTCGGCACCCTGAAATCGATCGTGGCGCGGGCCCGCGCCGCGCTCGTGGAGACACTGGAGGCATGAGATGACCGAAGACGAAAGGATCGCCGCCCTGTTCGCATCGCCCCCGCGCGGCCCGGACGAGGCGTTCGTCGCCCGCGTCGCCAGGGCGGTGCAGGCCGAGCAGAGGTTCGCCGCGTCGCGGCGCCGGGCCTGGCGCCGCTTCGCCGTCGAATGCGCGGCGAGCGCGGCGATCGTCACCGCCTTCGATCTGGTCTGGCGGCTGGGGCCGGCCGAGCTGCCATTGGCCCAGCTTCCGGTCGCGCCCGCCGCCGCCGCGGCGATCCTCGTCCTTGCCCTGTGGTTCGCGGTCGAGCTGCGCCCGTCGGCGACGGGCCGCTGAAAATGGGGACAGTATATATTTTTCGGCGCCGGACGGTCGCTGCCGGTCCTCACATGAAAAATATATACTGTCCCCATTTTGGAGAAGTGCCAGAGGGTCTGTAAGCCGGGTTCTGTCCTCCGCCGCAGCTCGAAGAGCATAGGCGGATGGGCGGCCATTCCTCTAGGAGGCGGATCGCTCCGCCCCTCAAGCAACCAACCCGGGCGACGAGCGGGAACACGCCCATATGCCGCCCCTATTCGGTCTTGCTCCCGGTGGGGTTTGCCGTGCCGCCGCCGTTACCGGAAGCGCGGTGGGCTCTTACCCCACCCTTTCACTGTCGCGTTGCCGAAGCTTTGGGCCGAAGCCTGCGCGACCTGCTTTCTGTGGCACTTTCCCTGGGGTCGCCCCCGCCGGCCATTAACCGGCACCGTCGTTCCATGGAGCCCGGACTTTCCTCCAGCCTTCGCTGCAGCTTCGGCTGGTAAACCCGAGGGCTTGCCCGCCTTAGCCTTGGCGAAGGCGGGCGGCCGCCCGACCCTCTGGCCGGACCTATATAGACTTGCCGCGCTCGCGGTCCAAGAGCAGCTGGAGCAGGATCGCGCGGCACTCGCCGTCGATCAGGCCGTCGAGCAGCTCGGGGCGGAAGCGGCGCTGGAAGGCGATCACCGCCTTCTGGCCGTCGCGCACGTCATAGCCCCAGCGCTCGAGCGCGAGCAGGAAGCCGCCCTCGGTCCAGTGCGGATCGATGAGGCTGCGGCTCGGCCGGGCAATCGCGAGCTCGTGCCGGGCGAGCCGCGCCCAATCGAACAATTCGCCCGGATCCTCCTTGCGGGCCGGCGCGACGTCGGAATGGCCGACGACGTTGGCGGGCGCGATTCGATAGCGCGTCACGATTGCCGAAAGCAGCGGCAGCAGCGCCTCCATCTGCTCCTCGGTGAACGGGCGGTAGCCGAATTCGTGGCCCGGATTGACGATCTCGATGCCGATCGAGCAGGCGTTCACCGCGGGCACGCCGCGCCAGTAGGACAGGCCGGCGTGCCAGGCGCGATTCTCCTCGGCGACCAGGCGCAGGATCTGGCCATCCTCGGCGATCAGATAATGGCAGGAGACCGCCGCCTCCGGATCGCGCAGCCGGGCAATCGCCGATTCCGCGTCGCGCATGCCGGTATAATGGAGCACGACCATCGAAATCGCCTGGTCGCGAGCGTCGTAATTGGGCGAAGGGGCGTCGATAATGCCTTCCATGCCCCCTTAGCGCGCGAAAAGGGCGCGCGCGTCAACCCTCAGGCGACGCGGGCCTCGGCGGCGCGGGCCGAGGCGGGAAGATAGAGACCGCGGCATTCGGGGTCGGAGACGAAGCGCTCGGTCTGGCCGATCACCGTTTCGCCGGCACCGAGCATGAGGGTGCCGTCCGGCGCGATCGCCTCGGCGAGGCGGGCATAGGCCAGCCGCCGCATCTCGGGCGCGAAATAGAGCAGGACGTTGCGGCACAGGATGATGTCGAACCGGCCCGGGTGCGGCGGCGGCTCGATCATGTTGCGGACGTCGAAGCGGACCCGCTGCAGCAATTTGGGCGAAATCCCCCAGTCGCCGCCGCCCAGCTCCTCGAACCATTTGATCATCTGCATGACCGGCAGGCCGCGCTGGACCTCGAACTGGGAATAGACGCCGCGGCGGGCGCGCTCGATCGCACTGCGCGACAAATCGGTGCCGACGATCTCGATCGTCCAGCCCTGCCAGCGCGCGGCTTCGTCGGCGAAGCTCATCGCCAGCGAATAGGCCTCCTGCCCGGTCGAGCAGCCGGCGCACCAGATCGAGAGCTTCCTTGCCTTGGCCCGGGCCCGCTCCAGCCGCTTGACCGGGCCGCCGAGCAACAGGTCGAACGGCAGCCGGTCACGGAAGAAATAGGTTTCGTTGTTGAGCAGGGCCTCGATGACCTGCTCCGAGAGGTCCGCGTCGCGGCCCGAGACCAGGCGGGCGACGAGCTGGTCGACATTGGCGAAGCCGCGCTCGCGCAGGATCGCGGCCAGCGCGGTATCGATCCGCCAGCGCCGGTTCATCGCCAGCTGCTGGCCGCTGCGCGCCTCGAGGAGGCTGGCCAGGATCCGGCGCGAGGAGTCGCTTATTTCCATGCGGCGCGCTCCCCGATGCGGCGGGCGAGATCGGCCGGCGGCAGCACGGCCGAGGCGAGGCCCGCTTCGGCGACGCCGCGAGGCATGCCCCAGACGACGGCGCTGTGGCGATCCTGCGCCAGCATCGCCCCGCCCTGCTCGACCAGCCGCCGGCTGCCGATCAGGCCGTCGCGGCCCATGCCGCTCAGCATCACGCCGACGCTGGCAGGGCCATAGACTTCGCCGACCGAGCTCAGCATCGGATCGGCCGAGGGCAGGCAGCCGCTCGGCGCCCGCTTGCGGTCGAGCCGGACCCGGACATTTCCTCCGCTCCGCTCGACGCAGAGATGGGCGTCGCCCGGCGCGACGTGGATGAGATCGTCCTCGACGCACTCGCCGTCGCCGACGACGCGCGCCTTGCGGCCCGAGGCGTTGGCGAGCTGGCGGGCGAAATGGGGCATGAACAACGCCGGCAGGTGCTGGGTGACGAGGATCGGCGCGCCGATCTTCCTCGGCAGCGGCCGGAGGAACTCGAACAGGGCATGGAGGCCGCCGGTCGAGGCGGCGAGGGCGACGCAGCCCAATGGCCCGCCGGCCATGTCGCGCAGCCGGATCGGCACCGGCGCCGCTGCCGGCGCGGCAAAAGCGGGCTCGCGTTCGGCGCGGCCGATCCGGCGCAGCCGCTCGGCCAGCACCTGGCCGAAGCGGCCGGCGAAATTGCCGATGCCGGGCTTGGGGAGGGTATCTGCGGCACCCTGGGCCAGCGCCCGCACCGTCGTCTCGGCGCCGTCCTCGGCCATCGAGGAGACGATCAGGACGCGGGCGCCCTTGCCCATGCGAACGATCTCTGGCAGCGCCTCGAGGCCGCTCGCGCCGGGCATCTCGACGTCGAGCAGGATCACGTCGGCCCGAACGACCCTCAGCGCGTCGAGCGCCTCGCCGGCGTTGCACGCGGTCGCGACGATCTCGAAATCCTCGTGGCAGGCGATCATCCGCGACAGCACCGCCCGCGCCACCGCCGAATCGTCGACGATCATGACGCGAAGCGGCGGTTCGGCAGGCTGGTGAGGCCGCCGCCGCGCAAGTGCCGGCTGGGGGCTCACGCGACGCCGACGATCTGGAGCTTGGACTGGAGCGTGTCGCGGTCGAACGGCTTCATCACATATTCGTCGGCGCCGGCCTCGATCGCGGCGCGGATATGGGCGATGTCGTTCTCGGTGGTGCAGAAGACGACCTTGGGCTGGAGCGCGTGGCCGGCCTGGCGAAGCGCGCGCAGGAACTCCATCCCGCTCATCACCGGCATGTTCCAGTCGAGCAGGATGACGTCCGGCATGGCCGTTTCGCAGCGGTCGAGCGCCGCGCGGCCGTCCTCGGCCTCGTCGACCTCGAAGTTCAGCGTCTCCAGGATATGCCGGGCGACCTTGCGGATCACCTTGCTATCGTCGACGACCAGACAGCTTCTCATCTTCATTTCCCCTTAGCGCAGCCGCGGCGCGAACTTAACGGTGAAGGGTTAATCATCGGCTTAAGCGGCGGCCGCCTGACCGGCCGGGCCGGCGATCAGCAAATAAGGGTCGACCAGCAGGAACAGCTCGCCATCGGCCTCGACCGTGCCGATCGCGACCCGGTCCCAGCCGGCGCCGAGCGGCGCGGCGACCGGCGCGGGCGGGCCGTCCGCCTCGACCACGTCCTCGACCTCCTCGACGATCAGCGCATAAGTGTGGCCGTCGCACGGCACGACGATCGCATCGCGGGCCGCCGCTTCGCCGGCGCGGCCGAGCTCCAATGCGGCGAGGCCGTCGATCACGGTCAGCACCCGGCTGCGCAGCGCGGACAGGCCGGCGACGTGGGGCGCGGCGCAGGGCGCCGGCGTGATCCCCTCGAGCTCGACGACGCCCTCGACGCTGGCGGCGGGAAAGGCGATGCGCCGGCCGGCGAGGCGGCCGATCAGGAGCAGCTCAGCCATCGGCACGGCCTTTCGCGGCGCTCAGCGCGCCGATCAGGGCGGCGCGGTCGTAGCGGTGGATGCCCTGCCCTTCGGCCGATGCGCGGATGCGCACGACATGGGCGTTGGCGGGGACCTCATCCTCCTCGCGGGCGATGACGATGTCGGCCGCCTCGGCGGCGCGGGCAATGCGATAACCGAGGCCCTCGATCAGCGGCCGCAGCATATTGTCGATCCAGGGATCGCCTTCGGGCAGCGCGCAGACCGGGCGGGCGGTCTCTTCGCGAACGGCGTCGCCATGCTGGGCGAACAGCCAGTGGGGATCGAGCATCTCGACCTGGGCGCCGTCGATCAGCGCCACGCCGGCCACCTCGCCCGGCGCCGGCGCCGGCTTGAGCTCGAGCACGAGCGCGCGGATGTCGATCACCTCGGCGAAGCCGTAGGCGATCTCGGATGCGCCGTCGGTGAGCCTCAGGATGCGCAGCTTGCCTTCCACCGGCGCGGCGGCGCAGCCCGCCAGCGGCAGGATCCTGTCGCCGATCGAGACCCGCAGCCGGCCGGCACTGAAGCCGATCGCGTCCGCGCCGACATCCTCGATCCGCTCGACGAGCGCGACCGGAACCGCGCGCCGGCCGCCGTCGAGGGTGCGGAACAAGAGCAGGCTGGTCTCGCGTGCCATTTCCGCCTCGGCGACATCGGCGTGAAGGGCGCGGTCGAGCTCGCTCTCGGCGAAATCGATGCCGGCGCGCTTGGCGATGCCCGACGGGTCGAGCAGCAGAATCGGGCTGCCGTCGTCGGCAAGGGTGGTGCCGGCATAGAGGCCGGCCGCCATCACCGCCGGCGCGGCCGGCTTCACCACCAGTTCCTCATGATCGTGGACGGCATCGACCGCGAGCGCATAGACCTCGCCGCCCGCCGGCTTCAGCAGGACGAATTTTTGCTCCGCGCGCGGCGTGTCGCTGTCGATGCCGAGCAAGGCGGGCAGGCCGATCAGCGGCACCCGCCGGCCGCGGACCGTCGCCACTTCGGCCTCGCCGACCCGATCGACGCGAACGGCGTTCCCGCGCAGGATCTCGTCGATCGCGGAGCGCGGCACGGCGAAGACCTGGCCGCCGGCGCTGACGGTCAGCGCCGGAATGATGGTCAGCGTCAGCGGCACGCGAATGCAGAGCTTGACGCCCTGACTGGGCCGGGATTCGACGTCGACGACGCCGCCGATCCGCTCGATATTGGCGCGGACCACGTCCATGCCGACGCCGCGGCCGGAAATGGCGGTGACTTCGTCGGCGGTCGACAGGCTCGGCATGAACACCAGAGCGATCTTCTGCGCCGGGGTCAGCTTGTCGGCCTGGTCGGCGGGGAGCAGACCGGCCGCCCGCGCCTTGCGGACGAGGGCGTCGCCGTCGATGCCGCGGCCGTCGTCGGCGACCTCGATCAATATCTGGTTGCCCGCCTGGCGCGCCGAGACCTTGAGCGTGCCGGCGGCCTTCTTGCCGACCGCGGCGCGCTCTTCGGGGCTCTCGATGCCGTGATCGATGGCGTTGCGGACGATATGGGTGAGCGGGTCGCGGATCATCTCGATCATCTCGCGATCCAGTTCGACGTCCCCGCCGTCGGCCTGGAGGCGGACCTGCTTGCCAAGCTCGGCGGAAAGGTCGCGGACCAGCCGGGGGAGCCCCGAGAACAGGCTGTCGATCCGCTGCATCCGGGTGCGGGTGATGCCGTCGCGGATCTCGGCGATGCAGGCGGAGACTCGTTCGAAGGCGGTCTCGACGGCGACGTCGCGCGGCGCATCGCGCAGCCGGCGGGCGAGCTCGTTGCGCGCCAGCACGGCGTCGGAAACGCCGTTCATCATCCGGTCGAGCAGGTCGATCGAGAGGCGGATCGAGCGCAGCGCGCGCCTCGCTTCCGGCTCCGGCGCGGCGGCCGCTGCGACGGCTTCCACTGCGGCCGGCGCGCGCGACAGCGCGGCGATCAGCTGGGCGTCGTCCTCGCTCGCCAGCGATTCCCCGGTCTCGAGCGCCTGGACGAGCTCGCCGATCCGGTCGATCACCCCGAGCACGGCGTTGACCAGGGCGGTGTCGGCGACGCGGGTCCCGGCCCGCACTTCGGCTAGCGCGCCCTCGGCGGCATGGCTCAACTGCTCGAGCCGCGGCAGCTCGAAGAAACCGGAATTGCCCTTGACGGTGTGGACGAAGCGGAAAATCTCGTCGAGCCGCTCGCGGTCGCCCGGCTGCGCCTCCCACGCGACGATCGCGCCCGACAGGGCCTGGGCCATGTCGCGGGTCTCGGCGATGAAGTCGTTGAGCAACTCGTCCATGTCGGAGGAGCTTATGGGAGCGGTTGGTAAACAAGCCGTTTACCGCCGGGGCGGCGATTACGGTCCCTAGGCCGGCAGGCTCGCGCCGATGATCAGCATGTTCTCCTCGCCGTCGGCGACCTGGATCGAGCCGCCGCCCTCCTCGACCAGGCTGTGGGCGAGCCAGGCGGCGGCGGCGCGGGGCGCGACCTCGTCCTCCTGCATCTCGCCGACGAGGACGCGGCGCAGCTCGGGATCGAGCACGATCCGGCTGCCCGCGGCGCGGACGACGATGTCGAGGCCGTCGCCATGCTTCTCGGCGCCGACGTCGAGGCTGCCGCCGCGGACCAGCGCGTCGCCGGCGATCAGGACGAGGTTCAGCAGCACCTTCAGCGCCGCCTTGCTCATCACCGGCTCGTCGACCATCCAGCCCAGCTGAATCCGCCCGTCGCCGCCGAACAGCCCCTCGATCGCGGCCCGCGCCTCGCGGGTATCGACGACGTCGGCGAAGCCGCCCGCGGCGCCGAACGCGAGGCGGAAGAATTTGAGCTTGTTGGCCGAAGCGCGGGCGCTCTCGGCAAGCAGATCGAGGCAGCGCGCGCGCATCTCCGGATCATGCTCGTCGGCGAGCAACTCGATCCCATTGTTGAGCGCGCCCACCGGCGACAAGAGGTCATGGCAGAGACGCGAACAGAGCAAACTTGCGAATTCGTGGGATTTCATGCGTCTCGGCCCCTGACGGTCATGCGCCCCTATAGGCGTCGGCGATTCCGGGATGCAAGGGGAGTGGGAGGGAGGAAGGCCCTTCGACAGGCTCAGGGCGAACGGCGCCTAATGAGACTCTCCTCCTCCGTTCGGGCTGAGCCTGTCGAAGCCCTCTCCTTCTCCTTCGAATTCCGGGCGAGCGCGCTGATCAGCTTCCAGTCGCCACGGATCAGCGCCAGCTTCTTGTCGCGGCTCCACCCCTTGATCTGCCGCTCGGCCTGCAGCGCTTCGTAACGGTTCGGGAATTCATCCGACCAAACGAGCTTCACCGGCAGGCGCGTCGACGTGTAGCCATGAATGAGCCCAGACTGATGCGCGCCGATTCTCGCATCGAGGTCGTCGGTGTGACCAACGTAGAAGCTGCGGTCGGCGCAGTGAAGCATGTAAGCCCAGAAGCCCATTGCCGGAAAAGAAACAGAAAGGGAGGGCTTCGACAAGCTCAGCCCGAACGGGCGGGAGGGTTGAAAATCGCCGTTTTCACCCCATCTTGGGGACAATGCCGGGGGGCCATTCCATCATCATCGCCAGGATCGCCGACGAGGCCGCCGGGTGGCGTCTCGACCGGGCGCTGGCGGCTGCCGTGTCGACGCTGTCGCGCGAGCGGCTGAAGGCGCTGATCAGCGCCGGCTCGGTGCTCGGCCCCCACGGCGCGCCGGTGCGCGATCCCGCGATGAAGGCGGTGCCGGGCGGCACCTACGAGGTCTCCGTTCCCGAGCCGAGACCCGCGCACAACGAGGCGCAGGACATCGCGCTCGAGATTGTGTTCGAGGACGAGCATCTGCTCGTGGTCGACAAGCCCGCCGGGATGGTCGTCCACCCCGCCGCCGGGAATTTCGACGGTACCCTGGTCAACGCCCTCTTGCACCATTGCGCCGGGCGGCTCTCCGGGATCGGCGGGGTGGCGCGGCCGGGGATCGTCCACCGGATCGACAAGGACACTTCGGGGCTGCTGGTCGTCGCCAAGACCGACGTCGCCCATGAGGGGCTCGCGGCGCAGTTCGCGAAGCACAGCATCGACCGGCGCTATCTGGCGATTTCCTCGGGCCTCCCGATCCCGCCCAGCGGGACGATCGATGCCCCCCTCGCCCGCTCCTCGGCGAACCGCAAGAAGATGGCGGTCGTCAAGGAGGCGCGCGGCAAAAGGGCGGTCACGCGCTATCGAATCGTCGAGCCGCTGGCCGATGCCGCCCTGGTCGAATGCCGGCTCGAAACGGGACGCACCCACCAGGTCCGCGTCCACATGGCCTCGATCGGCCATCCTCTGCTCGGCGACCCGGTTTACGGCCGGCCCAAGCCGGTCCACCGCGAGCTGTTGAAAAGGCTGAACTTTCATCGCCAGGCGCTGCACGCGGCCGTGCTCGGCTTCGTCCATCCGGTTTCGAAACAAAACCTGTCCTTTGAAAGCGCGCTTCCGTCTGATATTCAGGAACTGTTGAGGGCGCTCGCCGTATAATGTTTGTGTGCCGGCGCGGTGTCTTATAAAGGCACGGCACCCAGGGAGATGTGAGAGTTTAAATGGCAGTGAGAAACGTCCCGGCGACGATCCCCGCGAGCGGCGGCGAGGCCGGGCTCAACCGCTATCTGGCCGAGATCAAGAAATTCCCGATCCTGACGCCGGAAGAGGAATATATGCTGGCCAAGCGCTGGACCGAGCATCAGGATACCGATGCGGCGGCCCGGTTGGTCAATTCGCACCTGCGGCTCGTCGCCAAGATCGCGATGGGCTATCGCGGCTACGGCCTGCCGCTCGCCGAGCTCATCTCCGAGGGCAATATCGGCCTGATGCAGGGGGTGAAGAAGTTCGAGCCCGAGCGCGGCTTCCGCCTCGCCACCTATGCGATGTGGTGGATCCGCGCCTCGATCCAGGAATTCATCCTGCGCAGCTGGTCGCTCGTCAAGATGGGCACCACCGCGGCGCAGAAGAAATTGTTCTTCAACTTGAGGCGGATGAAGAACCGGATCGAGGCGTTCGAGGAGGGCGATCTGAAGCCCGAGGACGTCACCAAGATCGCCACCGATCTCGGCGTCTCCGAGGAAGACGTGGTCTCGATGAACCGCCGCATGGCGATGGGCGGCGACACCTCGCTGAACGTGCCGCTGCGCGACGACAGCGAGGGCAGCTGGCAGGATTTCCTGGTCGATTCCGAGCCCCTCCAGGACGAGCGCGTCGCCGACGCCGAGGAAACCCGGATCCGCCACGATCTGCTGGTCGAGGCGATGGAGAGCCTCAATGAGCGCGAGCGCCACATCCTGACCGAGCGGCGGCTGACCGACGAGCCCAAGACGCTCGAGGAGCTCTCCCAGGTCTACGACGTCAGCCGCGAGCGCATCCGCCAGATCGAGGTCCGCGCGTTCGAGAAATTGCAAAAGGCGCTGATGAACCTCGCCGGCGAGCGTAGGCTGCTGACCGCGGCCTGACGTTCACGTCATCCCGGCGAAGGGGCACCCCGCAAAGTACTACTTTGCGGGGACCCCGAAGGCCGGGATGACGATTAGTGGGCGGCCGTCTCGCTCGCCTCGCCGCCGCCGCCGTTCTGCGCGGGCGGGGCCGGATCCCAGCGATAGCGCACGCCCTGGAGCTCACGCGGCTGGTCAGCGCTCTCGGCGTGGCGGCCGAGCGGCGCCTGCGCCGCCGGGCCACTGTCGGAGCCGGTCAGCGCCCAGCGCTGGCTGTTGCTGAGGCTGGCGTCGGCGCGGGTGCGGTCGCTGATCATCGCGCTGGCGGTGTCGCGCTGGAGCGGCTCGTAGCGGCGCAGCACCGCGCGCTGGAAGCTGTCGACGCTGCCGCCCGACATGGCGGCCTCGGCAGCAGCAGCCGCCGCGGCGTCGCGGCTGCTGGCGATTTGCGCGACACCGCCAATCGGCTGGCCGAAGCCGCCGCGCCAGGCAATCGCCGGCTCGGCCCCGGCATAATGGTTGACGAAGGCGCCGGGCCGGCCCCAGCCGCCGCGCCAGCGGTAGAAGATGTGGAGGCCGATATTGGCCGACTTGACCAAGGTCGGCGCCCAGTAAGGCATCACGTAATTGGCGTGATAATGGGTCGCCCAGCCGACCGGCGCATAAACGTAGCCGCCGAGCGCCGCCTGCGCGACCGCGCGCGCGCGCTGCCAAAAATCGGCCATCGGCGCGCGGCGCAGCGAGCCGTCGCAGCTGAAGCTGAACTGGCAGCCGGTGGCGCGGCGCGCGCCTTCGAAGACGACGCCGCAGACCGAAGCCGGATAAGCGGGGTGGCGAACCCGGTTCAGGACGACCTGGGCGACCGCCCGCTGACCGTTCACGGGCTCGGTCGCGGCTTCGTAATAGATGGCGGCGGTCAGGCAATCGAGCGAGCGCGCCTGATCGGCGGCGCTGCCGCGCAGATGGAACGGCGCCGCTGCCGGATTGGCCTGCTGCGAGAGCGGGATTGCGGCATTGAGCGCGAGCGCGGTCAGGGGATTGACCGGCCGCAAGGCGGTCGCCGAGGTGGCGGTCGCGGCGGCGCGGATGCGGGCGAGCTCGGGCGAGCTCGCCTCGACCCGATCGAGCTCGGGGCGCGGCGTGACGCTCTGCACGCCGACGCTGATCGCCGCGACCAGCCACAGAGCGGCCATCGCGCCGAGCACCGCCCAGGCGCGCCAATGCTGCCGCCAGGCCTCCGGCAGGCGCAGATCGTTGAGCTTGAGGGCCAAAGCCGTCATTCGAACTCCATCTTTACGAGTCTCGGTGCATTATATACATAACACACCTTGGTCGCGCAATCCCGCGCTCATGTCTCATCTTCATCGCGTCAACGCGACGATCCCCTTACGGGTCCGTCACAACCGCGGAAAATCCTGCTTTCCTAACCAAGGCAGGCTGATACCCTGGACACTTCAGATGGGGGTTTGCATGACCAAAACAACCCTCGTTTCCGGCATGGGCTTGCTCGCCGGTGCCACCATTTACCGCGTCCGCCTCCGCTCAGGCAAGCGCCCGTTGCGCCCGCGCAACCCGCCGGGCCGCATTTTCGGGCAGTAGCGGAGCGGCGCGCGAGCGATTAGAGGGCGGTCATGGCCGACCGCATCCCGCCCCCCGCCGCCGCCATCGCGAACACCCATTGCACCGCCGAGCAATATGACGCGCTCTTTGCGCGTTCGCTCGCCGATCCGGACGGCTTCTGGGCGGAACAGGCGCGGCGGATCGACTGGATCCGGGCGCCGGAGACGATCGCGAACTGGAGCTTCGATCCGGTCGAAATCAAATGGTTCGAGGACGGCGTTCTCAACCTTTGTTGCAATTGCGTCGACCGCCATCTCGAAGCTCGCTCGGCCGACACCGCGATCATCTGGGAGGCCGACGAGCCCGGCGTGACGCGGACTTTGAGCTATGGCGAACTGCACGCCGAGATCGTGCGGATGGCGAACAGCCTCAAGGCGGTGGGCGCCGGCAAGGGCGACCGGGTCACCATCTACCTGCCGATGATCCCGGAGGCGGCAGTGGCGATGCTCGCCTGCGCCCGGATCGGCGCGATCCACAGCGTCGTCTTCGGCGGTTTCTCGCCCGAGGCGCTGCACGGCCGGATCGAGGATTGCGGCAGCCGCTTCATCGTCACCGCCGACGGCGGCATGCGCGGCGGCAAGCTGGTGCCGCTCAAAGCCAATGTCGATGCGGCGCTCGCGCGCGGCGGCGAGGTTGCCGGCGTGATCGTCGTCCGCCATCTCGGCACCGACATCGAGATGCGGGATGGCCGCGACCATTGGTACGATGAGATCGCCGCCACCGTCCCCGATGCCTGCCCCTGCGAGCCGATGGGCGCCGAGGACCCGCTCTTCATCCTCTACACGTCGGGCTCGACCGGCAAGCCCAAGGGCGTGCTGCATACGACCGGCGGCTATGCGGTGTGGACCGCGACCACCTTCCATTATGTCTTCGACTACCGCCCCGGCGAGATTTTCTGGTGCACCGCCGACATCGGCTGGGTCACCGGCCATAGCTACGTCGTCTACGGCCCGCTCGCCAATGGCGCGACCAGCTTCATGTTCGAAGGCGTCCCCAACCACCCCGATTTCTCGCGCTTCTGGGACGTGGTCGAGCGCCACCAGGTCGACATCTTCTACACCGCGCCGACCGCGATCCGGGCGCTGATGCGCGAGGGCGAAGCGCCGGTGAAACGCCACGACCGCTCGTCCATCCGCCTGCTCGGCACGGTCGGCGAGCCGATCAACCCGGAAGCCTGGCTCTGGTACTGGCGGGTGGTCGGCGAGGAAAATTGCCCGATCGTCGACACCTGGTGGCAGACGGAGACCGGCGGGATCATGATCACCACTTTGCCCGGCGCCCACGACATGAAGCCGGGCTCGGCCGGGCGGCCCTTCTTCGGCATCGTCCCCGAGCTGGTCGACGCCGATGGCAAGGTGATGGCGGGCGCCGCCTCCGGCAACCTGTGCATCGCCCGCTCCTGGCCGGGCCAGATGCGCACCGTCTATGGCGACCACGAGCGCTTCGTGCAGACCTATTTCAGCGCCTACCAAGGCAAATATTTCACCGGCGACGGCTGCCGCCGCGACGCGGACGATTATTACTGGATCACCGGCCGGGTCGACGACGTGCTCAACATTTCCGGCCACCGCCTCGGCACCGCCGAGATCGAAAGCGCCCTGGTCAGCCACCGGCTCGTCGCCGAGGCGGCGGTGGTCGGCTATCCGCACGACATCAAGGGTCAGGGCATCTATTGCTACGTCACCCTCAACGCCGGCGAGGAGGGCTCGGCCGCGCTCGAGGCGGAATTGCGCGCCCATGTCCGGGCGGAGATCAGCGCCATCGCGACGCCCGACCTCATTCATTTCACGCCCGCGCTGCCCAAGACCCGCTCCGGCAAGATCATGCGCCGCATCCTCAGGAAGATTGCCGAGAACGACTTCGCCAATCTCGGCGACACCTCGACGCTGGCGGAGCCCGCCCTCGTCGACAGTCTGATCGAGGGGCGGCGCAACCGTTGAGCGGCGATTCTTTAACCAGCTAGGGGGCCAGTCATGTCCACAAAGGATCCGAGACTCGAGCGTTTATACGATTACACCAAGTTCCATATCGGAGTTTACCTGCTGGCGGCGGGTGCGATGGGGACGATAGCCGGCTCGCGAGAACTTCGCGCCTTCCTCGGCGGCCTCATTCACGATCCGATTTGGCTTGCCTTCCCGATCGCAGCAATGGGCGTAGCCGGTTTTGCAGGGGGTCTCATTGCCAGCACTTGCGCGACGGCTGCCACCCTTGACGATGTTTGGGTGAAACGCATTGGTCCATGGAGTTTCCCCGTCATGTCGGGGCGGCTTTGGGCAAGGGTGGAGCATGCCGCCTTTTGGCTGAGCCTTGCGTCTTTCGCTGCGGCCGTATTGCTGGCGGCATGAGGCGCTGGATCGTGGGCAGGTTCCGGATCGAGGGACGCAAAGGCTGATGGAGATCGTCGCGGCCGATATCGGCGGCACCCATGCCCGCTTCGCGCTCGCCGAGCTCATCCCCGGCGAACGCCCTCGCATCGGCGAGATGAAGCGCTATCGCACCCGCGACCATCCCGGCCTCGCCTCAGCCTGGGCGGCGTTCGCGGCGGAACGCGGCGGCGCCCTGCCCCGCGCCGCCGCGATCGCCGTCGCCGCGCCGATCGAGGGCGAGACGCTCACCTTCATGAACTCCGAATGGCGGATCGCGCGCCGCGATTTGGCGGCCGAGCTCGGCCTCGACCGGCTTACCTTGCTCAACGATTACGGCGCGGTCGCCCATGCCGTCTCGGTGATGGGGGCGGACGAGCTCGTGCCGCTGGCCGGCCCGGGCGACCTTCCGGCCGACGGTGTCGTCAGCGTGATCGGGCCCGGCACGGGCCTCGGCGTCGCCATCCTCGACCGGCGCGGCGGCAGGATCAACGTGATCGAGACCGAGGCCGCCCATATCGGTTTCTGCCCACTCGACCCCGGGGAGGAGGAGCTTTCCGACTTCATCACCGCCCGCTACGGCCGCGCCTCGGTCGAGCGGGTCGTTTCGGGCCCCGGCCTGATCGACATCTACCGCTTCCTCGGCGGCGAAGGCGAGTGGGACCCGAACCAGGCCGGCGCGCTCTGGGACGCGGCGATCGCGGGCGCCGACCCGCTCGCCGAAAAGGCGCTCGCCATCCTCGTCCGCTGCTTCGGCGCCGCCGCCGGCGACATCGCTTTGGCGCACGGCGCGATGGGGGTCGCGATCACCGGCGCGCTCGCGGGCCGCATCGCCGATCTGTTGAAGACGCCGATGTTCGAGGCCCGCTTCACCGCCAAGGGCCGCTACCGCGCGCGGATGATGCGCACCCCGGTACGGCTGCTGACTTATGCCGAGCCGGGCCTGCTCGGCGCCGCGATCGCGTTCGAGCGGGAGTGGCCGGCGTCCTAGCGCGGCGCCATCCGGATCGCGCCGTCGAGGCGGACATATTCGCCGTTGAGATAGACGTTCTCGGCCATGAATATCGCGAGCCGGGCATATTCCCCCGGCTGGCCGAGACGCTTGGGGAACGGCACCTGGGCGGCGAGCGCGTCCTTCACGTTCTGCGGCATCATCGCCACCATCGGCGTCTCGAACACGCCCGGCAGGATGGTGTTGATCCTGATCCCCTCGCCCATCAGGTCGCGGGCGATCGGCAGCGCCATGCCGAGCACGCCCGCCTTCGACGCCGCATAGGCGACCTGGCCGATCTGGCCGTCCTGGGCGGCGACCGAGGCGGTGTTGACGATCAGCCCCTTCTCGCCGTCCGCGAGCGGATCGAGCGTGGCCATCCCCGCCGCCGAGGCGGCAAGCACGCGGAAAGTGCCGATCAGGTTGATCTGGATGGCGAGCTCGAACTGGTGAATCGGGTAGCGCTTGACCGCGCCGGTCTCCTTGTCGCGGCCGACCGTCTTCACCGCATTGGCGACGCCGGCGCAATTGACGCAGATCCGCTCCTGGCCGTGCGCATCGCGCGCTTTGGCGAAGCCGGCGTCGACCGCCTCGTCGGAGGTGACGTCGACGAGGGCGAAGACGCCGCCGATCTCGGCCGCGACCTTCTCGCCGCGCTCGGCGTCGCGGTCGAAGATCGCCACCTTGACGCCCTTTTCCGCCAGCGCCCGCGCGGTCGCCTCGCCGAGGCCGGAAGCGCCGCCGGTGACCACCGCGGCGATGTTGCTGTCGAGTTTCATGCCTGTCCCTTTCGCTCTGCGCGCTCCCTAGAGGGAAGGCGGCCCGTGGGGCAAGTTCGGCGCTTCGCCAAACGTTCATTGTTGCGACAGCCGAACTGGGCTAGGCGTAGCCCACCTTTGGGACGGGGAGATTCGTAATATGAAGAGTAGCAGAAAGCTGAGCCGCCGTTCGTTCCTGACGCGCGTGGCGGGCGGCGCGATCGTCGGCGGTGGCGCGCTCGTCGCCCTCACCGGCAAGGCCGAGGCCTATCAGGTCACCGATTCGGACCAGGGCCCGCATTCGGACCCGCCGGGCCGCGGCCGCGGCAGCAACCATATCCGCGGCTGCACCGACGCCGATCAGGGCCCGAACGCCGACCAGGCCGGCAACGGCCGCGGCAACCGGACCAGCGACAACGATAGCGGGCCGAACGCCGATCCGGCCAATTGCGGCCGCCGCCGCTAGCCAAATCGTTCGCAATGCGACCCGCGCCGCCTTTGCCGGCGGCGCGGGTTTTTTTCATGCTCGGGACAGGCTAAGGCTGCTGTCGGCAAGGCGGGACAGACTATGGCCGGAAACCCCTTCACCAAACACCCCAGGGAAGTCGGCGAGAGCTACGGCGCCCATTTCGTCAACGCCTCGGCCTTCGGGCTGAGGATGCTGGCGGGCGGGCTCGCCGCGCTCGTCCACGCAATCTTCCCCTTCCTGTTCGTCAACACCGGCAGCCGCACCATGGACAAGCTCCACCGCCGGATGACCGGCCGCGCCGGCAAGGTCGACTGGGAGCGCCACCCGATCATCTAGAAGCTGAAGCTGAGCCGGACAGCGGCGATGCTGCGTTCGCGGTGGCGCAGATCGGTCGGCCGGGGCTCCGACTCCATGTTCGTGCGTGACCGCGCGAGATCGAGGATGCTGAAGCGGCCGACGCCGAGCTCCATCCCGTCGCTTACGCGCATCGCGGCGACGAGGCCGATGCGCGCTGGGGGGCTGCCGCGCAAATCCCCGGCCGGAATCCAATCCGGCGGCGTCCGGCGCTCCGCAGCGGGCGGGCCATGCCTGGGCACGACGCCATTAGCCTGTCCGAGGGCGGGGCTCGCCAGCAGGGACAGGAGAAGCGCGCAGCAACGGGCCGAACTCGACATGTCGGGAAGCCCTGTATTCCCCCCCTGACAAAGCGCGCCTGATGCAAGCTAAGTTCCCGTTGTTACGGGGAGGGCATGCGATTAGGCTGGGCGCGCCTGGCCCTGGAGGACCGATGAGACAGATTGCCTTGCTCGCCGCGGCCCTGGCCGCGATCCCGCTCACCGCCGCGCTGGCGCAGCCGCCGACCGCCGGCTTGACTGCCGAGCAGATCGTCGCGGCGCGGCAATCGGCCTATGCGCTCTCCGCCGGCAGCTTCGTGGCGATGAAGGCGGCGGCGGATGCGGGCGCCGACGTCCACCTGCTCGCCTTGCCCGCGCGCAACCTTGCCCGCTGGGCGCGGACGTTGCCGAGCCTGTTTCCGGCCGGCACCAACCTGCCGAGCAGCAAGGCGCTGCCGGCGGTGTGGAGCGACCGGGCCGGCTTCGAGGCGCGCGCCGCCGCTTATGCGGCCGCGGCGCAGGCGCTCGCCGAGGCCGCCCAGTCCGGCGACCGCGCCGTCTTCCTGGCGCGCTGGGGCGAGCTGCGCACCGCCTGCGGCGCCTGCCACGACGCCTACCGGGCGCCGGGCTAGAGCTTCAGCTTCCTTTTGTCGGCGAGCACCGCGCGGGCCGCATTGTGCCCGGGCGCGCCGGTGACGCCGCCGCCGGGATGGGCGCCGGCGCCGCACAGATAGAGGCCCGGGAGCGGCATCCGGTAATCGGCGTGGCCGAGCATCGGCCGGTTCGAGAAGAGCTGGTCGAGGCCCATCTTGCCGTGGAAGATGTCGCCGCCGATCAGGCCGAAGCGGCGCTCGAGATCGAGCGGCGACAGCGCCAGCCGGCCGATCACCGAGGCCGCAAAGCCCGGCGCGTAGCGGTCGACATGGGCGAGGATATGGTCGGCCGCCTCGTCGCGCCGGGCGTCCCAGCCGCCTTGCACCTGGTAAGGGAAATGCTGGCAGAACAGGCTGGCGACGTGGCTCCCGGCGGGCGCGAGGCTGTCGTCCAGCGTCGAGGGAATCAGCAGCTCGACCACCGGCTCCCGCGAGAAGCCCTCGGTCCGCGCGGTTAGATAGGCGCGGTCCATATAAGCGAGCGACGGCGCGACGATGATGCCGGCGGTGAGCTGGTCGCCGGGCTCGGGCAGCGCGGTAAAGCGCGGCAGCTCGGCGAGCGCGACGTTCATCCGGAAGGTCGCCGATTCGCTCGCCCAATGGGCCATCCGGCGGGCGGGCTCGGCCGCGACCGCGCCCTCGGGCAGCAGCCGGGTGAACAGCAATTTGGGATGGACGCCCGCGACCACCGCCTTGGCGCGGTACGCCTTGCCGCCGGCGACGGCGCCCGCGGCCCGGCCCCCCTCGACGATCACTTCCTCGACCGATGCGTCGAGGTGGATCTCGACGCCCGCCTCGCGCGCCGCCTTCGCCATCGCCTGGGTGATCGCGCCCATGCCGCCGATCGCATGGCCCCAGGCGCCCGCGACCCCCGCCGCCTCGCCGAAGACGTGGTGGAGGAGGACGTAGGCCGATCCCGGCGCATAGGGGCTGGCATAATGGCCGACGACGGCGTCGAACCCGAACAGGGCCTGGACGAGCTCATGGGAGAAATAGCGGCCCAGGATGTCGGCGGCCGACTTGGTGAAGAAGTCGACCAGATGGCGCTGCTTCTCCAGCCCGAGCCGGCCGACCCCACCGCCGAGCTTCAGCAGCGCGAACAGGTCGCCGAGGCCGCCGCCGGCATTGGGCGGCGCCCGCAGGATCCATTGCCGCAGCACGCCGACGACGCCGCTCAGCGCGGCCGAATAGGCGTCGTAATTCTCGGCGTCGGCGGGCGAATGGCGGGCGATCTCCCGCTTGGTCAGCCCCCCGCGGCCAGCGAGCAAATAGTCGGCGCCTTCCGTCGGCAGGAAATTGTCGATCTTCCGGAGCACGACCTTAAGGCCATGCTGATAGAGCCGCATGTCGCGGATGATCTTGGGATTGAGCAGGCTGACCGTGTAGCTCGCGGTCGAGTTGCGGAAGCCCGGATAGAACTCCTCGGTCACCGCCGCCCCGCCGACCACGGAGCGCGCCTCGACCATCGTCACCTTGAGGCCGCGCTCGGCAAGATAGAAGGCGCAGACCAGCGCGTTGTGCCCCGCGCCGATGATGAGGATGTCGCTGGACGCTTCCCGAGCCATGGGCCGGGCTATAGAGCGGCACATCGGCCGCGACGAGTCCGCGCCGCGCGGCCGCGAAGGCGCCGCATTCTGCAATTGCCTAACCGCGGCCCGCGTCTATGGTGCGCGCTCGGAAGTAGGGGAGGAATCGGATGAGGAAGGTTTGGATCGCCGTCGCCTTGGCGGCGGCTGCCGTGGCCACCGCGGCCTATGCCGCGCAGCAGGATTTCACGGTCACCAATCATAGCGGCCATGTCATCGTGACGCTCAACGTCTCGCCGTCCGGCGACGACCATTGGGGGCCGGACATCCTCGGCCGCGACGTGCTCGGCGACGGCGAGCAGGCCGCCGTCACCTTCGACCGCGACGAAGAGCAATGCTCCTGGGATATCCGCGTCACCTACGACGACAACGACACCAGCGATCTGCGCGGGATCAACCTGTGCGAGACGACCGAGGTCGAGTTCACACCCTAGACGTCAGGCGACGTCGCGCTGCGGATTGGCGGCGGCCAGCGCCTCGAGGACGGCGGCGGCGGTGACCGGCTTCGAGAACAGATAGCCCTGGACCGAGGAGCACCCCTGGAGCCGCAATTCGGCGAGCTGCTCGGGATTTTCGACGCCCTCGGCGGTCGTCTCCATGCCGAGCGCGCGGGCAAGGTCGATGACCGCGCGGACGATCGCGGTCGAGCCGGCCCGGCTCAGCAATTGCTGGATGAACGAGCGGTCGATCTTGATCTTGTCGAACGGGAAGCTCTGCAAATAGGAAAGGCTCGAATAGCCGGTGCCGAAATCGTCGAGGGCGATGCGGATCCCCATCGAGCGCAGCGAATGGAGGACCTGGATCAGCGCCTCCGAGCTTTCGAGGAAGATCGATTCGGTGATCTCGACCTCGAGCCGCCTGGGATCGAGCCCGCTCGCCGCGAGCGCCTGCATCAGCACGTTGGCGAGGCCCGGCTTGCGGAACTGCACCGACGAGACGTTGACCGCGACGCGGACGTCCTCGGGCCATTTCATCGCCTGGCGGCAGGCCTCCTGGATCACCCACGAGCCGATCGGGACGATCAGGCCGGTCTCCTCGGCGAGCGGGATGAACTCGTCGGGCGCGACCAGGCCGCGCGACGGATGGTTCCAGCGGATCAGCGCCTCGAACGATCCGATCCTGTTGGTTTCGAGATCGTAGAGCGGCTGGAAATAGAGCTCGAACTCGCCATGGCCGATCGCCCGCCTCAAATCCGCTTCGAGCTGGTGGCGCGCCTGCGCCCGCGCGTTCATTTCGGATTCGAAGAAGCGGTAGGTGCCGCCGCCCTCGCCTTTCGCCTGGTAGAGGGCGAGGTCGGCATGCTTGAGCAGGGTGTCGGCATCGGCCGCGTCGCCGGGCGCCATCGCGATGCCGATGCTGGCGCCGACGGTGAGCTCATGGCCCCTGATCTCGAGCGGATCGGCGAGCGCGGCGATCAGCCGGCCGGCGACCGCGCCCGCCGCCTCGTGCGCGTCGCGATGCGAGAGGATGATGGTGAACTCGTCGCCGCCGAGGCGCGCGACCATCGCGTCGCCGACACTGGCGCCGAGCCGGCCGGCGACCGCGCGCAGCAGCTCGTCGCCGGCCGGGTGGCCGAGCGTGTCGTTGACCGATTTGAAATTGTCGAGGTCGACGCAGAGCAAAGCGAGGCCGCGGCCGCCGCGCCGCTCGGCCTGCTTCAGCTCGAGGTCGAGATGCTGGCGGAAGAAGGCGCGGTTGGGCAGCCCGGTCAGGCTGTCGTTGAAGGCGAGCTGGGTGATTCTCTTCTCGCGTTCGGCGATGCCGGCCGCCATCCGGTTGAAGCTCTGGGCGAGGCGGCCGATCTCGTCCCTGGTGTCGACCTTGACCTCGACGGTCTCGCCCTCCTCCATCCGCTGCGCCGCCTGATCGAGCAGCGAGATCGGCCGGGTCAGGGTCAGCGACAGCCGCCACGAGCCGAACACGACCAGGATCAGGCCGAGCAAGGCGGTCAGCCCCATCGCGATCTGGAGCGGCAGATAGGGCGCCATCGCCAAAGCGAGCGGGTAGCGCAGCAGCAGCGCCGCCGATCCGCCGTCGCCCATCGAGCGCAGCGGCTTGACCAAGGCGATGGCGGTGCCGGTGGCTTCGTCGAGCCGGGCCGGGGCATTGTCGCCGATGCGCGCGTCGACGAAGCCGGCGATCGCGGGATCGTCGCTCCACGTCTCATTCCGGCCGTGGAGCAGCACCCGCGCATTGATCGGAATCGCCGACAGCTGCTCGAGCCGGCGCATCTGGCCGGGGCCGAGATCGTTGGCGAACACCACCCAGCCGACCAGGGCCGGCGCCATGATCGGGGCGGCGACGACATGGTGGGGGACGCCGCCCAGGCGGACGATGCCGCTGGTCTGGCCGGCGTCGAGCGCGGCCCAGAGCGCGCGGGCGTCGGCGGCGAGGCGCGGGTCGGTCAGCCCCGAGACACGGCCGTCCATGCCGACGATGAAGGCGGTCCTGAGGCCCAATCGCGCCTTGAGGTTGTCGAGCGCGGAGAGCGCGGTGCCGGGATCGCCGGTGGCGACCGCGGCGCGGAAGCCGAAATCGCGCGACAGCAGCCCCGCCGCGTTGCTGAGCTCGCGGGTGCGCAGCTCGAGCAGCCGGTCGAAGACGGTCGAGCTGGCGACAAGCTCGCCGCGCACCTGGCGCTCGGCGGTGGTGGTGACGACGACGTAGAGCGCGACCGCGACCAGGCTTAAGGCGAGCGCGAACAGGCCCGCATAGAGGACCGCGAGCCGGGTCTGGATGCCGCGGAACATCAGTAGCTGCGCACCGGCCGCGGCGGCGGCCGCAGGTTGACCGGCACCGCCTGGGCAACGGCGCCATGGTCCGGAACCGCGACGCGCAGCTCGAGCTGGTTCGCCGGCGCGCGCAGCCACGGGTGCCAGACCCGGACGAGCACCGGCCCGCCCGGGATCGCGGTGAAGCTCGCCCGCCCGCCATTGTCGGTCCGCGTCGCGAAGCCGGTGTCGACGACGTCGATGAAGGCGATCATGTTGTCGTGGATGTTGCAGCCCAAGGGCACGATCCCGGCCCGGTCGAAGCGGACCGAGCGGGTCTGCTCGCGGGCGTAGAGCCTGAGCTCGAAGCGGCGCACCGGCGAGAAGGAGTAGACGTGGTGCCGAACATCGTCGAAATTGGGAAAGGAGACTTGCGCCCCGATCGGCACGACCAGCACGAACGGCGAGAATTGCAGGTCGCGCTGGGCGATCTGATAGTCGCTGCGGACCACGCCCGGCGGCGAGGGCCGCCCGCCCGGATAGAGCGTCACCACCGCGTTCGCGACGCCTGCGCCGCCGGCGGTCCGCACCTGCACGACGAGGTCCCCCGCCGCGGCCGGCGAGGCGGCGAGGGCAAGGACACCCAATGCTGAACGGAGCGCGCGCATCGTGCGGCTATGCGCCAGACAAGTGAAAATCCCGTAAGCGATTGGCCTCAGAGGGTAATGCGCATCGACGCCTGGACGATGTCCTGATCCTGGCGCGGCGCGAGGCCGAGCCGCGCCCGCGCCCCCCGCTCGCTCTCGACATGGAGCCCTTCGACGATGATCTGCGCCTGGCCGGTCAGGTGCCAGTCGACCGCGCCGGTCAGCGACCAGCCATGCTCGCCGTCCTCGGCATAGACATATTCGCCGCGCTGGCGGGTCTCGAACAGGTCGACGCGCCCGGACAGCGCGACTGGGCCGATCTCGTGGGTCAGCCGCACGAAGGCGGCGCGGAAGCGGGTGTCGACCCATATCTCGTCCGGCTCGTCCTCCTCTTGGCCCATCTGGGTCGAGCCGGTCAGCGCCTGGGCGAGGAGGCGAGTGTTCTCGCTGAAGTCGACCCGCGCGCCGACGTTGAGGAAGCGGGTGCGCCAGCCCCATTGGAGATTGTCGGTGAAGGCCGCCGGATCGCCGCGATTGTCGTAATAGAAGGCCTCGAGCGTGACCGGCGCGACGAACTCGTAGGCGAGCCGGCCGTAAAAGCCGATGCGATGATCGACCTCGAGCGTCGGCGTCGTCCAGGGCGGCTGCGCGCCGGCCATGTCGGGACCGAGCGGCGGCAGCGTCTCGCGGCTGAAGGCGCCGGTCTTCTGATCGTGCAGCGCCCAGCCGCGGAAGGCGAGCTGGGTGCCGGCGGTGTCGTTGAAGCCGAACAGGCCGAACGTGCCCGACAGCCGGCCGCCGGCCAGCGGGTGCGTCGCGGTCCCTTCGAGGCCGACCACCTTCACCTCCTCGCCGATCCACGAGTTGATCGCCGACGGCGTGATCATGTCGGCGACCTGCCAAGCCGGCCCCTCATGCTCGAGCGAAACCTGCGGCCAGAACATCCCGGCGCGGACCGAAAAGCGGGTGGCGCCGCGCGGCACCGGCCGCCAGGTGGCATAGGCCTCGATCAGGTCGACCGGCTGGTCCTGCCCGTCCTGATAGGAAGCGGCGAGCGTCCCCTCGACGTTCCAGGCGATCGGCCCGTGCCAGACCAATTCGGCCTCGGCCGGCACGGCGTGGACGGCGACACCGTCGCCGCCCCCGCCGAAGCGCGAGCGGCCGAAACCGCCGTCGGTCCAGGAGCGCTCTCCGTCGGTGAGGACGATGCGGAAATCGATCACCGCGGTGAGATTGGCGGGCAGGTCGAGATGCGGCGGATCGGCGAGCGCGGGCCTGCTCCAGGCAAGCGCCGCCATCGCCGCGGCAAGGGCGGCAGCCAGCCTCATTCGGCAGCGGCCTGCAAACATGAGGGTTTTTATGCGGCCAACTTGGTTAACATCGCGTTCGCTTCGCGATAAGCTTGGGCCGCAACGGAAAGGGGGATCCGATGAAAAGGCTATTCCAGACAGGTGCAGTCGCCCTTGCCCTGGCGAGTCCCGCCGCCGCGCCCGCCCAGGACGCCGGCGATTGGGTGCTGGCGCGGTGGCAAGGCGGCAGCGACTGGTATCCGGGCGTGGTGCAGAGCCATATCGGCAACCAGGTCACCATCCTCTACGACGACGGCACGAGGGAGACGCTGCCCGCCAATTTGGTGCGCCGCTACGACTGGCGGGTCGGCACGCGCGTCGTCTGCCGGTTCGGCGACGGCAATTGGTACGCTGCCGCGATCACCGGCATGGCCGCCGACGGCGCGACGATCAGCGTGCGCTACGACGACGGCGATTCCGAGGTCACCCAGACCGGCCGCTGCCGCTCGGAATGATCTTAGCGCCCTCTCCCCGGCGGGGAGAGGGTTGGGGTGAGGGGTTCGGCTTCTGAGATTAGCCGCCACCGCCGTACCCCCTCTCCCTGCCCTCTCCCCGCCGGGGAGAGGGGGAGGTCGACGCTAGCGCATCAGCACCAATTCCTCCGACATGGTCGGGTGGAGCGCGACGGTCTCGTCGAACTGCGCCTTGGTGAGGCCGGCCTTGACCGCGACGGCGGCGGCCTGGAGGATTTCGGGCGCGTCGGGGCCGATCATGTGGATGCCGACCACCTTGTCGCTCTCCTCGTCGACGATCAGCTTGTAGAGCGAACGCTCGTTCCTGCCGGCGAGGACGTTCTTCATCGGCCGGAAATCGGAGACGTAGGTCTTGTAGGTGCCGAGCTTGTCGCGCGCCTGCCCTTCCGTCATGCCGACCGAGGCGATCGGCGGGTGGCTGAACACCGCATGCGGGATGTTGTCATAATCGACCCGGGTCGGCCGGTCCCCGAACACGGTGTCGGCGAAAGCCTGGCCCTCGCGGATCGCGACCGGGGTCAACTGGACGCGGTCGGTGACGTCGCCGATCGCGTAGATGCTCGGCACCGAGCTCTGATTGTCCTCGTCGACCAGGATCGCGCCGTTCTTGCCGAGCTCGACGCCCGCCGCCCCGAGGCCCAGCCCTCTCGTATTGGGATAGCGGCCGACCGCCCAGAGCAACAGATCGGCGTCGATCGGGCTCGCGCCTTGGAGGTGGATGCGCAACGACCCGTCCCGGCGCTTGACGATCTTCTCGAACGGCGCGTTGAACTTGAAGTTGATCCCCTTGGTCAGCGAGATCTGCAGCAGCCGGTCGCGGACCTGCTCGTCATAGTGGCGCAGGATGAGGTCGCCGCGGTTGATGATCGTCACCTCGCAGGCGAATTCGTGGAGGATGCCGGCGAACTCGTTGGCGATATAGCCGCCGCCGGCGATCACCGCCCGCTTCGGCATTTTCTCGAGGTGGAACATCTCGTTCGAGGTGATGCCGTGCTCGGCGCCGGGCACCTCCGGGACCACCGGATGGGCGCCGGTTGCCACCAGGATGGTCGCGGCCCCCAGCCTGGTGCCGTCGGCGAGGACCACCTGGTTGGGGCCGGCGACGGTCGCGCGCTGCGCCAGGATCTCGACGTCGTTGCGCTCGAGGATCTCGGCGTAGATCCCCTCGAGCCGGTCGACTTCGGCCAGCACGTTGTCGCGCAGCGTCGGCCAGTCGAACCTGCAGCCCTTGACCTGCCATCCGAAGCGGCGCGCGTCCTGCAGATCCTCGGCGAAATGGGCGCCGTAGACGAGCAGCTTCTTGGGCACGCAGCCGCGGATCACGCAGGTGCCGCCGACCCGATACTCCTCGGCGACAGCGACGCGCGCGCCGTGCGCCGCCGCCACCCGCGCCGCCCGCACCCCGCCCGATCCGGCGCCGATGACGATGAGGTCGTAGTCGTAGCTCTGGGTCATGTCTCGTCGTCTCCGAAGGCGCGGGCGATCAGGGCCTGGGTCGAGGGATCGAAATCGGGGGCGTCGCCGCCATCGAGCGCCCGCGCCATCTCCTTGCCGAGCTCGACACCGAACTGGTCGAACGGGTTGATGTCGAGCAGGGCGGCGTTGGCGAAGGTGCGATGCTCGTAAAAGGCGATCAGCGCGCCGAGCGTGGCCGGGTCGAGCCGATCGAGCAGGAGGGTCGTCGAGGGGCGGTCGCCGGGATAGGCGCGATGAGGATCGTCGGCGGGTCGCCCGCTCATCAGCGCCGCCCCTTGCGCGAAGCAGTTGATCAGGAGCTGGCGGTGATGATCCCCGGCGAGGCGGTCGCCGGGCTCGATCGCGGCGACGAACTCGACCGGGACGAGATGGGTGCCCTGGTGGAGCAGCTGGAACACGGCATGCTGCGCGTCGGTGCCGACCCCGCCCCAGACGACCGGCGCCGTGGCGCGGCCGACCGGCGATCCGTCGAGCCGAACGCTTTTGCCGTTCGATTCCATCTCGAGCTGCTGGAGATAGGGCGCAAGCAGCCGCAGCCGCTCGTCATAGGCGAACACCGCCCGCGTCCCGGCGCCGCGGAGATTGGCGTAATAGCGGTCGACGAAAGCAGCGAGGACCGGGGCATTGGCGTCGAGCGGCGCGAAACGGAAATGGCGGTCCATCGCCGCGGCGCCCTCGAGCAGGCTTTCGAACGCGTCCCAGCCGAGTGCCAAAGCGGCCGGGAAACCGATTGAGGACCAGAGCGAATAACGTCCGCCAATATTCTCTGAAAAAAGCAGAATCCTGGTCTCGTCGACGCCGAACTCGATCGCGTTGGCGGGCGCGGCTGTGAGCGCGACGACGCGGCCATAAGGGTCTTCGACGCCGCCCTCCGCCAGCCATTGCAGGGCCGAGCGGGCGTTGAGCAACGTCTCGGTGGTGGTGAAGGTTTTTGAGGCGATCGCCACCAGAGTCGCGGCGGGATCGAAGTCCGCGATGGCTTCCTCCAGCGCCGCGCCATCGACATTGGAGACGGTCGCCGCCTCGTAGCGTCCGGCGCCGCGGCCGAGCGCGTCGATCAGCAGCTGCGGCCCCAGCGCGGAGCCGCCGATGCCGAGATGGAGGATGTGGCGGACCGGGCCGAACGCCTCCGCCTCGATCGCGTCGATCAGCGCGCGCATCCGGGCGTGCATGGCGGCGGCGCGGGCGACGCTTTCGGGCGCTCCCTGCCCGCGCTCGGCGCTGTGCTCGGCGGCGCGGCCTTCGGTCGGGTTGACGATTTCGCCGGCGAACATCGCGTCGCGGCGCCGGGCGAGGCCGGTCTGTTCGGCGAGCGCAAGGAAGCTGTCGAGCAGACCGCGGCCGAGATGGGTCTTCGAGAAATCGAAGCGGATGCCGCTCTCCTCGACGACGAGCCGCGCCAGCCGGTCGGGCTCGGCGGCGAACAGGCCGGCGAGCGTCGCGGTCGGAGCGCCCTCCAATGCGGTCCAGGCGTCGTTGCTCATGTCGCGGCCTCTTAGGGCGGTGCGCCGCGAAAGCCTAGGGTCCGCACTCGGGACCGGAGGTGGCCGTGATCGGCCGGGGAAGGTGGCTGGGTAGGAGAGCGCCGCCGGGCGGGCCAGGATGCCCGGCCAAGGCGTTCGACGCCCCCAGCCGCCTTCCCCGGCCGACCGCGAAGCGGCGGGCTGTCCTTTGCCGCCCGGACGGCGTCGCAGCGTCGGTCACGATGCATCAAGCATCGCTCCCTCCTTTCTCCTTGCCGGACAACAAATGCCAGCCCGTCACGACCGCCTCCGGCCCCGGGTGCGGACCCTCGCGGCGCTTGACCCGGGCCCGGCCCCAAGCGAAAGCGCGGCAATGGAAGCCGACGCCCCGCCCGCGCCCGAAGCCGAACTCAAGCGCGCCGAGAAAGCGGACAGCTGGTGGGGCACGGTCCGCTTCCTCCTGCTGCTGTTCGCCGCCGCTCTGTTCATCCGCAGCTTCATCGCCGCCCCGTTCAGCATCCCGTCGAGCTCGATGCTGCCGCGGCTGATGGTCGGCGACTATCTGTTCGTCTCGAAATGGTCCTACGGATTTTCGCGCTATTCGGTCCCATTCGGGATCCTCGGCTTTCGCGGCCGCGTCCTCGCGCGCCTGCCCGCGCGCGGCGACGTCGTCGTCTTCCGCCATCCCGGCGAGGGCGAGGATCTCGTCAAGCGGGTGATCGGCCTGCCCGGCGACACGATCGAGGTCCGCCAGGGGATGGTGGTCCTGAACGGCCGGCTGCTGCCGCGCCAGCGCATCGCCGATTTCGCGATGCCGATCAGCCCCAACAGCCCGTGCCGCGGCATCGTCCCCGGCGCGGTCCGCCCGATGCCGGGCGAGCATGGCGAGACGCTCTGCGTCATTCCCCGGTTCCGGGAGACCTTGCCGGGCGGGCGCAGCTATGAGGTGCTCGACCAGGTGGTGAACGGCGAGGGCGACACCTATGGCCCGCTCACCGTGCCGGAGGACAATATCTTCGTCATGGGCGACAATCGCGACGACAGCCTCGACAGCCGATTCAACCGGCGGCGGCCGGTCAACCCGGGCGTCGGCCTGCTGCCGCTCGACAATCTGATCGGGCGCGTGCTGATCAATTTCTGGTCGACCGACGGTTCGGCGGCGTGGCTCAAACCCTGGACCTGGTTCTCGGCGGCGCGCTGGGACCGGATCGGGCGGACCGGCTGATGGCCGACCTCGCCGGCTGGCTCGAGGAGCATATCGGCCACAAGCCCATCGACCTCGCCATGTTCGAGCGCGCGCTCACCCATTCGAGCCGCAGCGAGGAGAATTACGAACGGCTCGAATTCCTCGGCGACCGGGTGCTCGGCCTGGTCATCGCCGCCTGGCTCTACGCGCTGTTCCCGGACGAGCCGGAGGGGAAATTGTCGAAGCGCCTCAACGTCCTCGTCGCCCGCACCACCTGCGCCGAGGTCGGCCGCGAGCTCGGCCTCGCGGCGCAGATGCGGCTGGGGAAGCAGGCGCGCGACGACGGCGCCTTCGAAAGCGACAACGTGCTTGGCGACATCGTCGAATCGCTGATCGGAGCGCTCTGGCTCGAGGCCGGCTTCGAGCCGGCGAGGGCCTTCATCCACCGGGCCTGGGGCGACCGCGTCAACCGCCAGGACAGCGCCCCGCAGCATCCCAAGTCGATGCTCCAGGAATGGGCGGCGGCCAACAACCGCCGGCCGCCCGCCTACGAGGTGCTCGGCCGCTCCGGCCCGCAGCACGCCCCGACCTTCGTCGTCAGGGTCTCGATCAAGGGCGTCGGCGAAGCCGAGGCGGAAGGCACCACCAAGCAGGACGCCGAAACCGAAGCCGCCCAGGCGCTGCTGGACCAGCTCGGATGAGCGCGGGTCGCGGCTTTCCTAAAGCCCCTCCCCTCGATGGGGAGGGGTTGGGGAGGGGTGAACTTCCGAGGCTCGCGCGGATGGAGATGTTCACCCCCACCCTGCCCTCCCCCATCAAGGGGGAGGAGAAATGAGCGCTCGCTTCGGCACCGTCGCCGTCGTCGGCGCGCCCAATGCCGGCAAGTCCACTCTGGTCAACGCCCTGGTCGGGCAGAAGGTCGCGATCGTGACCCCCAAGGCGCAGACCACCCGCGCCCGGCTGATGGGGATCGCGATTGCGGGCGAAGCGCAGATCCTGCTCACCGACACGCCCGGCATTTTCGAGCCGAAGCGGCGGCTCGACCGGGCGATGGTCGCCGCCGCCTGGGGCAGCGCCCAGGACGCCGACCTGATCGCCCTGGTGGTCGATGCCAAGACCGGAATCACGCGCGGCGTCGGGTCCATGGTCGATCGTCTGCGGGAGCGGAGCGAGGCGAAGATCCTGGTGCTCAACAAGGTCGATCTGGTGCGCAAGGAAGAGCTGCTGAAGCTCGCCGCCGAGCTGGGCTCGCGCGCCGAGTTCGAGCAGATCTTCATGATCTCCGCCTCAACCGGCGACGGCGTCGGCGATTTGAAGGCGGCGCTGGCCGCGCGGGTGCCGGAAGGGCCGTGGCACTTCCCCGCGGACCAGGTTTCCGACGCCACCGACCGGATGATGGCGGCCGAAGTGACCCGCGAGCAGCTCTATCGACAGCTCCACGCCGAGCTGCCTTATGCAAGCGCGGTCGAGACCGAGAAATACGAGGAGCGCAAGGACGGCTCGGTCGCGATCCACCAGCAGATCCTGGTCGGCCGCGACAGCCAGAAGGCGATCGTGCTGGGCAAGGGCGGCGCCCGGATCAAGGAAATCGGCGCCGCCGCCCGGGCCGAGCTTTGCGCGATGCTCGGCCGCAAGGTCCACCTCTTCCTCCACGTCAAGGTCAACCCGAACTGGGAGGAAGATCGGGGGCTTTATCGGGAGATCGGGCTCGATTGGGTGGAGTGAGCCCTACCAGCTCGCGCCATCGATGAGCCGGCGCGGCAGACCTTCCCAGACCTCGGGGTCGAACAGGCGCAGATTGACGCCCATCCGCTCATAGGCAGGATCGCGCGGCGACCAATGGGTCGTGCAGCCGCACTTCGCGCAATGCCAGCTGGTCAGCGTCGCGTCGCCCTGGACATAGCCGGCGAGCCGGCCGTCCGGATCGCGGACGGCGACCTCGTCCGGCCGGTAATAGCCCCAAAGCCCGCCGATGCGGCGGCACAGCGAGCAGTTGCAGCTGCCGAGGTCCGCCGGCGGCTCGGGCAGGGTCAGACGAACCGCGCCGCAATGGCAGCTACCCTCGATCATCCAGCATCTCCTCCACCCAGGCCGGCACCAGCTCCCCCGCCTTTCCCGTGCGGCTCTCGCCGAACAAATAGCTCCCGAGGCTCGGCTCCAGGTTCATTTCCAACGTGCGGGCGCCGACATAGCGGGCAGTCTGGACGAAGCCGGCGGCGGGGTAGACGTTGCCCGAGGTGCCGATCGAGACGAACAGGTCGCAGTCCATCAACGCGCGGTCGATGCGGTCCATTTCGTAGGGCATCTCGCCGAACCAGACGATGTCGGGCCGCAGGGAGCCGGCGACGCCGCATTGCGGGCAGGTCGGACCGCGACCCAGCTCCCCCTCCCAGCGCGCGCGCATGTCGCAGGCGAGGCACCAGGCCGAGGCAAGCTCGCCGTGTATGTGGAGCAGCCGTTTGGCGCCAGCGCGCTCGTGCAGGTCGTCGACATTCTGGGTGACGATCAGCAACTCGCCCGGCCACTCAGCATCGAGCCGTGCCAGCGCTCGATGCGCCGCGTTGGGCTCGGCCGTGCCGAGCCGCGCGCGGCGGGCGTCGTAGAAAGCGTGGACCAGCGCCGGATCGCGCGCGAACGCCTCGGGCGTGGCGACGTCCTCGACGCGATGCCCTTCCCAAAGCCCGTCCGGCCCGCGGAAGGTGGCAAGCCCGCTCTCGGCCGAGATGCCGGCGCCGGTGAGCACGACGATGTTGCGGATCTCACGCATGGCAACGCCCTTAGGGGTTTTTAAGCTCTCGCCGCTAGAGGCGGTCGCCATGCAGGTCGAGACCGCCTTGCCGCCGCTCGCCGTCCCGCGGCGCGTTTCGCGCGGGTGGCTGGCGCGGCTCACCTTGCCGGCGACCATCCTCGTCACCCTGTTCGCCGAGTCGCTGCTCGCGGAGCGCAAATATGCCTTGTTCGGCGGCGGCTTCGGCCAGTCGCAGACGCTCGATGCGCCGCTCGAGATCGCGGCCTTTGCGGCCGGGGTGATCGCCTGCCAGACCTTCGTCTTGTGGCTGCTCTACCGGCTGGTGCGCCGGCTGCACCGGAAAAAGGGGGACAGTCCCCTGTTCCACTTCAACTTCGCCTTCTTCGTGGGCGGCGGCGCGATCGCATTGCTGGTCGCCAAATATCAGGCGCTCGCTTTCTTCAGCGACGCGATGAGCTTCCAGATCATCCGCAACCTCGGCGGCGGCAGCCTCGTCGACGCCTTGCTCTACGCGCTGAGCGACGCGGGGCTGATGCTGATCGCTCTGGCCGGCGCTGCCGCCTTCTATCTGGTCGCACGGTTCGTGTTGCGGCGGTGGGAGACCCCTTCCCTGCCCGAATATTATCGTTTCGGTTGGCGCAAGGGCGCCCTGGCCTTCGCCGCGCTCGCGCTGCTGCTGTTCGCCGTGAACCGGGTCGGCGACGCGCGGTCGGCGGCGGCGCGGTTCAACGCGGTGCTGGCGGTGTCGACCCTGCTCGACCAGGCGACCGACTTCGACCGCGACGGCTGGAGCTTTTTCTCCTTCCCGCTCGACCGGCAGCCGTTCGACGCGAACCGCCACCCCTATGCGCTCGACATTCCCGGCGACGGCATCGACCAGGACGGGTTCGGCGGCGATTTCGCTTTCTCAGGGACCGCGGCGACCGTGCCGCCCCCGATCATCGCCGGCCACAAGCGCCACGTCGTCCTGATCGTGCTCGAAAGCACCCGCGCCGACGCGGTCGGCCGGCGGGTCGACGGCCGCGCGCTGACGCCGACCCTCGACGCCCTCGCCGCCCGCGGCAGCGCCGCCCGCGCCGCTTATTCGCATGTCGGCTTCACCACCCAGTCGCTGCAGAGCCTGTTCACCGGCGAGCTGGCGCCGGTCGACGACCGCCAGTCGCTCATTCGCGACTTCCTCGCCAACGGCTATGAGGTCGGCGTCTTTTCGGGCCAGGCCGAGGATTTCGGCGGCACCGCCGACCTCGTCGGCATGCGCCGCGGCGCGATCTTCGTCGACGGCACCACGCTGCGCGAGGAGCGCGCCTTCAGCTTCGCCGCCGAGGGGTCGGTCAACGTCGACGGCAGGATATTGCTGCGCGAGTTCGACCGCCGGCTCGGCCGGCGCCAGGCCTGGGCGCGGCCGCATTTCCTCTACTTCAACCTGCAATCGGCCCATTTCCCTTATTATGAGCCGATGATGGACCGGGTGCTGCCCGGCCCGCCGATCCCGCGCGGGGAGATCGGCGCGGCCAACCGCGACTGGACCGCCCGCACCTATTGGAACGCGGTCGCCTATAACGACCGGCTGATCGGCGCGCTGATCGCCCGGCTGCGGCGCCTCGGCGTGCTCGACGACACCCTGGTGGTGGTCACCGCCGACCATGGCGAATCGCTGTTCGACGACGGCTTCCTCGGCCATGGCCACATGCTGAACGAGCAGCAGACCCGGATCCCGCTCATCCTCAGCGCGCCGGGCGTTGCGATCCCGCCCGCGATCGGCCTCGCCGACATGCGCGGCATCATCCTCTCGGCGCTGGGCGCGCCCGTCTCGCCGGCGGCCCACCCGACGGTCTTCCAATATCTGGGGTCGCTGGACCGGCCCGGTTCGATCGGCAGCGTCGACGCCGCCGGCAACCGGACGATCTTCAGCCTGTACGACGAATCGGTCTGGACCAGCCATGCCGGCCGCTGGACGCGCTACGCCGATTTGCCCGCCGGCGCCGAACGGCGGGCCGCCGACGCGCTGATCGGCGAATGGGCGCGGCAGCGCTGGCTGCGCCACCTGCGGGAGCAGCCGGAGGCGCGCTAGCTCGGACTATTTGCTGGGCGTCTCGACCTTGACGTCGGCCTTGATGTCGGTCGGGTTGTTGCCGTTGATCAGGCCGCGGCCGAAGACGAGGAACAGCACGACCAGCAAGGCGAGCACGAGCACCACGGCGATGATCGCACCGCTTCCGCCGCCGCCGCCATCGGTGACGATCACTTCTTTTTCATCGGCCATGTCACGCTCCTCGGACTGAATGTGGGCGGGAAACGCAGCGAGTCCGCTCCTGTTCCGCAGCCGTGCGGGTTGCGGAGGGCGCACGCGTCGCCCATGAAGCTGCGAAAGGAGCGAGCGCGCGATGACCTCGATCGGAATCCTCGGCGTTGGGGGGCGGATGGGCAAGGCAATCGCCAGGCTGTTGGAGAGCGGGGACGGCACCAGCCTCGCCGGCGGCGCCGACCTCGGCGACGACGCCGCGGCGCTGGCCGCGAAGAGCGACGTGCTGGTCGATTTCACCGCGCCCAACGGCCTCCAGGCCCATCTCGACGCCGCCGCCGCGGCCGGGACGCCGATCCTGATCGGCACCACCGGGCTGAAGCCCGAGCATCACCGGGCGATCGAGGAGGCGGCGAAGCGGGTCGCGGTGCTGCAGACCGCCAACACCTCGATCGGCGTCAATGTCTTGCGGGCGCTGGTCGAGCAGGCGGCGCGACGGCTCGGGCCTGACTGGGACATCGAGATCCTCGACGTCCACCACCGCGACAAGCTCGACAGCCCGTCGGGCACCGCCTTGCTGCTCGGCGCCTCGGCCAATGCCGGGCGCGGCGCCGCGAGCAACATCGAGAACAACCGCTTCGACCGGATGCAGGAAGGGCCGCACGCACGCGAGCCGGGCGGCATCTATTACGCCTCGCTGCGCGGCGGCTCGGCCGCGGGCGACCATCTCGTCCTGTTCGCCGGCGACGGCGAGCGGATCGAACTCGGCCACCGCGCCGAGAGCCGGGCGATCTTCGCCCGGGGCGCGGTCAAGGCGGCGCGCTGGCTCGCCGGCAAGCCCGCCGGCCGCTACACGATGGCGGACGTGCTGGGGATCGGGTGACCCAGCCCCATCTCGTCCGGCGCCTCGGCCTGTTCGATGCGACGATGCTCGTCATGGGCGGGATCATCGGCTCGGGCATCTTCCTCAATCCGGCCGAGGTCGCGCGGCACGTCTCGACGCCCGCTTTGATCGTCGGCGCCTGGCTGATCGGCGGCGCGATCGCGATCGCCGGCGCCTTCGTCTATGCCGAGCTGGCGGCGCGGCGGCCGGAGGTGGGCGGCCAATATGCCTATCTGCGCGATGCCTGGGGGCCGATGCCGGCCTTCCTCTACGGCTGGTCGCTGCTGCTGGTGATCCAGTCGGGCGGGATGGCTGCGGTCGCGATCATCTTCGCCCATTACCTGATCGAGCTGACCCACTGGCCGGTCGCCGACGGCGCCGTCGCGGGGGGCGCGCTGGCGCTCTTGACCGCGATCAACTGCCTCGGCGTGCGCGCCGGCAGCAACGTCCAGAGCGCCCTGATGGTGCTCAAGATCCTCGCCATCGCCGCGCTCGTTTTGTGCGGCCTCATTTTCGCCGGCCCGGCCGCGGCTCCCGTCGCCGCGCCCTACGTCGCGGCGGGAGGCCTGGGCGCGGCGCTGACCCCGGTGATGTTCGCTTATGGCGGCTGGCAGACGTCGAGCTTCGTCGCCGGCGAGATGCGCGATCCGCGGCGCGATCTGGCGCGCGGCGTCCTGATCGGCGTCGCCGGCGTTGTCTTACTCTACACCGCCGTCGCCTTCACCTGCGTCTACGTGCTCGGCCCGGCCGGACTGGCCGAAACGCACACGCCGGCGACGGCGGTGATGCGGCTCGCGCTCGGCGACACCGGCGCCACTTTGATCGCGCTCGGCATCGCCGTCTCCGCCCTCGGCTTTTTGAGCCAGGGAATGCTGACGACGCCGCGCGTCTATTTCGCGATGGCGGAGGACGGTCTGTTCTTCCGTGGGGTCGCCGAGGTGAATGCCAGGACGCACGCGCCGGTCGTCGCCATCCTGCTCCAGGGCGCAATGGCGATTGTGATCGCGCTGTCGGGCAGCTACGGCCAGATATTGAGCTACGTCGTCTCGGTCGACTTCATCTGGTTCGGCCTGACCGGCGCCGCCCTGTTCGTCTTCCGGCGGCGCGAGGGCGGCGCCTGGTTCGAGGCGCCCGGCCATCCCGTCACCACCGGGCTGTTCGTCGCCGCCTGCGCGGCGGTGGTCGCGGCGACGGTCTACAACAACCTGGCCGACAGCGCGGTCGGCCTGCTGATCCTCGCCGCCGGCGTCCCGGCTTTCCTCTACTGGCAGCGCAAGAAGGCGCGGGCATGAGGACGCTGCAGTCCGACTATATGTACTGGGCGAAGACGCAGCCCGATGTGCGCTACAATCTCGCCTCGAGCGAGGTCCCCCATTTCCGGCTCGACCGCTTCGCGATCGATCTCGCCGCGCTCGAGCTCGACGGCGCCAGCCGCTACCGCTACCCGCCGCTGAGGGACGCGATCGCCCGCAAATGCAGCGTCACCCCCGACCGGGTGGTGATGGCGGACGGCACCTCGATGGCCAACATGCTCGCCATGGCCGCCCTGATCGCGCCCGGCGACGAGGTCCTCGCCGAGCACCCCGCCTACGAGCCGATGGTGGCAACGGCGCGCTTCCTCGGCGCCAAGGTGACGCAATTCGTCCGCAAGGGTCCCGATTTCCGGATCGATCCCGCGGCGGTGGCGCAGGCGGTCACCGACCGGACGCGGCTGATCCTCCTCACTAACCTCCACAATCCCACCAGCAATCTGGCCGATACCGAAACGCTTCGCCGGATCGGCGCGATCGGCCCCAAAGTGCTGATCGACGAGGTCTATCTCGACGCGGCCGGGCAGCCTAGCGCGGCCCTGCTCGGCGACGGCTTCGTCACGACCTCCAGCCTGACCAAGGTCTACGGCCTTTCCGGACTGCGCTGCGGCTGGATCCTCGCCGCGCCCGATCTGGCGGAACGGATGTGGCGATTGAACGAGCTGTTCGGCGTCGCCCAGGCCCATGCCGACGAACGCCTCTCCTGCATTGCGCTCGAACGGCTCGACGAGATCGCGGCCGACACCCCTGCCCTGCTCGCCCGCAACCGTGCGCTCGCCAACGCCTTCTTCGCCGGCCGCGACGAGCTCGAAGTGGCGCCGATGGCGCATGGCATCACCGCCTTCCCCCGGCTGCAGCGCGGCGACGTCGATGCGCTCCACGCGCTGCTGCGGGCGCGCTACGACACCGCGATCGTGCCCGGCCGCTTCTTCGGCCACGCCGACCATTTCCGGATCGGCGTCGGCGGGCCGACCGAGACGGTCGCGGCCGGGCTCGAACGGCTCGGCGCCGCGCTGGACTCGCTCAAATGAAGAAAGCGGACATCGCCGAATTCTACCGCCGGCTCGCGGACCGCATCCCGGCGCCCGAAACCGAGCTCAGGTCGGTCAACGACTATACCTTGCTGGTCGCCGTCGTCCTCTCGGCCCAGGCGACCGACGCCGGCGTCAACCTCGCCACCCGCGACCTTTTCGCCAAGGTGACGACGCCGGAACGGATGCTCGCGCTCGGCGAGGAGGGGCTGAAGCGCCACATCAAGACGATCGGCCTGTTCAACACCAAGGCGAAGAACGTCATCGCCCTGTCCCGCGCGCTGATCGAGCAGCATGGCGGCAAGGTCCCGGTCGACCGCGAGGCGCTCCAGGCGCTGCCCGGGGTCGGCCGCAAGACCGCCAACGTCGTCATGAACGTCGCCTTCGGTGCCGAGACTTTCGCCGTCGACACCCATGTCTTCCGCGTCGCCAACCGCACCGGGCTCGCGCCGGGCAAGACGGTGGAGAAGGTCGAGGCGATCCTCGACCGGCAGACGCCGCCGCCCTACCGGCGGACCGCGCATCATCTGCTGATCCTCCATGGCCGCTACGTCTGCAAGGCGCGCAAGCCCGAATGCTGGCGTTGCGTCGTCCGCGACCTCTGCCGCTACACGCCGAAGACGCCGCCGCCGGACGCTAGATGATGCCGAACCGTTTCACGCGTGCGGCATAATCGTCATAGGCGGCGCCGAACTCGGCCCTGAGCAGCTTCTCCTCCTCGCGCACCCGGATCCAGGTGCCGAGCGCGAACAAGGGCGCGGCGACGATCAGGTGCGAGAGATGGCCGAACGCGATCGCCATCGCGATCAGGAAGGCGGCCATCGCGACGTAGATCGGATGGCGCAGGCGGGCGAAAACCCCGCCCGTCACCAGCTCATGGCCCTCGCGCATCCGGGCGACGACGCTCCAATTGGCGCCCATTGCCCGCGCCGCCGCGACGAACAGCAGGACGGCGACCAGCATCAGCGCGGCGACAGCGGAGGCTTCGACCAGCGAAACCGGGCTCGCCGGCGGCAGGATCGCCGACACCCGGCCGAGGCCGGTCGCGAAGAAAGCGAGCATCTGGGTCAGGATGCCGATCGTCGACAGGCCCGCGCGCCGCTTGGCCGCCCCGCCGCCGCCGACCCGCGCCCGCAGCAGGTTCGCGAAGAACAACAGCCCGCCGACGGTCAGCGCGGCAAGGCCCGGCAGGCCGACCGGCTGCGGCTGGAACAAGGTCATCGGCGCTCCTCCCCTTTCGCGCATCATGCGCTGGGAGCGGCGGCGGCTCAAGCCGTGCCGAAAGCTCTGGCGGGGCCGGGCGGGCTTTGCTAATGCGCCGCCTCCTGGACAAGCACCCGTAGCTCAGCTGGATAGAGCGCTGCCCTCCGAAGGCAGAGGCCACAGGTTCGAATCCTGTCGGGTGCGCCATCTCCTCAAGTTGCCCGGAAATCCCCCATAACATCTTGAGGGGGAACGCGATTTCCGGTGTTCGAAAGCCCTCTTGGCGGTCATACCGCAAGAGGTCCGAAAATGTGAGTTTGAGCACTGCCCGCTTGTCTTCCAAGCGGTCAGATGTCCAAAGATTACAAGGGTTTGCAATAAACCGAAGCGCTGTTCGAAAACTGGCGTCATAGTCGCGCGCAGGCGTCCCGCATTTCGCTATCGCCTCGGCCACCACGAGCTTTCGCTGTTCCATTTCCCCGACCCGGCGCTCCAGCGCTTTCATAATCGTCGTGCTTTCCGCTTCAACCACGCGGTCGAGCAGCACCCCGATCTTCCGGTCGATGTCGACGACTTCCCGCTTCATGGCGACCTTTCGCTCGGAAGCCGAGCGCATATGCCTGTTCCAGAGGTCCCGGAAATGCGTTGAGGCTAGATCAAAAAGCTCGCGGGCAGGCGTCATCGACCGCAGAAGCCGTTCAAAGCCTTCCTCGATCTTGGCGCGCGCAATCGACTTGCCCCGGCTGGCGCAGCCGAACTGACGGCAGAGATAGTATGGATAGGACGCGCGCGCGCCCTTCGACCAATTGGCCGTCAGGGGATGACCGCAATCGTCACAGGCGACAAAGCCACGCAGCGGGAAATCCGCCGTGACATCGACGCGCGAGGGCGCGCGCACATTGCCAGCAAGCCTCTGTTGAATCCGGTTGTAGGTATCGAAGTCAATCAGGGCTTGGTGCTGTGCCTTGCGCAAACCAATGTTCCAGCGCGGAATCTGCAAATAGCCCGCGTAGAGCGGCTGTGTCAGAAGCCAAAAAACGCGCTGATCCATCACGACACCGTGGCGGCAAGTCGGGAACTCGGGATGCGCTTCTAGAAAGCGCTTCACCGCAGCCCGGCAATCGAGCCGGCCGCTGGCATAGCCTTCAAGCGCTTCGCGGACGATTGTCGCCAGCGGCTCGTCTGGCACGAGCATCTTGCCCCCGCTTGGAGCCCGCGCATAGCGATAGCCGACCGGGGCCTGGAACACCCAATAGCCATTGAGCGCCCGCGACCGCATACGGTTCATGGTTTGCTCGCCGTTCTTCTGACGCTGATGCTGAGAGACGCTGGCGAGAAGATGCTCGACGAGTTGGCTATCCGAATCCTCGCCGAACTCGACCGAGGGCGATTCCAGAACGCCGCCCGCGCTGGCGATCTCCGCCCGCAATTTCAAATGCGCTTCCAGCCCGCGCGCGAGACGGCTGATGTCGTCAATGATGACGACATGCTGCCTCTTCCGGTTGGCGCGCAGATGGGCGAGCATCGCCTTCATGCCGGGCCGTCCTACGACACCGCCCGACACATCATCCTTGAACACTTTCGCGACCTCGTAGCCGCGATACTTCGCGAACTCGCGGCAGCGCGTTTCCTGGCTGGACAGGCCGTCGCCGCGCGTCGTTTGCTTGGCCGAACTGACGCGGCAATAAATGACAGCCGGTTTTTGAACAGCGTTCGTCATGGACTTAGACCCTCAAAATCACATGTTGGTTTGGCCGGATTACCGTCCGGCATCTGATCCTCTTTTGAAGGTGAAACATTAGCAGAACATACGTCCCGTTGCGAGCCAGAATTTGCTTGGGACGCCAAAGAAAGTTGCACCGGATCGAGCCCAAACGCCTGATCCACAAAGACCTTCATTATGTTGCGGACGATCAAGATCACCTCGTCCTTCTGCTCGTCGGACATGTCGATGTCTTTGATGAGCCCGCGATAGCGGGCCCAATCCTCCGGCGAAATGTCTATCGGTCTGCTCATAGAAACCACCATCGCGAACATGCTCCGTGGAGCATCGTGAAAGTGATTTGCTAGATCGGTTTTATTGAGTGCTTGGGGGAACTTTGGTGTTCACCAACCTGGCACGGAATAAACCTGTGCATATTTACATATTATAGCTTGAAATCGACGTTTTCGCAAACTTGCACACCTATGTATTCACTTCATCTCCCGATCTGATTCGAGGTTCTGCCGGAGGCCAAGCGCTCCCCCGCCGACCTAATCCGGTCAAGCCGCAGCGTCTGCTTGCGCTCGACCAGATGCGTCGCCGCCCGCATGAGGCGGCCGGCGCGATCTTCACCCATTCCGGCAGGCTTGAGTTCCGGCCCCGGCGCTTCCTGGCGCAGGAGCTTGCCATACCGGCTAGCGATCCATTGACGCCGGTTCTTTTCAAAGTGCGTGACCGCTTGTTCGGACAGGCGCGCTTGCTTTTCGCGCACGTTCTCGCCCGACCGGGCCGCGAGCCGTTCCCGCCTGTTCATTTCGAAATGCGTGACCGCCGGCTCCGCCACACGCGCTTGCTTTTCAGCGCGGGCGACGAACTGCGGTTTGAGGTCGGCGGCCATGGTCAGGCGACCCCGTTGTGGAGATCGCGCACGTCGCCGAGCTGATCCTTCCACGGACTGACCGTGTAAAAGGGGACGCTGTCCGCGATGACCAATCGCGGCATCGTCGAAACCTTCAAAATCTGCCGCTCATTTCCAAGGCCAAGAATGTCCTCGCTCTGCAAGACCGGGCGCTTGGCTTCGCCGAGATTGGCGGCGGCCGTCTCGACCGTGCCGCCGTTATGGCTGACGCCTCGCATCAGCACCGTCTCGTTGCCGGACCAGAGCTGAATGTCGCGGATGAGCTCCGGCTCCTGGACATTCTTGAGCGTCATAAGCGCCGCCTGGTCCTCGAACTCCTTCACGGCCTCGCGCGACCAGCGGCCTTCCATCGAAAAGCGCCCCTGCGCGAACAACCACAACTGAATCCCCTTGCCGCGATAGAGGCGCAGCGCCTTCATGATCGCAGGCGCGGGCGGGAGCTGCGCAAACTCGTCCAGAAGGAAAGTCGTCCGCACCGGCCCGGCCTCCTTGGCGATGGCCTCGATTGCGTAATTGAGAATGAGACTGATCCACGGGGCGGCGACGCCCAGCTTTTCGGACGGCAGCATGAGATAGACCGTGTGCGGCTCGCGCTTCAGGCGCGCGAAATCGAACTCGTGAGCCGAAGTGGCAGCGTCCAGCGCCTTGCCGGGCTCAAAGGCTTCGAGCGCTTCAATCGCGTCCGCCTTGTACGCCTCGAATTGCTTCGGGGCCTTTGTATGCGTCCGCTCGAATGCGCCGGATTTCCGCTCGATCGCCTCAATGCCGCAAGTGGACATCATCGCGAAAGCCGTATCCATCTGCGCTCCGTTCGCGTTCACGAACCGCCAGACGCCGGCCAGCGTGCACAGCTCCGGCTCGAAATGCGCCAGATACTCCATGCGCAGCGAGAGAAGGCGCAACGCGCCCTTGCGCACCCAGGCATCGTCACCCTGCTTGAGCGGGGGCGGCAAAAGGATTTGGGCGATCTCGTTCGCTTCCGTGTCGATCCGGTTCCCACGCCGCACCGTGTCGACGAGGATTTGCAGCGGATTGATTGCCGTGTTCGGCAATCCCCGCAGCCCGAAGGGATTGAGATAGACGACCGGCAGACGAAGCGTTTCGGCGCGATGCGCGGCTGAGGCATAGGCGTTCTCGCCGTCCTTCACATCGACGACGATAAGACTCCGGCTCCGAACATGGGCCATGTTCGGCAGCAGCAAGTCGCGGCCCTTACCGCCACCCGTGCGCAAATATGTGACGAGCGGCCCGTCGCCATTGAAGAACAGCAGCCGGCCGCCAAATCCGCCGATGAACAGCCCCCGCGCATCCAGAAGGCCCGCGCGCCGGACGTCGCCGAGATCGGCGAGGCGTCCGTCGCCCAAAAGGCCCGTTGGTCTTGCGCGTTCGATCGCCGCTTCCATGTCCCGGGCGCGGTCGCGCGCGCGGGACATATAGTCGGCTTCCACCGTCTGGCGGTGCAACGCCATCAGGCTTTGCATCCCGCGCATGAAGCTTCCTCGAGCCATCGTCAGCGCCGCCCCTCCGCATGTTCGGGGCCAAGGCGCGGGGGCGGCGGGATCGTGATCGGCTGCACCGCCTCGATGTCGCGGCGCAGCTCTTCGACCGACGCCAGCCCTGTATTCCAGCCTTCGACCGAGATCGTCACGCCTTGCGTCGCGGCCTGCGTCAGTTCGCTCGACAATTCATTCCCGAGATTGCCCGCGTAAGCCATCGCGGAATCGCCGTTGCCGCTATCGACGAGATTGGCGATGCGGCCGAACAACCGCGCCATGTTGACGACCGCAAGGTCCGAGCCTTGCATCGCCTGGGCTTGCGCCATGCGCGCTCCGACATACTGGCTTTGAATGCGCGCCGTCGCTTCCGCCAGCATCCGGCCCCGGTCGAAAGTCGCCTGATAACGGGCGATGACGCTCTGATTGACGGCGCGGAATTGCTCACTCTGTTGCGCCACGCGAACGCGCACCTCCGCCGCCCAATCCTCATAGCGAGCCTGCTGCGTCAGCTCGGCGGATTTCACCGCCGATTGAACCCGCGCCTCGTAAGTTCCCATCAGAGTCGACGGCCTAATCGCAGACGGCGCGAAGGCTTCCGCGCCGAAGAACAACCCGGACGCAATCAGGAACGTCGCACCCGTTTTGAGGATGCTGGGAACGAAGCGGCGGCGCGGACGCGGATAGCGCCGCGCGTCTGCCGGAACCGAATGCCCTTCCGGCTCGGGCGCGCCGACTTGCGCTGGCACGTCGCCGGCATAATCCAAAGAGTAATCCATCGTTTGTGTCCTCGCTGAAAGAAGCGCGGCGCTACAGGCTGGCCTCGCCTCGCGTGGGGGAAAGAGCGGGTACGCCGCGGCTATCGCGCGGCGCGGCCGATATGCTTGTCGCGCGCGCGCCGAAATGCACGCGCCGACAACCACCCGCGTAGGAAATGGCGGAACAGCGCCAGATTGCCGCTCGCGGCCGGAGGCGCGCCAGCGAGAGCGAGCAGGATGAAGTGATGCTCGCCGGCGTAGCGAATCTCGACACCCTCGGGCAGCTCGAAGAACGTCACGCTGTCCGGGCGCTTCTCCGGTTTCTCGACGCAATATTCGATGCAAAGCGCGAGATAGATGAGCTTCAGACGCTCATGGATACGCCGTTGCGCGCGTTGCCTGGGCGGCTCCTTCGTGACCCGAAAGAAGTCGCTCAGCCAGCGGAACGAGCCGTCATTGTTGAAGGCGAGATCGATCGCTTCGTCATCCAGCTCAAAGGGCCGGCCGTCCTCGTCTAGGATCTCGCCCTCGAAGCCGTAGATGCGATCCGCCATCCAGTCGGGAATCTGCCGCCGCGACAGGTTCAGCTTCTGCATGTCTGTCGCCAGCGCCAGCATCGCGTCGCGCGTACCGAGGTTCAGACCTCTATGCAGCTTGATCCGGGCCCAATCGGGCCTGACGGGTTTTTTGCGAAGCGTAATCCGCGAATTGTCTGTCGGCATGACACCCTCTCGAACGGTTAGATCGAGGCCCGGTATCCCGGCAACAATCAGCAGTTGGGGGAAACTTGCGCGCGGCGCGTTCTCTAGTTCGCCTCAAAAGAAATGAGGCATCACGATTCCCAAGGCGCCGGGGTCTGTAGCGTTTTGCGCAACCGATCATTCGGCTGCGCCGGGCGGTCGAGAATGGCGAGAAATTCGTCATAGCACGCGCGGTCCACCTCGATCACCGTCTGATCGGAGATGTCTTTGGCAGTGGTTTGGCGTTTCCTCTTGGACATGCGGGCAGCTTTCTAATTCACTTTGTCTCCCGAGGGCGGCTTTGCTGCGCTTGCTTCCAGAACGTGGCGTCCGCCTCCGGGATATCGCTGAAATCAATATCCGCGTCGGAAATCGCCTTCATTTCCTCGCTGGTCATTTCCCGGTCATAGCGTTTCATCACCGACCCGCGTTTTGCCTCCATCATGGCCTGCCATTCTTTCCTGGCATGTCTCGGCGCGAGTTCGTGGCCTCCACGTCCTCCGGCAGCTCGGCGGGTGGGTGCATGTCCACCCGCACAACCTTGGCCGCGAATTCGAAGCCGGTCGGCGACATGTCCGAAAGATCATAGACGGACAGATCGGCTGTATCGACCAACGCCTCCGCCGCTTCATCGCTTTCCAGCCGGGGGAAAGCCTTAGATACCTTCTTGCCGCCCATAGCTTTGATATTCTTCGCGCGCTTGCGAACCTCGGCCAGCGTTGCCTCGATTCCCGCCCATGGGCTCGTACCGCTCGCCAGCCCTTCCGCCACGAGGTGTTTCAATTGTTCGAGGTCGGGTTTTTCAATCTTCGCCATTGGACTCAAGTATATCAAATTTCCTCGTTTCTTGCCACTTTGCCGTGGGGCTCCGTTCTCTGCGAGGAGGGCCGGAAAGCTCAAAAAGGGCGTAACGTGTAACTTTACACTTTCGTTTTTTTGTGGTAGGATGATTCTGTGGAGATCAAGAACGTTGCGCATAAGGGATTGAGGCGACTTATCGAAGATGGCGTGACCTCGGGCGTGCCCCGAGCTTATGTCGGCAAACTCGAAGTGATTGTCGCCTTTCTCCTCGCCGCGCCGGGAATCGAAGCCGTCAAAAAGCTTCAGACCTGGAAGGCACACCAGCTCACCGGCGATCGGAAAGGCACTTGGAGCCTGACCGTCACGAGGAACTGGCGCATAACGTTTAAGGTGAACGATGAAAACGAGATCGAAGATCTCGATTTCGAAGATTACCACTAAGGAGGTGGTGTCATGGCGAACTCTATTCGAATGAAAAATCCCAGGCATCCCGGCGCCTTCGTTCGGTTGATGGTGATCGAGCCTCTGGACCTTAAGGTTTCGCAGGCCGCGAAGGCGCTTGGCATCACGCGGCCGACCCTCTCGAATTTCCTCAACGAAAATGCGTCCCTCTCTCCGGAAATGGCGATCCGGCTTGAGAAGGCTTTCGGTGTCGATATGGAGACTTTGATGCGGATGCAGACGAGCTACGATATCGCCCAGGCGAAAAGGCGCGAGGGTGAAATCAAGGTCACTCCCTATGTCGCGAAAGGCGACGGCACCAGATTGTTGGCTTCTGCCTGAGCGCGGATTGTGCCACGCAAGGAGCGTCTCATTGGCTATCTCCGCGGCGAATACGCGAACGGGCTTTCGACCGTCATCAGCGTCTACAAGGCCGGCGCGGGCTATCGGCTTGGCGGCCCCGGCCGGCCGCATCTTTGTCACCCTTCCGTGCGCAGCATCGAAGCGGTGAAGCGCGAAGCCTTTCACGTTTACGACCTTCGGAACGCCGAATTCGATGAAATTTAGGCTATCCCGCCGGCACGCCATGAGCGCGACGAGTTTGAGCCTTGGCCTTTAAATTCCTTGACTCCCCGGCACTATTTATGGTGCCATTGGAGCCGCAAAAGGTGCAAAATGGCTAACAGGCATAAGGGCTCTTCGGTCGACAGCTTCCTCGAGAAAGACGGAACGCTCGCCGAGTTTCAGGGGCGGGCGATAAAGGAGGTTATCGCCTGGCAGCTTGGCGAGGCGATGAAGGAGCGCAAGCTGAGCAAGCGCCGCCTCGCGGAGTTGATGCACACCAGCCGGACGCAGGTGGACCGCATCCTGAATCCTGCCGACGGCAATGTGACCCTCGACACGCTGCAAAGAGCCGCGGCTATCATCGGGCGCCGAGTTCAGGTGGAACTGGTCTGATCTCTACAGGTTGAATCGGCCATGCCTATTACCGCTGAGGGCCGCGACTTTTTGAGCTTACTCAGTCGCACCCGCACCCGTCACGAAGGCTTGCCGGTGATCGAGGGCATGACGCAGCATGAAGTTGAGGCCATGCTGCTGGACCTCGCCGAAAGGGGCCTGATCCGCGTGCACGGCCCGCCCAATCAGAACTCAGACCTGGGCAAGGATGTAGATTGGGTCGAGCTGACGACACTGGGGTTCATGACGGCTGACAGTCCTTAGACTAGGCGGCTTAGGGCCGATTTAACACCTTGAATTGCTGGCCGAGCCGTATTTAGCTCGGTGCCAATGAATTGTCATACCGATTTAGGCTCGGATAAATCAAAGTTTAGATAAATAATAATCAAACTGCTGCTATTATTCATAAGACGTTATTGTTCTTTTGGTAATGTCCTCCCATAACAATTCTAAATATAGATGGAGAACAATATGACAGGTAATATTCTTAACGTAACTGAAAGCCCCACCGACGCGGCACCGAACCATGAAATAGCCCAAGGTATTTCAACTTCGGTCAATGTTCACCAGGCTTTTGCTGCAAGCTCGCCCCCTCCTACAGCACCAAGCGCAACTCCGACAACACCGGGCGCAGCTCCCACTGTCGAGGCGCGAAGAGAGACCCCAGCACCAGCAGTAGTACCTGCGCAGCAGATGGCCCCAGGCCCTCTTTAGGCAGTTCCTCGGTCGAGTTAATAACCGTCTCTGCCAACAATCACTTATGTGGATTCGACCGGAAGGCACTGCCCTTCCGGTTTTGTCTGTTTGGTTTCATGACGGCTGAAAATTAGTTGGCGTTTGCCTTTCGCCACAGCGCAGCGCCGAGTTCCAGAATCTGCTCGCGTTCCTGTTCCGTCAGGCGCTCTTGAACGCCCGCCACCCAATGGGCGAGCCCCGCGCAAATCACTTGCAAAGGAACCTCGCGGATTTCCTCCGCGATAGCCGCCATGGCCTTCAGGGTGTCACGTCCGGCGGCAAAATCCGCCATGTCTCAGTCTCCGGGAATCGCGCGCCGCGACCGGCCGGCTCCCCCTTCCGGCCAATATTCGCTTTTCGCCGGATTGTATATATAGATTCATTGTTTTTCGTGAAGCGCCGGGCCTCGCGAGATAGATCGCATTTGTCTTAAACTTTATCTTTTACACACAATACTTTAAGCGGAATCCGCGATAATTGTCGCGTGACGCAGGAATCCGACGCACCCGCCAGTTCCACCGAGGCCGAGCCGCCCGTTGACGTGAGCGCGGCCATTGCCGCGCAGGTCTTTGGCGACGTGCCGCTGGTCGGGCCGGATTGGCTGAGATCGCACATCGCCATGCAGGCGAACTTCGCTCAGCTTTTGCCCGGCGCCACGGCGCTCAACGCGGTCGAGTTGAACGGTCCGCGCACCCGCGCCGACCGGGAGGAACAGGACGCGCGCGACAACCGCAGCCGCATGATGGATGTCGTCGAAGAGGCCGAGCGCCAGCGCGAGGAATGGGCGCGGACCAGCCACAGCTTCGGCACGACGACCATGAGCGGTGAGGAATGGGATACTTTGAGTGCCGACCTTGAGGACGGCGGCGCGGTACGCACCTGGCTTCTCGCGCAGATCATGGCCGACGGCCACACCCGCGTTGAAGCGGAGCGGCTTGCCGATCGCGCCCGCAATGTCGCCGAGATTATGGCGACGCCGGACTCGCAGCGCACGGCCGAGCAGCGCCGCGAGCTTGGCGAAGCAAACCGCGATCCCGAACTGCGCCGCTACCTGGACATGGCCGCGCGTCAGTCACAGGAAATGCACGGTCCCGGCATGGCCAGGAATGAGACGGTCGCTTCCACGGATAGGGTCGCAGCTCAGGTTGAGGAGACAAATCGCTCCTTCGCTTCGGCCCCGCCTCTGTCGGCGCACTATAGAGCTGCCCTGGACGCGACGGCTCCGTTAAATGCCGATCGGGTTCTCACTGCGCCACGCCCCCAGGCTGCAATGTCCGGCGGCCTTGAAATATGATCTCCGCTATTCGGTCATCATGCTAAGCGCCGCCGGTGTGAGCACTGCCCTTTCCATGTAGAAGATTCGTCTCGGCGCCCCGCCCGGAACCAGCAGGACGAACGTCATTTCTCCCGACGCGCCGTTGCCGATCACCGCGCCGGTTGCGCCGGCGCGCGAAGTTCCGCCCGGCCCGGTGGCGACGCTATCCCCGGTGAAAAGATAAGTGTTGGGCGAGGCGGCTCTTGCGGCCGAACGCCGGGCCAGCCGGACATTCGTGAACTTGACGCCGACGCAGACCCGCGTCGAGGGCTGATCCCTCGGTCTGTCGCCTTCCAGATTATATCCGACCGACCCGTCGCTGTTTGCTGCGAAGGCCGTCATAACACGCGGAATGGGGCTGTCCGGGTCGCCTCTCTCGAGAATGGCGGTAACCCCCAAAATCCTGGCAATGAGCGCGTCCGCTTCCTGCTGCGTCTTGCCGTCCCGCCTCATTCTGGCAATCAGGTCACGGCGGACTTGCGTGTCGGAACGGAGTTGTCGCGTCAGATCGCGCCACTCCGCCCGAGTCATTGTCGTATCGCCAAACGTCAGCCTTTGCCCTTCATAATCCATGCGGTCGCCGATGATCAGCGTTCGCTGGCCTTCGGCGCGTAGCGCCGCGTTCATGTCTGCAATTGGCAAACATTGGCGCGGCTCTAAAGCCAAAACAGAGGAGGGGAGAAAAACCGAGTAAGCCAAAATGCCGTAAGTCGCAACCGCGCTTCGCATATCGAACAGTCCCGTTAACGGTGGTCTGTGAGACTGTGGAAGCGTTTCTTTTCGTCGCTCTCTGTGCTATGGACTTATTCAGAAAATCGACCCTTTCTTGTCTATGCGGCGAGGCCGCGACAGACGGTTAGGACCGATCTCATAAACCACGATATTCAGGACGGCAGATGGCGCTCCCGCCGCTGGCGGGAAAGGCCCTTTGCGGATTGGCTACATGCGCGTTTCGACCGCCGAGCAGTGTCTGAATTTGCAAGCCGACGCGCTGCTCGCCGCTGGCTGCGACCGCGTGTTCGAGGATCGCTTGAGCGGCAGATCGCGCAAGCGCCCCGGCCTCGAAGCGGCCTTGGCCGCGATTCAATCCGGCGACCAGATCGTCGTCTGGCGGCTCGATCGGCTCGGGCGAAATTTCCGCCATCTGGTCGACATCGCCGACGAGCTGCGCGAGCGCGGCGCGAACCTCATCTCGCTTCAGGAAGGCATCGACACCTCATCCAGCGTCGGCGAGATTATCTTTCGCCTCATGAGCGTGTTCAGCGACTTCGAGCGCAATGTCATCGTCGAGCGAACCCGCGCCGGGCTTGCCGCCGCCAAAGCGCGCGGCGTCAAGCTGGGTCGGAGGCCCAAGCTATCGCCCTCACAGATCGTCGCTGCGCGGGATCTGATCGACGGAGGCGAGAAAGCCGAGATCGTGGCGAACCAGTTCGGCGTCGGCCGCGCCACTCTCTTTCGCAGCTTTCACCAACGATATTCGGAAGTCGCCCATGAGCATTGCCCATGACCGTTGACAGGGAAACGCTGCTGTACCTCACCGCCGATATTGTCTCGGCGCATGTCGCCAACAACCACGTCTCGCCCGGCGACATGGCCGAACTGATCGCCAATGTGCACGGGGCCATGAGCAGCCTTGGTCCGGTTGCCGAAGAGCCGCCGACGCTCAAAGGCGCGGTTCCCGTCCGCGCGTCCATCAAGCCGGATTATCTCATCAGCCTCATCGACGGCCGGCGCTACAAGATGCTTCGCGGCCATCTTCGGCGGCATGGCTACACACCCGAGAGCTATCGTGCGGCCTACGGTCTCCCCTACGACTATCCGATGGTGTCTCCCCGTTACTCCGAGCTGCGCCGCGCGGTGGCTCACAAGATCGGCCTCGGCCGCAGGCCCAAGACTTGAGTCCCGCGAGGGCGTTCGTCTTCGCGCCTCGTGTCATAGTCTCCTAATCGCGAGCCCCGAACACATCCGGGTATTCATGGGAATCCTGCCTCGTCGCCGCCGGGCTTCAACGCGCCTCGCTTCCGCGTCGCTGACGCTCCTTGTGCAGCTCCGGCCCCCTGCCGGGGCGTGCCGCCCTTCGGTCAGCACGGCGTTTGATCCCCGGCTCCTTGCGCCGGGCTGTCTCTTCCCATGCCCGGAATGGTCCGGGCTCCAAGAGGAGACAAAACATGACTGCAACCGCTTCCAACCAGCCCACGCACCGCGTCTACGTCGTCAGGGGCAACGGCGAGAATTCCCGCTGGACCCGCATCGGCGCCGCTTGGGCTCACCGCGACGGCAAGGGCTTCTCGGCCGATCTCGACGCCGCGCCTGTTTCGGGCCGCGTCGTCCTGCGCGAGATCACCGCACGCGACACCGGGGCTCAGCAATGAGCCCCGCATCGCGGGACATCGTGACCGAGATCCTCGAATGGCGAGGCGTCACGATCGAGATCGGCTACGAAGCCGCCAGGCTTGGCGGTGACCTGTCGGCGCATCTCGAGCTTCGTGTCCACGACCCCGAAGGCGCGCACTTGCCCGTCACCGACACCGGCTATCGTTCCCACTTCCTGCCGAAAGAAGCGGTCGAAGACGCCGGCGGCCCGGCCGCCTACGTGACGGCCTGGCTGGACGAAGCGGCGACCAGCAAGTCCTGGCGCGCGGGCGAGCTCGCCCGCCGCCAGCTGTCGCTGTTCTAGCTATTCGCCCGGTTTACGCGCTTCGTCATCGCGAGGCGCGTAGCGCCGTGGCGATCCAGTCGGCGGCGGCGTCAAGAGCCGCCGTCGCCACTTAGCCCGTCGGAGGAATCGGCTTGGCCGGCGCGGGTTGCGGGGTCTGTGTCGTTTGCGGGGTCTGCGCGGGCGTTGCCGCGGCCTCGCTTTTGAACAGCATCTCGGGATACTTGGCCGCGATCACCCCTCCGACGACGAACGCAGCTATGACGATGAATACCAGACCCACCATGAGGTCATTCGCGTTCCTGCTATAACGTGGCTTGTCTCTCTCCACGGCTTCGCAGGCGAGTTTATAAGGATGCTTCTCCCTGCCATCGACGATTGTTTTTAGCAGCGCGTCGAGAAGCAGCTTTGTCCGAATGACCATATACGCCATCAGCGCGGAGACGATCGCGCCGAAAAATAGGATGCCAGCGCGCGCATAATTAGAGAGGGCGTTTTCCCCGCTCACCGGCACGAATAGAAGAGGCACGAACAGCAGATAATAATTGAACCGCGTGTTGAGTAGGCCTTCGATATAGGCGCGTTCCTCGTCGACCGTGCGCTGCCCCTGACCATCCCGCGCCCGCTCTGTCATTGATGCCCCCTGTCCCCGTTCCGAAACGGATAGGTCTGGGCAATCCCCGGATCAATCGCTCAAAAGATCGTGGGTGCGGCTCCCGTGCCCGATTTGATCGCATAGGTAGCCTCCTTTGGCTTGGAGGGGGCGGCAGCCTGATTCACGTTGACGATTACCGTCCTCCCCGGTGAATACTGCGGGGGGCCAGAATAATAACAAGCCAAAGCAAAAACGCCCCACAATACCGCGCTGCCAACTAGCGACGTAATAATAATTTGGTGAGGCTCAGCAGTCTTTTCGAGTCTACTCATTTTCCCTTTGTTCCCAATACTAGGTCAATTTACAGAATATGAGAGCGAGTAGTCAAACTTTCTCTCTTGAGCGCGCAATAATATTGCGCGCGGTTGCCTCGACTGCCGATAGCAGGTTGACGATTGGGCTTTGGGGGGAACTTCGACGCCTCGCAGCGCGGGCGACTAGGCGGGTCGGGCTGGTTGACTCGCCGTGACCACGCGGCGCGTGCAGCAGCCCGAGCAGAAACCCTTGGCCCGCTTGATTCCGCTTGAGGTCAACAACCGCAGGGTAGCCGCGGCCGCCTGGCGGCGGCTGACGGCGAGATAGTCCCCGACGCAGGCGTCGCAAATCGCCCCTGATCGTCGGCGCGACAGCAGCGCGTGTAGCTCGCTCGACAAATTCATTGACCGGCCCCCCAGCCAGCGTCCGTTTGGCATCTTGTCGAAAAAAGCACTTACTTTCAAGAGTATCAGCAGGGATAACTACACGAGCCAGCCTGCCCCAAATCTAGGCTTACGCTGCGCGCAAGATGTGCGTGTAACTACACGCCGATCTTGGCAAGGGGCGCTGCGCCCCCGTTGCATCCCCAGCTTGAATGGCGCTGCCCGGCATCGAGCCGGGCCAGCGCCATAGCAACAGTTGGCCGTTGCATCGCCATTCAGGGGAGCGTGCCTGTCTCCCCCGAAACCCCCAAGCCAAACCTCGTCGCGGTTTGATTGCGACCGGGGCGTGTGCCTGCCCCGGAACCCTGCACTAGCGGCGCGGCTGAATGATCGGTCATTCAGTGGCGTCGCCGGAGCCGCCTTCTACGATGCGATATGCCTCTAGCGCCTCCGTAGTTACGACGAGCCGGCAAGTCGGCTTTTTCGCTTCCTTCCGGACCAGCAGGCCCGCCCGGTCCAGATCGGCGAGCGCTCGGCTTATGGCCGAGCGGCTTCGACGCAGCTCCCTGGCAATGTCGCTCGGGCTCACCTCTACGAAGCGATCAAAGATCGTCGGTGTCTGGGCCAGATGCGCGAAGACCTCGCAGCCGATATGCCCTATCGGCCCGTTTCGTTCGCCCGGCTTGCGATGGGAAAGCTCGAATGCGCGAACGGCCTGGCACCTGTCCTCGATCGCCGCCGGACCGTTCATGTGAGCCTCAACCTTGCCCGGCTTCGTCTTGGAGCAGGGTCGCGTCCAACTCGGCGAAGCGATTTGCGAGCATACGCTTGTATGCTTCGAGCGCGGATTCCTTCCGTTCATGCTGCGAGCGAGGCGCGGTGAACGCGGACAGCGTCTGCAAATGGATGATACGGCCGTCAAATTCGCGCTTCTCCTTGTGGTCTTGCCACTGGATCGTCGTCCAATATGTGATCACCGCGCCGGGGCCTATTCCCGCACTCTCAAGCGATTGGTTGAAGGGGACCCGGCCACCCTCGACCACAAGCGAATGGCTGAGCGATACCGAGATCTGGTCGTTGTCGAACGTCGCTTGAGCGGGAAGCCGGAAGAGGTCGCAAAGAGCGCTCACCAGCTCGCCCACCGTCATGCTTGCCCGAACGGGCAGACGGTAGATCGTATCGTGCCGGTTTGAATAGAGCAGGACCGAGTAGCACTCCGCGTTCGCCTGGGCGGGCGGGGCGCCGAAGATTGCCGAAATGTCGCCCAGTTCATCCCGATAGGAGACGTGCCGCGGCTGCACATCGACCACGACACGAAAGTTGCGCTCGACCCCGAGGGGGTGTTTCTCGGAAAGCCTGACCCAGTGCGACGCCGGCAGGACAATCAATCCGGGAATGGCGCTTTGCAGCTTGGTCAGCGCTGTGCCTGTCACATCAACATTGATGCAAAGCGCGTACTGGACCCAGCCGATGGAGGCTTGGTGCGTCAGCGCGGATTGGTAGGATGCGACGGCATGTGTGGGGTTAAAATCCCCCGATTTGCCTGACTCAACGCTTTTGCATTGATAGGCGATTTTGCGGGTGGGGTAGAAGAGGTCGACGCCTTGCTCCGGCGGGCTGCGAACGAATATCTCGGTCGTGCCGTATTCCAGATTGAGCAGCTTGCAGCAGAAACGCTCCCATTCATCCGCGAAGCTGGATTCTTCAGGAACATGGAGGAAGGGCGGCACCAGCCGGTATTCTAGGGCCATTATCCGGTCGCCTCAGACTTCCGGCGAAACCAAGGATCGGCCGTCCGCTCGATTCCGGTGAGCTCGTCCGGAAAGCAGCGATCCTGAAAGGCGATCACGTCCTCTAGGCTGCCATGTAGCCAGCGGTCGTAATCTTCCTCGTGCAGCAGGACCGGCATCCGGTTGTGAACCGGACGGACGACTTCGTTGCAGTCGGTCATGAGGCCGGAATAGACCGGACCCCATTCATCGCTCACCTTCCACATCCCCGCCCAGGCTGAAATCGGCCGATCTTTCACCGCGAACCAAGTCCGGGTTTTCGATCCCCATTCACCTTCGGCCTCGCAAAAGCCGGTGAGCGGAATGAGGCATCGGTTCTCCGGCCGGGGCGCGACGAAGCGCCACATGAAGCTCGATAGATCGGCAATGTTGTTGACCGGCTTGGGCTTGATCGGCTGGCCGGTTTTCTTGCTCTTCTGAGCGAGCGGGAATCCCCACGTCATCGACTGGACGATGCGCTGGCCTGCCTCCACCCGCACGACCATGCCTTGCCCGCCTGGGTACACGTCGCCCTCGCCGGCGTTGAAATTGATCGGGAGCTGCGCCCGGAAATGGGCGGCGATCTCGGCCGGGCTCTTCTTGGTTGTGTAGAGGTTGCACATGGCGCGATGATAGCAAGTGAGCCGCGAATGTCAGCAAGGGGTGGAATGTCGACGATTTATGGGTTGCGCTGCAACTCGGCGAGCATCTTTTCAAGCTGCTCACGGGGTGCGGTGAAGACGGCCTGAGGCGGCAACCCACGGGCAGAGCAGAGGGCGCCAGCGATCGCCAGCGATTGATCGCTCAGTTCGATCAGCATCGGAAGGTTCGGTTTCACCTGCGCGTATATCTCGGGCTTGGTATGGTTGCTGTCCTGATGACTGACGACTTTGTGGCGGATTGTTCTTGCGACCTGGAACGCGCTGTCTGCGGCGACGATCTGCGCCTTGATGCGTGCGCAGGTTGCTGCATCAATTGCGCCTGTGGTTTCGGCTTGTTCCACTAACATTGGAAAGTTGTCAGTGTCGGACCGCCGAGCAAACAGGTTTACGATCCGCGCCAAATATTCGTGCTCATTAGCGCTTCGGATAAACTCAAAGAGATTCCATCGGTCAGCCAAGGCATCCTCGAATTTATCGAGGTTCGTCTGCCACATCAGAAAGGCGAAAAGGTCGAGATTAACCCTCGCTCGCGCCGCCAACCATGAAGCGCGACTGATACGATCATCGAGGGACTTTGCCTTACCCATAGGGAGGATGGTACAATAGGATGGTACGTCCGCCAAAGAGGTTCCAACGAGAATGGTCACCGCCTGCGGCGCAGCTCGTGCTTCCAATCCTGGTCAGTTGGCAACGGAAGGCTAGTGTCGTTTGCTTCTTCGTGGACGAGATCGAGAGTTGGGCTGCGACGGTTGCAGGCGCGGCAGCGGAAACGCTGCGGCACCTCCCGGAGGCGATCCGGGAAACCCTTTTTTTTGAAGTGCCACCACACGGCCGCCGCCGCGAATACGCGCTGGCGGCGGCAGCTCCGGCAGGTGAATTTGAGAGCGTAGTGATGCGCGGCGGCATCAAAGAGATCGCGCACCGGATTCACAAGTTCACGCACGGAATCGTCCCAATCTGAAAACGAATCGCTTGCGCGGTGTTCTAAATATGTTCCACCACGCGAGTCCATGACCCTGTTGCGCGAACAGCTTGTACGGAAGGCCCTCGCGGCGCTCAGCGAGATCGCCGACGAGTGCGGCGATCGGCCGGCGCGCAAGACGCTCAGCCTGCGCTTCCTGTTGATGTACACCTTCGCCGCGAGCGGTGCCGACCCCAAGCTCAAATGGATCTGGGACAGCTTCTGGACTGAGGCGACGACGCCAAAATCTGATAGGGCGCAGGACGCATACATACGCGGGACCGGGGCGCGCTCAGCGCTCGCGGGCATTTGCCGCGAGGTCGGCTATCCGCCGGACGTGGATTTCCTGCGCCACTTGGAGCGACAGCGCGATCTAACTCATTTGAACGAGACGTGCGGCAGGTCCTGCCAGGCGAGGGATGGAGCGGCGGGCGAGCAATCCAGCGATCCCTAAAGGCGCATTTCCACCCGCTGGGGGCTCGCCCCCCACGGAAGCCTCCCGCCTCAGGGCGTGCCCGAACCGCAATCGAAATGTGGACGCTTTGTCTGGCGGGCCAGCATCCACTCGCCCTGGCCGCCATAATTGGCTAGCCTTCCGATATGCGACTATCTTGGAATGAAATTCGAACGCGTGCCGCAGCCTTCGCTCGCGACTGGGAAGGCGAAGGCTACGAGAAGGGCCAGACCCAGCTCTTTTATCGCGACTTCCTCGATGTGTTCGGCGTGCCAGTTCGCCGTGTGGCGAGCTTCGAAGCCCCTGTTAAGAACCTCGGCGACAAGCGAGGGTACATCGACCTGTTTTGGAAGGGCGTTCTTCTTGTTGAGCAAAAGAGTGTCGGTCGCGATCTCAAGAAGGCGAAGACACAGGCTCTCGATTATTTTCCGGGTCTCAAAGACAACGAGCTTCCGCGCTTCATCCTCCTCAGCGATTTTCAAAACTTCGAGCTGTACGACCTGGAGGACAGCGACGAGATAGCCTTTCCGCTCGCCGACCTCCCCAAGCACGTTGAGAAATTTGGCTTCGTCATCGGGGTCGAAAAGCGCTCCTTCAAGGATCAGGACCCGGTCAATATCGAGGCTTCGGAACTCGTCGGGAAACTGCACGATGCCCTGGAAGAGGCGGGCTACGCAGGCCACGACTTGGAGCAGTTTCTCGTTAGGATCGTGTACTGTTTGTTCGCGGACGACACGGGCATTTTCGAGCCGCGCGACATCTTTCTTGACCTGCTTGAGAATCGGACTCGCGAGGACGGGTCCGACCTAGGCGGATGGCTGGCTCAGCTCTTTCAGGTGCTGAATACGCCCGAGGATCGGCGGCCTAAGAATCTCGATGCGGACCTTGACCGCTTTCCGTACGTGAACGGGGACCTGTTCCGCGACGCGCTTCTGATTCCCTCTTTCGACTCCAAAATGCGGAAGCGTTTGATCGACGCCTGTCAGTTCGATTGGTCGGCCATATCACCGGCAATTTTCGGGTCGCTCTTCCAGTCCGTCATGGACAAGGACGAAAGGCGTGAGCAGGGCGCGCACTACACAAGCGAAAAGAACATTCTGAAGGTCATAGAACCCCTTTTCATGGAGGATCTGTGGGCGGAGTTTCGCAGGCTTAAAGCGCGCAAAGATAGCCGTCGCCGCGTGGAGCTGACTGCCTTCCACAAGCGCCTGTCGGCAATGACCTTCTTTGATCCCGCGTGCGGCTGCGGCAACTTTCTCATCATCGCCTACCGCGAACTTCGGCTTCTTGAAATCGAGCTTATAAGGGAACTTCGTTCTTACCGCTCGCCCGACGAACAGCAGGAGCTCGACGCGGCAAGCCTGTCGCTCCTGGATGTCGATCAATTCTGCGGAATCGAGATCGCCGAGTTTCCCGCCCGCATCGCTGAGACGGCGCTGTGGATGATCGACCATATCATGAACAATCGGCTGAGCTTGGAATTCGGCCCGTCCTACGTCCGCATTCCGCTTCGCAAATCACCGAACATAATAGCTGACAACGCCCTAGAGCTGAACTGGCACGACGTGCTCCCGGCCGATCGCTGCTCGTTCCTATTCGGCAATCCGCCCTTTGTCGGACACCAATGGCGGAGCAAGGAGCAGCAGGCTGACATGGCCCGCATCTGGGGCTCGAAGGGACAATTCAATCGACTCGATTACGTGACGTGTTGGTTCAAGAAGGCCAAGGATTATGCCGCCCCCAATCAGAAGATTGGAATCGCCTTCGTTGCCACGAACTCGATCACGCAAGGCGAGCAGTGCGGCATTCTCTGGCCGTTCATGCTAACGAGCGGACTCAGCATTCAATTCGCCCATCGCACGTTCCAGTGGAACAGTGAGGCTCGAGGAAAGGCCGCGGTCCACTGTGTGATTGTCGGGCTCACGTTTCAGACCAGCGGGAAACGCCGAATTTTTGAGTACGGTCATGTGCGAGGAGAGCCGCACGAAGCCGAAGTGACTCGCATCAACGGCTATCTCATCGACGGGCCACAATATGCCGTGCCGGCGCGAAGCCAGCCGCAGCCGGGGATGCTAAAAATGCATAAGGGCAGCCAGCCCACCGATGGCGCCCGTTTGAAAAAGCCTGGCGGGGGTTACGTAACCTACAGCAATCTCATTTTGGAGGACGCGGACCGCAGAGCGCTTCTGAAAGCTGAACCGGCCGCGAAGAAGTGGCTCAAGCCGTTTGTCGGCGGTGATGAACTCATCTCTGGTCAATGGCGCTGGTGTCTGTGGTTGAAAGACGCCGATCCAACGGAGCTGCGTGGCTGCAAAACGATCACCGAGCGCTTAGAGCGAGTCAGGAGCGGGCGTCTTCAGAGTCCGACTCCGAGCGTTCGTGCCTATGCGAAATTTCCAACCCTCTTCACCCAAGATCGGCAACCTAACACCGAGTATCTGGCGATCCCGGAGGTATCATCCGAGACGCGCGAATACATTCCCATGGCGGTTCTCCCACCGAAGGTGATTGCCTCGAATAAGCTCCAGATCATCCCCGGAGCCGATCTCATTTATTTCGGAATCCTTACGTCCGCGATGCACATGGCATGGATGCGAACGGTAGGCGGGCGTCTAGAGAGTCGCTACAGCTACGCGCCCGCTATCTACAACTCGTTTCCTTGGCCAGAGATGACTCCGGCGCAGCAAACGCGGATCGAGGAAAAGGCCCAAGATATCTTGGATGCACGCGCCTCGTTCCCCGACGCGACGCTCGAAACTCTTTATGATCCTGACGCGATGCCTCCTGTGCTGCGTAAGGCCCACTTGGCATTAGATAAGGCAGTCGACCGGCTATATAGTCGCACTCCCTTCGCTTTTGAGCGTGAGCGCGTCGAACATCTGTTCGAGCTATATGAAAAGGCCGCTGCGCCACTTGCACCCATCGCTCAGATGAAAAAGCGACGCGCGCGCAGAGCCAAAGGACCCTAGATCGCGCAAATTCGACGTCTATATGTAACGGCGATAGTCGGAGCTGACTGGCTGTCCCTCGGGGACATATTTCAGCACCTCGCCAACCTTGCGCGCCGCGCGGATCGGAACAGGCAGCCGTTGGTTCATCTGGGTCGAATTCCAGTTGATTTTTGTTAGCGAAAAAACCTCCTCGGCGATCTGGGCTGCGGTGCTGTCGCTGCTCGAATGGGGGCAGAGTAGCAAGGGACGGGGGACGTACAGGCCAGGATAGGTGCCGTAGTAGGGGATGCTCCCATTGGTGTAGAGCAAGCCTTTGCCGTCGAGATCGACGAACGTCCCTCGCAACACGGGATAGTCACCATCACGCAGAATTTTGGCGTCGTATGACTCCTGGACCCATACGAGATCGCGCAGCTCGGTTTCGGCCTCTTCCAAGGCGCGCAAAATTCCGCAAGCCTCCTCTTCCCGAAAGCGCGATGTCTTCAGGATAATCACACGTGCCGGCGGATGCTTGTGATGATCGCGATATGCTTTAAGCGCATCCTTCACGAGGCCATAGGCATCATCCTCGGTCATATAAGGATGGCGGCCGCGGCTTTCCGTCTGGGCCCGCTTTCCCTTGAGAATGAACCCGCGTCCCCGTTCGTCGAACATTTGCGCCGCACTGGTCCAAAGCTGCTGACCGCTCGCGTCGCGGTAAAAGCTAATGCCGATATAGCAGGCCCGGAATTCGCCTTCCTTGGGCAATCTGCGCCACGGAATGCGACCTGTCCCCTTATAGTAGAGGGTGGTCAGCAGGTTCCAACTGCGTCCGGCTTCATCCTGGATTTTCCGGTCACTGCTCACCTTCACTTTCCGTGGGATTTTCGCCTTTTCATCGATCGCATCCTCCCAGATAATCTGGATAGGAAAACTGAGCGACATTGCCCTGGCTTTCAGAAGCCCGCGAAAATTCGGAGCGTCCGAACCTCCCGCATCGTCCTTCTCCGTGGTGCCTTCGGCATCGGTTTTCGCATTCCAGACCCGTTCAATTAACGCCACCGGCAACGCTACAAGCGCTACGTCGGGGCGGTTGCCGCTATCATCCAGCGTCTGGAGCAGGTCGAGCACGGCCGCGACCGCCATCTCGACCGCCTTAGCATGGTCGGGTTCCTTCCTGATCTTATCAATCTGCGCCTTGCTAAGTGCCGCCGTAGTTTCGTCTTCGATCACGAACTGGCAACGGAACGGATTGTTGTTCCCCAGACCGGGAAAATGGGGGTTGAGATTGGGATGACTTTCAGCGGTGGATTCAAATCCGATCGCTGCCTTGGCCAGAAACTGTTTCGCCGATTCGACAGTCTTCGCATCGCCTACAACGCCGATGCGAATCTTGTCGCCCAGCGGGATCTGAAGCGGACCCGCTTCGGTCAGGCCCAGACGGGGATCGGGGTGGCTATGCTGATCCCCGAATTCGAGCAGCGGCTCGTCGAATATCTGGCTCTCAAACTTCATCGAACTGGAGCCCCGCCTGAATGCTATCTTCTTCCGCCTTTATCTTTGGTTTGCCCCAGACATCCTCCGGCACAGTGGTTGGCAGATCAATTTCCGGAGGCGCTTCGAAGCGAAGTGTCGGCGTCTCGCCTTCCTCCGGCGAGGCAAATAGCCCGGTCTGCCGCTCCTCGTACGCCGTCAGATGACGATGCCACATGATGACTTGACCGCGCAGCGACGCATTATTGTCCATTCGCTTCTTGCCCGACAGCAGGCCGTGAGGATACGAGTGCCGCTGAAAGCCATTCGTCGTGAAATGATATGTCGGGCTGACCATGAGGAACCACTGGTCCATCATGCATTCGAATCTCGGCACGAAAGCATGGTGGCGCACGAATGAAACCCTATCGGGCTCTTTCGGATGCATTGCGACGGTCACCACATCGGCGTGGGTTCTGTTCTTCGCGGACTGATAATAGAGCGTCCGAGCCCGGTTCTCTTCCAATGCCCGAAAATAGAAAGCCTTGCTTTCTTTATCCCAGGCGAGATCGGCCCGCTCCTGATGGTGCAGCGTCTGCCGGAGCAGGAAGGCAAAATTGTGCTGCTCATCGATATCCTCATGAAAGGCGAGCATGCGGGTTTCGATGGCCTCGACTTGATCGAGATCGACGATTGCCTGCGTCACGGCTTCTCGGGGATCGTGAAACGACCAGAATGTGCCGCCCTTAATCACCCAATCAAAGCGCGGCGTTTCATCCTGATTGTGGAGTTCCGCGATGGCGCGCTTGCTATCGAAGGGCGTGCTCGCGACGAACATCTCTTGGGGCAGGATGATCGGAAGGAGATTGACGAGCGCCGTTTCTCCGCCGCCGAGAGGCGGGACATAGTAGCCGAACCCATTCTTTGGAACTGTGAGCTGCGCGAGGCGGTCGATCGACGCCTTGCTTAGTGAGTCTCTCGACTTGTCGAATGTCAGCCGGCGTTGCTCCGCGCCGGGCTGGATGGAAATCGGACTCCAGAAGAACGTCTCATCGCTTGCGCGATAGAGAACTAGGATCACGGGCAAATTGGAGGTCCGCCAATAATGCAAATCCGTACTGTTCAGCAAATATGTGAAGCCGTGATCGGTTTCAGACGCATAGACGCCGGCGTGCGTTGATTTCACTTGCACAGCGATCATTCGGGCTGTGGGCTCTCCCTCGATCATGATCTCGGCGATACCATCGATGCCAGCCTCGAGCCGGCTTCGGAGATCAAACTGAAATCCCATCGACAGAAAGCGCTTGCGAACCGCAGCCTCGCCCAGTTCGCCGATCAGTTGGCTGGGGGTGATCCTCTTCGCCATTCATCGAGTATAGAACATTCCAGAAACAACTCTAACATGTTTTTCCGCTGACAGGTGAGGCGATTTGCGTTCCCTTCGGGCCGCGCTCTCTCATGTTCGCAGTCAAGGGCTAAGACGAGCCCCCTCGCGCCCCACGTGATATCGGGAGCGGAAAAGGGGCTATGATGTGGCAAGCAGGGTGAGGAGCCGGACGCAAAAACGTCGTCAGATCATTCTCTCATACGCGGACTGGTTACCGCACTACCTTGGTTCGTCGCGGGTTTAGCTCGATCTAGGCCCGGGCGCCGGTCATGAATGACCTGCCCATAGAGCGCGCGAGCGCTACCCAAACGGGAGTCCGACTCCTCGCTATGCTTGCCAGCATATTGGTGGCGGGCTCGTTAGCGCGCAAGCGGCACGACTTGACCCATCTCCCAGATGAACGTGGCCAACTCGCGAGCAACTGCCATACAAGCCACGGGCGATTTCTTGCCCCGTGCCAACAGCTTTCGATATCGAGCGCACAGCCTCACCTGCGCGCGCCAGGCCACGTCCCGCACCTTCTTCTCGGCGTCCGAATAGGTGCTGCCCTTCCACGTCGAGACGCGCGCCGGAAACCGATAGCACCAAGCGCACTGGTCAAGAATGCGCCGCACTTCGCGATTGCCGGTTTTGGTAATTCCGCCACGTCCGACGCGCGTTCCGCTTGAATGCTCCGACGGCACTAAGCCAAAATACGCGCTCAGCTTTCCCGGCGAGGGAAATCGTCGCAAATCGCCGGTGGCACATAAGATCGTCGCGGCGGATATCATGTCGATGCCCCGCATGGTGCAAAGCGCTTCGTGCAACGGTCGCATCGACCATTCGGGGAGCAAATTTTCAATCATCCGGATAAGCTGATCGTGCCGTTGCCGGCCATCGAGCACAGCGTTGATGTAATCCTGGAAGACGATTTGATGGGCCGGATGGTCGAATGTTTGTTTCGCCAACCACACAAAGTAAGTGCGGGTCCAGTAGGTCAAGCCGTCATAAACTCTGCCCTGCCGCAGTAGAAATGCCAGCAACTGCCGCTTGCTGGCGCTGAGCTGCTCCATAGCGTCAGCGCGCGAGCGCACCAAATCACGCATGGCCTCATGGGCCGGATCGGGCACCCATACGGCGGTGACTTCTCCCATCCGTAGCAGCCGCGCCAACTTGATCGCATCGAGTCGGTCCGTCTTTACCCGCTCGCCGGGCTTGGTCGGAATCGAACTCGGTGCGACGATGGTGCAACGATGGCCCGCTTCAAGAATCTGCCGATAGAGACCATATCCGCAGGGTCCGGCTTCGTAACAAAAATGCAGACTCTTCCCGGCGCCTGCCAGTCGCTTCATTAGTTTATCTACATGAAGGTGATTGCTCTCAATAGTGCCGAAGGAGCGCACCTCTCCATCGCGCCCCTCTTTAGCAGTAGCTATCGAAATCGTTGATTTATGTACGTCAAGTCCGATAAATAATGTCTCCATATGGTTCTCCCGGTGTTGAAATTTGCTCCATCCATTTTGAACGAAGCTATTTCTTTTTAGCTCAGGACTGTATTTGGGTGGAGGCAATTGCGAACATAAGGTCTAGGCGCGTGCCGCGCCCGGAGCCTGTAGTCTCCGCCATTCGGTAACGATCGCTAACGCGGTTAGCTTGGGGCTTTGCCCCTAGCGCTCTTCGGGCAGACCTTCCGCCCAGCTTCATCCGCTACGCTTCTTGCAGCCGGTTCCCCGCGAAGGCTGCCGCTCCGCTTGCACCCCCCATTCTCGCCGAAGGGCAGAGGTTCACGCAGCAGCTTGAACCCCTAGCCCAAAGGAGATTTGAAAATGGGATTAGCCACTTGTGAACGCTTGCAACCCCGCATCTATGTGGCCTGTCTGGCCGCCTATAATAACGGCTGTCTTCACGGCGAATGGATCGACGCCGATCAGGACCCTTGGCAGATTTACGCCGAGATTTCCCGTATGCTGAAAGCTTCGCCTATCGCCGGAGCCGAGGAATACGCGATCCACGATTTCGAGGGTTTCGGCCGCCTTCGCCTGAGCGAATACACCGGCATCGAGCAGGTGGCGCGGCTTGCCGCCTTCATCGTCGAGCGCGGCGAACTCGGAGCCGCGGTCCTGTCTTATTATTCCGGCGACCTGGCCGAGGCGCGTGAGGCTTGCGAGGACCGTTATTTCGGCACCTTTGAGAGCGTGGCCGACTACATGGCCGAGTTTACGGAAGAATGCATGACGATTCCCGAGCGCTTGCGCTTCTATATCGATTGGGAAGCCATGGGCCGGGACGCCGAGCTATCCGGCGACCTGTTCACGATCCAGACAGCGCACGACGAGGTGCATGTCTTCAACGCGCATTAGGCGGGACTACCGCCTAGCGCGGCGCGAGATCGCGCCGCGCCTGCTCGGCCCGGATCATCGCCACCAGCGCGTAAGCGCGAGCCAATTCGGGGCTTGGATCGGCAAGGCCGCCGAGAGACTGATTGACCTCATTGAACAGGGCTGAGAGCTGGGCCGGTGATTTGCGGGCGAGATCGTTGCGCGTCATTTTGAACATGGATTCCTCCTTTGCTTTCGCCGCCCGGAATTGGGCCGCGTTGGAGGACAAGGAATCAGGACACGGACGGACCGCATCCGCTCGGATCGAAACGAAGTGGAGAAGGCTTCACGCCTTGCCTGTCACCGTCAGGGACCTCGATAGCTTCGTCAAAACGCGGGGACCCCAAGCCGGGCCGAGGGCAAAGGACGGTAGGCATGAACCGACGCCGACGACCCCGCCGCCGCCAGCCCACAGAATGAGACAATCGGAAATCAGCGCCCGAAATCGAGCCCCGTATCGCGCCTTGGCGCGCGCGTCTCCTGCGCCTGCCGGAACCGGGCGGCATCGCGGTACAGCGCGAGCAACTGCCGCGCCTGCCCCGTCCGCGCCTGTTGAAGATCGGCCTGGAGCTTGACGCGCTCCTTGAGCTGGTCGCGAATGAGCGTGTCCCGCTGCGAGCGGTCGCGCTGCATGGCGAAGAACGCTTCCACTTCGTTCTGCCGCCGCGCCTTCCAGTAGCGCCCCGTCAGCAGATCCCACGCGCCTTTGACGCCGCCGCGAATGCGCGCCGCGCGCTCGCGCTGTTCCGCCGTCCAGCGCTTCGCTAGGCCTGCGTCTAACCGCCGCCGCTCGTCCTGGTGCTGGCGCTTCATGGCCTCCCGGCGCTCATGGAGCGGCCGGATCGCGTTCGACGCGATCCGCTTCGCTTCCGCGATATGGGACTTGAGGCGCTGGCCTATTTCTCCGGCCAGCTTGCGCCTGACCTCCTCGACCGGCCGCAGGCCAGCCGGATCGCCGAGTCGCGCCGTGACCTCCTTCGTTTTCTTTTCGACGAGCCGGGAAATCGCGAACACGTCGCCGTCGATCGTCACCGCCACATGGCCGCGCCGGTCGCCTTGCGCCAGAAACAGGCCGCGCTCTTCGAGCGCTTTGCCGAAGGACGCGGCGGTATCCGACACCGCCCAAGCCTCCTGGGCGGCCTCTTTGAGGGTCTTCGCATCCAGCCCCGCGCGCTTGGCCTGCTGCCATTCATCCAGCGTGAAGCTGCGCGGGTCGCGCAATTTGGAGTCGGCGAAGCCGCCCGGCATCTTCCAGCCGTTCTCGAGGAAGAGCTGCCGCGCGATCTCGCGCAGCTTGGTCTTGAAGAAGGGTAGAGGCTTGGCCGTCATCGTCGCGGCGTCGATCCGTGACCAGACCGCATGGCAATGCCGCCGTCCTTCCTTTTCGTGGAAGACGACGATGCGCGGCTGACCCGCGAGGGCCATTCGCTCCTCGATCATTTTCAGGGCCAGCTCGAATGTCTCTAGACGCGCGTTCTCGCCAACCGGCGGGTTGAGCGACACCGAGAAGAGATATTGCTGGCAATGCGTCCCGCGCGACAGGGCGTGCGCTTCCTTCATCGCGCCGCGCACGGAATCGGCCACGAAGCCGCTGACTTCGTGGACTTCCACATGCTCGTTTTCTTCCGTCTTCAGGAGGTGGAGGCCGAGCTGCTTCCCGCCGCCCCGCTGGGAGGCTTTCAGGATCATATCTCCGGTTCCATGTTCAGGGCTTCCAGCAGCAGGCGGCGCATTTCCGCGATGTCGCTTGCCGCCTCTTTCAAGGCTTGTTCCGTGTCAGGCGAAAGCGGCAGGCTCCCAGAGTTCGCCGCCTTGGCGAGCTGGTTGACGTTGTTCGCGATTCTCGACTGCCCCAGCAGGGCGAGCAGCTTCGTTAGCGCCTGATGATCCTTCACCGGGAACTTGCCGCGCGTGCGCGGCGGCGGCGTGTCGGGACTAAAGAGCCGCCAGCGGATATAGGCCGCGACCGACATTCCGGCCGCTTCGCGTTCGAGCTGAGCCTTTTGCTCGAAAGTCATGCGAAGCGAGACGGGATGCAGTGGTGCTTGTTCAACCTTGGGCGGTGGGGGCGGCGGCGCGTCGGGTTCGGCGCGCGCGCTGCCGTCGAAGATCGCACTCAGAGGTGCGGGAAGGCGGGGATCGATATCCATAGCGTCCTCTTCCTTCCCCTCAAGCGCTCGCGCGCGTGGGGGGAAATTAAGAGGAGACGGCTCGGCTCAGTCGGACTCCGCTGGCGAATCGTCCGCCAGCGACGTATCCTGCAAAACGGCGTTCCAATCTGCTAGGATTTCGAAGAGTTTGTTCGACTGAGCATCGGCAGGGTGCGCCATTTCTCGACGACAACGCGATCGAACCTGTTGAGTCGTTTGCTTGCCGGCGTCCGCCGGCGGGGGGCTCGACCCGTGTCGGGTGCGCCAGCCTCGCTTCAGCTCTCGAGCAGGCCGGCGGCGATCGCGAGCCGGACCGCTTCGGCGGTGCCGCGGACGCCGAGCCTTTCGAACACTTGCGCGCGATGGACCTCGACGGTGCGCAGGCTGAGCTCGAGCTGGCGGGCGATGGCCTTGTTCGGCTGGCCCTTGAGGATGCCGCGCAGCACCTGCAGCTGGCGCTGCGACAGGATGGCCACCTTGGCCGCCGCGTCCGGGTCGACGGCGCCGGCCTTCCTCCTGGGTTGCAGGGCCAGCGCCTGGCCGATCGCCTGCAGCAGCGCCGTCGCGCGACAGGGTTTCTCCAAGATGTCCGCCGCGCCGAGCTTCATCGCCTCGACCGCCTCCGGGACCGCGCCGTGACTGGCCAGGACCAGCACCGGCGGCATGCGCTCCCTTGTGCCGAGCGCCTTCAGCACGTCGAGCCCGCTCGTACCCGGCAACCCCATGTCGAGGAGAATGCAATCCGAATCGCCCGGCAGTTGCGCGGCCAAGAACGCATCGCCGCTCTCGAAAGCGCGGACTTGATAGCCGGCCCGTGCCAGAAGCGCCGCAGTCGACCGGCGAACGGCATCGTCAGCATCGATGACGGCTACGACAAGGCGGCCAGACACCATTACACCCCTGGGAGGAACCCCACACAATTTCTTTTGTAGCATAGAATAGGAGCGCGCGCACGGACTGTCGGGCGACTGCTCCGAATCGGCTCAATCGCAGCGCGCCGGCGGCGCCGAACCGGACAATCCGGAAAGAACATTTTATGAACAGGCTGGGCTTTCCGCGCGGCGGGTGCGATGACGCCTCCTCAAACGACCGGGAGAGGCAGGGATGATCAGGGTCAGCGCGTTCAAAGCGGTGCCGCCGTTCGCGCAGGGGCTGGTGCGGGATTTGCGGGTCAGATGGGCGCTCGAGGAAGCGGGCCTGGCCTATGAGCCGGTGCTGCTCGGCGACGGCGACAAGGACAGCGCGGCCTATCGCGCCTGGCAGCCGTTCGGCCAGGTCCCGGCGTATGAGGAAGACGGCCTCAAGCTGTTCGAATCGGGCGCGATCGTGCTCCACATCGCCGGCAAGGCCGAGGCCGGCGAAGCGCTGCTCCCGGCCGACCCGGCGGCGCGGGCGCGGGCGACCGAATGGATGTTCGCCGCCTTGAACACGATTGAGCCCCAGATCCAGAACCTCGCCGCGATCGACCTGTTCCACGCCGCCGAAGACTGGGCCAAAGCCCGCCGCCCCGGCGCCGAGCAAATGGTGCGAAAACGCCTCGCCGACCTCGCCGCCACGCTCGGTGACAAGGACTGGCTCGACGGCGGCCGCTTCACCGCCGGCGACCTCCTGATGGCGACGGTGCTCCGCATCCTGCGCCACACCGACCTCATCGATAGCGCGGGCCTCGCCGCCTATCTGGCAAGGTGCGTGGCCCGGCCGGCGTTTCGTCGGGCGTTCGATGCGCAGATGGCGGCATTTGTCGAGTGACGCGTTGATCGCTCCCGTCGCGTCCGCCGGCGTCGCCGCCGACCGCGCCGGAATCGGTCGAAATCTGCATCCCGGTGTCGCTGTCGATGCCGGCCCTCGAAACGTCGCCGCCGATCCATCCATCCCCACCGCGCGCCCAGTGGCCGCGCGCCGCGCGGAACGCAAGGAAGGGAAAGCCGCCGATCACGACGATCAGCGCGCCAGTCATCAGCGTGTCGAGAGGCATGGCATTGCTCCTCGCGCAGCATTCGCACGACGAGGCTAGCATGGCTGCGGGGGGCAGGTGGACCGGCCGGAGGCGCAGGCCGCCCGCCGCACGTGGCGGGCGAGACCATGCGATGGTCGCGGATCGGCCAAGAAAAAGTTCGGAAACTCAAACGACCGCGTTTGACAGGGTTTTGCCTTCTGCTTATTCTGCGGACTTCAGTTCAGCACAAGGACTGCCCCATGAACCGGAAGAGTGGGCGCAAGCCGCCAGAACCGCAGACAAAGGCGCACTCGGCATTGGCGCTCGTTCGTGTCGGACGGGCGACCGACCTAGTTCGGGGCGGAGGCGGCATGTCCGGACAGGACCGGAACGCCTATTATTACTTCACCCAAGACGAATAGAAATTTCCTGGTCGGTGCCGATGGACGGGCTCACGGTCTTTACCGCACGCAGCCCGAGGTCGGCGTGCGGCTATCGGCCGACGCCCGATGCGGCTTTCATATTCCTCCTGTCCGGAGGCTTCGTCATCGACATGAGGGCGGACGCCTACGCGCTCGACCCCGCCAGCGCCGACAGCCTTAGGGTTTCGCTCGAAACCGGGATCGAGGCCGCCGCCGCGGAACGCTCCGCGCGCCTCGGGATTCCGGTCTGCGACGCTCACGCGCAGATCACCGAATTCCTGGCGTGCCTGCGCGAGCAGGGACTATTGGAACGGGCGGCAACGACCACGAGGCGGGTGGAGACGCGGCCCATCGCCAGGCTCCTCGCAGCGGCGGCCATCCGCCTGTGCCGCCGCGGAAACGGCGGATCGCGCCGCCTCGGGTTCGCCATCGCCCTGGCCCGGCTCAGCTTCCGGCGCTACGGCTGGACCGGCACGATCGACGCCTGGAAAGCGGCGCTGCGGAACGCGCGCCCGGGAGCGGGATCGTGCAGCCTTGGCAACATAGACACCGCCATTTCCGCCGCATCGACGCGTGGCGGCACCGGAGCGGATTGCAAAGAACGCGCGCTCTGCGCCTGGTCGATCGCCCGGCTGGAAGGGTATGAGGCGGCATTGATCATCGGCCTGCAATTCCATCCGCTGGCGGGCCATTGCTGGTGCGTTGCCGGCGGGCGGCCGCTGGGCGACCGGGGCAGCCGAATCGCCCGCTTCGCGCCGGTATTGCGTTATTCGTGACCGTCCTGGACGGATTTCGAGTCCGGGTCCGCAGGGGCAAAGTCGAAGTGCATAGCGCAGGCGGCTCCGATTGTTCCGATCGGGGCGTACGGACCATCCTGTCGGGCGGGCTTCATTATCGCGGCGCGCCGGCTCGCCGAAGCGGTGCCCGAGCCGTGCTCGATCTGTATTGCGCCCGCGGCGTCCAAGGTCTCGTGGCGATCGAAGGGGATTTCGCGCTTGTCGTCATCGACCTGCCGAACAACCGGATCGCGGCGCTTCGCGACGCGATGGGTGGCCGGCCCTTGTTCTGGCGCCGCGAACCGGAAGGCTGGGCGATCGGCTCCAGCCTCCAAGCCCTGTTCGATCCCCGCATGGACCAGCTCGATCCCGGCTACATCGCCGACAGACTGCTTAGCGGCAGCCCGAGCGCGGACCAGTGGGCCGGATCGCCTTACCGGGACATATGGCGCCTCCGCCCCGGCCACCTTCTCGACGGGCGGGTGGAGGAGTTCGAGCCTCGAATCCACGCTGCTGCAGACTGGGCGTCGCGCATTCGCGAGACGCGCATTCCCGCGCCCGAGGCTGCGGCCGAGGAGTTCAGGCACCGGCTGACCGAAGCTGTGCGCGAACGAGCGACCGACAAGGTCGCCGCACATGTCTCGGGCGGCATGGATTCAACGTCCGTCGCCTTGATCGCGGCGCGAATCCGCCCGCCCGTCCACGGATTGGCGCTGAGATATAGGCGGATCGAACCGCTGCGCGGGGAAGCCGCCTTCATCGACCTGGTCCGCCATCCCGGCCTGGCGGTCGCTTCGATCGACGCCGACGACCTGCTGGACTTCGACGGCTTCGCCACGATCGGGCCCCATGCCGAGCCGACGCCGTGGCTGTTTCGAGCCGCCCAAGACCTCGCACTCTTCCGGCAGGCAAGGGACGCCGGCGCCACCACGATCCTTGCCGGGGAAGGCGCCGACGAGACACTCGCTTTGCCGCCGATCGAGATCGCGGACGATATGCGGCACTGGAGGATCGGGAAGGCCTATGCGGAGTCCGCCAGGTGGGCGCGGGCGTACCGAACCAGCGTCCGACATTTCGTGTCGGAATTGGGGCTCGCCGCGGCGCTTGCGCCCCGATTCTTCCGGCCCGAACGGCCCGGATGGCTGAACCCGGACTTTGCGGCGGAGGTGGACTGGGATGAACGGGCGCGCGCGCTGGCCCGGCGCCGCCTTCGTCACGAGGACAGCTTCGCGCTGTCGGAGATGGTCTCCCGGATCGAAAATTCGGCCGGAGACTGGACCGCCCAGGAGCTGGCGCGCCCCATGGGCCTCGACGTTTCCCATCCGTTTCGCGACCCCCGCGTCCTTGTCTACGGCGCCGCGGCGCGGCTCGCGCACGGGGCAGACGCCATGCATCCAAAGCCCCTGCTGGCGCGGGCAATGGCAGGCATCGTGCCGGCGCGCATATTGGGCCGGCGCGGCAAGGCGCCATTCAACCCGATCTTCTATCTCGGCCTGTCGCGCAATCGCGACTCGCTCTTGCGCCTGGTCGGCGAGGCGCCGAAGGTTGCCGACCGCTTCTTCCTCAGGGACAGGCTGATCGAGGCGGTCAGCGACGCCGCTTTGGGCTATCGGAGCCTCGACGCGCTCCATGACGTGGCCTCGACATTGTCCATCCTCAAATGGCTGGCCCTGCTTCCCCGCTGGCAGGCAGGAAAGGGTACGGCGCTCCCCAAGCCGGTCGGTCGACGGGGCTGACGGCGGGCGCCGAAGGCGCACAGATCCACTCACTCCACAGTCACCGACTTCGCCAGATTGCGCGGCTGATCCACGTCCGTGCCCTTGGCCACCGCGACGTGATAAGCGAGCAGCTGCACCGGCACCGCGTAGACCAGCGGCGCGATCAGAGGGTGGACTTTCGGCATTTCCAGCGTGGCGATGGCGCCCTCGCCCGCCGCCGCGATGCCTTCGGCGTCCGAGATCAGCACCACCTTGCCACCCCGCGCCTGGACTTCCTGCATGTTGCTCACCGTCTTCTCAAACAAAGGTCCCGAGGGCGCGAGGACGATGATCGGGACATTGTCGTCGATGAGGGCGATCGGGCCGTGCTTCATCTCGCCGGCGGCATAGCCTTCGGCGTGGATATAGCTGATCTCCTTCAATTTGAGCGCGCCCTCGAGCGCGAGCGGATAATCCTGGCCGCGGCCGAGATAGAGGACGTCGCGCGCCTTGGCGATCAGCGGCGCCAATGCGGCGATGTCCTCGTCATGGTTGAGCGCGGCGTTCATCGCCGCCGGGGCTTCGGTCAAATGGAGGACGATGCCGCGCTCCTCCTCCTCGCTCATCCGCCCCTTGTCGCGGGCGACCTTGGCGGCGAGCGCGGCCAGGACGGCGAGCTGGCAGGTGAACGCCTTGGTCGAGGCGACGCCGATCTCCGGGCCGGCATGGGTGGGCAGCAGCAGGTCGGCCTCGCGCGCCATCGAGCTGGTCGGCACGTTGACGACGACCGCGATCTTCTGGCCCTTGGCGCGGGCGTGGCGGAGCGCGGCGAGAGTGTCGGCGGTCTCGCCCGACTGGGAGATGAAGAGCGCGAGCCCGCCCTCCTCGAGGACCGGGTCGCGGTAGCGGAACTCGCTGGCGATATCGAGCTCGCAGGGCACCCGGGCGAAGCGCTCGAGCCAATATTTGGCGACCATGCCGGCATAATAAGACGTGCCGCAGGCGACGATGCTGATGCGCGGCACGTCGCCGAACGAGAAGTCCATGTCGGGCAGCGCCACCTTCTGCTCGAGCGGGCGCAGATAGGAGCCCAGGGTCTGGGCGACGACCACCGGCTGCTCGAAAATCTCCTTCTGCATGAAATGGGCATGGTTGCCCTTGTCGACGCGAACCGACGAGGCGCCGGAATCGACCGTTTCGCGGCTCACCGGGTTGTTCTCGCGGTCGTAGATCTCGACCTTGTCGTGGGTGACGACCGCCCAGTCGCCTTCATCGAGATAGGCGATGTTGCGCGTCAGCGCCGCGAGCGCGAGCGCGTCCGAGCCGAGATAGTTCTCGTCGCGGCCGTAGCCGACCGTCAGCGGCGCGCCGAGCCGCGCGCCGACGATCATGCCGGGATGGTCGCGGAACAATATGGCGAGCGCGAAGGCGCCGTGGAGCCGCGGCAGCACCGCGGCGACGGCGGCCCGGGGATCGTCGCCCTCTCCCAGCCGGTCGGCGACGAGATGGGCGACGACTTCGCTGTCGGTCTGGCTCTCGAATGTGCGGCCCTTGGCCTGCATCTCCTCGCGCAGGGCCCTGAAATTCTCGATGATGCCGTTATGGACCACGGCGACCCCGTCGACGACATGCGGGTGGGCGTTGCCGACGGTGGGCGCGCCGTGGGTCGCCCATCTCGTGTGGGCGATGCCGACATGGCCGGGCAGCGGCGCGGCGTCGAGCTCGCGCTGAAGATTGTCGAGCTTGCCCTCGGCGCGCCGGCGCTCGAGCCGGCCGTCGACGATCGTGCACAGGCCCGCCGAATCGTAGCCGCGATATTCGAGCCTTCTCAGACCGTCCATCAGCCGCGAGGCCGTCTTCGCCCGTCCGACGATGCCGATGATTCCGCACATATGCTTCTGTGTTCCCGCGGCCCAATGGTGTTGCACTTGCTCCCCTACTGTGACGGCGCGCGCTCCGCCAGTGCCCCCGCGCGGCCATATTTCCGCTTGACCAAGTTCGGGCCGGGATTATTTCTGCCCACTTCGGGAGGGGGGATTCCCAGTGCGCTATCAACGCCTTGCGGCGGCGGCTGCCGTCGCGACCATTTTCGTGGCCGGGGAGGTGCGCGCCCAGGAGGCGCCGGCTCCGCCTGCCGAGGCTACGCCCGCCGAGGCCGCGCCCGCGCCGCCCGCCGAGGCGGCCGCGACTGCCTGCTGCACGGTGCCGGCGCGCACCCTGGTCGAGATCGAGATCACCGACACGATCAGCAGCAAGACCAACCATAATGGCGATTCCTTCGCCTTCCGGCTGGCCGAGCCGCTGGTGATCGACGGCCGCACGGTCGCGCCGGCGGGGACGCCGGGCGTCGGCGAGGTGGTCCATGCCGCGCGCGCCCGGGCGATGGGCAAGGCGGGCGAGTTGATCCTCGCCGCGCGCCATATCGAAATCGGCGGCCGGCAGGTGCGGCTGCGCAGCTTCCGCTACGGGCCGTCGCAGGGGCACGACATCAGCAACGCCACCCTGATCACCACCTCGGTGGTCGCCGCGGTCGTACCGATCCTCACCCCGATCGCCTTTCTCGTCGCCGGTGGCGAGGTCAACATCCCCGCCGGCACCCGCGCCAATGCGCAGACGGCCGTCGAGGTCGTGCTCGCGCCGATCGAGTGAGCTTTCAAGCCAAAAGGAGATGAACATGCAGCGATTCGCGAAACTGATGCTGGCCGGGGCGTTCGTCGCCGCCGGCCTTGCCGCCGTCCCGGCGCCGGCGACCGCCGCGGCCTATGCCGACGAAGCCGCGCCGGCGATCCCGCCGCCGCCCGCCGGCATGGGCCAGATCGTCTTCTACCGCAGCTCGCGCATGGGCATGCTGGTCAGCTGCCGGGTGCGTGAGGGCGATACCGTCGTCAACCGCCTTCCCCCGGGCAAATATTTCATCCAAGTCACCACCCCCGGCGCGCACGAATATAATGTCCGCAGCGAGGCGCGCGACAACCTCCGGCTCGAGGTCGAGGACGGCGAGACCTATTATGTGCGCTGCGCGATCGGCATGGGGATCGGCGTCGGCCGCCCGAACCTGTCGCCGCAGAGCCGCGAGGATTTCGAGCGGCGCGGAGGCGGGCTGGACCTGATGCCGCCCTACGTGCCCGAAGGCGACGACAACCATCATTGATCGCTAGCCGCTTCCTGTTGCTGCTCGGGCTGACGGCCGCCGCCGCATCCGCCCGGTGGGCGCCGCTCGAAACGGCGGCGCCGGCCGCGGCCTGCTGCACGATCCCGGCCGAGACGGTCGTCGACATCGAGGTCGACCAGGCGGTCGGAAGCCGGGAAAGCCGGACCGGCGACACCTTCCCGATTCACCTTGCCGCCGACATCGTCGTCGACGGCCGCACGCTCGTCCCGGCCGGCGCGCCCGGCATCGGCGAGGTGGTGCACGCCGCGCGCCGGCGCCTCTATTCGGGCAGTCCCGGCGAGCTGATCCTGGCCGCGCGCTTCGTCCAGTCCGGCGACCTGCGCATTCCGCTGCACCGCCTCGGCTTCATGCGCTCCGGCCGCGACGGCCCGACCTACCTGATCTTCGGGCCGGGTTATGCCAGCGTTGCTCCCGGAATCGGCGGCAATGTCGAGGTCCCGGCCGGGACCCGGCTCAAGGCCAAGGTGGCGGGCGACGTGCACGTGCCGACCCCCGCCGGCTGAGCTTACATCGCCTTTTTCTTCGCCTGCATGACCTCGCGGAAGCGTTTCGCGCGGCCCGGCTTTTCGACCTGCTCGCCGCGGGCCAGGGCGACCGCGTCCGCGGCGACGTCGCGGACGATCACCGAGCCGGCGGCAACCAGCGCGCCCTTGCCGATCGTCACGGGAGCGACGAGGGCCGTGTTCGAGCCGATGAAGGCGCCGTCGCCGATCCAGGTCTTGTACTTGAAGAAACCGTCATAATTGCAGGTGATCGTCCCCGCGCCGATATTGGCGCCGGCGCCCACTTCGGCATCGCCGAGGTAGGAGAGGTGATTGGCCTTGGCGCCGGCCCCGAGCGTCGCGGCTTTGACCTCGACGAAATTGCCGACCTTCGCGCCCTCACCGATCACCGTGCCGGGGCGCAGCCGCGCGAACGGGCCGATCTGGGCGTCCGCGGCCACGGTCGCGCCTTCGAGATGGGAGAAGGACTTGACGATCGCCCGTTCGCCGATCGTAACGCCCGGGCCGAACACGACATTGGGCTCGACGATCGTATCGCGCCCGATTTCGGTGTCGTGCGCGAACCAGACGGTATCGGGCGCGATCAGGGTCACGCCCGCGGCCATCGCGCCGGCGCGGGCATGGCGCTGCCAAGAGGCTTCCAGCGCGGCGAGGTCGGCTCGACTGTTGACTCCGATGACGTCGCCGAGCGGCCCCTCGATGACGATACTCGATCGCCCATCCGCCGCGGCGAGCATGACGATGTCGGGCAGGTAATATTCGCCGGCCGCATTGTCCTTGCCGACCCGCTCAAGCAGCGGCCAAAGATCGGCGGCGCGCACCGCGAGCAGCCCGGAATTGCACAGGCGAACGTCCCGCTCGGACGCGTCGGCGTCCTTATGTTCGACCATCTTGACGATGCGGCCGTCCTCGTCGGCGATGATCCGGCCGTAATGGCCGGGATCGTCCGGACGAAAGCCGAGCACGATGGCGGCGGCGTCGGGATTGAGATCGAGCTCGGCCAGCATCGCAGTCATCGTCGTGAACGCGACCAGCGGGACGTCGCCGAACAGAATCAGGACGTCGCCGTCGAATCCGGCGAGCGCAGCCTTGGCCTGCAGGACCGCATGGCCGGTGCCGAGCTGCGGCTCCTGGGTGACGACCTCGACGCCGAGCCCGGCGACCGCGGCCTCGACCTGCTCGCGTTGCGCACCGACGACCACCACCTTGGCAGCGGGCGCGAGCCGCTCGACCGTGGCCAGCAGATGCAGCAGCATCGGGTGCCCCGCGATCGGGTGCAGCACCTTGTGCAGGTCGGACTTCATCCGCGTGCCCTTGCCGGCGGCGAGGATGATGGCGGCGACGGGTCTGGCCATGGCGCCCAATCGCACGGAAACCTTGCCATTTCCATAGCGGCGCGGGAAAGCGCCGCGCCATGGCCCGCTTCCCTTTCGACGTCGTCGCCTTCGATCTCGACGGCACCCTCGCCGACACCGCCCCGGATCTCGCCGCGGCGCTCAATCACACATTGGGCAAGCTCGGCCGCGTCGAGATCGATCCGGAGTCGGTGCGCCACCTGGTCGGCCACGGCGCGCGGGCGCTGTTGCGCCGGGCGCTTGAAAGCGAGGAGCTGGTCGAACGGGGCCTCCCGATCTACCTCGACCATTACGCCGCCAACATTTGCGTCGGCACCCGCCGCTATCCTGCGCTCGAGCCGGCGATGGATGACCTTGCCGAGCGCGGGGCAAGGCTCGCCATCTGCACCAACAAGCCCGAGCGGCTGACCCATTTGCTGGTCGACGCGCTCGGCTGGACCGGACGGTTCGCGGCGATTATCGGCGCCGACACCCTGCCGGTCCGCAAGCCCGACCCGCGTCCGCTGCGCGAAGCGATCGCCCGCGCCGGCGGCGGCCGGGCGGCGTTCGTCGGCGATTCGATCACCGACGCCGAGACCGCGCGGGCGGCGGCCATCCCGTTCGTCGCGGTCAGCTTCGGCTTCTCCGACCGGCCGGTCGAAGAACTGGGCGCGGATGCGGTGATCGACGATTATGCGGAGCTGATCCCGGCGCTGGAGCGGCTCAGCGCGTCGCCTTGATCCAGAGATGGCGCGCCAGCATCAGCGGCGGCATGCGCAGCCAGTGGCCGCGCAAATAGAAGGCGAAGCGGAGCGGCCTTCGCTTCTCCTGGCCCCAGCCGTTTCGCGCCAGCAGGCGGGCTTCGAACAGGCGGTCCGAAATGCGCGGGCGGCCGGCCGCGACGGGCGTGCCGTAGAGCCGGCGCGCCAGACGCAGCGCCCGTGCGACTGGACCTTCGAGCTGGTGGAGGCGGGCGCGCTCTTCCAGCGTCCGCCGGAAATCGGCCGAATCGAATTCGCGCAGCAGGCGGTCGATGTCCCACAGGTTCCTGAGGCCGCCGGCGAGGTCGCCGTCGGCAAACAAATGGGCGGCGGCGTGGACGATGATGTCGGCGGGGGCGAGGATGCGCAGGCCGTTGTCGAGCGCGACGCTGGCCGCGATCAGCGCCGCCGCGTCGGGCTTCGGCCGGGCGGTCAGCGGCAGGATCGTATGGTGGACGTCGATCATCCGGTCGCGGGTGCGGTGGATCAGCGGCGGCAACTCGTGCATCCAGCGGCGGTAGTAGGAATCGTCATAGCCGTCGGCGGGCTTGACGTGCTCCCAGCCGGCCTCGAGCAGGGCCGCCTCGACCGCATCGAGCCGATCGCGCGGGACCAGGATGTCGAGGTCGCCGACGCTGCGGCCGATGCTCGCGTCGAGGCCGGCGGCGTGGAAGGCGGTGCCTTTCATCAGGATCACGGGCACGCCCAGCGGCGCGAGCGCCCGGCGGCACATCTCGGCTTCCCAGAGCGCCTGGGTGCGGGCGTGGGCGGCGTCGCGGCGGGCGGCTGCGAAGATCGCCGCGACGCGGGCCGGCACCGCCTGCCCCTCCATCCGGAAGGCGAGGCTGCCGATCAGCTGCTCGGCCCGGGCAGCGCTGATCAGGCCCGCCCAGTCGCAGTCGCTTATGCCGGCGGGGTCGCGCAGCGCGCGGACGAGGAGCCGTGCGCCGCTCATGCCGCGAGCTCGCGCCGGAAGTCCGCGATCAGGCCGACCGCGGTCTCGGTGTCGGGATAGTCGATCGCCAGCGCGGGCACGCTCGTCACCAGCCCGGCCAGCGCGTCGAAGCTGGCGCGGCCGAGCGCGACATAGTTGGTCGAAGCCTGGGTCAGGCGCATGAATGTCTCGGCCTGGCCGACGCCGCGCACGGCCGCTGCCGCGCCGAAGCGGGGGAACAGGATCAGCGCCGGCCTGGCGCCCTCCCCCATCCGGGCGATGGCGTCGGCATTGGGGCGCAAATGGCGAATGTCGCCCTTGGGGGTTCCGACGAGGCGCGGGCCGAAGCGCCCGGCATCGACTTCGCCTTCCATCACCCCGATCGCTTTGTTCTTGAGGCTGATCGCGCGCGGGAACGGGAGGAGGTCGCCGCTCGCAAGGTCGAGCAAGGCGAACTCGTCGCCCATCAGCCGCCAGCCGCGCTCGCCGAGCAAAGCCGCCAGCGTCGATTTGCCGGCCCCGGATTCGCCGGTCATGACGATCGCCCGGCCGTCCTTCTCGATCGTCGCCGCGTGGAGCAGCAAATAGCTTTTCTGGCCCAGCGCCATCTGCAGGTTCATCCCCATCTCGGCCGCGAGCAGCCCGTGCGCGAGCGACAGCGGCGCGGCGTCGGGGAGGACATAGTCGCCCCGGATCGCGACCGAGGGGCGCAGCCAGCGCCGCCACGGCTTCTCCGGCTCGATCCGGACGGTGAAATCGGCGAGGCCGTTCGCGGGCGCGGGATAGCCGGCGTAGAGCCGGGCGAGCGCGGCCAATGGCGCCCGCCACGCCGAGCCGATGCGGAACGCGACCGGCCCGATCTGGAGGGCGAGACTGTGTCTCATCCGCGGCGGACCAGGCCGGCGGCTTCGAGCTCGCCGAGACGGGCATGGATCGCCTCGTCGCCGTCGAACTCGAACCGGGCCCGCAGCCGGCGCAGCAATTCGGCCGCGTCGGCCGGCCCTTCGCGCAGCGCCTCGAGAATTTCGGGCGCCGGCGCGGCGACGATATGGGTCATGCCCGAAGGCGCGTGGAAGAGGACGATGAGGCCGTCGAGCGCGATGCTGGTCACCGAGCTTGCGGGATCGGCGATGTAGCAGGGACCGGCCATGCCGGAGACCCTAGCTCAGCGCGGCATCTGCAGCGAGGCGTAGCAGGTGAAACCGCTCATCCCCGCCTGCAGCCGCCGGATGTAATTGGCATAGGCCTGGGCGGACGACGAATCGACGCCGGCGGGCGTGGTGCCGGAGCGCAACAGGTTCTTCACCTCCTCGCCGCGCAACGGGCGCGCGAGCGGGGCGGCCGCGCCGGGCGTGCCGGGTGCGACCAGGCTGCCGTCGGGCGCGATATAGGCGCCGCCGGCCGACGGGCCGGGCACCGGAATCTCGCAATTGAGCACCGAGCCCGCGGTCTGGGCAAGCGCCGGGCGCACCGTGATCACGGTCGAGGCGGCCGCCGCGCCGAGCACGAGCACGGTCCGCCGGCTCGGAACGAAGCCGCCGGTTCCGCCGCTCTCTTCTTCGGTGCCGCTCATGGGAAATTCCGATACACGCGCGCCCTTTAATAAGGGTAAAGCGCGCGGGAAGCGAGCGGGCGGAGAATCCTGTCCCGCGGCGGGACGGGAACGGGCATGGAAGTTGCGTCGATGGAAGTGCTGCTCGCCGGCCTGGCGGCTGCGGCGCTCGCCGCGCTTGCGGCCTTTGCGCTGCTGCGGCCCCGCCGTTTGGCCGATGCGCCCCTCCCGGACCGCGATGACAGCGCCAGCCTCCTGGCCGCGTTCGAGGACCCCTTGCTGGTGGTGCGCGAGCGCCGCGTGCTGATCGCCAACCCGGCCGCCCGGGCGCTGCTCGGCGCCCATATCGAAGGATCGGACGTCAGGCTCGCGATCCGCCATCCCGCCGCGGCCGAGCACCTCGCGGGCGACGATGGCGGCGGCGCGCCGGTCAGGATCGAGCTGGTCGGGCTGGGCGAACTCGGCCGGCCCTGGGAGATGCTCGTCGCCCCGCTTCCCGACGGCAGCCGACTGGTGCGCCTGATCGACCAGAGCCAGGCCCGCGCCGCCGAGCAGATGCGGGTCGATTTCGTCGCCAATGCCAGCCACGAATTGAGGACGCCGCTCGCCACCCTGATCGGCTTCATCGAGACGCTGCAGGACGAGGCGGCGGTCGACGCCGCCACCCGGCAGCGGTTCGTCGCCATCATGGCGGGCGAGGCGCTGCGGATGCGCGACCTGCTCGACGATCTGATGTCGCTGTCGCGGATCGAGGCGGAGCGGTTCGCGGCGCCGCGCGACACGGTCGATCTGAAGCCGCTGATCGACGAGGTCAAAGCCGCGCTGAAGCCGTTCGCCGGCGGGCGGACCATCCGGGTCGAACCCGGCACCGGCGAGGCGCTGGTCAGCGGAGATCGGGGGCAGCTTGCGCAGATGCTCAACAATTTGGTCGTCAACGCGCTCAAATATGGCCGCGCCGGGACGCCGGTCCGGATCCGGCTCGGCGATGCCGGGCCCGACCTCCTCTCGCTCAGCGTGATCGACAAAGGCGACGGCATTGCCGCCGAGCATATCCCGCGGCTGACCGAACGCTTTTACCGGGTCGATCCCGGACGCAGCCGCCAGGTCGGCGGCACCGGCCTCGGGCTCGCCATCGTCAAGCATATCGTGCTCAGGCACCGCGGCCGGCTCGACATCAAGAGCAAGCTCGGCGCGGGAACCAGGGTCGAGGTGACCTTGCCTCGCGCCACTGTCACATGACTGTCACTGTGGCGCCACAGAAGGTCCGGCGGAGGATCGGATGAAGACGGGCTTCTGGCCGCACTGGATGAGGAAGAGCGACGCGACGGGCAAGGCGCTCGAGGCGGAGCTCGACACGCTGCGCGGCACGATCTGCGAGATGGGCGGGCTCGCCGAGGCCGCGATCCGCGAGGCGATGGAGGCGCTCGTCCGCCGCGATGCCGAGGCCGCCGCCGGCGTCGTCCGCCGCGACAGGAAGATCGACGCGCTCGAGACCGAGATCGAGCGCCGCGCGGTCGAGATCATCGGCCGCTGCGCGCCGAGCGCGGCGGACCTGCGCGAGGCGGTCGCGGCGCTGAAGATCGCCGGCGTGGTCGAGCGGATCGGCGATTATGCCAAGAACATCGCCAAGCGGGTGCCGAGCGTCGAGGACAGCAAGATCCGGCCGATCTCGCTGCTCCCGGAGATGGCGCGCATTGCCGCCGAGATGGTCCACGACGTGCTCGACGCCTTCGCCGCGCGCGACGCCAAGAAAGCGGCGGCGGTGGTCGAGCGCGACGCCGCGGTCGACGATTTCTACAATTCGATCTTCCGCTCGCTCCTGACCCATATGATGGAGAATCCGCACAACATCACGCCGGCGACCCACCTCCTGTTCGTCGCCAGGAATCTCGAGCGGATCGGCGACCATGCCACCAACGTCGCCGAGATGGTCTATTTCGCCGCCACCGGCGAATATCTCGCCGACCGGCCCAAGGGCGCGGACACGACCGCGATCGGAGCGGACCAGCTTGGCTAAGGGGAAGATCCTGCTGGTCGAGGACGACAAGCCGCTGGTCGAGCTGCTCTCCTACCATTTCGAGCGCGAGGGGTTCGAGGTCTCGGGCACGCCGGACGGCGAGGATGCGCTGCTGCTGGCGCGCGAGAGCCCGCCCGACCTCGTCATCCTCGACTGGATGCTCGAAGGCGTGTCGGGGATCGAGGTCTGCCGGCGCTTGCGGCGGCTGCCCGAGACCGCCAACGTGCCGATCATCATGCTGACCGCGCGCGGCGAGGAGGCCGACCGGATCCGCGGGCTCGAGACCGGCGCCGACGATTACGTCACCAAGCCCTTCTCCCCGCGCGAGCTGGTCGCCCGGGTGCTGGCGGTGCTGCGCCGGGTGCGGCCGGCGCTGGCCGGCGAGCGGCTCGCTTATGCCGACATCGACATGGACGTGGTCGCCCACAAGGTGAAGCGCGGCGGCGAGCCGGTCGCGCTCGGCCCCACCGAGTTCCGCCTGCTGCGCCACTTCCTCGAACATCCCGGCCGGGTCTTCTCGCGCGAGCGCCTGCTCGATTCGGTCTGGGGCCAGGACAGCGACATCGAGCTCAGGACCGTCGACGTCCACATCCGGCGGCTGCGCCAGGCGATCAATTGCGGCGGTCGCGCCGACCTCATCCGCACCGTCCGTTCGGCCGGCTATGCGCTCGATTCGGAAGGCCGCGCGTAGGTGACGGAGAAAAACCGGCCCTGCCCCGTTTAGCCTTGCGAGCCGCCCGACAGCGGGCGGCGAACCCAAGGAGAAAGCCATGAAGTCCCTGATCTTCGCCGCGGCCCTGCTCGCGGCCGGCAGCGCCCTCGCCCAGACCATGCCCGAGCCCGCCCCCGGCGCCGGCACGGTGACCTCGGCGCCCGGCAACAGCGCCCCCGAGCGCGACGCCCGCGGCATCCCCGTCATCTCCGACCCGGCCGATGTGCCTGCCGGCTTCAACCAGCCGGCGCAGGTCGGCGGCACCGGCGTCGACCCCGGCGCGCGCCCGGCGCCGCAGCCGGCGACCGAGGATTATCCGGCCTGCTCGCGCACCGTCACCGACAATTGCGTGCAGGCCTACGAGCGCGGCGTGCGCCGCCGGCCGCGCTAGCCGGACCGGGGACAGTTGCCGGCAACTGTCCCCCTTTTGACCGACATTTCGCCCGGTTCGGCGGGCCCGCGCTCGTTTCGGACGCGGACGGATGCGGCGACACGGAGAAATAGCCTTCGCCGGTCGTTTAGCCTGCATCGACCGTGGCGCGCCGCGTCCGGCGACATGTGGCCGGCGCCGCGTCAAGAGCGCCGCAGCAAGGAGACCTTCGATGAAATCAGCACTTTTCGCAGCCGCGCTTCTGTGCGGAGGCGCCGCTTTGGCGCAGGACGACACCACCACGACGACCACCACCGTCACCACGGCGCAGGTCCCGAACGGCCCGGTCGTGGCGCCGAGCAACGCCAATCCGGAACGCGACGCGCGCGGCATCCCGGTCATCTCCGATGCCGCCGTCTCGCCGCCGGGCTTCAACCAGCCGGCCGGCATGAACGGCGTCGGCGGCCCGATGGTCGATCCGTCCGCGCCGCCGGCGCCGCAGCCGGCGACGACCGACTATCCGCCCTGCTCGCGGACCGTCACCGACCATTGCGTCCAGACCTACGAGCGCGGCCGCAGCCCGACCCGGTAAGGCACCCACGCTCGTCATTGCGAGCGAAGCGAAGATGTGCAGGTCGCCATGCCCCCCGGGCATGGCTGCGGTCCGCGGGGCGGACCGCACCTGCACATCCAGTACGGTCTCCGAGGCCGGCTGGATTGCTTCGTCGCTTTGCTCCTCGCAATGACAGAGCGGGATAACGGAAGCGGCTTTTCGTGCGACGCCTAATCCCCTAACCGGCTGACGACGTTTCAGCCGGTCGGGGAATTTGCCTTATGACGATCACGTTCGAAGGCCGCGTCGCGATCGTCACCGGCGCCGGCGGCGGGCTGGGGCGCGCTTATGCGCTCGCGCTGGCGAAGCGCGGCGCCAGGGTGGTGGTCAACGATCTCGGCGCGGCCCGCGACGGCTCCGGCCACAGCGACGCGGCTTTGGCCGTGGTCGCCGAGATCGCGGCGGCGGGCGGCATTGCGATGGCCGACGGCGGCAGCGTCACCGACCCGGCGCAGATGGAGGCGATGGCGGAAAAGGCGCGCGCGGCCTGGGGCGGCGTCCACGTCCTGATCAACAATGCCGGCATCCTCAGGGACAAGAGCTTCGCCAAGCTGAGCCTCGAGGATTTCCGCGCGGTGGTCGAGGTCCACCTGACCGGCGCCGCGGTCTGCACCAAGGCGGTCTGGGGCATGATGCAGGAACAGGCTTACGGGCGGATCCTGATGACGACCAGCTCGACCGGCCTCTACGGCAATTTCGGCCAGGCCAATTACGCCGCCGCCAAAGCGGGCCTGGCCGGCTTCGCGCGGACGCTGGCGCTCGAAGGCGCGCGCCACAACATCAAGGTCAACACGATCGCCCCGACCGCGGCGACGCGGATGACCGAGGACTTGTTCCCGGCCGAATTGCTCGGCCTGTTCCGGCCCGAGCTGGTCGCCCCGGCGGCGCTCTACCTGGTCAGCGAGGACGCCCCGACCGGCGCCATCATCGGCGCCGGCGCCGGCGTCGTCCAGGCCGCGCATGTCACCTTGACGAGGGGCGTCAAGCTGGACGAGCCGACCCCCGAGGCGGTGGCGGCTTCATGGGCGGCGATCACCGACCGCGAAGGCGAGATCGTCCCCCAGAGCGGCGCCGAGCAGGCGATGACGACGCTGCAGCGGCTGCAGGGGAGCTGATCCCTCCTGCGCCGAGGCTTCGGCGGACGAGCCCGAAGTGGACAAACTGGACGCGATCGCGCGGTGCCTGAGGCCCGCCGGAAGTATACCAAGTTGACCAATGTCGGCCATGAAAAGCCTTTGTTTTCAGTAGCGTAAATGGGTTCATCCTGGATCGGGTCCAGGACAGGCTGCGAAGCCGCAAAGGCGCAAAGGGAGGCAGGGCTTCGGCGCAAAGCTGACGAAGCGAAACGCTTCGAGGCCGAATCCCGTCAGCTTTGTCAGCTTCCGGACCTCCCCGAAGGTCACAAAGTTGCGGGATTCGACGGAAAATTCTCAGTGTGACCTTTCGCCGGCCGGGCCTGGCCGATCGGCTGCTCGATCATGGTGGATGGACAGGTTCAAAGAGCCGCTGGCCGGCGCGGGTGCCGACTCGCGGGGAGGATAGCAGAGCGAGTGGCGTCGAGCAAGAACATTTAGGGAACGCTCGCGCGCCGATCTACTATCCTGAAGCCGGGCGAGACCCAGCGGAATATGTGAAATCGAAATTTTGATTGACCGATCAGCAGACAGGGGTTCCTAGAGGCCGATGGTCCAGAGGGTCTGCGGATGTCATCCTACACTATCTCAGATCAAGATACATTTGAGGAGAACTGGGAGAAATTCTGTGCTCATTTGGTGGGTATCGATCCTGCTCTAGGGGAGGTCCTCGTCACCGCCTTGACAGAGGGCGCTTCGGCGAACAGCGCTCAGTTGCGCGATAAAACCTACAGACTTTTCCAGGCTTTTATCGAAAAGGAAATCAAGGGTGAGTGAGTGGCTTCTCACCCAACTCGAAATCGAGGGCTTTCGCGGCATCAACAATGAAGGCGACGCTCTCGTACTAAACTTTGATCCAAATAGGATTACGTCGATTTCTTCCCTGAATGCAGTCGGAAAGAGTTCCATTTATGAGGCTGTCGGCTATGTATTTCGAGGGTTTATACCAAAACTAAAAGCACTGCATCCAAGTGAGAACCCTGATTCATACTACATAAATCGATTCTTCAGCGGGCCAGAAGCTGTGGTTCGGGTATGTCTGCATAATGCGACTAGCGGACAAGCATGTACAATTGTCGTGTCTCGCAATCGAGATGGCCATCGTACTATCTCGTCAACGGACGTAGCGGATCCAGGCGAGTTTCTTCGTTCACTGGATCGATCGTTTATTTTACTAGATTACGCGACGCTTCAAACGTTTATGCAAGACTCGCCTCTTGAGCGCGGACGTTCGTTCTCGAAGTTGCTTGGCCTTGTGGAATATTCAGAGCTTCGCGCCAAACTTCGCGCGCTTGCCAACACGAATGCGTTTAACAACTATTTTGACCCCGTGGGCATTTCGCAACGCAAGACGGCAGCCAACAAGGTTGGAGCCGAGAAGCGTGGGGCCGCATATAAATCGGCTGCAACGCTTTGCAACGTTGATCCAAGCGCCTTTCAAAGCGATGCGGACGTCGCGGATGGAGTCCTTCTCGCGCTCAAGGCCATTCCGGTTCTGGATGGCGTTATCAAATGCGATACCCTTGGTGCGGTCGATTTCGACGCTTGTTTCGCCGCCATTAGCGAGGCCGAAGGAGGTGAGGACCGCAAAAACTACATTCAACTGAGCCAGTCACTGGACGAAATAAAGGCCTTGGGAGCCGGAGATATCTCCGCCTCCACACTTGTCGGGATAGGTGACCTGGCTCGCGCGTACTCCGACGCAATGGCGGAAACCGCCGGCGCCATTCGGCAGCGATTGCTTGAGGCGAGCAGGGAGGTTCTGCAGTCGGCGGATTGGCCTGATGTTAGCGTCTGCCCGACGTGCGATCGGGGGGCTGACTTTTCGGTTCTGGAGTTCGTCGAAGAGCGGCTTTCCCAATATGCTAAGGCAGACACAGCCGCTGCCACGCTGAAAGGCGCGTGGTCAGCTCTGAATTGGAAGCCGGTCGAGAAACTTGAGTCAAAATTCATCGCGGACGGTGAAAAAGCACTTTTCTCGGCCGCTTTATCGACGATGAATCTGCGCTCCATTCGCCAGGACGAAGTGAAGGAACTGGGCGATAGATTGAAGCTCCTCGTTGAGCGCCATGCGGCCGCGCTAGGGTCGCTCGAAGAGGAGGTTCAAGCGCTTGAGGCGAAGCTACCAAAGAAGTTGGTGCTTATCACCCAGTCTGTGGGGGAAGCCAAAGCCATCGCGACAAGCCTAGCCGACGCGGCTGGATCCGAGAAAATAGCTCAGGATTTGGCCAAGCGCGAGGCGATAATCACCAGCCTCAAAGCGTTTTTAGATCAGGCTTCGGTGGACTACTCTGCGGCGGAGGGGATCACTTCTAGGTCCCGGATGGAGGCTGTGCTTCCTGCGGTCCAAAAGATGTTTTGCGCGATCATGACATCGCAAGTAGTGCCCACGCTCAAAAAATCGGACACGGGAGAAGAACTTGAGCTTGGTCTTGAAAGTTTCTGGTCAGAAAAAAACCTAGATGCTCTTCCCTTGCTATCTGAGAGCTATAAGAATGCTCTTGCCATTTCGATATTCATGTCCGCGGCGTCCTTGTATTCGGGACCGCCGCGTTTTGTAATTCTCGATGATGTTACGTCCAGCTTTGACGGCGGCAGTCAGTTCTTTACAATGCAAACGCTCCGCAAAGAACTCGTACGACCCGCTCAAGCAACGGGACTGCAGCTTATTGTGCTATCTCATGACCCACTTTTGGAGAAATATTTCATCAAGGCGGCTGCGGATGGAGATTGGGATCATCAACGTATCGAGGGAACCCCAAGAACGATCGTGATGATATCCGGCGCTGGAGGAGCAGCGCTTCGCGCGAAGCTGGTCAAGCTTCTTGATTCTGGGATCATTTCGAACGTTGATGCGGGCGTTCGCCAGTATCTCGAATTCAAGCTTCTCGAGATCATTGACCGACTGAAGATCAGGGTCCCATTATCGTTTGCCATTGATGACAATAAGAAGATGGTTCAGAACGCTATTGACGCCATAAACGAAAATATTTCACTTTTCAAAGCGGCAGGAGCTCTAGTTCTTACTGGTCAGCAGCAAGCCGATTTCACGGCCGGTATTGCCACGATTGTCGGTAACTTCCTTTCGCATTATGAGACTAGTCAAACGGGTGCCATAGGAGAACCTGCGCTCCGGAACACGATCCTTGCTATCGATGCTCTGGACGATTGCTTCTCTACGACGAACGCAGCGGGGCATAAGACGCGTTACAAAGCCTTAGACAGAGTGGTCTAGCTTCCGCAGCATCCCTTAATCCTCGTGGCTCCTCCCGGTGCCTAGCGCACGCAAACTGGTCGTAGGCCAGCGACAAAGCCATGCCCTTCGACACGGCGCCTCGACAAGTTCAGCCCCCTGCTGAAGACCTGCCCCTCCACCAGCCTCCGCTGAAGCTACGGCCGGTCCCCCTCCCCTGCAAATGCAGAAGGGGCCCCTCCACCACGCCGCTGCGCGCCTCGGTCCCCCTCCCCCGGAAATCCGGGGGAGGATTAGGTGTATTGCACAACTAAAACACCTGTGCTAGGACGCGCCATCCGCAGGGAGGAAGACTCATGTACAGCGAAAGCGATCTCGAAGCTGCCGTGGCCGGGGGGGCGTTGACGCCCGATGCCGCGGCGCGGTTCCGTAATTTCGTCGCGGCCGGGCAGCATTCGCCGGCGGTCGACGAGGAGCATTTCCGGTTGCTCACCGGGTTCAACGACATCTTCGTCTCGATCGCGGCGGTGATCCTGCTGCTCGCGGTCGGCTGGATCGGCTATTATGTGCCGCCGCATATCGACGGCGACGGGCCGACCCCGTTCATGGGCCTGTTCGTCGCCGCCACCGCCTGGGGCCTCGCCGAATATTTCACCCGGCAAAGGCGGATGGCGCTGCCCAGCATCATCCTGCTGCTCGCCTTCGTCGGCGGCGTCGGCGCGACCGCGGTGTTCACCATGGTGACCGCGATCGGGCCCGATTTTCTCGACCATAACGGCCAGGCGAGCGCGATCGTGCTCGCCGCCGGCGCGGCGATCGCGGCCGCGGCGGCTTACCTGCACTGGCGGCGCTTCAAGGTGCCGATCACGGTCGCGGCGGGCGCGGCGGCGGTGGTCGCCCTGGTGCTCGGGCTGATCGCGGCGGCGTTCGTCACCGATCCCGAGACGATAAGCGAGCAGCAGATCGAGACGATGAAGAACGTGATCCTCGCCGCCGCGCTCGTGCTCGGCATCGGCACCTTCCTCCTGGCGATGCGCTGGGACGCGTCCGACCCGCGCCGCGAGACGCGCCGCTCGGACGTCGCCTTCTGGCTGCACCTGCTGGCGGCGCCGCTGATGGTCCACCCGATCTTCTCGCTGCTCGGCCTGACCGAGGGCGCCGCCTCGCCGCTCGACGCGGTCGCGGTGGTGCTGCTCTACGTCGGGCTCGGGCTGGTCGCGCTGGCGATCGACCGGCGGGCCTTGCTGGTCTCGGCGCTCGCCTACGTGCTCTGGGCGCTCAACAGCCTGTTCGAGACCTACGGCGTGGTCGAGCTCAACTTCGCGCTGACCGCGTTGGTGATCGGCTCGGCCCTGCTGCTGCTCTCGGCCTTCTGGACGCCGGCGCGGCGCGCGGTGGTGCGGCCGCTGCCCGACGGCCTCAAGGGCAAGCTGCCGGTGATCGACCGGGTGCCGGTGGCGGTCCCGGCCTAGGGACAGTCACTTTCACGCTCTGTCCCAGAAGACTTGGCACGCCGCGGATAAAAGTGACTGTCCCCTTGGCCTCGGCGCAAGGGGACAGTCACTTTCCGTACCGTCGCGCGAGTTCTCGCACGTCCGCGCGTGAAAGTGACTGTCCCTGGTGACTGTCCCCTTTCCGCGCCCTCTCGAATGGGGACAGTCACTTTCCGTATCGTCGCGCAAGGTTTCACACCGCCGCGCGTGAAAGTGACTGTCCCCTAACTGTCCCTAGACCAGCTTCAGCAATCGCCGCTCGATCGGGGCGAGGACCGGGCCGAGCGCGTGGCCGCGCTTCAGGACCTGGCCGGCCTCGCCGATCAGCGCCCATTGGCCGAGGCGGGCGCCCAGAGCGGGGCGCTTCTCGATCCGGTATTCGGGGCGCTCGGCGGCGCGGCGGAACGCCTGGAAGGCGGCGGCGCCGGGCTCGAAGGCGATCGCATAATCCTTCCACAGGCCGGCCGCGACCATCCGCCCGTAGAGATCGACGATCCGCTTCAGCTCGGCCCGTTCGAACCCTATCTGCCCTCCCGGGACCGCGGACGGAAACGGGAGGAGAGTGCCCATCAGGCGCGGCTCCGGTCGCCGGCATTGCGCCCGGAGGCCGCCCTCCCCTCGCGCCGGTCGCGCTCCTCGACCAGCTCGGCGAGGCGGGCGCGCAATTGCTCGACCTCGCACTGGAGCAATTCGAGCTTCTGGGTGGCGGGATCGAAGGTCTCGGCGCAGGTGCCGTAGGGCAGGAAGCTGCGCGAGCTCTGCCCGGCGTCGACCAGGGTCGCGCGCGCCGGGATGCCGATCATGGTCGCGCCGGGCGGCACGTCGCGCGTCACCACCGCATTGGCGCCGATCCGGGCGCGCGCGCCGACGGTGATCGGGCCGAGCACCTGCGCCCCCGAGCCGATGATGACGCCGTCCTTTATGGTCGGATGGCGCTTGCCGCCGACGCCGTCGGTCGGGTTGGTGCCGCCCAAAGTGACCTGCTGGTAGATGGTGACATCGTCGCCGATCGTCGCGGTCTCGCCGATCACGGTGAAGCCGTGGTCGATGAAGAAGTTGCGGCCGATCTCGGCGCCGGGATGGATGTCGATCGCGGTGACCATCCGCGACCAGTGGTTGACCAGCCTCGCCAGGAAGTAGAGCTCGCCCGTGTAGAGCCAGTGGGCGATGCGGTGGTAGAAGAGCGCCCAGACCCCCGGATAGAGCAGGATCTCCCAGCGCGAGCGCGGCGCCGGATCGCGCGCCTTCACCGAATCCAGATAGGCCAGGAAGGCCGACGCCATAAGTGACACTCTTGCCGTTGCGGGCAAGAGATAAGCCGGTTCGGCGGCGATTTCCAGAGCGGGAATGGGGACAGTCACCTGACTGTCCCGGGGACAGTCAGGTGACTGTCCCCTAGTGCAGGTAAAGCGCGCGGGCGTCGCGCTTGAAGGCGGCGCCGCTGTCGGGGCGGCTGTAGAACATGTGGCCGCCGGGATAGACGGCGAGCGCGATCCGGTTCGGCTGGCCGAACAAAGGCATCTGGTCGACGATCAGGCGCGAGCCGAAATAGGGGCAGGACAGATCGTTGTAGCCGTGGGCGATGAGGACGCCCATCCGGGGATCGTTGGCGATCGCCTGCCTGAGGTCGCTGACCGGGCTGTCATTGGGCTGGCCGCGGTCCCAGGCCTCGTTCACCGCGTAGGAAAGCGCATTGTAGCGGGCGTCGGTCTGCCAGCCGACGACGCGGGTGATGAAATCGACCATCGCGCTGGTGGTCGGCGCGATCAGGGCGTTGAGGATCGGATCGCCCGAGCGCCGCCGCGCCGAGCCCGGGAAGGGGTCGAAGGCGGTGACGTTGCTGTCGTAGACGCTGCCGATCTCGCGGCTGTCGCGGTGGACCTCGCGCAGGAAAGTGCCGCTATCGACGCGGCCGTCCATCCTCTCGACCAGCGCGTGGTCGAGCCCGGTCAGCTCGGCGACATGATCGACGAGCCGCGCCCGCGCCTGCGGGTCGGAGCGGCCGGCGAGCAGGTCGGTGACGAACTGGCCGCGGGTATAGGCTTCGACCGGCGCCATCGTTTCGGCCGAGAGCCGGTGCTCGCGCTCGAGCCGGGCGGCGGCCATCGACGGCAGGTCGATCATCCACGGCAAGGGCGACAAAGCGGTGCCGTCGCCGACCGCGGCCGGATCCAGATAAGGCGAGACCATGACCAGGCCGTTGACGCCGACGCCCAATTGGGTCTGCAGCTGGAGCGCGATCCGGGGCGCGCGATAGCCGCCATAGCTTTCGCCGATCACATATTTGGGCGAGCGCAGCCGGTTGTGGCGGATCAGCCAATCGTAGACGATCCGCGACAGATAGCGGATGTCGGCCTCGGTCGAATAGAAATCGCGCTTGCTCGCGGTCTCGTCCTCGAGGCTGCGCGAAAAGCCGGTGCCGACCGGATCGATGAAGACGAGATCGGTCATGTCGAGCCACGAATTGGGATTGTCGCGCAGCACCGCCGGGTCCGACGGCGCGTCGCCGCGGTCGCCGAACTGCACCCGCTTCGGCCCGATCGCGCCGAGATTCAAATAGACCGAGGAGGCGCCGGGGCCGCCGTTGAAGGCGAAGGTCACCGGCCGGTCGGGGGCGCCGCCGCGCAGCACATAGGCGGTGTAAACGATTTCGGCGATGGTCTTGCCCTGGGCATCGCGCACCGGCAGCGTGCCGACGGTGGCGTCGTAATCGAGGCTGCGGCCGCCGACGATCGCGCTCTGGCGGACGCTGCGATCGGCGGGCAGCGGCGGCAGGTTGATCGCCGGCCGCGCCGGCGTCTCGGCCTTGGGCGCGGCGCCGGCGGCGGCCTGCTCCTGGGCGGAGGCGGCGACGGTCGAGACGCCGGCGAGGATCAGGGCGGCGGCGAACGGGGCGAGCAACTTGAGGCGCATCGATAGAGTCCTTCGTTTGCCGACCGTCATTGCGAGGAGCGAAGCGACGAAGCAATCCAGATTTGGTCCGAGGCCCGACTGGATTGCTTCGCTACGCTCGCAATGACGGCTTGGTTTTCTACGCGCGCTGGGAGGCGACCCAGCGGCCCACCTCCTGCTCCAATATCGTCAGCGGCAGCGCCCCTTTGAGCAGGATTTGGTGGAACTGCTTCAGGTCGAAGCGATCGCCCAGCGCCTGCCGCGCATTGGCGCGGACCCGCTCCCACATCACGTGCCCGACCTTGTAGCTGCAGGCCTGGCCCGGCGCGACGCAATAGCGGTCGATCTCGCGCTGGGTGCGCGGCACCGGGAAGCCGGTGGTCCGGACCATATAGTCGGTCGCCTGGGCGCGGCTCCATCTTTTGTGGTGGATGCCGGTGTCGACGACGAGGCGGGCGGCGCGGAACAGCAGCGACTGGAGGAAGCCGACCTCGCCCAATGGGTTGCCCTCGTAGACGCCGAGCTCGCCGGCGAGCTGCTCGGCGTAGAGCGCCCAGCCTTCGACATAGGCGCCGAAGCCGCTCACCTTGAGCAGATTGGGCGTCTCCGCGCTCTCCTGGGCGATGCTGATCTGGAGATGGTGGCCGGGCACGCCTTCGTGATGGGTCAGGGTCGGCAGGCCGTATTTGGGCCAGTCGTGGGTGTCCTTGAGGTTGATGTAATAAAGCGCAGGCCGCGAATGATCGAGCGGGGCGCCGCTATAATAGCCGTTCGGGGCGCCGTCCTGGATGAACTCGGGCACCCGGACGATGCGGAGGTCGGCCTGCGGCAGGGTCGCGAACGCGTTGGGCAGCAGCGCCTTGATGCGGTCGAGCTGGCGATTGAGATCGGCAAGCAAGGCCGCCCTGCCCTCGTCGGTATTGGGATAGAGCTGCTCGGGATCGTTGCCGAGCGCGGTCAGGCGTGCGCCGACCGTGCCGGCCGGGACGTGCCGGGCGTCGAGGATCGTCCCGATCCGGCCGCTGATCTCGGCGACCTGGGCGAGGCCGAGCTGGTGGACCTCTTCGGGCGACAAGGTCGTCGTCGTCGCCGCCTGGACCGCGGCGGCATAATAATCGGCGCCCTGCGGCAGCCGCCAGACGCCGGCCGTATCGGTGGCGCGGCCGCGCAGCTCGGTGACCAAAGCGATCTGGCGGTCGAGCGCGGGGAAGATGCCGCTCTCGACGATGGCGGCGGCGCGGGCGCCGTAATCGCCGGCGAGATGCGCCTCGCCCGCCTTGCGGACGATGGAGGTCACCATCACCGTCTCGGCGGCGGGATGGTCGCGCAGCGCGCGCAGCTGGGCAAGCGTGGTGTCGAGGCAGAAGGACGGCGCGAACGCGCCCAAAGCGGCGTCGCTGCGCTGGGTGTCGCTGTTCTGGTCCAAGGCGGTGGCGAAGGCGGCGAGCCGGGCGAGATAGGCGTCGGCGTCGGCGGCGTCGCGGACCGGATGCTGCTGGTCGAGGAAATCGGGCACGCCCTGATAGGCGCCGTCCTGCTGGCTCAGCACGTAAGGCGAATAGCCGAAGCCGTTATTGCCGTAAGGAAACCGTTCCGCACCGGCGATCGCGCGCGTCACCATATATTGGACGGTGTCGTAATGGAGCGAACCGGCGCCGGTCAGCCGGACGCGGGGAATCGCGTCGAGCTCGCGCTTGAAACCGCGGAAGGCGGCGAGATCGTGCGCCCGCGAGGCGATCGAATAATCGGACAGCTTCGAGCGCAAGGCCGCCCGCGCGCCGGTGTCGAGCCCGAGCGCGGTCGCGAATTCGGGATTGTTGTCCATGAAGTAGAAGAAGATCCGGTCCATCGCCGCCGAGAGCGCGCCGTTGGGGCCGGCGGCGGGCGCCGCCGAAGCTTGCGCCAACGCGCGGATCGGCAAACCGCCGAGAAACGCCAGAGCCGAAGCGGCGCCGGCCGAGGCGATGAAAGTCCGTCTGTCCATGATGTGCAATCCGTCAGGCTGAGTCGTGGGAGGCGCCTAGGTTTCAGCCGAAACGGCGCTTGGCAAGGGGTTCTCGACGAGCGTGGCCAAGCTATCGCACGAAGCGGAAGATGTCCTCGGGCCGGGCGATGTCGATGTCCGCCTCATCGGCGCGGGCCTGATAGCCGAAGCGCTCGGCGAAGCCGTTCGAGGCCCAATCGTCGCCCGGATGGCAGACCCGCGCGTAGAGGCCCGCGCTGCTCTCGAGCGCGCCGACCGGCCCGTTGACGAAATCCAGCACGTCGACCTCGAGGCGGCCATCCGTCGGCAGAATGACCGCCGGCAGCCCGCGCGAGCAGAACACGAAGACCTCGTGCGGGGCGGCGTTCCATGCGATGCGGACGCCGCGGCTGTCCTCGGGATAATTTTCGTCGGGATGCTCGGAGGCGCCGCCCAGCAGCGACAGCCGATAGAGGCTGCCGGCGGCGGTGCGCCGGACCAGGTCCCGGCTGCGGGTGATGCTCCACGAGCATGTCTCCATGCGGCAGCCGTTGAGCTCGGCCGCGCCCTGCACCGGCGATGCGGCAGCCGCCGGGACGATGACGTTGGCGGCGGCCTCATTGTCCGGCCCGGCCTCGTTCCTGGAAAGGACCAGCCCCGCATTTCCGCCGACATCGCCGCTCCCGGAGCCGCCACAAGCGCCCGTCACGAGGAGGACGGGGATCGCCAATACCAACCGCAACATCCGAGCTCCCTTTTCACGATGGTTAGCATTCTTGCGGCCGACAAGCGATGCCGCGCCGCAATGACATCGCCACGGTCGATCACACTCAGCGCTTTAATTGTTCCGCCACTCACCCGCGAGGCGTAGGGTTCGGCCCGCACCCCGATTTTCGGAAGGGACGAGTCATGGCCAACAAGACACCCCCGGCGCTGACCAGCTCTACGGGACGGTCGAGATAGACGACCTCGCAGTCCCTATTGCCGCCGGCAGACTGGCCGCGTCGGCTGGCCCCGATGACGCGGGGAAACCGACATGAGGTTCGCCGATCTGCTTAACCGGCTTCGTCTCGACTTGCTCGCGAGCCGCGCGCTTGGTCGCGGCGATGCTGCAGAAGCGGTCGACCTCTTCAACCGTCTCGATCAACGTGATGCGCTCTCGCCGATGCAAGAGGCACAACTCGCGACTGCCTTGCTGCGGAGCGGCCGGCCGCAGCTCGCTCAGAAGCGATTTGCGTCCCTCCAGAAGCGGCTCGGCGACGACCTCCACCAACGCTATATCCAGAAATATTGTCGTTACTATTTGGCGCTGATGCGCGACGAGCGCTCGCAGGCCGATTATGAGCGGCGCCTGGCTCAGACCTCGCCCTGCGATCGCAGGCTTCGCCGCCGCCTGCCGATGCCGCTCGTCGTGGAGAAGGCAACTCCGCCGGTGGCGGCGACGTTCTCCATCGGCGGCGACTAGCGATGCTGCGCCGCAATAACATCGCCTCGGTCGATCACACTCAGCGCTTTTAATCGTTTCCGCCGCTGAGGAGGCCGGCGTAGAGAACCTCGCGCGTAGCCCACCGGATCGGAGAGAAGAACATGGACGCAAAGACCACCGGCAGCCCCTTGAGCGACCCGGCCAAGGAGCCGGCGGCGCTGCGATCGCTGCTGGGACGGACCAATCGCGACTGGTGGCCGAACCAGCTCAGCCTCGAGATTCTGCGCCAGCAGGGCGCCACCGGCGATCCCTATGGCGACGACTTCGATTATGCCGCGGCGTTCAAGGCGCTCGACTATCAGGCGATGAAGCGCGACCTCACTGCGCTGATGACCGACAGCCAGCCCTGGTGGCCGGCCGATTACGGCCATTACGGCCCGTTCTTCATTCGCATGGCGTGGCACGCCGCGGGCACCTATCGCACCGGCGACGGCCGCGGCGGCGCCAATTCGGGCCAGCAGCGCTTCGCGCCGCTCAATTCGTGGCCGGACAACGCCAATCTCGATAAGGCGCGGCGCCTGCTGTGGCCGATCAAGCAGAAATACGGCCGCAATCTTTCCTGGGCCGACCTGCTGGTCCTCGCCGGCAATGTCGCGATCGAATCGATGGGCGGCCCGACCTTCGGCTTCGGCGGCGGGCGCAAGGACGTCTATGAGCCCGAGCACGACGTCTATTGGGGCACCGAGGAGCAGTGGGTCGGCCAGGGCCCGCACCAGACCCGGATCGTCGAGGGCAAGGCGTTCGAGGACCCGCTCGCCGCGGTGCAGATGGGCCTCATCTACGTCAATCCCGAAGGGCCGAACGGCGAGCCGGACCCGCTCCAGTCGGCCCGCGACATCCGCATGACCTTCGCGCGCATGGCGATGAACGACGAGGAGACCGTCGCGCTCACCGCCGGCGGCCATACGTTCGGCAAGTGCCACGGCGCCGGCGATGCCTCGAAGGTCGGCGCCGAGCCCGAGGGGGCGGACATCGCCCAGCAGGGCCTCGGCTGGCAGAGCGGTCACCAGAGCGGCATGGGCGACGACACGATCACCAGCGGCCTCGAAGGGGCGTGGACGCCGACGCCGATCCAGTGGAGCATGAACTATTTCCACATGCTGCTCGACTATGAGTATGAGCTGGTCACCAGCCCGGCCGGCGCCAAGCAGTGGCGGCCGGTCAATCAGAAGCCGGAAGACATGGCGCCGGGCGCGCACAGCCCCGATCGCCGCGTGCCGACGATGATGACCACCGCCGACATGGCGTTCAAGATGGACCCGGACTACCGCCAGATTTCCGAGCGATTCCGCGCCAATCCCGACCAGTTCGACGACGCCTTCGCCCGCGCCTGGTTCAAGCTGACCCATCGCGACATGGGCCCCAAGGCGCGTTACCTGGGGCCCGAGGTCCCGGCGGAAGACCTGATCTGGCAGGATCCGGTGGCCGCCGGAACCAAGCCGACCGACGGCGAAGTGGCCGAGCTCAAGGCCGGGATCCTCGCCAGCGGACTCACCGTTAGCGAGCTGGTCAAGGCCGCCTGGGCCTCGGCCGGGACCTACCGCCAGTCGGACCATCGCGGCGGTGCCAATGGCGCGCGCGTCCGCCTCGCCCCGCAGAAGGATTGGGAGGTCAACGATCCGGCCGAGCTGGCGAAGGTCCTGGCGAAGCTTGACACGCTGCGCGGTACTATCTCGCTCGCCGACGCGATCGTGCTCGGCGGCAGCGCCGCGGTCGAGAAGGCGGCGAAGGATGCGGGCTACGACGTCACGGTGCCGTTCACCGGCGGCCGCGGCGACGCCGGCGAGGCGCAGACCGACGCCGAGAGCTTCGAGCCGCTCGAGCCCAGGGCCGACGGCTTCCGCAACTATCTCCAGGTCCGCTTCAGCGTGCCGACCGAGGAATTGCTGATCGACCGGGCCCAGCTGCTCGGGCTCACGGCGCCCGAGATGACCGTGCTGGTCGGCGGGCTGCGCGTGCTCGGCGCCAATGCCGGCGGCTCCCGCCACGGCGTGCTCACCGACCGTCCGGGCCAGCTCACCAACGACTATTTCGTCAACCTGCTCGACATGGGCACCGCGTGGAAGCAGGTCGACGATCGCGGCGACGAGGTCTTCGTCGGCACCTGCCGCCGGACCGGCGAGGAGAAGTGGACGGCGACGCGCACCGACCTCGTGTTCGGCGCGAACGCGCAGCTGCGCGCCTTGGCGGAAGTCTATGCGGCCGCCGATGCGGGCGAGAAGTTCGTGACGGACTTCGTGCGCGCATGGGCCAAGGTCATGAACGCCGACCGCTTCTAAGGGACAGTCACTTTCACGCCCCGATGCGCGAGATTTCGCACCGCGGTTCTAAAAGTGACTGTCCCCATTCGAGGCGCGGCGCTACCCTCCCCGCCATGACCGATCTCGACGCCTTCATCGCCGGCCTCCCCAAGGCCGAATTGCACATCCATATCGAGGGCAGCCTCGAGCCCGAATTGATGTTCGCGCTGGCGGGGCGCAACAATGTCGCGATCCCGTATGACAGCGTCGCGGCGGTGCGGGAGGCCTACAGCTTCTCCAACCTGCAGGACTTCCTCGACATCTATTATCAGGGCGCCGACGTGCTCCGCACCGAAGCCGATTTCCGCGACCTCGCCCTCGCCTATTTCGACCGCGCCGCGGCGGACGAGGTCGTCCATGCCGAGATCTTCTTCGATCCGCAGACCCACACCGACCGCGGCATATCGTTCGACACGGTGATGCGCGGGCTGACCGCCGGCATGGACGAGGCCGAGGCGCGGCACGGCATCAGCTCGAAGCTGATCCTCTGCTTCCTCAGGCATCTCGACGAGGACGCGGCGTTCGCGACGCTCGATCAGGCCAAGCCCTGGCTGCACCGGATCGAGGCGGTCGGGCTCGATTCCTCCGAGCTCGGCCACCCGCCGACGAAGTTCGCGCGGGTGTTCGCGGCGGCGGCGGCGCTGGGGCTGAAGCGCGTTGCCCATGCCGGCGAGGAGGGGCCGCCGGCCTATGTCCGCGAGGCGCTCGACCTGCTCGGGATCGACCGGCTCGATCACGGCAACCGCTCGCTCGAGGACCCGGCGCTGGTCGAGCGCCTCGCGCGCGAGCAGATGACATTGACCGTCTGCCCGCTCTCCAACCTCAAGCTGTGCGTGGTGCCGGACATGGCCTCGCACCCGATCGACGCGATGCTGCGCGCCGGGCTCAGGGCGACGATCAATTCCGACGATCCCGCTTATTTCGGCGGCTATGTGAACGACAATTACCGCGCCGCCGCCGCGGGGCGCGGCCTCGGCCGCGACCAACTCGCGACGCTGGCCCGCAATTCCTTCCTCGGCGCGTTCCTCTCCGAGGAGGAGAAAGCGGCGCATCTCGCCAGGCTGGACGCCTATCTCGCGGCGGCCTAGTCTCCGCCGGGGGCTCGGTTGAAAGGAGGCGGCGATGAAACGGCGCTGGCCCGGCCTGCTGGCCGCTTTCGTGATCGGACTGATCCTCCTGCCCGCCTTGCTCGTGCTGCTGGCGGTGATGGGCCGCCTGCCGAGCGACAGCCTGGCGGCGCCGCCGGGCCTGGAAAACGAGCTCGGCGAGGCGGCGCTCGAAGCCTCGCTCGAACGCCGCGCCGCGGGCTTGCAAAATCCGGTCGCCGCGGGCGACGAAGCGGCCCTCACCGCCGGCATGGACCTCTACCGCGACAATTGCGCGGGCTGCCACGGCGGCGCGCGCGGCCCGAGCGCCTGGGGCAGCACCGGCTTCTACCCCCGCGTCCCGCAATTCTGGCAGCAGCATCACGAGCATATCACCCCGGCCGAGGCGTTCGTCGCGGTGCGCGACGGCATCCGCTATTCGGGCATGGGCGCCTGGCGCGGGACGCTGAGCGAGCCGGAGATTTGGCAGGTGGCGAACTTCGTCAGCCGCATCCACGGCCTGCCGCCACGGGTGGACGCCGCGTGGCGGGCCGGGCCTGCCGCGGCGGAGTGAAGGGAGAGGGAGGATGCGGCTGAGCTATGCGATCAAATATGTGAGCGATATGGACAGGGCAGTCGCCTTCCATCGCGACGTCCTCGGGCTGACGCTCAAATTCGCCTCGCCTTTCTGGAGCGAGTTCGACACCGGGGCCACCACGCTGGCGCTGCACGCGGCCTCCGACGAGCATCCGGCCGGCGACGTCCAACTGGGCTTCGCCGCCGACGACCTCGCCGCCTTCTACGAAGCGCGCGAGGCGAACGGCGTCACCTTCACCCAGGAGCCGACGCCGATGCACGGCCAGACCATCGCCCGCTTCCTCGACAGCGAAGGCGCCGAGACCAGCCTCGGCGAGTAGGAGGGACAGCTACCGGTAGCTGTCCCTAGGGTCAGCGGCCAGCGATCCGCGTCGCGGGCAAGGCGATGTTGAGCCGCTGCACCTCGTGGATCTCGCCGGCGGCGATCCGGCCCTCGATCAGCTCGGTGCCGGTCAGCCCGAAGACGCGCCCGTCGGTGAAGATCGGGCGCGAATTGCCGTACCAGTCGATGCACGAGACCTCGCAGCTGTAGCCGGGAACGCCGCCCTCCTCGCCGCTGTAATTGAAGCGCCGCTCGAGCTCGCCGATCGGGCTCAGCTGGCCGCGCCGGTCGACGGTGAGGAAGGAGAGGTCGGACGCGCTGCTCCGCCACGGCGCGCGGCTGCTCCAGCCCTCGCCGCCGATCGTCGGCAGGCCCATCACGCCGCTGCCATCGGCCTCGATTCTGCTGTTGAAGGCATGGCTTCGGCCCTCGCTCTCGTAGCGCGCCGCGAGCCGCACCGACGAAGCGATGCGCGGCTGGCCGTCGAGGTCGATCAGGGTGACGAACAGGCCGGCCCTGTCGCGATAGCCGGTCAGCACGATGTCGCTCCCGGCCTGCTCGGCGCGGACCACCGTATGACGGATGGCGAGGCCGCGCACGTCCCGCGGCCGGTCGATCGGCACGACATAAGCGGGCGGCGCCGAATATTCGGAACGGCCGCGCGGCCACTGGCCGAGGCTGCCATAGACCAGATAGCGGTCGGTGAAGCGGTTGGCGATGAAGTGCGACTTGACGCCGGGCAGCGGCGTGTAGCGGTCCGGCGCGACATCGCGCACCGTCGCAGCGAAGCCCGCCAGCGGAATGTCGAGATAGGCGAGCCGCGCCTCGGTGCTGCGCTCGTTGCTGCAATGAAGCGGCCGGTCCTTGAGCAAGGCGTGGAAGCGGCCGTTCGACGCCTGCAGCGAGAATTGGTCGGGCGGCAGCCCGCGCGCGCCAACGAGGCCGGGCGCGGCGCCGTCCACCGGCACCCGGTAGAGCAAGGCCGGCTCGTAGCTTTCCTCGAAGGTCGGGGCACGATCGCAGGCTTGCGATTCGTAGGACTGATAGTCGCGCGACACCGTCCACAGGAAGGCGTCGCTCTCGGTCACATACCATTGCGACGTGTTCGGGCCGATGAACGCGGTGGTCCGGCAGGCGAGGTCGCGGTCCGACCCGACCGGCCCCAGCGGGCAGACCGAGACGGTGTGGACGGTCGGATCCTCGAGCGGCCGGACCGGGCGGTAGATTTCGGCCGCGTCGAACAGCGGCCGGCTGCGGCGGTCGATGTCGACCTGGCGCTCGTCGTCGGAGCGCCAGCGGCGCACGACCGGCCATTTGAACGTCGCCTGGGTCATGTCGGCGACGCGGAACGGCGTGTAGATGATGAGATTGTCGCCGATCAGCCGCGTCGCATAGTTGCTCGAGCTGTAATAGTCGTTGGACGACATGTAGAAGACGCCCTCGCGGGCCAGCCGTCCGCTCGCCGTGTCGAGCCGGAACACCGACAATTCGGTCGCCCGGTGGCGGTAGGAATAGCCGGTGATCAGCACGCGGTCGCCGAACACCAGCATCTCGTCGTACCACATTTGCTCGCGGGGGCTGCGGTAGACGTTGGCCCGGTCCGCGAGCGCGAGGCGGCGGCTGTCGTGCGCTCCGACCCGGGCGCGGGTGTCGATCACGAAGATGCGGCCGTCCTGCAGCACCAGCAGGAACTGGTTGATCTGCTTGACGATGTCGCCTTCTTCGACGTTGCGCATCTGGTTGTTGGTGATCTGGCCGTTGGTGACCGCGGCGACCGGGACCGAGGCCGCCCTGCCTCGCGAGGGGATGCGGCTGCCGGTGACGCTGATCGATTCCGTATCGGACTCGGGCACGGCCGCGCAGAGCGGATCGGTCTCGGGGCAGATCGGCTGGACCGTATCCGACTGCGCGCCGGTTTCGGCCTGGGCGAACTGGATGCGGCCGGAGGCGGCGTACCAGCCCTGGCGCGCCCGCTGCGCGGCCAGCACCGCGCCGAGATAGCGGCGGAACTCGTCCTCGCTGGCGAAGCGGGTCAGGGTCGGGCTGCCGAACGCGGCCAAAGCGGCGTCGGCCGCCTCACGCTGCTTGCGCGTCGGCGTGTGCCAGCGCGGCGGCGGGCGGTCGGCCTGTTCCCCCGCCTGCTCGATCAGGTCGCCGCCATAGGCCGCGCCGGGCCCCTGCCCCGCGGCCATGCCCGCAAGCGCCGCCAATGAAGCTGCCAGGATTGCGTACCGCCCGATCGCCATGGCCGTCCTCCCGCAAGTCTGGGCAAGACTATATCGTTTCGCCCCTGAACCCTAGCTGACGGCGGCGGGTCGAGAAAATGGGGCGCGGCACTTTGTCGGTGCCGCGCCCCATCGAGATCCCGAGCGGTTCGGGGCTTGGGGGGAAAGCCGCAGGTCTCGGGACCTCTTCGCCGGCCAGTTGCGGGGCACAACTCGTCGGTCTGTAGGCGTTGAAGTATAGGTGCTGGCTACAATCGTTCAAATAGATTAAATCGCTCGTTTTGATCGAGTGAGCCGATGAGTATCCACCTGCCGACCCTCAAGCAGCTACAATATCTCGTCGCCCTCCGGACCCACGGCCATTTCGGGCGCGCGGCCGAGGCCTGCTTCGTCACCCAGTCGACCCTGTCGGCGGGGATCAAGGAGCTCGAGACGCTGATCGGCGTCACCCTGGTCGAGCGCACCCGGCGGGTGGTGCGGTTCACGCCGCTGGGCGTGCGCGTCGCCGAGAAGGCGCAGCGGATCCTGCGCGAGACCGAGGACCTCGCCGACATGGTCCGCGCCGCGGGCGAGCCGCTCGCCGGCGAGCTGCGCATGGGCGTGATCCCGACGATCGCCCCGTTCCTGCTGCCGACCCTGTTGCCGCGGCTGCGCGCGCAATGGCCGGATTTGAAGCTCTATCTGCGCGAGGAGACCAGCCAGGCGGCCTGCGACGCGCTCCAGCGCGGCCAGCTCGATTGCGTGCTGCTCGCTTTGCCCTACGCCTGCGGCGAGGTCGAGAAGGCCGATCTGTTCGAGGACCGCTTCCTGGTCGCCTTTCCGCCCGGCGCCGCCGACGGCCTGCCCGATCCGGTGCCGGCCGAGGCGATCGACGAGACCAAGCTGCTGCTGCTCGAGGACGGCCATTGCCTCAAGGACCATGTGCTCTCCGCCTGCAACCGGCCCGAGCTGCGCGCCGAGGCGGCGATCCTCGGCACCTCGCTGCACACCCTCGTCCAGATGGTCGACAACGGGCTCGGCATGACCCTGCTTCCGGAAATGGCGGTCGCGGCGGGGATTTTGGAGGGGACGCGGGTGGCGGCCCGCAAGCTCGACGCCGACCATCCCTCGCGCCGCATCGCCTTGGTCTGGCGCAAGCGCAGCCCGCGCGAAAAGGAGTTCCGCCTCCTCGCCGACGCCCTCAAGGCCGCCGCCTGAAAAATAGCGACAGTCCCTCTTTTCTCAGTCCATGTGCTTGAGGCCGACGCGCAGATAGTCCCAGCCGGTCACCAGCGTCAAAGCAGCGGCGGCCCACAGGCTGACCAGGCCGATCAGGTGCACCCACGGCCATTGCGGCAGCGCGCCGGCGAGGATCAGCGCGCCCAGCGCGACCAGCTGCAGCGTCGTCTTCCATTTGGCGAGCTGGCTGACCGGGACCGAGACCTGGAGGCTGGCGAGGAATTCGCGCAGGCCCGAGACGATGATCTCCCGCAAGAGGATGACCAGCGCCGGGATGAGGTGCCAGTCGGCGATGATCGCGGGCCCCGCCGGCGAGGGCCGCGCGATCAGCATGACGATCACCGCCGCGACCATGATCTTGTCGGCGATCGGATCGAGGAACTGGCCGAGGCGCGATACCGTCCCCTGGGCGCGGGCGAGGTAGCCGTCGAAATAATCGGTGACGCCCATGAGGCAGTAGAGCACGAAGGTGACCGAATAATCGAACCAGCCCGGCTTCCATAAGAGGAACACCAGGATCGGCACCGCCAGGATGCGCGACAGCGTCAGCAGATTGGGCAGCGTCAGCATGCGTCAGCGGCCTTAACGCTTATGCGGGGCGATTGGGAGCGGGTTCCTCCCCTGCATTTGCAGGGGAGGGGGAGCAGCCGAAGGCTGGTGGAGGGGCATCTTCGCGGGCAAAGTAGCCCCTCCACCATGCTGCGCATGGTCCCCCTCCCCTCGAAATCGAGGGGAGGAACGGGCTTGTGCCGCTTCGCGCGGGCGGACTATGAGGCTCGGACACGGCCGGTTGCCAAGAAGAACAAGAGGATGCCGACAAGCGTGATCACAGGCCGGGCATCCGCCGCCGGGGGGGAATCGCGTTTCGCGACCCGATGACCGGCGCCTTCCATCTCCTCGGCACCCGCCGCTTCCTGCCCTTGTTCGCGACGCAGATGCTCGGCGCGTTCAACGACAATCTGTTCAAGAACGCGATGGTGCTGTTCGTCGTCTACCAAGTCTACAACGAAGAGCAGGCCGAGACCTGGTTTTCCGCGATCACCACCGGCGTCTTCATCCTCCCCTTCTTCCTCTTGTCGGCGCTGTCCGGCCAGCTCGCCGACGCCGCCGACAAGGCGCGGATCATCCGCATCGTCAAGGCCGCCGAGATCGCGATCATGATCTGCGGCGCGGCCGGGCTGATGATGGCCTGGCAGGGGATATTGGTCGCCGGCGTGGCGATGCCGCTGCTGCTGCTCGCTTTGTTCGCGATGGGGGTCCACTCGACCTTCTTCGGGCCGATCAAATATGCGATCCTGCCCCAGCAACTGCGCCCCGACGAGGTGCTCGGCGGCACCGGCCTGGTCGAGGCCGGCACCTATATCGCGATCCTCGGCGGCACCCTCCTCGCCGGCGTCATCTCGGTCCAGGCGGCCGCGGCGGCGGTGATCCTGATCGCGCTGATCGGCTATTGGAGCGGGCGCAAGGTGCCGCCCGCGCCGGCGCTCGAGGGCGGCCACCGGATCGACTTCAACGTGGTGCGCTCCTCGATCCGTCTCGTCGCCGCGACCCTGCACATCCCGCGCCTCTTCCTCGCGATCGTCGCGATCAGCTTCTTCTGGACGATCGGCGCGGTGCTGTTCATCCAGTTCCCGCCGCTGGTGAAGAACGTGCTGACCGCCGACAAATCGGTCGCCAGCCTGTTCCTCGCCATCTTCTCGGTCGGCGTCGCGGTCGGCTCGGTGGCGGTCAACCGGCTGCTGCAGAACCAGGTCTCGGCGCGCTACGCGACGCCGTCGGTGCTGGCGATGGGGCTGTTCGTCGTCTTGTTCCACGTCATCACGACCGGCTGGACCGGCCTGCCCGCCCCCGCTTTCTACAACATAAGCGAGTTCCTCCAGCATCCGGGCGCATGGCTTTTGCTCGCCTCGCTGCTCGGCATCGCGGTCGCCGGCGGCATGTTCGTGGTGCCGCTCTACGCCTTCTTGACCACCACCGTCCCCAAGGCGCAGGCGGCGCGGACGGTGGCGGCCAACAACATCGTCAATTCCGGGGCGATGGTGGCGGGCTCGCTGATCGCGATCGCGCTGACCGAGGCCGGCGTCGGGGTCGAGAACCAGCTGCTGCTCGCCGCGGCGATGTGCATCGTCTCGGCTTGGCTCGCCTGGAAGCTGCACAAGGCCTGCGACGACGTCGTCTGCGCCGACACCGAAATCCTCCCACCGACGGTCTAAGCCCCCTCCACGTCATTGCGAGCGAAGCGAAGCAATCCAGATGAGCTGCGGACGCGGCCTGGATTGCCGCGTCGCTGCGCTCCTCGCAATGACGAGGTGGGATCAGCCGATCAGGGTGCCGAAGAAGACCAGGCCACCGATCCAGCCGGTGGCGAACAGCTTGAGGTCGTCCAGCCATGCAGCCGCGTCGGTGCCGGCGAAAGGCGCGGTCGCCTCGAGCGGCAGCACAGCGGCCCGAGGGCCGATGCGGCGGGTGATGAGCGGCGAGAGGCGGTTCATGGCCGCCATTAGGAATCAGTTTACCATGTCCGCGCAAGGGGCCGCGCAGGGTTAATTTGCGCCGCCCGTCCCGCCGCGGGACGGCGCAAAGCCATGGCCGCCGTCACAAAAGCTTCATATTGGTCACGGAAGAGTCACGCATGCTGGACCTTCCCTCGCCGGACCCTTCGATCGAGATCGTCATCGCCAGCCAGGGCATGTCGAAGGGCCTGCGCCAGACCGACGGCGTCCAGCTCGTCGTGCGACCCGAAATTGCATTCGGCCATGCCTATGCGGGCCTGCTCGCAAAGAACGTCACCTCGCCCGTCACAGATGCCGAAGGGCAGGCCTTTGTCGGCTATCGCACCCATGCCGGCGGCTTCGAGCTCAACGCGTCCATCGGCTACCACCATCAACTCGGCGTCCACGGGCGGACCGACGCCGACCGGTTCGAGTTCACCGCCTCGGCCGCGCGGCCGATCGGCCCGGTGACGCCGCGCCTCGCCGCGACCTACAGCCCCGACGATTTCGGCGCGACGCGGCAATCGCTCTACCTCGAAGGCGGCGCTTCGGTCACGGTCTTTCGCGGCACCAGCCTCAGCGTCAATCTCGGCCGGCGCGAACGCGTCGGCGGGCCCGATTACACAAGCTTCAACGCTGGCGTGAGCTATGCGCTGACCCGCTGGCTCAATGCGGACCTGCGCTATTACGACACCGCGCAAAGCGCGCTCGGCGCGATCTACGAGCCGCGTCTCATCGGCTCGGTGCGCTTGCGTTTCTGACCCGCGCGCATAGGCTCGCGCCGATGGAGATGAGCGGGACGGTGGCCGAGGCGCTGCGCCAGGGGGCGCAGCTGATCCGCGAGGACCCGCGGCTGGCGGCGCGGCAGGCGCGCGGGATCCTCGCCGCCGCGCCCGGCAATGCCGACGCCTACCGCCTGCTCGGCGCCGCGCTGCGGCGCACCGGCGAGGCCGAGGAGGCGGAACAAGCCGAGCTCGACGCCATCGCCGCCTCGGTCGGCGATCCCCAGCTGATCCGCGCCGCCGAGGCCTTGCTCGACAACGATCTCGCCATCGCCGAGCGGATCCTGCGCCCGCACCTCAAGGCGCGGCCGACCGACGTCGCCGCGATCCGGATGATGGCCGAGCTGGCCGCCCGGCTGGGGCGCTATCCCGACGCCGAGAAACTGCTCAGGCGCGCGCTCGAGCTGGCGCCGGCCTTCGCGCCGGCGCGCGCGAACCTCGCCACCGTGCTCTACAAGCAGAACCGGCCGGCCGAGGCGATCGCCGAATTGGACCGGCTGCAGGGCGCCGACCCCTCGAACCAGAATCTCAGGGCGGCGGCATTGGGCCGGATCGGCAGCTACGAGGAGGCGATCCTGGTCTACCAGCAGGTGCTCGCCGCGGTCCCCGGCCAGCCCAAGGTGTGGATGAGCTACGGCCACGCGCTCAAGACGGTGGGCCGGCAGCCGGACGCGATCGCCGCCTACCGCCGCGCGCTCGACCTCGCCCCGTCGCTCGGCGAGGTCTGGTGGAGCCTCGCCAATCTGAAGACGGTGCCGTTCGCCGACGCCGACGTGGCCGCGATGGAAGCCGCGCTGGCGCGGGAGGGGCTAGGCCGCGAGGACCGCTTCCACCTCCATTTCGCGCTCGGCCGCGCTTATGAAGAGCGCAAGGCCTTCGCCGAGTCCTTCCGCCATTATGCGGAAGGGAACCGGCTGCGCGCCGAGACGATCGGCTATGACGTCGGCGAGGTGGCCGGGTTCGTCGAGCGCGCGAAGGCGCTGTTCACGCCCGCCTTTTTCGTCGAACGCGCGGGTCAGGGCTGCGCCGCGCCCGATCCGGTCTTCATCCTCGGCATGCCGCGGGCCGGATCGACCCTGGTCGAGCAGATCCTCGCCAGCCATTCGCAGGTCGAAGGGACGATGGAGCTGCCCGACATTCCGGCGCTGGCGCGGCGGCTCGGCAAGGGGGACGCCTATCCGACCTGCCTCGCCGGCCTGGACGCGGCCGCGCTCCGCGCGCTCGGCGAGGAGTATCTCGAACGCACCCGCGTCCAGCGCAAGACAGACAAGCCCTTCTTCATCGACAAGATGCCGAACAATTGGGCCCATGCCGCCCTGATCCGGCTGATCCTGCCGAACGCGAAGATCGTCGACGCGCGCCGCCACCCGCTCGATTGCTGCTTCTCCAACTTCAAGCAGCATTATGCCCGCGGCCAGGGGTTCAGCTATTCGCTGACCGACATGGGCCGCTATTACGCGCGCTACGTGGCGCTGATGCGTCACCTGGCCGCGGCGCTCCCCGCCCCGCCTCATTTGCTGATCCACGAGCGGCTGATCGACGATCCCGAAGGCGAGATCCGCGCCTTGCTCGACCATCTCGGCCTGCCGTTCGAGCCCGCCTGCCTCGCCTTCCACGAAAATGCGCGCGCGGTCCGCACCGCCAGCTCGGAGCAGGTGCGCCGCCCGCTCAACCGCGACGGCCTCGATCAGTGGAAACCCTACGAGCCCTGGCTCGATCCCCTGAAAGCGGCGCTCGGCCCGGTCCTCGACGATTGGATGTGATGCAAATCAATCACATGCGCCCGCGATCTCGTTTCGGACCCAAAATCGTTTGACGCACGTCCGAAAACGGCGGAATCTCTCCCCATCGACGCCCAGGGGGAGTGACATGAACCTCAAGCGCACCGGCTTCGGCCTGCTGACCTCGACCATGCTCTGCGCCAGCGGCGCGGCCTTCGCCCAGGGCACGGCACCCGCTCCCGCGGCGGCGCCCGCGGACGACAATGGCGACGTCATCATCGTCACCGCCCAGAAGCGCTCGGAGAATCTGCAGAACGTGCCGATCAGCATCCAGGCGCTTGGCACCCAGCAGCTCGAGGAGCTGAACGTCGCCAATTTCCAGGATTACACGCGGCTGCTGCCGAGCATCTCCTACCAGACCTTCCAGCCGGGCACGACCAACGTCTACATCCGCGGCGTCGCCTCGGGCGGCGACGGCAACCATTCGGGCTCGCTGCCGAGCGTCGGCGTCTATCTCGACGAGCAGCCGGTGACGACGATCGGCGGCACCCTCGACGTCCACATTTACGACGTCGCCCGGATCGAGGTGCTGCGCGGGCCGCAGGGCACGCTCTACGGCGCCTCCTCGGAAGCCGGCACGATCCGGATCATCACCAACCGGCCCGATCCGTCCGGCTTCTCCGCCGCGCTCGACGCCGAGCTCAACACGGTCCGCCACGGCGGCATCGGCGGCGCGCTCGAAGGCTATGTCAACGCGCCGCTCGGCGACCACGCCGCGCTGCGCCTCGTCGCCTGGTACCAGCACGATTCCGGCTATATCGACAACGTCGCCGGCACCCGCCATTTCCTGCCGGACCCGCCGGGCGGCATCACCATCAACAACAACGGCCTGGTCGAGCGGGATTTCAACGACGTCGACACGGTCGGCGGCCGCGCCGCATTGGGCATCGAGCTCGACGAGAACTGGACGGTGACCGCCAGCCTGTTCGGCCAGGACCAGCGCTCGCGCGGCTCGTTCGGCTTCGATCCCAGGGTCGGCGACCTCCAGGTCCAGCACTTCTTCCCCGACCGCGACCACGACCGCTTCGCCCAGGCGGCGCTGACCATCGAGGGCAAGATCGCCAATTTCGACCTCACTTATGCCGGCGCCTATCTCGACCGGCAGATCCACACCACGAACGATTATACCGACTATGCCGAGGCTTATGACCATCTCTATGACGTTTGCTGCGGCGGCCTCTCCAATTATTTCTATTTCCAGGACAATGCGGGCAATACGATCAACCCCTCGCAGCACATCGTCGGCCGCAGCCATTATCGCAAGATGAGCCACGAGCTGCGCATCGCCTCGCCCGCCGAGAACCGGCTGCGCTTCGTCGGCGGCCTGTTCTACCAGCGCCAGACCCACCTCATCCACCAGGACTATCAGGTCACGGGCCTCGCCTCGGCGCTGTCGGTGAACGGCTTCCCGGGCACGCTCTGGCTGACCCAGCAGGAGCGCGTCGACCGCGACTATGCCGCGTTCGGCGAATTGAGCTTCGACATCCTGCCGACCCTGACCCTGACCGGCGGCCTGCGCGTGTACCGCTACGACAACAGCCTGATCGGTTTCTTCGGCTTCGGCCGCAATCCGGCCGGGCCGCCGTTCAACGGCGCCGGCAGCTCACGTACCGGCGTCGCCGGCTGCTACACGACCACCGGCCAGATTCTACGCGACAATCCCGGCGGCACCTTGCTCCCGCCCGCCGTATCCGGCTCGCCCTGCACCGATCTCGGCGATTTCGTCGGCGGCACCGTCGTGCCCAAGCACCAGGACGGCAACGGCGTCACCCACCGCGTCAACCTGACCTGGCGGATCACCCCGCGCCATCTGCTCTACGCGACCTGGTCGAGCGGCTTCCGGCCGGGCGGCATCAACCGCCGCGCCACCATCCCGCCTTATGAAGAGGACACGCTGACCAACTACGAGATCGGCTTCCACACCGAGTGGGGCGGCGGCCTCCGGATCAACGGCGCGATCTACCAGCAGGATTGGGACAAGTTCCAATTCTCCTTCCTCGGCCAGAACAGCTTCACCGAGATCCACAACGGTCCCGACGCGCGGATCCGGGGCGCCGAGCTCGAGCTCAACTGGCGCCCGCCCGGCAGCGGCTTCAACTTCGCCGCCAGCGCCGCCTACACCGATGCCAAGACGCGGCGAAACCTGTGCCTGCTCGACGATCCGACCTTCACCTGCCAAATCGGGCCGAACCTTTTCTTCATCTCCGCTCCGGCCGGCACCCACCTGCCGGTGACTCCGCGGTTCAAGGCCGCGGCTACCGCGCGCTACGAATTCGCGCTGGCCGGCGGCACCGGTCACGCCCAGGCGGCGGTGGCGCACCAGAGCTCGGCGTCGTCGGACCTCAGGACCGCGATCATCCAGCCCGGCACCGGCGACATCGTCAACCCGGCGGCGCTGACCGGGCGGCTCGCCGCCTACACCACCGCCGACTTCGCCCTCGGCATCCAATGGACCCGGTTCAGCGCCGAGCTGTTCCTCGAAAACGCCTTCGACGAGCGCGCCCAGCTGACCCGCTTCCAGGAATGCGGCCAATGCTTCGACCGGCCCTATATCGTCACCAACACGCCGCGCACGATCGGGGTCAGGCTCGGCACGCGGTTCTAGCTCCCTTCTTCGTCATTGCGAGCGAAGCGAAGCAATCCAGCGGACACGCCGATGCCGCCTGGATTGCTTCGTCGCTTCGCTCCTCGCAATGACATCCTGTGAACACTGACACTCTCTCCCTCGCCGCCGCGCGCCGGATCGCGCTCGCCGCGCAGGGCTTCGGCGCGCCGCGCCGGCCGGTGACGAGCTGGGCGCCGCTCGGCCGCATTCTCGGCCGGCTCGCGCTCCACCAGATCGACAGCGTCAACGTCCTCGCCCGCGCCCATTATCTGCCCGCTTTCTCGCGGCTCGGCGCCTACGACCGCGCCCTGATCGACCGCGCCGCCTGGGGCAAGCGCAGCGAGCGCCGCCTGTTCGAATATTGGGCGCACGAGGCTTCGCTGCTGCCACTCGCGCTGCATCCCTTGCTGCGCTGGCGGATGGCGCGCGCCGAGCGCGGCGCGGCCGGCTGGCCCTATCTGCGGACCTTCGCCCGCGAGCGCCGCGCCGACGCCGAAGCATTGCTCGCCCGGATCCGCGACCAGGGGCCGATGTCCGCCTCCGATTTCGAGCATGGCAAGACCCGCGCCGGCTGGTGGGAATGGGGCGCGACCAAGCATGCGCTCGAATTTCTGTTCTGGGCCGGCCATCTCACCACCGCCACCCGGCGCGGCAGCTTCGAGCGGGTCTACGATCTGAGCGAGCGGGTGATCCCCGGGGCGATCCTCGCTTTGCCGACCCCGGACGAGACCGAGGCCCATCGCCGGCTCGTCGAGCTTTCGGCCCGCGCCCTCGGCGTCGCCACCGCGACCGACCTGCGCGACTATCTCCGGCTCGGCCCGCAGGACGCGCGCACCGCGATCGCCGCTTTGGCCGAGGACGGCATTCTGCTCCCGGTGACCGTCGAAAGCTGGCGCCAGCCCGCCTTCCTCCACGCCGAGGCCCGCCGCCCCCGCCGCATCGAGGCCCAGGCCCTGCTCGCCCCGTTCGACCCCCTGATCTGGGAACGCGCCCGCGCCGAGCGCCTGTTCGGCTTCCGCTACCGGATCGAAATCTACACCCCGGCCGAGAAGCGCGTGCACGGCTATTACGTGCTGCCGTTCCTGATGGACGAAAAGCTGGTCGCCCGCGTCGACCTCAAGAGCGACCGCCAGCGCGGGCGGCTGATCGCGCGCAACATCCACCTCGAGCCGGACGCCCCGCCCGAGACGCGCGAGCGCCTCGCCGCCGAGCTCGCGCTGATGGCGGCTTGGCTCGGTCTTGGCGAAGTCGGCAATTGAGGGCGGGCTGAAATCGGTGCCAGGCACGTGCCTGGCACCAGGAATCCTGGCTGGAGCGGCCCGAAGCGCCGAAAGCCTGAGCAGCCTCACTCGTCGCGTAGCGAGCTGATCTGGACGCTCCCCAGCACCCGTCGGAACCTGATCAGGTCGGCGTCGAGCTGCGCCGGCGTCGTCCCCAGCGTCGCGAAATAGACGGCCGCGCGCGAGCGGCCTGGGATCGAATCCGCACGCTGCCATGGCCCGGCCAGCGCGTGGACGCTGATCTCGATCGCACCGCCGCCGACCGGGGTCTGGCAGGCCACCGACCGGTAATGCGGAAAGCTCAGCCCGCCCCGCCCCAAGTGGCGACGCACAGGGCTCGAGAGCGGGCCGCAATCGGCCGGAACGATCGCGCGAAGCGAGGTCTCGAACAGCGCGTTATATTCCGCGTAGATGGCGATGAACTCGGGACCGCGATCGGGCCGCTCGGCACAGTCCTGCACCGGCCCATAGCGCGCGAAGAACCCGTGCGGCGCATCGCCCGACCGGGTCAGGCAGACGCGGCTGCCGCGCGGGAAGGTCACGCCGAGCCAGAAATCCTCGTTCCAGAACCGGCGGGACCCGTCCGATACGATCGGCTGCTGGCGCCCGCACGATAATTGCTCGGGCGGACAGGACGGCACAACCCTCGCCGGCGGCGGCGCGGCGGAAGCCTGCGGGCTTGCCGGCGGCTGAGCGCCGCTCGCGAGAGACGGCCAAAGTTGGATCGCGGGAATGACGATGCAACTGGCGACCGCCGCCATCGCAAGAATCGGCCATCGCTGCACGCCAGCCATGGCTCATTATGGCGGAACCGCCGCCACTTTCCACCACTTTCCAATCATGGCCTTGGGGTAGGCTGGTGGAGCCGAGGGGGATCGAACCCCTGACCTCTGCAATGCCATTGCAGCGCTCTCCCAGCTGAGCTACGGCCCCGAACCTTTTCCCGCCTGGGAGCGGGAGTGGCGCCATGTAAGGAAGGCGGCGGCGCCACGCAAGGGAGTTCAAACGCCCCCCGATCAACCCTTTTTCGTCACTCCCGCGAAATGAACAGGCACCGGAGAGAGAGCTCCGCCTCCCGCACGCCCGTTCGGAATGGCGGGTTTCGATCGCTGCCTTATAAGGGAGTTCCCTTATAAGGGACCAAAGCGCGCCGGTTCATTCCAAACCCGCGGCGATCGGGCCGCCTGCTTTCGCCGCAACAAAATGACGGGCCGAGGCCTAGACCTCTTCCTCGTCCCCCGGCGCGGGGACGCCGATATCGTCGTCGCCGCCGAGATCGACCTCGTCGTCGGGGTTCTCCTCGGCTTCCTCGTCGACGTCGATGCCGAGCTCGTCGGCGGCGAGATCGGCGTCTTCCTTCTCGACCTCGGCCTCGGGCTTGACGGCCGCTTCGAACGGCATCGGCTGCTTCGATTTCAGCACCGGCTCGGGATGCCAGTTGATCCCGCAGGCGATGCAGGTGATGGGGTCGTCCTTGCCGAGATCATAGAAGCGGGTCGCGCATTTGGGGCAGGTCCGCTTGGTGCCCCATTCCGGATTCACCATGGGTGAAAGGTCTCCAACTTGAGCTGAAAAAGGCCGGCGCTGACGCCGGGATCGGCGGGCGCCTTGCCACATGGGGTGCGCGCTGTCAAAGGCCGCCGGATGACGCGCCCGCTCAGGGGAACCGTCCGGGTTCCCGGCGACAAGTCGATCTCGCATCGCGCGCTGATCCTGGCCGCGCTCGCCGTCGGGCAAAGCCGGATCGAGAACCTCAACGAGGGCGGCGACGTCCGCTCGACGATCGCCGCCCTGCGGGCGATGGGCGCGCGGATCGAGGCGGGGGCGGACGGCGCCTGGGCGGTCGACGGCGTCGGCGTCGGCGGCCTGCTCCAGCCGCAAGCACCGTTCGACTGCGGCAACTCGGGGACCACGGCGCGGCTGCTGATCGGGCTGGTCGCGAGCCACCGGATCCGCGCCGGGTTCACCGGCGACGCCTCGCTCTCCGGCCGGCCGATGGACCGCGTCGCGGGACCGCTGCGGCGGATCGGCGCGAGCATCGATCGCGACTTCCTGCCCCTCACCGTCGACGGGGTCTACCCGGCGATTCCCACTCGGCACCGGCTCGAAACGCCCTCGGCGCAGGTCAAATCGGCGCTGTTGCTCGCCGGATTGAACACGCCCGGCATCACCGTGATCGAGGCCGGCGGCAGCCGCGACCATCTGGTGCGGATGCTGCGCCTGTTCGGCGCGGAGGTCGACAGCGACGGCGAGCGCATCGCCTTGCGCGGCGAAGCCGAATTGCGGCCGCAGCAGGTCCACGTTCCGGGCGACGCCTCCGCCGCCGCCTTCCTCGCCGTCGCGGCGCTGATCGTGCCCGGCTCGGAGATCCGGATCGAGGGCGTCGGCGTCAACCCGACCCGGACCGGCCTCTTCGAAATGCTCGGGGAGATGGGCGCCGACCTCGCCTTCGTGAATCGGCGCGAAGCCTCGAACGAGCCGGTCGCCGACCTGATCGTCCGCCACAGCGCGCTGACCGGCGTCGAGGTGCCGCCCGAAATCGCGCCGAGGATGATCGACGAATATCCGATCCTGTTCATCGCCGCCGCCTTCGCGCGCGGGACGACGAGCGCGCGCGGCCTCGCCGAATTGCGCTTGAAGGAATCGGACCGGATCGCGGCGATGGCGGCGGGGCTCCGCGCGATCGGCGTGAAGGCGGAGGAAAGCGCCGACGGTCTCGCCGTCGCCGGCGGCGGCGGCGAACCTCTCCCCGGCGGCGGCAGAATCGACCCGCAACTCGACCATAGAGTCGCGATGAGCTTCGCGGTGGCTGGCCTCCACGCGACGGAGCCGATAGGGGTCGCCGACATGAGCTGCATCGAGACCAGCTTCCCCGGCTTCGCCGCCGCGCTCGCCGGGCTGAGCGCGGCATGATCGTCGCCGTCGACGGGCCGGCCGCGAGCGGCAAGGGCACGATCGCGCGCGCGCTCGCCGCCCATTACGCGCTGCCGCACATGGACACCGGCCTGCTCTACCGGGCGACCGCGCTCAACCTGCTCAACATGGGCGGCGATCCCGAAAGCGAGTTCGCCGCCGCGCGCGCCGCCGCCGACCTTTCGCAGACCGGCTTCGACGACCCCGAATTGAAGAGCGAGACCGTGGGCGGGATCGCCTCGCGCATCTCGGCCTACCCTTTGGTCCGCGAGGCCCTGCTCGAGCGCCAGAAGCGCTTCGCCGCGCAAGCCGGCGGCGCCGTCCTCGACGGCCGCGACATCGGCACCGTGATCGCGCCGGCGGCCGACGCCAAATTGTTCGTCACCGCCCGCCCGGAGGTGCGCGCCCGGCGCCGCTTCGCCGAACTGCGGAGCAGCGGCCTCGACGTCCATTTCGACGACGTCCTCGCCGACATCCGCGCCCGCGACGCGCGCGATTGCGGCCGCGAAGCGGCGCCGCTGGCGATGGCCGACGACGCGATCCTGCTCGACACCAGCGAGCTGGGCGTCGCGGAGGCGATCGCCGCCGCGATCGCCGCGGTCGCGCGTCGCCGCCGCTAGCGCGGGTCGGCCGGGAAATCCTTGTATTTCTCGCGTTTTTGCCGGAATGTCGGGGCGGGCTCATCGAGGGACCAGGCCATGAAGACGCTCATCATCCTCGTGCCAGCGCTGGCGGCTTCGGCCGCCCTCGCCCAGCCGCAGCCGGCGCGGCACAGCGCGCCGGGCGCCGGCGCCAATGCCGCCCTCGACATGAACGAGATGATTTGCCGGAGCCAGGCCGCGATCGGCTCCCGCCTGAATCGCAACCGGGTGTGCGCGACTCGCCGGCAATGGCTCGAGCAGCAGCGCATGGACCGGCTCTACACCGAGAAAGCCCAGACCAGCCGGATTCGGCCGTAACGGCAGGCCGGCGCGCCGGCGGGGCACGCCCGATGGACTATGACGACCAGCTGCGCCGCTATTTCGGCACCGCCGATCTGGGCGCGATCGCGCCGGCGGCGCTCGCCGCCGGGATCGAGCGGATGCGGGTCGATTTCGGCCTCGAAAAGGATCGCGGCCGGCGCTTCGCCTTGTGGGCGGTGATGGAGATGCTCGGCGCCGCGCCCGATCTCGACGTCGCGTTCGAGGACGCGGCCGACCGCGACGCCGCGCGCGCCTTCCTCGACTTGATCGGCCGCGCCGCCGGCTGAAATTCCTTGTGTTCATCGGGCCTTTGCAGGATCATCGGCGCCGGACTCAATGGGAGCGCAGCGATGAACAAGGCAGTCCTCCTCCTCGCCACCCTCGCCGCTTCGGCCGCCGCCGCCCAGCAGGGGGCGGCGCCGCCCGCGCCGCAACACAGCGCGCCGTCGGGCGCGACCAACGCGGCGCTCGATCCCAACGAGATGATCTGCCGCAGCCAGTCGGTGATCGGCTCGCGCGTCGCCCGCCGCCGGACCTGCGCGACGCGGCAGCAATGGCTCGACCAGAGCCGCGCCGACCGGGCGCTGACCGAGCAGGCGCAGACCCGGCGGACCTGGTGCAGGGAGGGCGTCGTCTGCCCGCAATGAAAACAGCGATTTTTCTCGTGACCGCGCTGGCCGCCTCGGCGGCGCTCGCCCAGCCGCAGCCAGGCGCGCCGCCGCGCAGCGCCCCCGCGGGCGCGCGCATGCTCGATCCCAACCAGACGATCTGCCGCAGCCAGTCGGTGGTCGGCTCGCGCCTGACCCGGGCCCGGGTCTGCGTCACCCGCCAGCAATGGCTCGAGCAGCAGCAGCGGGACCGGCTCCTCGCCGAACAGGCGCAGACCCGGCGGATGTGGTGCGGCGGCGGCGTCTGCCCGACCGGCTGAGCGGGCACAGTTACAGCCGGAGGACAGTTACTTGTAACTGTCCCTAGGAGGCGATCGGGCGCAGCGCCCTGCGCTTGGGCCTCCCCTTCGGCTCGACGAGCGTGACGCGATCGACCGCCATCGTCTTGTCGCGGGCGGCGACGACGCGGGCGAGATGGCCGAGCACCTGCTGGATGAGGTCAACCGACTGCAGCTGCGGGGCGTGGCGCTGGAGCAGGATCGGATCGCTGACGAGGACGTCGCCGAGCAGCTCGAGCTGCCGAACGACGAGCTCCAGCTCCTCGCCGATCCGCTGGTCGAGCACGCTGTCCGACCGGCCGGGGCTCGGCGGCGGCGGCTTGAACAGGCTGCGCCGCCCCGCCTCGAGATCGGCCCGGATCGCCGCCTGGGCCGCGTCCACCGCCTGCTGATGCGCGGGCGCTTTGTAAGTGGCGAGAAGCGTGTGGTTTACCATAGCCAAGCTCGTTTCGGACCAGATACCATTGCCAACAACGCGTTACGGCTCCGATTTGATCCCCGGCCATAGGCCAGATCGCGCTAAATATGGTTAATTGCCAGAGCCTTGGATTACCGTGGGAATACGGCGGCGCTAGAAGCCGTGGCCCATGCGCCGCACGCAGATGCCGCCGCAAAATGTCCGGCTGGTCTGCGCCTTTTCGACATATTGCCGCTCGAGCCGGATCGACTCGGCCCATTGCGCGCGGGTCGCGCACCTCAGGACCCCGCGCAACCGCGAGCCGACCGCCGGCTCGCTGCGGCAGATGATTTGGTTGGGATCGTAGCGGGCTCGCGCGCCGCCCGAGGGGGCGCTGCGCTGCGCGTCCGCCGGCTGCGGCGGCGGCTGTGCGAACGCGGCGGAAGCGGCCAGGGCCGTCAGGATCAGGGCAAGCGTCTTCATAGCTTTCCTCCGATGAGCCCGCCTCCATTTATCCCGCGCTGGGCGCAACGCACAAGGGGTCTCGCCGGGGCACAGTCACTCGCTGACTGTCCCCATTCCTGCCCCTGCCCGCCGAAGCCTTGGCAAAGGCGCGTTCGCGTTCTTCGCGCCTTCACGTGAAACCCAGCCTTCCTCGCCGACAAGGCGAAGCGGATCAACATCATGATGGACGAAAGCCTGTCCTGAGCCAGTCGAAGCGGCCTGATCGAAGCGATCGATAGGATCGCGAGCAACCGCTCGGGCTTCCTGTCGGACGCGGCGCGGATGGCGAGCGCGGCGCGGCGCGCAGATGGGGACAGCTACTCCTGACTGTACCCAGTCCCTCCCCTAATACATCATCAACACCTGCCGATGTCGACCCACCGGCCGTTCCAGCACTCATAGCGGTTATGGTTGTCGCAGACTGTGGCCCCGTCGGAATATTGATTGCCGTTCCAGTAGCAGACTTCATGCCCGGCGACCGCAGCTAGCGCCGCGCTGTCACTCTCCCTCGACCCCATCGGCGAGTTGCTGAGCGCCGGATCCTGGGGATCGACGTGGGTATCGTCTTCCATTCCTTCCTCCATCGCTGCGAACCGTGGAAACTAGCACCGGCGACAAAGTAGCGCTATTCCGTGAAGCAACCCCAATCTCCAGCTTGCCCTTTCGCGGCTGTCACGCGACTGTCCCCATTCCAGCCTTCGCGCCTTCGCGTGAAACGATCCGGGGGAGCATGCTCCGTCGTCAGGGCGGCCACTGGCCAATCCTGATGCCAGCCAAGGCAGCGAGAAGATCGACCAGGTGGTCGCTCGTTGCCCGAAGCGAATTTTCGTGAACGCGGTAAATATCGAACGCATATTCGGCTTCTGCCGGAGGCACGCGCAGCCGCTCCCGCGTCACGAAGTAGATGAGAGCGTTGAGCGCATCGCGCGCAGGCCTTCGATCGCGAATCGCCTGCTCCACGGCGGCCCGAGCCTGAAGCCAGGCTGGGGTGCCCGGCTGTGCCGGCATGCTCGGCCGCGCCACCTCCGAAAAAATGGCGCGACTGGCGGCATTCGCGGACTGACGGAAAACCGCCATTGTCCTCTCCGTCTCCCTTTGAAGCCTCCAATATTCCGCATCGCGGGCGGGGTCCGAAAAGTGGAAGTCGGGGGTCGGAAACGGGGTCCCGATCGGCGGCATCTCCTGGCTCTGCGCGAGCGTCGCGCTTGAACATGTGAGAAGCGCTACCGCGATCCAGGCCGTGACAAGTCCACGTCGCTTGATTGGAACTGACGAATTGCCTGACATTTCATTTGTCCTGATTGTAGTTCGGAAGCGGTAGGATCAGCCGTGCAATCCAGTATAATCATATCCGCCGGCCGGATGGAGCGGAACCCGCGCTTGGTGCCACCGCGCTTGGTGCCAGGCACGTGCCAGGCACCGGAACGCCCAGCAGGCACCGGAACGCCCAGCAAAAAGGGACACGTAACTTTTTCGCGAAAAAGTACGTGTCCGCCTGAAGCAGCATCGCTGGAAGCCAACTCGCAAACCGCCAGACCCGCAGAAAGGATCGACAATCCGGGTGCCAAAGGAAGTCGGGGGACGCGGCTGGAGTTGAACCAACATCTCTCCAAGGGTAGGCTGGGGCTGTCTACACTCGCAGCCCACTTAGTACCTCGGAGGCTCTATCCGTTAAGCTACACGTCCTTAAGGCGGCCACTCAATGAGTTTAGGCCGCCATTCTAGGCCGAGTCGGGGAGTCGCTCAAAGCTGTTTGTTTTCAATAATGGGAGCAACGTAGAGCGCTTTACTGAGCGTCTCTACGAGATCATTTTTGTTCAGAATGCTAATGCAACGGATCGTAATCAGGGGGAAAAGGGGACAGGGGGAAAGGGGACACACACCTTTGTGTCCCTGAAGCCCACATCAGACCCTGCAGGACGCGCTGACCGTACTGTTCGCGCACCACCATTCCCGGCCCACCGGGATAAACGTCGCCCACGGGCGCGTTGAACGCTAAGGGAATCTGCGCTCGGAAATGTGCGGCTATCTCCGCTGCGCTCTTGCGAGTCGTGTAGAGGTTACACATTGACCGTCCAGCGTAGGCGTGGAGTGCTTTCTAGGCCTTCGAGGTGCTTCTGCATGAGGCCTTTTCAATTATCCCAGCGGTTATCCACAACTTGGGACCGTCCGATTCTAGACGTTACCCCCGTTATCCTCGTTATCCACAAGCGGAATCCGCTTTTTCCGTCCTAGAAAGAGGCCGACAACGCAATCCGGCGCGTAGCTCAATGGATAGAGCGCTCCGGTTGCTAGGTCGTCAGTAGATGTCGCAATCACTGCGTACCGCCGGAAGGATGTAGGTTCAACTCCTACCGCGCCGCCCTTTAACGCCGCCGGGAGGCCGCGTGGCGCAATTGAGACAGGTACGTAGCTGCCGCCCTGAGGCCGGGCATTGGGTCCCCCGAGGGATTGCGGTGCGCCGGCATTCTTAGGCCGGCCACTGGCCAGTCCTGATGCCGGCTAGGAGCGCGAGGAGGTTGACAAGCGTATCGCTGGTCGCCTGGAGCGTGCGTTCGCGGCCGTGACGGATATCCAGCGCGTATTCGGCCTCTGCGGGGGGCAGCTGCGGCCTCTCACGCACGGCGAAGGCAATGAGGACCGCGAGCGCATGCCGTGCCGGTCTTCGATCGCGGATCGCCTGCTCGACGGCGGCCCGGGCCCGCAGCCACGCCGGCGAGCCCGGCACCGCCGCGTCCCGCGATACGGCGTTGCGCGCGGCATCGACCGAACGGCCGAACGCCGCATATGTCCTCGCCACCTCCCCTTCCAGCCGCCAATATTCCGCATCGCGCACGGGGTCCGAAAAATGGAAGTCCGGAGTTGGAAACGGGGTGGGTATAGGCGGCATCTCGGGACGCTGGGCAATCGCGGCGCAAGGCGCCGCGACGAGCAGAACCGCGACCCAAATCGCCGCAACGCCGCGGTGTTTCACACAAAACGAGAGATTGTACGCCATATCGTTCGTCCCGTTCGAGATGGAAATCAGCGAGGTTATCCATACAACCCTGCATAATCATAGCCTCCGGCTGGATGGAGAGGAGGATCTATATGGATTAACTGCTCCAGCGCGGCAGCTATGTTGTTTGAATATGACTCGCTGCGCCACAGGGCGGATGACCCGTCGAATCCGTTGGTTCCGAGATAAGTCTCTCTCGTCCCGCCACCCGTGAGCCAGCTTTGAAACTGGGTGTGGCTGTAGGCCAAGGCATTGGACAGCATGTGGCCAACCTCATGAAGGATGAGGAAATCCAGCTGATTATACGCCATGGATTCATAGCCGACGAGCTGGGCACGATTGATTTCAGTCACCCACCCGCCATTGCCGTCGGGATGGACGCTGCCTGCACCACCCGAGATGTTCGTATAGGTTCCGTTCGTAGCGACGATATGGAAGTGATCGATGATATTGACCAGATCAGCGAGATCGAACGTTTCATCGCCATTGGGGCCGTGGAACGTAACGGTAGAGTGGCCCCCGTCACGATCCAGAATCGCGTGAAGCTCCGTGGAAAGAGCTTGACGGTGTGCTTCGGCGATACCTTCCGGATTTGCCGCCGCTGCCGCGGCATCTTCTACGCCGGCCGGGATTTCGAGGCGATGATGCGGGAGGATTAGGAACAGTCGCTTGCTTACTGCCCCCATTCCGGGTCTTGTGGTCCGCACATCGGGAGAGGAAAATGGGATTGTTCGACTGGCTGACCGGCAGCAAGGCGGCGCCGGCGGGGGTGGCGCGGCAACCGGCGGCCGAGCTGCGCGCCCGCCTGCTCGGCGTCAATCGCGACACCGCCCCCTTCATCGTCCGCGACGGCGCCCCGGAGGGCGTCGACCTGGTGGCGGAATGGCGGATCGTCGACGCCCGATGGTACGAGATCTTCGCCAAGGCCGGGCTCGAGCGCGTCTTCAAGGTGCTGATGAAGCTCGACGAAGCCAAAGGCGAAGTCCGCGCCGTCGACCAGGAATGGGAGCTCGAATGGCGCGCCGGCGTGCCCAGCCTCGCGCTCAGCGCCAGCGCCTTCCGCGGCCAGAAAGCGGAGATCAGCTTCGGCACCGCTTACGCCTTCCGCGAGGACGCCTCCTACGGCAAGGTCTACGACTATCGCTTCAACACCAAGGAGCTGAAAGCGCCCCTGATCGAGGCCGCGCAGGCGGCCGGCTGGGGCTGGAAAGGCGTGGCGTTCGGGAAGCTCTAGGGGACGGTCGCTGGCTGACGGTCCCCATTCCCTTCCGCGCGCGCCCGTCCCGTCATGTCACCTCCAGCCGGTCTGGTAATTGTGCATGCGGTCGCTGCGCGGCTTGTAATTGACGTTGTCGCGGAAGGCGGCGACCTCGTCCGGCGCGAGCGGCTGCCAGACGTAGGTGTCGTCGCAAAAATCCCCCGAGGCGCTCCAGTCGTTCAGCTCGTAATGATGGAAGCGATAGAGCTGGCCGCAGCGCCGGCAGCGATGGACGGCCAGCTCCGACGGCCCCGCGTGACGCACCCGCTCCACCTCCTCGACATCCGCGACGTGCGGGCTCGCCGGGCCCAGGCAGGTCCACTCGGGCACCTCCGAATACATGTCCTCAGCCTCTCCTGCTCCCTTCGTGCCTGGCACGTGCCTGGCACCGAAGGGCCCAGCTGGCGCTCCGCCATCGCCGGAGCATGACACCGGCCGCGACGGACGGCAACGCCGCCGGGCACCCCTTCCCCCGTCGTCCCGGACTTGATCCGGGATCCAGCTCCTTCGTGCCCTTGCGCCTTCGCGTGAACCCAATCGCGCCGAGCGCCCCGGCAAGGCCAAGCGGATCAACATCATGATGGACGAAAGCCTGATCGAAGCGATCGACCGGATCGCCGGCAACCGTTCGGGGTTTCTATCGGATGCGGCGCGGATGGCGATTGCCGCGCGGCGGGGGATGGGGGAGAACTGGTCGCTAACAAGGCTGAGTTGGCGTCGTAGCAAAGCCTTCAAATCCAAGATTTTCCAAAACATGGCTTCGGACCGACGGATACCCGTCACGAGGAACTGTCCATCCATCCGCCCGACACCGCTCAAGCCAATCGGTCATTGATAAATTAACGGCCGCCGCAAACGTTGACGGGGCGACAGCTGAGCCCCAAACCTCAAGGAGTAAGGAGCCATCACTTGCGGGTATTCTAATTGGCCTGTCGACCCCGGGAGCGAGAGAACGAATTCCTAGCCAGAATTGGATTTGATAGTAGCTTAACCTCGCATCGATCGGCCTTCGATCCCGGCTCATTTGCGCAACGGCGTCGTTATCAAGCCAGTCGCCTACTTTTGCAGGAACCATACCGCCGAGCAGGGCAACACACCCCGCCAAGCTGATAATTTCCTCCCGCACCCCGTTTGAGGCAGCGCCGGCAGCCGCAAGATCAGCGCTTACGCGCCTGCTCAAACCGTTTGTGCATAATCGTTGGTGCAGATGCGTTGGAAGCCGAACTGCCAATCTAATCAGAGCGCCCGCGAGACTGCTAGTTCGGGCAGCCGAGTAGTTTCTGTCAAGCCATTCTGACAGCACAGCGCGATCAAAGAATGAAGTTAGAGAGGCGGGGGGTACTGTACCGCAACATTCGACGACATCCGCCAGCTGTCTAAGAATAACTCCCCTAGCACTCCACATGTTTGAAGCGGGAGCATCAATCATGCGGCGTGCCGGCGTCTCCGCCAGCCCAAATCGACCAAGTTTTTTGAATAGTCTATGCATATTGTTAATATCTGTTGGAGATGGCAATCTTTCCAGTCGACGATACGCATTCCATTCTTCAAGATCGATCATCTTGCATAGGTCATCTCCGACATTATTAGAGATGAAACCCTGGGACGTTGAGTCAGATACCTCAGATAGGAATTGAAGCAGCGCCCCGAGAGCCGTGTTAGTTGCTCGAACCGAAATTTCCGGTAGGCTTTCAGACAGTTGATTTAGTGTCTCTTTGTAAACAGCGCGCATACCGGCACCAGCGGTGCGCGAGAAACGAAGGAATGCGGAGAGCTGACTGAGAGGGGCGTCTTTTGCTACCTTAGAGATACGAGTTCTTTCCCGCACGAGGCCCCCGAGCAGGTAATCATACAAACGGCGCAGAGGCGATATCGAACCACGAATATCTTGGAGGAAGCCGAGCAATGAATCCACGCTCTGGCCAAAAACCCGCTCCAAGACCTTATCATGGCGTAATAGTAGCCCATTGGAAAGTGATAGATGTATAGAAGTTAGCTTATTAGTTGGATTACTAAGATAACTCAGAAGATTTCCGAGAAAATGTAAGCCCATCTCCATCGAAACAGCGACTAATTTATCATCAAAATCCACCGGACGTTCTTCAGATGATATGAGAGGAACTCCAAGTTTGCTTGAAAAGTCTAAATAGAATGGCAAGTGATCCTTTCCACCGACTCTTAACAGCCAATCCGGATTAGTTAACATCGCCTCCAAGAGTTTCTTTGCTATTTCTAGGTCATCGTCCACTGCCGCCCGCTGAGCTATAAAGATCAAGTCCAACGAACACTTGTCCGCGACCGCCAGACATTCTTCCAAGCGATCTACAGGCGGGCTGGCCGCCCCCAAAATGAGCTTCCCCAGAGCGGAGTGCGCAACCGTGTAGCGAACTGTCTGGTCGGCCTTGGGGCGGGTTTCGAAAACTATTCCAGCACGAATAAAGCTCTCGAAGCCCGCATAAGGAAATTTCAGTCCCTCCTCAGGAAGAGGGACGTCCTGTGGGAGTGCCGATAACCGTAGAAGATTTTGAAGTTCCTCCGGATTTTTCCCCACCAGATACGAGTTTCGTATCTCGAGGCGGGCGTCCTCCACGGTTAGAGAAAAATCTCCGTCTTTTATGATAGACGGGATGCGGTGCTCAACGGCTGCGCCAAACGCCATCAAATCGACGGAGTAATTGGGAGAAGCAGGATCGCCTCCGAATGTTCTAATCCAAGTGCGCATCACCGCGTCGGCCGGCTCATGTGCCTTTGGATCTACGCCGTTGCGAATAAGGATGCGCCGAAATACACCGAGGACTTCCGCGGACTGAGCTCGGTGCACGACCGGCACCAGGTCGGTAGCCTCCAAGGCCGACCCTGACAGGCGATGCACCTCCCGGCCGACGAGCAGGAGACGCGCTCCCAAGGGTTGAGCCAGCTCTCGCCAATTCTCGTAGACGGACGCTATCAGATCCTCGTCTAAGTGGACGTTGTCGATGATAAAGAGAACACCTTCGTCCCCAAATTCGACGATTTGTTTCTCTATCCTACCTCGAAGTACCCCCGTCTGGTTCCCAAAAGGAGAGAGGTCGAGGCGATAAGCCGGAAGACCACGTTGCGCAGGGTCGACGGCTATGGAGTGGGCCATCACGGTTTTGCCCGCAGCGCCACGACCGCGGAGTAGCGCGCAGCCCGTTTGGTTGAGGCTCGCCATGATTTCTTCCTGACGGCCTGGCCGGTACACCGTTCCGACGAGAAACTCTTCAGAACTAGGAACAAACGGACCTGCACCGAGCGGAGGCCGGTCAATGCGCACAAGTTCGAACAGCTCGGGTGCTGGTGGAATATTAAGGTGGACTTGCCGTACGCGCGCGTACCGAGGTTGGCACAGCTCTCGAACCAAGCCCATTCCTAGAAGGATCGTCACTCTATCTGTAGGAATTCCAGCGCGACAAAATTCTTGCTTCCAATGATCAAGTTCCTCGATTTTAGGCCGTGTGCGCGGGATCCCTCCGACAAATAAATAGCCACTTACGCGCGGGCGCTTTGAGTCACGGACTTTTGCTAAATCGCTTTCAAGGTGCCGCTGCCAGGAGTAGCGTTCACGGGTGGCTTCCACCGCATCCAAGGTGCCGTCACCCCGAGCTACATAGGCATCCGGCCAACCATCTGTAGTTTGGTCCTCAGGGTTGCGGCCGTGCACCTGTAACTCTTGGTACCGTGCCCGGTCTCGAGCAACCGCCAAATCTTCCGTGAGTCGTTGAAGCTGAGCGGCGCCGATGCTCTTCAACTTATCAGCAACTCGCTGTTCTAATTGGCTCACCTTTTCGGTCACACATGCCCCCGATTCATAATTGCCGAGTACGCTTGCGGTCACAAGACGGAAAGTCTTGCTTGGGCGTAAGCCCCGCTACCCCTCCCCCCGGGCGCCAAGTACCAGTTGGCGACGCCTCTCTTGCCCCTCCCCGCCCCTTCCCCTATATGCGCCCCGTCCAACGGGCGGTTGCGCTCGTGGAAGCCAGGATAAGGCATCGCGCGCAGGAGCAGGGTCTCGCCCTTCTCGGCGCGCCCTTTTGCTTCCACGCCTCACCATCCAAAGGACGCCGCCCTGGCATTCGGCCGTTGCGGCACATGCCTCTGGCCCGGCCCGCGCACTCGTCAGTCCGCGGTGCGGTCCGGTAAGTTTCGAAGGACTCCCTTATCATGGCCACAACGGCAAACCCGACCCGCGAAGATTTCGCCGCGATGCTCAACGAATCGTTCGGCGGCGAGGACCAGGGCTTCGAGGGCCGCGTCGTCAAAGGGATTGTCACCGCGATCGAGAACGACCTCGCCGTGATCGACGTCGGCCTGAAATCCGAAGGCCGGGTGCCGCTGCGCGAGTTCGCCGCGCCGGGCCAGAAGGCCGAGCTCAGCGTCGGCGACGAGGTCGAGGTGTTCGTCGACCGGATCGAGAACATGCATGGCGAGGCGATGCTGTCGCGCGACCGCGCCCGCCGCGAGGCGGCCTGGGACAAGCTCGAGACCGAGCACAATGCCGGCAACCGCGTCGAGGGCGTGATCTTCGGCCGCGTCAAGGGCGGCTTCACCGTCGACCTCGGCGGCGCCGTCGCCTTCCTCCCCGGCTCGCAGGTCGACATCCGCCCGGTCCGCGACGTGGGTCCCTTGATGGACCTGCCGCAGCCGTTCCAGATCTTGAAGATGGACCGCCGCCGCGGCAATATCGTCGTCTCGCGCCGGGCGATCCTCGAAGAGACCCGGGCCGAGCAGCGCTCCGGCCTGATCCAGTCGCTCGCCGAGGGCCAGATCGTCGACGGCGTCGTCAAGAACATCACCGATTACGGCGCGTTCGTCGATTTGGGCGGGATCGACGGCCTCTTGCACGTCACCGACATCAGCTACAAGCGCGTCGGCCACCCGAGCGAGGTGATCAACATCGGCGACACGGTCAAGGTGCAGATCATCCGCATCAACCGCGACACCCAGCGCATTTCGCTCGGCATGAAGCAGCTCGAATCTGACCCCTGGGAGGGCGCGGCGGCCAAATATGCGGTCGGCGGCGTGTTCAAGGGGCGGGTCACCAACATCACCGAATATGGCGCCTTCGTCGAGCTCGAGCCCGGCATCGAGGGGCTGGTCCACGTCTCCGAGATGAGCTGGACCAAGAAGAACGTCCACCCCGGCAAGATCGTCTCGACCTCGCAGGAGGTCGACGTCGCGGTGATCGAGGTCGACGAGGAGAAAAGACGCATTTCCCTGGGTCTCAAGCAGGCGCAGGCCAATCCCTGGGCGGCGTTCGCCGAGAAGCATCCCGTGGGCAGCGAGGTCGAGGGCGAGGTCAAGAATTCGACCGAGTTCGGCCTGTTCGTCGGCCTCGACGGCGACGTCGACGGCATGGTCCACATGTCCGACATCGCCTGGGGCGTGACCGGCGAGGAGGCGCTCAATCTCCACCGCAAGGGCGAGAGCGTCAAGGCGGTGGTGCTCGATGTCGACGTCGAGAAGGAGCGGATCTCGCTCGGCATGAAGCAATTGGAGCGCGGCGGCGTCGCCAAGAGCGGGTCCGCGGGCGCGGGCGGGGTCAACAAGGGCGAGACCGTCACCGTCACCGTGCTCGAGGTCCGCGACGGCGGCCTCGAGGTGCAGGTCGGCGACGACGGCGCGACCGGCTTCATCAAGCGCACCGACTTGGGCCGCGACCGCGACGAGCAGCGCCCCGAGCGCTTCCAGGTCGGCCAGAAGTTCGACGCGATGGTCAGTGGCTTCGACCGCTCGAAGAAGCCCAATTTCTCGATCAAGGCGCTGCAGATCGCCGAGGAGAAGCAGGCCGTCGCCCAATACGGCTCGTCGGATTCCGGCGCCTCGCTGGGCGACATCCTCGGCGAAGCCCTCAAGCAAAAGAACGGCTAACCAACCCGCCCGGCGGGCGCCGGAAATGGCGCCCGCCGCGCCCTTTCTGCCAGTGCCAACCTAGCCTATTGAAATTCTCCGATTTTTGCGGGCCTCCCGATATTGATTTTTGTTTATTTCGGTGCGAGGGTCACCGTGGCTGTCGTGTCGCGTGGGGGCGCGAAAGTAACCCGGCGCAGAGCCGGTCGATTTCCTTGAGGAGGGGGCGCCGTGATCCGATCCGAACTGGTCCAGAAGCTCTGTGACGATCATCCGGACCTGACGCTCAAGGAAGTGGAGCGGGTCGTCTCCGCTTTCTTCGATTCGATCATCGAGCAGCTCCAGGCCGGCGGCCGCGTCGAATTGAGGGGCTTCGGCGCTTTTTCGACCCGCGGCCGCGACGCCCGCAAGGGCCGCAACCCGCGCACCGGCGAGCCGGTCGACGTCTCCGCCAAGAGCGTCCCTTATTTCAAGCCCGGCAAGGAAATGCGCGAGCGCCTCAACGTCTGAGGCATCCCGCCGCCGGCCATCCCGGCCTCCCGCGCCGACCGGCCGGCGCCAGGCCGGCCGGGGCAAAATGCACGAAGTGGACGCGATCGACCGTCTGCGCGGCGGCGGATGGGCGAAGCGGGCAAGCCGCAGCGAGGCACCCCCGTCCGTGCGCCGGCCGCGCGTCCCGGCGGCCGGGCAACGTCGCACCTGGCGTGAAAAGGCGGGTTGTATGGGGACAGTTACTTTTCCCCCGCCGGATCGAGGACAGGCCGACCGCGGCTGAAAGTAACTGTCCCCTGGCGGGCGTTCGTGGCATGGCCGGAGGGATGCGGACGTGGCGAAATCGGTAGACGCAGCAGACTTAAAATCTGCTTTCCTTCGGGAAGTGTGGGTTCAAGTCCCGCCGTCCGCACCAATTCCCGAAGCGGCGCGACCGGTTGCCGCAAGGACCGCTGCAGTCCCCGCCAGATGACGCCGTGACACGCGGCACAACCTGGCGTAGTTTTGCTGCCGCGACTCCGAGATTCGGAAGAGTATTATTCAGGGGCGCTCGCTTCGGGAGAGGACGATGACTGCAGACGCGACGGAGGAACCCGGCGATCCGGCGGCGGAAACAGAAGCCTTGCCGCCCTCCCCCAGCATCTACGCACCGTCGCTGAAAATCCCGAAGCCGGAGCGACGGCCGCTGAAGGCTTTTGCCTACGATCCAAGCCGCGGTCGCCGCCTCGGCAACAGCATGACCGTCGCCATCAAATATGAGAAGCTCGCGCCGGGGCCGGTCGGCGACCGCTTCGCCGTGATCGATTACGACGGCGCCGAGGACGTCTACTACGCGCCCGTCAACCTCGACGATCCGGCCCTTCTCATCCGCGGCGGCCTCGAGCCCAGCGAGGTCGATCCGCGCTTCCATCAGCAGATGGTCTATGCTGTCGCTTCGGAGACGCTCGAGCGTTTCGAGGCCGCGCTCGGCCGGCGCGTCCACTGGCGCCGGCCGATCGACGACAAGGGCAAGCCCATCCACGGACGAAAGAACCGCCTGCTCCTTCACCCGCATGCGATGCGCCAGGCGAACGCCTTCTACAGCCCCTCCGTACACGGCATATTGTTCGGCTATTTCCGCGCGAGCAGGACCAACCCGGGGCAGAACCTGCCGGGGCAGACCGTCTTCACCTGCCTCTCGCACGACATCATCGCGCACGAGACGACGCACGCGATCATCGACGGCATCCGGACCTACTTCATGGAGCCGACCAATATCGACGTCCCCGCCTTCCACGAGGCCTTCGCCGATCTGGCGGCCTTGTTCAGCCATTTCTCCCACCGCGAGACGCTGATCGACACCCTCCAGAAGACCGGCGGCCGCCTCTACGCGCTCCATCTCAAGACCGGCTCGTCCGAAGTGGCGGACGGCGAGAAGCCGCCCGCGGCCGACGGGGAGAAACCGGCCTCGACGGAAGACCAGGCGCAGATCCAGGCCGACATCGCCGAGCGCAACCCGCTGATCGGCCTCGCCAACCAGTTCGGCGAGGCTTCGGGCATGCACGGCTCGCTGCGCTCCGCGCTCGGCACGCCGCCCAACTCGCGCGCCATCGAGAAGACGACGGAAGCGCACAGCCGCGGATCGATCCTGGTCGCGGCCGTGTTCGACGCCTATTTCGCCATCTATCTCAAGCGGGCGACGCCATTGCTCCGCATTTACCGGGCCGGCGGCCGGACCACCGACGACGTGCCGGGCGCGCTCGCCGAATTGCTCGCCACCGAAGCCAGCCGCATCGCCGACATGTTCTTCACGCTCTGCGCGCGATCGCTCGACTATTGCCCACCGGTCGACATCACCTTCGGCGACTTCCTGAGGGCGCTGATGACCGCCGATCGCGACTTCTATCCCGACGACACGGACGGGGTCCGCGACGCGCTGATGCAGGCCTTCCGCCTGCGCGGCATCGTCGCCGAGGATGCCTCCTATTTCTCGGAAGATTCGCTGTGCTGGCCGGAGCTCGAGCCGGGCCGGCTGCCGGTCCCGGGCCTGCTCTTCGGCGATCCGAACGGTCTCTCGCGCGAAGAGAAGAACAAGAATGGCGATCTTCTGCGGGCCTGGGCGACGGCCAATGCAGGAACGCTCGGCTTCGATGCCGACGCCGCCGCGCCGATCGAGGTCCCGTCCTTCCACCCGATGTTCCGAGTCGGCCAGGACGGCACGCTCAAGATCGAGATGGTCGTTGAGATGGTCCAGACCCGGCCGGACGAGATGGCGTCCGGAGTCACCGGCGTGCCCACGCCGATGCGCGCGGGAGTCACGCTGATCATCGCCAAGCCGCCGATCCACGAGGGGCGGCGAAGCGATCCGCATGTGCGCTATGCGATCGCCAAGCATCTGACCCCGGAGCGGGCGCAGCGGGTGCGCACCACGCTGGCGGCGAGCGAGGTCGCCGCGAAAGGCGCCGGCGGCCGGCTCACCATCAATTTCGGCCTGATTCACGGAGGGGCATGACATGGCGAAGAGTGGTTCGGCGGCCGCCGCCGATGCCGGCGCGCGGATCCGCATGTACCGCGTCGGCTTCGGCGATTTTTTCCTCCTCTCGGTGCCCGCCGAGGGCGGCGGCATGGCTCACGTGCTGATCGATTGCGGCGTGCACGCGCACGATCTGGGGGTGATGGACGAGGCGGTGGCGCAGCTGAAGGCGGATACCGACGGGCGGCTCGCTTTGGTCATCATGACCCACCGCCACGCCGACCATATTTCCGGCTTCGGATCGGCGCGCGAGATCTTCGAGACCTTCCAGGTGGAGCGGGTGTGGATGTCCTGGTTCGAGAAGCCGGACGATAAGGAGGCGGCCGCCATCCAGGCAGGGATCGTCGCCACCGCCCAGCACCTGCAGTCCGCGCTCGCCGCGCGCGCAAAGCCGGATGAGGAAGAGTTCGCGCACATGGCCGAAAACGCGCTCGGGGTCGCGAAGAAAGGCGGCAATGCCGCCGCGCTCGAGATGCTGCACAGCTTCAAGACCCCGGACGGCGGGCCGACGCCGGTCGACTATTATGCGGCCGACGAGACGCCGACGCTGCCGCCCTCGCTCGTCTCGGCCGGGCTACAGGCGGAGATCCTGGGCCCGCCGCGCGACCTCGCGCTGGTCGCGCAGATGGACAATGCCGCGCACCAATATCTCGCCTCCGACGACGCCGGCGACGAAGACGGGCCGACGGGGCCATTTTCGTCCGCCTACCGGGTCGCCGGGTTCGATTGGGCCGAGCCGCTCTTCCCGCTCGACCAGATCAGGAAGAATATCGAGAAGTGGCAGCCCAAGGTGCTGGCGGCGGCCGCGCAGCGCGCCGACAACGCGCTCAACAACCAGAGCCTGGTGGTGCTGTTCACCCTGCGCGGCAAGACGATGCTGTTCAGTGGCGACGCGCAGTGGGGAAACTGGGCGAATTTCCTGTTCGGCGGGCCGATCGGAACGCCGGGTCACACCGCACTGACCGAAAAAAGCCAGTCGATCCTCGCCAACCTCGATTTCTACAAGGTCGGCCATCACGGCAGCACCAACGCGACGCCGATGGACGTCGTCGAGGCGATGAGGAAGGGCTGCGTCGCGATGTGCTCCACCGACGCGGGCGCTTACGGCAAGGAGGCAAGAGGAACCGAGGTGCCGCGCATACCGCTGATGACGGCGCTCAGCGAAAAGACGCAGAACCAGCTCGCCAGGAGCGATCAAGTGGCCGTTGGCAAGGAGCCGGCGAACGACAAGGTGGCCGCGCTTGCAGCACCGTTCAAGGACGCAGGGAACGGCTGCATCGACTATTGGCTCTGACCGCGTTCGCGCCGCGCGTCAGGCCGCCGCCTTCTCCGCGGTCCATTCGCAGCTCGACAGGCTGATCGGGTCCATGAACATGCCGCCCATCCTGACCCCGATTTGCCAGCGGACCTGGGCGTCGACCGGGCCGATGCCGGGGATGTCGAGCGTCAAATAGGAGCCGATCCGGACCGGCTCGGCGCATTCCGCCATGAAGCCCGCGCTCGATAGGTTCCGGACCTTGACCTCGACCTTGTAGAGGTCGTGCGGGGTGAGGCTCGCCGTTCCCTCGACGCTCACGCGCGCGGCACGCCGGGGCCTGAAGCCCGGGGTCTGCTCCTGCCCGGGCGCGGGATCGGCGGGTTTCCTGGTCATGGCTTTTCTTAACCGATGTTGATGAAAGAGGCGTAAAGGCGCGGCGGGTTTTGCGCGGTCGCCGCGCGGTCTATCGTGGCGCCATGGCGATTCGGAGACTTTGCCGCGCCGCGCCGATCGCGGCGGCGCTTTGCCTTGCCGGCTGCGGCGCCGAGGAGACCGGCCCGATCGCGGTCAGCGCGATCGGCGGGCCGCCGCGGCTCGCCAATCCCAACCTCCAGCCGCTCGACCCGCCGTCCGCCTTCCTCACCGAGGCGGTGGCGCAGGGCCTGGTCCGCTTCGATTCCAACGGCGAGATCGAGCCCGCGCTGGCGCAGAGCTGGATCTTCTCCGACGACGGCCTTCGCTACACGTTCCGCATCCGCCGGGCGCAGTGGGCCGACGGCAGCCCGGTCACCGCCCAGCAGGTCGCGGCGCGGCTGCGCGCGGCGCTGAGCCGGGCCAGCCGCAACCCATTGAAGCCGGTGCTCGGCGCGGTCGAGTCGGTCACCCCGATGACCGCCTTCGTGCTCGAAATCAGCTTGCGGGGGCCGCGCCCCAATTTCCTGCAGCTGCTCGCGCAGCCCGAGCTGGCGATCGTTCAGAACGGGCTCGGCACCGGTCCCTACCGGGTGCGGGGCGCTGAAGCGGGCGGGACGCGGCTCTCCTTCATTCGGGGCGAGGATGAGGAGGTCCGGGCGGAGACCCCCGACATCCTGTTGCGCGGCGAACGCAGCGCGATCGCGGTCGCCCGCTTCGCCGCCGACGAGGCGGAGCTGGTTGTCGGCGGCACCGCCGGCGACCTGCCGATCGCGCGCGCCGCCGATCTGCCCGCCAACCGCCTGGTGCTCGATCCGGTCGGCGGGATGTTCGGCCTCGCCTTCACCGCCGGCGCGCCGCAAATCGACGATCCCGCAGTGCGGCGCGCGCTGGCGATGGCGCTCGACCGCGACGGGCTGGCGGCGGCGCTCGCGCCGCGCCTCGCCGCGCGCACCAGCCTGGTCGCGCCAGGCGTCCAGGAGCTGCCGGCGCCGGTCCAGCCCGACTGGGCCGCCGCCCCGCTCGACCAGCGCCGCGCACTGGCCGCGCGCACCATAAGCGGCCTCGGGCTCGAGGCGCCGATCCGCCTCAGGGTGGCGATGCCGGACGGCCCCGGCTACCGCCTCGCCTTCGCCTATCTCCAGCGCGACTGGCGGATGATCGGCGTCCAGTCCGAACGGGTCGCGATGGGCGCGCCGGCCGAGCTCGTCCTCGTCGATCAGGTGGCGCCGGCCAATCTCGCCAGCTGGTACCTGCGCCACTTCACCTGCGACGCGAGCGCGCTCTGCGATCCGGCGGCGGACCAGGCGCTGCTCGCCGCCCGGCTGGCGCCGCGCGCGGCCGACCGCCGGGCTCAGCTCGCCAATGCCGAGCGGATACTTACCGAGCTTGTGCCGTTCATACCCCTGACCGCGCCGGTGCGCTGGTCCCTGGTGGCGCCGCGGCTGACCGGCTTCCGGCCGAACGCCTTCGCGCGCCACCCGGCCGTCGTCCTGATCGCGGAGCGCCAATGATGCCGATCGACAATCAGCAGTTCGAGCAGGTCGCGAACCGGCTTCCGGTCGGCCGCGATCCGGCATCGGTGCGCCGCCGGATCGAGGCGATGGAGGCGCTGCTCGAGCGCGGCTTCACCCTGCCCGGCACCGAATTGAAGTTCGGGCTCGACGTGATGCTCGACCTCATCCCCGTCGTCGGCGACGTGATCGCGGCGGCGATGGGCGCCTGGATCGTCTGGGAGGCGCGCAATCTCGGCATGTCGAAATGGCACATCGCCCGGATGAGCGGCAATGTCGGCTTCGATTTCCTGCTGGGCCTAATCCCCTGGGTCGGCGCGATCCCCGATTTCTTCTTCCGCTCCAACACCCGCAATATGAGGATCGTCAAACGCTGGCTCGACAAGCACCATCCCGGGACGCGGATGATCGAGGGCGAAGTGATAGCGCGGCGCGACCTCTAGAGCTCGGCGAAATCCAGCCCGATATCCGCCGCCGGCGCCGACTGGGTCAGGCGGCCGACCGAGATGTAGGTGATGCCGGTCTCGGCGATGGCGCGGATCGTGTCGAACGTGATGCCGCCGCTCGCTTCGGTGGGGACGCGGCCGGCGACTTCCGCGACCGCCTCGCGCAGGGTGGCAGGCCCCATGTTGTCGAGCAGCAGGTGGGTCGCGCCGGCGGCGAGCGCGGGCGCGATCTGGCCCTGCCGGTCGACCTCGACGATGATCCGTTCGATCCCGGCGGCGGCGGCGCGGCGCACCGCTTCGCCGACCGAGCCGGCGACGGCGACGTGATTGTCCTTGATCATCGCCGCGTCCCACAATCCCATCCGGTGGTTCTGCGCGCCGCCCATCCGGGTCGCATATTTTTCGAGCGCGCGCAGGCCGGGGATGGTCTTGCGGGTGTCGAGCAGGATCGCGCCCGTCCCGGCGATCGCGTCGACATAGCGGCTCGTCAGAGTCGCGATGCCGGACAGGTGCTGGAGCGTGTTGAGCGCCGCGCGTTCGGCGGTCAGCAGGGCGCGCGCCCTTCCCCGCAGCCTGAGCAGGATATCGCCCGCCTCGGCATGCGCGCCGTCCTCGGCGGACCGCTCGATCTCGACCTCGGGATCGAGCGCGCGGAAGAAGGCTTCGGCCAGCGGCAGGCCGGCGGCGACGATCGGCTCGCGCGTGCGCATGACGCCCTCGAACCGCGCCTCGGCGGGGATCACCGCCGCCGAGGTGATGTCGCCGGCCTCGCCGAGATCCTCGGCAAGCGTGGCGGCGACGAAGCCGTCGAGGTCAAATCCGCTCAGTTCGAAAGTCATGGCCGTCATGTGCACGGCCTTGCCTCCGCGCTCAAGGGGCGAGCCGGAACGCCGTGCCGCGCGCCGAGTTTACCGATCGTGCGCTCGCTCTGCCTTGCCCTGACCTTTTCGCTCGGCTCCTGCGGCTCGGCCGAGCAGCAGGATTTGGAGAACGTCCGGTCGGCGCGCTCGCTGCTTGCCGAGGCGCGCCTGGTCGCGGAATCGGATGCCCGCCCGACCGGGAGATATTCCATGCAGATGCGCGAAGCGGCGGCGCGCCAGCTTGCCGCCATTGCCGCCTCGGCGGCGGCTTCAGGGACTCCTGCCGGCCAGGCGATCGCCGAAGTGGCGGCACTGCCCGCGGGGGCTCCTGCCCGGATGCTTGCCGCAAAGGAGAGGCGCGCGGGGGCGATCGAGGAACGCCTTGAAACCCGCTGAGCTGGCGCTCGGCATCCTGACGGCCGTCGGCGGCTTCGTCGACGTGAGCGAGCTCGTCTTCGTTTCCCAGGCAGGATCCCGGTTTGGCTATTCCCTCCTTTGGGTGATCGCGCTCGCGACGGTGGGGATCATAGTGTTCGGCGAAATGAGCGGCCGCGTCGCCGCGATCGCCAAGCAGCCGGTGTTCAACCTGATGCGCCACCGGCTCGGCCTCCAATGGGGCCTGGTCACGCTGGCGGCCTCCCTGTTCAGCAACACGATCATCTGCGCCGCCGAGATCGGAGGGGTCGCGCTCCTGCTTCACCTGTTCACCGGATTGCCGATGCGGGTCATGGCGGCCCTGGTGACGCTGATCTTCGTCGCCTCGATCTGGATGCTGCCGTTCAAGTGGATCGAGCGCGCCTACGGATTGCTCGGCCTGTTCATGCTCGTGTTCGGCGCGGCGCTGATCGCGATTCATCCCCCCTGGGCGCAGCTGGCGAGCGGGTTCGTCCCCAACCTCCCCCCTGGCCTCAGCGGACGCGACCAGCTCGTCTATGCCTATTTCGTCGTCGCGATCGTCAGCGCGGTCATGTTTCCCTACGAGACCTATTTCTACTCGTCCGGCGGGATCGAGGAGAAGTGGGGCGAAAAGGACCTCACCACCAACCGGGTGACGGCAATTGTCGGCTTCGCCTTGGGCTCGCTGCTCGCCGTCTCGATCCTCGCGATCTCGGCGCAGCTGTTCGGGCCGCGCGGCATTTCGCCGGAGCTGGTGGGGACGGTGGCGATGGAAGCGGCGGTGCCGTTCGGCAGCCTCGGCCTGATCCTCGCCTTGCTCGGCATGCTGTTTGCCCTGAGCGGCGCCGCGATCGAGACTTGCCTCGCCAACGCCTATTCGCTGAGCCAGTTCTTCGGCTGGCGCTGGGGCCGCCACCGCCCGCCGTGGGAAACGCCGCGATTCACCTTGTGCTGGCTCGCCGTCTTCCTGATCGCGCTGGCGATCGTGATGACCGGGGTCGAGCCGATCGCGCTTGCCGAATATGCGGTGGTGTCGTCGATCCTGGTCCTGCCGCTCACCTATTTGCCGCTGCTGCTGCTCGCCGGCGATCGCAAATATATGCGGGCCCACGCCAACGGGGTCGTAACCAGGACGCTCGGCTGGGGTTATTACGCGCTGATCGTGGTGGCGGCGGTCGCGGCCCTGCCGCTCTATTTGATCACCTCGGGAGGGAAGCTGTGAAGCCGGCGGGCTCGTTGCGGCTCGCCGCCGACCTGCGCGATCTTCAGATCGTCGATCCGGACGGATACAATTGCGGCATCGTCGACGATATCGAGCTCGACGGCAGGCCCGGCGGCAGGCTGACGATCGCGGCGCTTCTGGTCGGGCCCGGCGCCTATCGCGGCCGACTCCCGGCATGGGCGGCCGCGCTCGCGACCCTGCTCGCCGGGAAGCGCATCGTTCGCGTCCCGTGGAGCGCCGTCGCCGGCATCGCCAGCGTCGTCAAGCTCAACCGCAGCGCCGGCGCGCTCGGTCTCGGCCGAGCCGAGCGGCGCGCCGAGCGGCTGCTGACGAAATATGGAGGCCGCCATCCGCTTCGCTGACCTCTATGGCGCCCGCGTGCGCAGCCGCGGCGGAGCCCGGCTCGGCCGCCTGCGCGAGCTCTATTGCCGCGACGGCGAGGTGGTCGCCATCGGCGTCGGCTTTCGCACGCTGGCCGAGCGCCTGACCGGCAAGGGCGGCCGACGCATTCCTTGGCCGCGCGTCGCCGCGATCAGGGCCGGCGAGATCATCGTCGAAGATGCCGATGGGGCGGCGCGGGACCGGTGACCGCCGCGAAGGGAACCGTCGGGTCCGCCGGGAATTGAGGCCTCGACAGGGGACACGCAATGGACGCAGGCGACCGGGACTATTTTCTCGAACGGGCCGAGGCCGAGCTCGACCTCGCCAACGCGGCGACGCACGAGCGCGCTGCCTTCGCGCATTATCATCTCGCCGGCTTCTATCTGGACCGCGCCCATAGCGGGGCCGCCAATGACGATTAATCGCCGCTGATCTGCGGGCGGCCGACGTCGCCCTTGCCGACCGTGTGCGCGGCCATCTCCAGCATGCGGTCGAGCGATTTCTTGGCGGCGAGGCGCAGCCCCTCCTCGAGCTCGATCCGGGGCTGCAGGTCGCGCAGGGCGACGTAGAGCTTCTCCATCGTGTTCAGGGCCATGTACGGGCACATGTTGCAGTTGCAATTGCCGTCGGCGCCGGGCGCGCCGATGAAGGTCTTGCCGGGCGCGTCCTTCTGCATCTGATGGATGATGTGCGGCTCGGTGGCGACGATGATCACCGGCGACGGCGATTCGAGCGCGTGCTTGAGGATGCCCGAGGTGGCGCCGACATAATCGGCATGGTCGATGATGTGCGGCGGGCATTCGGGATGGGCGAGCACCGGCGCGCCCGGATGCTGGGCCTTCAGCTTGATCAGCTCGGTCTCGGAGAAGGCCTCGTGGACGATGCAGACGCCCGGCCAGAGCAACATGTCGCGGCCGGTCTTGCGCGCGAGATAGCCGCCGAGATGCTTGTCCGGGCCGAAGATGATCTTCTGGGCCAGGGGAATCTGCTTGAGGATCGTCTCGGCGGAGGAGGAGGTGACGATGATGTCGCTGAGCGCTTTCACTTCGGCCGAGCTGTTGATGTAGGTGAGCGCGATATGGTCGGGATGGGCCGCGCGGAACGCGGCGAACTGGTCCGGCGGGCAGCTGTCCTCGAGGCTGCAGCCGGCGTTCATGTCGGGCAGGACGACGATCTTGTCGGGCGAAAGGATCTTGGCGGTCTCGGCCATGAAGCGGACGCCGCAAAAGGCGATGACGTCGGCGTCGGTCGCCTGCGCCTTGCGCGACAGATCGAGGCTGTCGCCGACGAAATCGGCGAGGTCCTGGATGTCGGGCGTCTGGTAATAATGGGCGAGGATGACGGCGTTCCTCTCGCGGCGCAGCCGGTCGAGCTCGGCACGGAGGTCGAGGCCCTTGAGAGTCGCATTGGGTGCGTTCATTGCGTTTTCGCCCTTATCGCGTCGTCGATCCGGCGGGGCCGATCGAGGAAATAGGCTTCCTCGCGCCCGGCCGGATCGAGGAACCGCACCGCCACGCTGGCGTCAATCCCCGATGTGCGAAGCGGCATGGCGAAGCTCCTCGCCACCGCGCGCATCGCCGCGTTGCGCGCCAGGCTCGTCGGCGTCCGTTCACGCGCCTGGCGCATCAGCTCATCCTGGGCGCTCCGGCTATTGGCCCGATCGAGCGTCCGTTCGGCATCGGTGAGCGCCATGACGATGCCGCCCTCCGAATATTCCTGAACATGAGTGAGATCGATCTCCGGACCGGAAATTTCAAGGGGCGGCAGCGTCACCGTCAGCGTCCGCGTCGCCGGATCCCAGGCGAGGTCGCGGCGCCTGAGCCGGGCGAGGTCGACGCCGTAGCGGACGCTGCCGGGCAGGATCAGGGTCTTGCGCGCGGTGAGGCCCAAACGGATCTCGCTGGCGCCCACCACCGCCACGTAGCGCCCGACGAAGGCGGTCAGGCGGCCCTCGTCGCGCAGCGACACGAGGGCCGCGGCGGCGATCGCTTCGGGGTCGGGGCCGCCCATCGGCGATGCCGGCCGCGGCAGCAGCAGGCCGAGGCCCGCGCCGACCAAGAGGGCAAGCAAGGGCGGAATCAGGACAACAAGCTTTCTCAAGCGCGAAGCATCCATGTCTCACCCCTGGCCTCGACCAGGCCGCGGCTCGCCATGTCGACGAGATGGGCCAAGACCGAGCGTCCCGCCGCCGGATGGAGGCGCGGGTCGATGTCGCGGTACATGGTCGCGACCATCGCCGGAATACGCCCCTCCCCCGCCTCGAGATGGGCGAGAATCTGCTTCTCGCGCATCCGGCGGTGGACGATCAGGGCGCGGACATGGGCGTGCGGATCCTCGACCGCCGGACCGTGCGCCGGATGGTAGACCTTGTCGTCGCGGCCGAGCAGCAGATCGAGGCTCTTCATATAGGCGGTCATGTCGCCGTCGGGCGGCGAGACCACGGTCGTCGACCAGCCCATGACATGGTCGCCGGTGAACAGGGCGCCGGTCCCCTCCAGCGCGAAGCAGAGATGGTTGGAGGTGTGGCCCGGCGTCGCCACCGCGCGCAGCACCCAGTCCGCGCGCCCGATCGCCTCGCCGTCGGCGAGCACGCGGCCGGGGCGATAGTCGAAATCGAAGGCGGCGTCGGCGCGCGGGCCGTCATCCTCGAGCGCCAGCGGCGCGCAGCCGACGATCGGCGCGCCGGCGGCCGCCGCGAGCGGCCGGCTCGCCGGGCTGTGGTCGCGGTGGGTGTGGGTGCACAGAATCGCGGCGATCTCCTCGCCGACCGTGGCGGCGAGGATCGCGTCGACATGCTCCGGCAGGTCCGGTCCCGGGTCGATCACCGCGACCGTGCCGGCGCCGACGATATAGGTCTGGGTGCCGGCATAAGTGAACGGCGAGGGATTGGGCGCCAGCAGCCGCCGGACGCCGGGATGGACTTGCTCCACTTCCATGCCCCGGCATGTGGCATTGCCGGGGCCGGAAGGGAAGGTTTCCTTATTGCCCCCGGAGCCGGGCGATCTCGCGGTCGAGGGCGGCGGTGATGCGGGCCTTCTGCTCGGCGCTCAGCTCGCTGTCGTTGGCGAGCCGGTCGCGGGCGTGGGCGAGCCGCTCGGCGCGCTCGGCGGGAGTCGCGTTGCCGCGGCTGCACAGGACGATGCGGGTGCGGTCATGGTCGGTGCCCTCGTTGACCTCGTCGGCCTGGCCATGGTCGCAATCGGGGATGACGACCTCGTGGCCGTCGCGGTGGATCTCGACATGGCGCGCATGATCGCCGTCGCCATGGCCTTCGCCGCGAGGGGTCATCACGATCACCCGCTCGCGATGCTCGCGATGGTCGCCGGCCTGCGGCTCGCCGTCATGCTCGCGGATGATTACCCGACGCTCCACATGCCGCTCTTCGGGCGGCTGCGCCTGATCCTGCTTGGGCGCGTCCGGCTGGGCGAGCCCCGGCGTGCCGACGGCGGCGCCCAACCCGGCCACGGCCAGGATGAATGCGGCTCCGGCCAGCATGCGGGCGCGGCTGCTGCGATGGTCCTTCATCATTTTCAGTCTCCGTTTCAGTTGGTCGGCATGATTGAGCGGGCAGGCTGCAATCAGGCCGGGGCGGCTCGCGGATTTGATCAGGGCGCGGGCATAATCGTGACGGGCGTCGGCCGACGCCGCGGCGGCGACGGCGGCATCGCAGGCCAGCTCCTGATCGGCGCGGAAGGCGCGGAAGGCGAACCAGGCAACGGGGTTGAACCAGTTGAGCGCGAGGATGAAAAGGCCGGCGAGGTTCCACCAGATGTCGCCGCGGCGATGGTGGACGCTTTCATGATCGAGGGCGAGGCGCCGCTCCGCCGCCGAATAGCGGGTGGCGAAATCGGCAGGGACGACGATGCGGCGGTCGAGGAGGCCGAGGGCGACCGGTCCCTGCACCGCCGTGCTTTCGACCAACGGAAGGCCGCGATGAGCGCCGAGGCTTCGCCCGGTGCGGCCGAGCTCGGCAAGGAAGCGCCGGTAGGAGACGGTCTGCCAGACAAGGAAAACGGCCGCGCCCAGGGCCCAGATCGCGAGCAATGCGGGCACCCACTGCCCGGGTCCGCCATCCGGCGGCAACGGCGCGGCCGCATCCCCCGCCCAGACGACCAGCGTCTCGGCGGGAATCGGGGAGGGAATGTCCGGCGCGAGCGAGGGCAAAGGCGGCATGACGAGGCGCAACGCCGGCAGCAGCCAGAGCGCATAAGCGGGACCGGCGCCGAAGGCGCGCGCGACCGGATGGCGCAGGCCGAGCACGACCAGCATGGCGAGGCTCGCCCAGGCGAGATTGGCGAAGAACCAGCCGGTCATTGCTTGAGCGCCTTCAACAGCGCCTCGATCTCGGCAATGTCGGCTTCGCTCAGCCGGTCGCGTTCGGCGAGATGGGCGACGAGCGGCGTCACCCGGCCGCCGAACATGCGATCGAGGAGCCGCCCCGATTCCTGAGCGACATAATCGGCGCGGGCGACGGCCGGGCGGTAGCGATAGCGCCGCCCCTCCTCTTCGTGGGCGAGGACGCCCTTGGCGAGGAGCCGGCCGAGCATGGTCTTGACGGTGCGGATGCTCCAGCCGCGCGCGGCAGGGACGCGCGCCGCCACCTCGGCGGCGGTCAGGGGCGCCTCTTGCCAGAGCACCTCCATCACCGCATATTCGGCTTCCCCGATCCGCTCCATCGTGGCCTCCCTCGTTCGACTACAGAAGTAGTCATCGGCGCGCTGAACGGCAGATGAATGGGCTTTGCAAGGCGCGGCGCCGGGGCTGTCGGCTGGCTTTACAGGCGGCGGAAAGGGTTAAAATTCATTCACCCTGAAAAGCCCGGATTTCCGCGGCTTTGGCGCTCTGGCACGGGCCGTGAATGGACAGGACCGTCCACATGGTTCCACTCGGGGCGGGCCTTGGCGCACTTTCCGGTCGCGCCGCCCGCCCCTTCATTTTGGAACGAGGACAGCTACCGGTAGCTGTCCCCTCTTCCTAGGGGCTGTCGGGAAGCGGGTGGTCCTTGTTGGCCTCGATGACCACGAACACGAGGATGCCGAGCGCGAGGATGCCGAGGATCCAGCCACTGCGCCGCAGGAAATCGCTTTCGCCGCGAAGTTCGGCGCCGGCGCGCTGAGCCGCCGGGGCGTTGGCGAGGCTCAAGGGCCGGGCACCCTGGGCCGAAGCGAGCGTGCTGCCCGAGACCAGCGACAGCGCCGCGAGCGCGAGGATTTTCTTCGAGATCATAATTCCTCCCTTGATAGGGGACAGCTGTATACAGCTGTCCCCGCGTTAGGCGCGGGCGACCTGTTTCTCGTCGACCAGCCGCTGAAGCTCGCCCGCCTGGAACATCTCCATCATGATGTCGGAGCCGCCGAGAAACTCCCCCTTCACGTAGAGCTGGGGGACGGTCGGCCAGTCGGAATAGTCCTTGATGCCCTGGCGGATCTCCGCGTCCTGAAGGACGTCGACCGTCTCGAACCTGACACCGAGATGGTCGAGGATCGCCACCGCCCGGCTCGAAAAGCCGCATTGGGGAAACAGCGCCGTGCCCTTCATGAACAGGACGATGTCGTTATTCTTTACAAGTTCGTCGATGCGGTCGCGGGTGTCGGTCATTGGTCTCTTCCTTACTCGGGGACGCCGGTGGCGAGCTTGAGTGCGTGCAGTTCGGTGCCCATCCGCCCGCCCAGCGCCTGATAGACGCGCTGGTGCTGGCGGACGAGCGGCAGGCCGCGGAAGCTCTCGGCCACCACCCGCGCCTCATAATGATCGCCGTCGCCGGCGAGATCGACGATCTCGACCCGCGCGTCGGGAATGCCCTCGCGGATCAGTTCCTCGATCTGTTCCGCGGCCATCGCCATCAGCTCTGGGCCTCGATGAACTGGCGGCGGGCCTCGACCGTCTTGTGGTCGAGCGCCTGGCGGATCACGACCTCGTCGATGTCGATGCCCGCCGAGGTCAAGTCACCGAGCAGCTTGCGGACGACGTCGTCGTCGCCCGCGCTCTCGAAATCGGAGCGGATCACGTCCTTGGCGTAGGATTCCGCTTCGGCTTCGGTCAGGCCCATCTTCTTCGCCGCCCACATGCCCATCAGCCGATTGCGGCGGGCGACGATCTTGAACTGCATTTCCTGATCGCGGGCATACATGTTCTCGAAGGCCCTTTCGCGGTCGTCGAACTGGGTCATGGCGATCCTTGCTGCTGAATTCCGTATCCCGTCAGATAGGCGGCGGGGCCAGCCGGCGCAACGGGACTCAGTCCATCGTCACGACGAGCTTGCCGACCGCCTGGCGCGCCGCCATGTGGGCGATCGCTTCGCCGCCGCGCGCGAGCGGCCAGGTCCGGCTGACCTTCGGCGCGATCTTGCCCTCGGCCCAGAGGCGGAACAGGGTGGCGATATGGGCGGCATTGGCGGCGGGGTCGCGCGCGGCGAAGGCGCCCCAGAAGACGCCGCGAACGTCGCAGCTCTTCAGCAGAGTGAGGTTCAGGGGCAGCTTCGGGATGCCGGCGGGAAAGCCGATCACGAGCAGCCGCCCCTCCCAGGCGATCGCGCGCAGCGCCGCCTCGGTATAGTCGCCGCCGACCGGATCGTAGACGAGGTCGGCGCCGTTCGGGCCCACCGCCTGCTTGAATTGCTGGGCCAGTTCCTTCGCGCCCTCCTTGTCGAACGGGCCGCGCGGATAGACGATGACGTCGTCGGCGCCGGCCGACCGCGCCGCTTCGGCCTTCGCCGCCGACGAGACGGCGGCGACGACGCGGGCGCCATAGGCCTTGCCGAGCTCGACCGCGGCGAGCCCGACGCCGCCGGCCGCGCCGAGCACCAGCAGCGTCTCGCCGGGCTCGAGCCTGCCGCGGTCGAGCAAGGCGTGGATGGTCGTCGCATAAGTGAGGATCAGCGCCGATCCCTCCTCGAAGCCGCGTCCTTCGGGCAACGGGAGCGCCATCGCCGCCGGGACCAGCACCTTTTCGGCAAGGCCGCCATGGCCGAGCATCGCGATCACCCGGTCGCCCTTGTCCCAGCCGGTCACCCCCTCCCCGGCCAGCTCGACGACGCCGGCGATCTCGCCGCCGGGCGCGAACGGGCGTTCGGGCCGGAACTGATATTTGTCCTCGATGATGAGAACGTCGGGATAGTTGATCGCGCAGGCCCTGACCCGGACCAGCAGCTGGCCGGGGCCCGGCACCGGATCCTCGACCTCGGAGAGCTTGAGCGTCGCGGGGCCGCCGGGCGCGGTGGAGAGGAGCGCCTTCACCGCGCCGCCGCCGGGAAGGCCGGCAATCTGGCGACGTCGGCGGGCTCGTGCTGGATGATGATTCGCGCGTGGAGATTGCGGCCGAGGCGGTCGAAGCGGTCCATCGAGGCGAGCGATTGGGCCCGGTCGGTGTTGAACGGCGGCACCCCGCGATGCGCAACCTGTTCGGTGAAATGATAGGTGTCGCCCGACAGCAGCACCGGGCCCGAGGCGAGCCGGACGAGCAGGCCGTGATGGCCCGGCGTGTGGCCGGGCAGATTGAGCATGACGACGCCGCCGTCGTGGAAGATATCGAGATCGCCCTGGACCTCGGTCACCGCGCCGCCGCCGGTCAGCCAACGGGCGAGATCGGCCTGCGCCTCGGCGGAGCGCCCGCGCAGCACCGCGAGGTCGCCCGCGCCCATCAAGAGGCGCGCGTTCGGAAAATCGCGCGCCTGGCCGGTGTGGTCGCCATGATAATGGCTGATGCCGACCATCGTGATTTGCTCCGGCCTGACCCCGATCCGGGCGAGTTGGTCGACGATCCGGGTGCGCAGCGTCACCGTCATCACCGGATTAACGTCGGGATGGCTGACCAGCGCCGCCGGCATGCCGGTATCCCAGAGCAGATAGTCGTTGCCATGCTTGATCAGGTAGCAGCTGCCGACGAGATGCTTGGGCCGCGCCGGATATTCGGACGTGTCCGACATGAAGGCGTTGATGTCGTTGATCTGGAAATCGCCGCAATCGAGCCGCCACAGCGCCATTGCCGGCCGGGGCGCGGGCGCGGGCGCCTGCATCGCCACCAGCGCCAGCCAGCCCAGTGCCAGGGTCAGGATCCGCTTGGTCATTCTTATCCCCCTTTGCACCCACGATCTCCTTGGGCGACACATAGGAGGGATCGTGGGCGAAGGGCAATTGGGACCCGCGCGCCCGGCCGGGTCAGTGCCGTCGCTCGCGCAGCCCGGCGATCCACCTTTCCAGCGCGGCGGTGTCGCCAATGTCCCCGGCAAAGGCGTGGACCGGTACGACCGGCCGGTTCGCGCCGCGGGCCCGGCCGCGATAGACTTTCCTCGGCACGGAGACGCCGCCGAGGCCGCTCGGCAGCCTTAGCTCACGCACATCCATGTAGAAGGTGTCGGCGCTGGTCGTTTGTCCGACATGCACTGCACCCAGGGCGCGCCACAAATCCACCGCGTCAAGACAGGCCGAGGCGCAGACCGCATCGGTGACAAAAAAGACGGGCCCGCTCGGGCCGGGTTCCACAGGCGGCCTATCTCGCGGCTGCGCGGCTGTTTCATCCTGGTCCTCGGGCTCGCGCCATAATGTCTGGCCGCGCGCCAGGGCGTCCGCGAGACCCGTCGTCACTCGATCGAACCAGCGCCGCATCTGGGGCGAAAGCGCGCCGCCTGCGATCTGGCGGTCGCGGTTTTCCCGGAGCGAGGCGAGGTTGGCCGCGGAGACGCGCCAGTCGACCTTCGTCCCGCCGTGCGGCAGCCGATCGAGCGCGGCGCGCGCCCAGATGATCTCGGCGAGCTGGCGCGACCAGTCGGAAGAACCGCCGGCATTGCCGCGCAGGTCGAGCACGATCGCGGGAGCGGCGACCAGTGCGGGCCGATCGGCGCGCAGCGATGCGAGCAGCGACGGCAGCGCGCGTCCCGAGGGCGATCGCGGATCGGCGTTGAACGAGGCGATCGAAATCCAGCGCGTGCCGTCCGCCAACGTCCGCGCGGCGATTTCGCGTGGCGGCCGCGCGGAGGCCTGCTGGAGCCTGCCGATCAGATCACGAAGACCGATCGCTTGCCAGCGGAGCGTCACCTCCTGCCTCCGGCCGGCCATCTCGAACGTGCAGCGCTCGGGACGCCGGACGTAGGGATTGCCATCGTCGGCGAAGAGGCCGGCCCCAAGCGTGAGCCGCTGCGAAAGCAGCGACCAGCGTCCGAAGAAATGGCCGATATTCGCTTCCGCAAGCCGGTCAGCCGGGCGTCCGTCGCAGCCGAGCAGCCGGAGGCCCAGCGGTACCGGCGCGTCGTCGGCGCGGTTCGCGACCCGCTGCGTCCCATCTGCCTGGTAAGCGGTGAGAAAGCCCGGCCAGTGCATGTCCCAAGGTGTGGTGCCGTAAATGCCGAACTCGAGATGGCCGTCGTCGAACGCCGCGACATAGGCGCTCAGCGTGTAGAAATATGCGGGAAAGCCGTGGGCGGTTTCGGCGCGCCGCAGCGCCAGGCGGAGCTGCTCGTCATTGCGTCGCGCAAAGCCCGGATCCTCGGGATTGACCGGGCCCGGATGATTGGCCGCGAGGTCGTCGTGAAGCGCCTGCGCGTCCGCGCGCAAGGTGGCGCTCCAGTCCCGCGCGGCAGCGGCGGGTGCGGGAGCCGTCGAGACCTGCATCGCCATCAGCGAGATTGCGGCTGTTGCCGCCGCCAGAGCCCGCTTCAGCATAGTCGGCTCCTCAAGCCCTCTCCTTGGGCGACACATAGGAGGGATCGTGGGAGAAGGGCAATTGCTCGCCGCGCTCGAGCGCGCCAAGGACGGCGGCGAAATCGGTGCGGCAGCGGAAGCCGAGCCGGCGCTCGGCACGGGAGGGATCGTAGACGCGGTCGATATGAGCGGGCAGCGACCAGCCCCGCCTGGCATAGAGGTCCGCCGCCTCGGGGAAAGAGCGGGCGATCACCGCCGGCGCGTCGCGGACCAGGTCTTCGCAATCCTCGCGGACGAACGGTGGCGGCGCCGACAGGATGAAGGTGTCGAAGCCGAGCGCGGGCGCCTTTTCCAGGGCGGCGACGTGCGCCGCGGCGGCGTCCTCGACGGTGAGGCGGCGGTTGAGAAACTCGTTCGCCTTGCGGTTCTCGCCCGAAAGATCGCGATGGGTGTCGTCCTCCTCGGGGAAGAAGCGGCCGGTGCGCAGGATCAGGATGGGCAGGCCGGTCTCGTCATGGACGCGCCGGCACAAAAGCTCGGCCTCGAGCTTGGTCGCGCCGTAGACGTTGCGCGGGGCGGGCGGGGACTCCTCGTTGAGCCACGCCGCCCGGTCCTTTGCGCCCGAGCGGATCTCCTCGGAAATCATCAGCGAGGTGGTGGAGGTGAACACGAAGCTGTCGGCGCCGGCCGCGGCCGCGGCTTCGAGCAGATGGCGTGTGCCCTCGACGTTGATCTCATGGAAGGCGCTTTCGGGATAGCGGGCGATGTCGGGCTTGTGGAGCGCGCCGGCGTGGATCACCGCCCCGATGCCGCGCTCGCCGAAGATGCCGTCGACCAGCGCCCGGTCGGCGACCGAGCCGACGAAGTCGGTATCGGCCCCCGACGCAACGTCGAGGCCGAACACGTCATGTCCCGCGCCGCGAAGGCGCGGCGCGAGGAACCGGCCGAGCCAGCCGGAAGAGCCCGTCAGGAGGAGGCGCATGGCTTTATTCCGCGGCGATCCCGATCGCCGCGTCTTCGAACCGCGGGGCTGGATCGGACGCGTCCGCCCAGTCGGTGCGGCGCCCGAGCCAGGGATTGAAGAACAGCACCGGCAGCTTGAGCACCAGCAGCTCCGAATGGATCAGGCCGTCGATCGCGCGCTCCCACCATCTGGGCTCGCGTTTGCCGTGCGCCTTCAGCCAGCCGTCATAGGGCGCCCAGTGGCTGGGCTCGTCCCTCTCGATGATCCTGAAGATCTTGATCAGCGTCTTGTCGTCCCTCACGAGCGGATGCCTGAGCAGGATATCGACCTGCTTCATGCCGCGCTTCTCGGTCAAGGAGATCACCCGGCACAGCCGCTCGAACAGGCGATCGTCCGAGATCACGAGGTCGGTATCGAGCTCGTCGATCCTGCGGCCGAACATGATCTCGATGAAGCGGTCGATATGGCCGCAGGTCCGGCCGACCTCGAGCGGCATCTTGCCCTGCAGCTCGAACCACCGCTTGAACATCACATAATGCTTGCGTTCATCGGCGCGGTGCTTTTCGATCGCGGCGATGAAGGCGGTGTCGCCGGGCCAACGGCCGCGCACCGCCGCCAGCACCCGGTCGATGCTCGTATAGCCACGATGCTCGTTGTAGATGTAGATCGAGCCGAGCAGATCGAGATAGCGGCGGCGAACCCAAGCGAACATCAGCGCAGATTCCGCGCCGATGGCTTCAGCGTCAAGTTCTTTGACCGCTTCAGGACACTTCGTAATGCGCCGTTGTCTTTGCGGCCACATCCGCGGCGGTGACGTCCGGGGCGAGCTCGATCAGCTTGAACGGGCTCGAATGATCGGGCCGCTGGAAGACGGCGAGGTCGGTGACGATCATGTCGACGACGTTCTTGCCGGTCAGCGGCAGCGTGCATGCGGGAATGAACTTCGGGTCGCCGTTCTTCGAGACGTGCTCCATGACGACGATGATCTTCTTGACGCCGGCGACGAGGTCCATCGCCCCGCCCATGCCCTTGATCATCTTGCCCGGGATCATCCAGTTGGCGATGTCGCCATTTTCCGCCACCTCCATCGCGCCCAATACGGTAAGGTCGATATGGCCGCCGCGGATCATCGCGAAGCTGTCCGAGCTCGAGAAATAGGAGGAGGAGGGCAATTCGCTGATCGTCTGCTTGCCGGCGTTGATCAGGTCGGCGTCGATCTCGTCCTCATAGGGGAAAGGGCCGATCCCCAGCATGCCGTTCTCGGACTGAAGGGTGACCTCCATGCCGGCCGGGATGTTGTTGGCGACCAAAGTCGGGATGCCGATGCCGAGATTGACGTAATAGCCGTCGCGCAGCTCCTTTGCGGCGCGCGCGGCCATCTGGTTGCGGTCCCAGGGCATCAGTTCAAATCTCCCTCTTGGATGGTCGTAATCTCGGTGAATTGCTCGCGCAGTTCCTCGCTCAGACCATCCACGATATCTTGCAGCGCAGCATCCTCATCGAGCCCGTAGGTCGTGGCGTAGGCGCGCGCGCCATGCCGAATCGTCTCCGCCATGAGGTGGCCGAAGGCGACCGGATCATCCAATGCCCATGCCGCAATCCATACGCTGCTGCCCGCATTGTTGGTGATCCATACCCGCGCGATTTCATAGGAGTCGTCAGTGAGGTCGTCACCATGCTCGAGCCGGATGGCGTGCTTGGGGTCGCTACTCATCCTATCCTCTCCCCCCGGCCTGGCGGACGTCACCTTGCGTCTCCGGGGTCGGCCCAACGCTTGCCCGCGGGAAACACCTCGTCGATCGTGCCGCGCAGGCCCGAACCGTAGACCGGGTTGGAGAGAACGAACCAGCCCTGGCCCCAAAGCGCCGAGAAAGGGGGTGTGGTGGCGTAGCGGCGCCGATCGGGCACTGCGAGGGCGCGGTCGTTGAACAGATCGGAGAAGTCGCCGAGCTGGTCGCCGGCCATGGCGATCACGCAATAGCGCGCGGCGATCGCGGCGCGGCGCGGGTCCTTGCCCGAGCCGGGGGCGACATCGCCCTGCAGCCAGAGCGTCTCGCCGTGAACCGCCGGGCCGAGCCCGGCCTCGTCCAGCAGAGCCTGGGTCTGCGCGGCAGTGGCCGCCATCCGGTTCGAATTGAAGATCACCGTCACGCCATGGTTGCGGATCGATTGCAACGCCTCGGGCGCGCCCGGCATCGCCAGCACCAGGCCTGCGCCGCTCCGCTCCCAGCGGTTCCAGCGCTCCTGGTCGTACGGGCGGCCCTGATGGACGGCGTCGTCATATTCGAAGCCGAGATTCTGGAGCGCGGTCTCATCGACGTCGAGCACCACCGCCAGTGGCCGGTCGCCGCAGGGCCGCATCGCCGGATTGTCGAGCGTCGCGACTTCCGCCAGCACCACCGAGTCCTGCGGCCGCGCTTGCGACCGTGCGATCACGTAGGCGAGAAAGCCGTGATAGGCCTGGAGGCTCGAAGCGCCCCCTTCGCCCGACCCGTAGAGCCACTGCATGCCGGCGGGCGGGCTCGGCGGATTCTCGCCGATGACGATGACGGATGGGGGCGCGGGCGTTTGGGCAGTGGCGCAGCCGGCCAGCGCGACGAGGCCCAGGAGGGCGCGGCGGATCCTCATGCCGCTTGCCTCGGCCGGGTCATGCGGAACTCGATCTTCTTGTCATAGGGGGCGCCGAGGATCATTCGCTTGACGTAAATCGAGGGGAGGTGGACGCAGTCCGGGTCGAGGCTGCCGACGGGCACGATCTCCTCGACCTCGGCGACGCAGATCCGCCCCGCGGTCGCCATCGGCTGGTTGAAGTTGCGCGCGGTCTTGCGGAAGACGAGGTTGCCGCTTTCGTCCGCCTTCCAGCCCTTGATGATGGCGAGGTCGGCGCGAATGCCGCGCTCGAGGACATAGTCCTCGCCGTCGAACTGCTTGACCTCCTTGCCCTCGGCGACCTGGGTGCCGACGCCGGTCCTGGTGTAGAAGCCCGGAATGCCGGCGCCGCCGGCGCGGCAGCGCTCGGCCAGCGTCCCCTGCGGGCAGAATTCGACCTCGAGCTCGCCGGCCAGATATTGCCGCTCGAACTCCTTGTTCTCGCCGACATAGGAGGAGATCATCTTGCGGACCTGGCGGGTGCGCAGCAATTTGCCGAGCCCCTCATTGTCGATCCCGGCATTGTTGGAGGCGATAATGAGGTCCTTGACGCCCGAGGCCTGGATCGCGTCGATCAGCCGCTCGGGAATGCCGCACAGGCCGAAGCCGCCGGCGCAGATCGTCATGCCGTCGAACAGCAGCCCCTCGAGCGCGGCCGCCGCATCGGGATAGATTTTCTTCATGCATCGCTCCCTTGGGATCGAGAGCCGATAGGCGCGTCGCTTTGCCTCGGTCAAGCGACGCGGAAGCCGCGCTTGACACGCCGCTCCAAACCGCCTACTCTGTTTTTCAAAGTTGTTTGGAGGACGACATGACCGACGCCGGCGCCGCATCACCTGCTGAGGACATCGCCTATGTCCGGCGGCTCGCCGAAAGCGGCGCCCGCGCGCCGCTGACCGGCGGCCGCTTCATGGCCTGGTGGGGCCTGTTGATCACTATCGCCTGGACGGCGCAGCATTTCGCGGTGAACCGCCCGCACGAAGACGGCGGCTCGATCTTCGGCATCATCTGGTTCTCCTTCGGCATCGCCGGCGGCCTCGGCCAGTTCGTCCTCGCTCGGCTCATGCCGGCAAAGGCGGGCCAGGGCTCGGCCGGCAACCGGGCGTCGCGGACCATCTGGGCCACCGGCGCCTTCGCGATCGGCTCGATGGCGGTCGGCGTGGCCGTGCTCGCCAATAGCGGCGCCGGCTACCTGGTGTTCGACTGGATCGTGCCGGTCGCCTTCGCGGTCTATGCCTGCGCCCTGATCGTCACCGGCACCTTGGCCGGCGAGAGAATCGCCACTCTGGCGGGCTATGGCGCGATTGCGATGATCGGCCTGTTCACCGCCCTGATCCTGCATCCGGACCGCTATCTGATCGCCGCCGTCGGCGCCGCCGTCACGGTGATGGTGCCCGGCCTGCTGCTGATGCTTCGGGAACCCCGGGCGGCGGAGTAAGGGGCGTGGCCGAAGACAGTCCGTTCGATCACAATGCAATCGACGACGTCATCCACGGCCGCATCCGGCTCGGCGTCGTCGCCTATCTCTCGGCGGTCGAATCGGCGCTCTTTTCGGAGCTGCGCGACAAGGTCGGCGCGACCGACGGCAACCTCTCGGCCCATCTGCGCAAGCTCGAGGACGCCGGCTACGTCGCCGTCGCGAAGAGCTTCGTCAACAGGAGGCCGCAGACCCGGCTCGCGCTCACCGCCGCCGGCCGCATGGCCTGGGCGGCCTGGCTGACGCAAATGGAGGCGCTGCGGAACGCGGCCGGGACCTAGCCCTTGAGCTTGGCCAGCACGCCCTGGAGCTGCATCGCATTGCCCATGTCGCCCTCGACCTTCAATTTGCCCTGCATGAAGGCGGTCATGCCGTCCAATTTGCCGTCGGCCATGTCCTGCCAATCGGTCCAGGCGACCTTGATCGTGGTGTCGGCAGGCCCGTCTTCCTCGGTCACCGCATTGCCGACGCCGTCGAGCATGACCACGCCCTCGTCGCCGAAATCGAGCTTGACGCGCTTGCCCGGCAGATAGGCGTCGGCGGCGCCGAGCCGGGCGGCCATTTCGCTCTTGGTCATCTCGTCTCTCCCTGAGGTCGCTTCCCGCCCTCTACTTTAGGCGAACGTCACGTCAAGCCTACACGCCTGTCAGTAGCGCGCGATCTTCCCTCCGCGCGCCGGGGCGGCTAGGCGGCGCGGATGGACGCAGCGGAAGCCATTCACGAAAAGTTCGTCGCGAAGGTCGGGCGCGGAAAGCTGCCGCGGCGCCTGACGGCCGTGCGGCCCGAGGACGTCGGCCTCACGCGCGAGGCGATGGCGGAGGTGTTCTACAGCCAGTGCGTCAGCCGGCAGATGGACCGCATCTCGCGCCGGCTGCAGGCGCGCGGCGAGGGCTTCTACACGATCGGAAGCTCGGGCCATGAGAACAATGCCGCGGTCGCCGAGGCCTTCCGCGTCGACGACATGGCTTTCCTCCACTACCGCTCGAACGCCTTCCAGATCCACCGCGCCAAGCAGCTGCCCGGCCAGACGCCGTGCTGGGATATGCTGCTCTCCTTCGCGGCGTCGGCCGAGGATCCGATCTCCGGCGGCCGCCACAAGGTGATCGGCTCGAAGCCGCTGTCGATCCCGCCGCAGACCAGCACCATCGCCTCGCATCTGCCCAAGGCGGTGGGGGCCGCATTTTCGATCGGCATCGCGAAAATGCTGAAGCTCGAGGAGACTCCCCTAGCTCGGGATTCGATCGTGCTCGCCAGCTTCGGCGACGCCTCGGCCAACCATTCGACCGCGCAGGGCGCGTTCAACTGCGCCGGCTGGGCCGCCTATCAGGGCACGCCGATGCCGCTCGTCTTTCTGTGCGAGGACAATGGCATCGGCATTTCGACGAGGACCCCCCGGGGCTGGATCGAGGCTTCGTTCCGCGACCGGCCGGGGCTCGACTACATGCATTGCAGCGGGCTCGACATGGTCGACGCCTATCGCGGCGCCCGGGACGCAGCTCATTTTGCCCGCACCCAGCGCAAGCCGATCTTCCTCCACATGGACTGCGTGCGGCTGTACGGCCATGCCGGCTCCGACCTTCAGGCCAGCTACCTGACCAAGGCCCAGATCGAAGAGGACGAGGAGCGCGATCCCCTGCTGTACAGCGCGGCGCTGCTGGTCGAGCAGGAGATCGCGGCGGCCAAGGACATTCTCGACATCTACAACGAGATCGAGGCGACGCTTGCCCGGATCGGCGAGCAGGCGATCACCCGACCCAAGCTGACCAGCAGCGGGGAGGTGATGGCCAGTCTGGTGCCGCCGAAGCGTGCGCCGGCCCGGGCGAACACGCCGGCGCCTGAGCAACGCGAAGCCCTGTTCGTCCGGGACCTCGGCATGATGGACAAGCCCCAGCACATGGCGCGGCTGCTCAGCTGGACGCTTGCGGATCTCCTGCTCAGCTACGCCAACATCATCGTCGCGGGCGAGGATGTCGGGGCCAAGGGCGGCGTCTACGGCGTCACCGCCAAGCTGCACGAACGGTTCGGGCCGACCCGGGTGATCAACACCCTGCTCGACGAGCAGAGCATCCTCGGCCTCGGCATCGGCGCCGCCCATAACGATTTGCTCGCGATCACCGAGATCCAGTTCCTCGCCTACGTCCATAATGCCGAGGACCAGATCCGCGGCGAGGCGGCGACCTTGAGCTTCTTTTCGAACGGCCAGTACACCAACCCGACGATCATCCGCATTGCCGGCCTCGGCTATCAAAAGGGCTTCGGCGGGCATTTCCACAACGACAACAGCCTCGCAATCTTCCGCGACATACCGGGCCTCGTGCTCGCCTGCCCCAGCAACGGCGCCGACGCGGTCGGAATGCTGCGCGAGTGCGTCCGCCTCGCGCTCGATGAGCAGCGCGTCGTCGTCTTCCTCGAACCGATCGCGCTCTACATGACCCGCGACCTGCACGAGGAGGGCGACGGGCTGTGGACCTCGGCTTATGCCGCGCCCGGCGAGGCGAAGCCGGTCAGGCTCGGCGAGGTCGGCCGTCACGGCGACGGCACCGACCTCGCCATCATCAGCTACGGCAACGGCTATTACCTTTCCCGCCAGGCCGAGAAGATCTTGCGCGAGCAGCACGGCCTGAACCTGCGCGTGATCGACCTGCGCTGGCTCGCGCCGCTCAACGAGGACGGGCTCCTCGGCGCGGTCGCCGGCTGCGATCGGGTCCTGATCGTCGACGAATGCCGCAGGACGGGCTCGCAGAGCGAGGCGCTGATGGCGCTGTTCGCGGAGCGCGCGCCCAAGGTCGACTGCCGCCGGATCACGGCCGAGGACAGCTTCATCCCGCTCGGCAGGGCCGCGACCCTGACCCTGCCGAGCCGCGATTCGATCGTCGCCGCGGCGCTGGAGTTGGCGCGTGGCTGACAGGCAAGCGGCGCTCCTCATCTGCCCGGGGCGGGGAACCTACGGCAAGGCCGAGCTCGGCTATCTGAGACGCCTGCATGCCGACAAAGGCGAATTGATCGAGACGGTCGACCGGCTGCGTTTCGAACGCGGCCAGCCGACCATCTCCGAGCTCGACGGCGCCGACCGGTTCAGCGTCGCGACCCACACCCGCGGCGATATCGCCTCGCCGCTCATCTTCACCGCTTCCTATGCCGATTTCCTCGCTATCGACCGGTCGCGCTACGAGATCGCCGCGGTGACCGGCAATTCGATGGGATGGTACACGGCGCTTGCCTGCGCCGGCGCGGTCAGCCTCGAACACGGCTTTCGCATCGTCGACGCGATGGGCGAGAACAGCCAGGCCGGCGAGCCCGGCGGCCAGGTGCTGCTGACGCTGGTCGACGAGGATTGGCGCGAGGTGCCTGGCCTGCGCGAGACCCTGCTTCGGCTCGTCGAGGCGATCGACGCGCGCCCTGGCTCGGCACTCCGCGTTTCGATCGAGCTGGGCGGGATGATCGTCTTTGCCGGCAACGAAGCGGGCCTCGCCGCCCTGCTCGCCGAAGCGCCGTCGACGCCCGCGCGGGAGCCGCTTCGCCTGGTCAATCATGGTCCTTTCCACACGCCGCTGATGCGGGGCTCGTCGGAGCGCGCCCTGGCCGATCTTCCCGACGGCTGGTTCGCCGCGCCGGACAGACCAATGATCGACGGGCGCGGCCATATCTGGCGCCCCTTCGCCAGCAATCCCGAAGCGCTGCGCCGATACACCTTCGCCACCCAAATTCTGGAAACCTACGATTTCACCCGCGCCGTCCAGGTCGCGGTCCGCGAACATGCGCCCGACCGCATCATCCTGCTCGGCCCCGGCGACACGCTCGGCGGCGCGATCGCCCAGGCGCTGATCTCGATCGAATGGCGGGGGCTGCGCTCGAAGGCGGATTTCCAAGAGCTGCAGGCGACCGCGCCATTCCTGCTCGCCATGGGCCGCGAGGACCAGCGCGCTCTGGTCACCGGCTAAAAAGGGGACGGTCACTGGGACTGTCCCCTTTTCGTTCAGACCTTGTCGCCGAGCGCGCCCTTGACCGAGCCGACGACCTGCTCGACCTTGCCCTTCACTTCCTGGCCGGCGCCCTCGTCGCGCGTGTCGGGATCGTCGCTGTGCTGCTTCGCCTTGCCGACGGCTTCGTTGACATTGCCTTTGATCTTGTCGGTGAGCTCGCCCATGGTCCGTGTCTCCTCAAGCCGCCCCGGCGCCGGAATTGGCGGCTCGGGACGCTTGGGAAATCAACCGCTTGAGGGCGTTTGGGTTCCGCTTCAGCCGCGCTCGCCGGCCCGGCGGATGCGATAGGCGAGCACCCGGCGTTCCCGCGCGCAGCGGTCGCAGCCGCCATGATAGCTGGCTTGCGCCGCCGGCACGGCCTCGTCGTCCGGCATCGCCATCACTTCGGTCGCCTCGTCATCATCCAGCTTCGGGGCTTCGGCGCGATGGGCCGGCGCCCGCACGCCACGCTCGTAGAGCTGGATGCAATGGTCGGTCACCGTGCGCGAGCACGGCGGATAGCCGTTCCGCGCCTCGCGCGGGGCGTCAGGATAATCGGGGCTCGCGCTGATCAGGCCAAGCCCGGCGACGGCGGCAAACAGGATGAGCTTCTTCATGTCCGGCCTCCTCTCCGAGAGCATAACCGATTTCGCCGCTACAGCCCATAGGGCCAGGTATCGTCCTCGCCCGGCGCCTCGGCGCCCGGCAGCGGCGCCACCGCTTCGGTCTCGTCGAACCAGACCCAGGCGTCGAACTGGCGCGGCAGGATCGCCTGGGAATAGTGGCTCCAGCGCTCGGTCTCGGGGCGGTAGATGACGCCGATGAAGCGCTCGAGGCGAGGCTCCATCAGCGGATCGCGAATGTCGCCTTCGCGCAGGTCGAGCAGGAAGCGCGGCAGGCCGGCGTCGTGCGAGAGGCGCTCATAGCTGCCGTCGAGCGAGGGGCGGACCGGCTTCACCTCCATCGGCCCGTCCCAGTCTGTCGCCGCGGCGACCGTGCCCGTGTGGGTCCCGAAGCCGATCAGCCGCGTTTCTTCGCCGAAACGCTCCTTGACGAGCTGGCCGATGTTGAGCTCGTCGCGGACCTGGCCCATTTCGGTGAACGCCGCGTTGCCGATATGGCTGTTGTGCGCCCAGACCACCGCCTTGGCGTTCCCGCCTTTGGCGTCGAGCAGCTGGCAGAGCGTCTCGAACATATGGGTATCGCGCAGATTCCAGCTCTCGGCCGCGCCCTCGTACATCGCCCGGTAATAGGCCTCGGCATTCTTGACCAGCCGGGCATTGGCGGCGGCGTCGAGCCATTCGTCGCCGTCCTCGGCGGTGTAGCGGATCCGCTTGGCGTGGAGCTCGCGCAGCATCGCGATCACCGGCGCCTCGCAGCGCGCATAGCCCTCGGTCATCGCCAGGCGGCCGTAGCGCGCCGGATCGCGGCTCCACGGAGCGAGGCAGCCATAGCGCTCGCGCGCCACCCGCGCCGCGTCCGGATCGACGTCGTCGAGATAGTCGATCACCGCGCGGATCGAGCCGGAGAGGTTGTAGAGGTCGAGGCCGTAGAAGCCGGCCATGGCCTCGGCGGCGCGCCCCTCATTGTAACCGCGCAGCCAGCGAATGAAGGCCTCGACCTCATCGTTGCGCCACATCCAGGTCGGGAAGCGCAGGAACGCGGCGTCCTCGCTCTCGCGGCGCGGCCGAAGGCGGACGAAGCGGTCGATGCTGGCGGCGTCCGGCCAGTCGGCCTCGACGGCGACGATGGTGAAGCCGTGGCGCTCGATCAGCCGGCGGGTGATCGCGGCGCGGGCGCGATAGAATTCGGAGGTGCCGTGGCTCGCCTCGCCGAGCAGGACGACGCGCGCGCCGCCGAACCGGTCGAACGCGGCGGCGAAGCCGGGATCGTCGATCTCCGGCAGCGCCACGGCGGCGTCGCGGATCAGCGTGGCGAGCGGCCGCGCCTTGTTGCCCGCTTCGTCCCAGCCCTCCTCGCCGATCAGCGGCACGAAGCGGACCGCGCCCAGATCCCCGCTTCGATAGCCGTCCTCGCCGGTGCGGGTGACCTTGACCAGGCTCTGCACCGCCCCCGGTTCGCCGATCGGCATGACCAGGGTGCCGCCGATCGACAGTTGCCGCTTCAGGATTTCGGGGACGTGCGAACCGCTCGCGGCGGCGAGGATCGCCTCGAACGGCGCTTCGTCCGGCAGGCCGGCCGAGCCGTCGCCATGGACGATGCGGACATTGTCGTAGCCGAGCCGTTTCATCCGCTCGGCCGCCAGCGCGGCGAGCTCGCCATGGCGCTCGATCGCGATCACTTCGCGCGCGATCCGCCCCATCACCGCTGCGGCATAGCCCGAGCCGGCGCCGATCTCGAGCACCTTGGCGCCGGGCGCGACCTCGGCCGCCTCGATCATCAGGGCGACGATATAGGGCTGCGAGATGGTCTGGTCCGCCTCGATCGGCAGCGGCGAATCCTCATAAGCATGGCCGGCGAGATGCACGGGCACAAACGCCTCGCGCGGCACCTCCCGCATCGCGGCAAGCAGGCGGGTACTGCGGATGCCGCGGCCTTCGATCTGGCGGCGGACCATCTCCTCGCGCGCGGCGGCGAAGTCTGCCATCTCCGCTAAATGGACGAGGAGGGCGGCTGTTCCCGAAGGAATCAGGCCTTGAGCGCCTTGCGGGTCTCGCGCAGCGACACGAGCTCCCATCCCGCCACCAGCATCAGCACAGCCGTCGCCGCGAACGAGAGGGCGAGCGGCGTCAGCGCGGTCGCGAAGGGCGCGACCGCTGCGAGGATGCCGAGCCCGGCCATGTGGGAGAGCGGGTAATAATCGGCGCTGGTCCGCTTGAAGATGAGATTGCCGAACAGATAGAGCGCCGGCCCGCCGAGCAGGGCGGCCACCGCCCCGATGTCCGCCCGCCCGCCGGGATGGGTCACCGCCATCGAATCCGAGGCCGCGGTGACGATGATCCCGGCGACGATCGGGATGTGGAAATAGGTGTAGGCGAGCCGCGCCATGCGGCCCGGATCCTTGTCCTGCTGCAGTGCCTCGGCGGCGCGCTGGGCGCCGATGTCGAAATAGAGCCACCACATCGCGATGGTGCCGATGAAGGCGCTGGCGAAGGCGGCGATCGCCGGTGCGGCCCAGTCGGTCTGGCCGAAGGCGGCGCCCGTCACGAGGATCGATTCGCCCAGCGCGATGATGATGAACAGGCCGCAGCGCTCCGAGAAATGATGGCCTTCGACGTCCCAGGTCCGCGTCTCGCTGCGGCCGAGCCCAGGCACCCGGAAGGCGACGATCGGCCCGGTCGAGACGATGGCGAGGGCGGCGCTCCAAAGCGCCATCCGCGTCGCCGCGTCCCCGGCCAGCGCGCCCGCGATCCAGAACGGCGCCTCGATCAGCGACCAGCCGGTGATCCGCACGAAATTGAGGAAATTGTCGTGGTTGTGGCAGACGAGCGCGAGCAGCATGAAGCCGTGGCGGCCGAGCTGGATGCCGACATAAGCGAGCGCGAACGGCAGCGCCCGGTCGGCAAACGCCTGCGGCAGGCTGATCGTCATCACCATCGCCGCGCCCATCAGCGCGAACAGCAGGAAGCGCACCGGCATGTGGCGGACGTCGAGCCAGTTGGTGACCCAGGCGGTGTCCACCCAGACCCACCAGATTGCGAGAAACAGCAAAGCCGCCTGGGCGAAGCCGAGCGGATCGGGGTGGAGGATGATCGCGTGCGAGACCTGGGTGACCGCGAACACGAACACCAAGTCGAAGAACAATTCGATGAAGCCGACCCGCTCCTCGCTGTGCGAATCCCGGCTGCGGAGGAGGTTGCGCTTCATCGGTTTGTGATTGGCGGGGGCGGCTCAAAAAGAAAAGGGCCGCGGTGCCGGCCGCGGCCCTTCGTCGTCAGCTGCGCAGGGCTAGCGGTCCTGCTGGCCGCCCTGACCCTTCTCGCTCCTGATCTGGTTGTCGCCCTGCTGCTCGCCCTCGGTCTCGAGCTCCTCGCCCTTCTGGCCGACTTCCTGCTGACCCTGCTGGCCCTGCTCCTTGTCGAGCTGGCCGAAAGCGGGCTTGCCGCCCTGCTCGCCGGTCTGGTCCTGCTGGCCCTGATCCTTGTTGAACTCGCCCATGAGTACATCCTTCACGACTGGTGGCGTCGGCGGCACGATGCCGTCGCTCGCGCAGAAACATAACTCGAATCAGCGACTTCGAGTTCCGGCGTCTCGGCGCTCAAATCAATCCGGCGAGCGGACTGGAGGGATCGGCGTAGCGGCGCTGACCCATCCGGCCGGCGCGGTAGGCGAGCCGGCCGGATTCGACCGCCAGCTTCATCGCCCGCGCCATCATCACCGGGTCCTTCGCCTCGGCGATCGCGGTGTTCATCAGGACGCCGTCGCAGCCCAGCTCCATCGCGACGCTCGCGTCGGAGGCGGTGCCGACGCCGGCGTCGACCAGCACGGGCACGCCGGCGCCCTCGACGATCAGCCGGATCGTCACCCGGTTCTGGATGCCGAGCCCGGAACCGATCGGCGCGCCCAGCGGCATGATCGCGACCGCCCCCGCCTCTTCGAGCTGCTTCGCCGCGATCGGATCGTCGACGCAATAGACCATCGGCTTGAAGCCCTCCTTGACCAGGATCTCGGTCGCCCGCAGCGTCTCGCGCATGTCCGGGTAGAGTGTCTTCGCCTCGCCGAGCACTTCGAGCTTCACGAGCTCCCACCCGCCGGCTTCCCGCGCCAGCCGGAGCGTGCGGATCGCCTCCTCGGCGGTGAAGCAGCCGGCGGTGTTAGGCAGGTAGGTGATCTGCTTCGGGTCGATGAAATCGGTGAGCAGCGGCTGGCCCGGATCGGAGACGTTGACCCGGCGCACCGCGACGGTGACGATCTCCGCCCCCGACGCCGCGACCGCCGCCGCATTCTCCGCGAAGCTCTTATATTTGCCGGTCCCGACGATCAGCCGCGAGGTGAACGTCCGGCCGGCGACTTTCCAGCCGTCCGCCACGTTCAGCCTCCGCCGACGAAGGTGACGATCTCGTAATCGTCGCCATCCTCGACGATCACCTGGGCGAGCGCCGAGCGCGGCACGATCTCGAGGTTGCGCTCGACCGCGACCCTGGTCGGCTCGAGCCCCAGCTCCAGCGCCAGATCGGCGACGCTGATTCCCCGGATCACCCGGCGGTGGCCGCCGTTGACCCGGATCGAGAGCGTGCCGTCGTGGACCATGAAGCTTCCTTGCCTTTGCGCTTGCGGGACGGGCGTCATATAGGGGCGCGCGATGGCGACGCCACCTCTGATCTACGTCCTCAACGGCCCCAACCTCAACCTGCTTGGCCTGCGCCAGCCGGAAATTTACGGCTCCGACACGCTCGACGATATTGCCGACCGGCTCGAGCAGCGGGCGAAAGGCCTCGGCGTGGCGATCGACATGCGCCAGTCCAACCACGAGGGCCATCTGATCGACTGGCTGCACGAGGCACAGGCGCGCGGGGCCAAGGCGGTGCTGCTCAACGCGGGCGGTTTCTCGCACACTTCGGTGGCGCTGCACGACGCGGTGAAGGCAGTCACGGTGCCGGTGATCGAGGTCCATCTCTCCAACCCGCAGGCGCGCGAGAGCTTCCGGCGGCGTTCGCTGATCGCCGCGGCAGCCATGGGAACGATCGCCGGCTTCGGGGCGCTCGGCTACGAGCTTGCTCTGGACGCGGCCGCCCGTCTCTGACAGTGCCGTAGCCAACGGAAGAAGGGGTTCCGATGAGCGACAAAGACAGTTCCGACGAGCCGATGCGGGTCGACACCGACCTCGTCAAAAAGCTGGCCGAAATGCTCGACGAAAACGACCTCAGCGAAATCGAGGTCGAGGACAATGGCCGCCGCATCGTCGTCAAGCGCAAGCTCGCCGGCATGGCCGCGCCCGCCCACATGTCAGCCCCACCGCCGCCGCCGGCCGCCGCCGCGCCGCCCGCACCGGCGCCCGAACCGAGCGCGGCCAGCCATCCCGGCGCGGTCAAGTCGCCGATGGTCGGCACCGTATTCCTGGCCGGCGAGCCCGGCGCGGCGCCGTTCGTGTCGGTCGGCGCCACCGTCAACGAGGGCGACACCTTGTTGATCATCGAGGCGATGAAGGTGATGAACCCGATCGCCGCGCCCCGGTCGGGCACGGTCAGGCAGATCCTCGTCCAGGACGCCCAGCCCGTGGAGTACGAACAGCCGCTGGCGATCATCGAATAATGGCGATCGAGAAGGTCCTCATCGCCAATCGCGGCGAGATCGCGCTCCGCATCCACCGCGCCTGCCACGAAATGGGGATCAAGACGGTGGCGGTCCATTCGACCGCCGACACCGAGGCGATGCACGTCCGCCTCGCCGACGAGGCGATCTGCATCGGCCCGCCCCCGGCCGCCGAATCCTATCTCAACATCCCGGCGATCATCTCGGCCGCCGAGATCAGCCATGCCGACGCGATCCACCCCGGCTACGGCTTCCTCAGCGAGAATGCGCGCTTCGCCGAGATCGTCGAGACCCACGACATCATCTGGATCGGCCCCAAGCCCGAGCATATCCGGACGATGGGCGACAAGATCGAGGCCAAGGCGACCGCGGCGCGGCTGGGCCTGCCGCTCGTCCCGGGCTCCGCCGGGCCGGTCGAGAGCCTGGCGGACGCGGGCAAGGTCGCCGCCCAGACCGGCTATCCGCTGATCGTCAAGGCCGCCTCGGGCGGCGGCGGCCGCGGCATGAAGGTGGTGACCGGCGAGGACCAGCTCGAAGCGCAGATGATGCAGGCGCGCACGGAAGCGAAGAGCGCGTTCGGCGACGACACCGTCTATATCGAGAAATATCTCGGCGACCCGCGCCACATCGAGTTCCAGATCTTTGGCGACGGCAACGGCCATGCGATCCATCTCGGCGAGCGCGACTGCTCGCTGCAGCGCCGCCACCAGAAGGTGCTCGAAGAGGCCCCTTCGCCGGTCGTCACGCCGGAGGAGCGCGAGCGGATGGGCGGGATCGTCGCCAAAGCGATGGCCGAAATGGGCTATCGCGGCGCCGGCACGATCGAGTTCCTCTGGGAAGGCGGCGACTTCTACTTCATCGAGATGAACACCCGCCTCCAGGTCGAGCATCCGGTGACCGAGGCGATCACCGGCCTCGACCTGGTGCGCGAGCAGATCCGGATCGCCGACGGCCACCCGCTGACCTTGCGCCAGCAGGACGTCCAGTTCCGCGGCCACGCGATCGAATGCCGGATCAACGCCGAGGACCCCAGGACCTTCGCCCCCTCGCCGGGCGTGGTGAAGCTCTATCACGCGCCCGGCGGCATGAACGTGCGCGTCGATAGCGGCCTCTACGCCGGCTACCGCGTGCCGCCTTATTACGATTCCATGATCGCCAAGCTGATCGTCTACGGCACCACCCGGGCGGGCGCGATGCGGCGAATGCGGCGCGCGCTCGAGGAGTTCGTCATCGAGGGCATCAAGACGACGATCCCCTTGCACCAGGCGCTGCTCGACGAGCCGGACTTCCAGGCCGGGGACTATACGATCAAGTGGCTGGAGGAATGGCTGGCGCGGGAGGGCAGTTGAGGCAGTCCATTGCGGAGACCATCGTGACCAAATCCTTCCAATTCTCACTCGCGCCCGACCAGCTCTGGCAGGCGATCAATCCCTGGTCGTTCTACAATCAGGGGGCGCAGCTCGGCTTCGTCAACATCAACCTCGGCCAGACGCCGCATCCGGAGATCGAACAGAAGCTGCTCGACGAGGTCGGCAGCTACGGCCGCCAGCTCGGCCGGATTGGCGATGCGCTCGAAGTGCTGATCGACCATGTTCGGCTCAAGGACCTCAGCCCCGCCGACAAGGACGCCTTGACGATTCTCAAGGGGCAGCTGGCGGCGATCCGCAAGGTCAAGCAAAGCGCGAAAGCAGGGAAGGCAGGGAAGGCAGGATGAAAGCCACCATCTATCACAATCCTATGTGCGGAACGTCGCGCAAGACATTGGAGATCCTGCGCGATGAGGGCGCGGACGTCACCGTGATCGAATATCTCGAGACGCCGCCCTCCGCCGCCGAACTGCAGCGCCTCTACGATCGCGCCGGGATCACGCCGCGCGAGGGGCTCCGCGCCAGGGAGCAGCTCGCCCAGGATCTCGATCTGGTCGAAGGCGCGGTCAGCGACGCGGCGATGCTCGAGGCGATGGCGGAGAATCCGATCCTGATCGAGCGGCCGCTGGTCGAAACCGGGAAGGGCGTCCGGCTCTGCCGGCCGCAGGACAAGGTGCGCGAGATCCTCTGATCGGGCTGGGAAGGTTCATTGAGGACGGATAGGATGGCGCGATGAAGACGCTCGATCCGGACCTGCTGCTTCGGGCCTATTCGATCGGCGTGTTCCCGATGTCGGACAGCCGCGACGCCGGCGACCTCTACTGGGTCGAGCCGCGGCGGCGGGCGATCCTGCCGCTCAATTCGTTACATATTTCAAGATCGCTACGCAAAACTCTGAAATCTAGCACTTTTCATGTGACGAAGGATTGTGCATTTGCCCGCATCGTCCGCCTCTGCGCGGACCGCGAAGACACCTGGATCAACGCCGAGATCGAGACCAGCTACATTCGCCTCCACGAGGCCGGCCGCGCCCATTCGGTCGAGGTCTGGCAGGACGGCGAGCTCGCCGGCGGCCTCTACGGCGTCCGGCTCGGGGCCGCCTTCTTCGGCGAATCGATGGTGTCGCTGCGCCCGGATGCGTCCAAGGTCGCGCTCGCCTGGCTGGTGGCGCGGCTGATCGTCGGCGGCTTCCGGTTGCTCGACTGCCAGTTCATGACGCCGCATCTCGCCAGCCTCGGCGCGGTCGAGATCGACCAGAAGGATTATCTGGTGCTGTTGGATTCCGCGCTCGGCGGGGGCGCGGCGGACGCCGCGACTGGCGCCGCGACCGCCGGCCCGGTCGAATTCGAGGCGCTCGATCGGCTGCTTGCGGCGCGCGCCGAAGGCGCCGGCGTGCCGCCGCCGGGGTGGGTCATTGCGCAGCTCCTCGGCCAGACGTCGTAGACGGGGTGCTCGACGACGTTGAGCGAGGGGGTCTCCTTGTAGAGCCAGCCCGAGAAGACGCGCCGGAATTGCTGGCTCGCCGCTTCGCGCACGTCGAGCTGGACGAAGGCGCCGGTCAGCTGCTGCACCTCATAGGGCGCACTCGTCTCGCAGGCGCGCAGGCGGACGATGACGTCGCCGAACCGGATCGCCTGGCCCGGCCTGATGGTGAACTCGCGCATCTGGCCGTTGCGTTTGTTGAGCAGCCGCAGCACGGCGACGCGCTGGGCCATCGGCGTCGTGCCGGCCGGCTCGCGGGTGACGGTCTGCGGGATGTCGACCGTGTCGGCCTCCGCTTCGGAGGCGTTCTGCCGGTTCTGCTGCTCGGCGCCGCGGGGCCCGCAGGCACCGAGGGCGAGCAGCGCCGCCAGCGTCAGGATCTTGGCCGGCGGCCCCACCATCGCTCAGTCGGGCACCCAGGGCTGATAATCGCCGCTCGCCGCCGCCCGCCGCCCGCCGCGCTCGAGTGCGCCGGACGGCCGATAGGCTTGCGCGGTGCCGGTCAGGTTGGGCGTCGCGGCCCTGAGGAATTTGGGCGGCGGCGGCAGCGATCGGTCGGGCACGTCGTCGATCTGGCGGGTCAGCCAGGCATACCATTCCGGCGGCACCCGGCTGACGTCGTTCGACCCGGCGTACATCACCCAGCGGCGCCCGCCCGTCTTGTTCTCGAAATAGGCATTGCCGAGCGCGTCCCCGCCGACCTTGCGGCCGTGCCGCCAGCTGTAGAAAGCAGTCCCCGTCGTCGCGCCCTCCCACCAGGTGAAGAGATTCTTGAAGAAGCCCATGGCGGTGCGCTTTGCCCCGCCGGGCGGGCGGGCGCAAGCTCTAGTCGGTCCAGTCGACGCGGTCGCCCTCGCGGATGCCGAGCTCGGCCGCGCGGCCGCCCTTGAGTTCGAGGACCGCCGTCATCGGCTCCTCGACCGCGATCGGGGTTTCCGACAGCGGGACGGCGCCGGCGGCGACGCGGGCAATGCTGCCGTCGGGCCGGATGAAGATCATGTCTAGCGGAATCAGGGTGTTGCGCATCCAGAAGCTGGCCGGGCGCGGGGGATCGAAGGGGAACAGCATGCCGGCATTCGCCGCCAGGGCCCGGCGCTCCATCAATCCGTGCTCCTGCTGCTCGGCCGTGCGGGCGACCTCGACGGTGAAGCGGTGACGCCGCGTGCCGCTCTCGATGGTGAGCGAAACGAGATCGAGGCCGGCAGGCGAGGTGCGCGCCGCCGGCTGGGCCGCATTCGAGGCGGGCCCCACGCGGCAGCCGGCCAGCAACGCGGCGGCCAGCAGGACGACGATCCGCACGGGAGGAATCAAGCGGGCTCGACCTCCACTGCCAGCGGTCCCTTGCGCCCGGTCGCGATGCGGGCGCGGAGCGGCTGATCGGGAACGAGATCGGTGAGCCCGCCGCGCCGCACCGTCTCCATGTGGACGAAAATATCCTGGCTGGCATCATCCTCGCGGACCAGGAAGCCGTACCCGCGCAGACGATTGAACCATTTCACCTGGACCTGCTCGAATGGTCCTGCGTCGCCGAGCAGGCTGGAGGGGTCGATCCGATCGCCCTGGTTGTTGTGGCCGCGGCCGAGCTCGGGGACGACCGCCGAGCTGAGATCGATGGCGAGCACCTTGCGCGCCTGCAGCCCCCGCTCCTGCTCGACCACCAGGCAGTCGATCACCGCCCCTTCCGGAAGGCTGCGGCGGTCATGTTCCTTGAGGACGCTGAAGTGAATTAGGATATCGCCGTCCGCCTCGTCGCTGACGATGAAGCCGAAGCCGCGGGTGGCGTCGAACCATTTGACCGTGCCGCTGAGCTGGATCAGCGCCTCTTCGGGCGGATCCTGGCGCGGCGCGTCGCGGCTCTCGGCGATCGAGCCAGGCCCCCCGGCAAACGCTTCCCGACGCGACGTCATTTACGCCCGATCCCCCTAGATCAGGCCGTAAAAGTACCATGTTTTCCATATTTGGGAACCATAAGTGTTCTAACGGCTGTCCGCTTCCGGGATTTCACCGGGTCCGGCGGCCAGAATCCGGCGGGCGAGACGGGCCGGGTGGCCCGCACGCAGCATTGCCGCGAGCGCCTTTGCGCGGGCGGGGCGATCGGCCCGCGCGGCCGCGAACGGGCCGAGCTTGCGCCGTTCGGCGAAGCGCAGCGCCGCCTCCCAGGCGCCGTCGGCCGCGATCTCCCGCGCGCCGGCCGCATCCTCCGGCGCGATGCCGGCGGCGCGCAGCGCAGCCTCGACGCGGCCCGCGCCGTAGCCGCGACGGGAAAGCGCTGCGGCACGCGCCGAGGCGAAAGCACGGTCGTCGACATAGCCGAGGCGCGCCATCCGCTCGACCAGCGCGTCGAGCGGCGGCTCGACCGGCCCCTCCCAGCCACGCTCCCGCAGCTTGCGCGCGAGATACGAACTCAGCTTCGCCCGGGTGGTCGCGTAACGGCCGGCATAGAAAAGCGCGGCCTGCTCCAGCTCCGCTTCATCGAGCGGCGGCCTGACTTTGCTGTTGCGATCCCGCTTCACCGCCTTGATTGTGCCACAGTCGGGCCGGATTATGAACGCGCCTCGTCTCCTAGAGCGGAGGCTGAACTTGAGTTCGGGACCGCACGGCCCATGAAAGAGGATTCAGCCAGACGTGCTTGACCATGACGTTCAGGTAAAGCCGCGCGTTGCGACGGCCGCCGAGGCGCTCGAGCCCACTCCGACCCACGACGATCTGCCGCGCCGCTACGCGGATTTCGCGACGATGACGGAGGCGCTGGACTATGTCGCGCAGAGCAAGCTTGGGATGAACTTCCACGACGCCCGCGCCAGGCTCGTGCGCGTCGCCCCCTATGCCGAGTTGCGGCGCGAGGCGATTGCCGCGGCCCACCGCTTCGCCGCGCGCGGCATCGGTCCCGGCGAGCGGGTCGCCCTGATTGCCGAGACCGGGGCGGAGTTCGTCGCCTTGTTCTTCGGCGCGCTCTATGCCGGAATCTGGCCGGTCCCGCTGCCCTTGCCGACCTCGTTCGGCGGTAAGGACGCCTATATCGACCAGCTCGCGGTGCAGCTGAAAAGCGCCGATCCGGCCCTGCTCCTTTATCCGCCCGAGCTGGAGATGGCCGGCGCCGCGGCCGACATCACCGGCGTCGCAGGCCTCGACTGGGACTCCTTCTTCGCCGAGGAAGCCGAGCCGGCACCGCTCTATCAAGCGACCGCCGACGACATCGCCTATCTCCAATATTCGAGCGGATCGACCCGTTTCCCGCACGGCGTCGTGATCACCCACAGCGCGCTGATGAGCAACCTCGCCGCCCATGCCCATTCGATGAACATCGGCCCGGGCGACCGCGGGGTTTCCTGGCTGCCCTTCTATCACGACATGGGCCTGGTCGGCTGCATGATGTCCATGGTCGCCAACCAGATGTCGGTCGATTACCTGAAGACCGAGGATTTCGCGCGCCGGCCGCTTGCCTGGCTCGACCTGGTCACACGCAACAAAGAATCGTCGATGAGCTATTCGCCGACGTTCGGCTACGAGATTTGCGCGCGCCGCATCTCGAGCCAGACCGACGTCGCCAACCGCTTCGATCTGTCGCGCTGGCGCGTGGCGGGCAACGGCGCCGACATGATCCGGCCCGACGTGATGCAATTCTTCGTCGACACGTTCGCCCCGGCCGGCTTCAAAGCGTCGAGCTTCCTGCCGAGCTACGGCCTCGCCGAAGCGACGCTCGCGGTCACTGTGATGCCGCCGGGCGAAGGCATCGTCGTCCAGATGGTCGAGGAAACCTTGCTCGCCGGCGGCGGCCCGGGCGAGCGCGACCGGCCGCAGCGCTACCGTTCGGTGGTCAATTGCGGCAAGCCGGTGCGCGAAATGGAAATCGAAATCCGCGGCGACGACGGCAGCCGGCTGTCGGAGCATGAGATCGGCCGGATCTTCTGCCGCGGCACGTCGGTCATGGTCGGCTATTTCCGCGACGAAGAAGCAACCCGGGCCTGCCTCGACGAGGACAATTGGCTCGACACCGGCGACATGGGCTATCTCTCGGACAATTATCTCTACGTCGTCGGCCGCGCCAAGGACATGATCATCATCAACGGCAAGAACCACTGGCCGCAGGACATCGAATGGGCGGTGGAGCAGCTCCCCGGTTTCAAGGCCGGCGATATCGCCGCCTTCTCGATCACCACCCCCGGCGGCGAAGAGACGCCGGCGGTGCTCGTCCAGTGCCGCACTTCGGACGATTCCGAGCGCGGCCGGCTTCGCGACGTGATCCGCGAGCGGGTGCGGGCGATCACCGGCATCAATTGCGTGATCGAGCTCGTCCCGCCGCGTTCCTTGCCGCGCACCAGCTCGGGCAAGCTGTCCCGCGCCAAGGCCCGCAACCTCTATCTCTCCGGCGAAATCCAGACCTACGACATCGCGGCTTAACGCGCCTATTCGTCGCTCGGCTATTGCGGCGCGCCGATTTCGACACGCTCAAGATCGATCGCAGCTTCGTTTCGTCCATCTCCCCCAGGATGCCGAAAGCGCTGCCATCATCCGCGCCATCATCGCGCTCGCCAGCAGTCTCGGCATGAAGACCGCCGCCGAGCGGGTTTCAACCGAGCCGCAGCTCCAGCTGATCCGTGCCCTCGGGGTCGACAAGATCCAGGGCTATATCTTCTCGCGGCCGGTCACCAGCACCACCGTCAAGGCGATGCTCGGACAGAACAGGAAGCTGGCGGCGGCCTCGCTTCGATCTCCCGTTGCCATCGTCCCGCCGATGCGCCAACTTCCTTGCGCCGGTCGGGGCTCGCCGTTAAGGACGCGGCTCTCCGGCTCTAGGAGTGTAGCTCAGTCTGGTTAGAGCATCGGTCTCCAAAACCGAGGGTCGTGGGTTCGAATCCCTCCACTCCTGCCATCCCCCACCTCCTTGCCGGCACCGCCGGCCGACCGCGGCGTGCATTTCGCGGGCCATCGCCGAGCGACCGCGGCGCGCATTCGCGGGGCATTGCCGAGCGACCGCGGCGCGCGCCCGGGCGGCGCCGCCGGCAAAGCGCGGCCGGCGCCGCCAGCGGGCCCGCGGCCGCGCCATTGAGAGGCTTGCTTCGGCCAGGCGGCGTCGCTACATACCGCCCCCAATCCGACAGCGTGGAGGGGCGGCGCCAGTTCATCGGGCTGGGCGGCGGCTTCATGGCTGAAGCGGGCGGCCGAGCAACGAGCGAGCGAGCAAATCCATGGCGAGAGTCAGTCCCGGCGAGTTCCTGCGGCAGGTCCGCTCCGAATCCGCCAAGATCGTCTGGCCGACGAGGCGGGAGACGCTGATGACCGGCCTGATGGTGGTGATCATGGCGGGCCTGCTCGCCGTGTTCTTCTTCGGCGTCGATTCGGCGTTCAGCGCGATCGTCCACTTCCTGCTCGGCCTGCTGAGCTAACCGAAAAACAAGAGACGGAAAGACGGAAAGACCCATGTCCCGCTGGTACATCATCCACGCTTATTCGGGCTTCGAGAACAAGGTCCGCGATTCGATCATGGCCGAGGCGACCCGGATGGGGCTCATGCCGCTGGTCGAATCGGTCGAGGTCCCGACCGAGAAGGTGACCGAGGTCCGCCGCGGCAAGAAGGTGACCAGCGACCGCAAGTTCTTCCCCGGCTACGTGCTCGCCAAGCTGCAAATGTCCGACGACGTCTACCACCTCGTCAAGAACACGCCGAAGGTGACCGGCTTCCTCGGCAGCAGCGGCAAGCCGCAGCCGATCAGCGACGCCGAGGCCGCCCGCATCCTCAACACCAAGGACGAGGCGGCGGCCGCCGCGCCCAAGCAGAAGATCAGCGTCGACTATGAGATCGGCGACAACGTCAAGGTGCTGGATGGGCCGTTCGCGTCATTTAATGGAATTGTGGAAGAGCTCGATTTCGAGAAAGGGCGCGTGAAGGTCGGGGTCTCGATCTTCGGCCGTGCCACCCCGGTCGAACTCGAGTTCGAGCAGGTGGAAAGGGTCAAATAGACCCTTTCCATCCTGAACTCGATTCAGGATCCTGGATCAGGAAAAGCCGGGGCGGAAGCTCCGGCTTTTTCGTTACGTGCGGCATCGACAACAGCATCATTTGATGTTATATTCCGTGCCTCACGATTGAAGGAACGGCCGATGCGCACCACCCTCGCCCTCGACGACGAGCTCGTCGCCCAGGCCCAGGCCTATACCGGGATCAAGGAGAAGTCCGCGCTGGTGCGGGAGGCGTTGAGATCATTGGTCCAGCGCGAGGCGGCGGAGCGTCTCATCGCTCTCGGCGGCAGCGACCCCGACGCGACCATTCCCCCGCGGCGGCGCTTTCGCTAGGTGAAGCTGCTCGCGGACAGCTCGATCTGGGTCGATCATATCCGGCAGCCGAACGCGTTGCTCGCACGGGCGCTGCGGCGACGCGCCATTCTCACCCATCCGCTCGTCATCGGCGAGGTCGCGATGGGCAGCATCGCCTCCCGCTCCGCCGTCCTGGCCAGCCTGACCGCGCTCCCGCAGGCGGTTCGCGCCGACGATTTCGAAGTGCTGGACTTCGTCGAGCGGCATCGCCTGTTCGGCACCGGGCTGGGACTGATTGACGTTCATCTGCTGGCTTCGACCCTGCTGACGCCGAACGCCGCGCTCTGGACGCGCGACCGGCGACTGCATGAGGCGGCCGAGCGGCTCGGCATTGCCGGCGAGCCGGCGCGCTAACGGCGAAGCTCGATTTCGAGAAAGGCCGGGTCAAGGTCGGGGTTTCGATCTTCGGGCGGGCGACGCCGGTGGAATTGGAGTTCGAGCAGGTGGAACGCGTCAAGTAGGACGCGTTCCATCCTGAACTCGATTCAGGATCCAGGAGAAAGGCAAGGCCGGGGCAGCCTAGGGTCGATCGTGCCCCCGGCACGATCTGCGAAGCGCGGGGCGCTCCGCACCTGCGGCTCTCCGGCCTTTTTCGTTTCACGCGAAGACGCAAAGACGCGAAGAACGCGAAAGGGAGGGTCGTGCCTGAGAGGTCACTGAAAGTGACCGGCCAGGCCGGCCGGCTACCGCAAGGGGCACCGCACCTGTTCCAGCTGCTGATCGCGGCGCAGCTCCCGCTCGTGCTGCTGTTCCTCGCCACCCCGACTGGGCGCGGCCGGCGCGGCCGGTGACGGTGCTGGCCGTGCAGGTGCTGGCGGGCGCGGCCACGGTGGGGCGCTTTACTGGGCGGGTTATTAGGGGCGGCGGGCGAGAGCTCGGGGAGTTCTCGGGCTGATCGTTTCGTCTTGTGCCCTCACGTGACATTCCTCAATGGATCTGGGGATGATGTCCGGCGACCGCGCATCGGAAGGGAAAGGGAGCCATTGGCCAAGAAGCCAGGGCGGGCGCGTCGATGAGCTTGATCGCAAAGTCACATCGCGCCTGCGCTCAGCCGTGAAAGACTGTTTCGGACCGAAGTGTAAGGCAGCCTGGTTGAGCGGGAGTGCCGCCTACGGAGGCGCACGTGTCGGATTCAGCGACATCGACGTGATCATCGTCTTCGGGGAACGAGTTACCAGCCCCGCGGATTCTGAGACGATCATTCTCATCAAACGATTCGTCGACGAGTATCTGGCTCTCCATGCAGACCTTGGTTTGCAACCCGATCTAGATTTCCCGGGCGAATTCCTGACGGAGCGGCTGATACAACAGGCGAGCGACGGGCGCGGATTCACGCGCGAAGGGAATCCTCCTCGCCTCGCCCTTCCCCCCATAGAGTCTGCCGAATGCTGGCTCGATTGCCCGGACCGGTGGTTCCGCGCATGGCTAGGCATGACGGCATTCAGCAGGCACTTCGCTGGTAGTCGCCACTATCACTCCGCTGTGAAGCTCGACGCTTGGAAGACAGTCTTGAGGTATGTCCTCCTTGCCGCGGGTAGCCAATCACTCTTGCCAGATGAGGTTTTCGAAGGTCTCGCAGAATTCGGCTTGAAGCCGAGTTACCGCACGTTCCGTACCTTGGAAACGGAGTGGGTGCAGCGAGCAATGGCCCAGTTGGAGGCAGAGGCTGTGGTGCGCCTCGCCCACGGGCGGCTCCATCCCTGTAGGGCGGGGCTAAGGGCCTGGGAGGCGCATGTCTGTGAACACTTTGCCGAGGGCGCCCCCCTCCCCCTCCTGCTCGACATCCACAATACTCGCCGCCTTTCCGCCTATGCGGCAACGCGATGGACGGCACTCGGCTGAAGGCGGGTTGCGAAAACCGGCTATTCGGAAATGTCATATTTCGCTAAGCGAGGAGTATGGTTTCCGATGCCGGGCAAACTCCCCCTGTAAGCCTTCTCGAGATCAGCCACGTCCTTGAAGAGGCGGCGCGGCTGGTCCGTCAGCATGCGGGCGAGCTGGACGAACCGCCGGAGCAGATGGGAGTCGCGACCGCCGCGCACGTGCGGACGATTATCGCATTCCGCTCGCTGAGGCGCAGGTATCTCGGCTTCGACCCAGCCGATGCCGCCTGGAGCATGATGCTGGAACTCTATGCCGCGCGTCTGGAAGGCCGCAGCCTGAGCCAGACCAGGCTCGGAACAGCGGCGGGCATTCCTCAGACGACGGCGCTGCAAGTGATCCGCCGACTGCTCGACGCCGGCATTTTCACGAGAGAGCCCGATCCGGATGACAGGCGTGTGCTCATGATCAGCCTGTCGGACCAAGCCGCGAAACGGATGCGCGCCTATCTCGTCGCGACGCACGGCATGGCCGGGCTCGCCATCTAGCGTTTGATCCGAAATTATGACAAATTCGAATAGAGTTCCGCCGCACCTAGGGCGTTTGGATGCAGGAGGACGAGCGGGACCGACTGGCGCGGCGGCTGCGCGAGGTGCTGATCGAGGCGCGCAAGGTCAGGGGGCTGAACCAGACCGAATTGGCCGCGGCACTGAAGCGGACGCAGACCTTCGTCTCCAACTACGAGCGCGGCGAACGGCGGCTCGGTGCGGTGGATTTCGTGCTGATCGCGCGGGTGCTGGGAGAGGAGCCGATGGAGTTGCTGAGGCGACTGGATTGATCGTTGACGGCGCGCCACTAAGACGGAAATTCGAGTAAACCCCGAAAGAATTTCTACTGCATGATGCCTCGATGAACCGCAGCAAACTCATCGCCGGTCTCAAAATCGGTTACGCCGGGGCGGTACCGGTTGCCGCGGTCTTGGCCTTCATGGCCACTACAAACGCTCGGGACGCGAGGACCAATCTTGCAAGCTATGTCCCCAGACTGCCGAATCTCAATCTCCTGTTGGGCGGACTTGCTCTGCTTGCCGCAATCGTGGGGCTGTGGTCGTGGTGGACAGCTCGAAAACTGCGCAAGGCAGAGCAGGCGGCAATTGAGGAAGACCTGAGGCGCATTCAAGGCCACGCTGCTCCGATAGGTGAGGTAGCGACAAATCAGCCTTCAGACCAACTGCAACTCACACGTCGGGTCGCGCGGTTTCTTGGCGCTGGCGTGATATTGATTGCGCTCGTATTTGCTATTCTGTTCTTCTTTTGGTTTTCCGATCACAAAAACGTAGGGCGCGCGGGCCCTAGCCAGCCGTTAGAATCCTCTGACTCGGCGAAGTCGAATTCTACATCGGCTGTGGCGCCCATCCAGCAGCCGACTACTCCCCCGGCACCTCAAGCTGAAACAGAGGGTTTTACCGATGACGTTTTGCTAAATGATTCAGCCGGAGACACTAATAGATATCGACGACCAAAATTGTATGTCTCTGAAAGTCCCCTCAGCATTAGATTCAAATTTGTCCAGCAGAGGGGCTCAGGGTCACCAACTTTCTATATAGACGTTGATGGCGATGACAGCACATCCTACGATAGGACTGACTTTAGCTATAGAATAGTTGACGTAGATCCCTTATGGTTTTTATATCAAACATACTGGTATAGAAACGAAAGGACGCGTTACGGGTACATAAATCCAGTTTATCTTAATCAACGCAGCGCAGGACGGGTAATGTACAACGCTCCGTCGAATAATATCGAAGAGTACGTGTACATTGTGCCCAAGAGAGAATTGTCATTATCTGGTACTAGTGTCAAGGTAGATCTATATGATGGAGAGCGATTGGGAGGCAGGATTCATATGTACAGATATAGATGGCCGATTCCAGCCATGACTCGCGAGGACTATATGGCGAATTATCGCTCGCACCCGCAGAGGTAATGATCGAAGTCGCTAGCCTCCTGCCCTGTTTGTGCGTGCGGAATAGGGGGCGAAAAGGTACGTTTCCCTAATTGGCATGCGCCCGATTGGCGACGGCCTCCGCCCTGCATGGAAGTGGGACGCGTACTTTTCGCGAAAAAGTACGTGTCCCCGGTTGGCGGCGTTTCCCAACATTTGGCGGAAAGTCGTGGCTGAGGCGGCCCGCCCGCGGATGTCCGTCCAGCTAAACTACTGGAAAGCCTGATCTTCCCAATTCTGGCACGGCTCGTGCTGAGTAGGCTGCATCCAGGCGGGGCATCCCGCCCGCCAACCAGGAGCCACTTCGATGCAGACCGCCGCAACTCAGCCTTCCCTTTTCATGCGCGACCACACGATCCTCGGTGTCTGCGAGGGTCTCGGCGAGGATTTCGGGTTCAATCCGGTCTATCTGCGGGTGGTGCTCGCCGCGGGCGTGATCTGGAATCCGCTGGCGGTGCTCGGCGTCTATGCGGCGCTCGGCGTGGTCGTGATGCTCTCGCGGCTGGTCTTCCCGAACCCGCGCTTCGCCAAGGCTATGGCGGGCGAGCCCGCTTTGGCGGAAACCGCGGCGCCGTGGGCCGACAATGAGGACGATGCGGCGATGGTGGCGGTCGCCGCCTAGGGACAGTCGCTTGCCGACTGTCCCCTGCCCTGCCGACCCCTCCCGTGCCTGCGAATGGGACAGTCAACGAGTGACTGTCCCTACCCTCCCCCTCTTTTGCGCTTCTCCCAATCCTTCAGCCGCCAGCCGCCGAACAGGGCGACGCCTTGATGGTGCGGCCGCCTGTTCGGGTCCGCCTTGCTCCAGCCGGTCACCAGCTCCAGCGGCGGCAGCGCCGGCGGCGGTTGCTCCTCCGCGAAGCGCCAGTCGCCGGTCGTCTCGTAACGCGCCGCGCGCCTCAGCGCGGCGTCTTCCGCCTCCCGCGCCTGCTCGCTCACCCACATCGCGCGCAGCCGCTCGGTATAGGTTTCCCAGGGCTCGCCGCGGCGCTTGCGGCGGTGCGGCTTCTCCCAGCTCTGGTTGACCGACTTGTCGTGCAGGTGGAGCAGCTGGATCGCCTGGTCGGCGGTCATCGGCGGGATCGGCGCGGGCTCGCTTGTTCGCCATTCATCATCCTCCCAGGATTCGGGCAGGCTGGCGGCGAGCAGCACGCATTCGAGCCGGTCCCAGGCCATCGCGAGCGCGAGCCGCATCTCGCGGGCGAAGGCGGCGCGGGTATATTTGCGATAATAGAAGCTGCCGTAGCTGAAGCCGGCGGCGGCGGCGCTGAGCTTGACGTTCGCGCTGGCGGCGAGGGCGCGGAAGAAGGCCTGCTCGGCGGCCCTGGTCATCCGCCCGGGCGGGGCGAGGCGGAGCTGGAGGCGGCCCGACTTGAGGCGGACGATGCATGGCTCGCCGCCTTCGGTGCGGAGCGCATCGCGCCTGCCTTCGGGCGGGCGCGGCCCGCCGCCGAGCTGCATCGCGGCATGGCAGGCGGCAAGCGCCATTTCCCACTGGGCGGCGAAGGCGGCGTGCTTCTTGCGGCGCCTGGTGAACTTGGCGCGGTGGGCGCCGAGGGCGCGGGCGGCGAGGCGGGCGTTGCCGGTGCGCCTGAGCTGGTCGAGAAAGGCGGCGTTCTCGCGCGCCTGGCGGCGGCTGAAAGGACGGATTCCGGGCATTTGTTCTATTTACGTTCTGTTCGTCCCACTTGCAAGAGGACCGGACCGTATTCGCCGCGCGGGATTGATCCATTTCGGTAAGAAATGCGTGCTAGATGGGAAATTCCATTAACCGAGTTTCGACGTGACGATGAAGCGCATGCCATCCCGGGGCTTCTTCAAGGCGCTGATCCTGGCGCTGCTGGTCGGGCTCGCCTTCGGCATCGGCGACATCGGCGAGCCGCTCGAAAATGCGATGCAGATCGCGCGCAACAAGCTCAGGAGCCATCCGGCGAGCGGCGCCATCGTGCTGGTCGCCATCGACGACCGCAGCGTCAGCGAGATCGGCAACGCGCACTGGAACGGCAGCGAGCTGGCCGGCCTCGTCCGGCGGGTCGATGCGGCCGGGGCGCGGCGGATCCATCTCGACGCCGAGCTCGGCACTGGCGGCTCGCCCGAGCAGGCGCAGGAGCTGGAGGGCGCGCTGGCGGGCGCGCGGGCGCCGATCCTGCTGCCCGCCCGCTTCTCGATCAGTCCGGTTTCGGGGGCGCGGTCCGATTATTTGCCGCCGGCGCGGTTCGCCCGCCATGGCCGGCTGGTCGACACCAATTTGTTCGTCTGGTGGGACGACGCGGTCTGGCTCCATCCCTATTCGGCCGAGATCGGCGACCGCCCCATGGCCTCGCTCAGCAGCGTCCTGGGCGGCGCCGGTCGCGCCTCCGCCGACCTCTTCCCGATCGACTACGGGATCGACATCCGCTCGATCCCGGTGGTGAGCGCGAGCGACGTGCTCAACGACCGGATCAGGCCCCAGCAGCTCGCCGGCCGCGACATCGTCATCGCGCGCACCGACTTCGCGACCGAACATTACCGGGCGCCGGGCTCCGGGCAGGTACCGAGCATCCTCTTCCATCTCGTCGCCGCCGAAACGCTGCTGGCCGGGCAGCCGGTCAATCTCGGCTGGGCCGTGCCGCTCGCGCTCGCTTTGCTGCTGGCGGCCGCGATCCTCAGCTTCAGGCGGCGCGCGGTCGCGGCCGGGATCCTCGGCTTCGCCCTGGCCGGCTCGATCGGCGGCGTGGTGCTGCTCGAGGCCTATCAGATCCACGCCCATGTGGTGCCGGCGCTCGCGCTCATCCTCACCGCCGCTCTGGCCCGCGCCGCCGCGAGCCTGCGCCGGTCCTATCAGTCCCGCGGGACCACCAATATCGTCACCGGCATGCCCAATCTGCAGGCGCTCAGGCAATGCGAGCTGAACGGCGGCATCGTCGTTTCCGCGCGGGTCAAGAATTACGCTCAGATCACGACCACCCTGCCGCCGCAGGACGAGAAGGAGCTGGTCGAGCAGATCGTCGGGCGGCTCGAATTCGGCACCGGCCGGGCGCCGATCTACCAGGCGGACGAGGGCGTGTTCGTCTGGATCGCCGGCGACGGCCGCGAAGAGGCCACCATCCAGCAGGTGGAGGGGCTGCAGGCGCTGTTCCGCAGCCCGATCGTGATCGCCACCCGGCTGATCGACCTCGCCGTTACGTTCGGCCTCGATCTCGATGCCTCGCGGCCGCTGGTGCAGCGCGTTTCGAGCGCCCTGGTCGCGGCGGACGAGGCCGCGCGCGACGGCAAGCGCTGGGCGAGCTTCAACCCGGCCAGCATGGAGGATGCGGACTGGGCGATGTCGCTGCTCGGCCGGCTCGATCACGCCATCGACAATGACGAGCTCTGGGTCGCCTATCAGCCGAAGCTCGACTGCCGGACCGGCCAGATGGTGGGCGCGGAGGCGCTGGTGCGCTGGACCCACCCGGAAAAGGGCCAACTCGCTCCGGATCAATTCGTCGGCGCGGCCGAGCAGGGCGGCCGGATCGAGCGCCTGACCTATTTCGTGCTCGACAGCGCGCTCGCCGCGGCGGTCGCCGTCCACCAGCGCGATCCGCGCTTCACGATCGCGGTCAACCTTTCGGCGCTTCTCCTCAGCAGCGATCAGCTCGCTCCCACCGTCGAGGCGCTGCTCCGCAAGCACGGCGTGCAGCCCGAACTGTTGACGCTCGAGGTGACGGAAACCTCGACCTTGGGCAGCGCCGCCGACCATATCGCCAACCTGCTGCGGCTGAGCGACATGGGGGTGCAGCTCTCGATCGACGATTACGGAACCGGATTCTCCACGCTCGAATATCTGCGGCGCATCCCCGCCTCGGAAATCAAGATCGACCGCAGCTTCATCAGCATGCTGACCAATTCGCAAAGCGACCGCATCATGGTCAACTCGACGATCCAGCTCGCCCACTCGCTGGGGCGAAAGGTGGTGGCCGAAGGCGTGGAGAGCCAGGAAATACTCGACGAGCTGAAGCGGATGCGCTGCGACATCGTCCAGGGCTACCATACCGGCCGGCCGGTGCCGCTCGCGGAGCTGCTGAAGCGGTTCGGGCCGGGAGACGCCCAGCAAGCCGCCTGAAGGTCACCTTCACCCACAGCGAGAAACGGACCCGCTTCGGCGGGTCTTTTTTGTCCTGGCCCCGGTCGGCGCGCCGCCGCTTTCACCCGGATAACTGTGACCCAAAAACCACAGTTTTTCGGCTTTGGTAAATTTATTTTTAACCATGCGACATGTTTCCCGGACGCCATGGACTAGGGCCATTGAGGAAGGGATTGGACACCGATCCGGTAGGCCAGTCAGACCCGGCGCCAGGTAGTTTTTCTGGATCCCGGGACAGGCTGGAGAACCCCACCGGCAGCTCTTGGCCGAGCCGACGAGGTTTCCACTCTCCTCTAGTTGGACCAATTCAGAGGGAGACGGAAAATGTGGGCATGGCTTTATGGCGGCGGCCAGTGGCGCTGAACCAGCACCGATAACGTAAAAAAGCTCCGCTTCGGCGGGGCTTTTTTTATCGGCGTCGATCCGGATCGGGCCTTCGCCCCCCTTCCCTCGCGGGCGGGATTGCGCTAAGGGCGCCGGCTTCCAGCTGATCTGCAGTGGGAATTTGCGGGAGACGCGCCGTCGTGCGTGTCGTCTGGACCGCTCGACTTGATCAGGGCGTAGCGATCATTCGCGTCGCCCAAGAAAGAGAGTGACACATGGCAAAGAAGATTACCGGCTATATCAAGCTCCAGGTGCCCGCGGGCGCCGCCAATCCGTCGCCGCCGATCGGCCCGGCGCTGGGCCAGCGCGGCGTCAACATCATGGACTTCTGCAAGGCGTTCAACGCCGCCACCGGCGAGATGGAAAAGGGGATGCCGATCCCGACCGTGATCACCGTCTATGCCGACCGGTCGTTCAGCTTCGAGACCAAGACCCCGCCCGCCTCCTACTTCCTGAAGAAGGCGGCGCGGATCTCGTCGGGCGCCAAGGAGCCCGGCAAGGAGACCGCCGGGCGGGTCAGCCGCGCCCAGCTGCGCGAGATCGCCGGCCTGAAGATGAAGGATCTGAACGCCAACGACATCGACGCCGCGGCGCGGATCATCGAAGGCAGCGCCCGCGCGATGGGCCTCGAAGTGACGGGGAGCTAGGGACATGGCCCAGACCAAGAAGCAGAAGCAGATGGCCGAGCTCGACCCGACCAAGCATTACGGGATCGACGAGGCGATCGGGCTGGCCAAGGCCAATGCCACCGCCAAGTTCGACGAGACGATCGAGATCGCGCTCAATCTGGGCGTCGATCCGAGGCACGCCGACCAGATGGTGCGCGGCGTCGTGACGCTCCCCGCCGGCACCGGCAAGGAGGTGCGGGTCGCCGTCTTCGCCAAGGGCGACAAGGCGGACGAGGCGCGCGCGGCGGGCGCGGACGTGGTCGGCGCCGAGGATTTGATGGAAGCCGTCCAGGGCGGCCAGATCGATTTCGACCGGGTGATCGCCACCCCCGACATGATGGGCGTGGTCGGCCGCCTCGGCAAGGTGCTCGGCCCCAAGGGGCTGATGCCCAACCCCAAGCTCGGCACGGTGACGCCGAACGTCGCCGAGGCGGTCAAGGCGGCCAAGGGCGGCCAGGTCGAGTTCCGGGTCGAGAAGGCCGGGATCATCCATTCGGGGATCGGCAAAGCGAGCTTCTCCGAAGCCGACCTGCGGCGCAATTTCGACGCCTTCGTCGACGCGATCGTCAAGGCCAAGCCCTCGGGCGCCAAGGGCAAGTACGTCAAGAAGGCGGCGATCAGCTCGTCGATGGGGCCGGGCCTCAAGCTCGACGTCGCCGAGGTGGCGAGCGTCTGACGCTCATGGGGGACAGTCACGTGACTGTCCCCTCCCTTTCCGTGCTAGGTTCCGGCCGACTCTTCCAGGCCGGGGAGGCGGGGCATGGGATTCGTATTACTAATTCTGGGATCGCTGGCGTTTGTGCTGGCGATGCGCTGGGCGATCCGCAAAGTCGCGTTCCGGTTCATGCGGTTCGCGGTGCCGGCGCGCGGCAAGACCTACATTTATCATCGCGAGCGGTTCACCGACGCCGCCGGCCGCAGGGTGACCGACCCTGCTTTGCTCGCCGAACTGAAGGAAGCCTGGCGCGCGATCGAGCTCCAGACCGCCAACGACGTGGCGCGGATCCAGAGCGGCGATCTGTAGCGGGGCCGGAAACTTCAGTCGTCATATTCCAGAGCGACCGCCGCGCCGCCCGACAGCGGCTTCGGATTGGGCGACTCGACCGGCTCGCGCTCGGGCTCGCCGCCCCTGCGGCGCCGCGGCCGCTTCCTGGGTGGCAGGTTCAGGTAGACGCTCAGCGAGACGCCCTTGTGGGGCGGGCGGCCGGGAGGCGGGTCGGGACGCGGCATCTCCCCCTCCTAGCATGAAAGCCGTGCGAGCGCCCGGGCTTTTGCTTCCGCGCGGCGATTGGCTATGCAGGCCGCGCAGCGACGCGAAAGGCGCCTTATGCCCTTGCCCTGGCGGAAAGCCCGCAACGACAAGATCTTCATCAACTATCGGCGCGACGATGCCGGCGGGTTCGCGGGGAGGCTGTCGGACACGCTCACTGCCCATTTCGGCGACGAGCGCGTGTTCCGCGACGTCACCGGGATCGACTACGGCCATGATTTCGAGCGGGTGATCGACCAGAGGGTCGCCGAATCCTGCGCCGTCGTGGTGCTGATCGGCGACAAATGGGCGACGATCGCCAATGCCGACGGGCAAAGGCGGCTCGACGACCCGGCCGATTATGTCTGCCGCGAGATCCAGGCCGCGCTCGACAGCGCCGTCACCGTCGTGCCCGTGCTGATCGGCGAGGCGAGCATGCCGCGCCGCGACGAGCTGCCCGAGCGGCTCGCCGGCCTCACCCGGCGCAACGCGATGACGATCACCGACGAGCGCTGGGATTTCGACGTCGCCCGGCTCGCCAAGGTGCTGGCGATCGACGTGCCCGGCTCGGTCGCGCAGCAGCGGCTCGACCTGATCCGCACGACCGCGCTGCTGCTGCTGGCGGCGGCGGCGATCTTCACCATATTCGCCTTTTGCGCGGCGATCGCCCGGTTGGCGCCGGCCGGCGACGAGCTGCGGCTGGCCGGCTTTTCGCCGCTGGTTTCGGCGATCCCGTTCATCGCCGTGCTGCTGGCCGGCGCGCTGGCGCTGACGGCGGCGCCGGCGATCGAGGAACCGAGGCGCAAGTTCGCGTGGGGCGCGGCGGCGCTGGCTGCGGCCGGCACGCTCGCGCCGTTCGTCTATTACACGATCGAGAACGAGACGCTGCCGACCTGGAGCCTGATCGCCAATTTCGGCGCCGCCACCATCGTCATCACGCTGGTGCTCGTGCTGTTGAGCCTGGCCGGGTTCCGGGCGAAATAGGTTTTCAATGGCGCATCGCCCCCGGCGCGGCCCCGGTCCAGCGCTTGAAGGCGCGGGAGAAGGCGGCGCGGTCGGAGAAGCCGAGGCGCCAGGCGGCCTCGCCGATCGAGACCTTGCCGCCGCCGAGATAATCGAGCGCGAGCCGGTGGCGCAGCGCGTCGCGCACGCTCTCGAAGGTCACGGCTTCGGCCTTCAGCCTGCGGTAGAGGGTCTGGCGGCTGAGCCCCATCCTGGCGGCGGCCGCCTCGATGCCGGCCGCGCCGGTGTGCAGCATCGGCACCAGCAGGCTCTCGACCCGGCCGCGCATCGTTTTCGAGCTCTCCAGCTCGGCGAGCAGGGCCTCCGCCCGCTCGCTCAGCAGGGCGCCGACGTAGCGGGGCTGCGGAGGCACGCGCATCGCCATCACCGCCTCGTCGACCTCGAGCGCGTTCCAGCCGCTCGCGAAGACGACCGGAACCTGGAAGATCCGCTCATATTCGGCGCGGTAAGGCGGCGCCGGATGGGTGACGTGGACCTGCCGCAGCTGGTCGAAGCCGTGGCGGCGGCCGCTGCACACCATCCGCGCGAAGCTGCTTTCGGTGAGCTCCGGAAAGGCGTTGGGATTGGGCCGCCGGTCGACGATCCACAGCTTGCCGTCGCGGCGCACCGCCTCGATCCGGTCGCCGCCGCCCGCATCGACCTCGATGGCGAGCGGCGAGTAGCGGTTCACCAGGGGCAGCGCCTCGAGCACCGTCTCGCACTCGCCGCCGAGCAAGGCGACGATCGACAGGTCCGCCATGTCGACCCCCTCGCCATAATGGAGCGCAAGCGCGGGATCGCCGGTCAGCGCCTTGGCGGCGCGCATCAGCACGACATAGGCGTCGAACGCGATGCGGTTGTCCTGATCTTCGAGACCGGCCGGATCGATCCCCGACCGCTCGAGCAAATCCGTGCGCGCGGCGCCCCGCGACGCCGCGAAGTCCAGCAGGCCGCGGACCAGGCCCGCCCCGACACTCAGCTCAGCCATCGCGCGTGCTCCTGCAACCTGGGGACATGAAGTTGATACCGGACGCCCTATGCAAAGGTGTGTTGTTATTATAACACGCATCCGATGAAAGCCGCAATCTACACGCGCTACGGGCCGCCGGAGGCGGTCGTCCGGATCGAGGAGGCCGAGCGGCCCGTCCCCGGCGACGGCGAGGTGCTGATCGCGATCCGCGCGGCGGCGGTGAACCCGCTCGACTGCGGCTTCATCCGCGGCACGCCCTATCTCCTGCGCCTCGCCGTCGGCTTCCCGAGGCCGAAGCGCACCCGGCCCGGGGCCGACGCCGCCGGGACGGTCGCAGCGGTCGGCGGCGGCGTGACCCGGTTCAAGCCGGGAGACGCGGTGTTCGGCCTGTGCCGCGGCGCCTTCGCCGAATTCGGCTGCGCTCCGGAATCGGCGCTGGCCGCGAAGCCCGCCGGCCTGTCGTTCGAGCAGGCGGCGGCCGTGCCGCTGGCGGGGCTGACCGCGCTCCAGGGGCTGCGCGACGCGGGCCGCATCCAGGCCGGACAGAGAGTGCTGATCACCGGCGCCGCCGGCGGCATCGGCAGCTTCGCGGTGCAGCTCGCCAAAGCGTTCGGCGCGGAGGTGACCGCGGTCTGCGGCCCCGGCGGGCTCGCGCTAGTCCGGTCGCTCGGCGCCGACCGGGCGATCGATCGCACCAAAGAGGATTTCACCCGCGGCGGCGAGACCTGGGACCTGATCTTCGATCTCGTCCAGAGCCGGGGCTTCCGGGCGAGCCGGCGGGCCCTTGCCCGCAACGGAATATTGGTCTCCGGGGGGATCCTCGGGGTCGCCCCGAGCTTTGCCGGGATGGCGCGCTGGGGAGGCCGGGCCGTCGCCGGGATGCTGATCTCGCGCTTCGGCAGCCGCAAGCTCGCCTTCTTCGTGACCAAGCGCAGCCCGGAGGATCTGACTTTGCTCGCCGGGCTGATCGCGGCGGGAAAGGTGACACCGGTGATCGACCGGCGCTATAGGCTGGAGGAGACCGCCGCCGCGATCCGCCACGTCCAGGACGGCCGTGCCCACGGCAAGGTGATCATCACGATGGAGCCCGAGCGATGAGCGACAGAGAGCGTTACCGTTCCGCGCCGGAGCCCGAGCGGCGCGACGCGGAGGCCGAGCTGATCGACGCCGCGCTGCGCAAGATCATCACCGCCATGGTCATCGCCGCCGCTTTGATCGCGCTCGCCATCTATTGGCGCCCCGGGCCGCCGCGCTATCAGGCGGTCGCCGCCCCCGACGGGCGCATCCTCAGGGTCGACACCAGGAACGGCACGATCCTCGCCTGCGACGGCGACCAGTGCTGGACGGTGGTGCGGCACGGCCAGCACCTCGCCCGCAACCCCGGCCGCGCCGCGCTGCCGGCGCCGGCGGCGCCCGTCGCGCCGCCCGCGCCCGCCCCGGCTCCAGCGCCGGCGGCGCGCTAGCGCCCCAAAAGGTAAACCCCGCCGGTTTGACCCGGCGGGGTTCCCTGAAGGCTCGTAGCCGAAGCCCGTAGCCTTCAAATCCGCCCGGTCCGAAGACCGATTGGACAACGATAAAAACGTGGCTGGCGCGGCCTCGTTCCAGCCTCTCCACACAAAGCTGGGGATGGATCTGGGGATAATCTATATTAATTTCCGTTTCGAGCGGGAGCTGCGACGGCGGCGGCCGGATCCATGCCGAGCTGGTCGAACAGGAACGACAATATGTCCGCCGATTCCCCGATCCGCTCGTCGAGCGAAGTCCCCCTGCCGTGGCCCGCGCTCTGCGACGTGCGCAGCAGGATCGGCCTGTCCGACGCGGTCGCCGCCTGCAGCGCCGCCGCGAACTTGCGCGAGTGGAGCGGATTGACCCGCCCGTCATTGGCGCCCGTCATCAGCAGCAAGGCCGGATAGTTCGTCCCCGTCCGCACGTGATGGTAGGGCGAATAGGCGTAGAGCGCGCGGAACTGGTCCGGATCGGCGACGGTGCCGAACTCGCTGACGTTGAAGGCGCCGTTCGGGTCGAGCTCGACCCGCACCATATCGTAAATGCCGACCTGCGAAACGACCGCGCGCATCAGCTCCGGATGCTGGGTGATCATCGCCCCCATCAGCAGGCCACCGTTGGAGCCGCCGCGCAAGGCGAGGCGGCCGCTGCCTGTATAGCCGGCGGCGATCAGCTGCCGCGCGGCGGCGGTGAAGTCGTCGAACACGTTCTGCTTGCGAGTCAGCATCCCCTGCTCGTGCCAATGCTCGCCATATTCCGCGCCGCCGCGAATGTTGGCGACCGCATAGACCCCGCCGGCGTCGAGCCAGAGCCGCACGGTCGACCCGGCAAAGCCCGGCGTCATGTTGATGCCGTAGCCGCCATAGCCGTAGAGCAAGGCCGGGTTGCGGCCGTCGAGCCGGGTGCCGCGCCTGCGGATGACGTTGATCGGCACGCGGGTGCCGTCGCTCGAGGTCGCGAAGATCCGCACGACCTCGGCATCCGCGAAGGAGATCGGCGAGGTCATGGCGAGCGCGGTCCGCCGGCTTTGGCCCGTGCGCGCGTCCCAGCGGGCGTAATAAGGCGGATCGAGATAGGTCGCGACATTGTAGACGACGTCGCCATTGGGGAGCGCGGCCAGGTCGCTCACCGAGGCGACCTCCGGCGTCCTAACCACCGAGCCATGGCCGCCGCGAAGGTCGTAGACCGAGAGCTGGCTGGGGCCGCCGGCGACTCGGGAGACGAACAGCCGGTCGCCGGCAATCTCAAGCGGAGCGTCGGATTCGCCGCCGTTGATGATCGCCGCATCGGCCTGCTCGGGGACGATCGCCCGCGCCCGCGCGAACCCGCCCGCATAAGGCGGATCGAGCCGCAGCACCTTGCCCATCGGCGCGCCGAGCCGCGACACGCCGAAGACGGTGCCGTCGCCGGCGATCAGCGCGCCGCCGATCACCCGATCCTCGTAGCGGCCGATCTGGAGGAAGCTGCCGTCGGGCCTCAGCACGAAATGCTGCCATTGATTGCCGTCGCCGAGCTGCACCGAGGCGAGCGCGGCGGCGCCGCGGCCGCCGTCGAGGAATATCTCCGCCGTGCGCGGCAGCCCGTTGGCCGGCCCGAGCACCAGCCGGTCGGCAAACGGAGCACCGAGCCGGTGATAGTAGAGCGCCTGGTTGAAATGGCGTTCGGCCTCGGGCGCGCTCGCGTCGGGATAGCGCGTGTACCAGAAGCCGCCGCCGTCCGCGGCCCAGGCCATCGCGCCGCCGGCGGTGGGATATTGGACGCGGTCGATCGGCGGCTCGATTTCGCGGCCGGAGGAGACGTCGTAAATGTGAAGTGTCCCGTCCTCGCTGCCGTTGCGCGACAGCGACACGCCGACCCTGCTGCCGTCGGGCGAGGCGACGAACCAGTCGATCGCGATGTGGCCCGCCGGATCGAGCTGGTTGGGATCGACCAGCGCCCGCCGGCTCGCCGGATCGAGCGACGCGGCGAGAATGACCAGCGACGGCTGCTGCAGCGCCGGATCGTTGTAGAGCGCGAAGACCCGATCGCCGCGCGCCTGGAGCGCGGCGAAAGAGGGCGACGCGGCGCGGACCAATCTGCCGATCCGCTCGGCAATGGCGGCGTGGCCGGGCAGCGCGTCGAGATAGGCACGGGTGCGCGCATTCTGGCCATCGCTCCACGCGCGAACCTGCGGGTCGTCGCCATTCTCGAGCGCCCGCCACGGATCGGCAACGCTCACGCCCTGGATGGTGTCGGCGACAGTGCCGGGAGCAAAGACCGGCGGCGGCGGCAGCGGCGCGGCGGCGCCGCAGACCAGGCCGATCAACGCCGGCAGAAGAATGCCGCGAATTCTCATGTCCTCCGCTCCCCTCGCCGTTTCCGACACCCTAGCGGCGAGCCGGCAAAGCAACAATCCCGCGGTCAGGCGCCGCCGCAGCCGTGCTCGGCGTCCGGCAATGTCCAGGATTCCTCGGTGCGCAAATTGGTGGTGGTGTAGAGCTTGCCGCGATCATCGCCCGGCGGGCAGTTTTGCGGCAGCTTGACCAGGCAGGTCCAGACCGGGTCGCCGCGGCGCGAGCGATTGACCGCGCCGACCTGGTCGTAGGAAACCTGGTAGACGCCGTTCGCCATCGTCACCGCCGAGCCGGAATCGGGGATGACGCGGTGGGTGACCCCGTCCTCGAGCCGCTGGGTGACCTGGCGGACATGGGTGTAGGCGCAGGTGCCGGGGCGCACCGGCGGCGGGTCGTTGCGGGGCGGGGGACGGCGCTGGGCGTTGGCGGCGGGGGCGGCGAGCAGCGCCGCCGCGGCGAGAAGCGGGATCTTCTTCATCCGCCGCTTATGGCGGCATTGACTTTCGCGGCCAACACTCTAGATGCGCGCCTTCGCCGGAGGGTTCGCCCGCCGGCAATCCGTCCGAGACAGCTGGCGGGGGCCTGGCCCTCTTAATCCCCAGCCGAGACGGGGAACAGTTTTGACCGCGGCCGCGTGCGATGCGCGCCCGGACCCGTCGGAAGCCTCCGGCCTCAACTCTCCCCATCGGACTTTACGTACCCGCAGGGCGGATGGTCCGCCTTGCCATGTGGAGAGCAATATGGATCGCGCTCAGAAACAAGAGACGGTCGCGGCGCTGAAGCGGACGTTCGACGAAACGGAAGTCGTCGTCGTCACCCGCAATCTCGGCCTGACGGTGGCCCAGTCCACCGATTTGAGGAACCGGATGCGCGCCGCCGGCGCCGCCTACAAGGTGACCAAGAACCGGCTCGCCCTGATCGCCCTCGAAGGGACGCGCTATGCGCCCTTGAGCGACCTTTTGACCGGGCCGACCGCGCTCGCCACCTCGTCCGATCCGGTCGCGGCGGCCAAGGCCGCGGTCGACTTCGCCAAGACCAACGACCGGCTCGAGATCGTCGGCGGCGCGATGGGCGAGACCCTGCTCAACGCCGACGGGGTCAAGGCGCTCGCCGCCTTGCCGTCGCTCGACGAGCTCAGGGCGAAGATCGTCGGCCTGATCCAGGCCCCGGCGACCAAGATCGCGCGGACGATCGCCGAGCCCGGCGCAAGCCTCGCCCGCGTCATCGGCGCCTACGCCGCCAAAGAAGCGGCCTGATTTTCAACCGAACCACCTCAAATCAACCGGAGACTTAACATGGCAGACATCAACACCCTCGTCGAAAAGCTCAGCGAGCTGACCGTCCTCGAAGCCGCCGACCTGGCGAAGGCCCTCGAAGAGAAATGGGGCGTCTCGGCCGCCGCCGCGGTCGCCGCCGCGCCGGCCGCCGCCGCCGCCGCGGCGCCGGTCGAGGAGCAGACCGAGTTCGACGTCATCCTCACCGGCGACGGCGGCAAGAAGATCAACGTGATCAAGGAGGTCCGCGCGATCACCCAGCTCGGCCTCGGCGAGGCCAAGGCGCTGGTCGAAAGCGCGCCCAAGGCGATCAAGGAAGGCGTCAACAAGGCCGAGGCCGAGGAGATCAAGAAGAAGATCGAAGACGCCGGCGGCACCGTCGAATTGAAGTGACCCAGCGCGCCGTCAAGGCGCGCGCCGAGTCATCCTGAACTCGTTTCAGGATCCCTAAACACCGGCCTGCGAGAGCTTGCCACCTCCGTGTTCATGGATCCTGACTTTCGTCAGGATGACGGCCTCGAAAAAATAGGGCGGCTCCGCTGGGGCCGCCCATTTTTCATCGCTGAGCCAAATCGGGCGCGAGCAGCAGCCGGCGCTCGTCGTGCCAGCCCTGAATCGCGATCCGCGAGCCGGGCGGCGGCGCGATCTCCTCGTCGAACGGATGGAACAGGACGGCCCAGTGGGAGCCGCCGCCGCCAGGGGCGTTTTCGTAGGCGATCTCCGCATCGAGCTCGACCCGGAGCCACTGGGCGACGCCGTTGACCGGGCCGCCTTCGGCCTCCGCCCAAACGCAGAGGCGCGATTCGGCAAAGTCGCGGTCGTTCTGGAAGTCGAAGCGGAAGAGATCGCGCGGGGCGCTCCGCAGCGCGAGCCTCTCATTGTCGGGCGCGACGTTGACGACGCGCGGGGCGTGGCGCGCGAACGGGCCGACGTCGAAACCCTCCGCCGTCCCGACGGACGAAGCGCCGCGCCCGCGATAATGAGCGAGCGCGATCCGGATGGCGGCGCCGGCGGGGATGATGCGCGCGCCCGGCCTCGCGAGCGCGGCCATTGCGTGGCCGAGCGCCGGAAGCGCGCCCTCGCCGATCAGATCATTGGCGAAGACTTCCGCAATGATCAGGTCGACGCCACCGTCGAGATCGTCGCGCGCGTCGAGCGCCGAGGAATGGCGCGCGATGACCTCGATCCTGTCGCCGAAGCCATTGGCGGCGACGATCGCGCGGGCGGTCGCGGCGAGCGCCCGGTCGGCCTCGCAGGCATAGACACGCGCCGCGCCAGCCCGCGCCGCCATCATCGCCAGCAGGCCCGAGCCGGCGCCGATGTCGAGAACGCTCTTCCCCGCCGGCGCCGCTTTCTCGATCGCCAGCCGGTAGGCGCGGTTGCGGCGCTGGTCCGCGAGCATGTCGCGATGGAAGGTCGGCACCTTGTGGGTGAGGATCGACTCGGCCGCCCGGCGAAGCAGCGGGTCGTCGGGATGGCGCGCCAGCGCCGCCTCTACCAGCGCCACCGCCTTCTCGCCCCGGCCCGACGCCATCATCGCGCAGCCGAGTGTGATCAGCCGCCCCGGTTGAGAAAGGAGCGCATCGTCGATCCGCGTTTCCGACACCTGCGCTACCCTCCTGCGCCGACTGTCTCGCAGATACGCCGGCGAAGGCAAGCGGGCTCCCCCTCTTTCGCCCTTAGTTCGCAAGGCTTGCAGGTTGCGCAGCCTCTTTGACGCTCTGGCGACAGTTTAAAACGGCGCCCGCCACTTTGCTGTAGAGCCCCGAACGATGGGGAGACGATCATGCCCAACAACCTCAAGAATTTCGCGATCGAATGCGACGACGTTGAGCCCGCCCAGGCCTTTTACGATGCCTAAACGATATTCATATTGGCGCACCAATTCGGTGGCTATCTTAATTGACTCTAGCAAATAAGGGGTCCAGCCCTGATGGGTTGTTTCGTGTAGTGAGTCGCTCGACTCGATCTCAATTAATGGAGGCAATCATGGCACAGACCACACAAATCGACGTGAGCAAGTGTGACAATGAGCTCTACATTATCGCGTCAACGCCCGCCGGCAGCTCCGAGCTTTTTCATTATAAGTCCGGATATAGTAAGCCGGTTGCCGAGACGATTTATCCGCCGGCCATTCTGCCGCCAGGCCAGTACACGCTGATATTGATCGGCATCAACTGGGGCGGTCCGCAGAACTTCGTCGTGAAGCAGAACTTTGCCTCGGGCCCTGCGGTGACCCACCAGCTGGTGCTCGGCCCCGGACCCGTCGGCGACAATTGGCATGTCGCGGTGCCGATGACGATCTGAGGCGAAGGGTGGATTGGGGACAGTCTCTGTGACTGTCCCCTTTTTCAGACGAAGCCGAGGTTCCAGCTGCTCGGATTGTAGTTGGGGATGTTCGGGAGCACCGTCGGCATGGTGCCGGCGCTGATCCCGAACCAGCTCGCCAGGGTCGCGCCATATTGATCAACGCCGATCGCCGGCAGGAGGCGGCCCTGGCCGACATCGTCGGGGCCGTTATTGGCGATGACCGGCGGGGCCCCGTAGAAATCGCGGCCGTGGACGGCGCCGCCCATCGCGAAATGCATTCCGCCCCAGCCATGGTCCGAGCCATTGGCGTTGGAGGTCAGGGTGCGGCCGAAATCCGACGCGGTAAAGGCGGTCACCTTGTCGGCGGCGCCCAGTTCGACCATCGCATCGTGGAAGGCGCGCATCGCCGCGCCCAAGCGGGTCATCAGGGTCGGATGGGTGGTGAGGACGCTGTCGTGGGTGTCGAAGCCGCCGAGGCTGACGAAGAAGACCTGGCGTTTGGCGCCCAGCTCCTGCGACACCGAAATGAGGCGCGCAACGATGCGGAGCTGGTCGCCGAGGCTGTTGTTGGCCGGGAACGGCGTGGCGATCGCCGGGCCGGCGGTGAGCGCGCCGCTGACCTGCGCCTGCAAGTCCAGCGAGCGCCTGGAAACGCGGGCATGCTCGTCCTCGAACAGATTGGGGCGCGCGCCCGTCATCAGCGCCCTGAGCGCGCTCAGCCCGGCCGGCGAGCCGAACAGCGAAGAGGAATTGCTCAGCAGCGGCACCGGCCCTGTCGAGGTGACGCTGTACTGGACCGCGGTCCGGCCCGAGAGGAAAACGCTGTTGCCCGAGGCGTTGATGCAGGTGAGCGTCGCGGTGCCGTTGCCCGACTGGAGCAGGTCGCCGATCCTCCCGCCCCAGCCCGAGGTCGCGCCCTCGGGGTTGGAGGCCTGCCAGAAGCTCTGCTGGTCGTTGTGGCTGAACAATTTGGGCGGCAGCGGCACGCTCTTGGCGGTGTAGGCGGCCTTGCTGGTCGGCTGAATCAGGGTGCCGACGTTGAGCACGACGGCGAGCTTGCCGGCGTCGAAGACCGGGATCAGCGGCAGCAGGGTCGGCGCCAGCGCATATTGACGGCCGCCCGCCAGCGCCGTGTTGGGCAGCAGCACCGTCCCGGCGAGCTGGTCGCGTGGCAGGGCGATGGTGCTGCGCAGGGCGGCATAGAGGTCGTAGGACGGCTGGTCGTAGGGGATCACGGTGTTGGCGTAATCGTTGCCGCCGAACAGGAAGATGCAGACCAAAGCCTTGTAGTCGGCCGCGCTCGCCGCCGCCGCCTCGCCGATCGCGGCGAGGTTCATCACGAACGGCGCGGCGCCGCCGACCAGGCCGAAACAGGCGGCGCGCTGCAGGAAGGCGCGGCGGGACTGGTTCTCGATCATTTCTGCACCAGATATTCGGGGGCGGCGAGGGTCAGCAGGATCGCGGTGTAGACCTTGTTCAGGGTCGCATTGGCCGAGCCGGCGGCGATCGCATCGACGGCGCCGCGGATGCCCGTCTTGGCCGCCGCGCTCAAGGACGCGCCGAGCAGGATGTCGACCTCGTCGACGAGGGCGGTGCTGTTGCCCGCCAGCGCGGAGATTTCGGTGTAATTGGGGCGGAAATCGCCCGAGCCGCTGACGATCAGCGCCGCCATGTAATTGACGTAGGCGATCACCGAAGGCTCGTTGGTGATCTGGAATTCGGGCGCGACCAGGCCGGCGCTGGCGATCGCGCTGTTGGGCGGGGTGTAGCCGGGGCGGAAGAAGTTGAACACGGAAGGTGAGCGGCCGGGGCTCTGGCCGAGGCGGGTCGCGCTCGACGAGGTGTCGCCGATCGGCCATGCGCCCGACGGCGAGCTCGCGCCGAACGCGCGCGCCCAGCCGGTCAGCCGCGCGATCGGCTCGCGCAACTTGCCGGCGGTGGCGGCGCCGGCGATCGCCTCGCTGCGCGCCTCGACGTCGGTGAGGATGGCGCGGATCACCGCCCTCAGATCGCCGCGGACGCCGCTGCCGTTATTGGCGAACACGGCGGCGACGCGGGCGACATAAGCGGGCGGCGGGTTCGAGGTGACGAGGTGCTGGATCAGCTGCTTCGAGACGAACGGCGCGACATTCTGGTGAGCGAAGATCGCGTCCAAGGCGAGCCGCATCGAGTTCGGCCCGTCGGTGCCCGCCGGAATCGTGGTGCCGAGGAACGTCTTGGCGCCGCTCTCGTGGGTGGCGGCATTGTTGATCATCGGCCGGCGCAGGCGATCGGGGGTGCTGTTGTCGGCGGAATCGAGCGTCCAGCCGGTCCACACCCGGGCAAGGCCGGTAATGTCGTCCTGGGTGTAGGTCTCCACGGCTGCGCCGCCGTTCATCTGGACGCTGCCGTCCTGGTTGAGCCTGACCAGGCCGATGGTGAACAGCTGCATCAGCTCGCGCGCGTAATTCTCGTCGGGGACCGAGCCGGTCGCCGGGTTCGCCTTCCGGTTGCCGGCGAAGGTCAAATAATAGCCCATCGCGACGTTGGTCGAGATCCTGTCGAGCAGGGTGCGGAAATTGCCGAACGCATTGTCGAGCAGCACGTCGACATAAGCGGCGACCGCGAACTGGCGCCAGGGCAAGTTGACCCCGTCGATGCCGACCACCAGGAAATCGAGCAAGGCGATGCCGACGCGCTGGCGCAGCTGGTCCGCGGGCGCGATCAGCTGGCGCCACATCACCGGATCGAAGCCGGCCTGGTTGTTCTGCGTCGAGACGTCGCCATAGCCGCCGGCGACCAGCCAGTCCCAGTGGACGATAGCGCGCGGCATCGCGAACTGCGCGTCGAGCCAGGCGTCGAAGCCCTGGGCCGCGACCAGATCGACGTCGGCCTTCGAGGAGCCCATCGTCGCCTGGGACAGGAAACGCGCGGCCTGGAGCCGGCTCGGCATGATCGCGGGCGGGGGCGGCGCGGGCGGCGGGGGCGGCGGGGTTCCGCCGCCGCCGCCGCAGGCGGCGAGGGTCAGCGTCACGCCGGCCGCGGCGAGCGTCGCGGCGGCGGGCGCCTCGCTCTCAACTTCGGCTTCGACCGGCAATGTGACGTCAAGGTCAGCCATCGGGGTCCCCCACCACCGGATGCGCCTGCCGACCCTCTCACGGGATCGTTAGCGACGGGTATATGGCGAGGCTCAACAGCCGGTAAGGGACAATTACATCATGATACACTTTTTGCGGGCGCCGATACGAATTGGGGCGGCCCTTTCGGACCGCCCCGCATCGCGCAGCAACTTCTGGCGTCAGACCCGTTCGGGCTCCCCGTGGAGGCGAGCCTCGACATTCTCGCTGAGGCCCGACGAACGGTCGATCGGGAAGGGCGCGAGCTCCTCGCCCTCGACAATGCCGATCGCGAACGAGGCGTGGGTGCGGCCCTCGCTGCCGTCGGGCAATGTGTAGCGGGCGTCGGCGACCACCACCGGCAGCACCGGCTCGGTGAGGCCGTCCTTGGACAGCGAGATCTGGCCGTCCACCCGGGCGCCGTCGCCGGCGGCGATGTCGACCTCGCTGACACTCGCATCGGCCGGCGGCTCGATCAGCGAACGCTCCATGTCGGTGCCCTGGCCACCGGCGACCATCCAGGTCGAGATCTTCACGTCCTTCGCCGCGACCGAGCCGGTATTGCCGACGGTCAGCTCGAACTGGACGATGGCGTCGTCGCGGCTGGTCCCGGCGCGCAGCGGCCGCATCAGGAACTCGATCCACGGCCGGCCGGCGATCGGCTCGGAGCCGGCGGCGAGCGCCTCGACGTCGGCGGCGTCGGAATCTACCACCGCGACCTCGTCGGTGACCACCGGCGCGGCAGCGACGACGGCTTCGGCGTGGGTGAAGCTCGGCTCCGGCGCGGCCTCGACCGCGGGCTCCTCATAGGCTTCCTCGTAATAGACTTCCTCTTCCGCCGCGCGGCGGCGGCGGCGGGCGAAGAGCGCGATCGCGGCGATCAGCAGCAGCGCACCGGCGGCCAGAAACGGCCAGATCGCCATGATCCCGCTTCGCGGCTCGACCGCGGTGGCGGCGCCACCGACCTGGGCCGGCGCCGGGCCGTTGACCGCTGCCGGGACTGGCGTCGTCACCGGCACCGGTTCGGGGGCGACCGCGACGGGCGCTGGCGCTGGCGCTGGCGCCGTCTGGCGGACGGGCGCCGGGGCGCGCGGGCTGGCGGCGGTGCGGGTGGCGGTGTGGACGGTTCGCGTCGCCCTCCGGGTGACCGCCGGAGCCGGAGCGCGGGTGGCGGTCGGGGCCGGCGCGGGCGTGATCGTCACCGGCCGCGGCGCCGGCGCGACGCTGATCGGCGGCAAGGCCGGGGCCGGCGCCGGGGCCGGCGGCGCGACGATCTCGGGCGGCGGTGCGTTGACCACCGGCACGTCCTGCGCGGCCAGGGGGGTGAAGGGGAGCGCGGCGGCGGCGAAGAGCCAGGCGGCGGCGCGGCGATGCGGGGTGAGGGTGTGTTTCATATCGTGGGGGGAACGAACTCACCGGGCGTAAGTGTCCACCGGCCGCAGACTCTGCGTTAACATGTTTTAACCAAGCGGCGGGGCGATGCCGAGCAGCCTTGGGTCCTTCCTCCGGATTACCGGCCGCGACAAAGACTCGCCCGGCGCTCGTGCCATGAATGACTTCGCATGTTATAGGCGCGAACGAGGGGGGCTGAACGATGGCGAGCGCGACGGACGACAGAATCGCGGCGGAGGCGCAGGAGGCGATGCCGCCCGCGGGGCGCAACATCGTGATCTGCTGCGACGGCACCGGGAACCAGGTGTCGGGCAACCTCTCCAACGTGCTCAAGCTGTTCCGGATCGCCAGGAAGGACAAGCGGCAGCGCATCTTCTACGATCCCGGCGTCGGCACGATCGGCAATGACAATGCCTGGCGGCGGTTCAGCCAGGATGCGCGCGCGATCTTCGGCCTCGCCACCGGCGCCGGGCTCGACGACAACATCATCCATGCCTACCGTTTCCTCGCCGAGGTCTGGGAGCCCGGCGACCGGATCTTCCTGTTCGGCTTCAGCCGCGGCGCCTATACGGTGCGGGTGCTGGCCGGCTTTCTGCACATGGTCGGCCTGATCCGGCCCGACCAGGCCAATATCGGCGATTATGCGCTGACTGCCTACAAGCAGGCGAGCGCCGAGAGCAAGTTTCAGATTGCCTGGGATTTCGGGCGGGTGGCGGCAACGCGGCGCGTCACCATCCACTTCCTCGGCGTGTGGGACACGGTCGCCTCGATGATCGTGCCGCGGCCCGACCGTTTCTACCTGCCGAGCCTGCGCACCTTGCCCTATACCCGGACCAATCCCAGCGTCCGCACCTTCCGCCAGGCGATGGCGATCGACGAACGGCGCCGCATGTTCCGGCTGAACCGCTGGGTGGAGCCGCAGCCGTTCATCGCCAATCCGTTCGCCAAGCCGCCGGTCGAAGTGCCGCAGGACATCGGCCAGCAATGGTTCGCGGGCGTCCATTCCGATATCGGCGGCGGCTATCCGGAGGCCGAGAGCGGGCTTTCGAAACTGCCCCTGATCTGGATGATCGACGAGGCCGTGAAGCACGGCCTTCGGATCGACCAGGCGATGTACGACCATCTCGCCCTCGGCCAGCCGATGCCGGACGGGCGCTACCCCTATGTGCCGCCCGACCCCTGCGGCGAATTGCACAAGTCGCTGACCGGCTTCTGGTGGGTGCTCGAATATCTGTGCAAGAATGCGAAATGGCGCGAATGGCCGCGCCTCGTCCTGTTCGGATGGTATTGGCCGCGCGGCGAGCCGCGGCCGATCGAGACCGGCGCGGACCTCCACCCCTCGGTCGCGAAACGACAGGCCGAATGCGTGCCGCCCTACAAACCGGTTAACCTGCCGCCGCGCCCGCCCCTGCCGCCGGAAGGCTGGCTGAACGCACTGCTGCATAAGATCACCGCGGCTCTGAAGCTGCTCGCGCTGCTCGGGCTGATCTTGTGGCTCGTCTGGCGCTGGTGGTGGTAGCGGCGAAGCGCATCGGTGACGGGTACCGGCCTGTCAACCGCGGGCACCAAGCTCGGCCGACGACGGGCTATTTGCCGGCGCCGAGCAATCCAGTCCAGTCGCGGGCGCCGTGGAGGACATGGACGATGTCGACGCGATCGGCGAGGACGCGATAGAAGATCAGATAATCCCGGTGCACGAGCTTGCGAAAGACGTGGCCGCCGGTGCGCCGCGCCACCGGAAACCGGTTCGGCTTGTCGGTGAGCGACAGGCACCGCTCGCGAAGCTCGACGACGAAGCTCGCCGCCCGACCGGGATCGTCTTCGGCGATCCAGTCGCCGATCGCCTCCAGATCGGCTTCAGCCGATGCGTTGAAGCGGACCTTCACGCCGCCGACTTGGCGGCCATGGCCTGATATTTCCGGATCAGCCGGTCGAACACGATTTCGGCATCGGTGACCCGTCCTGCCTCCGCATCGGCGATGCCCTTCAGAAGCGCCTCATCCAGCTTGGCGAAGCGCTTCTCGCGCTCCTGGACGAGCCGGACGCCTTCGCGCAGCACCTCGCTGCGCGAGCCGTAGCGGCCCTTCTTCACCGCCTCGGTGATGAAGGTTTCGAGCTGCTCGCCGAGATTGACACTGCTGGGCATGATGGGCTCCTCGGGAGAATAAATGACCGGCTGATAATAGTTATCCGCCTAGGGAAGTCAAAGTCGCTGCTCGGCTGAGGCGAGAGCAGTGTGAGCGCGGTGACAGGTACGTACCTGTCACGTATCTCTCACCAACGGCGGAGCAACCGCTTCACATCCTGCTCCCTAGGATTGACAACCTATGTCCAGAAAAATTGTCCATCAGCTCACCAGCGGCATGGCAGGCTGGCTTACATATGAGCAAATGCGTTTGGGGGTGGACAACCTCACCGAAGGGACGCTCTACAAACCGATCGAGGACCTTGCAAAAGGGCGAGGCTTTCAGGTCCGCCACGAATTCCCTTTGCCGAAAAAGACGGCCACGCGCGGAGCTCCCCAGGAGGTCGACTTTGTGATCGTCGATCGCACCGGGGAGGTGGTCGTCGCAATAGAGGTGAAATACAAACGCCGGGGCAAGAAGCTGACGGGTAGCATTAGCAAGGATGCGATAAAGCTGCGTGATCTAACGATCGAGCAGATCGAGGCCCAGATCGCGACAGGATCGGTGCCCCAATTGAAGGGCAGCGTCCAGGGTTTCAACCTTACCAAAGCGATCATCGTAGTCTGGCGCAGCGGCGATCTGGTGGGCCATTTGCTCGACCGCGAGCAGAAACCTATCGTTCGCCAATTCCGGGAATTGGTGCGAGCCATGCTTCCCGATGGAGTCGAATTCGCCGCCAAGAATCTGGCGGCATGTTTTCTCAAGGGCGCCGCCTCCAAACCGGTAGGCAGCAGGTTCGGTTCGCTGCGATCAGGTTCCACGATCACGAATCAGAGATTTTGGGTCGCCAGCTTCCTAGAAATCCCGTCGTGGAAGGAACTCGCAGCGATCGAGGCGCCAAAAAAAGCTGCGGCCGTCGCCGGCAAGAGGCCGAATTCACGTTCTCGGCATCGATCAGCGGCGTAGACCCGCTCGCCTCTTTACATCCCCCCTCCCCGCCCCTATATCGCGCCCCTCACCACAGAGGCTCGGAACAGGGTGCGCCGTCGCGCAGCGCATTCAACGCATTGAGCTCCTGGGGTTTCATAGGACGCTGAAGCTGCGATTCTCCACCGGGAGAATCCGCGGCTTTTTGCGTTTTCGGCGCACATTTCGACCAGATCCCGGCCTTTCGCCGGGATGACGAGAGGCGAGACACATCTCCATGGCGACCAAGGCAGCTTCGGCCCCCGACACCCAGCTCACCGCGAAAAAGCGCATCCGCAAGATCTTCGGCAACATCCACGAAGTCTCGGAGATGCCGAACCTGATCGAGGTGCAGCGGGAAAGCTATGAGCAGTTCCTGCGCTCGCGCCCGCAGGACGGCTATGTCTCCGGCCTGGAAAAGACGCTGCGCAGCGTCTTCCCGATCCGCGATTTCGCCGGCACCGCCGAACTGGATTTCGTCCATTACGAGCTCGAGGACCCGAAGTACGACACCGACGAATGCCGCCAGCGCGGCATGACCTATGCGGCGCCGATGCGCGTCACCCTGCGCCTGATCGTGTTCGAGGTCGATCCCGATACCGAGACCCGCTCCGTCCTCGATATCAAGGAGCAGGACGTCTACATGGGCGACATGCCGCTGATGACGAAGAACGGCACGTTCATCGTCAACGGCACCGAGCGCGTGATCGTTTCCCAGATGCACCGCTCGCCCGGCGTGCTGTTCGATCATGACCGCGGCAAGACCCACGCCTCGGGCAAATATCTCTTCGCCGCGCGGGTCATCCCCTATCGCGGCTCGTGGCTCGACTTCGAGTTCGACGCCAAGGACATCGTCAACGTCCGCATCGACCGCAAGCGCAAGCTGCCGGTGACGGCGCTGCTGCACGCGCTCGACATGGGCTCCGAGGAGATCCTCAACACCTTCTACGACCGCGTCGTCTTCGTCCGCGGCAAGGGCGGCTGGCTGATCCCGTTCGTCCCCGAGCAATGGCGCGGCCAGAAGCCGGCCTTCGACATCGCCGACGGCAAGACCGGCGAAGTGATGTTCCCGGCCGGGCAGAAGATCTCCCCGCGCGTCGCGAACAAGGCGGCCAAGGACGGGCTCGCCCATCTGATGATCCCGACCGAAGAGATTTTCGGCCGCTATTCCGCCTACGATTTGGTCAACGAGAAGACCGGCGAAATCTATGTCGAGGCCGGCGACGAGATCACGCCTGAGAATCTCGAGAAGCTCGACGCGGCCGCGATCGACAAGCTCGAATTGCTCGACATCGACCACACCAACACGGGCGCCTGGATCCGCAACACGCTCAAGGCCGACAAGGCCGAGGACCGCGACCAGGCGCTGTCCGACATCTACCGGGTGATGCGCCCGGGCGAGCCGCCGACCCGCGAGACCGCCGAGGCCTTGTTCGCCGGCCTGTTCTTCGATCCCGAGCGCTACGACCTTTCCGCGGTCGGCCGCGTCAAGCTGAACATGCGCCTCGACCTCGACGTCGACGACAGCGTGACGACGCTCCGCAAGGAAGACATCATCGCCGTGGTCAAGACCCTGGTCGGCCTCAAGGACGGCAAGGGCGAGATCGACGACATCGACAATCTCGGCAACCGCCGGGTCCGCTCGGTCGGCGAGCTGCTCGAGAACCAGTATCGCGTCGGCCTGCTCCGCATGGAGCGCGCGGTGAAGGAGCGGATGTCGAGCGTCGACGTCTCGACGGTGATGCCGAACGACCTGATCAACGCCAAGCCGGCGGTCGCCGCGGTGCGCGAGTTCTTCGGGTCGTCGCAGCTCAGCCAGTTCATGGATCAGACCAACCCCTTGTCCGAGGTCACCCACAAGCGCCGCGTCTCGGCGCTCGGGCCGGGCGGCCTCACCCGCGAACGCGCCGGCTTCGAGGTCCGCGACGTCCACCCGACCCATTACGGCCGGATCTGCCCGATCGAGACTCCGGAAGGGCCGAACATCGGCCTGATCAACAGCCTCGCCTCGTTCAGCCGGGTCAACAAATACGGCTTCATCGAGACGCCCTACCGCAAGGTCATCGACCACAAGGTGACCAAGGACGTCGTCTATCTCTCGGCGATGGAGGAGGCCAAGCACACCATCGCCCAGGCCAATGCCGAGCTGAGCAAGGACAACAGCTTCGCCGAGGAGATCGTCTCCTCGCGCCAGGCCGGCGACTTCCTGATGGCGCCGCGCGAGACGATCACCTTGATGGACGTCAGCCCCAAGCAGCTCGTTTCTGTCGCCGCCTCGCTGATCCCGTTCCTCGAGAACGACGACGCCAACCGGGCGCTGATGGGCTCGAACATGCAGCGCCAGGCGGTGCCCTTGATCCGCGCCGAGGCGCCGTTCGTCGGCACCGGCATGGAGGAGACGGTCGCCCGCGATTCCGGCGCCGCCATCGCCGCGCGGCGCACCGGCATCGTCGACCAGGTCGACGCCGCCCGCATCGTCGTGCGCGCGACCGACGAGGTCGCGGCCGGCAAGTCGGGCGTCGACATCTATACGTTGATGAAGTTCCAGCGCTCCAACCAGAACACCTGCATCAACCAGCGGCCGCTGGTGAAGAAGGGCGATCTGGTCCGCGCCGGCGACGTCATCGCCGACGGCCCCTCGACCGACCTTGGCGAGCTCGCCCTCGGCCGCAACGTGCTGGTCGCGTTCATGCCCTGGAACGGCTACAATTTCGAGGATTCGATCCTGATCTCCGAGCGGATCGTCAAGGACGACGTCTTCACCTCGATCCACATCGAGGAGTTCGAGGTGATGGCCCGCGACACCAAGCTCGGGCCCGAGGACATCACCCGCGACATCCCCAATGTCGGCGAGGAGGCATTGAGGAACCTCGACGAGGCCGGCATCGTCTATATCGGCGCCGAGGTCGAGCCGGGCGACATCCTGGTCGGCAAGATCACCCCCAAGGGCGAATCGCCGATGACGCCGGAGGAGAAACTGCTCCGCGCCATCTTCGGCGAGAAGGCCTCCGACGTCCGCGACACCTCGCTGAGGCTGCCGCCGGGCGTGCAGGGGACGGTGGTCGAGGTCCGCGTGTTCAACCGCCACGGCATCGACATCGACGACCGCACCCGCGCAATCCAGACCGAGGAGAAGGACCGCCTCAGGAAGGACGCCGAGGACGAGCGCGCGATCCTGAAGCGCTCCTCCTACGCGCGCCTCCGGGAGATGCTGCTCCGCCAGACCGCCACCGCGGCGCCCAAGGGCGTCAAGAAGGGCGCGGCGATCAACGCCGAGGCGCTCGACAGCGTCGAGCCGCACGAATGGTGGAAGTTCGCGGTCAAGGACGACAAGCGCCAGGCCGATCTGGAAGCGGTCCGCGCCCAGTATGACGAGGCCGAAGGCGTGATCCGCCGCCGGCTCGAGGACCGGATCGAGAAGCTCGAGCGGGGTGATGAATTGCCGCCGGGCGTGCTCAAGATGGTCAAGGTGTTCGTCGCGGTGAAGCGCAAGCTCCAGCCGGGCGACAAGATGGCCGGCCGCCACGGCAACAAGGGCGTGATCAGCCGCATCCTGCCCGAGGAGGACATGCCCTTCCTCGAGGACGGCACCGCCGCCGACATCGTCCTCAATCCGCTGGGCGTGCCGAGCCGGATGAACGTCGGCCAGATCTTCGAAACCCACCTCGGCTGGGCCGCGCGCGGCCTCGGCAAGCAGGTCGGGGCGATGCTCGATGAGATCCACGCCCGCGGCAAGGGCTTCGACACCGCCGACGCCAAGCAGGTCCGCACCAAATTGAAGGACATTTACGGCAAGCAATATCATGCGGAAATCGACGCCCGCGACGAGGAGCAGGTGCTCGAGCTCGCCTCGAACCTGACCGGCGGCATTCCGATGGGCACGCCGGTGTTCGACGGCGCCAAGGAAGTCGACGTCACCGACATGCTGCGCAAGGCGGGGCTCGATGAATCGGGCCAGGTGACCCTGTTCGACGGCCGCACCGGCGAGGCGTTCGACCGCAAGGTGACGGTGGGCTATATCTACATGCTCAAGCTCCACCACCTCGTCGACGACAAGATCCACGCCCGCTCGATCGGCCCCTACAGCCTCGTCACCCAGCAGCCGCTGGGCGGCAAGGCCCAGTTCGGCGGCCAAAGGTTCGGCGAGATGGAGGTCTGGGCGCTCCAGGCCTACGGCGCCGCCTACACGCTGCAGGAGATGCTGACGGTGAAGTCGGACGACGTGATCGGCCGCACCAAGGTCTACGAGGCGATCGTCAAGGGCGACGACACGTTCGAGGCCGGCATTCCGGAGAGCTTCAACGTGCTGGTCAAGGAGATGCGCTCGCTGGGCCTCAACGTCGAGCTGAACTCGATCATCGACGAGAATGACGAGAATTATGCCGAGGCGGCGGAATAAGGGAGCGGGCGAAAGCCCCTCCCCTCCCGCGGCCCAACGAATTTCCCCTGAAAGGGACTGAGAGAATGAACGAACTGACCAACTTCGCGAACCCGGTCGTCAAGCCGGAGACGTTCGACCAGATCAAGATCGGCATCGCCTCGCCCGAGCGGATCCGCTCCTGGTCGTTCGGCGAGATCAAGAAGCCCGAGACGATCAACTACCGCACGTTCAAGCCCGAGCGCGACGGCCTGTTCTGCGCGCGCATCTTCGGTCCGATCAAGGATTACGAGTGCCTGTGCGGCAAGTACAAGCGCATGAAATACAAGGGCATCGTCTGCGAGAAGTGCGGCGTCGAGGTCACCGTCTCCAAGGTCCGCCGCGAGCGGATGGGCCATATCGAGCTGGCCGCGCCGGTCGCCCATATCTGGTTCCTGAAGTCGCTGCCGAGCCGCATCGGCCTGCTGCTCGACATGCAGCTGAAGCAGCTCGAGCGGGTGCTCTATTTCGAAAGCTACATCGTCACCGAGCCGGGCCTGACCCCGCTCGAGAAGTTCCACCTCCTCACCGAGGACGAGCTGCTCGACGCCCAGGACGAATATGGCGAGGACGCCTTCACCGCCGGCATCGGCGCCGAGGCGGTCAAGCAGATGCTGATCGACCTCGACCTCGAGGGCGAGCGCGAGGCGCTGCTGAAGGAGCTGGCCGAGACCAAGTCGGAATTGAAGCCCAAGAAGATCATCAAGCGCCTGAAGGTCGTCGAATCCTTCCTCGAATCCGGCAACCGGCCGGAATGGATGATCCTCGACGTCGTCCCGGTAATCCCGCCCGAGCTCAGGCCGCTGGTGCCGCTCGATGGCGGCCGCTTCGCGACCTCCGACCTCAACGACCTCTACCGCCGCGTCATCAACCGCAACAACCGGCTGAAGCGGCTGATGGAGCTGCGCGCGCCGGACATCATCGTCCGCAACGAAAAGCGGATGCTGCAGGAGGCGGTCGACGCCTTGTTCGACAACGGCCGCCGCGGCCGCACCATCACCGGCGCCAACAAGCGCCCGCTGAAATCCCTGTCCGACATGCTCAAGGGCAAGCAGGGCCGCTTCCGCCAGAACCTGCTCGGCAAGCGGGTCGACTATTCGGGCCGCTCGGTGATCGTCACCGGCCCGGAATTGAAGCTGCACCAGTGCGGGCTGCCCAAGAAGATGGCGCTCGAGCTGTTCAAGCCGTTCATCTATTCGCGGCTCGACGCCAAGGGCCTCAGCATGACGCTCAAGCAGGCCAAGAAGTGGGTCGAGAAGGAGCGCAAGGAAGTCTGGGACATCCTCGACGAGGTGATCCGCGAGCATCCGGTGCTCCTCAATCGCGCGCCGACGCTCCACCGGCTCGGCATCCAGGCGTTCGAGCCGGTGCTGATCGAGGGCAAGGCGATCCAGCTCCACCCGCTCGTCTGCGCCGCGTTCAACGCCGACTTCGACGGCGACCAGATGGCCGTCCACGTGCCGCTGAGCCTCGAGGCGCAGCTCGAAGCGCGCGTCTTGATGATGTCGACCAACAACATCCTCTCGCCGGCCAACGGCAAGCCGATCATCGTGCCTTCTCAGGATATGGTGCTGGGTCTCTATTATCTGTCGATGGAGCGCGAGGGCGAGCCCGGCGAAGGGGCGATGCTGTCCGACATGTCGGAGGTCCACCAGGCCCTGAACGCCGGCGCCGTCACCCTCCACACCAAGGTGATCAGCCGCGTCCCCCAGACCGACGAGGACGGCAAGCAATATATGAAGCGGTTCGAGACGACGCCGGGCCGGATGCTGCTCGGCGAGACGCTGCCGAAGAGCCACAAGGTGCCGTTCGAGACCGTCAACCGCCTCCTCACCAAGAAGGAGATCGCCGACGTCATCGACATCGTCTACCGCCACACCGGTCAGAAGGAGACCGTCCTGTTCGCCGACGCGATCATGGGGCTGGGCTTCCGCCATGCCTTCAAGGCCGGCATCAGCTTCGGCAAGGACGACATGATCATCCCGCACGAGAAGGAAGGGCTGGTCGACGAGACCCGCGCGCTCGTCAAGGACTACGAGCAGCAATATCAGGACGGCCTGATCACCCAGCAGGAGAAGTACAACAAGGTGATCGACGCCTGGAGCCGCTGCGGCGACCAGGTCGCCAACGCGATGATGGAGAAGATCAAGGCGCAGCCGATCGGTGAGGACGGCCGCATGGCGCAGATCAACTCGATCTACATGATGGCCCATTCGGGCGCCCGCGGCAGCCAGGCGCAGATGAAGCAGCTCGCCGGCATGCGCGGGCTGATGGCCAAGCCGTCGGGCGAGATCATCGAGACCCCGATCATCTCCAACTTCAAGGAGGGGCTGACCGTCCTCGAATATTTCAACTCGACCCACGGCGCCCGCAAGGGCCTCGCCGACACCGCCCTCAAAACGGCGAATTCGGGCTATTTGACCCGCCGCCTGGTCGACGTTTCGCAGGATTGCGTCGTCGTCGAGGAAGACTGCGGCACCGAGAACAGCCTCGACATGCGGGCGATCGTCCAGGGCGGCGCGATGATCGCTTCCTTGGGCGAGCGCATCCTCGGCCGCACCCCGGCCGAGGACGTGGTCGACGCCAAGACCGGCGACACCATCGTCAAGGAAGGCGAGCTGATCGACGAGGCCGCGGCCCTGAGGATCGACGAGATCGGCGTCCAGTCGGTCCACATCCGCAGCCCGCTGGTCTGCGAGAGCGAGCACGGCGTCTGCGGCAAATGCTACGGGCGCGACCTCGCCCGCGGCACGCCGGTCAATATCGGCGAGGCGGTCGGCGTCATCGCCGCCCAGTCGATCGGCGAGCCGGGCACCCAGCTCACCATGCGGACCTTCCACATCGGCGGCGCCGCCCAGCTCAACGAGACGTCGAGCCTGGACGCGGTCGCCGACGGCACCGTCGAGTTCCGCGACCTGCCGACCATCCTCGACCCGCGCGGCCGCCGGGTGGCGATGTCGCGCAGCGGCGAGGTCGCAATCGTCGACATGGACGGGCGCGAGCGTTCCACCCACCGCATCCCCTACGGCGCGCATCTGATGTGCGACAACGGCCATATCGTCACCAAGGGGGACCGGATCGCCGAGTGGGATCCGTTCATGATGCCGGTGATCACCGAAAAGGGCGGCATCGTGAAGTTCCAGGATCTGATCGAGAGCAAGACGCTCACCGAGCAGACCGACGAAGCGACCGGCATCGCCCAGCGCGTCGTCACCGAATATCGCGGCACCGCCCGGACGAAGGAGGATCTGCGCCCGCGCATCACCCTGCTCGACGAGAAGAGCGGCGAGGCGGCGCGCTACATGCTTTCGCCCGGAGCGATGCTCTCGGTCGAGGACGGCCAGCGCGTCGAGGCCGGCGAGGTGCTCGCCCGCGTCACCCGCGAGGCGGCCAAGACCCGCGACATCACCGGCGGCCTGCCGCGGGTGGCGGAGCTGTTCGAGGCGCGCAAGCCCAAGGAGAATGCGATCATCGCCAAGGTCTCCGGCCGGATCGCCTTCGGCAAGGATTATAAGGCCAAGCGCAAGATCGCGATCATCCCCGACGAGGGCGGCGAGCCGGTCGAGTATCTGATCCCCAAGTCGAAGGTGATCGACGTCCAGGAGGGCGATTTCGTCAAGCGCGGCGACAATCTGATCGGCGGCTCGCCCGACCCGCACGACATCCTCGAAGTGCTCGGCGTCAAGGCGCTGGCGGAGTATCTCGTCTCGGAGATCCAGGAGGTCTACCGGCTCCAGGGCGTCAAGATCAACGACAAGCATATCGAGGTGATCGTCCGCCAGATGCTGCAGAAGGTCGAAATCACCGAGAGCGGCGATTCCACCTTCCTGGTCGGCGAGCAGATCGACCGCCAGGAGATGAACGAGGCCAATGCCAGGCTGAAGGAAATGTCGGGCAAGAAGAAGCCCGCCGAAGGCAAGCCGGTGCTCTTGGGCATCACCAAGGCGAGCCTGCAGACCCGCAGCTTCATCTCGGCGGCCTCGTTCCAGGAAACCACCCGGGTCCTCACCGAAGCCTCGGTGCAGGGCAAGATCGACGATCTCGAAGGGCTCAAGGAGAACGTCATCGTCGGCCGGCTGATTCCGGCCGGCACCGGCGCGGGCATGAAGCGGATGCGGATCGCGGCCAGCTCGCGCGACGCGGCGCTGCGCGCCCAGCATCGGGCGATCCAGGAATCGCTGATCGCCGCCAACAGCGCCGCCGAGGAGCATGCGGCGGAACTGGCCCAGGGCCCGGAAGCGGCGATCGACGCCGATCCGCTCGCCGGGGTGACCGTGAGCGGCCACGGCACCGACGCCGACGCCGGCGAGTATTTGCAGGCCGAGGCTTCAGCCGAGGGCGGCGACAAGGCCTGAGCGATCTGTCGACAAGACGCCCCGCCGGTTCCCGCCGGCGGGGCGTTTTGCGTTCAGGCGCCAAATTCCTTATCCCGGCACCCCCATGCAGACCTCCGACCTTCGCGTCGCCATTTTCAGCGGCAACTACAATTACGTCCGCGACGGCGCGAACCAGGCGCTGAACCGGCTCGCCGGCTATCTGCTGCGCCAGGGGGCGAGCGTGCGGGTCTATGCGCCGACCACCAAGACGCCGGCCTTCCCGCCGACCGGCGATCTGATCGACGTCCCCGCAGTGCCGATCCCGGGCCGCTGGGAATATCGCATCGGCGTCGGCATCCCGCCGCGCGTGCGCCGCGACATAAGGAATTTCCGGCCGAACATCTTCCACGTCGCCAGCCCGGAAATCACCGGCCATCGCGCGGTCACGCTCGCGCATCGCTGGGACCTGCCGGTGATCGCCTCGGTCCACACCCGCTTCGAGACTTATCCGCGCTATTACGGGTGCGCGTTCCTCGAGCCGGTCCTGCTTGCCCTCCTCCGGCGATTCTACCGCCGCTGCGACGCCATTTTCGCGCCGTCGGATTCGATGGCGCAGCTGCTCCGCGACCAGCGCATGAACTACGACGTGGGCATCTGGTCGCGCGGCATCGACCGCGAGATCTTCAGCCCCGGCCGGCGCGACCTCGCATGGCGGCGGTCGCTCGGCATCGCCGACGACGTGCCGGTGATCGGCTTCGTCGGCCGGCTGGTGATGGAAAAGGGCCTCGACGTCTTCTCCGACGCGATCGACCGGCTCGCCCGGCGCCAGGTCCCGCACAAGGTGCTGGTGGTCGGCGACGGGCCGGCGCGCGACTGGTTCGAGCGGCGGCTGCCCGACGCCTGCTTCGCCGGCTTCCAGGCGGGCCCCGACCTCGGCCGCGCGGTGGCCTCGCTGGACATGCTGTTCAACCCATCGGTGACCGAGACGTTCGGCAACGTCACGCTGGAGGCGATGGCGGCCGGGCTGCCGGTGATCGCGGCCGCCGCGACAGGCAGCCAGAGCCTGGTCACCGACGGCGTTACCGGCCGCCTCGTCCGGCCCGGCGCGATCGACCGCTTCTGCGAGGCGCTCTCTTTCTATTGCACCGATGAGGAGGCGCGCCGCGCCGCCGGCGAGGCCGGCTTCGCCGTCAGCCAGCACTATGGCTGGGACGAGGTCAACCAGGAGCTGGTCGACGGCTATATCCGCATCATCCGCCAGCACGGCTCGGGCGGGCGGCAAGGGCCGAGCCCGGTGCCCTGGATGGGAGACTAGCGACCCGTCATTGCGAGCGCAGCGAAGCAATCCAGCGCGGCTCGGCCGCCCGCCGGATTGCTTCGTCGCTTACGCTTTCTCGCAATGACGGGTTCAGCCCGTTATTTCAGCTGCTCGATCTTCTGCGCGGCCTCGTCGAGGATCGCGGCGATCTTGTGCAGCGTGCCCTCGTCCGAATCTTCGCGGGTGGCGCGGTGCCAGAGCGCGGAGAGGAGGTTGCCGATCGCCCGCTTGATCGGGGCGCCGCCGGCCTTGCGCTCGTCGCTGCCGAGGTCCTTCAGGCGCGCGAGCAGCGCCTCGACCTGCTCCTCATTCTCGGCGAGGTGCTCCTTGCCCTCGGCAGTGACCTGAAACGCCTTGCGCGCGCCCTCGCCCTTGGCTTCTTCGATCAGACCCATGTCCTGGAGCATGGTCAGGGTCGGATAGACGACGCCGGGGCTCGGCGCATAGGTGCCGTGGGTCATTTCCTCGACCGCGCGGATCAGGTCGTAGCCGTGGCGCGGCTGATCGGCGATCAGCTGCAACAGGACGAGCCGCAATTCGCCGGCGTCGAACATCCGGCGCCGGCCGCGCTTGCCGCCCCAACCGCCGCCCCAGCCCGAATCCTCGCCCCAGCCGCGGCCCCAGCCGCGCCCGCCCATGCCCATCGCGAACAGCCCTTCCGGGAAATCGAAGCCGCCGCGGGGCCCGCAGCCGTGCATCCTGAACCGCATCTCGAATCTCCTATCTGAGATACGCTCAGATATATCTTATGCTGCGATCGGTCAAGATATATCTTGAACACTCGTTACCTAGTGTTCCGCGCGGGCGGTGCGGTCGAGGAAGCGGGTGATCGTCCGCCACAAATGAAGCTGGCGGGCCTCGCCGGAGACGCCATGGGTGGCGCCGGGATAGACCATCATCTCGAACGGCCGGCCGGCGGCCTGGAGCGCGGCGATCAGCACCGTCGAATTCTCGAACACGACATTGTCGTCGGCCATGCCGTGGAGCAGCAGCAACGGATCGGCGATGCGGCCGGCATTGGGGATCGCGCCCGACGCCTGATAGGGCGCGGGATCGATGCTGGGATTGCCGAGATAGCGCTCGGTATAATGGGTGTCGTACAGCTCCCAGCGGGTGACCGGCGCGCCGGCGACGCCGGCGGCGAAGGTGCCGGGCGCCGCCTCCAGCAGCCTGAGCACCATGTAGCCGCCGTAGGACCAGCCGTAGACCGCGAGACGGTGAGGATCGACATAATCCTGGCCGCGCAGCCAGGCGACGCCGGCCAGCTGGTCCTGGGCCTCGACATTGCCCATCGCGCGATAGATGTGGTTCTCGAACGCCTTGCCGCGATCGGGCGAACCGCGATTGTCGAGCGAGAAGACGATCCAGCCATGATCGACCAGATATTGCTGGATCGGGCTGGCCCAGGCGCGGGTCGCCTGCCGCCCGGCGCCGGGCCCGCCATAGACCTGGACGAACACCGGATAGCGCCGGCCCGGCTCGCGCGGCGGCGACAGCATGCGGTAGTGGAGCTCGGTGCCGTCGCTCGCGCGGACCGTGCCGAAGGCCGGCGCGACGTGGCTGGCGAGATAGGGCGCGTAGGGGTGGGAAGGATCGAGCCGGTTCTCCTCGATCCAGGCGATCCGGCGCCCGCCCGCGTCGGCGAGATAGACCTGGGGCGGCTGGGTCGGGCTCGAGCGGGTGACCAGCGCGTGGGTCGCGGCCTCGTCCATCTCGGCATTATTCCACCAGCCGGGCTCGGTCACCCGGTGCGGCGCGCCCGGCCGGTCGAGAGGGGCCCAATAGAGGTGGTGCTCGAGCGGCGTGTCGAGATTGCCGGTGAAATAGACGCGGCGAGCGCGCTCGTCGACGCCGACGACCTTATCGACGGCCCAGTCGCCATGGGTGAGCCGGGTCCAGCGGCCGCTGCGGAAACGGTAGATGTGGGAGAAGCCCGAGCGCTCGGAGGTCCAGATCAGGCTGCCGTCGCGCAGCGCCTTGAGATTGTCGTGGAGGTTGATCCAGCTCTCGGAGGTCTCGCTGAACAGGATCGTCGACCGGCCGGTCGCCGGATCGACGCGGAGCAGGTCGAGCCGTTTCTGGTCGCGGCTCTCGCGCTGGACGAGCAGGGCGCCGCCGTCGGCGGTCCAATCGACCCGGGCGAGATAGAAATCGGGATCGGTGCCGAGATCGACCTTGACCCGGCCCGAGCCGTCGGGCGCCATCACGTAGAGCTCGACCAGGGCGTTGGGCGTGCCGGCGGCCGGGTAGCGCTGCTGGTAGGTGCGGGTGCCGTCGGCGCCGATCGCGGTGCGGGTCACGACGTGCACCGGCGCCTCGTCGACCCGGGCGACGGCGAGGTAGCGGTCGCCGGGCGACCACCAATGGCCCGTATTGCGGTCCATCTCCTCCTGGGCGACGAATTCGGCCGAGCCCCAGCTCAATGTGCCGCCGCCGTCGGCCGTCAGCCGGCGCTCGTTCTGCCCGGAGGCGTCGACGACGTAGAGATTCTGGTCGCGGACGAAGGAAAGATAGCGGCCGGTACGCGAGACTTGGGCGTCCAATTCGGTCTGGGGCGTCGCCGTGATCCGGCGGACGTCGCCGTCGAGGCCGGCGAGATAGAGGTCGCCGTCCAGCGGCACCAGGATCGACCGGCCGTCGGGCGACCAATCGTAGCTGACGATGCCGCGCACGCCCGACAGCCGCGCCCGCTCGCGCCGCATCATCTCCTCTTCGGAAAGCTGGGCGCCGGTGCCGAGCCTGGCGCTGTCGACCAGCATCCGCGCCTGCCCGGTCGTCGTGTCGACCGCCCACAAATCGTAGCGGTCGCGGTCGTCGGCGCGGTTGCGCAGCAGGGTGGCGAGCCGGCCGTCGGGCGACAGCTTCAAGAGGCGCGGCGTCGGCCCCGACAGCGACGGGCTGGCGAACAGCCGCTCGAGCGTGAGCTCCTGCTGTGGCGGGGCCTGCGCCGCCGCCGGAGCGGCGACGAGGAAGGCGGCGGCGAAAGCGAGAAGGATGCGCATGGGGACAGCTACTAGTAGCTGTCCCCGGTCAAGTCAGGCCCATTCCGTCATCCCGGCGAAGGCCGGGATCTCGGGACCAGAAGTCTCAGCGTAGCGCCACGAGACCCCGGCCTTCGCCGGGGTGACGAACGGGGGCTCAGCCCTCGGCGGGTTCGGCTTCGGCCTTGGCCTTGGCCTTGTCCAGGTGCCTCGTGTCGCGGCGCTCGGCGATGCGGGCCGATTTGCCGGTGCGGCCGCGCAGATAATAAAGCTTGGCCCGACGGACGGCGCCGCGGCGGACGACCTCGATCGACTCGACGTTCGGCGAATAAAGCGGAAAGACGCGCTCGACGCCCTCGCCGAAGCTGATCTTGCGGACGGTGAAGGAGCTGCCGAGGCCCCGGTTGGCGCGGGCGATGCAGACGCCCTCGAAATTCTGGATGCGGGTGCGCTCGCCCTCGACCACCTTGACGCCGACGCGCAGCGTGTCGCCGGGGCGGAATTCGGGGATGGTCTTGCCCGACTTGAAATTCTCGATGGCCTCGGCCTCGAGCTGCTGGATGAGGTTCATTTCTTCTGACCTTCGTCTTCGTGCTGCGCGCCAGAGGGCGGTGGCCTTCGCGCGTCCCCGTGACGCTCGATCAGGTCCGGCCGCCTTAGCCGTGTCTCGTCTTCCGCCATCCGCTTGCGCCAGGCGGCGATCTTCGCATGATCCCCCGATCGCAGCACTTCGGGGATCCTGCGCCCTTCCCATATGACAGGCCGGGTATAATGAGGGTATTCGAGAAGGCCGCTTTCAAAGCTTTCCTCCTCACCGCTCGAAGGGGCGCCCATTACCCCGGGAAGCAGCCGAACGCAAGCGTCGAGGAGGGCGAAAGCGGCCGGCTCGCCGCCCGACAGCACATAGTCGCCGAGCGAGACCGGAATGAGCGGGCGCGCCTCGAACAGGCGCTCGTCAATCCCCTCGAAGCGGCCGCACAATATGGTGACGCCGGGGCCGGCGGCGAGCTCCCGCACCAGCGCCTGGGTGAGCGGGCTCCCACGCGGGCTCATGACCAGCTTCGGGCGCCCGTCCGGGACGCTGTCGAGCGCCGCCGCCAGCACATCGGCGCGCATCACCATCCCCACCCCGCCCCCGGCCGGGGTGTCGTCGACCGAACGGTGCCGGTCGGTGGCGAAATCGCGGATCTGGACGGTGTCCAGCGACCATATGCCCTCGGCCAGCGCGCGCCCGGCGAGGCTGAGCCCGAGCGGGCCGGGAAACATTTCGGGGTAGAGGGTGAGGACCGTCGCGGACCAGGTCATTTCCGCGTCCAATTCTCGATCTTCAGGCCCGGCACGTCCGCGAAGTCCCGCTCATTGTTGGTCACGACTACGAGGCCGAGTGCGAGCGCTTGCGCGGCGATGAAGCGATCGACGCGGCTGCGGTGGAACGGGATCGCGGCGAAGCGAAATGCCGCCTCCAAGTCAAATGGACTGGGCGCCACCACCGAGAGGATGCGGGCAAGCGCCGAGTCGACCCGTGGATTGCCCCTCAACCCATAAGCCGCCTCGGCGACGCAGAGCGTCGAGGTCACCAGCATCCCCGGCGCGCATCGTTCCACTCGGGCGCGCAGGAGATCGGATTTCCCGCCAATCAGATAGACAAGAATGTTGGTGTCGAGCAGGAATTGGGGGTTAGCCACGCTTGAGCAGCTTTCCTTCCCAATCCAGTTCGCGCGGCGCCATCTTCAGCCGCTTCACTGGCTTCAGGTCCGGAACCGAGCCGTAAATGCCCGTCAGGTCGATTCGCTCATCCTTCCCCACCGGCTCGAGCACATATTTGCCCTGCTCCTCGCGGACGCGCATTTCCGTGCCGGCCTCGATGCCGAGCGCCTTGGGCAGGCGCACGGCGATCGAATTGCCCGATTTGAAGGTCTTCGTCGTCTTCATGTCACTGGTCCTGTATATACGCGATGTATATACATTTCCACCCGTCACCGTCAAGGCACGGCACTAGCGGCCGCGGATCCGCCGCCAGACCCATTTCCAGAAGCGCGCCTCGAGCAGCATCAGCCGGGCGATCCAGGGCGGCGCGCCGGTTCGTTCGGCGATCTCCTCGGCGCTGGCGTGGCCGCCGAAGACGAGCTTCAGCGCCAGGAACAGCAGCCGCAACTCGATCAGGGCGACCACGGCGAGGCCCGCGGTCCGCGCCCAGGAGAGCTTGGCGAGCAGGCCTTGTGCCTCGGGCGGGATCAGCTTCGAGGCGATGTAGACACCAAGCAAAGCCAGCGCGGCGGTGCGGATCAGCAGCGGCTTCAGCGCCCGCTTGCGGCGGTAGCAGAGGAAATGGAGGGCGGGGATGAACAGGCAGAGGTCGAACAGCACCGCCGCCTCGGGCATGCGCGGCTGCGACCAATCGATGCTCCGGGTGAAGGCGAGCTCGATGGCGAGGAGGATGGCGAGCAGCGGCAGGAACCAGTTATGCCTGAGCCAGGCGCCGAGGATTTCCGTTCTGGCCATCATTGCCCTCCCCCGTCTCCTTGTAGAAGGAACCAAGCAGCCTGGACAGGGGTAGGAGTACGATGACCGAGCCCGAATATGATTGCGTGGTGATCGGCGGCGGCCCGGCCGGGCTGACCGCGGCGATCTATCTCGCCCGCTTCCACCTCAAGCTGAAAGTGGTCGACGCCGGGAGCAGCCGCGCGGCCTGGATCCCGTGCACCCGCAACCATGCCGGCTTTCCCGAGGGGATTTCCGGCAAGGAGCTGCTCGCGCGGATGGCGGCGCAGGCGCAAAAATACGGCGCGGCGATCGAGAGCGAGCGGGTGACCCGGCTCGACCGCGTGGACGGTGGCTTCTGCGCCGTCTGGGGTTCCGGCGCGGCGACCGCGCGGACCGTCCTGCTCGCCACCGGCACGAAGAACCGCCGGCCGCCGATGGACGAAGGGCTGCACGACGAGGCGCTGGCGCGCGGGCTGATCCGCTATTGCCCGATCTGCGACGGCTATGAGGTCACCGACAAGAAGCTCGGCGTGATCGGCAGCGGCGCCCACGGCGTCGCCGAGGCCGTGTTCCTGCGCTCCTTCAGCGCCGACATCACCCTGATCGCGCCCGATCGCGCCCACGACGTGGCGGCCGAAGACCAGGCGGCGCTCGCCGCGCTCGGCATCCGCACCGTCGACGGACCCTGCCATGCGGTCGCGGCGCTCAATGATGCGATCGTCGTCGAGACCCCGGACGGCCATCACGCGTTCGACAGCGTCTATCCCGCGCTCGGCTCGGACGTGCACACCGAACTCGCCGGGCAGATCGGCGTGGCGCTGAGCAAGGAGACCGGCTGCATCCTCACCGACGCCCACCAGCGCACCAGCGTTCCGGGCGCCTACGCCGCCGGCGACGTCGTCCTCGGCCTCGACCAGATCAGCCACGCGATGGGCGAAGGCGGGGTGGCGGCGACGACGATCCGCAACGATCTGGCGCGCGAGCGGCCGCTGCTGCGTTGACAAGCAATTGCTAACCTCGATCCGGTAGAAGCCGCCGGCATGAGCGACTGGGTTTCCGCCTGGGACGAAGACGAGCGCGATGCCGGCGGCGGCATCGGCGGGCGCAATGCCGTGCACTACGGCGGCTGGACGGCCGGGCTGTTCGTCCTTGCCGCCGCCGGCTGGTTCTTCCTGTTCGCCATCGGCGCTCTCACCACTTTGGGCTCGGTCGAAGGCTCGGAGCGCCACGGCACCGGCCAGGTGCGCCTCGCCGACCAATCCTCCTTCGGTCTCGGCACGATGTACGCGAGCCGCGGCCAGCGCCTGTGGTGGGATTATGACGTGACCGTGGCAGGCGGAGGCGGAGTCAGGCTGCGCATCGCCAAGAGCCCGCCGAGCCCGGCCTTCATCGTTCGCTTCCAGGACGTCGCCCGCACCGGCCACGGCCGCTTCGAGCTGATCGCGCCGGAATCGGGCTTCTACAGCTTCTCGCAATATCTGATCCCACAGGGCGATTTGCTCGGCAACGGCCCGGCCGGATCGACCCGCTACGAATTGAGCTGGGGGATCGGCTAGGCCCCTCTCCTCGTCATTGCGAGGAGCGAAGCGACGAAGCAATCCAGACATCTCCGCCGCCGACTGGATTGTTTGGCTGCGCTCGCAATGACGGTGCGAGTCAGGCGAGAAAGGCGGGGTCGGCGACCACCCTGCCCTCCTGCAGATCGGCAACCCCCGGGCGGAACGGGATGAGGGCGCGCTTGCCGTCCGGGCGCTCGATCTCGAGCAGATCGCCGGCGCCGTAATTCTCGACCGCGACCACCCTGCCCAACAGCTCTCCCGCTCCGCTCTCGCAGGGCAGGCCGACCAGATCGGCGTGATAATATTCGCCTGCGTCCAGCGACGGCAGCGTCGAACGCGGGACGGTCAGGAGCTGACCGCGCAGCGCTTCGGCGGTGGCCCGGTCCGGGATTTCGGCGAAGCGGGCGATCGCGCCGGCGCTGCCGGGCCTGACCGATTTGAGCGTCAGCGGCCGCGCGCCCGCATAGAGGATCTCGTGCCGCCTGAGGCTGTCCAGCCCCTCGGCGAACAGTTTCAGGCGCACCTCGCCGCCAATGCCGTGCGCGCCGGCGACGGCGGCGAGGATGACCCGGGGCTCGGCCAAGGCTTAGTCGGCCTTCTCGGCCTTCTCCGCGCCTTCCTCGGGCGCGGCCTCGTCCGCGCCCTCGGCCGGCGCTTCGGCGGATTCGCCCTCGTTCGCGGCTTCATCGGCGGGCGTCGCCTCTTCGGCGGCGCCGTCCTCGGCGGCGGGTTCTTCGGCGGCCGGAGCCTCCTCAGCGGCGGCTTCCTCGGCCGCAGCGTCTTCAGCCGGGGCCTCGTCGGCGCCAGCTTCCTCGGCGGCGGGCTCTTCCGCGGCGGGCTCTTCGGCGGCCGGAGCCCCCTCAGCGGCGGCTTCCTCGGCCGCAGCGTCCTCAGCCGGGGCCTCGTCGGCGCCAGCTTCCTCGGCGGCGGGCTCTTCCGCGGCAGGCTCTTCGACGGCCGGAGCCTCCTCGGCGACGGGCTCCTCGGCCGCCGGGGCCTCCTCGGCCGCGGGTTCCTCGACCGCCGGGATTTCCTCGGCTGCGGGTTCCTCCGCGGCCGCTTCCTCGACCGGCACTTCCTCGGCGGCGACCTCGACGGTCTCCTCCTCGGCGGCCGGGGCCTCGACGGCCTCTTCCTCGGCGGGCGCGGCGGCGGCTTCGGCCTCCTTCTTGGCGCGCTCCTCGACCCGCTCCTTCGCCTTGTCGCCGGGCTCGCCCTTCTTCGGGTTCGAGCGCGCCGGGCGCTCGAGGATGCCGGCGGCGTCGAGGAACCTGAGGACGCGGTCGCTCGGCTTGGCGCCGACCGACAGCCAATGCCGGGCGCGATCGGCGTCGAGCTTCACGCGGTCCTCATTGTCCTTGGGCAGCAGCGGATTGTAGCTGCCGATCCGTTCGATGAACTTGCCGTCGCGGGCGTTGCGCGCATCCGCGACCACGATCTTGTAATAAGGCCGCTTCTTCGCGCCGCCCCGGCTAAGCCTGATTGCAACTGCCATTTTCGTTCGTCCTTTCTGGTGATTACGATTATTTCTTGAAATTCTTCGGAAAGCCGGGCGGGAGGCCGCCGGGGCCGCCAAGTCCGCCCATGCCGCCGCCGCCGAACAGGGCGCCGAGCTTGCCAAGGCCGCCCATCTTGCGGATCTTCTTCATCGCATTGGCCATTTCCTGGTGCATCTTGAGGAGCTTGTTGACCTCCTGGACGGTCGTCCCCGAGCCGTTGGCGACGCGGATCTTGCGCTTGGCGTTCATCAGCTCGGGCTTCAGCCGCTCCTTGGGCGTCATCGAGCTGATGATCGCGTCGAGCCGGCCGAGCACATTGCCTTCGAGGACGCCGCTCTCGTTGATCTGGTTCTTGATCTTGCCCAGGCCCGGCAACATCCCGGCGAGCGCACCCAGGCCGCCCATCCGCTGCATCTGCTGCAGCTGGCCGCGCAGGTCGTTCAGGTCGAACTGGCCCTTGGCCATCTTGCGGGCGAGCGCCTCGGCCTCCTCGGCCTGGATCGTCTCCTGGGCGCGCTCGACGAGGGAGACGACGTCGCCCATGCCGAGGATCCGCCCTGCCACGCGCTCGGGATGAAACGGCTCGAGCTTGTCGATCGCCTCGCCGGTGCCGGCGAACTTGATCGGCTTGCCGGTGACCGCGCGCATCGACAAGGCGGCGCCGCCGCGGGCGTCGCCGTCCATCCGGGTGAGGATCACGCCGGTCAAGTCGACCTGGTCGGTGAAGCTCTTGGCGACGTTGACCGCGTCCTGCCCGGTCATCGCGTCGGCGACGAGCAAAACCTCTTGCGGCCCAGAGGCTTGTGCAACGGCCTTCATCTCGTCCATCAGGCCCTGGTCGACATGCAGGCGGCCGGCCGTGTCGAGCATCAGCACGTCGAAGCCCTGCAGGCGGGCGGCGTTGAGCGCGCGCCGGGCGATCTCGACCGGGCCCTGGCCGGGGACGATCGGCAGGGTGGCGACCTCGGCCTGGCGGCCGAGCACGGCGAGCTGCTCCTGCGCGGCCGGGCGGGCGACGTCCAGCGACGCCATCATCACCTTCTTGCGGTCCTTTTCGGTGAGCCGCTTGGCGAGCTTGGCGGTGGTCGTCGTCTTGCCCGAGCCCTGCAGGCCGACCATCATGATCACCGCCGGCGGGGTCACCGCAAGCTCGAGCCCGGCCTCTTCGGCGCCGAGCATCTCGACCAAAGCGTCGTGGACGATCTTGACCACCTGCTGGCCGGGCGTGACCGAGCGCAGCACCTGCCGGCCGACCGCCTGCTCGGTCGCCCGATCGACGAACTCGCGCACCACCGGCAGCGCGACGTCCGCTTCGAGCAAGGCGATCCGCACCTCGCGCATCGCGGCGCGCACTTCTGCCTCGTTCAGGGCGCCGCGGCCGCGCAGCCGGTCGAACACGCCGGCAAGACGATCGCTCAGGCTTTCGAACATTCTCTTCTCCGCCCGTTCCAAACGAAAAACGCCGGCGGGCGAAACCTCGCCGGCCAGCGTGCGTCCAGGACGCTTCGAAACTCACCCGTCATCGGGATGGGGCGCAGATAGGGCCTCGAGCGCGAGAAGGCAAGCAGGCGCGGTTCAGCTTCTGGCCAGCAATCCGCCTCCAGGGTGCCGGCGAGGGACTCACTTGAATTGACCAAGCCGGTCTTTCTGGATCCGACGGGCCGCCGCGGGCGCTGGACGGGGCGGTCGCTGGCGGCGCTGGCGCTGCTCGCGCTGGCCGCCATTGCCGTGCTCGCGCTGACCATCATCGACGTGCCGATTCCCGGGCCGCTGCCCTTGAGGATGGAGCAATCGCGCCTCCATGCGCTGGTCGACCGGCTTGGCGCGGTCGGGCACCGCGCGGCGGCGGCGATCGGCAAGGCCTGGCTCCCGGCCGCGCCGGCGCGCGGCGGCGGCGGGCGGCAGATCGTCGCCGGATTCTACGTCCCCTGGGACGATGCCAGCCGCGCCTCATTGGCCGCCCATGTCGACGCGCTCGACTGGGTGGTGCCGGCGCTCGGCTTCGTCACCGGCCCCGGGCACCAGCTGCGCGTCGCCGCCGACCCGCGCTTCGAGGCGATCATCGCCGGTGCGCGGCACCGCCCGATCGTGCTGCCGATGGTGCAGAACGCCAGCGAGGGCCGCTGGGACGGCGCCGGCCTCGCCGCCTTGCTGCGCGACCCGGCGGCACGCGCGCGCCTGCTCGGCCAGATCGAGGCGCTGGTCGCCGCCCACCGCGGCGCCGGCATCGTCTTCGACTTCGAGGAGCTGCCGCCGGCCGCCCAGCGCGACTATCTGCGCTTCCTTGGGGAAGCGCACCGCCGCTTCGCCGCACGCGGCTGGACGGTCGCGGCGGCGGTGCCGATCGGCGATGCCGACTGGAACCTGCGCGCCTACGCGCAGGTGACCGACAAATTGTTCCTGATGCTTTACGACGAGCATTGGGCGCGCGGCGATCCGGGGCCGATCGCGTCGCAGGGCTGGTTCGTCCGGCGGCTGCAGGAGGCAGTGCGCCAGATCGGGCCGGGCAAGGCGATCGCGACCGTCGCCAATTACGGCTACGATTGGTCGCCCGGCAGGCCGGGGGAAGCGCTGACCGTCGAGGAGGCCTGGCTCGCGGCGCGCGACAGCGAGGCGGAAATCCGCTTCGATCCCGCCAGCGGCAATGCCGCCTTCGACTATGAGGAGGGCGGCCGCGCCCACCATGTCTGGCTGCTCGACGCGGTCAGCGGCTGGAACCAGCTGCGTGCGGCGCACCTCGAAGGCGTCGCCGGCGTCGCCTTGTGGCGGCTGGGGAGCGAGGATCCCGGCCTGTGGCCCGACCTTGCCGGTTTTGCCCGCCCGCAGCTGCCCGACCTCAGCCGGATCGACACGCTCACCAATGTCGACGTCGAGGGATCGGGCGAGATCCTGCGGATCGAGAGCGTGCCCAGGCAAGGCAGCCGCCGCATCGCCGGCGACGCGCGAGGCCTGATCCGCGCCGAGCGCTATGACGTCCTGCCCTCGCCCTACCTGGTCCGGCGCACCGGCTACCGGCCCGGCAGCGTCGCGCTGACCTTCGACGACGGCCCCGATCCGAACTGGACGCCGGCGATCCTCGACGTGCTGCGCGCCAAAAACGTGCCCGCGACCTTCTTCGTCGTCGGCGCGAATGCGCTCAGCCATCCCGGCCTGCTCCGCCGGATCGTCGCCGAGGGGCACGAGCTCGGCAACCACAGCTACACCCACCCCAATTTCGCGACTATCCCGGACGGCGAGGCGCGGCTCGAGCTCAATGCCACCGAGCGACTGGTCGAGGCCTATACCGGCCGCGGCATGCGCCTTTTTCGCGCGCCCTATTTCGGCGACGCCGAGCCGACCACCGCCGACGAGCTGGGGCCGGCGCTGACGGCGCAGCGGGCCGGCTATCTCAACGTCGGGCTCCACGTCGATACCGAGGATTGGCAGCAGCCCGGAATCGCCGCGATCGTCGCCAATGCGGTCCGCGCGGTGAGCGCGGGCAACGCGGAACGATCGGGCCAGATCGTCCTGCTCCACGACGGCGGCGGCGACCGGGCCCAGACGGTGGCGGCGCTGCCCCGGATCATCGATGCGCTGCGCGCGCGCGGTTATCGCTTCGTGCCGACCTCGGCGCTGGCCGGCCTCAGCGAGGATCAGGTGATGCCGCGGGTCACCGGCGCCGACCTGCTCGCGGTGCGCGCCGACATCACGATCTTCCTCGTCCTTGCCGGGCTCAGCTACTTTCTCGGCGGCCTCTTCCTGCTCGCCATCCTGCTCGGCATCGGCCGCGCCGTCGGGCTGACCGCCCTCGCCGCGCGCAGCCGGCCGGAAGCGCCCCCACCCGCCGCGGCGGGCCAGCTCATCTCGGTGCTGATCCCGGCGTTCAACGAGGCGCGGGTGATCGAGGCCTCGGTGTGGCGGGTGCTGGCGAGCCGGGGCACCGAATTGCAGGTGATCGTGATCGACGACGGCTCGAGCGACGCCACCAGCGCCATCGTCGCCGCCGCCTGCCGCGAGGAAAGCCGTGTGCAATTGCTCACCCTTGCCAATTGCGGCAAGGCGCAGGCGCTGAACCGCGGCCTTGCCCTGGCGCGCGGCGAGATCGTCGTCGCGCTCGACGCCGACACCCAGTTCGAGGCGGAGACGATCGCCCGCCTCGCCCGCTGGTTCGCCGACCCGCGGCTCGGCGCGGTCGCGGGTAACGCCAAGGTCGGCAACCGCGTCAACCTCGTCACACGCTGGCAGGCGGTCGAATATGTCACCGCGCAGGCGCTCGAGCGGCGCGCCCTCGCCGGCCTCAATGCGATCATGGTGGTGCCCGGCGCGGTCGGCGCATGGCGCCGCGCGGCGCTGCGCGAGGTCGGCGGCTTCCCGGTCGACACCCTCGCCGAAGACCAGGACCTCACCATCGCGATCCAGCGCGCCGGCTGGCGCGTCGCCAACGATCCCGAGGCCGTCGCCTGGACCGAAGCGCCGCAGGGCCTCGGCAGCCTCGCCCGCCAGCGCTTCCGCTGGGCGTTCGGCACGCTGCAATGTTTGTGGAAGCACCGCGCGGTGCTGCGCGAAGGCCGGCCGCGCGGCCTTGCGCGGGTCGGCATGCCGCAGGCCTGGCTGTTCCAGATCCTGTTTTCCCTGGTCTCGCCGATGATAGACCTCGCCTTGCTGCTCAGCATCGTCCTGACCTGGGGCCGCGTCGCGCAGCACGGCTGGGCGCAGACCCATAGCGATGTGGGCGAGATGGCGTTCTTCTGGCTGCTGTTCGTCGCCGTCGACCTCGTCTGCGGCTGGATCGCCTTCCGGATGGACGGCCGCGAGAAACGCTTCCCGGCCCTGCTGCTGATCGCCCAGCGCTTCGTCTACCGCCAGCTCATGTATTGGGTGGTGATCAAGGCCGTCTCGGCGGCGCTCAGGGGCCGCTGGGTCGGCTGGGGCAAGCTCGAACGGACGGGGCGGGCGATGGCGCCGGTGATTAGCTAACGTCAGCGCGCTCGCAATGGACTTTGCGGGCCTCGCTCCCTAGATCGCCTCTCGCAATGACCCGCTTCCACAAGATGCACGGCCTCGGCAACGACTTCGTCATCCTCGACGCGCGCGACGGCGCGGTGGCGATGGACGAAGCGCGGGCGCGGGCGATCGCCGACCGGCGCACCGGAATTGGCTGCGACCAGGTGATCCTGCTCGAGCCCTCCGACGTCGCCGACGTGAAAATGCGGATCTGGAACGCCGACGGGAGCGAAGTCGAATCCTGCGGCAATGCGACGCGCTGCGTCATCATGCTCGGCGCGTCGACGATCGAGACCAAGGCCGGCATCCTCAGCGGTGACACCGGCGGCATCGACATGGGGGCGCCCCGCTTCGGCTGGGACGAGATCCCGCTCGCTTACGCGATGGACACGGCGGCGATGCCGGTCGGCTGGGAAGAGCTGCAGGAGCCGAGCGCGGTCAATGTCGGCAATCCGCACGTCGTGTTCTTCGTCGCCGATGTGGACAAGGTCGATCTGGCGCGGCTCGGGCCGATCATCGAGTACGACCCGCTCTTTCCCGCGCGGGTCAACGTCAACGTCGCCGCGTTCGAGGGCGACGCGATCCGGCTGCGGGTCTGGGAGCGGGGCGCCGGGCTCACCGCGGCGTGCGGCACCGGCGCCTGCGCGACCGCCGTCGCCGCGATCCGGAGCCGGCAGATCGAAGGGCCGGTCGAGGTCCGGCTGCCGGGCGGGTCGCTGACCATCGACTGGGCGCCCGGCGGGACGATCCGAATGAGCGGCCCCGCCACCCACGTCTTCACCGGCGAGCTCGCATGAGCGGCCCGGAAATCATCACGCTGGGCTGCCGGCTCAACGCCGCCGAGAGCGAGGCGATGCGGGCGCTGGCCCTGGCCGGGGACGATCTCGTCATCGTCAACAGCTGCGCCGTCACCAACGAGGCGGTGCGCCAGACCCGCCAGGCGATCCGCAAGGCGAAGCGGGCGCGGCCCGAGGCGCGCATCTTCGTCACCGGCTGCGCCGCTCAGGTTGAGCCCGAGACGTTCGCGGCGATGCCCGAAGTGAGCCGGGTGCTCGGCAATCGCGAGAAGTTCGACTTCCGTTCGTTCCTGCCGGACGAAGCGAAGATCCGCGTCTCCGACATCATGGCGGTGCGCGAGACGGCGCCGCATCTCGTCGCCGGTTTCGCCGAACGATCGCGGGCGTTCGTCGAGGTGCAGAACGGCTGCGATCATCGCTGCACCTTCTGCATCATCCCCTACGGGCGCGGCAACAGCCGCTCGGTGCCGGCCGGTTTGGTGGTCGAGCGGATCCGGGCGCTGGCCGGCGAGGGCTTTCGCGAGGTCGTGCTGACCGGCGTCGACGTGACCAGCTACGGCCCGGACCTGCCCGGCGCGCCGACGCTGGGGCAGTTGATCGAGCGGATCCTCAAGCACGTGCCTGAGCTGCCGCGGCTCCGGCTCTCCTCATTGGACTGCATCGAGATGGACGAACGGCTGTTCGAGCTCGCCTGCCACGAGCCCAGGTTCATGCCGCATCTCCACATGAGCTTCCAGGCCGGCGACGACCTGGTGCTGAAGCGAATGAAGCGGCGGCATTCGCGGCGGGACGCGGTCCAGACGGTCGCGCGATTGAAGGCGAAGCGGCCGGAGATCGCGATCGGCGCCGACCTCATCGCCGGCTTCCCGACCGAGACCGAGGCGATGCACGAAAATTCGCTGCGCCTGGTCGACGACTGCGACATCGTCATGGGCCACGTCTTCCCCTTCTCGCCCAAAAATGGCACCCCGGCGGCCCGCATGCCCCAGGTCCCGCCCCCGATCGCCAAAGCGCGCGCCCGCCGCCTGCGCGAAGCGTGCGCGGCGAGCAAGGCGGCGTGGCTGGACGGCCTGGTGGGGACGCGCCAGCAAGTCCTCGTCGAGAAAGACGGCGCCGGCCATGCCGAGAATTTCGCGCCGGTCCGCGTGACCGGGGCCCTGGTCGGCGGGATAAGCGAAGTGCACGTGACCGGAGTCGAAAACGGCACCCTGATCGGAGTTGCCGCGTGAGCGATGCCCGCTGGTACGAGCGCATGCGGCTCGGCTTCAAGAAGACTTCCGACCGGCTCGGCGACAACCTCACCGGGCTGATCACCAAAGCGGCGCTGGACGAGGCGACGCTCGACCGGATCGAGGAGGCGCTGGTCGCCTCCGATCTCGGGCCGCGGACGGCGGCCAAGGTGCGCGCCCGGCTCGCCGCCGAGCGGTTCGAGCGCGGCCTCGATGAGACGGCGGTGCGCGCGGTGGTGGCGCAGGAGCTCGAGGCGATCCTCGCCCCGGTCGCCGAGCCGCTCGAGATCGACGCCTTCCCGCGGCCGCAGGTGATCCTCGTCGTCGGCGTCAACGGCTCGGGCAAGACCACCACCATCGCCAAGCTCGCCCACCTCTTCCAGGAACAGGATTATTCGGTGCTGCTCGCCGCCGGCGACACCTTTCGCGCGGCGGCGATCGAGCAATTGCAGATCTGGGCCGACCGCGCCGGCGTCCCCGTCATCGCCGGGCCGGAAGGCTCGGACAGCTCAGCGATCGTTTTCGACGGGGTCAGGAAGGCGACCGCCGAGGGGATCGACGTGCTGATCGTCGATACCGCCGGGCGCCTGCAGAACAAGAAGGATTTGATGGACGAGCTCGCCAAGATCCGCCGCGTGCTGGGCCGCCTCAATCCGGCCGCGCCGCACGACGTCGTCCTCGTCCTCGACGCGACGATCGGCCAGAACACGCTGTCGCAGATCGAGGTGTTCCGCGAAGTGGCGGGCGTCACCGGCCTGATCATGACCAAGCTGGACGGCACCGCGCGCGGCGGCGTCCTCGTCGCCGCCGCCGACACCTACGGCCTGCCGATCCACGCGATCGGCGTCGGCGAGGGGATGGACGATTTGCGGCCCTTCGACCCGGCCGAGGCGGCGCGGGCGATCGCGGGAGTCGCGGCATGACCGGCGCCGCACCCAAGCCCGCGCCAAGCCCCGGCGCCAGCCTCGCCATCGATTACGGCCCGCTGATCCTGTTCTTTCTCGCCAATTTCCTCGCGCCCGTCCCCTCGGCCCTGCGGATTTTCGTCGCGACCGGCGTGTTCATGGCGGCGATGCTGACCGCGATGCTGATCTCGCAGATCCGCTACGGCCGTATCTCGCCCTTGCTGTGGTTCTCGGGGCTGATGGTGGTTGTGCTCGGCGGCGTCACCATCTGGCTGCACGACGAGACCTTCATCAAGATCAAGCCGACCATCTATTACAGCTTCGTCGCCGCGCTGCTGCTGTTCGGCCTCGTGACGAAGCGCAACCTGCTCAAGGCCGTGCTCGGCGCCGCCTATCCGGGCCTGTCGGAGCGCGGCTGGTATTTGCTGACCCGCAACTGGATCATCTTCTTCGCCGGCATGGCGGCGACGAACGAGGCGATCTGGCGCACGACCAGCACCGATTTCTGGGCGGGATCGAAGCTGTGGCTGTTCATCCCCGCCACCTTCGTCTTTATCGCCGCCAATTTGCCGATGCTGGTCCGCCACGGTCTCGCCGTCGATGAGCCGGCCGAAATCCCGCAGGCGCCGGTCGAATGAACCGGCCGATCATCTCGATCCAGGGGCTGAGCAAGACCTACAAATCGGGCCTGCAGGCGCTGAAGAACGTGGAGCTCGCGATCGAGAAGGGCGAGATTTTCGCTTTGCTCGGCCCCAACGGCGCCGGCAAGACGACTCTGATCAGCATCGTCTGCGGCATCGTCACGCCGAGCTCAGGTACGGTCAGCGTCGCCGGCAACGATATCGGCCGCGACTATCGCGCCGCGCGGCGGATGATCGGGCTGGTGCCGCAGGAGCTCCACACCGACGCGTTCGAGAGCGTGATCGCGACCGTCACCTTCAGCCGCGGCCTGTTCGGCTGCCCGCCCAATCCGGCCCATATCGAGAAGGTGCTGCGGGAGCTCTCGCTATGGGACAAGCGCAAGTCGAAGATCATGGAATTGTCGGGCGGGATGAAGCGCCGGGTGATGATCGCCAAGGCGCTTTCCCACGAGCCCGACATATTGTTCCTCGACGAACCGACCGCGGGCGTCGACGTCGAATTGCGGCGCGACATGTGGAACCTGGTGCGCCAATTGCGGGAAAGCGGCGTCACCATCATCCTCACCACCCATTATATCGAGGAAGCCGAGGAGATGGCCGACCGGGTCGGCGTGATCAGCAAGGGCGAGCTGATCGTCGTCGAGGAAAAGACCAGCCTGATGAAGAAGCTCGGCAAGAAGGAGCTGACGCTCAACCTCACCGAGGTGATGGACGTCATTCCCGCCGAGCTCGCCGACTGGGATCTGACGCTTCAGGCCGACGGCCACGAATTGCGCTACGTGTTCGACGCCAATGCCGAGCGGACCGGCGTCCCCTCCCTGCTGCGGCGGATGAGCGACGCCGGCATCGGCTTCAAGGACCTCCACACGAGGCAAAGCTCGTTGGAGGACATCTTCGTCAGCCTCGTCCACGAGGGGGATTCGGCATGAACCTCTACGGCACCTGGGCGATCTACCGCTTCGAGATGGCGCGGGCGCTGAGGACGCTCTGGCAGAGCCTGGTGACGCCGGTCATCACCACTTCGCTCTACTTCATCGTCTTCGGCGCGGCGATCGGCTCGCGGATGACCGAGATCGGCGGTGTCCCCTATGGCGCGTTCATCGTGCCGGGGCTGATCATGCTCTCCTTGTTCACCCAGAGCATCTTCAACGCCAGCTTCGGCATCTTCTTCCCGAAGTTCACCGGCACGATCTACGAGCTTCTGTCGGCGCCGATCTCCCCGTTCGAGACGGTGATCGGTTATGTCGGCGCGGCGGCGACCAAGTCGATCGTGCTCGGCCTCGTCATCCTCGCCACCGCCGCCTTCTTCGTGCCGATCCAGATCGTCCACCCATTCTGGATGGCGACCTTCCTGGTGCTGATCGCGGTCACCTTCTGCCTGTTCGGCTTCATCATCGGCATCTGGGGCCAGAATTTCGAGCAGATCCAGTTCATCCCGATGCTGATCGTCACCCCTTTGACCTTTTTGGGCGGCGCTTTCTACTCGCTGGAGATGCTGCCCGAGCCGTGGCGGACGATCACCCATTTCAACCCGGTCGTCTATCTGATCAGCGGCTTTCGCTGGAGCTTCTACGGGACGGCGGACGTCGGCGTCGGGATCAGCCTCGCCGCCACCGCCGGCTTTTTGGTGCTGTGCCTCGCGATCATCGCCTGGATGTTCAGGACCGGCTACCGGCTGAAGACCTAGCCCCCGTCATTGCGAGGAAGCGAAGCGACGAAGCAATCCAGCTTCACGACCGCCTGGATTGCTTCGCTTCGCTCGCAATGACGAACGGTTGCTCAGGCCTCGGCGAGCGCCCTCGCACCCTGGTCGGCGCGGGCGACGCCGTCGCCGTCGAGGTTTTGGCCGACGAACTCCCAGTTGACGATGTTGCCGAGCACGCTTTCGGCGAATTTGGGGCGCTCGTTGCGGTAGTCGAGATAATAAGCATGCTCCCAGACATCGAGCGTCAGCAGCGGCTTCATCCCGTCATGGACCACGGGCGTGTCGGCATCGTGCAGCGAGGTGATGCGGAGCGCGTCGCGGTCCAGCACCAGCCAGGCCCAGCCGCTGCCGAAATGGCCGACCGCCTCCTCCTTCAATTTGGCGAGCAGGTCGTCGGCGGTGCCGAAACCCTCTTCGATCATCGCCGCGAGCTTGCCCGAGGGCCGCTGCCCCTCGGGCGGGGCAAGGCATTGCCAGAAGAAATTGTGGTTCCAGAACTGGGCGCCGTTGTTGAACAGGCCCTTGTCGCCTTTCTCCTTGGCGGCGCGGATCACCTCGGTGAGCGCGCGCCCTTCCCAGCCCTGCCCGCCCGCCAGCTGGTTGGTCTTGTCGACATAGGCCTGGTGGTGCTTGCCGTGATGGAAATCGAGCGTCTCGGCCGACATGAATTGGCCGAGCGCGTCCTTGGCGAAGGGAAGGTCGGGGAGCTTGAAGGTCATGGCCAGTCATCCTGCGAAGGGAGCTTCGACAAGATAACCAACCGCGACCCCCAAGGGTTCAACGCCTCAGCGCGGCGAAACCCGGAAACGCGCCAACTCGGTACGCGGATCGGCCCAGTCCGGGGCGAGCTCGCTCGCGGCGCGATAGTCGTTATAGGCCTCGCGAACGTTGCCGAGCTGCTCGTTGGCGATCGCGCGCCCGTAATGCGCGATCGCCGGGCGCGACGTTTCGCGCTCGAGCGCCACCGTGAACAATTGCAGCGCTTCGCCCGGATTCTGCCGCCGGAGCAGCGCCGCGCCCTTGTTGAGATAGGCTTCGGGCTGGTTCGGATCGAGCGCGATCGCCTGATCGAAGTCGGCCACCGCTTCGTCCACCCCGCCCCGGCGCAGCCGCAAGATGCCGCGGTTCACATGAGTCGCGACGATTTCATATTGCGACAAATTGCCGTCGATCAGGGCGCTGTCGCAGCGCCTGATGTCGGTGCCGGTCGGCGTGGAAGGCGAATCCGCCGCCTCGTAGCAGAGGCGCGCGTCGCTGCTGCCGAGCACCAGGACACCGGCCGCAGCCGGGGCGGCGCTGGCCGCGAGCGCGGCCGCCATCACCAGTTTAAGATTAGCCACAGTCGATCTCCCAACCAGGCCCACCGCAATCTTCATAACAGAAGCGGAACCTTAGGGAAATGGCGAGATGAGCCCGTCCCCTTCAAGGGAGGGGCTAGGGGGTAGGGCAGGCGCGCAGACGCGCGCGCCCACCCCTTGGTAATTCCCCTCTGAATGTCGGTGACCCGACAAGGAGGAAAAACCTGGGAGACTTCGGTTCGGCCAAAAACCGCCGGTCGCCTTTTCGCTACCAACCCGACCCGGGATAAAGTACCCTCCGGGAACGATCTGGCTGCCCAACCGGGACGACGCCCATGTCTTTCCGGTCTCCATAGTCCCCGCCTCTCCACAAATATGTCGCATGGTTAGCAAGAAATTCAGGATATCCTTTGATCCCATGTTAACTCGATAATTTGCGGGGCGAAGAAATCTCGACGGCCATCGACAGGCGGGCGCAAAACAGCGGCACGGGCGCGGTCCGCGAGGCTCATCGCTTCGATGTCGCGCGGCTCGAAGCGTGGATGGCGGACCATGTCGAAGGCTTTGCCGGGCCCCTGAGCGTCGAGCAGTTCAAGGGGGGCCAGTCCAACCCGACCTACAAATTGGTCGCCCCAAGGCAGGCCTACGTGCTGCGCCGCAAGCCGCCGGGCAAGCTGCTGCCGGGGGCGCACGCGGTCGAGCGGGAGTATCGTGTGATCACCGCGCTCGCCGGCCAGGGCTTCCCGGTCGCGCGGACCTACGGCCTGTGCCTCGACGAGGAGGTGATCGGCACCCCCTTCTACGTAATGGAGATGGTCGAGGGCCGGATCTTCTGGGAGCCGGCCTTCCCCGAAGTGAACCGGGAGGAGCGCCCGGCCTATTTCGACGCGATGAACGCGACCATCGCGGCGCTCCACCGGATCGACCCCGAGGCGGCCGGCCTCGGCGACTATGGCAAGCCGGGCAATTATTTCGCGCGCCAGATCGGGCGCTGGTCGAAGCAATACCGGGAAGACGTCGCGGCGGGCCGGGTCGCGGCGCTGGACCGGCTGGCCGAGTGGCTGCCCGAGAACATCCCGCCCGACGAGCCGCAGGCCCGGATCATTCACGGCGATTTCCGCTGCGACAACATGGTCTTCGACCGGGCCGAGCCGCGCGTCCTCGCCGTGCTCGACTGGGAGCTGTCGACGCTCGGCCACCCGCTCGCCGACTTCTCCTACCATCTGATGATGTACCGGATGCCCGAGGCGCTCGCCGGCCTCGACCTCCAGGCGCTCGATATCCCGAGCGAGGACGAATATGTCGCCGCTTATTGCCGGCGGACCGGGCGCGCGGGCATCCCCGACATGGATTTCTACATGGCCTTCAACCTGTTCCGCCTCGCCGGCATCGTCCACGGCATCAAGGGGCGGATGGTCCGCGGCACCGCGGCCTCGGCCCATGCCGCGGAGATGGCGCAGCGCCTCGAGCCGCTCGCCGAGCTCGCCTGGGCCGAGGCGGTCAAGGCCGGCGCGCGCTAGACCTGTTCAGCCCTTCCCTTTCGCCTTATCGCTATCCGGCCGGAGGCAAGCGGGGGTCGGATGGCCGAGACGGAAGGCGGCGGCTGGAAGAGGCTGAGGCGGTCGGTCGGGCAGATCGGCCCGGTCCGGCTGCTCGCCACGATTCTGTTCCTCGCCGCGGGCCTCTACGTCGCCCGCTTCAACGCCGACATCCCGCTGTCGAGCGACGCCGAGCGGGCGCTCTACGACTGGCGCTTTTACAGGTCGGCGCAGCGCGTGCTCCAGCAGGACGACCGGATCGTCCTCGTCACCTACAATGACGAGACCTTGCAGCAGCTCGGCAAGAGATCGCCGCTCGACCGCCACATGCTCGCTTTGGCGCTGCGCGCGATCGACGCGATGCACCCGCGCGCGATCGGCATCGACATTTTGATCGACCAGGCCCAGCCCGAGGATGCCGAGCTCATCCAGACCTTCCGGAGCCTGCGCACGCCAACCTTCCTCGCCTTCGGCCAGGCGAGCTCGAACGGGGCCCAGATCGCCTATTGGCAGGAACAGTTCATGCGGCGCTTCATAGGCGCGGTCGCCGGCTCGGTCCGGCCGATCAGCATCAAGATGGAGCCCGACCGCAATGACGGCGTGATCCGGCGCTGGCCCGTCGAGCGGGCCGGGCTGCCGCCGCTCTTCTCCAACGCGCTCGCCGGCCCGATCCATCCCGAGTTCCGCAACTATACGCGGGGCATCGACTACCGGCTCCCCGGCACGTCCGAGAGCGACGAGATTCCCATATTCACCAATTTTCCGATCCAGTTCGTCACCCAGATGGGCGAGGGGCTGAGGCCGATGTTCGAGGGCCGCTATGTGCTGATCGGCGGCGATATCAATGACCTCGACGATTTTCCGACGCCGATGACCCGCTTCACCCGCCAGGACATGAAGGGGCTCGAGGTTCACGCCCACATGCTCGCCCAGCAGCTCGACGGGCGGATGCCGCGGGAAATCCCGAATGCGATCCTGTGGCTCGCGGGGGTGCTGTTCGTCGCCCTGGGCGCGGCCACCAGCGCGGTCGAGCTGCGCGGCTGGCGGCTGATCCTCGCCATCGCCGTCCAGGTCGCGGCTATCGCCTGGCTGCCTTTCCAGCTCCAGGCGATGCAGTTCGACACGATCGACCTGCCGGCGGTCGGCTGGGGCGTCGGCTGGCTGTTCGCGTTCGTCGGCGTCGGCGCGGCGGCGCGCGCGGTCGGCTCGGAGCAAAAGCGCTTCGCCCAGTCCGCGCTCGGCAAATATCTGCCCGCCGACGTCGCCAGGGAGATCATGCGCGATCCCGAGCGGCTCGCCCTGAAGGGCGAGCAGACCGAGATCTACGCCCTGTTCACCGACCTCGAAGGCTTCACCAAGCTCTCTCACGCGATCACCCCGGAGACGCTGTCGCGGCTGCTCAACCGCTATCTCGACCTGATGAGCGACATCGTCCTCAAGCATGGCGGCACGCTCGACAAGTTCGTCGGCGACGCGCTCGTCACCTTCTGGGGGGCGCCGATCGCGCGCCCCGGCGACGCCGACCGCGCGATCCGGGCCGGCCGCGAAATGTACGAGGCCGGCGAGGAATTCCGCCGCATAGCCAAGGACATCGGCGGTGACGACGTGCCGCCGATCGGCGTCACCCGCGTCGGCCTCCACCGCGGCGCAGCGGTGGTCGGCAATTTCGGCGGCGAGGGGCGCATCCAATATACCGCTTTGGGCGACAGCATGAACACCGCGGCGCGGCTCGAATCCGCGAACAAGGCGCTGAAGACGACGATGCTCGTCAGCGACGAGGCGAAGCGGGAATCGAGCCTCGACATCTTCCGGCCGATGGGCCGGGTGGTGCTCTCCGGCCGGGCGACGCCGGTCGAGGTCTGGGAGCCCGTGCCGGACATGGACGAGGCACTGCGCAAGCGTTTGAACGACCTCTGGCGGGCGTTCGAGCGCGGCGATTCCGGCGCGCTCGTTCAGCTCGAGGCCATCGCCGCCGCCGCCGATAAGGAGGATGCGGCCCTGCAATATTTCGTCTATAGGATCCGCGAGGTTGGACCGGGAGGTCATTTTGTCTTGGGATCGAAATAAGTTCGGGCGTGCCGCGCTCGCCGCCCTGCTCGCCGCCGCCGCCGCGTCGGCCGCCGCCAACGTCCTCGTCGTCCGCTCGGCGGGCCCGTCGGCCCGGGCCTATCCGGCCGGCCGTTCGCTGCCCGACAATGCGCGCATCACCCTCCAGGCCGGCGATACCCTGGTCGTGCTCGGCGGCACCGGCACCCGCACCTTTCGCGGCCCGGGCACCTTCTCGCCGAGCGCCGCGGTCCAGGCCGGGGCGCGCACGATCGCCTCGAACGACGGCCGCCGCGCCCGGATCGGCGCCGTGCGCAACGCCGGCATCGTCCCCAGGAGCCCGACCATCTGGCATGTCGACGTGACGCAAAGCGGCACCCTGTGCCTCGCCGGGACCAGCAACGTCATGCTTTGGCGGCCCGACGCCAGCGTGCCGATGACATTGACCATCACCCCGCCGGGCGGGCGGCCGCGCAGCGTCCAGTGGGCGGCGGGCCGGCCGACCCTGGCCTGGCCGTCCGGGCTGCCGATCGTCAACGGCGGCGCCTACAGCTTCCGCCAGAGCGGGGTCGCAGTGCCGGCCCAGATCATTTTCCGGACGCTGGCGACCGAGCCCGCCGACCTCCAGGCGGTCGCCGCCGCCCTGATCGCGAACGGCTGCCAAGAGCAATTGGACGTGCTGGTCGAAACCCAGCCGGACCTGTCGCCGGCCGGCTGAAAAAGAGGGACAGTCCCTCTTTTCCGTAAAGCATTGAATCAATGGCGATTGCAAGAAAGGGGGACTGTCCCTCTTTTCAAGCGCGATCCTCCCGTCGTTCCCGTGGGGATGGCGCGCGCAACGGGCGCCGCCCCTTTTCGCGGCGCCGCGATTGCCGCATGATGAAAGTGGGAGGGGTGCGATGCTGACGCCCGCGGGGCTCGCTCTTCAGTTCGGTTTCCTGCTGCTGATCGCGGCCGTGCTGGCGCTGCGGCCGCGGCCCGCCCAGCTGCTCACCGCCGCCGCCGCTCTGGTCTGGCTCGGCCGGGCGCTGTGGCTCGGCGACCCGGTCACGGCCGGCTGGAGCGGCGCCCTCGCCGGCCTGTGCCTCGTCCTGGCCGGCCGGGGGCTATGGGAGAACGGCACTGTCCGCTTCACCGCCGAGGAAAAGGCGATGCTCGACACCCTGTTCGACGAGCTGCCGAGGAGCCGCGCCCGCCACCTGCTCGATCAGGGCGTCTGGCTGACCGGCAAGGAGGGCGACGTGCTGACCCGCGAGGGCGAGCCGGTCGACCATCTCTATTATCTTGCCGAAGGCGAGGCGCGGGTGATCTCGATGGGCAGCCAGGTCGGGCTGTGCCGCAAGGGCGACCTGATCGGCGAGCTCACCGTGCTGTCGGGCGAGACCGCGAGCGCGACCGTGATCCTCAACACGCCGGCGCGCTTCTGGTGCGCGCCGGCCGACGACCTGCGGCCCTATGTCGAGGCGCATGAGGACATCCGCCGCGCGATCGAGCACGGCTTCGCCACCGTCCTCAAGGCCAAGCTGCGCGCCAGCAACCGCGCCATCGCCGAGGCCGGCGGCACGCGCTAGTCGACGATCCGGATCTGGTCGGCGTTCGTCACCCTGACATGGGTCTGGTAGTAATAGAGGCCGGTCGGCCGGTGGAAATTGTTCATGAAATCGATGCGCTGGCGCCGCGCGGCGCCCCGCACCTCGATAGTGTGGCCGCGCAGCGCCGGCTCCGGAGCGCCGCGGTAGCGCCGGGCGAGCTGCTGCGCCGCCCAGGGCTCGATCGCGATCGTCAGGTTGCGCTGGTCGCGATAATCGGCTTCCGAATTGAGATAGATGCGCGGGCCGACCCGGCCGGTCGCCGTCACGCGCATCGCGAAGACGCCGGGCACGACCCGCGGCGCGGCGTCGGCGGCGGCGACGATCGCCTCGCGCGGGCCCATCGGCGCCGGCCCCGCGGCGGCGATGGCGAGCGGCGCAAGGGCGGCCATGAAGAGCGGCTTGAACATGGTTGGTTATGATCCCCTGGATGCGCGAACAGCCGCGCGGCTGCCGCCAATTACAAAAAATGGCTTCCAGCGCAAGGGCTTATCGTTAGCTGCCGGTGTGCTTTTTCGGCGGGCCTTCATCCTGGCGGCGGCGGATGACGAGGTTCCTGATCTCGGTCATGTCCTCCATCGCGAAGCGGACCCCCTCGCGGCCGAGGCCGGAGTCCTTGACGCCGCCATAGGGCATGTTGTCGACGCGGTAGGAGGGGACGTCGTTGATGATGACGCCGCCGACCTCGAGCCGGTCCCAGGCGTCGAACATCTGGAAGAGGTCGCGGGTGAAGATGCCGGCCTGGAGGCCGAACTTGCTGTCGTTGACGATGTCGAGCGCGTCGTTGAAGTCGCTGAACCGGATCAGGAAGGCGACCGGCCCGAACGCCTCCTCGACGTTGAGCTTGGTCGCCGGATCGACGTCCTCGAGCAAAGTCGCCTCGAGCATCGCGCCGTCGCGCTTGCCGCCGCAGAGCAAGGTGGCGCCCTTCTCGATCGCCTCCTGGATCCAGTAATCGAGCCGCTGCGCCTCCTTGACGTCGATCATCGGGCCGATGAAGACGTTGCGGTCCTTGGGGTCGCCGGCGACCAGGCTTTTGGTCTTTTTGACCAGCATGTCGCGGAAGCGATCGTAGACGTCGTCGTGGATGAGGATGCGCTGGACGCCGATGCAGGACTGGCCGGACTGGTAGAAGGCGCCGAAGATCACGCGTTCGAGCGCGTCCTCCAGGTCGGCGTCCTTGTCGACGATCACCGCCGCATTACCGCCGAGCTCGAGCACCACCTTCTTCTTGCCCGCCTTGGCCTTGAGCGCCCAGCCGACCGCGGGCGACCCGGTGAAGCTCAGCAGTTTGAGCCGCTCGTCCTCGGTGAACAAATCGGCGCCCTCGCGGTGGGCGGGCAGGATCGAAAAGGCGCCCTTGGGCAGATCGGTTTCGGCGAGCACCTCGCCCATGATGATCGCGCCGAGCGGCGTGCGCGAGGCCGGCTTCATCACGAACGGACAGCCGACCGCGATCGCCGGCGCCACCTTGTGGGCGGCGAGGTTCAAGGGGAAGTTGAACGGCGAGATGAAGCTGCACGGCCCGATCGGCACCCGCTTCCAGATGCCCTGATAGCCCTTCGCGCGGGGGCTGATGTCGAGCGGCTGGACCTCGCCGGTCATTCGCACGCTCTCCTCGGCGGCGATCCGGAAGGTGTCGATCAGCCGGGTGACCTCGCCCTCGCTGTCCTTGATCGGCTTGCCCGCCTCGACGCACAGCGCATAAGCCAGCTCGTCATACCGCTCCCTGAATCTGTCGACGCAATGCTGGAGCACCGCCTGGCGCGCGTAAGCGGGCAGCCGCGCCATCGGCTCGGCCGCTTCGACCGCGCCGGCAATCCCGGCGTCGATCGTCTCCGCATCCGCCTGGGCGACGCGGAAGGCGACCTTGCCGGTATATTTGTCGGTCACCTCGAGGTCGGCGTTCGGCTGCTTCGCCTCGTTGTTGAGGTAGAGCGGGTAGACGTCCTTGAGCTTCACCATTTGTGCCTCGTTTGAATTGCAACCGTCACCTTTCCGCAGGGCGGCGCCAAATTGAAAAGACCGAACGGAAAAGCGATTGCTCGCCGTGCCCGCTCTCACAGATCGATACCTGAGACCGCGCATGATCAACGCTTAGCCGCGCATAATGTGGCTCATCGGGCTCCAGGCCATGATGCGCCCTGAAGGCTCTTTCAAACGTAATCGGCGAAATACTCTTGTGATAGTCGAGCTGGTCCCATTCGCGCGCGGTCGCGCGGCGGAGCAATCGCCTGCCGTGAAAATCGCTTATCCACCTCTTCCCCGACTGCTCGACCTTGCTGCAGGGTCGGGGAATGACCTCCTCGGGCACGGGGAGATTCCCGACCACGTGCCACCGGTCATGGAAAAACAGCGCGTCCGTGGTCCGCCCGCAAAGCAAGATGTCGTCGGTTCGGATATCCGCCACCGTGAAGTTCGTGGGCGCGGGCTCGCGAAATACAGTAATGTAAAAAACCACGCCTGGCTCGATGATCTGACCCATGCCGAGCCGTCCGGCGTCGAGGCTGAAGGTGAAAATATCGCCTTCCTTGAGTCGCACCCGCTTGCCCATGATCGCGTTCAGAGCTTCGCGCTCAGCTCCTTGATCTCCTTATTGAGGATGTGGTCGTTCTCCGAATAGTCGATCGGGCAATCGATCAGGTGGACGCCGGGCGTGTCGAGGCATTCCTTGAGGATTCCCGGAAGGCCTTCGGCATTTTCGACGCGGTGGCCGATCGCGCCGTAACTTTCCGCATATTTGACGAAGTCCGGATTGCCGTAGGTCAGGCCGAAATCCTTGAAGCCCATGTTCGCCTGCTTCCAGCGGATCATGCCGTAGGCGTCGTCGCGCAGGATCAGGATCGTGATGTCGAGCTTCAGGCGGACCGCGGTCTCCATCTCCTGGCTGTTCATCATGAAGCCGCCGTCGCCGCAGATCGCCATCACCTTGCGCTCGGGATGGACCATCTTGGACGCCATCGCCGACGGCAGCCCCGCGCCCATCGTCGCCAGCGCGTTGTCGAGCAGCACGGTGTTCGATTGCCGCGCCGGATAGTTGCGCGCGAACCAGATCTTGTAGACGCCGTTGTCGAGGCAGATGATGCCGTTGGCCGGCATCGCCGCGCGGACCCGCTCGACCAGACAGGGCGGGAAGATCGGGAAGCGGTCGTCGCCGCACAGGCCGGCGGTGTGCGCGACCTCGGCGGCGCGGGCCTTCAGCATCCGCTCGCAATTCCAGCTGGCCGAGGGGACGATATCCTCCTTGATCTGCCAGATCGTGTTGGCGATGTCGCCGATGACCTCGATCTGGGGAAAATAGACCGGATCGACAGACGCGGTGTTGGTTGAGACGTGGATCACTTCGGCGCCGCCGCGCTGCATGAAGAAAGGCGGCTTCTCGATCACGTCGTGGCCGATGTTCATGATCACGTCGGCGGCCTCGATCGCCTTGTGGCAGAAGTCGCCGGACGAGAGCGCCGCGCAGCCGAGGAACTTGGGGTGGGTCTCGTCGATCACGCCCTTGCCCAATTGGGTGGTGATGAACGGGATGCCGGTTTTCTCGATCAGCTGGAGCAGCATCCGGCTGGTCATCTTGCGGTTGGCGCCGGCGCCGATCACCAGGATCGGCGATTTCGCCGCTTCCAGCTTCTTCACCGCGGCGCGCACCGCCTTGCCGTCGGCGAGCGGGCGGCGCACCAGGCTGCGCTGTAGCGGCGTCGAATCGGTCTTTTCCTCGGCGATGTCCTCGGGGAATTCGAGATGGGTCGCGCCCGGCTTCTCCTCCTCGGCGAGGCGGAAGGCCTCGCGCACCCGGCTCGGGATGTTGTCGGCGCTGGCGAGCTGGTGGGTGAACTTGGTGATCGGCCGCATCATGTCGACGACGTCGAGGATCTGGAAGCGGCCCTGCTTCGATTTCTTGATCGGTTTCTGGCCGGTGATCATCAGGATCGGCATGCCGCCCAATTGGGCGTAGGCGGCGGCGGTGACGAAGTTGGTCGCGCCCGGCCCCAAAGTGGCGAGGCAGACCCCGGTCTTGCCGGTGTGGCGGCCGTAGGTCGCGGCCATGAAGCCCGCCCCCTGCTCGTGCCGGGTCAGGATCAGCCGGATCTTGGCCGAGCGCGACAGGCTGTCGAGGAAATCGAGATTCTCCTCGCCGGGAACGCCGAATATATATTCGACGCCCTCTTCTTCGAGGCACTGGATGAACAGGTCCGAAGCTTTGGTCATGCGGCGGCGCCCCTGTCGAAAAACCCGCTCTACCGGCCTTTATCCCGCCTGTCATCGCGCCTTGCGCGAGAGAGGCGTTCGTCCCATAGTTGGAGCCACTTCTTGGCCGGCCCGCGGGCGGTACGGAGGACGGATTGGGGGTCAGCCGCTACATCGCGATCGGCCTGGGCGCGGCAGGCCTCCTCGCCGCCCTCGTCCTCATTTTCCTGGCTGCCCCGCGCGCGACAGCGCAGGATGCGCGGGTCAGCACCGGCACCTATCTCGGCGTCGCCAGCTGCGGCGGCACCACCTGCCACGGCCGCAGCCATGCCGACGGCCCCGCCGTCCGCCAGGACGAGCTCATGCTCTGGCAGGATCCAGCGACCGCCGCCGGCGCCCACAGCCGGGCGTGGAACGTGCTGCGCGAGGACCGGGCGCAGGCGATCGGCCGCCGGCTCGGCATCGGCGACCCCTCGACCGCGCCGATCTGCCTCGGCTGCCACGCCACCCCGGCGGGGCCGCGCGGCATCCGCTTCCAGACCTCGGACGGGGTCGGCTGCGAGAGCTGCCACGGGCCCGCTTCGGGCTGGCTGCCGACCCATTATGCGGTCGGCGGCACCCACGCATCGAACGTCGCGCGCGGGCTGGTCCCGCTCGACAATCCCCGCGCCCGCGCCTCCCGCTGCCTCGACTGCCATTTCGGCGGCGCCGGCGAGGGCCAGTTCGTCAGCCACCGAATCATGGCCGCCGGCCACCCGCGGATCAGCTTCGAGCTCGATCTCTTCTCGACCCTCCAGCAGCATTACGATCTCGACGCCGACTATCGCGAGCGCAAGGGTCAGGCCAATTCGACCCAGATGTGGGCGATCGGCCAGGCGATGGCGCTCGACCGCGCGCTCTCCCTGTTCACCACCGCGCGTGGCAGCGAGGGGATGTTCCCCGAATTCTATTTCTTCGACTGCCATTCCTGCCACCGCCGGATCTCCGACGACCCGCGCTTCCGCCCCGGCGCCCTTCCCAATCCCGCCCGGCCGATCCCGGCCGGCATGCCGCCGTTCAACGACGAGAACATGATCATGCTCGCCGCCGCGGCGCGGGTGGTGGCGCCGCAGCTCGGGGCGCGGTTCGAGCGCGACAGCCGCGCCTTCCATGCCGCGATCGCCCGCGACCGCGCCGCTGCGATCGCCGCCGCCCAGACGCTGCGGTCGAGCGCCCATGCGCTCGCCGACGCTTTCGCCGGCGCGCCAATGGACCGGTCGACGACCTTCGCGATCATCGATGCGATCACCGGCACGGCCTTGCGCGAGCGCTTCACCGATTATGCCGGCAGCGTCCAGGCGGTGATGGCGACCGACACCTTGCTTTCCGCCCTCGTCAACCAGGGCCAGGTTTCCGCCGCCGCCGCGGGCGGCATCCGCGCCGACATCAACGCCGCCTATCGCGCGGTCCACGATCCCAATGGCTACGATCCGGCCGGGTTCAGGGCGAGCCTGGGGCGGGCGGCGGCGGCGATCAGAAGGCTGAGATAGAAAAGCGAGATGAAGCGTAAAGCGTCCTGGATCGCCATTGCCGCCCTCCTCACCGCCTCCTGCGGCGGCGGGGGCGGCAGCACCAGCAATGCCGGGCCGGCGCCCGGGCCGCCGACGCCCGGCCAGCCGCGCCTGTACGCCGATCCGGCGCCGGCCGCGCTGACCGTCGCGGACGTGCAGCAGATCATCGCCCAGGCCGTCGCCGAGGCGCGGGCGCGCAGCCTCCCCGGCACCATCGTCGTGGTCGACCGGGTCGGCAACGTGCTCGCCGCCTACCGCATGGCCGGCGCCAACCTCAACCTCTCGGTCCCCGCCTCGCCGAGCGGCGTCAACCACGACCTCCAGGGCCAGAATGTGGCCGGCGGCGCGGTCGCGGGCGCGATCGCCAAGGCGATCACCGGCGCCTATCTCTCCTCGGGCGGCAACGCTTTCTCGACGCGGACCGCGAGCCAGATCGTGCAGCAGCATTTCCCGCCCTCGGCGGCCGCCGCAGGGCTCGAAAGCGGGCCTTTGTTCGGCGTCCAGTTCAGCCAGCTGCCTTGCTCGGACCTTGCCGCGCGCTTCAGCCCGATCGCCGCGCCCGACAATTTCATCGGCCCGAAGCGCTCGCCGCTGGGCCTCGCCGCCGATCCCGGCGGCTTCCCGCTCTACAAGAACGGCGTCGTGGTCGGCGGCGTCGGCGTCATGGCCGACGGCGTGTACGGCTTCGACCCCGAGATCCAGGACGTGGACGCGGACGGCGAGGAAGCGATCGCGCTCGCCGCGACCCAGGGCTTCGCCGCGCCCGCCGACATCCAGGCCGAGCGAATCAGCGTCGACGGCACCAGCTTGCGGTTCAGCGACGCGACCGTCGCCGGCCTTCGCGTCGCGCCCGGCACCGCCCCGGCCTTCATCACCCTGACCCCGGCCGACGGCATGCTGATCCCGGTCACCGGCTACAGCGCCGCCGCCATCATCCCCGGCACGCCCTACGGCAGCGAAGCCTCAGGCATCCGCCTCGCCACCGCGACCGAATTCGCCGATCCCGACGCCTATGTCCTCACCAACGGCTCGACCGTGAACCGCTACCCGATCCGCCCCGGCACCGACGCCGGCGCGCCGCTCACCGCCGCCGAGGTCCGCGCGATCCTCGAGGAAGCGTTCAAGGTGATGAGCGCCGCCCGCGCCCAGATCCGCCGCCCGCTCGACAGCCGGGCGCAGGTGACGATCTCGGTGGTCGACACCAACGGCGCGGTGCTTGGGCTGGTCCGCTCGCCCGACGCGCCGATCTTCGGCATCGACGTCTCGCTGCAGAAGGCGCGCACGGCGACGTTCTTCTCGGCCGCCTTCGCCGCCGCCGAGCTCACCGCCGATGGCGATACCGACGTGGCGGGCTATGTCGCCGCCGCCCGCACCTTCTTCGCCAACCCCGCCGCGTTGACCGGCCAGAACGCCTTTTCCGACCGCGCCAACGGCAACGTCTCGCGGCCCTATTTCCCGGACGGCGAGCTCGGCCGTCCGCCGGGCGCCTTCTCGCGACCGATCGCCGAGTTCAATCCCTTCTCCACCGGGCTGCAATCGGCGCTGGTCACGCCGACCGTCTTCGCCCACGTCGGCTTCGTCACTTCCGGCGGGCTCGACGTGCCGCAGGCCTGCACCCGCATCGCCACCCCCGGCCGGCTCGCCAACGGCATCCAGATCTTCCCGGGATCGGTGCCGATCTACCGCGGCGGCACCCTGGTCGGCGGCATCGGCGTCTCCGGTGACGGCATCGACCAGGACGACATGGTCAGCTTTCTCGGCCTCCACAACGGCAGCGTCCGGCTCGGCACCGTCAACAACGCCCCGGCGGCGATCCGCGCCGACCAGATCGTCGTGCCGGTGGCGGGGAGCAGTGGGGTCAGGCTGCGCTGGGTCAACTGCCCGTTCAACCCGTTCCTCGGCACCAACGAGCAGAACGTCTGCCAGGGCAAATGACGGTCGCCGCCGCCCTCCTCGCCCTCCTTGCGGGCACGGCCCAGCCGCCCGAGCAGGCGCCGCCCGCGGAAGACCTTGCCCGGCCCGAGCCGACGCCGTCCGAGGAGTCGCTGATCCAGGGGCGGCGGCGGCCGGGCGTCGAGCAGCATGACCTTCCGGACGCGGTCAACCAGGTCAATCCCGGCGCGATCCGCTCGCCGCCGCCCGAGGCCTTTCCGGCCGAGCATATCGCCATCCCCGACCGCTGGCGGCTGGCCGAGACCTTGGGCCTCGTCCAGCCGCGCTGGTCGGACCCCTATAACCAGAACACGCTGAAGGGCGACCGGCCGATCTGCGATCCGGCCGACGAAAGCGAGGCGCGCCGCCGCTCGCTCGGCTGCCGGGCGCACCGCCTGCTCGGCCTCACCGGGCCCGACTGGTTCTTCGTCGCGAGCGCGATCTCGGACACGGTGATCGAGCCCCGGACCTTCCCGATTCCCGTGGGCGTCCAGACCACCCAGCGGCCGGGCAGCATCGACGTGTTCGGCGACAATCGCAGCCTCGTCCTCGCCCAGACCTTCATCGCCTCCTTCGCCCTGATCAAGGGCAGCACCGCCTTCGTGCCCCCGCACATCGAATACCGCCTCACCCTCGCCTTCAACTTCAATTATGTCGACGTCGGCGAACGGCGCGTGCTCGACGTCCGCCCCAGCCACGCCACCCACCGCTTCGACGGCGCCGTCGGCGTCCAGGAAGCCTTCGTCGACTATCACCTGCGCAACGTCTCGGACCGGTTCGATTTCGACAGCGTTCGGGTCGGCATCCAGCCCTTCCAGTTCGATTTCCGCGGCTTCCTGTTCCAGGACCAGCAGCTCGGCATCCGCCTGTTCGGCAACCGCGACAACAACCGCTTCCAGTACAATATCGCGGCGATCTGGCGGCTCGAGAAGGATACCAATTCGGGGCTCAACAACATCCTCCAGACGCCGCGCCGCGACTGGATCCTCCACGCCAACCTCTTCCGCCAGGACTTCCCGTTCGTCGGCCTGACAAGCCAGGCGAGCCTCACCTACAACATGAACCGCGAGCGCGGCCGGATCGAGGTCGACGACAACGGCTTCCCGGTCCGCCCGGCTTTGTTCGGCAATTTGCGCGCGCGCGATTACGACGTCGTCTATCTCGGCTACAGCGTCGATGGGCGGATCGGGCGGATCAATCTCGACGCCAGCGCCTATGCCCTGCTCGGCTCGGACCGGGCGAACGTCTTCACCGGCCGCAACGCGCGCGTGCAGAGCTTCTTCATCGCCGCCGAGCCGTCGATCGACGTAAAAAACTGGATCCGGATCCGCGGCGCCGGCCTGTTCGCCAGCGGCGACGGCGACCCCTATGACAATGTCGAGCGCGGCTTCGACGCGATCTTCGAAAATCCGATCTTCGCCGGCGCCGACACCAGCTACTGGATCCGCCAGACCATCCCGTTCGCCGGCGGCGGTCGCGCGGTCTCGATCAACGGCCGCAACGGCATCCTCAATTCGCTGCGCTCGTCCAAGGAGCAGGGCCAGAGCAATTTCGCCAATCCCGGCACGATGCTGGTCGGCATCGGCGCCGATTTCGACCTCCTCCCGCAGCTGCGCCTGTCGGCCAATATCAACCATCTCTGGTTCCACCAGACCGAGGTGCTCGAGAATCTGCGCATGCAGGGGACGATCCGCCGCGACATCGGCTGGGATTTGAGCGCGGCGGCGATCTGGCGGCCGCACGCGACCCAGAACATCGTCTTCCGCCTCTCGGGCGCGGTGCTGCAGAGCGGCACCGGCTTTCGCGACCTGTTCGAGAATCTGAACCGCGACCGGCTCTATTATTCGGTCCTGCTCGACGCGATCGTGACCTATTGATGCGCCGGCTGCTGCCCTTTCTGCTCCTCGCATTGTCGGGCTCGATCGCGGCCGAGGAAAGCGAGCGGCCGGTGGTCCGCGATTACAGCCTGGTGCGCGCGGCGCCGGCGCCGCGCACCCAGGAAGCGGCCGACGCCGAGGCCAAGAGCGCCGGCTGCCAGTCCTGCCACACCGAAAGCGACGCCCACACCATGCATCGCTCGCCCGCGGTCGTGCTCGGCTGCGTCGATTGCCACGGCGGCAATCCGGCGATCAGGCGGCCCGAGGGCGCCGAGCCGGGCGGCTCCGCCTACACGCTGGCGCGCAACCAGGCGCACGTGCTGCCGCGCTATCCCGCGAGCTGGCACTTTCCCTCCTCCGCCAACCCGCGGCGCAGCTACACATTGCTCAACATCGAGGCGCCGGAGTTCGTCCGCTTCACCAACCCCAGCGACTATCGCGTCGCCCGCGACAGCTGCGGCGCCTGCCATATCGAGATCATCGAGGCGGCCGAACGCTCGCTGATGTCGACGGGCGCGATGCTGTGGGGCGGCGCGGCCTATAATAACGGCATATTGCCGTTCAAGAACTACCTCCTCGGCGAGGCCTACACCCGCAACGGCGAGCCGGCGCGGATCCAGTCGCCATTGGGCCCAGGCGGGCTCACGCCGGAACAGCGCGCGCGCGGCGTCATCGCCGAAATGTATCCGATGCCGACCTGGCACGTGATCCCGCCCGGCGACATCTTCCGCGTGTTCGAGCGCGGCGGCCGCAACATCGGCACCCAGTTCCCCGAGATCGGCCTGCCCAATCCGACCGGCTCGATCCAGCGGCTCGAGGAGCCGGGCCGGCCGGACCTCAGGCAGTCGAACCGCGGCCCCGGCACCGGCATCCGCGTCGCCATTCCCGTCCTCAACATCCACAAGACCCGTTTGAACGACCCCTATATGTGGTTCATGGGCACCAACGAGCAGCCCGGCGACTACCGCCATTCGGGCTGCGCCGGCTGCCACGTCGTCTACGCCAACGACCGCGAGCCGCGCCACTCGATGAGCTATGCCCGCTACGGCCGCGACGGCCAGACGGCGACCGCAGATCCGACGATCGGCGTGGGCGAGCGCGGCCACCCGATCCGCCACGTCTTCACCCGGGCGATCCCGACCGCGCAGTGCATGACCTGCCACATGCACCAGCCCAACATCTTCCTGAACTCCTATCTGGGCTACACGATGTGGGACTATGAATCCGACGCCGACCTGATGTGGCCCGGCCCGGAGAACCGCCTCCCCGCCCGCAATGCCGGGGAAGAGGCGCGCTTCCGCAGCCAACATTATCCGACCGCGGCCGAGGTCCACGAGGTGCTCGAGCGCAACCCTGAGGGCGCCGCCCCGCGCGGCCTCTGGGGCGACATGGATTTCCTGCGCGAGGTCTACGACCGGGTGAACCCGCTCGCCCGCCAGACCCAGTTCGCCGACTATCACGGCCACGGCTGGAACTTCCGCGCCGTCTTCCGCCGCGACCGTCAGGGCAATTTGCTCGACGCCGACGGCCACATCGTCCCGCCCGGCGACCCCGACACCTTCCGCCGCGCCGGCGAAGGCCTGTTCGTTCCCGCCGGCACCAATCCGGGCCGCGCCGTCCACATGATGGACATCCACGCCGAGCGCGGCCTGCAATGCGCCGACTGCCATTTCGGCCAGGACGCGCACGGCAACGGCTTCATCTACGGCGAGGTCGCCAACGCGATCGAGATCGGCTGCCGCGACTGCCATGGCACGGTCCGCGCCTACGCCAATTTGCGCACCTCGGGGCCGGCCGCGCCGCCCAGGGGCCGCGACCTCGAGCTGATCCGCAACGAGGACGGACGCCGCCGCTTCGAATGGGTCGAGCGCGAGGGCCGGCGCGTGCTGATCCAGCGCTCGATCGTCGATCCGAACCTCGAATGGGAGGTGAGCCAGGTCCGCGACAGCGTCGATCCCGCCTTGCCGCCCTGCCAAGCCGCCGGCGATGAGGCGACGCCCGGCCCCTGCTTCAACCTGCGCTCGGCCCGCGCCAAATTGATGGCGCGCTCGGGCGCCGAGACCGGCCGCTATCTGTTCGGCGCGGGGGTGCCCGACGGCGATCTCGCCCATCCCGACAATGAGATGGCCTGCTTCACCTGCCACCTTAGCTGGACGACGAGCTGCGGCGGCTGCCACCTGCCGATCGAGGCGAACTGGCGCACCTCCACCCACCATTATGAAGGCGAGGAGACGCGCAACTTCGCGACCTACAACCCGCAGGTCGCGCGCGACGACATGTTCCAGCTCGGCCGCCACATGACCAGCAAGGGCAGCATCATCGCGCCCGTACGCTCGACCTCTGCGCTGATCTTGTCATCCACGAATATCAATCGCGAGCGAATCTACGTCCAGCAGCCGCCGATCTCGGCGGCGGGCTTCTCGAGCCAGGCCTTCGCGCCGCACTTCCCGCACACGGTCCGGCGGACCGAGACCAAGCAATGCAGCGACTGCCACCTCTCGACCGCCAACGACAACAATGCGATCATGGCCCAGCTGCTGCTGCAAGGCACCAATTACGTCAACTTCGTCGGCCTCCACGCGTGGATCGGGCTGGGCAACGGGATCGAGGCGGTGCGGGTCACCGAATGGGACGAGCCGCAGGCGGTGCTCGGCTCCTATCTCCACCGCTACGCCTATCCCGATTATTACCGGCTGCACGTCGAGCGCAACCATCGCGAGCTGATCAACTGGACGCGCGGACAGAGCTTCGACCGCAATCTTTCGGGCGAGACGCACCCGCGCGAGGAATTCCGCAACATCGTCCAGGGCACCAACGCGCCGGTCCAGTGCATCCAGAACCGGGGCGAATATGTGTTCGTCTCGATGGGGCGCCTGGGTTTTCGCGCGATCGACGTCGCCAGCGTCGCCAATAAGGGGTTTTCGGACCCGATCGTCTCGGGCCCGGTCTCGCCCTTCGGGCAGGACCTGCACATCCGCTCGCCCAATGCCACCTGCATGGCGCTGCCGACCAACCAGCCGATCGCGCCCGAGCGCAACCGGCGGATGGCCGGGACGATGGTCGCGGGACCGGACGGCGGCCAGATGTCGCTGCGGGACGCCAACCAGGAGCAGCCTTTCCACCCGATCTACGATTATGCGGTGGTCACCGACGCGGTGCAGGGCCTCTACCTCGTCAACGTCGACACGCTGGCGGACGGCGAGCCCAGGAACAACAATTTCCGGGTCTCGACGCTCAGCGACGGCACCACCGCCTTCAATCCCGGCGGGGCGCTGACCGGTGCGCGCCACATCATTCTCGCCGGCCATTACGCCTATATCGCCGCCGCCGCTGGCCTCGTCGTCGTTGACCTCGACGACCCGCTGGCGCCGCGCATCACCGCCACCCTGCCCTTGACCGACGCGCGCGCCTCGGCGCTGCAGTTCCGCTATTTGTGGGTGACCGACGCCGAAGGCCTGAAGCTGTTCGATGTCACCCATCTCGACCGGCCGGTGCCCGTGCTCTCGGCCACTTTGCGCTTCGACGACGCCCGCCGCATCTACCTCGCCCGCACCTACGCCTATGTCGCGGCCAGGGGCCAGGGCCTGGCGATCGTCGACATCACCAATCCCGAGCATCCCGGCGCGCCGAATTTCGTCACGTTCGGCGGGACCATGAACGATGTCGAGGACGTGGTCGTCGCCTCGACCAACGCCTCCGCCTTCGCCTATGTCGCCGACGGGCGCAACGGCATGAAGGTGCTCCAGCTCACCTCGTTCGCCAATTCGAACACGGTCTACGGCTTCTCGCCCCGTCCCGAGCCCGAGCTGATCGCCTGGGCGCGCACGCCCTCGCCGGCGCTGGCGGTGGCGAAAGGGCTCGACCGCGACCGCGCCGTCGACGAGACCGGCGGCCAGATCGCCGTCTTCGGCCGGCTGGGCGCGCGCCCGTTCAACCGCGCCGAGATGGAGCGGCTGTTCCTGAACCGGGGCGGCTTCCCCTACCGCGTCAGCGACGCCGGCACGATGCAGGACTGGGTCGGCGCGCGCTAGGCCTTCGCCCGCTCCTCCTTCAGCCGGCGCAGCAAGGGCTGGCGCTCGGGGGTGAAGCCGGCGAGGACCTGGTGCGTCTCGGCGGTGTCGAAATGGCTGATGAGCCCGGTCCCGTTCCAGTAATGGAGCGCGAACCAGGGCTGGTCGGCGACGATCATCGGGCGGCCGTCGGGTGCCTCGGGGTCCATCGGCTCGAGGTCGAGCGCGACCTGCGGCGCGGTCGCCGGGCAGACCGCGAGCGTCGTCCCCGCCCACTGCGTGACGATCGGCCGGTGGAGATGGCCGGCGATCATCGCGACGATGTTGGCCCGCCCCTCGACGACGCCGCGCAGCCGCGCCACCCAGGCGGCCTCGGGATTCTCGGTCATCCATGAGAGGCCGGTGGCGATCGGCGGGTGGTGCAGCACGATCAGGGTCGGCCGCTCGGGCGCCTCGTCGAGCCGCGCGCCCAGCCAGGCGGCGCGGATCTCGCAAAAGCCGCCGCCGTGGCGCCCCACTTCGAGCGTGTCGAGAACGAGGATGCGGACCGGCAAATCCTCGATCGCATATTGGATGAAGCCGTCCGGCGCCGGCGTGTCGGGGAATTCGGCAAGGAATGCGGCGCGGCTGTCGTGATTGCCCATCGCCGGGTGGACCGGGAAAGCCAGGTCCGCGATCGCCTCCCGGAAGGCGCGGTAGGAGACGGCATCGTCGCCATTGTCGGCGATGTCGCCGGTCGCGAGCAGCAGGTCCGGCCGCGGGCTCATCTGCGCGAGACGCCTGAGGGTGCGGTCGAGGCGCTGGCGATTGAGCTCGTCGGGGACGCCCGGATCGAAGCCGAGATGAAGATCGGTGATCTGGGCGACGAGCATGCCCTATTGCCTCGCCGTCACCGGCTGGTCGATCCGGATCACGGTCGTTTCCCAGCGGTGGCCGCGGACGCGCTGCCTGAGCAACATGGCGGGCGTGCCTCCATCCATATGGTAGTCATGGCACATCGCGCAGGTGGAAGCGACCGGGGCGCGGCTATGCTCGCCGCCATGGCAATCGCGGCAGCTGGCGAGGTCGGGCAGCAGCAGGTCCTGCGCCGAATTGGACGCCGGCGCGCCATGGCAGCTGGCGCAGGCCGCCGCGCCCTGGAGCCGCGGCTGGCCGGGCCGCTGCATGATCCGGTGGTCGCGATGGTCGAACCAGCCGTGCAGCAGATAGCGGGTCGGGAAAGCGACCGGGCGGATGTCGTAGTTCAGCGCGCCCGGCCGCGGCTGCACCACCTCGTGGCAGTCGAAGCAGGCGCCGCCTTGCGAGAAGACCCGGCGGATCGCCTGGTCCGCCCGGCTGCCGAGGCTGGCGCGGGCGCGGGCATATTGAACGGCGGCGCGGATCTGGGCGACGTCGCCGGGCAAGGCGCGGGCGCCGGCGCTGAGCTCGGGCGGGCGCTGCGGCCCGCCGGCGCGGTAGAGCGCGCGCAGATCGCCGATCACCTGGGCCGGCGAGCCGTGGCGCAGGGTCCGGATGGTGCCTCCGATCTCGTCGAAGGCGAGGCTGTGGCACATGCCGCAATCGCCCTCCATGTCGGGCGGCTGGAAACGGCTGCCGTCGGGCGTCGGCACGTGGCAATCGGCGCATTGCAGCGAGTCGCCGAAGCCGTAGCGGCCGCGCAGCCGCCGTCCCATCTGCGCCGCGCCGCCGCGCGGATCGAGATGGAGCGCGTGCGGGAATTTGAGGTTGCTCATCTCGCGCGGCCGGCGGTCGAGCCCGATCCGCTCGAGCCGCGGCCGCTCGCCGTCCCAGCGAACCAGGACCAAGGGCTGGAATTCGGGATGGCCGCGCGAGAAATCGGAGGCGTTTGCGAGCCTGGTGTCGGGCAGCCGCGCGCGCAAATCGCCGTGGCAGTCGGCGCAGAAGCGCTGCGGCGTCGGCGGAATCCGCGACGGCCCCTCATGCTCGGTGTGGCAATCGACGCAGCGCCCCGGGTCGCGCCCGAACCAGCCGCCGATCGTCGTCTGCAGCCGCCGGAAGCCGCCGAGATGCGGGCTCGCCCGCGCCAGCCGCCCGAGGTCCGCATGGTCGTGGACGGCGGTATGGCAAGCCTTGCAGGCGGCGTCGCGGACCGGGACGAACGGCTCGACATGGCAGGCCTGGCAATTGTCGCCCAGGGAAGCGTGGCCCTGCGACAGGCTGCCCGACAGCCACATCCGATCGGCATGATAGCCCTGGGCGTAGCGCGCCGCCTCGGTGCGGCCCTGGTAGAAGGACCAGATCGGCCAGGCGAGGAAGAGGGCGAGGACCAGCCCCCCCAGCCCCCAGGCCATCGGCCTCTTGCCGGGCATCACCGAGGCGAGCCCGAAATTGCGGACGTCGACCTTCTCCGCTGCGGCATCGTCCTCGCCGCGCTCGATGTCGATCGACACGTCCTCCGATCCGATCGGGGTCGGCAGGATACGCAGCAGGAACGGCCCGACCCTGATGTCGCCGCCCGAATGGAGATGGATCTGGCCGAAGCCGACGGCGCTGCCGTTGATCTCGATCGTCATCCCCATTTCGGCCGAGACGCCGAGCTGGCCCTCGCCGACCAGCTCGATCGTCGCGTGATGGAGCGCGACCGCGAGGTCGTTCAAACGGATGTCGCAATTGGGATCGCGGCCGACACGAAGCAACGCATCCTCGACCTTGCTGGTGCGGACGATCTCGCGGCCGTCGGCGCTGTGGCTGATCGAGCGGAGGATGAAGGCCATCTGCGCCCGGCCCTACCAGTAAAAGAACACGCTGATGATGTGCGCGGAGAGCGCCGCGATCAGCGCGAAGGTCAGCGGCACGTGGACGTAGAGCCAGACCTCCAGCCGCGCCCGGATGCGGACGTGGCGGCGGATGCGATTCAAGGCACCCGCCTTGCGCTGCATCAGCACCGAGACCTGGTCGAGCGCGATCGCTTCCGCGCCTTCGCACTGCATCGCGCGGCGGCGGATGATCTTGAGCGCGACCGCGTTGCCGCCCTTGGGCGGCTTGCCGCTCAGCCGGCGAAAGAGGCCGCCGCCGAACGGGTCCTCGCCGAGCGAATCGAGCACCACCTGGCTGTCCTCGTCGGAGAGCGGCTGGGCCGAGATCTGGATCTGCTTGTCGATGCTCTCGACCGCGTCGATCATCTGCGCGGCAGTCATCTCGGAGCGGTTGTCGCTCAACGCCGCCGGCAGGAAGGCGTAGGCCCAGATGCCGTAAATGCCGGAAAGGATGACCAGCATCATCAGCACATAAGCGAGAGTGTGGATGTTGAGGCCGAACTGAAAGCCGGTGTGCAGCGTCGCGATGACGATCAGGGAGAGGCCGAGATAGACGTGGGCCGAGGTCCACGCCTTCAGCGACCAGCGTTTGCGGGTGATCGCGCGCTTGCGCACGCCGAGCGCGGTCAGCCAGAGGATCAGCAACGCGCCGATCGTGCCGAGCGTATAGCCGTACCAGCTGCCGCCGTTCGGCCGCGGCTCGACGTCGATCAGCAGATAGGCAAGGGTCGCGACGGCGCACAAAGCGGCGGCGATCTTGAGCCATTTATAGTCGCGGTGGCGCAGGAAGCCTTCGTGGCTGGTGCCTTCGCCGATTTCGGTGCGCTCGATCCCCCTCGACGCCACCCTAGACCCCCTGGCCCATCCGCGCGACGGTGAGGAACTCCTCGGGCGCGACCCGGATCGCGGCCCCGGTCGGGCAGGCGCGGACGCAGGCCGGGCCGCCCTCGATCCCCGAGCACATGTCGCACTTGATCGCCTTCTTGGGCGTCTCCGGGCTGACGCGCTTATCCGTCCAGCTCCGCGGCGGCTCGCCGGGGCCGGGACCGACGCCGCCCAAGAGCCACATCAGCAGGTTCGGCTTCTTCGGCGGCACCTTGTCCATCCGGATCACGCCATAGGGGCAGTTGCGCTGGCAATTGCCGCAGCCGATGCAGGTCTCGTCGATATAGACCTCGCCGTCGGGGCCGCGGTGGATCGCGTTGGGCGGGCAATCGGCCATGCAATGCGGATGCTCGCAATGGCGGCAGCTGGTCGGCACGTGGAGATGGGCGAAGGTCTTGCCGGCCTCGCGGTTAAGGCGGGACAGGCCCTCATGGGCGTCGGCGCAGGCCTTCTCGCAATTGTCGCAGCCGACGCAGAGCTTCTCGTCGATCAGCAACAGGTCGGTCGCCTCGCCGATGCCGTTCTCGACGAGGAAGCTGGCGACGTTGGAATAAAGGTCGATGACCCCGCCGAAGCCGTCCTTGCGCTCCTCGATGAAGCTGGTCAGCTCGTGCCGCGCCGCCATGTCGCGCTGGAAGCGGGCGAGCAATTCGGGCTTGCGCTCGAGCAGGGCGCGGAAGGCGTCGCCGCCGAGCTTGATCACCTCGGACTTGATCGCGGCGCGGACCGTCGCGGTGCGGCGGCCGCCGTCGATCAGCGCCATCTCGCCGACATAGGAGCCGGCGGGAAGATAGGAGAGGAAGACCGGCTTGCCGCCGATATCCTTCTCGACCACCATCGAGCCCTGGCGGATGACGAAGATGTCGTAATTGGCCTCGCCCTCCTTGATGATCGTCTCGCCCGCCTTGACGCTCTGGATCTCGGCGGTGGCGAGCACTTCGGCGAGGTCCTCGGAGGTGACGGTCGAGCCGAGCATCTGCAGCAATTGCCGCTCGGTCGAAATGCGGGTGATCTCGCGCTTCGCCGCCGGCACCGTCGACATCAGCTTCAGCGCCGCGTTGCGCGGGATCTCGACGACGATCGCGCCCGAGGCGGCGCGCACGGTGGCGCCGCGCTTGCGGCCGGAGATGAGGCCGACCTCGCCGACGATCGAGCCCTGCGGGATCTCGACGGTGATCGCCGGATTGGCCGGATCGACCTCGACCAGCACCGCGCCGTCCGCGATCGCGAACAGCGAGGAGCCGGGCTCGTTGCGCTCGAAGATGACATCGCCGGCGCGGTAGGAGACCGGGTCGGAATCGAGCATGAACTCGCGCATCTGCAACATCGACATCTCGTTGAGGATCGAGACGCGCCGGCGCAGGAAAGCGAGCCATTCCTCGACGCTGCGCCGGCCCGGCAGGGTGGCGAACTTCCTTTCGAGAATGGGCTCGTCGGCGGGCTTCAATTCGGTATTGCCGTTGATGAACTCGATGACGTCATAGCCCTGGTTCATGCAATGCTTGATCAGCGGATAGCCGGCGAGCGCGCCGATCACGTAGAGGCCGGGCACGGTCGATTCGAAGGTCGGCGACAGCACCGGATAGGAGATGCGGTCGGGGCTGGAGAACTGGACGCCGGTGCCGGCCACGATCGCCTTCTTGCCGTCCTTCTCCTCGAAGGTGGCGCAGCAGCCTTCGACGAAGGTGCGCGGCGGCGCTGAGCCCATCCGGGCGATGACCCGGTCGCATTCGGCCTTCAGCTCGCCGTCGCGCGTGTCGAAGGTGATGAAGCCCTGTTCGATCCTGCTGGCGGTGGTCTCGCGCAGGATATTGATGCGGCCCTCGCCTTCGGCGGCGGTCAGCGCCTTGACGTTGGCGTCCTTGGCGGTGGCGAACTCGGCCGAGCGGTTGACGATGGTGACGACGTTGCGCTGCTCGGGGTCGGCGGCGAGCCCCAGCGCATTCTCGATGCCGGCGTCGCCGGCGCCGATCACGATGATATGCTCGTCGATATAGGCGCCGGGATCGTCGAGCTGGTACTGGACGACCGCGCCGTCGCCGACCGGGCAGCGGACCAGGTTCGGATTTCCCTGGGTGCCGATCGCCAGAATGACGGTCTCTGCGGTGATCGCGTCGCCGGCCTTGGTCTTGAGCGTGAAATTGCCCTCCGCGCCGGTGATCGAGGCGATCTCCGCGTTCAATTTGACGTTGACCTTGTGGCCGGCGGTCATCTCGTCCCAAGTGCCGAGCACCTTCTCGCGCTTGCCGGCCTCGAAGCTGAGGTCCGAGCGCAGCACGAGTTGGCTCGGTGTCGCCATCACGTGCTTGCCCTTCTGATATTTGTAGATCGTGTCGCAGAGATGGTCGGTCTTTTCGAGCAGGACGTGGCTCAGCCCCAGCTGGGCGGCCCGGGCGGCGGCGCTCAATCCGGCGGGACCTGATCCGACGATGGCGATCTTATGGTCTGACGCCACTGGGTATCGATCCTCCCCTGAGAGGCAATTTAGCAGCTTCTGAAGGGGACGCCAGACTTGACGGCGGCTTTTTTGCCGCGACAATCGGGCGCGATGGCAGACGCTTCCACCCCCGCGCGCCGGGTCGCTCCGGCGACGATCGCCCTCGTCCTCGCCGCGCTCCTGCTCGTCGCCACGCTCGCCGTCGTCCTGTTTCGGCCGGGGAGCGACGAGGCGCCGCCGGGCAACGTTACGGCGCCCGCGCCGGCCGGATCGACGGCGGCGACGGCCGCTTCGTTGCGGGAGCGGCTGCGGCAGGATCCCGACAACGATCAGGGTTGGTTTCTGCTCGGCCTGACCTATCGGAACAGCGAGCGTTTCGCCGAGGCGGCGCAGGCCTTCCGCCGCGCCGCCGAGCTTGCCCCGCGCAACGCCGATTATGCCGCCTATCAGGGCGAGGCGCTGCTCCTCGCCGGCGGCGACACGCCGCCGCCGGAGGCGGCGCGGCTGTTCCGGCGCGCGCTCGAACTCCAGCCCGGCAATCCGCAGGCGCGCTACTATCTGGCGACGCTGAAGGACGTCGGCGGCGACCATCGCGGCGCGGTCGACGATCTCGTCGCCCTGCTGCGCGAAGCGCCGGCCGACGCGCCCTGGGCGCCGCAGGTGCGCAATGCCCTCGCCTCGATTGCCCGCGAGCACCATATCGACCTGGCCGGCCGCCTGCCCGCGGCCCCGGCCGCCGCCACTGCCGCGATACCGGGCCCGACGCCCGAACAGATGGCGGCGGCGCGCTCGATCCCGCCAAGCCAGCAGGACCAGATGGTGCGGGCGATGGTCGACGGGCTCGCCGCGCGCCTGAGGCAGAATCCGCGCGACGCCGACGGCTGGATCCGGCTGATGCGCTCGCGGATGGTGCTCCACGACCCCGATGCCGCCGCCGCGGCGCTGCGTTCCGCGCTCGCCGTCTTCCCGGGCGACGCCGCCACCCAGGCGCGGCTGCGCGCCGCCGCCCGCGAGCTTGGCATGCCATGACCTGGTCTCCCGACAGCTGGCGATCCTGCGAAGCGCGCCAGCAGCCCCAATATCCCGATCCCGGCGCGCTCGCCGCCGCGGAGCGCGAGCTCGCCGCTTATCCGCCGCTGGTCGCATTCGAGGAAGTCGAGGCGCTCAAGGGGGCGATCGCCGAGGCGCAGGCGGGACGCGCCTTCCTGCTCCAGGGCGGCGATTGCGCCGAGAGCTTCGCCGAATTCTCGCCGGAGACTATCGAGGGCAATTATGCCCTGATCGAGGCGATCGCCGAGCGCATCGCCGCAGCCTCGGGCCTCGAGGTCATCCGCCTCGGCCGAATGGCGGGGCAGTTCGCCAAGCCGCGCTCGGCGGCGATGGAGGTGCGCGGCGGCGCCGCTTTGCCCGTTTATCGCGGCGACATCGTCAATTCGATCGCCTTCGACGCCGCGGCCCGCCGGCCCGATCCCGAGCGGATGTTCCGCGCCTACGCGCAGGCCGCGGCGACGCTGGACCGGCTCAAGGGGCGCGCCTTTTATGCCAGCCACGAATGCCTGCTGCTGCCGTTCGAGCAGGCGCTGGTGCGCGGCGATCGGCGCGCTTACGGCGCCTCGGCCCATTTCCTCTGGATCGGCGACCGCACCCGCTTTCCCGGCTCGGCCCATGTCGAGTTCGCGCGAGGCCTCGCCAACCCGATCGGCATCAAATGCGGGCCGGGGCTGACGTCGGAGACCTTGCTCGCCTTGCTCGCCATCCTCGACCCCGAGCGCGAGCCCGGTCGCATCACCCTGATCGCCCGGATGGGGCACGACCGCGTCGCCGCGGCGCTGCCGCCGCTGATCCGCGCCGTCGCCGGCAGCGGCCATCTTGTGCTCTGGTCATGTGACCCGATGCACGGCAACACCATGCGCACCCCCGGCGGCGCCAAGACCCGGCCGCTGGCGCTGATCCTCGCCGAGACGCGGGGCTTCTTCGCCGCCGCGGCAGCCGAAGGCGTGCGCTGCGGCGGCCTGCATTTCGAGATGACCGGCCGCGACGTCGCCGAATGCACCGGCGGCGGCGTCGCGCCGGGCGATGCGGACATGGCCGACCGCTACCACACCCATTGCGACCCGCGTCTCAACCCGGCCCAGGCGATGGCGCTGGCCGACCTCGTCGCCGACGCGCTAGGAGATCCGCACCGCCTCGACGCGGCGGTTCTCGCCGGCGGTTGAGGGCAGGTTCGGCAGCGGCCGGTCGGGGCCGTAGCCGCGCACCACCAGCCGGTCGCGGGCGACCCCGGCGGCGGCGAGGAAATCGGCGAGGGTCTGGGCGCGGCGCTGCGACAGATCGATGTTGCGGGCGCGGACGCCGACGGAATCGGTATGTCCTTCAATGAGGAAGCGCATGTTCCTCAGTTGCGGCATCAGCAGCGAGCGGGCGAAGACCTGCGCCTGCGCGCGCGCCGCCGCGGTCAGGTTCGCCGAGCCGGTCTCGAAGTTGAGCCGCAAATTGACACGCTGGCCGGGGCCGGCGGGGGGCACCGCCGAGGCGCCGGGCGGCGCGGCGAGATTGTGGGCAGCGCGGCGGCGCGGCGCCGGATTGGCGCGTCGCGTCTCGTTCGGGCTGGCCGGCCGCGACAAAGCGAAGCCGCGGGTGGCGGTGATGCGCGGGCGCGGGCCGGTCGTGTCGGTCTCGTCCTGCGCCGCATTCTGGTCGCCGCACTCGCCGGAGAAGGTGCAGACATAATCCTCGACCGTCGGCGGCTCGTCCTGGGCGCCGGCGGCGGCCGGGATCGAGAAGAGCGAGAGGGCGAGAGCGAGCTTGCGCATGGCCGCGATTCTACGCCTTCGCCGCCCGAGCGGCAAGGCGCGCGGCGGCCGGCTGGTCATTGTCCGGCCGAGCCGGGCTTGCTACCACATTGGCCGCATGACCTTGATCCTGACCGTCCAGAATGCGGGGACGCTGCCGGGCGAACCGATGCCGCCCTACCGGGCCGACGGCGAGACGATCGTGATCGGCCGCTCGCGCAACTGCGACTGGCCCCTGCCCGATCCGACCAACGCCATCTCCTCGCGCCATTGCGAGCTGCGCCGCGACGGCGAGGCCTGGCTGCTCAAGGATACGTCCACCAACGGCACCTACCTCAACGGCGGCGCCGAGCGGATGACCGGCGAGCACCGCATCGCCGAGGGCGACCTCATCCGGATCGGCCATTACGAGATCCTCGCCTCGCTCGGCGAAGCGAAGACAATGCTCGCGCCGACCGCCGAAGCGGCGCCCCCTGCCCCGCCGGCGCCGCCGGAGGAGGTGCCCGACAACGTCACCGTGATGTGGGATTCGCTCGCCGACATCAACAAGGTCGATTGGGCGCGTGGCGGCTTCGGCGTCGAGGACACGGCGCCCGATGGCGCCAATGTCGACGATCTCGTCGCGGCGCTGATCGAGGCCGCCCAGCTCACCGACGCCCAGGTCGCCCGCTCGCCCGAGCTGATCGCCAAGGCCGGCGCGTTGCTGCGGCGGCTGGTCGCCGGCCTGCTCGTCATGGTCGAGGCGCGGGCGCGGGCCAAGGCGCAGATGGGCGCCGAGACGACCGGCCTCGCGCTCGAGGGCAACAACCCGATCAAGTTCGCGCGCACGCCCGACCAAGCGCTGGCGCAATTGCTCAATCCGCCCGAGCCGGGCTTCATGGCGGCGGACCGCGCGGTCGAGGACGCCTTCCTCGACCTCCAGTCGCACCAGGTGGCGACGCTGAAGGCGATCCCGGGCGCGCTGAGGGCGACGCTCGACCGCTTCTCGCCCGGCTCGATCCGGCGCCGGCGCGGCGGCGATCTCGGGTTGCTGGCCAAGCTGCTACCCGCCTTCCGCGACGCCGCTCTGTGGCGCCATTACGAGCGCGAGTTCGTCGCGGTGAAGAAGGAATCGGACGAGGCCTTCATGGCGGTCTTCGCCACGGAATTCCGCAAGGCCTATGAGCGCCAACTGCGCGAGGGCCTGGACGGCTGACCCGAAAAAGAGGGACTGTCCCTATTCAATCCTTGCTGCCGTCGCCGCCGGGCTCGGCCTCGCGGTTGACCGATTCGTACCAGACCATCTCGGCGGTCCAGCGGCCGGCGCCGGCGGCGGCGAGGAAGCGGTCGCGCCATTCCGGCCCGCGCGCGCCGATGTCGGGCGCGAGCAGCTCCGCATCGAACGGTCCGCGGCCCGAGATCAAAGCGAAGCCCGACCAGCCGTCATGATCGGAATCGACGTGGAGGCGGAAGCGGCCATTGCCCTCGCGGCTGACCGGCCGCCCGCCGACCGACCGGGCGAGCACCTGCTCGAACTGGGCGCGGCTCCGCAGCAGCAAGGTGATCCGCCCGGAGGGCTCGATGCCGAGCAGGGCGAGGTCGCGGCTTGAGTCGCCGAGATCGAGGTCGAGCACGGGATTGGACGCCGCGCGGCCCGCATATTCGCCGTCCTGCTGCAGCACCATTTCGTAGCGCGTCCGCGGGCTCGACAAATGGCCCCCGGCGGGATCGCGGATCTGGCGGAAGGCATCGAGCACGGCGCAGCCCGCCTGGCTGATCGGCGCGACGTCGCCGAAATCCACATTGGGGCTTTGCAGCCCGGCCTGGACGAGCGCGCTGCGCAGCTGGCCGACGGCGGCGTCGGCATCGCCGGCGACGCCGCGCATCGCGACGGTGAGGCGGCCGCCCTCGTTTTCGATCCGGCCGATATCGAGCCAGGTGCAGCTCACCGACGGCAGCACCGCGTTGATCGCGCCGCGCGCGGCTTCGACCGGATCGCCGGCCCGTGGCGGCGGTGGCGGCGTCACCTCGCGTTCCAGGCCGGGAATCAGGCCGAAATACCAGGCGCCGCCGGCCGCGGCGAGCAGCAAAGCGAGCAGCAGGCCGACGATCAACCCCCTGGCCGGTCCACGCCGCGGCGGCGCGGCGCCCGGGTCGGGCGGCAGGCGCTCGCGCGCTGTCTCCGGCGAGGGGATGCGGGCGCCGTCGAGCATCGCCAGCACGTCCGCCATCGAGCGCAGCCGCTCCTTGGGGTCGGGGCGCAGCATCGCCGCCAGCAGCGGCCCGAGATCGTCCGGGATCGCGGCGAGATCGGGGCCGCGCCGCCTTTTGTCGATCGCGTCGACCAGCGAGCCCGACATGTCGACATTCCTGCCCATCGCGACCGCGAGGATGACCAGGCCGAGGCTGTAGACATCGCTCCACGGCCCGATCTCGCGGCTGAAATCGCCGAGCTGCTCGGGGGCGACATAGTTCAGCTTGCCGGCGAAGCCGTCGCCGACGATCGTCGCCGCGCTCGCGTCGAGATCCTTGGCGATGCCGAAATCGATGATCTTGGCCTCGTCGATATCGTCATTCTCGAGGATGACGTTGTCCGGCGACATGTCGCGGTGGACCGCGCCGAGCTCGTGCGCGGCGGCAAGCCCCCCGGCGAGCCGGCGCAGCAGGGCGGCGAGCTGCTCCGGGGACGGCTTGAGCGTGCCCAGCGAGGCGCTGAGGCTGGTGCCCTCGATGAAATCGGTGACGATGTAGAGGACGTGGAGGTCAGGCTCCTGGGCGAGCACGCGATATTCGACCAGCGCCTGGTGATGGAGCTTGGTCAGGGTCTTGGCTTCCTTGCGGAACATGGCGATGACCTTCTCGTCGCCGGCCAGCGCCGGCAGCATCACCTTGATCGCCACCCTCTCCTCGGTGTGGACGTTGCAGCCCTCGAACACCTCGCCCATGCCGCCGCGGGCGAGGAAGCGCTTCACCTCGAAGATATGGTTGAGGATGTCGCCGACCTTGATGCCGACCGCGTCGCTGCGCGGCACGAACCCCTTTGTCGGCTGGGTCGGCTGGGCGGGGGCCGGCGTCCCGGGCGAAAAGACGGTGCGCTCCTCGCCGTCCGGCGGCGGTTTCTTGTCCTTGTCGTCGCTCATGATGGCGGCCCGGCGAAGGAGAGCAAGGTGGGATCGCTGGCCGAGATCGCGATCGCGGTGACGTTGTCGGGCGCGCCGGCCGCGAGGGTCAGCGCGATCAATTCGGCCAGCGCGCGCTCGGGCGAGCGCCCCAGCCGGCGCTGGATCTCGTCCTCGCCGACATAGGAATGGAGGCCGTCGCTGCAGAGCAGGAAGACGTCGCCGGGCCTGACCTCGCCTTCGGCGCGGTCGATCTCGAGCGGACCGCGCACGCCGACCGCGCGCGAGAGGATATGGCCCATCGGGTGGCCGGCCACCTCATCGGGCGCCATCAGACCGCGGTCGACCATCTCCTGGACCTGGGTATGATCGCGGCTGAGCTGGGTGAAGGCGCCGTCGCGCAGCAGATAGGCGCGGCTGTCGCCGACCCAGAGCAGCAGATAGCTTTGCTCGCGGACCAGCAGGGCGACGATCGTCGTCCCCATCCGGCTGCCGCGCGCTTCGCCCTCGGCGGCGATCGCGGCATTGGCGGCGCCGATCGCCTCGGCGACCCGATCGCCGGCCGCGCCGAGGCCGGCGGGAATCTCGATCCCGTCCAGCTCCCCGACCAGCCGGCCCGACGCCCATTCGCCGCCCTCATGGCCGCCCATGCCGTCGGCGACCGCCCACAGGCCGTCGCGCTCGCGGATGCAGAAGCTGTCCTGATTTTGCGCGCGCACCCGCCCCTGATGGGTCAGCGCCGAGCTCTCGATCCGGAAGGGCGAGAAATTCACGGCCGCATCTAAGCACAGCTGCCCCGTGCGATAAAGCATGATGGCCGGAGCATCTTCCTTCCGGCGGGCCGCTGGGCTAGACGGTCGCCCTCTTCCAATTGTGAGGTTTGTCATGAGGCTTCTGATCACCACTGCCCTCGGCGTCGCCCTGATCGCGCTCGCCGGCTGCAACCGCGCCGCGCCGGCCAACAATGCCGCGGACAACGCCGCCGACAATGCGGCCGCGCCCGCGCCGGCGGCCAACGAGGCCGGCGCCAAGCCCGCCGAGGACAATGCGGCCGCGCCCGCCGATGCCGCCGCGCCGGCCGGCGAGAAGCCGGCCGACGGCGCCGCCACCGAGACGTCGAGCGAGGATCAGCCGGCCGACCAGGCGCCCGACGGCGGCAAATAAGGTCTTGCGGGGAGCGGCCTTCGCCGGCGCTCCCCGCCCTTTTCTTGACAGCAAGGCGCCCTGCCCCATATGCGCCTCTTCCGCGCTTGCACGGCCCCTTCGTCTAGCGGTCCAGGACGTCGCCCTCTCACGGCGAAAACACGGGTTCGAGTCCCGTAGGGGTCACCAGCGGCATAGTTGGACATTGCTTTGCCACCAGTTTCCCGCGCAGCCCTTCGCCTGGCCGCCGCCTGGTTCATGATCGGCATGTTGCCGGTCGCCGCCGCGGCGACGCCGGGGGACGCCCGACCGGCGGCCGACCCGTTCGCGTCGGCCCGCTCGGAGATGGTGGCGACGATCCGGGCCCAGCTGATTGCGCGCGGATTGAGGGACGACCGCCGCCTTCGCGACATTCTCCGGGTCATCGGAACGCTGCGGCGCGAAGCGTTCGTCCCCGACGACCAGCGCCGGGCGGCCTATTCGATGGACCCGCTGCCGATCGGCCACGGCCAGACCATCTCGGACGGGTTCATCCAGGCCTATATGACGCGGATGCTGAACCTGCGCCGCCATGACCGGATATTGGAAATAGGCACCGGCTCGGGATACCAGGCCGCCATCCTCGGCTCGCTCGTCGACCATGTCTACACGATCGAGATCGTTCCGGAGCTGGCGCGGCGGGCAGCAGCCGCCCTGGCCGGGCAGGGCTTCCGCAACGTCGAGGTCAGGCAGGGCGACGGCTACCTGGGCTGGCCGGGCGAGGCGCCGTTCGACGCCATCATCGTCACGGCCGGCGCAGCGCGCATCCCGCCGGCGCTTTTCGCTCAGTTGCGGCCGGGCGGACGGATGATCCTGCCGCTCGGGCCGAATTGGGCGGAGCAGCAAATGACGCTGGTTCGCAAGCGCCGGGACGGTCGTGCGGATGTCAGCTCGTGCGGTTGGGTTTTCTTCGTCCCGTTCGTCGGCGCCGCGCAAACCAGGCAGGCCGGCGCGCCGGCGACGTGGGGACAGCGCTTGCGGCCCGAATGCTTCGAGCCTCTCGGCGCCCGGCCCAGGATCGCCGAGCCGCCGGCGACCGCGGTCCCTGAACGATATCAGCGGCCTTCACGGCGATGACGCGGGCCGGCAAAAAACTGTAACATAGATCGGGCAAGCGAAGCTGGGGCGATCGGCGCTCGGCGAGGATCCACGTGTCCGACGAAGTCGAGCTGAAATTCGATGTCGAGCCGGCGAGCGTCGCACGGCTGCGCGCCACGCCGGTTCTCGCCGCCGTGCCGGCGCGGATCGAAACCAGCGAATCGCTCTATTTCGACACCCCGGACGGCGCCCTGCGCAACGCCGGCATCTCCTTGCGGGTGCGGCGTTCCGGCGGCCGCATCGTCCAGACCGCCAAGCGCAAGAAGGGCAACGCCGCCGGACTGTTCATCCGCCAGGAATGGGAGGTCGAGCTGCCGCGCTTCGCACTCGACCTCGACGCCTTCGGGCCCGGGCCGCTCCGGCGCCTGCTCGGCAAGGTCGAACGGGCGGCGCTGAAGCCGATCATCCGCACCCGCTTCGCGCGCTCGTCCTGGCAGATCGCCCATCAGGGCAGCCGGATCGAGGTCGTGCTCGACGAGGGCGCGGTGACGGCCGGGCGCCGGCGGACGCCGCTCACCGAGTTCGAGCTGGAGCTCAAGGCGGGCAAGCCCGCCGCCTTGTTCGACCTTGCCGAGCGGATCGGCCGCGCGGCGCCGCTGCGGCTCGGGACGATGAGCAAGAGCGGGCGCGGCTACGCGCTGCTCGAAGGCCGGCTCGGGCGTCCGGCCAAGGCCGAGCCCGTGGCGCTCGCCGCGGCGGCGAACGAGGCCGAGGCGTTTCGCGCCGTCGCGCAGGCCTGCCTGCGCCACTTCCGGCTCAACGAGATCGCGCTGCTCGGCGGCCGCGACCCCGAAGCCCTGCACCAGGCGCGGGTAGCGCTGCGCCGCCTGCGCTCGGCGCTGTCGCTGTTCCGGCCGACCGCGCGCGGCAAGGACTATCAGCATCTGCGCGAGGAGCTGCGCTGGTTCGCCGGCCAGTTCGGCGAGGCGCGCAATCTCGACGTCCTGTTCGCCGGCGAGCGCCTTCCCGACGATGCCGGGCTGCGGCGCACGCTCGCCGCCGAGCGCGACAGGGCCTATCGCCGCGTGCTGGCGGCGCTCGCCTCGCAGCGCGCCCGGGCGCTGATGCTCCGGCTCGCTTTGTGGCTCGAGCTCGGGCGGTGGCGGTTCAAGCCGCGCGCCGCGGGGCCGGTCCGCGCGCTTGCCGAAAGCCAACTCGACCGGCAATGGCGCAAGGTCAGGCGGCGCGGCGCCGGGCTCGCCGCATTGGACGCCGATGCCGAGCACCAGCTCCGGATCGACGTCAAGAAGCTGCGCTACGCCGCCGAGTTCCTGGCGCCCCTCCATGCGGACGCCCGGCGAGGCCGCTTCATCGCCGCGCTCAGGGAATTGCAGGAGCAGCTCGGCGTCGCCAACGATGCGCGCATCGCCGCGGCGGTGATGGCCCGGCTCGCGCCGAAGCTCGCGGCGGCGCCGGTGCCGGACGTGTCGGCCAGGGCGGCCGAAAAGGCGTTCCGCCGCGCCTCGGCCGCCGCCGGCTATTGGGAGTGACCCCCTAGAAGTGCACGGTCATGCCGAGGCTGAAGGTCTGGCCGAGCGCGTAGCTGTTGATGTCGATGCGCTTGAAACCCGACTGCTGGAACTCTTCATAATCCTGGCCGAGCAAGTTGCGCGCCTCGAACTTCAATTCGGCGCGGGCGCCGAACAAGGGCACTTCCTGGCGCAGCACGAAATCGAGCCTCACTCCCGGATGCTCGATAAAGTCGGGCTGGCGCGCCAGGCCCTGGATCGGGCCGCGATTGGTGACGCGGTCGCTGGCATAGGCGATCGCGAAGGTCGCCTGCGAAAGGCTGTCGGTGTCCTCGATGCCGATCTGGAGGTTGGCGAGATGGTCCGACTGGCCGGTCAGCGGCGCCCCGTCCTCGAACAGGAGGTTGGCCGCGACCGGCTGCAAATCGGGGCCGATGATAGCGCTGTCGTCGGCGCTGACCCGCGACCGGCTGTAGGTGTAATTGCCGATGAACAGGAGCCGGCGGGTGGCGAAGAAACGGCCGCCGAGGCCGCGCAGGGGCAAATAGGCCTGGACCTCGATCTCGCCGCCGTAGAGCTCGGCCCGCGGCGCGTTGGCGAAGCCGGTCCTCAATTGGCCGCCGCCGGCGAAGAAGGCCGCCGCCTCGATCGGATTGTCGATCCTTTTGTAGAAGCCGGCGACGCTGACCCTTTGGTCGCGCGCGAAATAATATTCCCAGCGCGCCTCGGCGTTCCACAGCTCGCTGTCGGTGAGGAACGGGTTGCCGGTGAACTCGCGGTCGGATTCGAAATCCTGGTAGATTTGCGGCGCGAGCTCGCGGAACTGAGGCCGGGCGATGGTCTTCGAGGCGTGCAGGCGAAGCTGCATGTCGCGGGCGAAGCTCCAGGTCACGGTCAAGGCCGGCAGCCAGTAGCTGTTGGCGAGATTGGTCGCCGCCAGCGCGCTGCCGATCGGCTGGACGTTCTCCTGGCCGTCCTCGTAGCGCACGCCCAGCGTTGCGCGCACGCCATCGGCCGGCTCGATCTCGGCCTGGGCGTAGCCGGCATGGACATTGAGGTGGGCGCCATAAGCGGCGGTGCCTTCGGCGCCCGACACGTCGCGCAGCTGGATGTTGTAGGTGTAGACGTTGAAATCGGAGAGCAGGAAGTCCGGCCTCTCCTGTGCGACCGTGATCGGCAGGGCGCCGTCGGGCCGGAAATATTGGAATTGGTAGCGCGACGCGCTGCGGTCGGTGCGGGTGTAGGCGTAGCCGGCCGCGAGCGTGATGGGCAGCGCCGTGCCGAGCCGGTAGGCGAGATCGAGCCCGCCGGAATAGACGTTCTCTTTGAGCGCGCTGAACGCGATATTGGCGAACTGCCCGCCCGAGGCGAGATTGTTGACATAATCGTCGACGTCGCCCGTCCCGCTCGTCGCCGGGTTGTCGTCGCCGAGGTAGAAATAGGAGATCGCCCGCTCATAAGGCGATTCGCGCCGGGTCGTCGCATAGGTGCCGCGCGCATCGACGCTGAAATTGCCGAAGCGGAATTCGCCGACCAGCTGGGTGTCAATGAGCTGGCGCTCGAACCAATAGCTGTTCTGCTCGATGATCGAGGGCGGCAGGTTCGGGTCCTGATCGGCGACGCTGCGGTTGAAGCCGGCGGCGAGACGCGCCTGCTTGAGCGTGTCGCGGACGAACAAATTGGTCCAGCGGATGCGGTGCCGGCCGAACTCGGCGCCGAGCCCGAGCAGGCCGGAAAGGACGATTCGATTGTCGGTGGTGACGGTTTCGAAGCTGGTCTGCGGGGTGCCGCCCAAAGCGGGGTCGAGCGAGGTCTGCTGGAGCGCGTCGCGGGTGCGCCAGGAGTTGGAATAGCCGATCGAGGAAATGAGGCCGATCCGGCCGCCGCGGATGTCGGCCGAGGAGCCGAAGCTGACTTCGCCGGAGAAATTAGGTGGGGTGTCGCCCATCCGTTGCAGGAGAGTGGTCGGAGCGTTGCTGAGGCTGGCCGCGAAGTCGCGGCGCTCGGCGTCGCTGGTGGCGTTGAAGGTGCCTCCCGCGACGGCGCCGCGCAGCGCCGGCGGGAAATCGCGGGTGCCGTCGTCGACGCCCAGCCAGTCGAGGTCGCCGCCATAATAGGTGTAGCCGAGCTGGAAGCTGGTCTCGACGTCGGCGGTGACGCTGGCGCCGACGTCGAGAAAGGTCTCGCGCGGCACCGCCGGAGTGGTGAGGTTGATCACGCCGCCGCCGAACTCGCCGGGATAATTGACCGAATAGCTTTTCTGGACGAGCGCGCTGGCGACGACGCTGGTCGGGAAGATGTCGAGTGGGACGACCCGCCTGAGCGGTTCGGGGCTCGGCAGCGGCGAACCGTTCAGCAGCGCCAGCGAATAGCGGTCGCCGAGGCCGCGGACGTAGACGAAGCCGTTGCCGACCAATGAAAGGCCGGTGATGCGCTGGAGCGCGCCGGCAATGTCGCCCTCGCCGGTGCGGGCGATGTCCTCGCTCGACAGGACCGAGATCACCTGCGGCGTGCGGCGGACATTGTTCGGGGTGCGGGTGCCGCGGATGACGATGTCGGGGCCGGACAGATCGGCGCCCGGCGCGGAGACCTCGATCTCCTGCTCCGGCGGCTGCGCCGGCGCGGGCGGGGGTGAGGGTGGCTGGGCCTGGGCCAATGCGGCGGCGGGCGCGACCAATGCCGTCGAGAAGAGCAGGCCGGCGAGGATGTTGCGGGTCATGCGCTCAATTGACCGGAATGGAAGTGCAGGACCCGCTCGCCGAGCCGAAGTTCGCGTAGCTCGAATTGCAGGTCCACCCCGCATACCAGGTGTCAACAACGTCGCGAACCGCGCCGATATAGCTGACCGCGCTGAGCCGGTTCGGCGCGGCCGCGTTGACGGTGATGAACGGGTCGGCGTTGAACGGCGTCGGATCCGTCGCCGCCACCGCCGACTCGTTCGGGCCGTTGATGAAGGTGCCGGTCAGCGTCGGCGTGTAATTGTCGTTGTTGTTGTTGGTGCCGGTGCCGAAGATCGCCGCGATCTGCGCGACCGTGACGTTGCCGTCGTTGGTATAGGGGTTGGCGCACTTCATCACCACCGAGCGGAAGGTGGGCGGACCCAGGTCCTGCAGCGGATTGTCGGCGGCGCGCGTGGTGGTGCCCCCGGTCTCGTCGATGTCGAGGCAGTTGGTGGGGGCGATCACGATCGCGTTGAGCAGCGCATAATCGGTGCCGCCGCGCAGCAGCATGGCGTTGCCGCCCTGGACATTGCTCTTGCCGATGAAGGTCGCGTTCGAGACCCGTGTGTACTGGCGCGGCAGCGCGTCCTCATTGCCGTTCGAATCGGCCTCGGGCCCGATCGCGTCGCCGTTCGAGGAGTCGCGCTGGACCGAGATCACGAACTGGATCGTGCCGCGATAGCCGAGATCGGTGTCGAGGCCGTCGTCGTCGGCGCCGGTCTCGACGAAATATTTGAGGTTCTGGCGGCCGCCGAAGAATTCGAGGCCGTCGTCCGAGCTGTTGTGGCTCTGGATATGGTCGATCGTGGTGTTGGAGCCGACGCCGCCGGTGGTGAGCGACTGGAGCTCGTTGCCCGGCGCGATCGCGAAGCCCGAATAGCGGATCTGGATATATTGGAGGATGCCGGAATTGTCGTTCGGCTGGTTGCCGCCGTAGAGCGAGGAGGTCGTGCCCTCGATCACCTGCTGGCAGGTCGGCGAGCCGCCGGGAACCGCGGTGTTGCAGTCGCTGATCGGCGCCCGGCCGAGCAGGATGATGCCGCCCCACAGCCCCATCGAGCTGTCGGTCGCGGTGCCGAGCAGATTGGCGCGGGCGGTGAAGATGATCGGGCTCGTCGGCGTGCCGATCGCGTTGAGGCGCGAGCCGCGGTTGACCACCAGATAGTCGCTGCCGTTCGAAGCGAAGATCAAAGTCCCCGCCTGGATGGTCAGCGTGACCGGCTGGCAGCCGGCGAGGTTGGCGGTGGGATCGCCGCCGCAATCGGTGCCGACGTTGACCGGCCCGGAGAGGGCGTAGGCGACGCCCGGCAGGTTCTGCAGCGTGGTGTCGGCGGTGAAGCGCGACGGCAATTCGCAGGCGCGGCGCTGGGTGCCGACGACGCCGCGGTCGATCGTCCCGGCCGGGCAGCCCGCCGCCGGCGTGCCCCCTCCCGCGGGCGGCGGCGGGGGCGGCGGCGTCGGCGCCGGCGGCGGCGTTACGATCGTGCCCTCGCCCGGCGAGGCGACGTCGTTGGGCCCGCAGGCGGCGAGCGGAATGACGCAGCTGATAAGCAGCAGGGCACGGAATTTCGGCATGACGACCCCCTTGGACGTGCGCGCGACTCGCCGGAAGGGAGCCGCCGATGGGGCGGCAGCTAGGAGCGCAGGATGATGCTTTTGTGACAGCGTGCGCGGAATCTTTTATTTAATTCCAGTCACTTATTCGTCATTTCGGCGACGCGATTCTGTAACAGACCGGTCTTATTGTGGCCGGCTTTGGAGGGTCAGCCGCAGCGGCCGGCCGGCGCGCTCGATCTCGAATTCGACATGGCCCGAATTGGCGATTTGCCAGGCGAGCTCCTCGCGCCGCTCCTCGTCGAGCTGGGCGCCGTTGACGCGCAGGATGACGTCGCCGGGCCGGATCCCCGCCCGCGCCAATGCCGGCAGGTCGGCGCCCGGGCGTAATGTGAAGCCGTTGATCCGGCCACCCGCCGTGCGTGGCGCCAGGCCCAGCCGGTAGCGCAGCGTCTCGTCGTTCCGGGCCGGCTCGACGGGCGCGGCGGGCGTCGCCGGCGCGACGCCGTCGAAGCCGAGACGCACCTCGCCGGCGGCGGTCGCCAGCACCGCATGGTGCAGCTCGACGCGCAGCAAGGTGGCGCCGGGGATGATCTCACGGCCGACCGGCACGAAGCGCTGGCTGCCGTCGGCCATGCCGATCACCGCGCCGGACGCCATCACCCCGAACAGGCGAAGCTGCGACACGTCCACGGCAGGCGCGGCGGGCGGCGGAGCAATCACGATCGGGGGCGGCGGCGGCGCCTGGACCTGGAGCGCCGGCGCGGGACGCGATTCGGCTTTCGGCCAGAGCAGATAAGCGAGCAGGGCGGCGATCACGAGACCGCCGCCCGACAAGGCGCGCCGGTCGCGCGGGCTAAGCGGCATCATCGTCGAGCGCGTAGCCGGCGGAGCGGACGGTCCGGATCAGCTCGCTGCGGCCGTCGAGGTTGATCGCCTGGCGCACCCGGCGGATATGGACGTCGACGGTCCGGATCTCAATGTCGCGGTCGCGGCCCCAGACCGCGTCGAGCAGCCGCTCGCGCGAGAAGACGCGGCCGGGATGTTCGAGGAAATGCCGGAGCAGGCGGAACTCGGTCGGGCCGAGCGGGATCGTCCGGCCGGCGCGCTTCACCTTATGGCCGACAATGTCCATTTCGAGGTCGGCGAAGCGCAATTGCTCGCCGGCCAGCGCCGGCCGCACGCGCCGCAGCACCGCCTTCACCCGCGCCACCAGCTCGCGCGGGCTGAACGGCTTGGTGACATAGTCGTCGGCGCCGGTCTCGAGCCCGCGCACCCTATCCGCCTCCTCGCCCCGGCCGGTCAGCATGATGATCGGCACGTTGGCGGTCTCGGCCGTGCGCCTGAGCCGGCGGCAGACTTCGAGGCCCGATATCCCCTCGATCATCCAATCCAACAGGATGATGTCGGGCGGCCTCTCGTTGGCGAGCAGCAGCGCCTCTTCGCCGTCGGGCGTGTGCTCGACGTTGAAGTCCTCGCGCTCGAAATGCCATTTCAAGAGGTCGGTCAGCGCCGGATCGTCCTCGACCAGCAGCAGGCGGCCCTTCATCATTGCTCGCGCTCCCTCGTCACAGGCGGGAGTTTTCGGCCAGGTGGATGACAGTTCCGTGACCTAGTCGGACCAGCTTCTCGCGACGATCCGCGAGGGCTGCAGGCGGGCGTCGACGAGCGCCGATTCGCTGAACTCGGAGTTGCCGACCTCGACCCGCACATCGAGCGCGAACCAGCGCGTCCTGAGCTGCGGCTGGAGCTGGGCGTCGAGCGGCACGGCCAGGCCGCGCATCGCGTCCAACCGCCAGAACTCGATCTGGTTCGCCCAGCCGCCGGACGGGCGGGCGACGATCACCCGGCGCGCCGTTTCGACGCTGAGCTGTCCCGGCGCGAGCATCGCCAGCAGCGGCGCCTGATCGGGCGTCAACGTATTGATGTTGAGCGGCGAAAGGTCGCTGACCGGCAAGGCGCACAGCCACGGGCGCAGGCGGGCGTAGAGATCGGGGCTCATGCCGGCGAGCGCGCGCGCTTCGCCCGGGTCGGCGAACAGGGTGTTGCCGGTGCGGTAGGGGCTGGGGCCGGCCGCATAGGCCTCGTCCTCGGCGCCGGCCGGCCCCGGCGCCGTATCGCTGTCGGCCCAATCCGCCGCCGCCTCGGCGATCCGGCGCGCGTCGGCCTCGCTTGTGCCGAGGGCCATCATCAGGCCGATGAACTGGCTCACGCCGGCGGGGCGGCGGACGAGCGCCGTCTGCGGATCGCCCTCGACGACGCTGTTCAGATTGAAGCAATTGCCGCCGTCCCGCACCCGCAATTCGGCCAGCGCGCCGCCCGGCATCGGCACGCGGCGGACGGCGCCGTTCCAGCCGCCGTCGAGCGTCGTCCGCTCCGGACTCTCGGCGATCCGATCGTCGAGGGTGAGGAGAGCGAGCTGCTCGACGCCGTCGGCAAAAGCGCGCGCCTGGTCGAGCGCGGTGGCGTTGGCGGCGGTGGCGCGCGACAGCCTCAGCCCCTCCATCGCCGCCGCGGCGATCGCGCCGGTGACGGCGACGAGCAGCAGCACCGCGAGCAGGGCCGCGCCCCGCTCCCGCGCCGGCACCGGCCGTTTCATCGCCCGCCTCCGACCAGGAAGAGCTGGCGCACCGAGCCGTGGGCCGGATCGGTGCTCAGCAATTCGACCGCGCGCGGCAGCAGGCTCGCGTCGGTCGGCTCCCAAACATCGCGCCAGCCGCCCTCGCGGTCGCGGTAGCGCAGGCGCAGCTGAGTGACATTGGCGAGCAAGGTGATCGCGACCGCATGCGATTCGCCATCGACCCGGTCGTAGGCGAGCCGCTCGAGCCGGCCGTCGTTCAACCGGTATTCGACCCGCTGAAGCGCGCCCTCGACGCCGCCGTGACGCACCACCGCCAGATTCAGCGCCGAGCCGGCGAAGGCCAAGCGGGGCCGGCCGTCGCGGTCGCGGCTGGGGCGCGGCGCCGCCTGACCGAGATCCGCGGTCATCAGCGCCCCGAGGCGACGCAGCGCGCCGACCTCGCCGAGCAGCCGGTCGGAGGTCTGCTGGGTGCGCACCGTGAGCGTCAGCAAGGCGACGCCGGCGGCGGTCAGCATGCCGAAGATGGTCAGCGCGATCAGCATCTCCACGAGGGTGAAGCCGCGCCTCATGCCGGCGCCTTGCGGAACACGATCAGGCTCGCCCGGCCGGGGCCGCCTTCCTCCGGGTCGACGCGAATTTCGATCTGCTGGATGCGGGCCTCGGGCGAGCGGGCAACGTTGCGCGACCAGCGCCAGCGCCGGCCGCCATTGGCGATCAGCCCCTGACTGGCGCCGAAGGCGGGCGGGGCGGGATCGGTCAGCGTCTCGACCGCGAGGTTGCGGGCGACCGTCTCGGCGAGCGCCTGGCTTTCGAGCCGCGCGCTGTTGGTCGCGGTCGCCCCGCCGAGCCGGAGCAGCGCCAGCGCGGCGAGGCTGAAAATGGCCAGCGCGACCAGCATCTCGATCAGGGTGAAGCCGTTCCTAGGGAGCGACGCGGACATTGCCGTCCTCGCCGATGTCGACCGCCGCGCGCCGATCGCCGCGTCGCAGGATCAGGTGCGCCGGCTCGGCGAGGCCGGTCGGATCGAAGCGGATGCGGCCGGACAGATCGGCCTGGGTGCCCTCCACCCAGTCGTAGTGAACCCGTTCGCGGCGGCGCGCGATGTCGTAGCCGCCGGGCCCGACCGCGACGCTCGCCGGGCGCGAATCGAGGATGGCATCGTCCCGCGCCGCCTTGGCCCGCGCCGCGAAGCGCTCGGCCTCCGAGCGGAGGCTGCCGCCCGGCTCCGGCACGGTCAGCACCACCGCGGCCGCGGCGAGGCCGATGATGACGATCACCACCATCAGCTCGACCAGAGTGAAGCCGTTCCTGCGTGCCTTCATGCCGCCCGCATGCGCGCCCGGGCCGCGAGAAACAAGGCGTAGAGCCGGCCGGCCATCGCCTCGGCCTCCTTCTCGTCGAGGTCGTGCATTTCGGGCGAGCGCAGCGCGCCGGAGCCGGCCGTGTCGAGCAGCAGGTTGGAAAGACGCAGGGCGCGCTGGACCGGCCCGCGCGAGACGCGGATCGTCTGGGTCTTCTCGTAGGGCACGATCCACAAGCGGCGCCGGAGCAGGCCGCTGGCGACGAACAAGGCGCGCTCGCCCAGCGCATGGGCGTGCTTGCGCCAGCGCAGCACGCCGAGGGTGGCGAGCGCGAGCAAGGCGGCAGCCGCGAAGCCCGCGCGCGGGTCGAACAGGAACGCGGCGAGCGCCGCCAGCGCCCCCAGGACCAGCGAGGGCGTCGCCTGGCGAAGAAGGGCGCGGCGCGGTACGCCGTGGAACTCGGCGCGCGGCGGCGGCGCGGGAAAGCCGGCGACGGCGAGGATCGGCAATATCTCGTCCATTCGCGCGAACGGCGCCGCGACCTGGACGCCGCCTTCCTTCTTGTCGGCGCCGAGCGTCTGGAAGGAGAGCTTGTACCAGCCGAGCAGGCGCGCGACCGCGCCGCTTTCGATCAAGGCGACCTGGGTGCGCCGGATCGGGATCACCACCTCGGACAAGGTGAACAGCCCGCGCCTGCGCCTGAGACCGGCCTGGCCCTGCGTCAGCCGGAAGCCGAAATCGCGCCCGACGGTCCGCGCCACGCCGGCGATCATGCCGAGCAGCAGCACCAGCCCGGCGAGGCCGAGCCCGAGCCGCAGCGTGACGAGGTGGGCGGCGGCGTCGGCGCGCTGCGGCGTGAACCAGTCGCTCCAGTTGATCAGGCCGATCTGGTCGAGCTGCTGGAGCGCCCCCGAAATCGCCGCGAGGAAGATCAGCGAAAAGCCGAACAGGCCCGACAGCAGCAGTCGCCCCGGACCCATCTCGAACAGGACCGGCTCCTCGGGCGGCTCCTCGACCGCCGCCGCCCGCGGGCCATGGCGGACGCGGTCGCGCAAGGCCCGCGCATCGGCGATGGCGATCATGTCGAGATTGCCTTCGTCCCTGGCGGCGCCGCCGGTCTCGATCTTGACTTTCGCGGTGCCGAACAGCCGGGCGAGCAGCCGCTGCTCGATGGCGATGTCCTGGACGCGGTCGAACGGGATGACCCGCCGCTGGCGGTGGAGCAGGCCCTTTTCGATGACGATCTCGCCCGGCCCGATCGTGTAGCGGAAGCGCCACCAGTAAAGCAGCGCGAACACCGCCGCCGCGACCGCCGCGAGAGCGACGAAGACCAGCAGCGAAGTGTAGCCCCGGCCCCGCGCGCCGACCGCCAGCGCCACCCCCGCGGTGGCCAGTTGCGGCACCATCTTCAGCCAGCGGACGACCAGCGTCGCCGGGTGGAGCCGCCGGGCGACATGTTCGGCGATATCGCTCACACGAATTCCTGGCGGATCTTGGCGCGGATGCGGTCGCGCATCGCTTCCGCCTCGGCGTGGAGCAACCCGGGCAGCGGCACCGCCGCGCTCTGCGTGCCGGCGGTGTGGAGGATGAGGGTGGCGAGGCCGAAGCGGCGCTGGACCGGCCCCTGGGCGACGTCGATATGCTGGACCCGGCCGAACGGCACGATCGTCCGCACCCGGACCAGCATGCCGCGGCGGATCTCGAGCTCGTCCTCGCCTTCGCGATAGCCCCAATGGCGGTAGCGACGGCGCGGCAAGGTCAGCGTGGCGAGCCCGCCCAGCGCCAGCACCGCGAGCGGCAGCAGCAATGGCGGCAGCGGCGTCCTTCGCAGCGGCCCGAGGTCGGCGGCGAAGGCGGCGAGGGTGAGCAAGGCCGCAAGCAGCCCGGCGCGGATCGCCAGCACCTTGACCTGGTCGGGGTGGAGCGGAGTCATCGCGCCCGCTTCGTCCTGGCTGCCGTCCGGCACGTCCCGCCTCCTCTCGCCCGTCACCCTCTGGTGACATTTCCGGGGCGACAGAGATAGAGAGGTTCACGAGGATATGGGAGGGGCCGATGGCGTCATGTTCGTTCGTCCGCGCGCTGCCGGCCGCGCTCGCCCTGCTCGTCTTCGGTTGCAGCAAGCCCGCGCCCCCGCCCGGCCCCGGAAATGATTTCAATCCGGCCGCGTTCGTCCAGGGCCGGCCGCGGCTCGACGTCCCCTATGTCGCCACCGACCTCGAAGTGGTCGACGCGATGCTCGGCCTCGCCCAGGTCAGACCCGACGATTACGTCATCGACCTCGGCTCGGGCGACGGCCGCATCCTGATCGCCGCCGCCCGCAGCAACGGCGCCCGCGGCTTCGGCGTCGACATCGACCCGGCCCGGATCCGCGAATCGAACGAGAATGCCCGCGCCGCCGGCGTCTCGGGGCGGGTCACCTTCCGCCGCCAGGACCTGTTCGAGACGCCGCTCGCCGAGGCCGACGTCCTCACCCTCTATCTGCTCCCCGAGGTCAATTTGCGCCTGCGCCCGCGCATCCTCGCCGAGATGCGGCCCGGCACGCGGGTGGTCAGCCACGATTTCGACATGGGCGACTGGCGCTGGGACCAGCGCCAGCGGATCGGCAGCGCGACCATCTATTTGTGGACCGTCCCCGCCCGCGTCGCCGGCAATTGGACGCTGAGCGCGGGCGGCCGCGCCTATCCGCTGGTCCTGACCCAGAATTATCAGCGCCTGACCGGCACCGCCGGCACCGCCCGCATCGAGCAGGGCGCGCTCAATGGCGAGCGCATCCGCTTCCGCGCCGATGTGGGCGACGGCCGCCGCACCTTCGAGGGCCGGGTCGGCGGCAACCGGATCGAGGGCGGCGACTGGCACGCCGAGCGCGCGCCCTAGGCCTTGCGCAGCACCACCGAGAGATTGTTCGCCGGCATCTGCGTCACCGCCTCGAGGCGCAGGCCCTGCGTCTCCGCAGCCGCGACGACGTCTTCGAGATTGCGCAGCCCCCATTCCGGATCGCGCGCCCTGAGGCTGGCGTCGAACGCCTCGTTGCTCGGCGCCGTCGGGACTTCCGCCCGACGGTAGGCGCCGTAGAGATAGAGCGGCGCCCCTGCCCGAAGCAGCCGGCCGGCGCCGCGCAGCAGGCCCAGGGTTGCCGGCCACGGGCTGATGTGGACCATGTTGATGCACAAGATCGCGTCGGCCGCCGCGACCGGCCAGTCCGCCGCCCGCGCGTCGAGCGCGATCGGCGGCAACAGGTTGGCGAGGCCGCTCCCCGCCCGCCACGCCTCGATCGAGCGCAGCGCCGCCGGATCGGGGTCGCTCGGCCGCCAGCGCAGATTCGGAAATTCCCGCGCGAAATGGAGAATATGCTCGCCCGTGCCGCTCGCGATCTCGAGCGCCAGCCCGCGCGCCGGCAGCACCCGGCGCAGCACCTCGGCGATCGGCGCGGCATTGCGCGCCACGTGCGGCGCCGAGCGGCGCGGATCGCCGCCGCGCGGTGGGATCTCGAAGGGGACTGGCGCGCCCGTCATAGCGGCCATCCTAACCCGCCGCTGGCTCCCCCGCCAACCTCATACCAACGCGGCGGTCATGCGCGCGAGCGGGCCGGCGCCCGTTCGGGGACGGCTAGTTCAGCGGGATCCTCAGCGACACCGATCCGGCGAGCCTCAACGTCGATACTTCCTGCGACGCGACGTTGGATTCGATCTCGATCAGACGAGCGCCGATGTTGAATTCCTCAATGGGCACCCTGCATCCGTCCCGGCCCCGGCAGATGAGGTCGATGAGCGCCTGCTTGAGATCGAGCCCGACGAATATCTGAAACCGCCAATCCTGCCGGCTCCGGCCGATGGCGGGGTCGACGCCGTCATACTGGCGTCGCTCTACGTCGCCGTTGACCAGCAGCCCGACGGACGAACTCAATGGCAGCCTGACCCTGGGATTGAGACGAAAGGCGGTGTAGTCGCTGCCCGCGAGGGTCGATTCGACCCGCCGGGGCCCGGCATCGAAGTCAAACTGAGGGCCGCTCCGAAACTTGATCTGCAGGGCCAGGATGGCGTCGAACGTATGCTCGGTACCGTCGCGGTCGGCGAAGAAGTCCTTGTGGCGCAAGCCCAGCTGATATCTGGCGAAAGCTTTCAAGGTCCATGGATTTCGCGCATTTTGTGATCCCTCCCGCAATAGCCTGCGCAAGCGGACGCTGCCGACAAGTTTCGAGCTCGCCGTAGCATCGTTGTCGCTGTCGATGGTCGCGGTCGCGCCCATCCGCGCCTCGATATCCACCCGCTTCGAGAGGTTGTAGTTCAACCCGAGCGTCCAGCCGATATCGGTGGAATCGGTCGCGTCCGAATCCGAGAACAAGGGATCGCGTTGGGAGATCTGGGGCGCGAGATCGATCTGGAACCAATATTTCGGGGACGCCGACGCGGTACCGGTCGCGGTGGAGGGCTTCGGCTCCGGCGGTACCGGGCTGCCCAGGGCGGTTTCCTGTGCGTCGGCGGCAACGCTCCAGAGCGCCGCGGCGACGAGAATTCCAAGCTTTCCAAACATAGCGCGCACCCCCTGCTTCGACATGAAGGAGGTGGTACGATTATTCCGCGCCGCGCGACCGGCGCGTGACGGGCGTCACGCTTCGTTTATTCGGCCGCCCGAGCCTGCTCCGACTCCCGGTAGACCAGCACCGGCTTCCTTGCCGCCAGCGTTTCGTCGAGGCGGCGGCGCGGCGCGAAGACCGGCGCGGCCTTCAATGTCTCGTCGCCGGCCCTGGCGCGCTCGGCGACGCTCCCCAGCGCGCCGATGAACTGGTCCAGCGCCGCCTTGCTCTCGGTCTCGGTCGGCTCGACCAGCATCGCGCCGTGGACGACGAGCGGGAAATACATCGTCATCGGATGATAGCCCTCGTCGATCAGCGCCTTGGCGAGGTCGAGCGTCGAGAGCCCCGCGGCGAAGCCCTTGTCGCTGAACAGGGCCTCGTGCATGCACGGCCCGCTCGCCCCGAACGGCGCGTCGAGCACGTCTTCGAGGCTGCGCAGGACGTAATTGGCGTTCAAGACCGCATCCTCCGCGACCTGCCTGAGGCCGTCGGCGCCGTGGCTGAGGATATAGCTCAGCGCCCGGGTGAACATGCCCATCTGGCCGTGGAAGGCGGTCATCCGGCCGAAGCTCTTCGCGTGATGCTCGCCGGCCGTCTCCTCCTCGATCAGGACGAACTCCTCGCCCCTCTTCTCGACGAAGGGGAGCGGCGCATAGGGCGTCAGCGCCTCCGAGAAGACCACCGGACCCGCGCCCGGGCCGCCCCCGCCATGGGGCGTCGAGAAGGTCTTGTGGAGGTTGATGTGCATCGCGTCGATGCCGAGGTCGCCGGGGCGGACGCGGCCGACGATCGCGTTGAAATTGGCGCCGTCGCAATAGACCAGCCCGCCGGCGGCGTGCACGGCCTCGGAGATCGCGATCATGTCCGGCTCGAACAGGCCGCAGGTATTGGGATTGGTGATCATCACGCCCGCGACGTCGGGTCCGAGCCGCGCCTTCAGGGCGTCGAGATCGACCCGCCCCGCCGCATTGGCCGGGATGTTCTCGACCCGATAGCCGGCGAAGGCGGCGGTGGCGGGGTTGGTGCCGTGGGCGCTCTCGGGCACGAGGATCACTTCGCGGGCATCGCCGCGCGCCTCCAGCGCCGAACGTATCGCGAGCAGGCCGCACAATTCGCCGTGCGCGCCCGCCTTGGGGCTCATCGCGACGCTGTGCATGCCGGTGAGGGCGATCAGCCACTCCCCGAGCGCGTGAATCAAGGCATAGGCGCCCTGGACGGTGTCGGCCGGCTGCAGCGGATGGATGTCGGCGAAACCCGGCATCCGCGCCACCTTCTCGTTCAATCGCGGATTGTGCTTCATCGTGCACGAGCCCAAGGGGAAAAGGCCGAGATCGATCGCATAATTCTGGCGGGAGAGGCGGGTGTAGTGGCGCACCATCTCCGGCTCGGTGAGGCCTGCGAGGCCGATCGGCGCGCTCCGCTCGACGCCGCCCAATCTGCTTTCCGGGGAATCAGGCTCCTCGAAATCGACCCCGGTCGTCTCGGTGTCGCCGATCTCGAACAGCAGCGGCTCCTCCAGCATCAGCGCGCGGTTGCCGGTCCAGGTCTCGGCGGCGCCCTCGGCACCCTCGGGCCGGGTCGGCCGTCCTTCGCGGTTCATGCTCATGCCAGCACTCCTTCGAGCGCCTTGGCGAGCGCCGCCACGTCATCGTCCGTCACGGTTTCGGTGACCGCCACCACCAGGCCATTGGCCAGCGCCGCCTCGCCCGGATAGAGCCGGCCCAGCGGGACGCCGCCGAGCACGCCGTGATCGGCCATCGCGCGCACCGCCGGCCGCGCCTCCTTGGGCAGCTCCAGGGTGAATTCGTTGAAGAAGCCGTCATTGACCAGGCTGACGCCCGGGACCTGCGCCAGCCGCTCCGCGGCGGCGACGGCCCTGGCATGGTTGACCGCCGCCAATTGCCGCAGCCCCTTCTCTCCGAGCAGGGTCATATGCATTGTGAAGGCAAAGGCGCAAAGCACTGAGCTGGTGCAGATATTGCTCGTCGCCTTCTCGCGGCGGATATGCTGCTCGCGGGTCGAGAGGGTGAGCACGAAGCCGCGCTTGCCCGCCGCATCGACGGTCTCCCCGGCGAGCCGCCCCGGCAGCTGCCGGACGTACTTCTCGCGGGTTGCGAACAGGCCGACATAAGGCCCTCCGAAATTGAGGCCGACGCCGATCGACTGGCCCTCGCCGACGACGATGTCGGCGCCCATTTCGCCGGGGCTTTTTATCGCCCCAAGCGCCACCGGCTCGGTCACCACCGCGATCAGCAGCGCGCCCGCTTCATGGCACCGGTCGGCGAGGCCGGAGAGGTCGGCGATCCGGCCGAGGATGTCGGGATATTGGACGACGACGCACGAGGTCTCGCCGTCGATCTCGAGCGCGTCGACGTCGCTCTTCGCCTCCAGCTTCGGCGGCTGGTGGCGCAGCGCGTCGCCGGTGAAGCGGGCCATCGTCTTCGCGACCGAGACGTAATGGGGATGGAGCCCGCCCGAAAGAATCGCCTTGCCTCGCCGCGTGATCCGCCGCGCCATCGAGATCGCCTCCCAGCAGGCGGTCGAGCCGTCGTACATCGAGGCATTGGCGACCTCGCAGCCGTAGAGCCGCGCGACCTGGGTCTGGAACTCGAACAAAGCCTGGAGCGTGCCCTGGGCGATTTCGGGCTGGTAGGGCGTGTAGCTGGTCAGGAACTCGCCCCGCTGGATCAGATGATCGACGCTTGCCGGGATATGATGGCGATAGGCGCCGCAGCCGAGGAAGAAGGGCGCGTCGCCGGCGGCCAGATTCTCGCGCGCCAGCGCCCCCAATTGCCGCTCGACGCTGAGCTCCGAAGCATGGTCGGGCAGCCCCTCGATCGCGCCCGCGAGCCGCGCCGCCGCCGGCACATCGACGAACAGATCGTCGATCGAGGACGCGCCGACGACGGCGAGCATTTCGCCCCTGTCGGCGTCGGATAAAGGTAAATAGCGCAATCCAAGCTCCCGTCATCAAAGCCCTCCCCCTCGATGGGGGAGGGTTGGGTGGGGGTGAACGTCCGCGTCCCGTACGGGCCTCGCAGGTTCACCCCACCCCGGACCCCTCCCCATCAAGGGGAGGGGAGAAAACTACCCCGGCTTGCGCATCGAGAAGCGCAGCCGCACATAATCGGCGCAGAAATTTCCATCCGCCTGCCGGAGCGCCGGCGCGACCCGCGCCTCGACCGCCGAAGCAAGCTCATCCCGCTCCCATTCGGGGACCATCGCCATGTCGAGCAGCCCGGCGCGGAAGGTCCTGACCCAGTCGGCGATGCCGCCGGGGAGCGGCGTCGGCCGCTGCAGCAATTCGGCGCGGATGTCGCTGAACCCGGCGACGCAATAGAGGCGGGTGAATTCCTCGGCGCTCGCATACCAGGCCGGGTCCCGCTCCGGCATATGGTAGCCGCGCTCGGTAAGCTCGTCGCGCAGGGCCCGGCGCAAGGTCGCGAGATTGCCCTCGCCGCCCATCTCGCCGACGAATCGGCCACCCGCCTTCAGCACCGCGAAGATGCCGGTCGCGACCGCGTCGGGATCGAGCATCCAGTGCAGGGCGGCGTTGGAGAAGACCGCATCGAACTGGCCGAACCGTTCGAGGTCCATCGCCTCGGCGTCGGCGGCGAAGGCATCGATCCCGCGCGCCCGCGCCGCCTCGACCATCTCGGGTGACGAATCGAGGCCGATCACGTTCGCGCCCGCCGCGGCGATCCGCTCGGTCAGCAGGCCGTCGCCGCAGCCGACGTCGAGGATCAGCTCGCCGGGCCGGGGCGCGAGCAGCTGCAGCACGGCATCGCCGAGCGCGGGCACGAAGGCGGCGTTCCTGGCGTAATCGGCCGACGACCAGCGGTTGGCGATGTTCACCATCAGAGGCCGTCGCAATAGGCTTTATATTGCTCGGCGTTCATCAGGTCGTTGAGCTCGTGCGTGTCGCTGAGCGTCAGCTTGAAGAACCAGCCCTCGCCCTCGGGGTCGGTGTTGACCAGCGAGGGCTCGTCGACCACCGCCTGATTCCCTTCGGTGACGGTGCCGCCGACCGGCGCGTAGACGTCGGAGGCCGCCTTGACCGATTCGACCACCGCCGCCTCGTCGCCCTGGATCACGACGTGCCCGGCCTCGGGCACTTCGACGAAGACGACGTCGCCCAACTGCCCCTGGGCGAAATCGGTGATGCCGACGGTGGCGCCGTCGCCCGCGACGCGGACCCACTCATGCTCCTTGCTGTAATAGACACTCATTGGGGCGCTCCCTTGCGGTGATAGCGGTGCGGAACGAACGGCATCGCCGTCACGGTCCCGGTGAAGATCCTGCCGCGCGACGCGAGCGACACCTGGGTGCCCTCGACGGCATAAGCGAGCGGCACATAGGCCATCGCGATCGGCGCCCCGAGGCTCGGCGAGAAGCCGCCGGAGGTGACCTTGCCGACCTCGCTGCCTTCGGCATCGACCATCATCGCGCCTTCGCGGACCGGCTGGCGGCCCTCGATCGCGAGGCCGACGCGCTTGCGGATCGGCCCCTCGGCGAGCTCGCGGGCGATCCGGGGCCAGCCGGCGAAGCCGCCCTCGGCGCGCCGGCGCTTCGACAAAGCGAAGACGAGGTCGGCCTCGACCGGGGTGGTGTCGTGGCCGAGATCGTGGCCGTAGAGCGGCAGACCCGCCTCGAGCCGCAGCGAATCGCGCGCGCCGAGACCGATCGGCTTGACCTCGGGCTGGTCGAGCAGCAGATCGGCGACCTTCTCGACCGAAGCGGCGGGCACCGAAATCTCGAACCCGTCCTCGCCGGTATAGCCCGAGCGGCTGATCCACGCCTTGGCCCCGCCGAGCTCGAACGCGCCCGCGGTCATGAAGGTCAGCGCCTCGACGCCGGGGACGAGCCGGGCGAGCGCGTCGACCGCCTTCGGCCCCTGCAGCGCGAGCAAAGCCTGCTCCTTCATATGATCGAGGATGACGCTGCGCGGCAGGCCCGTTTCGAGATGGGCGATGTCGCCATGCTTGGTGGCGCCGTTGACGACGAGGTAGAAATGATCGCCGCGACGGGTGATCATGAGGTCGTCGATGATGCCGCCCTCTGCGTTCAGCAGCAGCGAATATTTGGGCCTCGCCTCCCTGAGGATGGCGAGGTCGGCGGGAAGCAGCGCTTCGAGCCCCTTCTGCGCCTCGGCGCCGGCGATCAGCAGCTGGCCCATGTGGCTGACGTCGAACAGGCCGGCCGAGGACCGGGTCCACAGATGCTCGGCGATGATGCCCTCATATTGGACCGGCATCGCATAGCCGGCGAAGGGGACCATGCGTCCGCCTTTGGCGCGGTGCCAGCCGTCCAGCGGGAGGGTCTGTTCGGGCTCACTCATGACCAGCTCCGGTGCGTATCGGTCCCCGATCGTTCGGCGATCGGGATGGTTCCAATACCCCCTCTGTCGCTGGGACCTGAGAGCTTTCACCCGCCTTCGCTGAAGCGTCGGCGCGCTTACACCTTCGGTGGCCCGCCATAGCCTTGGGCGACGACGGGCGCTTTCCAGAGTGTCATTGCCCGCGCGGTCCTGGGACCTGAGAGATTCCGGGGTGGTTGCTCCTTCGGCGGTGGCGGCAACGGCCGCCACGCTCTCCCGCGCGGTCATCCGGCGGTTGCCCGCCGGCGACGGCCCGCTCTGGAGAGTCAAGGCGGCGGAGTCAACGGCAGGGACAGTCACTTTCACGCGCCGCGGCGGCGAGTCTCGCGCCGCCGCACGCTAAAGTGACTGTCCCATTCGCCGCGGCTGGAGGGGACAGTCACTTTTCGCACCGCCTTAATAAGCCTCGCACGGCGGCGCGTGAAAGTGACTGTCCCTAACGCGTCGCGTTGTAGCGCAGCTGGTCAGGGTCGAGCTCGAAGCCGATCAGCACCTCGAACCGCGCCCGGTCGACCGCGGCGCGGACCGCGGGATCGGCCATCGGATCGACCGCCGCATTGGGATCGCCGGCGCGGCGCTCGCGGGTGATCTGGCGGCGGATGTCTTCGGGCAGGGTCGCGGCGGCGCGCAGCACCTGGGTGGTCGCGCGGCCGCTGGTGCCGGCGCGGATCTGGCCGTCCTCGAACCGCAGGCCGGCGCGGCTGACGCGCTTGGCGACGACGTTGGTGCCGCCCTGCACGACGGTGGCGAAATAGGGCAGCACGACGTCGCGCGCGCCGCGGCCGTCGCGCCGCCGCGCCTGGATGTCGAAGGTCACATCGGTGACGATATATTCGCCGGTGTCGTTGCAGGTGCCGCGGACGTTGGTGATCTGGGCGACGACGTCGATCGCGCCGGCGTCGCGGCTGCTCGCCGGATCGAACAGGGTGACGTCCCCGGTCGGCGCGGCAATCGCCACCGGCGGGCAGGCGGTGTAGTTCTGGAGAATGCCCGCATCCTGGATATCGCCGGGGCGGGCGCAGCCGAACAGGCCGAGGGACAGCAGGGCGGCGGCGGCCGCTTTGGACATGTACGGGTGCAAGGCGAGATCCTCGAAGATGCTGGTGACGGCTTCCTAGCGCCGTAAGGCTTTCGTGCAAACTAGCAATCGAGTAGAGCGCGCCCCAAGTGAACAGCCGATGACCAAGCCCCCCCTCACCCTGCTGGTCGCGGCGCCGCGCGGCTTTTGCGCCGGCGTCGACCGCGCGATCCGGATCGTCGAGCTCGCGCTCGAACGCTACGGCGCGCCGGTCTATGTCCGCCACGAGATCGTCCACAACAAGTTCGTCGTCGACAGCCTCAAGGCGAAGGGGGCGGTGTTCGTCCCCGAGCTCGACCATGTCCCGGACGGCGTCCCCGTCGTCTTTTCCGCGCACGGCGTCCCCAAGGCCATCCCCGCCATGGCGCGGCAGCGCGGCCTCAACTATCTCGACGCGACCTGCCCGCTCGTCTCCAAGGTCCACCGCCAGGCCGAGCGGCTGATCGAGCGCGGCCGCCACATATTGTTCGTCGGCCATGCCGGCCATCCCGAGGTGATCGGCACCTTCGGCCAGGTGCCCGAGGGGCGGATGACGCTGATCGAGACCGCGGCCGACGCCGAAAACGTGGCGCCCGCCGATCCCGACGCCCTCGCCTTCCTGACCCAGACGACGCTCTCGGTCGACGACACGGCCGAGATCGTCGCCATCCTCAAGCGCCGCTTCCCCTCGATCCAGGGGCCGCGCAGCGAGGACATCTGCTACGCGACCTCGAACCGGCAGGCGGCGGTCAAGGCGATCGCCGGCCGCTGCGACGCCTTGCTCGTGATCGGCGCGCCGAACAGCTCCAACTCGCTGCGCCTGGTCGAGGTCGCCGAGCGCGAGGGCACCAAGGCGCGCCTCGTCGGCCGCGGCGCCGACATCGATTTCGGCTGGCTCGCCGGCGCCCGCACCGTCGGCATCACCGCCGGCGCCTCGGCCCCGGAATTGCTGGTCCGCGAGGTGGTCGACGCCCTTGCCGCGCGGTTCGAGGTGACCGAAGAGCCGGTCGAAGGGGTCGAGGAGCGGATGATCTTCAAGCTGCCGGCGGGTCTCGAAGCGGCGTGACGGAAGTCGAGATGTTCACCGACGGCGCCTGCAAGGGCAATCCCGGGCCGGGCGGCTGGGGGGTCGTCGTCCGCGCGGGCGCGCGCGAGAGGGAATTGTCGGGCGGCGAGCCCTTGACCACCAACAACCGGATGGAATTGCTCGCCGCGATCCGCGGGCTCGAGGCGCTGACCCGCCCGTGCCGGGTTCAGCTCTATACCGACAGCAACTACGTCCGCGACGGCATCACCCGCTGGGTCCATGGCTGGCTCAAGAACGGCTGGCGCACGGCGGACAGGAAGCCGGTCAAGAATGCCGAGCTCTGGCAGGAGCTGATCGACGCGCAGGCGCCGCACCGGGTCGAATGGCATTGGGTGAAAGGCCATAGCGGCCACCCCGAGAACGAGCGCGCCGACGCCCTCGCCTGCGCCGCCGCTTATGCTCAGGCGAAGCGCGCCGCCGAATAAGGCGCCGGGTCGATGGCGGGGACTGTCCCCAGGATCAGCGCGGCGGCGAGCCGGGCGGCGGCGGGCGCGGTCTGGATGCCGAATCCGCCCTGCCCCGCGAACCAGAAGAAGCCCCGGCCGCTGTCGCTGAAGCCGTAGACCGGCAGCCGGTCGGGCGCGAAGCTGCGCAGGCCCGCCCATTTGCGCTCGACCGCCTCGACCCGCCAGTCGACCACCTGTTCCAGCCGGTCGACGGCGATGGCGACGTCGATTTCCTCGGCGGCGCAATCGTGCGCGACGCACGGCGTCTCGTCGTGCGGGCTCAGCCAGAGCCGCCCGCCCGTCTCGGGCTTGAAGTAGAAGCGCTCGGCCGCGTCGATCACCAGCGGCAGGTCCGGCGGCGCCGGCGGATCGACGCGCAGCTGGGCGATGGTCCGCCGGTAGGGCTGGATGCCGACCGGCCGCTCGCCCGCGAGCAGCGCCACGTCGTCGGCCCAGGCGCCCGCGGCGTTGACGAGGATGTCCGCCTGGAACGGCCCGGCGGTCGTCTCGATCCGCCAGCGGCCGTTTCGTTCGGCCCCGATCATCCTCGCCCTGGTCACCAGTGATTGCCCCTTCAGACAGGCGGCGTGGAGGGCGGCGACGTCGATGTCGGCGCAGCTCGGCTCGGCGAGGCCCCAGTCCCAGCCGGGGCTGAGGTTCGGGATCGCGGCCTCGAGCTCCGCGCGGCCCAGCGGCTGCAGCAGCGCGCCCGGAAAAGCCGCCGCCAGCGCGTCCAGCTTCGCCCGCCCCGCCGCATCGGCGAGGTGGATCGCGCCGCGCGGCGCGAGGAACGGGGCGAGCGCGGGTCCCGAAGCGCTGGTCAGCGGCCGGATCAGCGGCCCGCCATAGCTTTCCGACCAGAAGGCGGCCGAGCGGCCGGTCGCATGATAGCCGGGCAGGCGCTCCGCCTCGAGGATCAGCACCGAGGCCCGGCCGGCGAGCGCGGCGGCGAGGCTCGCCCCGGCGATGCCGGCGCCGATGATCGCGACGTCGGTCACGGCGCCCGCCGGTCGAGGAAGGCGTCGATCCGCGCCAGCGCCGCTCGCCGGACCGGATCGGCCTCGCGCAGGATTTCATGGCCGGCGTCGGGATACATTTCGAGCTCGGCATCGGGCAGTTCGGCAGCCACCCGCCGGATCGCCGCGGGGCTGACCAGCCGGTCGCGCTCGGTGCCGAGCAGCAGCACCGGCAGCTTCACCCCGGCGAGCCGTTCGGGGGTGAACGACGCAGCGGCGGAGCGGAAGGCGGCGCGCATCCAGGCCCAGCTCGGCGCGCCGAGGTTCCAGCCCGGTTCCTTCTCCCACCACCAGGCCTCGTCTTCATAGCGCGCGCGCGAGCTCGTCAGGAGGCGCTGGCGCTGCGAGCCGGGCCGGTTGAGCGCCGCCGGCGCCTTCCACATCGGCACCGGCCCGAAGCCCAGCCGGCACATCGCGTCGGCCATTTCGGGCGCCAGCCAGGCGGGGATCCGGGCGCTGTTGACGACGATCATCGGCGCGACCAGCACCGCCGCGTCGAGCGCCGCCCTCTTTTCGACCAGCGTCCGCAGCAGCAAATGGCCGCCCATCGAATGGCCGACTGCCACATGAGGGTCCGGGCCTTCGGCGCGCCAGCCGGCGAGCAGGGCGTCGAGATCGTCGATCAGAACGTCGAAGCTGTCGAAGGCGAAGCCCGCCCCGCGGGATGCGCCCTGGCCGCGCCAGTCGAACGCGGTGACGCTCCAGCCGCGGCCGTGCCAATGGGCGAAGGCTTCGAGATATTTCTCGATGAAGTCGCCGCGACCGCCGGCGAAGATCAGGCTGCCGCGCGGCGCCCGCCCTTCCGGCTGCGGCCAATCCATCCGCCGGATCGCCCAGCCGTCCGGAGCGGTCCAGGTCCGGAAACGGACGCCGGCGGGATGCGCGCGCCGCGGGTTCACACTTTTTTCCATCGCCCCCGGTTACGGTTTTGAAAGGAGCCCCGTCTAGACCTCGCGGGATGGGAAATGCGCTCTCCTGGATTTTGCTCGGCACGCTGGCGGCGATGCTGCTGGTCGCTTGCTGGTTCGACATTCGCTCGCGCACCATTCCCAACCTGCTCAATCTCGCCATCGCGCTGCTCGCGATTCCGTTCTGGTGGTCGCTCGGCCTGCCGCTCTGGCCCGACGCCGCGCTCCAGCTCGGCGTCGCCGTCCTCGTGTTCGCCCTGTTCGCGGCCGCGTTCGCGCTCGGCGCGATGGGCGGCGGCGACGTCAAGCTGGTCGCGGCGATCGCCTTGTGGCTGCCCGCCCAGGCGGTGTTCGCCCTGCTGTTCATCATGTCGGTCGCGGGCGGCGCGCTGACGCTGGCGATGTTCGTCCGCCATCGGCTCGCCCGCAGGACCGAAAAGCTAGAAATTCCTTATGGTGTGGCGATCGCGTTCGGCGGTTTGTGGCTGATTAGCGAACGTTTTCTTAACCACTTTGGTTGAAGGGTAGGGGCTGAAACTTTCTCAGTCCCGTGAGGGGAGGCGACACTCGCCATGGACGTCAAGAAAATCGTGCTGCTGGTAGGCGCACTCGTCATCGCCGCGGTCACCGCAATCATGGCCAAGAACATGTTCTCGGGCGCATCCGCGCCCCAGGCACAGGCCGCCAACGTCGTGACCGGGCCCGAGGTCCTCGTCGCCACCCGCACCCTGCCCGTCGGCACGATCATCGACGCCGAGGCGTTCCGCTACCAGCCCTGGCCCCAGGGCCTGGTCCAGCCGGCCTATTTCATCCGCGGCGCGCAGAACGGGGCCGACCCGCAGAGCCTGATCGGCACCGTCGTCCGCAACGAGATCACCGCCGGCCAGCCGCTGACTTCGGGCTCGGTCGTGCGCCCCGGCGAGCGCGGCTTTCTCGCCGCGGCCCTGGGCCCCGGCATGCGCGCCGTCACCGTCGGCGTGTCCGCGACTTCGGGCGTCGCCGGCTTCGTCTTCCCCGGCGACCGCGTCGACCTCGTGCTGACCCAGGAGGTCGTGGGCGGCGGCGACGGGCCGCCGCTGCGCGTCTCCGAGACGGTCGTCCGCAACATCCGCGTGCTCGCCGTCGACCAGCGCCTCAACGCGCGCGACGAGAGCGGCAACCAGGTCGCCCAGACGGTGGCGACGGTGACGTTCGAGGCGACGCCCAAGATCTCCGAGAAGATCGCGGTCGCACAAACGATCGGGCAGCTGTCCTTGTCCCTGCGCTCGCTCGCCGACAACAATGCCGAGCTCGAGCGCGCCATCGCCGCCGGCGAGGTGACCGTGCCGGAGGGTCAGGACCCGCACGCCGAGCGCCAGATGCTGCTCGCGATCGCCAGCCGGCCGACCGACACCAACACGACCTATACGGTGGGAGCCGACGTCTCCCGTTTCCAGCGCAGCACCGTCCCCGGACGGCCGCGCGCCGAGGGCAACAATGCCCCGGCCGGAAACGCCGTGCCCGCCGCGGGCGGCGTTTCGGGCGACCGGCCCCAGGGCCCGGTCATCCGCATCGCCCGCGGCAATACTGTCACGCTCGTTCCGGTGGGAGCCAGGTAAGATGATCAAGAGCAACAGGATGAAGCGGGCCGGCATCGGCACCGCGCTCGCGGCCGCGCTGGCGGCGGGCCTCGCGGCCTCCGCGCCGGGCCAGGCCGTCGCCCAGCCCACCGGGGCGGTGGCGCCCGCCAACGACATCACCCTGTCGGTCGGCCAGGGCCGCATGGTCCGGCCGAGCGGCCCGGTCGCCGAGGTGTTCGTCGCCAACGAAGCGACCGCCGACGTCCACGCCAGCTCGCCCAGCCAGATCTACATCTTCGGCAAGGCCGCCGGCAGCACCACCGTCTATGCGACCGACCGCGCCGGGCGGGTGGTCTATTCGGCCAATGTCCGGGTCGGCCAGAACCTCTCCTCAGTCGGGGAAATGCTCCGGGTCGCGATGCCCGAGGCCGACATCGTTGCGACGCCGATGAACGGCATGGTGCTGCTGACCGGGATGGTCGCCCAGCCGACCGACGCGGCCGAGGCCGAGCGCCTCGCCCAGGCGTTCGTCGGCGACGCCGTGCAGGTGGTGAGCCGGCTGCGCACCGCGACCCCGCAGCAGGTCATGCTCCAGGTCAAGATCGCCGAGGTGAACCGCACCCTGGTCCGCGAGATCGGCACCAACCTCCTCAGCCGCGACAATAGCGGCGGCTTCCTGTTCGGCCTCGGCCGCGGCAGTGCCGGCTCGATCAGCACCGTCACGTCGGCCACCGATCCGAGCGGCATCCCCCAGGGCGGAACCTCCTACCAGTTCAACATGCCCTCGACGACGACCACGCTCGGCGCCGCCGGGCATTTGCTCGGCCTCGACATCCTCAGCACGCTGCAGCTCGGCGAGCAGACCGGCCTGGTCACCACCCTCGCCGAGCCTTCGCTCGTCGCCCTGTCGGGCGAGACCTCGACCTTCCTCGCCGGCGGCGAGTTCCCGATCCCGGTCTCCCAGTCGCTGGGCACGGTGTCGATCGAATATAAGCAATATGGCGTCGGCCTCGCCTTCTCGCCGATCGTGCTCGAGGACGGCCGCATCCAGATGCGCATCCGCCCCGAGGTCTCGGAGCTTTCGAACGAGGGCAGCATCCGGCTGAACGGCTTCAACGTGCCCGCGCTCACCGTGCGGCGCACCGAGACGACGGTCGAGCTCGGCTCCGGCCAGAGCTTCATGATCGCCGGCCTGCTCCGCAACCACAACACCAACTCGATCGATCGGGCGCCGTTCCTCGGCAATATCCCGATCCTGGGCGCCCTGTTCCGCTCGACCCGCTATCAGCGCGCGGAGACCGAGCTCGTCATCGTCGTCACGCCCTATCTGGTCCGGCCGGTCTCGAACCCCAGCCAGATCGCGCTGCCGACCGACGGCCACCGCAACCCGGACGAGGCGCAGCGCCTGCTGATCGGCCAGGCCAATGACAGCCGCAGCGGCGAGCAGCGCCCCGGCCCGACCGTCGCCCCGGCCCGCACCGTCGCGCCCGGGATCACCACCGGCGATGCGACGCCGGCCGTGCCGCACCGCGCGCCGCCGGCCCGCGAAACGCGCGCCGCCGCGGCGCCGCCGCCGAACCAGCCGTCGGCCCAGCCCGGCTTCAACTTCTGATGGCCGCCCGCGCAGGAAAGGATCGAACCATGTCGCGCCTGATCACACTCGCTGCGGTCTCCGCTCTCGCCCTCACCGCCGGCTGCGCGGCGCAGCCGCACACGCTGACGCCGGCCAACAATACCAGCCTCTATTCGCTCCACCAGCCGACCGTCGAGCACACCAATTTCGTGTTCGACGTCGCGACCGGCAGCGACGGCGTCTCGGCGGGCGAGCAGGCGCGCCTCGGCGCCTGGTTCGACTCGATCGGGCTTCGCTACGGCGACAGCGTCTCGATCGACGAGCCGCGCGGCTATGAATCGAGCAAGGCCCGCCACGACGTCGCCCGGGTCGCCGCGGCGCACGGCCTGCTCGTCGCCGATGCCGGCGCCCCGGTGACCGAAGGCGGCGTCCCGTCGGGCTATGTTCGGGTCGTCGCCAGCCGCTCGACCGCGAGCGTCGAGGGCTGCCCGGATTGGGAAAATCCCGACATCGAATCGCCGGTCCGGACCGCCACCAATTACGGCTGCGCGATCAACTCCAACCTCGCGGCGATGATCGCCAATCCGGACGACCTCGTCCACGGCCGCGAAGCCTCGGGTCAGGGCGCGGTGGTCGTCGCCGGCCGCGCGGTCAGGACGTATCGCGAAAGCCAGCCGACCGGCCGCCAACCGCTTCCGGCCACCAGCACCACGAGTAGGCAATAGACATGAACGCGCCCTTCCACGCTTCGCGCGCGGGTTCGCTCCGCGATCCCTTCAGCGCCTTCGTCACCGACGAGGAGACCGCCGAGATGCTGCGGCCGATCGCGGTCGAGCACGGCTGGTCGCCGGAGAAGGTCAACAAGGGCGGCCTCAGGAACGCGGTCCAGACGCTGTCGGTCTCGGCGAGCCCGTGCATCCTGTTCGTCGACCTTTCCGAAAGCGGCGATCCCCTGAACGACATCAACTCGCTGGCCGAGGTCTGCGAGCCCGGCACGGTGGTGATCGCCGCCGGCCAGGTCAACGACGTCCGGCTCTACCGCGACCTCGTCGCCAGCGGCATCCAGGACTATCTGCTGAAGCCCTTCTCCCCCGACCAGCTGCGCGACGCCTTCGCCAATGCGCAGATGACCATTTCCGGCCCGCGCCTGGTCGAGAGCGGCAACGAGAAGCCGAACGTCATGGCCGCGGTGATCGGCGTCCGCGGCGGCGTCGGCGCCTCGACCGTGGCCACCTCGCTCGCCTGGCTGATGGGCGACAAGGCCGGCCGCTCGACCGCTTTGCTCGACCTCGACGTCCATTTCGGCACCGGCGCGCTCGCGCTCGACCTCGAGCCCGGCCGCGGCCTCACCGACGCGATCGAGAATCCGAGCCGCATCGACGGCCTGTTCATCGAGCGGGCGATGGTCCGCGCCAACGACAAGCTCTGCGTGCTCTCGGCGGAGGCGCCGATCAACCAGTCGATGCTGACCGACGGTTCGGCCTTCTATCAGCTGCAGGAGGAGATCCGCCACGCCTTCGAGGGCACGGTGATCGACCTGCCGCGCAACATGATGGTGCAATACCCGCACCTGCTCAGCGACGTCCATGTCGTCGTCGTCGTCGTCGAATTCACCCTGTCGGGCACCCGCGACGCGATCCGCATCCTCTCCTGGCTCAAGGCCAATGCGCCCCAGGCCCGGGTGATCGTGGTCGCCAACCGCTGCCAGACCGGCGTCGTCGAAGTGAGCCGCAAGGATTTCGAGCATTCGATCGAGCGCAAGGTCGACATCATCCTCCCGTTCGACCCGAAGACGGCGGCGCAGGCCGCCAAGCTCGGCCAGCCGCTCGCCAAGGTGAGCAAGACGGCCAAATTGTCGCAGCCCCTGAACCAGCTGCTCGCGCTGACGGTCGAGCAGGCCGGCGCCGAGGGCGCCGAGGAGGCGAGCCCGCGAAGCGGCAGCTCGCTGCTCGGCAAGCTCGGCAATTTCAGAGCGCTCGTCGCCAAGAAGCCCAAGGAGGCGTCCGCCACGGCCTGAGGGCCGCGGCAAGGGGCTTGACGAGACGAGGGAGGCGAAATGCCCGGTTTGACGATGTTCCTGCTGCTCGCCGGGGTCCTGGCCTCGGGGCTGCTCGCCTTCTCGGCCTTCTCCGGGCCGTCGGTGGGCAAGCATCTGACGCGCCGGCTCGAGGAGCTGAGCCAGCGCCACAGCCGCTCGTCGGACATGGCCGCGCAGGCGCAGCTGAAACGAATCTTCGCCCAGCGCCAGAATCGCGGCGACAATATGGCCAGGCGCTTCATCCCCAATCCGGCGCTGCTCCAGCTCCGGCTCAGCCAGACCGGCTACAGCTGGACGCTGGCGCATTACGTGCTGGCGTCGGCGGGGCTCGCGGTCGCGGTCGTCGCCGGGCTGGTCTTCAAGGGCGTGCCGACGCTCTATTCGATCCCGTTCGGCCTGCTGGTCGGCGTCGGCCTGCCGCACCTCGTCATCGGCAAGCTGATCAAGCGCCGGATCAACAAGTTCAACGCCCGCTTCCCGGACGCGATCGAGCTGATGGTGCGCGGGCTGCGCTCGGGCCTGCCGATCTCCGAGACGATCGGCATCGTCGCCGACGAGATCCCTAACCCGGTCGGCTTCGAGTTCCGCGCCGTCTCCGACAAGATGCGGATCGGCCGGACGATGGACGCGGCGCTGCAGGAAACGGCCGAGCGCCTCGGCACCGCCGAATTCCAGTTCTACGTCGTCAGCCTCGCGATCCAGCGCGAGACCGGCGGCAACCTCGCCGAGACGCTGTCGAACCTCGCCGACGTGCTGAGGAAGCGCGCGGCGATGAAGCTCAAGATCCGGGCGATGTCCTCGGAATCGAAGGCGTCGGCCTATATCATCGGCGCGCTGCCGTTCATCGTCTTCGGGCTGATCTGGTTCATCAACGGCAGCTACATGCAGAATTTCTTCATCGACCAGCGGCTGATGATCGCCGGCGGCATCGGCCTCGTCTGGATGTCGCTCGGCGCCTTCATCATGGCCAAGATGATCAATTTCGAGATTTAGAGGAACACGCGGACGATGGCACCTTCGACCGGCCCGACGATCATGGGGATCGACGTCGTGATGGTGGCGAGCCTGCTCGCCGCGATCGCGACCTTCTCCGTGCTCGTCGCCATCTATGCCGCGACCACCGTCCGCGACCCGATGGCCAAGCGGGTCAAGGCGCTGAACGAGCGCCGCGAGCAATTGAAGGCCGGCATCGTCGCCTCGACCAACAAGCGCCGCAAGGCGATCACCAACCGCAACGAGATGGCCGACAAGGTGCGCGACCTGCTCTCCTCGCTGAAGATGCTGCAGGAAAGCCAGGTGGTGAAGGCGCAGGCCAGGCTGATGCAGGCCGGCATCCGCTCCAAGGATCTCGCCTTCGTCGTCATCTTCGCCCGGCTGGTGCTGCCGGTGGTGATCGGCGGCTTCGCGATCATCATGGTCTATCTGGTCGACTATTTCCCGGAATGGGGGGTGTTCAAGCGCTACGGGCTCGTCGCCGGGACGCTGATTCTCTCCTACAAGGCGCCGGACATCTGGCTCAAGAACAAGGTCACCAAGCGGACCCACGCGATCCGCAAGGGCCTGCCCGACGCGCTCGACCTGCTCGTCATCTGCGCCGAGGCGGGCCTCACCGTCGACGCCGCCTTCGGCCGCGTCGCCCGCGAGCTCGGCAAGGGCTATCCCGAACTGGGCGACGAATTCGCTTTGACCTCGATCGAATTGGGCTTCCTGACCGACCGCCGGTTCGCCTTCGAGAACCTCGCCAAGCGCATCGACCTCGATTCGGTCCGCGGCGTCGTCACGACGATGATCCAGACCGAGAAATACGGCACCCCGCTGGCGAGCGCGCTGCGCGTCCTTTCCGCCGAGTTCCGCAACGAGCGGATGATGCGCGCCGAGGAAAAAGCGGCGCGGCTGCCGGCGATCATGACGGTGCCGCTGATCCTGTTCATCCTGCCGGTGCTGTTCATCGTCATCCTCGGCCCGGCCTCCTGCTCGATCCACGACGCTTTGCTCTCCTCGTCGTAGCGGCGGCGGAACAATCGCGCCGGGTGCGCGGTTGACCGCCGCGAACGACCGATGGAGCCGCGCATGCTCGCCTTCACCTCCGAACAGTGGCTGATCATCCTGCTTGTCTTCGTGCTCGGGCTGATCCTCGGCATGGCCCTGGTCGCCAGCCCGAAATGGAAAGGCCGCTACCGCGACGAGGCGCGGCGGCGCGAAGCGCTCGAGGCCGAGAACGAGCAGCTCCGCCGCGATGCCCGCGAGCTCGATTCGCTGCGCCAGGCCGCGGTCCGCGACGAAACCCGCCGGCGCGAGGCCGAAACGCTTCCTCCGCCTCCGCCTCCGCCGCCGCCTCCGCCGCCGCCTCCACCCCCGCCGCCGCCACCGCCGCCACCGCTCTAGTTCCTGCCCCCTCCCCTTGATGGGGAGAGGTTGGCGTGGGGTGGACTATGTCAAAAAGCCGTGCGGCTGGAGGTGTTCACCCCCACCCAACCCTCCCCCATCAAGGGGGAGGGCTTTTGCGCAGCGCGGCCTGCGCCGCCGCCAGCCGGGCGATCGGGACGCGGTAGGGGGAGGCCGAAACGTAATCGAGGCCGGCCGCCTCGCAAAAGGCGATGCTGGCGGGATCGCCGCCATGCTCGCCGCAAATGCCGAGCTTGAGCTCCGGCTTCGCCGCCCTGCCCCGCTCGGCGGCGATGGAAATCAGCTCGCCGACGCCCTCGACGTCGAGGCTGACGAACGGGTCGCGCGGGAAGATGCCTTTTTCGACATAGAAAGGGAGGAACTTGCCGGCATCGTCGCGGCTGAGGCCCAAAGCGGTCTGGGTCAGGTCGTTGGTGCCGAAGCTGAAGAAATCGGCCTCTTCGGCGATGTCGCCGGCGCGCAAGGCGGCGCGGGGCAGCTCGATCATCGTCCCGACCAGATAGTCGACGCGGCGGCCCTGCTCCGCGAACACCTGCTGCGCGGTGCGCTCGATCAGCGCGCGGACGATGCCGAGCTCGGCCCTGGTCGCGACCAGCGGCACCATCACTTCGGGAATCGGCGCCTCCTCGACGGCGAGCGCCGCCTCGAAGATGGCGCGCGCCTGCATCTCGTAGATCTCGGGCCAGGTGATGCCGAGCCGGCAGCCGCGATGGCCGAGCATCGGATTGGATTCGGCGAGCTCGGCGGCGCGGCGGCGGAGCGCCTCGACGCCGACGCCGGATGCGGCGGCGACCTCGGCGAACTCCTCCTCGCTGTGCGGCAGGAATTCGTGCAGCGGCGGATCGAGCAGCCGGATGGTGACCGGCAGGCCCGCCATGATCCGGAAAATCTCGGCGAAGTCGCTGCGCTGGGCCGGCAGCAATTTGTCGAGCGCGCGGCGGCGGCCGGCTTCGTCTTCCGCCAATATCATCTGGCGGACGTTGGCGATCCGCTCGGCGTCGAAGAACATATGTTCGGTGCGGCACAGGCCGATCCCCTCGGCGCCGAACTCGCGCGCGGCGCGGCAGTCGAGCGCCGTCTCGGCATTGGCGCGGACGCCGAGCCGGCGCTTCTTGTCGGCCCAGGCCATCAGCGTCCCGAAATCGCCGGACAGCTCGGGCTGGACGGTCGGCACCTCGCCGAGCATCACCTCGCCGGTCGACCCGTCGAGGGTGATTATCGCGCCTTCCTTCACCTCCTGCCCGCCGACTCGCATCGCGCGCGCCCGGTAGTCGATGGCGAGGCTGCCGGCGCCGCTCACGCAGGGGCGGCCCATGCCGCGGGCGACGACGGCGGCGTGGCTGGTCATGCCGCCGCGCGCGGTGAGGATCCCTTCGGCGGCGTGCATGCCGTGAATGTCCTCCGGGCTGGTCTCGATGCGGACCAGGATCACCTTCTCGCCGGCCGCGGCCCATTTCTCGGCGGTGTCGGCGTCGAACACCGCTTTGCCGCAAGCCGCGCCCGGCGAGGCGGGCAGGCCCTTGGCGATGACCTTGCGCGCGGCGGCGGGATCGAGGGTCGGGTGGAGCAACTGGTCGAGCGCGGCGGGATCGACGCGCAGCACCGCCTCCTCCTCGCCGATCAGCCCTTCGCGGGCCATGTCGGCGGCGATCCGCAGCGCCGCCTTGGCGGTGCGCTTGCCGGTGCGGGTCTGCAGCATCCACAAATGCCCGCGCTCGACGGTGAACTCGATGTCCTGCATCTCGCGATAGTGGCGCTCGAGCAGGTCGAAGACCCGGGCGAGCCCGGCGAACACCTCGGGCATCGTCTCTTCCATCGACGGCGCCTTCGCCCCGGCCCTGTCGCGCGCGGCGCGGGTCAGATATTGCGGCGTGCGGAGGCCGGCGACGACGTCCTCGCCCTGGGCGTTGATCAGATATTCGCCATAATAGGCCCGTTCGCCGGTGGCGGGATCGCGGGTGAAGGCGACGCCGGTCGCCGAGGTCTCGCCCATATTGCCGAACACCATCGCCTGGACGTTGACCGCGGTGCCCCAGTCGCCCGGGATGTGGTTGAGCCGGCGATAGGTCTTGGCGCGGTCGGCCTGCCACGAGCCGAACACGGCGCCGATCGCGCCCCACAGCTGGTCGTCCGGGTCCTCCGGGAAAGGCCGGCCGAGCTCCTCGGCGACCAGCTCCTTGTAGCGCGCGACGAGCCGCCGCCAGTCTTCCGCCGCGAGCTCGGTGTCGAGGTGGACGCCCTTGTCCTCCTTGGCGATCTCGAGCGCCTCCTCGAACAGATCGTGGCGCAGGCCGAGAACGACATTGGCGTACATGTGGACGAAGCGGCGGTAGCTGTCCCAGGCGAAACGCGGATCGCCCGAGGCGGCGGCGAGCCCCGCGACGGTCGTATCGTTGAGGCCGAGGTTGAGGACGGTATCCATCATCCCCGGCATCGACACCCGCGCCCCCGAGCGGACCGAGACCAGCAGCGGATCGGCGGCGTCGCCGAACCGCCGCCCGGTCACCTGCTCGATATGGGCGATCCCCTCGGCGACCTCGGCGCGGACGTGGTCGGGGATGCGCCCCCCTGCCGCAGCGTGAAGCGCGCAGATTTCGGTCGAGAGGGTGAAGCCGGGCGGCACCGGCAGGCCGATCGAGGCCATTTCGGCAAGGTTGGCGCCCTTGCCGCCGAGCAGCTCCTTATTGCCCGCCTCGCCGTCCGAAACGCCGCCGCCGAACCGGTAGACGGCCCGGCCCATCTCAGCCTTCGATCTTCGAAAAATCCGCGACCCGATGGACGGCAGCGCGCATCCGGGCGAGGAGATTCAGGCGAGCCTCCCGCTTGGCGGCATCGGGGTCATTGACCGTGACCTTCTCGAAAAAGGCGTCCACCGGCGCGCGCAGCGACGCGAGCGCGGCCATCGCCCGCTCATATTCCTCGGCCTCGACCGCTGCAGCCACTTTGGGCTCGGCCGCATCAAGCGCATCGTCCAGCTCCGATTCTTCGATTTCAGGGGTATAGGAAAGCACTCTTAAGCCCTCTCCCTCAGGGAGAGGGTTGGGTGAGCGTGTTCGGCGCAGGCGGGCACCCTCAGGCATCCGACGCGAGACTTCGTCTCGCTCCCCCTCACCCCAGCCCTCTCCCCGCTGGGGAGAGGGAGTTGGCGGCCAGCCCTCCTTCTTGAGGATGTTGGCAGCGCGCTTGTAGCCGGCGAGGAGGTCGGCGCCTTCCTGTCTTCCGACGAAGGCCTGGAGCGCCTTCACCCGGGCGAGCAGGCGGACGAGATCGTCCTCGCCCCCGAGGGCGAAGACGGCGTCGATCAAATCGTGGCGGATTCCGGCCTCGCGCTGCTGGACCTTGAGGCGGTCTTCGAGGAACTCGAGCACCGCTTCGACAAGGTCCTCGACCTCCTCGATGATCCGGCCGCGCTCGATCTTGGGGGTGAGCTCGGCCTTCCAGCGGACGACGACGCGGGCGCCGTGGCGGTAGGTGAACGAGCCGACCTCGGCGGTGATCTCGTGATCGTCGCCGTCGGGATCGATGAGGTCCGGGAAGCTGACCGAGGACAGGGCGCCGAGCCGCGAGACGATCGCCAGCACCGCCGCCTGGGTGAGCACGTCGCTCAGCGGCAGGCGCAGGCCCGATTTGGTCAGGATCTGGAGGAAGCCCAGGGCGGCGCGCCGGAGCGCGAACGGGTCGCGCGAGCCGGTCGGCTTCTCGCCGATCGAGAAGAAGGAAACGAGCGTGTCGAGCCGGTCGGCGAGGTTGACCGCGACCGTGACCGGGTCGGTCGGGGCCTCGTCGCCCTGCCCGGCCGGCTTGTAATGGTCGCGGACCGCGTCGGCGACCGCCGCGCTCTTGCCCTGGGCGCGGGCGTAATAGCCGCCGATCACCCCCTGCAGCTCGGGGAACTCGCCGACCATCTCGGTGACCAGATCGGCCTTGGCGAGCCGGGCGGCGGCCTGGACCTCGCCAAAGTCCGCGCGAACAAGCCGCTCGCTGACCAGCCATTCGGCCAGCCTGGCAACCCGCTCCGCCTTGTCGGCGACGGTGCCGAGCTTTTCGTGGAAGACGATCTGGTCGAGCTTCTTCGCCTGTTGCTCGAGCGGGACCTTCAGATCCTGCTCCCAGAAGAATTTGGCGTCGGCGAGGCGGGCGGCGAGCACCTTCTCGTTGCCGGCGACGACCGCGGCGGGATCGCTGGAGGCGATGTTGGCCACGCAGACGAAGCGGTTCGAAAGGCGGCCACTCTCGTCCTGACAGGCGAAATATTTCTGATTCACCCGCATCGTCAATTGGATCAGCTCGGGCGGCAGCGCGAGGAAGGACTCGTCGAAAGTGCCCTTGAGCGGGACCGGCCACTCCGTAAGCCCGGCATTCTCCGCAACCAGCGCCTCGTCGGGGATGACGCTCGTCTTGCGCTGCAACTTCGCGGAGTCCTTGCGGATGATCCCCTTGCGCTCCTCGGGATCGACGATGACGTGGCAGGCGCGCAATTTCTCGGCATAGTCGCCGGCGCCGCCGATCGTGATCGGGCCGGGGTGGTGGAAGCGGTGGCCAAGGGTGGCGGCGCCCGACTGGATGCCGGCGATCTCGAAGCCGACAATCTCCTCGCCGAGCAGGGCGACGATCCCGTGCAGCGGACGCACCCAGCGCAGGCTCTCGGTCGAGGCCGAGGCTTCGCCCCAGCGCATCGACTTGGGCCAGGGAAAGGCGCGGGCGATGGCGGGGATCGCCTCGGCGAGGACCGATGCGGTCGTTCGGCCGGGCCTTGCGACGGTGGCGAACAGAACGCCGTCGCGCTCCACCAGCTGGCTCGCTTCGAGGCCGGTCTTGCGCAGGAAGCCTTCGCGCGCCTGCGGCGGCGCGCCGACGCGCGGGCCCTTGATCTCCTCGGACGCGGCCTGCGTCTCGACGGGCAGGCCGCGGGCGATCAGGGCGAGGCGGCGCGGGGTCGCGAAGGTCTCCACCGCCTCGGCCTTGAGCCCGGCCTCGGCGAGCTGCTCCTCGAACAAACGGGCGAGGTCGGCCGACGCCTTCGCCTGCATCCGGGCGGGGATCTCCTCGGAGAGCAATTCCAGAAGGAAGTCCGCCACTAGCCCTCTCCCTCAGGGAGAGGGATGGGTGAGGGTGTACGGACTTCGAGAGAGCTCTCCAGCGCCGGAGCCCCCTCACCCCGGCCCTCTCCCCCCCGGGGAGAGGGAGTGAGCCACCCGTTCTTCTCCATCCACGCCGCGCAGGCGCCTTTCGCCAGCTCGCGGACCCGGCCGATATATTGGGCGCGCTCGGCGACCGAGATCACGCCGCGCGCCTGCAACGTGTTGAAGACGTGGCTCGCCTTGATCGCCTGGTCGTAGGCCGGGAGCGGCAAAGCGGCGTCGATGCAGCGGCGCCATTCCGCTTCCGCCATGCGGAAGCGCTCGACCAGCGCCTCGGTGTCGGCGATCTCGAAATTGTAGGCGCTGAACTCGACCTCGTTCTCGTGGAACACCTGGCCGTAGGTCACGCCCGCATCATTGAAGGCGAGATCGTAGACGCTGTCGACGCCCTGGATGTACATCGCCAGCCGCTCGAGGCCGTAGGTGAGCTCGCCCGAGACCGGCTTGCAGTCGAAGCCGCCGACCTGCTGGAAATAGGTGAACTGGGTGACCTCCATGCCGTCGCACCAGACCTCCCAGCCGAGCCCCCAGGCGCCCAAGGTCGGCGATTCCCAATCGTCCTCGACGAAGCGGATGTCGTGCTTGAGCGGATCGACGCCGATCGCGGCGAGCGAGCCGAGGTAGAGCGCCTGCAGGTCCGGCGGGCTCGGCTTCAGGATCACCTGATATTGGTAATAATGCTGGAGCCGGTTGGGGTTGTCGCCGTAGCGGCCGTCGGCCGGCCGGCGCGAGGGCTGGACGTAGGCGGCCTGCCAGGGATCGGGGCCGAGTGCGCGCAGCGCCGTTGCCGGGTGGAAGGTGCCCGCGCCCATCGCCAGATCGTAGGGCTGGAGGATGACGCAGCCCTGCGCGCTCCAATATTCGTGGAGCTTCAGGATGAGCTTCTGGAACGAGAGCGGCTTCTGCCCCAATATTCTGCCTTCGCAGCTGCAACAAAGGGTCGCTTCGCTTTGGCCCATGGGGCGGGACGGGTCAAGGAGCGCGGGCTTCCGGTTGAGTGTCAGTCATTAATGTCATATTGTAAGGCACTATTGACATGGCATAGCGATTCATATAGTCAAGCGATGCTGACATATTGTCAATGACACATGACAGGATGGCGCGGACATGCGGAATCGGTTGCGGGTGCTGCGGGCGGAACGGGGCTGGAGCCAGGCCGAGCTTGGCGGCCGGGCCGGCGTCTCGCGCCAGGCGGTCAACGCGATCGAGACCGGCCGGCACGACCCGTCGCTGCCGCTCGCCTTCAAGCTGGCGCGGCTGTTCGCGCTGACGATCGAGGAGATTTTCGAACAGGACGGCCAGGGAGACAGCTGGCGCGTCTAGCCCTGTTTCCGCCGTCGAGGCTTTAGGCTAAGCTACGAATTGAACTGGAGAAAATCGCAAGTGAAGATGATCAATCTGCTGCTCGCGGCCGCGCTCGTCTTTATGTCCGCTCCCGCTTTCGCCCAGGCTCCGCCGCCGGCCGCGCCGGCCCCGGCGCCGCTGCCAGACGCCAATCCGGCGGTCTGGGCGGTGCGCGACGCCGACACGATTATCTATCTGTTCGGCACCTTCCACCTGCTCGACGGCCGGCCCTGGTTCAACGACGAGGTCAGGACCGCGTTCGACGCCTCGGACGAGCTGGTGATGGAGGCGGTGCTGCCGGAGAATCCCGCGTCGCTGCAGCCGCTGATCCTGCGCTATGCGGTCGATCCCCAGGGCCGCACGCTCTCCTCGCGGCTCGATGCCGCGCAGAATGCGGCGCTCGGCCGGGCGCTGACCGCCGCCGGCGTGCCGCCGGCCGCGTTCGACCGGTTCGAGCCCTGGTTCGCGGCGATGACGCTGGCCGTGCTCGGCGCGCAGCGGCTCGGCATCAGCGGCGAGGCCGGGCCGGAGACCGTGCTCACCGCCGCGGCGCAGGCCCGCCACATGCCGATCGGCGAGCTCGAGGGCTTCGAGCTGCAATTGCAGCTGCTCGACGGCATGCCGGAGGCGCTGCAGGTCGCGCAGCTCAGCGAGGCGCTGGAGCAGAATGACGAGATCGCGGCCAAGCTCGCGCCGATGCTCGCCGCCTGGTCGGCGGGCGACGTCGAGCGGCTGGCGGCGCTGCTCAACGAGGAGGAGGACGACAGCGCGCAGGATCGGCAGCTGCACGCGCTGCTGTTCACCACGCGCAACGCCAATTGGGCGCGCTGGATCGAAGAGCGGATGGCCCGGCCCGGCACCGTCTTCGTCGCGGTCGGCGCCGGCCACCTCGCCGGCCCCGACAGCGTCCAGGCGGCGCTCGCCGCGCACGGCCTGCGGGCGACGCGGGTGCCGCATGTGACGGCGCCCTGATCCTCCCCTGCAAGGGGAGGGGGACCGCACGAAGTGCGGTGGAGGGGGCTCGGTGCGAGTCTCGGCTCCCCCTCCACCATTCGCCTGCGGCGAACGCTTCCCCTCCCCTTGCAGGGGAGGATACTTGCCTCCCCGCCGCCCTTCCCCTATAGGCCGCGCCTTCCCCGTTCATGGTCATCCCTGGAGGCGTGAGCGGGATTTTTTATGAACCCGCATTTTGGAGACATGTGAATGAGCGAACAGCTTACGCTGTCGGCCGGGACGCGCGAACGGGCTGGCAAGGGAGCCTCCCGCAGCCTGCGTCGCCAAGGCCGCGTCCCCGCCGTCGTCTACGGCAACAACGAGGATCCCCTCGCGATCCACCTCGAGGAGAAGCTGCTGGTCAAGGCGCTCTCCACCGGCCACTTCATGAACTCGGTGGTGATGATCGACGCCGGCGGCGCGCCCGTCCGCACTTTGCCCAAGGACGTCCAGTTCCACCCGGTCTCCGACCGGCCGCTGCACGTCGATTTCCTGCGCATCTCCGAGCACGCCAAGGTCAATGTCGCGGTGCCGATCCGCTTCATCGACGAAGAGGAATCGAAGGGCCTGAAGCGCGGCGGCGTCCTCAACGCGGTCCGCCACGACCTCGAGCTGGTCTGCGACGCGTCCGAAATCCCCGAGCAGATCGAGATCAGCCTCGCCGGCCTCGACATCGGCGATTCGCTCCACATCAGCCAGGTGAAGCTCCCGGCCGGCACCGAAAGCGCGATCACCGACCGCGACTTCACCATCGCCACCATCGTCTCGCCGTCGGTCTACAAGGTCGAGGCCGAGGATGCGGCCGTGGCCGCGGAAGGCGTCGAGGAGCTGGCCCCCGGCGAGGTGCCGCTGGTCGGCGAAGAAGAAGCGCCCGAAGGCGGCGGCGAGGAATAAGCTTGCCGCTTCTCTCCTGGCTCGGCACCCTGTTCGGCTCACGCCGGGCGGAGGTGCCGGGCCAGCCCGCCTCCGCCCCGGAGGTGGAGGATTGGGGGGAGTTCGCGCCCGTGCAGATCTGGGTCGGCCTCGGCAATCCCGGCGCGTCTTATGCGATGCAGCGCCACAATGTCGGCTTCATGGCCGCCGACGCGATCGCCGAGACGCACCGCTTCGACCCGCCGAAAAAGGCCTTTTCCGGCTGGACGCAGCAAGGGCGGATCGGCGGCACACGCATCCTGCTGCTGAAACCGGCCACCTTCATGAACGACAGCGGCCGCTCGGTGCGCGCGGCGATGGATTTCTTCAAGAAGGAGCCGGGCGACGTCACCGTCTTCCACGACGAGCTCGATCTCGCCCCGTTCAAGGTCAAGGCGAAGGTCGGCGGCGGCACCGCCGGCCATAACGGCCTGAGGTCGACCGAGGCTCATATCGGCAACGCCTTCCGCCGGGTGCGGATCGGGATCGGCCATCCCGGCGACAAGGCCAGGGTCAACCGCCACGTGCTCGGCAATTACGCCAAGGCCGAGCTGGATCGGCTCGCGGAGATGCTCGGCGCGATCGCCGCCGAGGCGGAATGGCTGGCGAAAGGCGACGACGCCAGGTTCATGAGCGACGTGGCTCTCAGGCTGCAGGACGAGTAGAAGCGGGCCATGGCGCCGCTGCTCCTAGTCGCCTTGCTCGCCGCCGCGCCGCAGACCCGCTGCGGCTGGCTGCAGAATCCGACGCCGGCCAATTGGTGGCTGATCGACCGCGACGGCGAATGGCTGATCGGCGCCCAGGGCGGCTATCAGGCGCCGGGGATGGACGAGATGCCCGACATGTCGGCCGGCGGCTGGGTCGAGACCAACGGCCATCACGGCTATGGCTGCGCCTGCATGAGCGTGACGACGGATCGGCGGAGTCGCCGCGTCACCCGCATCCATTCGGCCCGGCCGGTGCCGCTACGCCAGTGCCGCGCCGACCGCCGCCTGCCGCGCCTCTGAATCGGGACGCTTAGGTAACTGTCCCGATCTTCGCCGTAGGCATGCCGGGAGGGATTCGCGGTTCGAGCGGCCGGAGCAGCCTGCCGGGACTCTCGTCGTCGTCATCGACCGGTCCGGGCCGGGGGCGCTGGCGAGACTCGTAGACCGTCTTCGTCCGATGCTCCTCGCGCACGAACCGGCGCCCGCCAAGCACCCCCTCGGCCCGGAACAGAAACCGGTAGACGCCCGCCCGCCGCGTCCGCGCGAACAGGGCCTCATGATCCGCGCCGCCGCCGGCGGCGGCGGCGCCACGCTCGCGCAGGGTCAATGTCGAGGTCGCGCCCGCGGGATCGGTCGCGAGGACGGTCACGGTCGCGCCGCTGACCGGCAGCCCCGCCTCGCGGAGCGCCGCGCCGAGGCGGATCCTGCTCCCCACCGACTTGCGGCCGGGCGCGACGCGGGCCTGCATGCGAAGGTTCGAGCCCGCCGCGACGGCAATGCCGTAGCCGACCGCCGCCGTGCTGGCCTCGCTTTGCCGCGGCGTGAACCCCGGGCCGGGGCCGCGGCCGCGGTCGCGCAGATCGAAAAGCGCGGTGAGCCAGGCCGGCCCTCGCCTGGCCTTGCGCGGCGTTTCCCACGGCGCGAGGTCGCCGCGCCCCAGGCGGCCGCGGTGGGCGACGACGACCTGCCAGCGTCGCGCGGCGGTGGTCGCGAAGCGATCGGGCTCGCCCCGGGGAAACCTCAGCTCGACGATCCGGGCGGTGGCGGTCGCGCGGAAACGCAAGCCGAAGCCCGGCGGCACCGACGCCCCGGAAATCTCCTCGCCGCGCGGCGAAACGAGGGCGAAGGGCAGCCGGCCTTCGGGCGGGTCGTAGACGATCACGGTCGCACTCACATCGCCGGGAAAGATGTCGAACTCGTGGACCTGCCTGTCCCCGGCCGCGATCGTGCGGAACGGATCCGTGATCACGGCCTGCCCGGCCAGGCCCATGAAAATCTGGGTGAAATGCTTCTCCAGCAGGAAAAAGTCGGCGCCGGTCAGATCCTCCACCTGATCGAAGGCACCGCCGGTCGCCGCGGCGAGTGCGTCGAGCGCCTCGCCGTCGACGTCGGCGGGATTGCCGAGCGCGATCGCATGGACGAGGAAGCCGGCGATGGCAGGCAGCACCTCGCTGTCCTGCGGCGTGCGATCGGGGCGCCGCATCTCCGGCGCATCGCGTCCGGTGATCGAGAAATAGGGCCCGGCGCCGCCGACCTGGAAGCAGCGATTTTCCATCCCGTCGGTCAGCGCCACGATCGCCTTCTTGCGCCCCGGCGGCGGCGGCGAACGGCCCGGTTCGCCGAGCTCGGCCCGCGCCAGGATGATCCCGCCGGCGAGGTTGGTCTTGCCGCGGGGGGTGACAGCCAGCGCGCCGGTGAGGCCGGTCCGGTCGTCGGCGACGGGGGCGATCGCGAAATCGACGGTGGGTTCGTCGCTGAAGCTGACGATCGCGGCGCGATCACCGGCCTCCGGGCGTAACATCTGCACGAACAGCGCCGCCCCCTTCAGCGCCGCCTCCATCTTCGTGCCCGCGCCGACCGCGTCGGTCATACTTCCCGAGCGATCGATCACCAGCGCCACGTCGATCGGCGCGGCCGCGGTGATTGTCGCCGATAAATCGAAATTCTTCTCTTCGCCGGTCGGAAGCACCGTGAGCCGGAGCCTTGCGGCATAGGGGGCCTTGCGGGGCTCGGCATCGGCGTGGAAGGCGACCGCCACTGCCTCCCGGCCGCTGCCGGTCGGGCCCTCGCCGCAACGCGTTGCCGGGAAAATCGTATAGGGGCGGTCGGCGGGCGCAGCGGTTATATCGCCGCCCGGCAGGACGAGGCCGAACAGGACCGAGTCGGCGCCCGGCAGGATTTCCGCTCTGATCTTCACATCGACATTGCCCTCGTTTCTCACGGCGCGAGAGCGCACCGCGCGCAAGCCCTGCTCGACCGCACCGAAGGAGATGTCGCCGTCATCCGGCAGGCGCGGCGCCGCAATGGCGACGCAAGCCGCGCCGCGGCATTCGAGGCTGGCATCGCCCTCGGGCGGATCGCGCGTCACCGGGAGGGTCTGCGGGAACTCGCCGGCATGGTCGGGTTCGAACAGCACGTCGACGGTCATGGTGTCGCCCGGCTCGAGCTCGACCGGAACATTGGGGCTCATCACGCGGTAGGGGGAATCGCTTCCGATGCTCACCGTCAGGCAGTCGCTTCCGGTGTTGCGCAAGGTGAAGGTCTCGGTGCGGGTGCCGAGCGCCGGATCGCCGTCGACCACGGCCATGCCGAAATCGCGCGGATTGGGCGGCTCCACCGTGAGCCGGCCGAGCGGGCGCGGCTCGAAAGTCGCGCTCCGCGGGTTGGCGCGCGTGGGATGATGGATGACCAGATCGGTCGCGGTGACCTCGGCGGTGGGGAGCTCGAAGGGGCCCTGAACGTTCGGGGCCGCCGACAGGACGCTGCCGTCCTCGCTTCGCACGATGAGCATGTTGCGAGCCTCCGCGGGATCGGGAGCGCGCGTAAGGTTGAAGAAGAAGGCGGCCCGCCCATTGCCTGGGCTCGCGGTCAGGACAGGCAGGTCGTTCGATGGCTGCGTCCCGCTGAACAGCGGGTTGATCGAGAGGGATTGCACGCTGGTGTCCACCATCGACACCGTCCAGGCGACCTCGCCAGGCCGGGAGAAGTTCCGCTCGAGCAACGCAATGAAGCCGAGATCGCCGAACACGGCGTAGTCGAAGTTCCCGGGCGCCGACAGCTTCTGCTCGTTTCTGACGATCGTGATCTCCGTCTCGGTCCATTGCACCGCGACGCTACCGATTTCGTTCGACCCCCTGAGCCAATCGACCGGCGTAAAAGGGTCATCGCGGAGATTCAGGCACGCCATCGAGATTGCTCCCGCATCACCAATCGCAGCCGGACTGCGACTGCACAGCCGAAATCAGGAAGTCTCGCGGCCGTCTATCAAAGTAAATTATGGCTCGCGGGCGTAGCTATGCTGACACACAGCTTTCGCAGTGCATAGATATAGACCAAAATTACTTTGGACAACCCTTAAGAATCTTAGCCAACTCTGAGTGGGACAGTCACGAGTGACTGTCCCCTTTTACAGCCCGGGCCAGTCCTCGCCTTCGCCGCCGATCGGCATGCCGGGGGGCACGCGCACCAGCCGGCGCTGGTCGGCGAGCGCGGCCGTCAGCGCCTCGCGGTCGCCGAGCAGGCGGCCGAGGCCGCGGCTCCAGTCGCCGGGCGCCAGGACCAGCTGCGCGGCGAGCCGGCGCAGCCGCTCGGACAAAGCCAAGGCGAGGGTCGGCGACAAAGCGGGGTCGCGCTGGATGCGGGCAAGCGCCAGCGCCGTCGTCGTCGCGACCCGACGCTGCACCGCCCCCGCCTCGAGCGAAAAGGTGCGCGCGATCAGCCGGTCCACCACCTCGTGCGGGGCGGGCGAGGCCGGATCGGCCTGACTCTGGATTTCGAGCCGGTTGAGCCGCTCCGGCGCGAGCAGGCCGGTCAGGGTCACCATCGCGCCGACCTCCGCGGCGGCGAGCGGGTCGAACACCGGCCCGCCGGCAGCCGGCATCAGCTCGATCTCGGTCTGCCGGTCATTGTCGCCCGACCAGCCGGCCGAGAGGTTGGCGAGCAAGGCGGGCGGGACGGTCAGCGCCGCCGGCGACAGGGTGTCGAGCAAGGCCGCGAGCGCGCGGCGCTGGGCTTGTGGCGGGACCGCTCGGGCTGCGCCATGGCCGTCGCCGGTCAGGGCATAAGTGAAGTCGACGCCGCCCAGCTGCTTCGCCGCCGCCTCGACCTGGTAGCGGTGGATCAGCCAGATCGGCACGAAGGCGCGGCGCAGCTGCGACTGCGGCTCGCCCGGGTTGAGGGCGGCGGGACCGAAGCGGGCGATCGCGGCGGCGCGGACCTGCATCATCCGCTCGAGCTCGGCGACCGGATCGGCGGCATCGTCCCACAGGCTGCCCAGGGGATGGGCGGCGGCGGCCGGGCGGGCGTCGTCATCGGCGACGAAGCGCAGCCCCGCGGCCAGCGCCGCCGCCATCCGCGCCTGCCCTTCCGCGTCGGTGCGGGCGCCGTAGAGCCAGTCGACCGCGAACCGGTCCCAGCGGCCGACGCCGATCCCGTAGGCGTCGCGCAGGTCCGGCCGGCCGTCGACCAGGGTCACCCGCGGCGCCGGATAGTCCATCACTGAGTAGCGGCCCTGGACCGAGCCGGCGAAATTGTGGGCGAAGCCCAAGGCGTGACCGACCTCGTGCGCGGCGAGCTGACGGATGCGGGCCAAAGCGGCGGCGATCGGATCGCCGGGCGCGCCGCTGCCGGTCAGGCCGGCGCCGACCAAGGCCTGGTAGATGATCAGGTCCTGGCGGATGCGCAGCGAGCCCAGCAGCACCTGGCCCTTGACGATCTCGCCGGTGCGCGGATCGATGATCGGCTGGCCGTAGGACCAGCCGCGGGTGGCGCGGTTGACCCAGTTGACGACGTTGTAGCGGATGTCGAGCGGATCGGCGCCTTCGGGCAATATCTCGGCGCGGAACGCGCCCGGCCAGCCGGCGGCCGCGAACGCATCGGCCCACCATTGCACGCCCTCGCGCAGCGCCGAGCGGATCGGCTCGGGCGCGGCCCGGTCGATGTAGAAGACGATCGGGTTCTTGACCGGCGAAGCGGGGTCGGCGGGGTCGGCGCGCTCGAGCCGGAAGCGGTTGGCGAGCTCGTAGACGACCGGACGGCCGAGCGGCGCGTTGAAATCCACCACCTGCATGCCGAACGATCCCGCGCGCGAATCGAAGCGGCGCGGCACATAGCCGGGCTCGGGCAAGGCGACCAGCGAATGGCGGACGATGAAGCTGACATTGCCGGTCACCGGGGCGATGTTGTTCACTTCCGGGCCCGGCCGGGCGCTGACGAAGGTGAGGCGCCCCTGCAGCTCGATGTTGCGCGGGAAGACGCGGACGAAATCGGTGTCGGCGACGCTCAATTCGGGGACGAGCCGGTAATCGCCATTCTCCTGCTCGCGCAGCGCCCGGGCGATGTTGAGGTCGTCGCGGGTCAGGAAGCCGGCGATGTCGACCAGCAGCCGGCCGTCGGCGGTCTCGGCGGCGATGTCGCCGATCCAGATCGTCGAATAAGCGAAGCTGCGGCGCACCCCCTGCTGCTCCTCGGCCGGGGCGGCGGCGGCGCGAAAGCGGGGATTCTCGATCTCGGCGAGCACCTTGCGGCCAACCCGGCGGAAGACGAGCAGCCGCGCCCCACTGCTTTGCGCGCGGTCGAGCCCGAGCGACGCGGAGCCGAGGCCGGTCTCCAGCGCGGCGACGTAGAGGAAGCGCCCCGAAATCCCCTCGGCGTCGGGCGCGGGCAGCGACAGGAGGATGCGGCCGCCGCGGGCGTCGACATGGACCGGGAGCAGCCCCTGTTGCGCAACCGTGCCCTGGAGGACCTGCGCCGGCGGATCGATGGCGAGCGCGGGAGCGGCGGCGGCGAGGAGCAAGGCGGCGAGGAACGGCTTCATGGGACCGACGATAGACTGGCAATCGTCGGGCGCAACGGCTAACGGCGGCGGCAAATCAATCCTCCCTGTGAGCGAAGCTCATGGGGAGGGGGACCGCACGAAGTGCGGTGGAGGGGCTGACTGAGTCCGATTGCCCCTCCACCATGCTTCGCATGGCCCCCCTCCCCATCGCTGCGCGACAGGGAGGAAAGGAGAAACAATGGGCTTTCGTTGCGGAATCGTCGGGCTGCCGAATGTCGGCAAGTCCACCTTGTTCAACGCGCTGACCGAGACGGCGGCGGCGCAGGCGGCCAATTATCCGTTCTGCACGATCGAGCCCAATGTCGGCCGGGTCGCAGTCCCCGACCCGCGGCTGGACCGGATCCGCGAAATCGCCAAATCCGCGAACGAAATCGAGACCCAGCTCGAATTCGTCGACATTGCCGGCCTGGTGCGCGGCGCCTCTCTGGGCGAGGGGCTCGGCAACCAGTTCCTCGGCAATATCCGCGAGGTCGACGCGATCGTCCACGTGCTGCGCTGCTTCGAGGGCGGCGACGTGACCCATGTCGAGGGGCGGATCGATCCCGTCGCCGACGCCGAGACGGTCGAGACCGAATTGATGCTCGCCGACCTCGAAAGCCTCGAAAAGCGCGTCCCCAATCTCGTCAAGAAGGCCCAGCAGGGCGACAAGGAGGCCAGGCTCCAGGCCGGCGTGCTGGGCCAGGCGCTCGCGCTGTTGCGCGACGCCAAGCCGGCGCGGCTCGTCCGGCCGAAGGACCATGAGGAGAAGCTGGTGCTGGAGCGGGCGCAGCTGCTCACCGCCAAGCCGGTCCTCTACGTCTGCAATGTCGATGAGGGCGACGCCGCCTCGGGCAATGCGCTCAGCGCGGCGGTCTTCGCCAAGGCGGCCGCGGACGGCGCCAAAGCGGTCACCATCTCGGCCGCGATCGAGGCCGAGATCGCCACCATGCCGGCCGCCGACCGCACCGAGTTCCTCCACGATCTCGGCCTCACCGAGACCGGCCTCAGCCAGATCATCCGCGCCGGGTACGACCTCCTCCATTTGATCACCTTCTTCACCGCCGGCCCCAAGGAAGCGCGCGCCTGGACGGTCGAGAAAGGGGCGAAGGCGCCCGAGGCGGCGGGCGTGATCCACACCGACTTCGAGCGCGGCTTCATCCGCGCCGAGACCATCGCCTATGAGGATTTCGTCGCTCATGGCGGCGAAGCCGGCGCCAAGGAGGCCGGCAGGATGCGCGCCGAGGGCAAGGACTATGTCGTCCAGGACGGCGACGTCCTCCTGTTCCGCTTCAACGTTTGACAACCGCCGTCACCCCGGCGAATGCCGGGGTCTCGGCGCGACCCGCCGTGACTTCTTGTCCCGAGATCCCGGCCTGCGCCGGGATGACGTGGGAGGCCGCATGTTCACCCGCCGTACCTTCATTGCCGGCGCCGCCGCCAGCGCGTTCGCCGCCCCTGCCCTCCTCCGCGCCGCGACCGTCTTTCGCGACTATCCGTTCAGCCTGGGCATCGCCTCCGGCGACCCCTCCCCCGAGGGCTTCGTGATCTGGACGCGGCTCGCGCCCGAGCCGCTCGCCGAGCATGGCGGGATGGCGATGGCCCAGATGCCGATCACGTGGGAAGTCGCGGCCGACGAGGGCTTCCGCACGATCGTCGCCCATGGCGACGACATCGCCTATCCCGAGCTCGGCCACAGCGTCCATGTCGAGCTGGCCGGTCTCCTGCCCGACCGGCCCTATTGGTATCGCTTCGCGGCCGGCGGCGAGCGCAGCATCCACGGCCGGGCGCGGACGCTTCCGGCCGCGCAGAGCAGCCCGCGCGCGCTGCGCTTCGGCGTCTGCGGCTGCCAAGCCTACCAGGACGGCTATTATACCGCCTACCGCCATCTCGCCGAGGAGGATCTCGCCTTCGTCTTCCACTATGGCGACTATATCTACGAATATCGCGGCGGGCCGACCCGGCGCGGGCGCGATGGCGACCTGCTCGTCGCGGTGCGCGAGGTCGAGGGGCAGGATTGCTTCGACCTCGCCGACTATCGCCGGCGCTACGCCCAGTACAAATCCGACCCCGATCTGCAGCGCGCCCATGCCGCCCAGACCTGGTTTTCGACCTTCGACGACCATGAAGTCACCGACAATTGGGCCGACGGCATCAAGGACGGCACCACGCCCGAGGCGTTCCGCTTCCGCCGCGCCGCCGCCTTGCAGGCCTGGTACGAGAATATGCCGGTGCGCCGCGCGCTGATGCCGCAGGGCGCCGCCATTTCCGCCTATCGCGGCGCCCGCTACGGCGATCTCGCCGCCTTCAACTTCCTCGACACCCGCCAGTACCGCACCAACCAGCCGTGCGACGACGGGATGAAGCCCGCCTGCCCGGGCGTGATGGACCCCAATGCAGCAGTGCTCGGCGCGGAGGAAGAAGCCTGGCTGGCGCGCAACCTCGCCCGCCGCGACGCGCGCTGGAACTGCCTTGCCCAGCAGATCATGATGATGGCGCTCGACCGCCGCACCGGCGACGCGCCGGAGCCGATCCTCAACCTCGACAGCTGGGCGGCCTATGAGGTCCCCCGCCGCCGCCTGCTGGCGCGGATGCGCGGCCTCGACAATGTCGTCGTGCTCACCGGCGATGAGCATCAGAATTTCGCCGGCCTGCTCCACGACCGCGACGCGCCGGTCGCGGTCGAGTTCGTCGGCACGTCGATCTCCAGCGAAGGCGACGGCGCCGACCGCCGCGCCGGCAGCGACCGCATCCTCGCCGACAATCCGCAATTGAAGTTCATCAACTCCCAGCGCGGCTATCTGACCTGCGACGTCACCCCCGACGAGTGGCGCACCAACTTCATGGTGCTCGACCGCGTCTCGACGCCGGGCGGCACGCTCTCCAAGCGCGCGACCTGGGCGGTGACGCGCGGCGACGTCGCGCTGCGCGAGGTCTGATCCCTTAAAGCCCCTCCCCTTGATGGGGAGGGGTTGGGGAGGGGTGGACTAAGAGACCCCCGCCGTGCAGGTGGCGAGTCCACCCCCACCCAACCCTCCCCCATCGAGGGGGAGGGCTTCAGGAGGAACCGTGCGATATTTCGAGGACATCGAGATCGGCGCCGAGACCTCGTTCGGCAGCTACGAGGTGACGCGCGAGGAGGTGCTCGAATTCGCCCGCAAATATGATCCGCAGCCGTTCCACCTCTCCGACGAGGCCGCCGCCAGGACCTATTTCGGACGGCTGTCGGCGAGCGGCTGGCATACCTGCGCGATGACCATGGGGGTGATCGCCCGCCATGTCGTCAGGGACGAGCAGGCGGGGCTCGGCTCGCCGGGGATCGACGAGCTGCGCTGGCTGAAGCCGGTCTATCCGGGCGACACTTTGCACGTGAACGGCCGCATCGTCGACAAGACGCCCTCGCGCTCCAAGCCCGACCTCGGCTCGTTCCGCACCGAGACGATCGTGACCAACCAGGACGGCGTCCCGGTGCTGCGCTTCACCTCGATCGTGCTGATCCGGAGAAGGCCCGCGGCCTAGAAGCCCCTCCCCTTGATGGGGGAGGGGTTTAGTCGCGCCGCCGCGGGCCGTGCCAAGTCTGCTGATAGGCCATGTAGCCGAGGATCGTCGCGAAAATGAGGAAGATCACCGTGACGAGGCCCGCATTCTTGCGGTCGACGAGGCTCGGCTCGGCCGCCCACATCAGGAAGGCGGAGACGTCGCGCGCCATCTGGTCGCGGCTCGGGGCCGGATTGCCCGGCGCGTAGGCGACCTGGCCGTCGGCGGTGAGCGGCGGCGGCATGGCGATGTTGAGGTTCAGGAAATAGGGATTGTAATGGAGGTTCGGCGGCACCTGGTACCCGGCCGGCGGGGTCTGGAAGCCGGTCAGCAGCGAATAGACATAGGCCGGGCCGCCCTCGCGCGCCTTGGCGATCAGCGACAGGTCGGGCGGCAGCGCATTGTTGTTGGCGGCGCGGGCGGCGGTCTCGTTGGCATAAGGGCTGGGGAAATGATCGGCCGGGATCGCCTTGCGGGTGGCGGGCTCGCCGGTGTCCGGATTGATCGAAGGCACCTGGATCGGCCACTGATCGGCGATCGCGCGGACCTCGGCCTCGCTGTAACCAAGATCGCGCAGGTTGCGGAAGGCGACGAAACTGAGGCTGTGGCAGGCGGCGCAGACTTCCTTGTAGACTTGGAAGCCGCGCTGGAGCTGGGCGCGGTCCCAACTGCCGAACGGGCCGTCGAACGAATAGGAGATGCGGCGCGGCTCCTCGTGGAGGCGCTGCTCGGCGGTCGCCTCGGGCGGCTGGCTGATATAGGCATAGGCGCCTTTCCCGAACGCCCAGGCGGCGGCGAGCACGAAGCCGAGGCCGATCAGAAAGCCGAGAATGCGCACCATGACCCGATCGTCCCCTTAAGCTTGAGCCGGCGCGACGCCGCCGAGATCCGCCGCCGGCGGCGCCGCCGTCTCGCCGTGCAGCACGCTGTCCGAGATCGACATCGGCAAGGGCAGCGTCCGTTCGACCATGGAGAGGATCGGCAGGATGATCAGGAAATGCGCGAAATAATAGATCGTCGCGACCTGGCTGATCATCACATAGGGCTCCTCGGGCGGCAGGCCGCCCATCCAGCCGAGGATGATCACGTCGACGATCAGGAAGACGAAGAAGATCCGGAACATCGGCCGGTAGCGGCCCGAGCGGACCGGCGACTTGTCGAGCCAGGGCAGCAGGAACAAGAGCAGGATCGAGGAGAACATCGCCGCCACCCCCATCAGCTTGGCGGGGATGAACAGGAAGTCGGCGGTGAACGCGCGCAGGATCGCGTAATAGGGCCAGAAATACCATTCCGGGACGATATGCGGCGGCGTCGAGAGCGGGTTGGCCGGCACGTAGTTGACCGGGTGGCCCAGATAATTGGGCAGGAAGAAGACCAGGATCGCGAGCAGAATCAGCCAGAGCAAAGCGAACCAGCCGTCCTTGGCGGTGTAATAGGGATGGAACGGCACCGTATCCTGCGGCGCCTTGACATCGACCCCGGTCGGGTTGCCCGAGCCGGGAATGTGCAGCGCCCAGATGTGGAGGATGATCACCCCGGCGATCACGAACGGCAGCAGATAATGGAGCGAGAAGAAGCGGGTCAGGGTCGGCTGGTCGGGGGCGTAGCCGCCGAGCAGCCAGTGCTGGATCGGCTCGCCGACGAACGGAATCGCGCCGAACAGGCCGGTGATCACCTTCGCCGCCCAGAAGCTCATCTGCCCCCAGGGCAGGACATAGCCCATGAACGCGGTCGCCATCATCAAGAGGAAGATGACGAGGCCGAGCATCCATACCATCTCGCGCGGCGGCTTGTAGGAGCCGTAATAGAGGCCGCGGAAGATGTGGAGATAGGTGACGATGAAGAAGAAGCTCGCGCCGTTGGCGTGGAGGTAGCGCAGGAACCAGCCCTGGTTGACGTCGCGCATGATATGCTCGACCGAGGCGAAGGCGGTATCGGCGTCCGACGTATAGTGCATGGCGAGGACGATGCCGGTGACGATCTGGATCACCAGCGCCAGCCCGGCGAGCACCCCGAAATTCCACATGTAATTGAGGTTGCGCGGCACCGGATAGCCGCCGCCGACCGCATTGTAGGCGAGCCGCGGCAGCGGCAGCCGGTCGTCCAGCCAGCGCATGAACGGATGCTTGGGTCGATAGTCCTCAGCCCAGGGAAAGCTCATCGTTTCAAAACCTCAGCCGATGCGGACGGCGGTTGGCGACAGGAATTCATAGTCCGGCACTTCGAGATTGCGGGGCGCCGGGCCTTTGCGGATGCGGGCGGCGGTATCGTAGGACGAGCCGTGGCAGGGGCAGAAATAGCCGCCGAACTCGCCGCGGGTCTCGCCCTGGGCCGCGCCCAGCGGGACGCAGCCCAAATGGGTGCAGACGCCGAGCGTGATCAGCCAGTTGCGGTGGCCTTCCTTGGTCCGCTCGGCGAGCGTCTGCGGGTCGCGTAAGGAGGCGACGTCGACCGCATTGGCGGCGTGGATCTCGGCCGGGGTCAGGTTGCGGATGAAGATCGGCTGCTTGCGCCACATCGTCTTGATCGCCTGGCCGGGGCGGATCGCGGCGATGTCGACGTCGATCTGGGCGAGCGCGAGCACGTCCGCCGACGGGTTCATCTGGTTGACCAAAGGATAGAGCAACGCCGCGCCGCCGACGCCGGCGACGGTCACCGCGGCGATGTTGATGAAGTCGCGGCGACGGACGCCGCCTTCCTCGCCACCCTCGTTCACTTCAACCGCGGCCATAACGTCCTTCTGCGTCTCCATGCATGGAACAAGCGACACGTCCGCACCGGGCCGGGGCGGCTTGGCGCGCCTGATAGACGGGGCGGGCGGGCTTTGCCAACAGCCATTTTGCGCGCCCTACGAATGACGCCCGGCCAGCGTTCCGGACCGGGAAAGGAATGGACCGCTTTAGGCCGCTTTCGGCCCTTTGCGGACGTTCCCAGGCGCAACGGCAGACTGCCGGGCGGGCATAGCAAAGCCATCTCGCCTGGGAGCCGGCCTCCAGGGGCCTGGATCGCAATCAACGCCGGCAACGCGGAACCAACCTCAGGATCTCCACCCGATACCTAGGCGCCGCGCCTGGCGATGGAGCCAATCATTCTGGATGCAGCAACGCGACATTCATCGCGGGAAGGTGTAATGGCCACCTTCGAGGCATCGGCCGCCGATCCTCACGATAACGCTCGCGCTCCGGAACGGAGAAGCTTTTCCAGTTCATGCTCTACTCAACGGATAAAATCGAAGACGCGCAGATTCTCGCGCAAGCGATCGTGAACACCATTCCCGAGCCCTTCCTCGTGCTGGATGACTCGTTTCATGTGCTGACGGCCAGCCGTTCTTTTTACGAGACCTTCAAGGTCGATCCCGAACAGACGCGTGGCTGCCTGCTCTTCGCGCTCGGGGACGGCCAATGGGATATCCCTGCGCTTCGAATCCTGCTGGAAACGATCATTCCCGAGAAGGCCGCCATGGACGGCTTCGAGGTCCAGCATGATTTTCCGGGGATCGGCCCTAGGACGATGCTGCTGAATGCGCGCAAGGTCCTCTACGAGGACAGCCCCAACACGACCATCCTTCTGGCCTTCAGCGATGTCACGATCCGGCGTGCGAGTGAGCGCGAGAAGCAGGACCTTCTGGAACGCGCGGAGGAGCTGCTGCGGCAAAAACAGGTTCTGCTTCAGGAAATGGAGCACCGTGTCGCCAACAGCCTCTCGATCATCGCGAGCATATTGATGCTGAAGGCGCGAGCGGTCACGTCAGAGGAGACGCGTCAACATCTTCAGGATGCCCATCAGCGCGTGATGTCGGTGGCTGAAGTGCAACTGCAGCTCCATGCCTCCCAGGGCATCGACCGGATCGACGTCAGCACATATTTGTCGAAGCTGTGCGGAGCCTTGGCCTCGTCGATGATCACGGAACAGCATCCGATCGCGGTCAAGGTCAGCGCGGACGAGGGGACGGTGGACTCCGCCGAGGCGGTCAGTCTCGGTCTTATCGTCACGGAGCTTGTGATCAACGCGATCAAATATGCTTTCCCCTCCAACAAGGCCGACGCACAGGTTCTCGTCGCCTACGAGGTGGACGAGTCCGGCTGGAAACTGATCATCTCGGACAATGGGGTCGGGAAAGAGGCGGACGAAGCCCCGAGGACGGGCGGCGGATTGGGCACGACCATCGTCAAGGCACTTGCCCAGCAGCTCGGAGCCAGCGTGGAAACGCAAAGCAGCAATACGGGCCTGAAGGTCTCCATTGCGGGGGCAGCCTCATTGCACCTGTCGCGAGCGGCCTGAGCGGCGTCGTATAGCCGTTTTGCCGTCGAGGACTGCGCATCTCGGCGAGCTCCGTCGTGGGCTGACCGAATGTCCGCTTTCCACCCATTGCGGTCATTCGGCGTGGACGAAAGGCTCATGGAGCAGACATTGCGCTTTCGGTGGTCCCCGAGCCGCCGCTGAGCGGCTGTTATGGGGGGAAAAAGGACATGCGATAAACGCATTCCAGCCCGTTTTACCAGCGGACCGTACTATCGACGAGCGGCGAAAGCCTTTATCCATTCTTGAATGGATGACCGGGAGCCACTTTCGAGATTGACGGAGCGCGAGAAGGTTTGCCTGCGGCAATGGCTACAGCATAAGTCTGCCAAGGAAATCGCCCCGGATCTCGGCATTTCGCACCATGCAGTCGAGAAGCGCCTCAAGATGGCGCGCACCAAGCTTGGCGCGACGTCGTCCCTGGAAGCCGCTCGGATGCTCGGTGAGGCTGAAGGGTACGGTCAAGCGGTAACCCAATCGCCGGACCTGGTTTCCGATGCTCTCCCGCGACACTCAGCTTTCACTCGTCTAGCAATTCTCGGAGTGGCGATCATGATCCTGGTTGGAGCAATTGTGCTTGGGTTGCTTTTGCAGCCCGCGGCCTTCTCGCATGCGGCTAATAACCAACCGGCGGGGTCGCCTGGAGAACAAGGTTTCATCCCCGGCTCGGTGCCGACCGCCGGCACCGAGGCTGCGGTGCGAAGGCTTGTCGCCGGGCTGGCGAGCGGCTCGCCCGACTACGACAAGCTCTCTCCGCAGTTCGCCGAAGTCGTCTGCCGGGACCTGCCCATGACGCATCGCATGTTCAGCTCGATGGGCGAACTGAGGTCGGTGACTTTCCGCGGGCGCGGCGCGAGGAGCGACGACGTCTACGACCTGGTGTTCGCCAATGGCGGGGTGACAATGTCGGCCGCGCTCGATGCCGACGGCAGGATGGCCGACAGCATTCTCCGACCCTTGGGCACGCCTGGAGATCGGGTGTTCACCCCCGGCTCGGTGCCGACCGCCGGCACCGAGGCTGCCATACGAAGGCTTGTCGCCGGGCTGGCGAGCGGCTCGCCCGACTACGACAAGCTCTCTCCGCAGTTCGCCGAAGTCGTCCGCCGGGACCTGCCCATGACGCATCCCATGTTCAGCTCGATGGGCGAGCTGAGGTCGGTGACTTTCCGCGGGCGCGGCGCGAGGGGCGACGACGTCTACGACCTGGTGTTCGCCAATGGCGCGGTGATAATGTCGGCCGCGCTCGATGCCGACGGCAGGATGGTCGGCGGCATTCTCCGACCCCCGGAGCCATCTGAGCGCTGACGGTGGAAGCGAACATTCTTCCACGGAAAAGGAATTTCCGCTTTCCACCCATGGCGGACGTTCGCTACCGATCTCCGCAACAATGGCAAGAATAGGAATCAAGCGCGGCTATCGCTCGACCAGAATGCCATGTGCGGGCCGTGAGGTCCCGCCGTATCGACGTTATCGGCTGCGGTTGAAGTTGCGTGTTGGAGTCGAGAACTGACACGCGTATCATCCCACTGCGACGCTGATCGATGTTCACCGGTAGTTAGCGGTGCCTGATGTGCCGGAGCTTTCGCAAGGGGGGAATCATGGCGTCTTCAGAGAAGACTTTCAACTCAGCCGACCTCGCCGACCTCAAGAAGCTTGCGTTGCGCACCATTCATATCCTTGCTGCCGCTTTGGTCGTTTCATTCGTTGCCGGCGGTGCTTTGCTCGTAAATCCTGGCGGCGGTTTGTTCGGAAATCCTGCGATCGATCAATTTGCGGCCGTTGTCCTTATAGGCATTGCCGGCAGCGCCACGGCTGCATTGACCTCCTGCTTAAATCGGTACGCGAACGGCTACGAAGATGAAGACGGCAACAAGCTTCCTCCAGAAGGAGCCGAGGCAACCAAGGACCGGTTCAATGAGAGAATTGCAGTTTGGCTGCGCATGCGGCCGCTGCTCGGGGGAGTCGTGGCGCCGATCTTCATCTGGGGCTTAGCCCAGTTTCCCAATGCGCCTGACGGTTTCCGCGCCGCTTCCGCTGACCATGCGACAACGCTCGGCTTCACGGCATTCATGGCAGGCTTGTTAGCGAAGTCCGTGCTGGAGCTTATCAAGAACCTGTTCAAGAATGTTTTCCGGGCCTGACCGGGGGACGCCGGCGGGCGGCAACGGCCATCACCCGCAGGACCGGGATTGGGACACGTACTTTTTGCCCAAAAGTACGCGTCCCATTTGCCGACCCATTTGCCGACGATAAGCGTGCTTGGGCGCGAGATGGATTGCTTCGTCGCGCCGCTCCTCGCAATGACGGGTCATGCGGCTCGCCCTTTACCAGCCCGACCAGGCCGGCAATGTCGGCACGATCCTGCGGCTCGCCGCCTGCCTCGGCGTGCCGGTCGACATCGTCGAGCCCTGCGGCTTCCCGTGGGGCGACCGGGCGCTGAAGCGCGCGGGGATGGACTATGCCGAGATCGCCAATGTCACCCGGCATGGGAGCTGGGAGGATTTCGAGGCACGGCTGGAGGGGAGGCTGGTCCTCTTCACCACCGCCGCCGCCGCCGTCCGCCTTCCCGAGGCCCGCTTCGAACCGGGCGACACCCTCCTCTTCGGCTCCGAAAGCCGCGGCGCGCCGGAGGCGGTGCATGAGCGGGCGGATGTGCGGGTGCGCATCCCGCAGGTCGCGGGGACGCGGTCGCTGAACCTGGCGGTGGCGGCGGGGATCGGGGTGGCGGAGGCGATTAGGCAGACGGGGTCGTGGACGGCCCCTGAGCGGACGTAACGCCGCCGCTCTCCGGGGCCCCGCGATTCGTTCGATTTCACGCAAAGGCGCAAAGACGCGAAGCTGGCGTGGGCTTTTGTGATACATATCTATGTGTCCCCCCAGGCATTGAGGTGGAAATCCGTGCTACGCGAGGATGAGACTTGGCACAGGCTTCGTGAATGGACCCGAGGACAGCCGTCCAGCGAGCGGCTTGCCGCCCAACTTCTGATCGATCTGGGCTACGAGGACATCGATCCTAGTCATCCGCTCGGCGGGAAGGATGGAGGCAAAGACGCTATTTGCACCAAGAGTGGCCAGCGCTGGATCATGGCCGCCTACTTCCCTCGCGGCCAGAAGACCTTCGCGGAGATTCGCGACAAATTCCAAGACGACGCGGGCAAAGTAAGCGCCGCAAACGCGGTCGGCATCGCCTTCGTGACGAACCAAGAACTTACCCTCAGCCAACGATCGGCGCTTGACGCTTCGGTAAGCTTGCAAACCGATCTCATCCATCTGGAACGAGCGACCGCCATTCTCGACAAGCCAACTATGGCGGGCGTCCGGGCGCAGTTCCTTGATATCGACTTCTCGAACGACGACCTGAAAAAGGCGGTGGCGGCGGAAATCGCTGGATCGACCGCTATGATAAAAGCGGCGATAACCGGCGGGGACACCTGGGGCTACGTCATGCTCTACAACTTCGATCTCAAGGACAACGTGGCGCGGAACTACGTGTTCATCAGGAAGGGAGATCATCCACTATACCAGGTCCGTACGCGCGTGCACGACATGGACACCGGTCGGGACGTCAGGATCGACGAGTGGGGAGAGATCAGCGCGCCCGCGTCATACCAAACGCTGCGCTGGCCGCTTCACGAAAATGTGTACTATCGAGCGTTCCACCATGCTCGGAACGGGCAGTGGCATCAGGACATGATCCTCCGCAGGGTCGAAGCAGCCCAATGCTGGCTCTGCGCCACCCGCGTATCTGACTTTTTGGGCAACCCAGGCTGGATTCACACCGATCCTCAGTTCGCTGAACTGGTCGGCGAGCCAAACTGGCGACCCTAACGGAGATAAGGGGGGACAGTCACCTGACTGTCCCGGGGACAGTGAGAGAAGGAAGAGGACACAAAGGTATGTGTCCCCTGTCCCACAGAAAAGGTGGATGCCGGATCAAGTCCGGCATGACGAGGACGGGCGCCCCTCCCCTATTTGGCGCTCTCCTGCCCTTCTCCGGCGCCCTCCGGCGGCGGCAGGAGGCCGAGCGCCTTCAGCCTGCGGCGGAGCAGCACCATCGCATCCTCGAAGGTCCACTTCTGGCGCTGGCCGCCGAGCTTGAAGCCGCGCTCGGCGCGGCGGGGCTTGCGGTCGCAGCGGGCGAGGAGCTTCATGGTGCGGTCGAAATCCGCGTCCATCTCGGCGGCGAGGCTGGGCGTCACGACGCCGTCGGTGGCTTCGAGGGCGGCGCGTAGCCTTGCCTGCGCCGCGAGCCGCAGGCGCACCGCCTCAGCCTCCAGCCAGACATAGCCGGCGGCGAGGGCCTCGGCCTCCGTCTCGGCGAAGGCCGGGTTGTTGCGGCGGTGGAGGCGGACGGTCGATTCGTGGACGCCGGCCGCGGCGGCGGCGGCCCTGCTGTCGCAATTGGCGGCGAAATGGGCGAGGTAGATCGCCTGGCGCTCGGCGTCGAAGCGGACGTTGCGGCGACGGCGGCGCTGGTAGACGCGGCGGTTGGCGCAGGCGATGCGGACCTCCCCGCGCTCGCCGCGTTCGCTGCGCTCGACATAGGCGCGCACTCGGCGCTCCTCGGCGGCGGAGGTTGCGAGGGCTTCCGTCCAGTCCGCGCTGAAGGCGGGATCGCGGCGTCGCGCGCCATAAAAGCCCATCAGGCTGAAGCCGGCGGCGAAGGCGGCATCCTCGCGGCTCTCGCCGCGCCGGAGGCCCGCCAGGAATGCCGCCTTGGCCGCCACGTCGATCCGCCGTGGCGCCCCCTTCCGCTCCACCTCTTCGCTCATCCAAGACCTTAGAACATAGAGGGAACAAAAATGCAAGCGCAACCGTCAACCGTTCAGCAGCGCCCGATATTCGCCGCGCATCTCGCCGAGCGTTTCGCGGGCGCTCGATGTGCATCGCGCTGAGGCTAGCTCGCGATCGATGACGGCGGCCTGGGCCGCGATCAGCGTCCGGCACGTCTCCGCGCCGATCGCGCCCGTCTCGGCGGCGATCTGCCAGGCGATGCGCATCGACACAGTGGTGGCTCCGAACGGCGCATTGGCCTCGATCTCGCGCAGGCTGGGCAAAGCGTCGTCGCCGGCGCCGGTCTTTAGCCGGCGCAGGATTGCTTCCTCCCAGCGCCGATCGCGCCCGGCACGTTCGATCGCGTCGCTGCGCGCGCGGCGCGCCTCGGGATCCAAGATCCGGCCCGCCGCGACGACAATCGGCGCCGCGGCGGTGGTGTCGCAGCCATAGCCGGGGGTCGCGACGAAGGCCTTGAATTCCCTTTCGGCCGAAGCTTCGGGACGCGAATAGTGGAAAGGAACCGTGCGGCAGGCGGCGGGCCGGCGCTCATAGATGCCGCAGCGTCCCTCGATGAGCGCGGCGCAGGCACCGGCGCCGGTATCGAGGGCCAGCGCCGAGATGGTGAGATAGCTCGCATATTCGACCGGCTTCCCCGCCTGCCTTCTCTTCGTGGAATATTTGCGGGCGGCAAAGGCGGCGAGCAGGCGCTTCGATTCGTAAAACTCCTCGCCCGAACCTGTCCGCGGCAGCTCGTAAAGCCGGAACATCAGGCGAAAGACGAACACATCGGACAGCGCGGCCGCTTCGGACAGGGCGACCTCCGGCGAGCGGTTGCAGCATGCGCCGCATTGCGTGCAGGCGAACCGCAGTTCGCCGCGTGTCTCCGCAGCGGTGGCCATCGCGCGATCCTGTCAGATCGCGCGGCCGGGCGAAAGGCCGCGGAAAATAGTGGCTGTCACTCTTATCGAGGCGCCGGCGGCGGCGGGATGGGGATGCCGAGCGTCCCGAGCCTGCGGCCGAGCGCGTTCATCGGCGGGCATTGACCGCGGCTTTTGCAACCTGAGAACACCAGATTGAGTCGGCATGTCATAGACGGGGTTTGGCCCGGCAGCCAATTCTTCGCCGGCGAGCGAAACCGGCTCACCGCGCAAACTCCTCGATCACCCCGCAGCAGAACGGAGGCTGAAGTGAAGCACAGGCCAGCGAAGCACAAGATCGCCGCGGCCATCCTCGCCGCCATGCTGGCGCCCGCCGCCGCATCGGCGATGGACGTCGCCACCTTCCTCGCGAAGGCGGACGCGCTGGAACAAATGGGGATGCGCGCGGCCTTTTCCAGCGACGGGCCGCTGATCATGGAAGAGCTCAACGGCGCGAACCGGGCGTTGCGGGCGGAGCGCCTTGCCGCGCAATCGGCGGGCCGGCGCCCCGCCTATTGCCCGGATCCGAACCATCGGGCCGACGTCCGCGAGATCGTCGCCGCGCTCCGCACGATCCCGGTCGCGCGGCGCGCGCGCACCGAGGTCAGGGACGCCGTCCGCGCCTTCTATGCGCGCCGATATCCCTGCCCGAGATAGCGAGCGCCGGCGTTCACCTCGTCAAGCACCGCGAAGGGATGCGTCCGGTCGTCACGTGCAGCAGCTCAAGGTCGTCGGACGCTTCGCTCATGCGCCATGCCGCTCCCGGCGGGATCACGAATGAGTCGGCCGGGCCGAGCGGATAGGTCTCGCCATAGTCGAGCCGGACCCTGCCTTCGAGCACGAAGCCGAACACCAATTCGCCGTCGTGCGGCGGCACGGCGATGACCGGCGAGGCGCCGGGCCTCACTATGCGCGCTTCGGCGCGCCCGCCGGCGGCATCGCGCACCGCCGTCACCTGCGCTTCGGCGCCGTGCCAGGGGGTCCACGGCGACGTCGCGGCGACGTGATGCAGGAAACGCTGCCCGTCATATTCCCTTGCCGCGCCGGCATCGCCGTTCGGCAACGCCAGCGCGTGGTCGGCGAAGGTTTCGTGGCAGGCGGGGCAGGTGATTTCGACCACCTCCAACCCAGGCGCGCTCGCCAGCACGCGATGCCGGATCCCGGGCGGCTGCAGCACCATGTCGCCGGCCGCCATGACGAACGGCGCGCCCTGATCTTCGTAGACGACGCGAACCCAGCCCCTGCGCACGCAGATCAGCTGGACGGCGATGCGGTGGAAATGGACCCAGTCGGCGACCGGCCCGCCCTCGGCGATCGTGACGTGCGAGGCGATGTAACGGCCGCCGAGCCGGCTCGGGATCAGGTCGCGATAGTGCATCCCCGCACGGCCCTCGCCCGAAGCGGTCCCGGCCTGCGTCACCACGAATTCGGGCCGGAATTCGGGCAGGCCGGCGGAGGGCGGGCGCGCATCCGGGCGAGACGTCAGGCGGACGCGGATGCCGTCGCGGCTCAGGATCGCGCTATGGGGCTCGTCCGCCGGGTAAATCACGTCGAGCCGCATCCCGAGCCGGCGCAGCAGGTCGAGCGCGGCGTTGAAGTCGGCGCAGACCAGTTCGAGATCGTTCGGCGGTTGGGCCATGGCTTCACCTTAGCGGGAGATGCTACGACCGGCGAGCGGCGCGGCCGAGGGAGGGGACGATGGACCGATTCGAACGGCGCAGGATGGACGGCGCCGAATTTCACGACGTCTCGCTTGCCGGGGCGGTGTTCGACAACGTCAATCTCTCGAACGCGCGCTTCACGAACGTCAATCTTTCGGGCGTCGGCATCGAGAACGCCAACATCAAGGGCCTCAGGATTTTCGGCTATGACGTCGCCGCCTGGATCCAGGAGCAGCTCGAGCGCGATTGCGGCGGGCATATCTGAGACGACATGCTGATCGCACTTCTCATCATCCTTGGCGTGGCGATCCTCGCCTACGGATTCGCGCTCGTCCGCGCGGCCATCGCAAAGCGCGTCGCGCCCGGCGTCGAAGCGCTCGCTTTGGGCGCGGTCGTCAACTTTCTCGATACGCTCGGCATCGGCTCGTTCGCGCCCACCACCGCCTGGTTCAAGTTCCGTCGGATGGTGCCCGACCGGCTGATTCCGCCGACCCTTTTGGTCGGGCTGACCCCGCCGGCGATGGCGGAAAGCATCATCTACCTCATATTGCTGGGCGTGCTGGTCGATCCGGTGCTGCTGTTCGGCTGCGCGACCGCCGTTTTGGCCGGCGGGCTGGTCGGGGCGCGGCTGGTCGCGCGGGCGCGGGTCTGGATCGTCCAGCTCGTCGTTTCGATCGGCCTCGTCCTCGCTGCTTGCGCCTATGCGATGACCAATTTGCACCTGTTCCCCGGCGGCGGCACGGCGGCCGGCCTGCCGCCGGCGCTGACCATCGTCGCCATCCTCGCCAATTTCGGCTTCGGCATCCTCGCCAATTTCGGGGTCGGCAATTATGCGCCCACTTTGGTGATGCTGAGCCTGATGGGGATGGACCCCAGGCTGTGCTTCCCGATCATGGCGGCCGGCGGCTCGCTGATGGGGGCGGGCGCGAGCGTCAAGCACATCGCCATCGGCGAGGTGGACCTCAGAATCGTGCTCGGCCTCGCCATCGGCGGCATCCCCGCGGTGTTCGTGGCCGCGTTCCTCGTCAAGGAGATGCCGCTCGACTATCTGCGCTGGCTGGTGTTCGTCGTCGTGCTTTACGCCGCGGCGGTGATGGGCCGGGCGGCGCTGAAGGGCTGGCGCGAGGGCAAGGCCGAGGCGGCGACCGCGCCGGTCGCGGAGTCCGGATCGTGACGCGCACCGCGCTCAACCAGGATTTCAGCCGCTACGACCAGGTGCGCAAGGCGCACACCTATCGCCTGGCCGAGCACGAGAGCGACGCGTTCGACGAGGATTACGAGATCGCCACGCTCGACCTGGCGCCGTTCCTGCGCGGGAATGCGCGGGACAAGGCGCGCTTCGCCGCGGATTTCGCGGCGGCGCTGCAGGAGATTGGCTTTGCCGTGCTGGTCGGCCACGGCGTCGATGGCGCGCTCTACGACGAGATGCACGACAGCGTCCTCGACCTGTTCACCTCGACTCCGCTCGAGGAGAAGATGCGGTTTCGGGCGCAGCGCCACGGCTCCGTGGCGCAGGGCTATTTCCCGATCGAGGAGACCAGCGAGATTCATCCCGATCTGGTCGAAGGCTGGGTCTGGTGCCGGCGCGCCTTCGCTATCCCGCAGGAGCGCGCCGGGCCGTTTCGGCCTGAGGATTACTGGCCGCGCGCCGACCATGAGCGGCAGTTCCGCCGGCTCGCGCTCGCCCACGAAGCCTTGTTCAAGCCGATCGCCCAGGCGATGCTGCAGGGGATCGGCTGCGATCCCCACGCCTATGACGACAAGCTCACCGGCACGAATTTCGGCCTCAGGGCGAACTACTACCCGCCGATGAGCGCGGATCAGGATCGTTCGGGCGCCGGCCGGCTGCTCGGGCACGAGGACGTCGATCTCTTCACGATCCTGCCGGCGACACGCATGGGCGGCCTGCAGGTGTGGAACCACCGCAGCGGCAAGTGGGTGCGCCTCGACGCGCCGCCGGGCTCGATCATCATCAACACCGGCGATTACATGCAGCTTGTCTCGAACGACCTTCTGCCCTCGACCACGCACCGCGTCGGCAAGCCCCGCGACGGGTCGCATCTGGCAGAGGCGCGCGTCTCCTTCCCGATCGCCGTCTATGTCTGGGAGAATGAGATCCTCGAGGTGCTGCCCGGACTGGGCCCGCCCCGATACGAGCCGATCAGGGCGGTCGCGTTCCATACCCGCAGCACCAGCAAATTCTACGGCGACGGCTACGCGGTCGACTCCGCCTGACGGCCGGCGCATTCAACTCTCTGCGAAAGGGTCGCTTGCTGCTATGCAGCCGAGGCCCGGCGACTCGAAAGGACAAGCAGTGACCGACACCCAATGGACCATCAAGGGCCGCGAGTTCGTGCATTGCAACTGCGCTTCGGGATGTCCGTGCCAGTTCAACTCGCTGCCGACCTACGGAAATTGCCAGGCGGTCGCGGCCGTCGACATCGAGGAGGGCCATCACGGCGATACCGACCTTGGCGGCCTACGGATCGGGATGATCGTCGCCTGGCCGGGAGCCATCCATGAAGGCCGCGGACAGGTCGTCCCGATCGTCGACGAACGGGCGGACGACAAGCAGCGCGACGCTTTGCTGCGGATCATGAGCGGGCTCGACACAATTCCGGGATCGACCTTCTTCCAGGTCTTCTCGACGACCTTCGAGAAGGTTCACGATCCGGTGTTCGCGCCGATCGAGCTCGAGATCGATGTCGAGGGCCGCACGGCACGGCTGAGCGTCCCCGGCTGGATCGACGCGCGCGGCGAGCCGATCAGGAACCCGGTCACCGGCGAGGAGCACCGCGCCCGCATCAACCTGCCGAACGGCTTCGAATATGACACCTGCGAGGTCGGCCGCGGCTGGGCGACGACGCAAGGGCCGCTCGACGTGCAGCTGAGCGATTCGCACGCCCAGTTCGCCCGCCTGCACCTCACGGAGAGCGGTGTCATCCACTAGCGCCACCCAGGCTCAGCTGTCGATCGAGCGGCTGCTTTCGCGGAGCAGCCTGATCGCCGGCGCCGCGCTTCTCCTTGCCGCGATGCTGGCCTGGCGGTGGCTGGTGGTTTCGGACAGCCATAATATGGGCGCCATGGCGATGGCGCCCTGGACCGCCGCCTACCTGATCACGGCCTTCGCGATGTGGATGGTGATGATGGTGGCGATGATGCTGCCCTCGGCGGCGCCGATGATCCTGCTGCACGCGCGGATCGACCGCGCCGCCTCGCCGGCGCGCCGGCTCGTCCATACTTTGCTGTTCGCGCTGGCCTATTTGCTCGTCTGGACCGCCTTCTCCGCGGTCGCGGCGCTCGCCCAGGCCCTGCTGGTCGATCTTGGCCTCGTCTCGTCCGCGAGCCTCGCGCTGGGCCGCCGCACCCTGGCCGCCGCGCTTCTCGCCGGCACGGCGCTCTATCAGCTCAGCCCGGTCAAGGCCGCCTGCCTCGACCAGTGCCGCTCGCCCATTCATTTCGTGATGCAATTCTGGTCGCCGGGAATCGCGGGCACGCTGCGTCTCGGGCTGGTCCACGGCCTGTTTTGCGTCGGCTGCTGCTGGGGGCTGATGCTGCTGCTGTTCGTGGCCGGGGTGATGAACCTTGCCTGGATCGCGCTGCTGGCGGCCATCGTCTTCGTCGAGAAAGCGGCGCCGCCGAAATGGCAGGTCAGCAGGTTGATCGCCGGACTGCTGTTTGCCGCCGCCGTGGCTCTGCTCGTGAGCGGATAAGCCTTCCCTTGCAAATCCGCCCGGGCGGCGTCATCGGCGCAGGCGGAGGCTTGATGATCGAGCAACTCGACGACCAGCAGGAGGCGGCGCGCGACTGGTTCGAATCGCTGCGCGACCGGATCTGCGCGGAATTCGAGGCGATCGAAGCCGAGGCGGGGAGCGACGCGCGCTTCGACTACCAGCCCTGGGATCGCGCCGACCCGGACGGCGCGCCGGGCGGCGGCGGCGTGCGCGCCCAGATGAAGGGCACGGTGTTCGAGAAGGTCGGGGTCAACGTCTCGACCGTCGGCGGCCGCTTCAGTCCCGAATTCGCCGCCACGATCCTCGGCGCCGAGGAGGATCCCCGATTCTTCGCCACCGGCATCAGCCTGGTCGCCCACATGGCCAACCCGCACGCGCCGGCGGTCCACATGAACACGCGCTTCCTCGCCACCACCCGGCGCTGGTTCGGCGGCGGCGCCGATTTGAATCCGCCGATTCCCTATGACGAGGACACCGACGAATTCCACGCCCGGCTGCGCGCCGCCTGCGCCGCCCACGACCCGACCTATTATCCCAGGTTCAGCCAGTGGGCGGAGGACTATTTCTTCATCCCCCATCGCGGCGTCCCGCGCGGCGTCGGCGGCATCTTCTACGACCATCTGGAGGGTTTCTTCGACCAGAATTTCGCCTTCACGCGCGACGTCGGCGAGGCGTTCCTCGACGTCTTCCCCAAGCTGGTCAGGCGGCGGATGGCAACGCCGTTCAGCGACGAGGACCGCGCCCGCCAGCTCGCCTGGCGCGGCCGCTATGCCGAGTTCAACCTGATCTACGACCGCGGCACATTGTTCGGCCTCAAGACCGGCGGCAATGTCGACGCGATCCTGATGAGCCTGCCGCCGGTGGCGACCTGGGGATGAGCGGGATGCTAAATCCTCCCCTCGATTTCGAGGCGAGGGGGACCGCCCGAAGGGTGGTGGAGGGGCTGTCTTTGCCGCAAGGGAGCCCCTCCACCATGCTTCGCCCACCGATGCTCTGCATCGGGCTGCGCGGTCGCCGCGTCCCCCGGACGCGGCTCGCATGCTCGCTCCCCCTCGCCGGCAAATGCCGGGGAGGATCGGGATGAACGACGCGCTGATCCCGGTCCCGCCCGGCCAGGTCGCCGCGGTGGTGACCTTCCTCGAGATGAACGCGCGGCCGGCGCCCGCCCCGATTCCCGAATCGGCGCTCGCGATGGCGCGCTGGGACGATTTCGACCCCGAGCGCTACCGCACCCTCTTCCGCCGCGTCGGCGCGCGCTGGCTGTGGTTCTCGCGGCTGGCGATGAAAGATGCCGAGCTGCGCGCCAAGGCGGGCGAGGTCCACGAGGTGCTCGGGCCCGACGGCGATTCGGCGGGGCTGCTCGAGCTCGACTTCGCCACCCCGGGCCTGTGCCAGATCCGCTTCCTCGGCCTGGTGCCGGCGCTTGCCGGCCGCGGCCATGGCCGCTGGCTGTTCGCCGAGACGCTGGCGCGGGCCTGGGCGCCGGGCGTCGAAAGGGTCATCGTCCACACCTGCTCGCTCGATCATCCGGCGGCGCTGCCCGCCTATCTGCGGGCCGGCTTCAGCGCCTACGCCCGCGCCTTCGAGAGCTTCCCCGACCCGCGCCTCAACGGCCTCCTCCCGCGCGACGCCGCGCCGCAGCTGCCGCTGGTGGGTCATGGGGACAGGCCCTAGCCGAATATGTCGCCGTGGCCGGTGCCCGCCAGCTGGACGTAGATGCGCGCGACCATCGTCGCGAACAGGGCGGTCACCACCGCCTGCAGCACCGCCGACAGCAGCAGCACGACGAACGCGCCCGCGCTGCCCGGCAGAGGCGGGCCGGCGGCGATGACGATGACGATGCCGATGACCGCCGAAATCGCGATAATCGCCACGAAGGCCGCGAGCCAGAACAGCAGCACGAACCCCAGCAGCTTCCAGAAATGGCCGCGGGTCAGCTCCCAGCTGCGCATCAGGATGCCGACCGGGCCGACGCTCTCCGCCGCGCACACCGGCGTGCCCAACATCAGCCGGATCGAGGCGGCGAGGATGAGGAGGACATAGATCAGCACCGCCAGCACGAACAGTCCGCCGGGGCCCTGCCCCGCACCGACGCCCTGCCCGATCGCGAGGAGAACCAGCGGCAGGCAGGCGACGACCGCCACGAGCCCGAGCAGCAGCCAGGCAAGGAACAGGAAGATGAAGCGGCGGGCGCCCACCTGCAGCGCTTCGGCGACCGTCCGGCCGGGCTCGATCGCAAGATAGTTGATCGCGATCGTGCCGATCAGGCTCAGAATCGCGACCACCGGCAAGAACAGCATGACCGTGCGGATATCCTGCATCCAGCCGGCGAGATCGAACGGCGCGCCGGGTTGGGGGGTCGGCATCGCATATTGCAGCGCAGCCCCGGGCAGCGAGACCAGCAGGAAGGCGATCGGCAGCACCAGCCCCGATTCGCGCTGCATGAAGGCGGCGGTCTCGCTCCAGGCTTTGGTGATTGAAAGAGTCGCCATGATTTCATCCCCTGTCCAAAGCCGTTATGCGGCACGACGATGACCGGCGCAACGCAGGCCTTGCCCGATCCGGGCGCTTCGCAGATCGAATGGCGGGTCTCGCCCGGCCTGACCCCCTATCCCGAGGCGCTCGCCGAAATGGCGGCGCGCGCCGCCGCGATTCGCGCGGGTGAGGCGGCCGAGCTCGTCTGGCTGCTCGAACACCCGCCGCTCTACACCGCCGGCACCAGCGCCGACCCGGCCGAATTGTTCAACCCCGAGGGCTTGCCGGTCTACGCGGCCGGGCGCGGCGGGCGCTACACCTATCACGGCCCCGGCCAGCGGGTCGGCTATCTGCTGTTCGACCTCGACCGCCGCGGCCGCGACGTGCGCCGATTCGTCCACGCGCTCGAAAGCTGGCTGATCGCCGCGTTGGGCGACCTCGGCGTCGCCGCGCGCCGGGCGCCGGGGCGAATCGGCATCTGGGTCGACCATCGCGGCGGCGAGGCGAAAGTCGGCGCGCTCGGCCTCAGGGTGCGGCGCTGGGTGACGATGCACGGCTTCGCGATCAATCTGGAGCCGAAACTTTCGCACTTTTCAGGGATCGTGCCGTGCGGTATTGCCGACTTTCCGGTGACCAGCCTCGGCGAGATGGGTTTGGGGGATATCCAGCCCCGTTTCGATCTGGCACTGCGGGGCAGACTCGAAGACTTTCTGTTCTCACTCGAGGGGGGAATGGGCGAGTGTGGAGCGGGGAAGGCTTGAGGGCCTCATCCATTCCGTATAATGTGCAGCCGATTTGGGGAAAAAGGGGCCTACCCGGACCAAATCGATAATCTAGGGAGACCTTTTCATGCGTAAGATTCTCACTCTTTCGATGGTTGCGGGCGCGGCTCTTGCGGTCGCGGCATGCGGCGGCAACACCGCCGTCAACAACACGGCCGCCGACAATGCGGCGACCGACACGAGCATGGACACCAATGCCACCGACATGAGCATGGACACCAACATGTCGATGGACACCAATGCGACCACGACCAACACCACCGACACGACGACGACCACCACCACGACGAACACGACGAACGCGCAGTAAGCGATTTCGCCGGATCGATCGGAGAAGGCCGCCGGTTTTCCGGCGGCCTTCTTTTTTGCGCGCGTGACGGCTTGAACCGGCGCCGCTGCCGGGGGATAGGGGAGGAACGAAACCCCCGGGAGACCTGCGATATGCGTAACCTGATCCTCAAGACGGCCCTGATCGCCGGCGCGGCCCTCGCCGTCGCCGGCTGCAACCGCGCCGATACCGCCGCCAACAACGCCGCCGCCAACGAGCTCGACGCCAACATGACGATGGGCGAGCCCGCCAACGACGCCAGCGCGATGGAAAGCGCGACCAACCAGGCCGAGCCGGCCGCGCCCGCCGAGACCAATGCCGGCGGCAGCGACACCGGCGGCGACACCGGCGGCAACAATGTCGAGAGCAACACGCTCGGCATGTAAGGCCAGCGCGCGCGGCGGCGATCGGCGGACGAGCCGTTCGGCCCGCGCGGCAGAAGACCAGGCGAGGCCTAGGGCGTGGCCCGTCCGCTTGCTACGGACGGGCCGAACCACAGCGGCGGAAGGGGTAAGATGACAGCGAGACGGACATTCGCCCTCGGGGCGGCGGCGCTGGCCGGCCTCGCGCTGGCCCTGCCCGCGGCCGCCCACGCGCAGCTGTTCGTGACCGATCCGGTCTACCGGACCGGGCCGATCGAAGGCAGCGACCCGCTCGTCGGCCTGCCGCTGCCGGGGGCGACCCCGGCCGAATATCGCGCCCATCTGGTCTGGAACCTGCGCTCGGGGCTCAACGTCGCCGCGCTGCAATGCCAGTTCTCGCCCTATCTGCGCACGGTCGACACCTACAATGCGCTCCTCGCCCACCATGCGCGCGAGCTGGCGACCGCCTATACCGCGCTCGAAGGCTATTTCCGCCGCGTCGGCGGCCGCGCCGGGGCCGGCAATTTCGACCGCTATTCGACCCAGACCTACAACAATTTCTCGACCCTCCAGGCCCAATACGGCTTCTGCCAGACGGCGGCGCGGATCGGCAAGGAAGCGCTCGCCCAGCGCCGCGGCGAGCTCACCCAGCTGGCGGCGCTAAGGATGCGCGAATTGCGCAGCAGCCTGATCCCGCCGGCCGATTTCTACGCCTTCGACCGCACCCCGGTCCGGCTCGCGCCGATCAGCACCGGCCCGGCCCGGCGCGACTGCGCGCAGTTGCGCGGCCGCGACCGGCGGGAGTGCGAGCGCGAGCGCGAGCGCTAGGGCCCGCGCCCGGGCGGCGGCGCCTGCGCGAATCGGCGCATGGCCGCCATTGGCCTGGCAGCCCGAGCGCCCCGCGTGCCGATCCGCAATCCCGGCACCGCCCGGTCTCCTCGATCGGGCACCGCCGCCCTCGTGGTCACCGCGGCGGCCGGCGCGAGAGTTTCTCGCGCAGCGCGCGCGCCAGCACTTCCAGCGCCTGCTGCACGTCGGCCGGGAGCGCGCGGTGGGAGGTCAGCAGATCGGCCGCCCCCGGGGCGAGCCATCCGCCCTCGCTGCGCCGGCCGGTCAGGACGTAGCGGACATCGACGCCGGCCTCGTCCAGCCGGGCAAGATAGGCCGCGCGCAGCCCGCGCCGGCCGTTTTCGTAGAGGCTCTGCTTGGGAACGTCGGTGCCGACCCGCTGCGCGAACTCGGCCTGCTTGAGCCCGAGCCGCTTGCGTTCCTCGGCGAGGCGCCTGCCGAAACTCATCAATTTCAAAGAGCCCTTCCCGATCTCGGACGGTTCTATGAATTCCTGCTTACAGGATGACGAGTCGATCGGGACAGCCAAAAAATGCCGGCCTGCCCGATTTGGCCGTTCCGCGTTGTTACGGTGACGGGTTGCTTAACCCCTAAACTCGGTGGACGAGGACGCGGCGTTCCTGGCGTTGCGCCGCGTCGAAAGCATCGGCCGGCCGATCGGCAGCCGAGTGGCTCGCGGCGCTCGAAAGCCACACCGGCCGCGCGCTGGGCCCGGGCAGACGAGGGCCGAAGCGGAATACGGGGGTCAAGTAAACTGGCACCGTAATGCCACGATCGAGCCCTGATGGTCGGCGTGGAACCCCGCGGCGGTCGATGAGGCGACGGCGCTGTACTGATTGAGCCCGTTGGCGGTGTAGCCGCGGTTGACATTGTAATGGCCGGTCCAGGCATAAGCGTCATTGTCGCGGGCGACGCTGGTGATCTGGCCCGCGGGATTGAGGCCAAAGCCGAGGGT